>Ga0209570_1000008_pt1 | contig 755074 bp, 641 predicted proteins | sample EBPBio172007_DNA_FD_185861 | JGI IMG/M metagenome (GOLD analysis project Ga0209570, IMG submission 185861) | Wastewater treatment Type I Accumulibacter community from EBPR Bioreactor in Madison, WI, USA - Reactor 1_9/17/2007_ DNA (SPAdes)... | ecosystem: Engineered > Bioreactor > EBPR >...
TAAGGCAAAGGCGATCTGCTGTTCCGTGAATTTGCTTTTTTTCATGGTGATTTTCTATTAGTTTAAGTTATTAAAATCACCGACTTTTCTCTAATTTAGTTCTGCACAGTTTTTCGGGAGGAGGTCACCGCTGCATTTAAAGGGCTTATACTTGGTAAGGATTATTCAAAAGATGGAAAAGCAAGCACATACAGGATTATTAAAGATTAGCCTTCTATTCTTCATAACCTTTATTAAAGTCATACCTGGCATAGCTCAGAAGAATGTCCGGCTGCTCGCGGGCGCAGGCCTTAACCAGGTGTTTTCGAATAAGGCAAATGCAAGCGATCTAAAGAATGAGGGACAAGGAAGAGATGCCTATACAGTAGACATTGATGGAACGTTTACATTTAGCAAGCATTTTGGAGTATCGCTTAGTTACATGAAATTTAAAAATAATCTCTTCGTCAGATTTGAAGACGTGGAAGTGGTATCTTTTGACTATAAATCAACAATTGGTTATATCACTTTTGATGATAACTTGTATCTATATGGAAATCAAATAGGAATAAATTTCAATTATGAAAATCCATTTAAGGAAAATAACATAGTGTTTTCATTAGGGATAAACCGGGCATACTACAATTCAAAGCAGAACTATGTAGATCGCCATTATGAAAGTGTTCCTGCCAATTCCAGTTTTTCAAATATCGAGGCAAGGCAAAGTTCCCCGCTATCAGGGCCAAAAATAACAGCGCTCAACGCAAGCCTAATGTATGAACGGTTGATTTATAAAGACAAATTCGGGTTATCGGCAAAAGTAAATTTCATCTATAACTTCATTAGCTCGTCTTACCAATACACTCACTCTGACATGGATTGGGAGAACCGCTATCACTATACTTTTGGTACTGGAACTATCTCATCAATGCGTTATTACCGACTTTCATACAACACCCTGAATTTTACTTTAGGTGTTTTTTACAAATTAAATATTGGAAAACATGAAGATCGTTAAACATGTTCTGTTCTGCTTGTTGGTTATAGTTGCGTTTGGCTGCAAAAAAAGAAAAGCTGCCGGAAGTTACACCGCCGACCTGTACTGAAAGATGCAATTACATTAGCGATTTCGTCGGGCACCATTGGAAGCAGGTCGGGGACTGTGAAGATTCGAGTACATATGCTCTGAATAATATTGGATTGATGCCTTTGCCAACCTCGTATTCTTACACCTTCAATGCCTGTGATACTGATAATGTTTGGATCATAAACTCGAATGGCTCGTCGTATGTGCCTAACTTGGTAAAATGCAGCTCATCAATTACGACCTTTGCCAAAAACTTGGCGGAGAACCAATTACGAAAGACTATGCGGAGGACTTAAAAAGAGCCTGCGAACGGAAAAAATAGAAGTGAAATCTAACATACCGCTCTGCATTCGAAGTGTTCTGGCGAAGCCACATCTTGACAATCGAAGTGCTTTCGGGGTATGCGGAAAGCGTTACACAGTGCGATAAACTCGCGGCTATTTAATAACTATTCAAAAAAATGATTGGCCAATGACGGCAACTTGCGATCTTTATCATGCAAATTGAAAACCCATGCTTCAAGGACCATACGAACACGAACGCTTCGAAAAAATTGACCTTTCGGAACAAGCTGTTGTTAAACAGGAATACCATAATTGCCATTTCAAAGGCTGCCAGTTTAGCAAAACGGTATTTACCAATTGTAACTTCATCGATTGTGAGTTCGAAGAATGCAACTTTGCGCTGGCCCAGTTCAATAACACAGGCTTAAAAACAGTGCATTTCTCGGGTTGCAAACTCACGGGTATCAATTTCAGCCATTGCAATGATTTCCTCTTCCAGGTAGGCTTCCGAAACTGCCAACTCGACTACTCCTCGTTTTTTAAAAAGAAAATGGCCAAAACGGTTTTTTCGGGATGCTCGATGAAAGACATGCAGTTTGAAGAGGTTGATTTGAGCCAGGCCGTGTTCAAAGACTGCGATTTGCCGGACACCAGTTTTGTGAATACGATTCTGGAAAAAGCCGACTTTCGTTCGGCACGCTATTATTCCCTCGATCCTGAAATCAATCGCCTGAAGCGCGCCAGGTTTTCCCACGAAGGCATTGCCGGACTGCTCGTCAAATATGAAATCGACATCGAGTTCTAATTTTTCCTAAAAAAACCATATGCAATTTATCCAACGAAATAATTGTTTACTTTCGATGGTTATGTAAGTCTTAGGTTATGCTCACAAAAATTACCCTGATGATTCTTGGTTCTTGGATGCTGCTGAACTCCAATATCCTGTCCGGACAAACGGTTTTTTCGGGTGAGGGCGCTACCTGCCCGGAGGGCATCAACAGGCAGCTCGATAGCCTGATGAACCGCCAGCCGGTATTCGGAAAGACGGTGCTTATCTATTTCAACGGGCAACGCATCATTGCCGATACCGTTTACGCCAACCGTTACAAAATACAGCGCGACGATTCATGTATTGTTTTTCGGGATAAACATAAGGCCGACTTTCGTGTGAAAGCAACCGATGTGTGGGGCCTGGTAAATGATTATGGCGAGCGTCGTCGTATTTATAACGGCCACTCGCTCGTGCTATGGCGTACGGAAGCGCCCTATGTTTACAAAACAGAGAATAACCTGAACGTTTTTTACTATTTCAGCGAAACACTTTGTGGAGAGGTTTACCCACTCAGCAACGATCAGGCAGAAACGATCCTGCACGATAAATCGGCTAAAGACAGGCTGTTTTCGTACATGGCCCTGCACAACATTCCCGGAAACGGCATCGATAAAAAACCAGCACATGAATTTCTTTACGCTACGGCAGATTTTTTGCTGAGTTCCAGTGTTAGCTTTACACGTCTTATCCTGGAATGCATTGTCATGTCGGTATGCCGTTAAAAATGCTCTTTATTTATTAACCTTAAAAACCAAATAACCTTTATGTCAAGCAACACCCTTACCATTGAAGCTCTTGTAAACGCACCTATCGAAACTGTCTGGAAAGCCTGGAGCAGCCCGGAAGACATTGTAAAATGGAACAGTGCATCCGACGACTGGCACACCACCAAAGCCGAAAACGACCTGCGTGCCGGCGGAAAATTCCTCTCGCGCATGGAGGCAAAAGACGGTAGTTTCGGGTTCGATTTTTCAGGGATTTATACCCATGTTAAACCCCACGAACTTATTGCCTATACGCTTGACGATGGGCGAAAAGTATCTGTTCATTTTACTTCCGAAGGTCTGAGTACACGCATCCGCTCAGAATTTGAACCCGAAAATCAAAACCCGGAAGACATGCAGCAAGCTGGCTGGCAGGCTATCCTGAATAACTTTAAAACTTACGTTGAGGGATAATCACAATTAACACTCAATTTTATTGGCCGGATAATTCTTTATCCGGCTTTTTTAGTGGATACCGGCAGAAACCCGGCAACTTCTTCCTGAAAAAGCAGGTAGTCTTACGCTTTTTTTTTGCCAAATGCGTCATGCTCTTTATGGCGCCGTGTTATTTATGTACATTTAGTTATCATAACCACCAGCCATGAAAGCGATCGTAATGAAATACAGCATTTACTTAGGGATGATGCTTGGGTTGATCTCCTGCCGCCAGCCGTCGCCCGCAGACACAAAAGTGGTTCCCGGCCGCATAGCCGATGCCAAATGGTTTTTCTCCAATGGAGACACGCTCCTTTGGTTACATTCATTGTTCTACACCGACCACAGCGAATATTCAAGCAGCTCTATAGATCGAACCAGCACCTATCAGCATGAAAACAGTCTCTTCACGGTATTGCGCATAAAAAACGGCAAGCCCGGCCTGGCTTATCGCCAGGAAGCCGCTTGCATCAACCACCAGGCATGCGGCACACGCTACATGGATGAAGTGATTGCCTTTTCTTCGAATTTGTTGGCGTTTAACTGCAAATGCGAAGGCAAACTGTCCATCATTGACATTGCATCCGGCAAAGAATGGGCAAACCTGGAATCGCTGAGTACCAAATTCGAAGGCTGCAAACCAGGCATTACACGATACAGGCGTGTACCCTCGAGCGTAGATATAATGGAGCTGGAGATCTCTGACGGCCAGGTACTTTATTTATCGTTGGAAGAAAAACGCATGACCGACAGGAAAAGCAGTTTCGATAGCGGGCAGGAACCCAATAAAGGGAGCCGCACCGGCGAAATAGCCGGGCAAAAAGTATATTTTGCCCCAAATGATGGCGATCACCGCGCGTTCCTGGTAGTCAGGCCACTCAAAAGCGGCACCAGTCAAGACTATAAACACCGCATGGGCAACGGCTATTGGCTAAATCCCATTTTGTTGAATCGTATCAATAGTAGCGACGCTTACGCCGACAATAATGCCTTTTATGTACTCCATTCGAAAACCTGGAATGAATATGAAGATCGAGACTTATTGTCGAAAGTAACTACCGGTGGGGAAACACTGTACACCATCGACCTGAAACCTTTGGGCGCTATCAGCAGTTTCGTACCAGGCGAAAAGATCATTTACCTAACCAATGCCACTGAATTGTATGCATTTGATGCTGCCAGCGGAAAAAAACTAAGTGCCACGGCCTACAATTCGATCGCTGTTCCGGGAACAAAATAAGGGCTCGGGCCTGCCTAAAAAAACGCCTACGGTTTTTTGGGGGTAGTGCTCACGAAGACTGGAGCATTTTCAAAAAATACGTTAAGACCGGCACTTTTCTAAAAAAAGACCTATATTTGCTTCGTTGAAAGCAAATTATCGCATATTTTTTTCTTCGTTTTTGCTGGCTGTTATTCTTTTTGCAGCTATTCCGAAAGTTTACATCCACTCGCTGCTAGGACACACACACGAGGCTATTGAGAACACAGCGAACGGGTTGTCGTTTAACAATGATAAGAATACCAAGGATTGTGACTTCGAAAAATTTGATGTATCGGTTTATTATACTGTTTTTAAATTTATCCTGAGTTTTCTCCCGCTGGGCGAAATCCGGGAACATGCTTTTTTCTACAGGCAGCAAGACACGCTTGCCCGACCATACGTAACGCCACCTTTGCGTGGTCCGCCCGTAGCTTAATTTATTCCGGTTAATAAATTAAGTTATTCATTAAAAAAAAAGGACTTATTGAAGTTTATTGCCCTGGCGTTTATTCGCTTTTACCAGTACAGCATCTCACCGCTTTTACGACCTTCCTGCCGCTTCACACCCTCGTGTTCGCAGTACGGGATCGACGCCATTAACAAATATGGCGCTTTTAAAGGGAGCTGGATGGCCTTAAAACGCATTCTGCGTTGCCATCCATGGGGAGGAAGTGGCTACGACCCGGTAAAATAAATTTCTTAGCACATTCCATTAGTTTCCACTGCCATGTTGAGTTTATGCCAACGCATAGCCTTTCTGGTGTTATCTGTACTGATAGCCACACCACTCGTTCTGACCGCACAGGCGCCTTGCAGCTATGGACTTTCCGGGCGGGTGATCGACCTTGACGATGGTCGCGAATTGGACGGAACGTTTGTGATCCTCACCAACGCCGACCAAACGCAGATCACAAACCAACACGGCATTTTCAAATTTACAGGCCTTTGTGCCGGCAGCCACACATTATTGATCAGGCATGTCGGCTGCCGCGACACCTTAATTGGTGTGCATCTGAAAAAAGACCTCAAACTCACCATTAGGCTGCCGCACAGCGCTATCGAGCTCGGCGAAATTGATGTCATGGACAAACAACCAGACATGATCCGTTCGCAAACGGTAAACGAATTGAAAGACGCGGATCTCGACCGCACCAGGGGCCAATCATTGGGAGAATCGCTAAAGCTCATCAGCGGCGTTACCACATTAAATACGGGAAGCACCATCTCTAAACCGATGATACACGGCATGCAGGGTTATCGTGTCCTGATCCTGAACAATGGCATCCGTCAGGAAGGGCAGCAATGGGGCAATGAACATGCCCCGGAAATAGATCCTTTTATTGCCAGCAAGCTATCGGTAATTAAAGGCGCCAATGCCGTACGCTACGGCAGCGATGCCATGGCCGGCGTGATTTTGGTTGAGCCTGCCGAACTTCCTGACACCGCTTCCGTAACCGGCGAAGTGAATCTCGTAGGCATGAGCAACGGCCAGAGCGGCACCGCGTCCGGTATTCTCCAGGGCTACTTCGATCAATTGAAAGGACTGAGCTGGAGGGCGCAGGGAACATACCGGAAAGGAGGCAACATCCGCACGCCTCAATACTACCTCAAAAATACCGGCGTGGAAGAAATGAACTATTCCTATACCCTCGGCTACCACCGCAAAAACATAGGCCTGGAAGCGTATTACTCCCAATTCAATACCAAAGTAGGCATTTTCACCGGCGCCCATATTGGCAACCTGTCCGACCTGAAAGCAGCTTTTGCGTCAGCCAAGCCGCAAGACAGCCTCGCTTCTTTTTCATACGACATTGGCCGGCCATACCAGGACGTGAGCCACGAGCTTGCCAAGGCAAAACTCCATATACACCTGGCGCCACGATGGCTGCTCAACGCACAATACGCCTACCAATACAACATCCGGCAAGAATTTGACAAAACGCCACCGCGCAGCACTTCCTATGTAGATCCTAATAAGCCCGACCTCGACTACCGCATCACGTCACAAACGGCCGAACTGGTGTTGGAGCACCTTAATATCAAATCGTTCAGAGGGCAGTTTGGTGCCAGCTACATGAACCAAAAAAACGTTTACCTGGGTCGCTTTTTTATTCCCAATTTCAAAAACAACACTTTCGGCGTGTTTGCCACCGAACGCTATGTAAGGCAACACCTGGAGCTGGAAGCCGGTTTGCGATTCGACCAGAAACACCTCCAGTCGTACTATTATACAGGCAATGTACTTCAAAGTCCCGACCTCCAGTTCAGGAATATTTCCTGGAACCTGGGAGCCATCATTAAACCTACCCAAACGTTTCATATTTTTGTCAATGCGGGTTCGGCCTGGCGTGCTCCGGCTCCCAATGAGTTATATAGCAATGGGCTTCACCAGGGACTTGGCTCCATCGAGCGGGGAAATCCCAACCTTAAAACCGAGCAAGTTTACAACCTCACCGTGACGGGCTTGTACCAAACGAAAAACTATGCATTTGAATTGACCGCTTACCATAACCAGTTCAGCAACTTCATTTACCTGAACCCCGGCAACCAGCCCGAACTTACCATCAAGGGCGCCTATCCGGTATTTAATTACATGCAGGCCGACGCAAGAATCAGTGGGCTCGACGGCAAGGCCAGCGCTGTTTTTTTCAATAGCCTTGAAATCACTGCTAAATCCATGCTATTGCGCGCTTGGAATTACAGCATTGACGATTACCTGGTGTACATGCCAGCCGACCGGTATTCGCTGGATGCTAAAGTATTTCGCCGTTTTTCAGGAGTTTTGCAAGAAGCCTATATACAGGGCGGTTACCAATACATAACCAAACAATGGCGGGTGCCAGATAGCACCGATTTTGCACCGCCACCCAAGGCCTACGGCTTGTTGAGTGCTGAGATTGGCTCAAGGTTCCGCTTCGGGAAACAGCAGATTGTGATCAGTATGACCGCTACCAATTTACTGAATACCGTTTACCGCGATTACCTGGATCGTTTCCGCTATTTTGCCGACAGCCAGGGCCGCAACTTCACGTTACGCTTAAGAGTGCCTTTTACAGCTTACGATAAATAAAAACCAATAACCAATAAAAAGCAAACCAATGAAAACAACCATCCAAACCATTGCCATTGTGGCAATTGCAGCCCTGGGATTCAGCGCCTGCAAAAAAGACAAGAAAACGGAAGAACCGATCGTAGAAACGCCTATTGCGCCAACCGATCCACCGGAAGTTATTACAACCCTGCGTCTGGCACTGAAAGATTCGGCAAGTGGCATCACAAAAACGTATGCTTACAAGGATCCCGACGGAGACGGCGGAACAGCGGGCGCATTTTTGAATGAAAGCGGCACCCACGACACACTCGTTATCAATGCCAACACAACCTATTTCACAGAGGTGTATATCCTCGACGAGTCTAAAAACCCAACCGATAGCACGTCTAAAGTGATAGCAGGTGAAGAGTCGAACGAACACATGCTTTTCTTCAATGGCAATCCTGCCGCTACCGGCAATAACGGAAACACGATTGTAAGTAGCATTGTTCCTTACACCGTCAAAACAAACGGGAGCAATATTGTAATTAAATACCTCGACATTGATAACGGAAGCCCACAACGCAGTGTCGGATTAAAAACACGCTGGAGAGCAACCACACCGAGTGGCGGCACCGTTTATCCTTTGACAGTGACACTTAGGCATCAGCCCGGCGCCAAAGACGGCACCTTTGCGCCCGGCGAAACAGACATTGACCTTACCTTTAAAGTCAAAATTAATTAAGCGCTTTTTGTATTGGTCAGGATCCGGACGCGGATCTTTTCATTGGATTTTGCAAAAAAGCTGTACCACCTTCCGGTAATACAGCCCTGTAAATCGAATGATTGCGAGACCTGATTTGGCGATCGGGTGATTTATGGCTATAAATCACGGGGCCTTGCAGACCAATACTTTTTACAATGTAAAAATAACAAAAAGAATGGCGCGGCAGACTTAATGCCTGCTCCGCTTCAACGCTTCCAGCCTGATGGCCGGAAGCGTTTTCTTTACCGGAAGATGGTCAATAGAGATTTTCATTTGGAAATGCCGTCGAGCAAAGCGGCATACGAATGGGCGCAGCTTTTCCTTGAGAACTGCCTGATATCGACTGAAGCTGTATATAGCTTACCTGCTTTATAAGTTGCATAAAGCTGCAGTATCGCCGCCTTCATCCCATCATAATCGTCGAAACCGAAAAGTTCTCCGGCCCCCGTTTCCCTTATGATCTCCGCGGCGTCGCCATCCGGCAAGCCTATCGCCAGGATGGGGCGGCGGGCGGCGAGGTATTCGAACAACTTGCCCGACAATACGCCTTTGTTGTTGGGCGTATTATTGAGCGGTAGCAGCAACACCGGTGATTGTGCCATTGCTTTAACAACGTCGCTGTGCGGCATGTATTCGATTTTGCGAGCGTTCGCCTCCAAACCCATTTCGCTCAGGTGTTGAAACACCACAGCGTCGGTCTTGCCCGTAAATTGAAGCACGAGATCGTTCTTCAATGCCGGGTTTTCGCGGCAGAGGTCGCTGAGTACTTTCCACAGCGTATAAGGATTCCGGTCTTTGTTAAGCGCACCGGTGTGGTGAAACATAAAGCCAGGCAACACCTCCGGCAACTGTTCAAATTGAAAATCGTCTTCGTCGTAACCGTTTGTAATCACATCTACCTGTCGCCCACCCAAGGCCTCAAGGTCGGCGCCACAACTGTTGCTGATGGTAACGACTTTATCAGCGGTAGAGAGCACTTGCTTTTCGAGGCGTTTGTGCTTTCGATCGGCAAAAGCCGAAAGTTTAAGCTGGTCGTAAAAATCGATTTGCGTCCAGGGATCCCGGAAGTCAGCGATCCAAGGCAATGCCAGATTTTTTTTCAGTCCCAAAGCAATAAGGTGCATGCTATGTGGCGGGCCGGTGCTGATAACGGCATCCACGGGATGGGTCTTCAGGTAAGCAGTCAGGTATCTGACAGAAGGCTTGATCCAGAACATGCGGGCATCGGGAATGAAGAAATTACCACGGATCCAGATCATCGCCGACTGCAAGGCCGTATTTTCTTTTCCTTCCGACAAAAATCCCTGGTTAACCGTTTCCGTTTTTTTCTTACGCATGATTTTCCGGTAAAGATCGTAGGGTTCGGTGATCTCGGTTTTCAAGACAGTAAGGTCTGCAGGAACGTCGTTCAAAAGCGTGTCGTCGAAAATAGGGAAATCGGGATTAGACGGTGTGTAAATAACCGGCTCCCAGCCGAACTCGCGAAAGTATTTGCTGAATTTAAGCCAGCGCTGCACCCCGGCGCCACCTACAGGTGGCCAGTAATAGGTTATGATGAGGACTTTTTTCACGGTATAAAACGCTTCAAGAGATGAATCTTTGACGTTAATTCTTCCATTAGTTTGAACTTTATTACTGAAATCAGGAAAATAAGTGATATTAAACTTCCTTTCATTAGCATTGTAAGATAAGGGCTAGAGAGATCCGGCAAAAAATAAATTGTAGAGGCCATCAATATAGTTATTATGATGATCAAAGTATTTCTATCGTAGGGGACCATTTTCAAGCGATACCAAAGATAAGTTACTTTCAACAGGTTAAAAAATCCAACGGAAATGAAACTTGCATAAGCCGAACCTACAATTCCAAAAACTGGTATGAGCCAAATATTACTCACTATACTTGTCACTATCAAGATCAATAGGAAAACAGAAATCACAAAATACTTGTGAGAAGTGGCAATGATCGTACTATTGACTCCAGTGGCAAGGTTGAAAAAAGACGACAGAGCCATTACCAGCATACAGGGTTCTCCCTCAGCGAATTCGGATGGGAGAAGTTGAAATATACTATGCGAACAACATAATAAACCTACAAATAAATATCCCCCTACTATCATCAAAACCCTTACCGAATCGTAGTACACTTTCCTGAGGTTTGCGTAATTGCCATCTGCCCAGGATTGTGCAGCAATCGCATTCGAAATGCGTTCCAAGCTATTATAAGGCACCTCCATGACAGATACCATGAAAATACTGGTAGCATAAATGCCAATGGCAGATAGACTAAGATAATGCCCCATAATTAATTGATCAACCATTTTAATACCGATGGATGCAAAAGCTGTGAATATCATCAAAAACGCAAATATGACTATATCGCGAGAAAAAAAGCTCCGATAAAAAGACCAGTTGATCTGAAAAGAAATTCGGCCTATACGATGTATATATATCACAAGCAAAACTAGCTGAACCACATAAGCGCCGACAAAGGCAGACATAAACCCGTCGAGACCAAAAAAATCGTAATAGTATAGCAATACGTTTATAATTTGTAGCAGACGGATTAATACCTCGTTCAAGAATACTGTGAACACCGTTTTATGAAGAGAAGCACAATAAATATTGTAAACAATAATCAATGCCAAAACAAAGGGAAGCACAAACACCAAGTGGTAGTACTCATTAAATAACGGCGATTTCTGTTGATAATATGCTATGATATCTTGCCGGAAAATTATAAACATTAAGCTTAATATAGCGCACCCCACGAAACAAAACAGAAAAATAACCATGAAATGTCCGTTATGCTGATTATCAGTATTTCTAATCGCGGGAAAAAAGCGCGTAGTTACGGAGCCTATGCCTAAAGGAATAAAGATACAGGCCATATAAGAAAATGACACCAGGATGCGGGTCAAACCGATTTCCGCCGTGCTTAAAAAATGGGGTTGGACGTAAATAATTGAAATAACCCCTAAAATTATACCTAAGTAGCTCAATATGCTGCCAAGGATTCCCTGTTTCGCAATTACTCCCAATTCAAAATGTAATTTTGATAAAATTAGTTATACTTTTGCATTTATGCTAATTGCAAAAAAAACATTCAAAAATATAATTGCTCCTGCCATTACTTACTTAGGAATAGAAAGAATTCTATCTAAAACATCAAGACACCAAAATTTAATCCTATGCTTTCATGGTGTCTCGAGATTACAAAGTAATATTAATAAACGGCATATGCCGTTTGATCAATTCGAGCAATTAATTAAGTACCTGGCTCGTCATTTCGAAATCGTTTCGGTACAAGACATCTTCAAATCTCATTCAAATTCCAAAAAACGCATCGCCTTAACGTTTGATGATGGCTATGTTAATAACTATACTCAGGTGTTTCCTGTGATCAAGCAATACAAAGTTCCCGCAACATTTTACATCACTACCGAATGCTTCGAGATTAGCGATTATTGCCTGTGGCCTGAGCTATTTGATGCGTTGAAAATAGGAGATGTTCCGCAAAAAGTCCTATTCAATGGAGAGCGATTCCATTTTCGAAACAACACACTGGTGCAGGAACGTAATGGCATATCGATCTATGAATACGTAAAAAACATGGGGGCCGAACGGCAAGGAGCTTTTAGCGAGTTTATTAACACATATCGCATAAAAGAACGCCTGAAAACGATTGATCCGGAATTAAGATCATTTTGTAGTAAAGAACAAATCATGGAAATGGCTGAGTGTGAACTGGTAGAAATAGGGTCTCATACCCATAGGCATTACAATCTTTCGCGGGTGAGTCCAGAATTGATGCAGGAGGAATTATCAACTTCGAAACGAATCCTGGAAAGCATTACTGGTAAAAATATCGTTAGCATTGGCTTTCCTGACGGGGATTACTCTATGAACGTTCTGACAGAAGCTGAGAAAGCAGGATACCATTACCAATTGGCTGTGTCACTATATAAGCCTGAGGATTCACAAGATGTTCGATTACGAAGCCGGTATAGTATTAGCAACTCTACCAGTCTGGCGGTGAATAAAATTCTTATCAATCAACATTTTCAAAAATCAGGCTTTTAAAAAGTATCGAAATCTCCTGATTGGAACTTCAACAAGCCGATATCCAATCCACTGTCTAAGTCTAAAAAACCAACAGGGTTGACAGATTTTACTTTTCCCAAAGTACTCATATAGTTATCGTAAGAAGTGCCGGGGTGAGTGTGAAAATGAATTTCGTTGGCACCTATTAAGAATGCAAAAATCTTCAAAGAAGATATTGTTTTCTCAAACGAGGGGTACAATTGATGTTCAATATCCCCAATCCATAACCTTCCATCAATCTTAATCCAAACGCCCTTTCCTCTTATTTTTAGAAAATGTGTTTGCGAATATTTTTTATAATCAAAAAAAAGCGAATTATGTAAGATGCATGAGTGCCCTTCTGTTTCCAATGAATTACGAAACCCTTTGATCAAAGTCGGATAAAATAATGCGACGCCATGCACATAAGCGCGGTAAATAGGTTGAAGAAAAGAAACTTTTTTAGCCAGCTTAGCCAATGGAAATGTTGGAATCTTTACAGCATGTAAGTTAAGATCGACTTTATGAGTCCAATTTAATCTTTTTACAAAGCCGGGATAGGAATTTTGATTGGGAAATCCAAAAACAAACTTTATCCCTTCTTCTCTCGCCAACGCATAGGTACGCCTAGCTAATTCAACAAATAAACCTTTTCCCCGATGGTCTCCATGCGTCATTGTATCGCCTGACTGGGCACATAGCACTTCCTTGCCATTGATCTGACAGCGCATCGGAAACAAACCGTAATAAGCGGCCGGCATACCGGTTTCTGCAATTGCCAGATATCCAATAAACTCAGCGCCAAGGACACGAGTATTGTATTTAAGATGAAGATAATTGATATCTATGAGCAAATTAAAGGCACTACCATATAGAATTATCAAATGGTGTAAATTTTCTGAAGTCAACCTTTCGTACCTATAGCTAGTCATGACCTACTAGTTTCTCTATTAATGAAATCAACTTTACCTGCCTATTTTTAAGTGTATAATGCTCTGAAATCCGAGCCCTGGCCTTCAACAAATCATCAAATGTAAAGTTACGTGAAGTTGCCGTTTTTAGAAGCGCTTTAAGTAGGTCCAAACTTTTCTTCTCCAATATAAAGCCCGAATCACCGACAATTTTTCTCATCGCTCCGACATCACTAACTATTGGTATACATCCACAAAGCATAGCTTCACAAAGAGCATTTGGAAATCCCTCAGACATAGATAATTGCAAATAAAACTGATGATCGTTGTAGAGTTGCACTAAATCACTATTATCAAAATTCGAAAGTAACGTCAAATTATCTGGTTTATCTTTAATTTGCAGTTTATCACCACCAACTATAGAAAAACTAAAATTAGGCAACTCTCTTGCCGCTGATACAACCAAATCTATTCCTTTTAAGCAATACGAAAACGGAGTGCTTAAATCCGCCGCCACCGTTAGAAAAGAACAGTCCTTTCTTTTTGCAGAAACAATTCCGAACTTTGTACTATCATAGCCATTATAAATAACACAATCCTGAGCTTTTAATTTTTTAACAAAAAAACGGTAACCTTGGCTCACATAATCACAACTCTGGTAACTATAATCATAAAATATTAGCGATTCATCAACTGGGGCAATAATATCAGTCAACTTAAAAGAACAGACAGTGAACCATCGTAAATACTTCTTCTGAAAATTCCCGTACTTTATCGAAGGAAAAGCCACACAGTCTGTCCCTCCTGCAATAATAAGGGATTTTCTACCATAAAGTTTGAAAACCACCAGTGGTATTAGGCTGTGATAACCCGCAAATTGACAAACAACTATACGGCAAGTCCAAACATGAATCATACAAATGATGAATTGCCTAAAAAACTCAAACAAAATAAACAAGTTTCTGCTTGGCTGAAATGTATAGTCACAAACTCGAAACTCGGAACGAAGTATTTCAAGATCTTTTTTTACAAAACTGGATTTTCCAACGTCCCAGTACAGTATTTTTTGTTTTTTCACGAACCCACTTTGGCCTTATAATTCTGTAATCCCAATTGAAATTTCGATTTAGTCACAATCGTTTCTCTAACAAAATCTTTCTTCAAAATAATACTAAGGTACTCTTCATGCTGATACTGCAACCCATAAGGTACCATGGAATACAAATAAAACCCAAACGGATAGCAATCGTTACATAAATCCTTCATAGACAAAGACTGATCAATAATTTGCAATGCCCCAGAATTATTTCTTCTATGCCAATCAAGAGTATATGGCTCTGGAATATTAATAACAACGGTTACGTTATCCGTGCTAACAGTCGAAATCGATTCAAAAATCCGTTTGTGCTGCTCAACCGGAATATGCTCAAGAACATCGGGAAAAACAATAAAATCAAATTTACGACTAGACACAAAGTTACTCATATCATCCACAAAAAACTCAGCATTCTTATGGAAAGAATTTTTAATCTTAGCAGTCCGAATGTTATCGGGACTGATATCCACACCTACATAAGATCCACGTTTAAGATATCTTAAGATTAGATGACTGACAGTTCCTATACCACAGCCAATCTCAAGAACATTTGAACCTGGTTTCAAGCCCGCCTTTTTCAAATTTTTAAAAATAGTACGATGCCTTACATTGATCCCTAATTCCCGCTGGTGTTCATTAAACGAATCATAATAGTTCTTTACCTCTTCGCTAGTTGCCATACTTCAAATATACACTATCAAATTAAATAAACTGAATTTAAATAAAAAATGCCTGTATAAAAGTATTTAAAGCCGTTAATCAAGTATCGTAACATGCCCGGTTCTTTTCACTGTATTTCCCGCTACAGTTTTCATTTCCACTTGATACACATACACATCCTGCTGACACAGTTTTCCCTGATAAATCCCGTCCCACCCTATTATGTTGTCATGACTTCGAAACAAAACTTCGCCCCACTTATCGAAAATTGTAAGTCGGATCTCCGTCAGGCCAAAGCCAACTGGCATAAAAACGTCATTATAATCGTCGCCGTTCGGCGTAAAGGCATTGGGGATGTAAACTGCCCAGTCTTTCCTCACATCCACACATACGGTGTCAGCCCCAACGCAACCCTTACCATTCGATCCCTTTAAAACATAACAGGTTCTCTCTGATGGCTGCACCTCAACTTTCGGACAAAAGTTACAGGATAAGGGCTCGCTACCGATTGGCACAAAACCGACCTCGATATCTCCGGAACCCGATAACAATACTGATTCCCCTATATCAATGATCGTATCGCGGCCCGCATTAATGGGAAATGTGGAGTTTACCAATACTGACGCCACCATACTGCTTGTACAAACTCCATTATTTCCAACTGCTGTATAGGAGGTGGACGTACTGGGTTGAATAACGATGCTTTGCGAGTTTATACCAGATGGATACCAGGTGTATGATAAGGCGGGGCTTGCTGTTAGCGTGGCGCTATTGCCAGCGCATAGCGTATAAGATCGGCTCGATAGTAGTGGGGTAGGATTTACAAACACTGAAACCGTTTGGGAACTGGAAGCGCAGCCGCTATTGGATGCAGAGATTGTGTAGATAGTTGTTGTAGACGGGCTGACGGTAAAAGATTGGCCGGTTAAATTTCCTGGATTAATAGAGTAGCTCGTCGAACCATTAGGTTCGATCACTGTTGACTGACCAACACAGATCGACGGGCTCAACGCGGAGCTTAATCCGATGCTTTGCGAAAAAGGCGCCCAAACCTCTATGTCATCGAAAAAATAATTTGCATATACAGAAGCCGGACCGGGAACCAGCGCATAGGTGGCTGTTGGAGAATTTTGAGCGTCAGGACGAAAACAGCCAATGGTAAGACGCTGCCAGGAAGCGGTTGGATTTACTGTAAACGTATAATTTGTCCACGTGGTAGAACCCGATAATGCGGTAATTTCTACCTGAGGTACCACGTTGATGATGGAAAAACCAGATTGTGTAAGAGGCGCGGCAGAGAAGTGAACGCCGATATTCTTGATCCGATACTGAGATATAGGAGCCAGGCCATTGGTCATCCAAAAGGAAACTGTATAGGTATTCCCGGGAGTCATCGGGCAGCTTAGTGGGGTCGACATGTACTCGCGATAGCCAGGGTAGGGAATATTATACATTACTAATGCAGCCATTGCATTGCCTGTATGCGGATTACACTGTCCGGCGAAGGTATTAGGAGGAACCGTTGTTCCGGAGCCACAGGTGTGAAAATAATCGGGACTACCTACCGAGAAGTTTCCGGTAATAAGATTGACATTGTCCCAGCCATTGGAACGGTCAATTTGCCCGCCGAAATTCGGGCACTGGCTATGATTTTCGAAACTGGGATTAGACACCAGGTTAATCTGCGAATTAAGGTCTTGCGAACATAACAAAAAAGCAAGAAGTACGATGCTGAAATAAAAACTGAAAGATTGAATAGCGATATTCTTAATTGGCATCATAATTTGATTCATATTTGAATGATATTTATGTTAACTTATTTTCGATCCAAAAGAGCCAGAATTTCGGTCTTTTTTCGTCTTGAAACCTCAAAAGATGTTCCGTCGGCGAGCTTAATAATACACACTTCCCCTTTACTGTAGCTTTTGACAAATTTCAGGTTAATATACACGCCTTTATTGATCTGCACAAAATAAGTGTAGGCTTCCAGAATGAATTCAAATTCAATTAGTTTTCTAGAGCTGGTATAACGGCTGCCGTCTTTTTCTACAAATTTAGTATAGCCATTGTCTGCCTGCACAGAAATAAGGCTATCTACATCGACCAGGATTACCTCATTTCCCTGATGGATCGGTATTTTTGTAATAATGGCATCTTTTCGGTTGAATGTTTTGATGATATCTTTCAGATTCTGAATATGTGAAAGCCGGTTATCGAACCGCTGCTTCACCTGCTGGAGCGTATTTCTAAACTTGCTCTGATCGATCGGCTTAAGCACATAATCCAGCGCATTAAATTCAAATGCCTTAATAGCATACTCGTCAAAACCGGTGACAAAAACCGTCTCAAACTCATTCGCATCAAAACGTTCCAGCAAATCAAAACCGCTTCCTCCCGGCATTTTTATATCCAAAAAAATAAGATCGGGCTTTAATCGCTTGATTAGCTGATAGGCGGAGTCGATGTTATCTGCCTCCCCGACGATCTTGTAGTCTGCATTAAGCCGCGTGATGAAATCACGGATAAGCTCTCTGTTAAATAACTCGTCGTCTATAATAATACATTGAATCATAATAAAACGTTATAAATGTAAATTATCGGGCAGTAAAATAACTACCCGCGTGCCAGCCGGCTCGCCGCGGCTATCTAGCAAATCTTCGTATATCAAGGAGGCCAGGTTCTCACCTATCACAAAGGTCAGGTTTTCGATGCGTTGGCGGGTAATGGCGATACCTTTCGATTCCCTCGAATTTCCAATGCCGTTCTTCTTCAACGTACGTCCCACGCCATTATCTTCAATAACCATTCGGATCATGCCGTTCTGACGTTGCACCAAAACCTGAAGCAATGCAACCCTGGAGTTTTTCAACGCCAACAAGCCGTGCCAAATGGCGTTCTCGATAATCGGCTGCGAAAGTAGAGGCGGAATAAACGTGGACTCAATATCAATATCTTTATCAACTTCCAATTTAACCGTAATTTTATCGAAACGGAGCTGCTCCAGGCTAAGGTATAACTCAATGATTTCCAGTTCCTCTTTTAAAGGCACCAGCGATTTATTCGACAAGTTGAGTACCTGCCTTACCAGGTAACTGAATTTTGCCAGGTATTCATTTGCCTCATTTACCTTATTTTGTATTACCAGATGCTGAATAGCTGCAATGCAATTCGACATAAAATGCGGATTGATCTGTGCCTTTAGCGCAATGAGCCGGTACTCGGCGATAAGCTTTTCGGATTCGCTTCTTCGTAAAGCTCGATTCTTGTAGTAACGGATCAGAAACCATATCCCTATTATAACTAATGCCAAAGAAAGACCGATCGCACAAACGATAAACCAAGTTGTTTGCCAAAGAGCCGGTGTAATAACAAACTCGATCACCAGAGGCTCACCAATTGCCACAACATCAACAAAGGCTTCCAAATGATAACAGCCGGGTGGAAGACCTATTAAATTAAGTTTATCCGAATTAACAGTACCACTGTCAATTACTGGTCCCTTTAGTACATATTTGATTGCATGATTTCTTTTTTCAGCACTATTATATGAAACAACGTCAAATTTAAATTCTAGAGAATTTTGCCAGTAACTAAGTTGGCGTAATGACGATAAACCAACGGGCTCCGAATTAACGTTGACAGATTTAAGATTAAAATAAACTTTAGACTGGCTCATCAGAACTCTCGAGTTCAATATCTGCAACCCATTTTTAGTACCGGCGTATATGGCGTTACGGTATAAAACCGCACATTCCACATCGCCTGTATAAAGCCGCCTTAATACCGATCTTTTCAAATTATCCAGATTTCCAGCGAAATAATAAAGCCCGGTGTTGGTACAAATCAATATTTTTCGTGGCTCAAGTACCACCACGTCATTTACGATGTCGTTTTTCTGTTGATCAGGTAAATGATAGTGCGTAATTTTATGACGTTGTAACCTAAACAAGCCATAACCTTTTGTGCAGAACCAATACTCATCACCGATACCTTTCCTAATCTGCTTAACGAGAATGTCGATTGTAGGCTTCAAATAAGCTGGGCGCGTCATCCTATTGTGACAAAACATGAATACGCCTTGATCTGAAGCAATCAGTAGTCCATCTTCATATTTTTCCAGAGAATAGGTTTTCACATCGAATTTTTTATCGTAAAACTCGAAGTGCTTGTATTGAATACAGCGATCATTTTTATGGATTCGCATTATGCGGTTCCGGCCAAGTAGGGACACAGTATCCGTATTGTCTAGTATCATTTTATACGGAAAAAAGAAACGATTCGCATCGAAAAAAAAAGGCTTTCCTGATCTGTCAATGAGCTCGAGATGAGAATTGTAACACACCAGGTATCCGCGATCGTAAGAGATAAGATCCAGCGGATGATCGTTATAGACATCAGATGCCTTTTTTAAAGGAAAAAAAGCTTTGTTCTGTAGTTTGAACAAGTGCTGGTCAGTAGTAGCAACAAATAAATCTTTCCCGATCTTCTTCAACAACCCAACCCGTTTACCAAGTGGTGATGTTTCCTCGAATTGGCAACGGCTAATATCATTGCAATGATAAAGACCATGGCCGTCGGAACTCGCCCATAACCCGCCATCACGGTCAGCCAAAACGTCATTAATCGTAATGCCTTTAAAATAATGATTGATCAATGAATCGTGCTCGTCATATTCTCTTAAACCATCACGGTAACAAGCAACCCACAAATGGTCATTCTGATCTTTTGTAAAGTTCAGAATAAGTTCATTCACTGCGATCTCCTTGATGATACCGTCACCCTTAAGTTTGAAAATTTTATTATGTTTTGAAAGGTAAAACAAATCTCCAAAACGTTTACAATATTTGACGACATTAAAACCCGGAATTGTCAACTCGAAGTTCCCGCTCTTTTTAGTATGGTCAACAAACTTATACCTAGCTTTTGCGCGATACTGGGTAGCCGGCGCGTACCTAAAATTCCAAAATGGCAGATAGGTATTTCCGATTCTGTAAACACTTTCGTAGTATTCAGAATTACGAATTGCTTGATTGAGTTCGATGATTTTATAGCCGTACGATTTTTGCAGCTTAAAAACATATATCCACGTTTTCACGAAAATATTGAGGCTATCATCGACATATATCTGAAAAATTTCCTGCGCCTCACTCTTCAGACGTTTAGTAAGTTGCTCAATCCCTTCAATTGCAAAAGCGCTGTCGTTCCTTACCTCATAGATATTTTTATTAGAATTGGCAATCCACGTACGTCCGGATTCGTTTTCAAAAACACTATAGATTACGGACTCTTTAATAGGCAAATTCTTTAGCACCCGCTCAAATTGTTTGCCATTATATTTCATGGATCCGTACTCAGTAAACACCCACAAGTACCCCTTCTTGTCTTGATGTACATTATATACCTCATCGGAAACCAATCCTTCTTCTGTTGTAAATTGTTCGAAGCTAAGATTTTGAGAGTATGCCCTCTGGAAGCAAAGAAACGAAACAAAAACAATATAAATATAGCGTGACACAACCACAAAGTTAAATAAACATCGTGGGCACTAGTTGTTAAAAATGGTGCAAAAATTCCCTTTTGCGGTTAAGCTAAATAAGCGAAGGAATGACTCAAATATAAATAGAACTCTCTCTACAACGGCCAAACCAAGCTAAAGTCAATAAAAAGGACTGTCTTTTGACTTTTGAAATAGGCCGCTTTTTTAGTCGAATCCTTAGGCCTTCGCGGCCATTTTATTTCGGATCATCGTCACAATAATCGGTAATACGGAAATGCCAATGATGCCCAGGCAAACGAGATCGATATGTTCCCGGATAAACTTTACCTCGCCCAACAGATAACCAGCCGTGGTAAGGCCTCCGATCCAAAGAGCACCTCCCAGGATATCGAAGCTAAAAAACTTGCGGTACGTCATTTTACCAACACCGGCAGCAAAAGGCGCAAAGGTGCGGATAAACGGTACAAAACGCGCCATGATAATGGCTTTGGTACCGTGCTTTTCGAAAAATTCATGTGTTTTATCCATGTACTCACGCTTCACCAACGCCCGCCCTCGTAATTTCAGATCGAAGATCTTCACACCGATGGTACGCCCGATCCAGTAATTGCAATTGTCGCCCAGCACTGCCGCAATAAACAACAGGATCAGCAGGTAAGACATGTTGAGATGCCCCGTCCTGGCAAATAAACCGGCGGTAAAAAGCAACGAATCGCCCGGTAAGAAAGGCATGGCCACCAACCCTGTTTCAATAAAAATAACCAGGAACAACACAATGTAAATAGCCGTGCCGTAATTGGCAAACAGCCAGTCAAAATCCAGGTGTAAGATGTGCTTAAATAACTCGATCATGAAAAAACGCTAAAATAAAATACTTAACTAAGTTACAGGCCTACCTCCTCTATGTAAGCCAAAATACCGCCTTTGAGGTTATACAAATTGGTAAAACCATGCTGGCTTTCCAATGCACTGATAACCGTGGCGCTACGCTTACCACTCCGGCAATGGATCACCACCTGCTTGTCGCGAGAAATTTTGTCGATGTTATCCATCACATCACCCATCGGAATCAGTTCCCCATTCATGTTCACTTCGTCAAACTCGTACTCTTCCCGCACATCGATCAGCTGAAAATCTTTGTTTTCATCTTTCAACTGTTTTAGCTCTTTTGGCGTTATTTCTTTCATAACTTTATTTATTTTGTATAGAGGGGATGTGTTATTTCGTTTAAAATGTCTTTTCTTTCAGATTCTCCGGCAGGTAGTTGAAGAAGGTGTCGCCGCGTAAACCAAGCCGCAGCGTTTCAAGAGGAATCACATCGTCGATACCGATATTCCCAACATTGACGTTGGCACCGAACAGGTTGATGAAATATACCTGCTGTGTTTTCTGAGGTGTTTCCCAGATAATATCGTTCACATTAATTTTATTGGTGATGCGCGTGATCAGCATCGAGTGTGCGCTACCATTCTTATGAAAAATACCCACTGTGCCACTTTCCCGGGCTTCGGCAATCACCTTAAATGAGCCGGCCTCAAGTTCCGCTTTCATCATGCTTACCCATTTGGCCGGGTGAATAATGATGCCCTCTTCTTTCGATCCTACTTCCGACAAGACGGTGAAATCTTTAGCGAGTTTGCTGATGTATTCGCATTTGCTGTCGTGATCCATCATAATGCTACCGTCTGACACTTCGGCAGTATCGAGCCCGTAAGAATCGATAAACTTACGGTAATCGTCAAACATGCCGCGCGCTACAAACGCCTCGAACAACGTACCTCCCAGGTAAGTTTTGATGCCGGCACTCTGGTAGAGCTTGATCTTTTCTTTCACATTCTTCGACACTACCGAGGTTCCAAAACCCAGTTTCACAAAATCGACATAATCAGCATAGCTTTCTACAAAATCCTGGGCATGTTTCAGGCTGATGCCTTTGTCCATAACCATGGTTAAGCCGCTGTTACGGGGTCTTTCGGTACGTTCCGGAATGTGAGGAAGATGTATATTGTAGTTAGGCATAAATGCGTGTTATAACGGTTTGTTTTTAAACGATTGAATGAGCTGCATCACCGCCAGGTCGTTTTCGAGCAAAGGCAGGTATTCCAGCAATTCGGTATGTTTTTCGTAATTCAACTCGAGAGCATTTTCCAGGAAAACCATTCCTTCCTGTCGTTTACCAAGCTCCATCAGCAAGCCACTCATGCGATAAAACAACTCCGGCGAGTCCGGAAATTTCTGGATTCCTTCTGCCAGGATTTTCTCACAATCTTTATAGTAGCCACCTTCATAAAGCAGCTTGGCGTAGTCGATGTAAATATCAAATTCGGCGTATCCCAATTCCAGTACCCGCTGATAGGCTGATGCTGCCTCTTCCAGGAAGCCCAGCTTATGCTGGATCTCACCAAATACATACCAGTACTCCGCTATGTTGGGATTGATTTCGATGGCTTTTTTAACATAATGGATGCTCTCCGTAATGCGGTTTTGGTAGTCGAGCACAATACCTACACCCAGCCAGGCATCCGCGTAAGCCGGGTCGAGCTTGATGGCGCGGTTATAGTTTACCAGTGCTTCCTCATACTGGCTGAGGTTCTCATAGCATTCGCCAATGTAGTAGTACGTACTCGCATCAGCCTCTTCGTGTTTAAACGTTTCGCGATATACCTCAATCGCCTCAGCATAACGGTCGAGCTGCGCCAACGAATTGGCCTTATTGAAATAAGCTGACGAAAAGTTGTCTTTGATTGCTATCGAATAATCATAAGCGTCGATGGCCTTTTCGTATAAGCCCAGGCGATTGTAGCTAATGCCGAGATTGAACCAGGCGAAATGGTTATAGGGTTTTTCTTCGATGTAAGTTTCATAAAACGAGATCGCTTCTTCGCTCTTGCCTGTCATTTCGAAACATAACGATAATTCGTTCAGTGCCACATCGTTATCCGGATTGATCTTGATGGCTTTTTTGAGGTAGTACAGCGCATCTTCGGCCTTATCGTCGTTGAGGAACTCGATTCCAATGGCCACATACACCTCGTCTTTAAACTCCGCGAGGGGCAGCGCTTTTTTGTAATTCTCAATAGCCTGTTCACTCAGGCCGATCTGGCTGTAAATGTAACCGCGCGTCATGTATAGCTCGCTATTGTTACTTTCTACCATTTCGACGTCGTTCAACAGATTGAGGGCATCTCGGGTATTGTGCTGCGACGACAGGTACTGTGCCTGCTTGATCTTGATGCTGCTGGAATAAGGATAATGCTCCAGGGCGTAATCGAGCGCTTTTTTGGCCATATCAAGGTTAAACCACTGCATATAATAGTCAATGATTTCTTCCAACTCGTCTGCATCGAAAAAATGATGGGCACCGGCAGAAACCATTTCTTCAAATCGCCTCAAACTTTGCTCAAAATCCTGGTTACTTAGGCCTTCTCCATCAAATTCACTCATACAAAAATCCTGGTTCTTTAATAAGTACAAATTTAAGGTTAAAAAGCAATTTCCGGCGATTTTTTTTAACAATAAAAGTACTATATTGTAGAAAAAAAGTTGCCCTGCCTGCGGGCGCTAATGGTATATTTGTCGGATAAAATTTAAACCGCGTGACCCTAATAAAAAGCATTTCAGGCATCAGAGGAACCATAGGTGGAAAACCGGGCGAAGGACTAAGTCCTCTGGATATTGTTAAATTCACATCGGCATACGGCTCCTGGATCCTGGAGCACCATCCCGATAACGCCACGGTGGTAATTGGGCGTGATGCCCGCCTATCCGGACAGATGGTAAGTAGCATTGTGTGCGGCACACTTACAGGCCTCGGCATTCACGTGATAGACCTTGGCCTGAGTACCACGCCAACGGTAGAAATAGCCGTAACCGAACTCGGCGCTCAGGGTGGCATCATCCTCACAGCAAGCCACAACCCAAAGCAGTGGAATGCGCTGAAACTGCTCAATCATAAAGGCGAGTTCATCTCCGATCATGAAGGGAAATACATCCTGGAACTAGCAGAAAACGAAGACTTCAACTACCGCGAAGTCAATAAACTGGGACAATACAGCGAGCGCCACGACCTCACCGACATGCACATACAGAGAGTACTGGCCTTGCCTTACGTCAACGTTGAAGCTATTCGCAAGGCCAATTTTACCATAGTGGTTGATGCTGTGAATTCCAGTGGCGGTATCGTGGTCCCTCAGCTTCTTGAAGCCCTGGGCGTTCAGAAAATCCATAAGATTCATTGTGAACCTACCGGCAATTTTGCCCATAACCCGGAGCCGCTACCGGAACACCTGCGCGACCTTTCGGAAGCGGTGGTGAAGAACAAAGCGCATGTGGGCATTAGCGTCGATCCAGATGTTGACCGATTGGCACTGGTGTGCGAAGACGGTGAAGTGTTTGGAGAAGAATACACACTTGTGGCAGTAGCCGATGCTGTACTAAAGATACACCCAGGCGCCAACACCGTTTCCAACCTCTCTTCTACCCGTGCTCTGCGCGACGTTACCGAAAAAGCCGGCGGCTCCTATTCCGCTTCCGCTGTAGGTGAGGTAAATGTGGTAACAATGATGAAGGAAACCAACGCGGTAATCGGCGGCGAAGGAAACGGCGGGGTGATCTTACCGGAACTTCATTATGGCCGCGACGCGCTTGTGGGGATCGCTATTTTTCTGACACACCTTGCTAACTATGGCAAAACCACCTCGATGTTGCGCAAATCCTATCCAAATTACCATATTTCGAAGAACAAAATCGAACTAACACCCGAAATTAATGTGGACAAGGTATTACTGAGCGTGAAAGAAAAGTATGCCCGGCAGCCGGTAAACACAGTAGATGGCGTAAAGATCGAATTTGATAAGGAATGGGTTCACCTACGTAAATCGAATACAGAACCCATCATTCGCATCTATAGCGAAAGCGAAAATATCAGTACCGCCGATGCACTTGCCCGTAAGATCATTGAAGATATTAAAGAGATCATTAAAAATTAATCAACCGCGCTTGTTTCACCATCGCCCACTACATACCCTTTGCTTATGAAAGTATATTTAGATAACGCTGCCACTACCCGACTCGACGAACAAGTATTCGAAGCCATGCTTCCATACATGAAGGAAGAATATGGCAACCCTTCGTCGATTCATGCATTTGGCCGCAAAACACGCTCCGCCATCGAAGGCGCGCGTAAAACGGTTGCAAAACTGCTCAACGTGAGTCCAGCGGAAATATTTTTTACTTCAGGCGGCACCGAAGCCGATAACATGGCTATTAATCAAAGTATTCATTCCCTGGGTATAAAACACGCTATTACCAGCAAGATAGAACACCACGCGGTGGAAACCACGCTTCACGAACTCGAAAAACAGGGTAAAATCAAATTAAGTTGGGTGAATGTGGATGCCAAAGGCAACATTGACCTCGCCCATCTTGAGGAACTGCTAAAAAATAATGAACGCAGTTTTGTATCGCTGATGCACGCCAACAACGAGATCGGTACCTTGCTCCCACTCGAGCAGGTAGGCGAACTTTGCGCAAAATACGATGCCATCTTCCATAGCGATACGGTACAAACCATGGGACACTATCCTATGGACCTGCAAAAGATTAAAGTGCATTTTGTGACCTGTGCAGCCCATAAGTTCCATGGCCCTAAGGGCGTGGGCTTCCTGTACGTAAACCATAACATCAAAATCCAGCCGATGATTTACGGCGGCGCCCAGGAACGCAACATGCGCGGTGGTACCGAAAACACACAGGGCATCGTTGGGCTTGCCAAAGCACTCGAAATTTGCTATACTGAAATGGATGAACACATCAGCCATATTCAGGGTCTTAAAAGCTACATGAAAGAGGAGTTGGAAAAAGCCATCCCGGGTATTTCGTTCAACGGGGAGACCGACCCTGCAAAAAGCCTCTACACGGTACTCAACTGCCGCTTCCCGGCGCATCCCGATGCGGAAATGATGCTTTTTAATCTCGATATTGCGGGTATTATGGCCAGCGGTGGCAGCGCCTGTAGCAGCGGCAGCAACCAAGGGTCGCATGTACTCCGGGGCATCGGCACCGACCAAACACGCGCATCGGTTCGCTTCTCGTTTAGCAAATATTCTACGAAAGAAGAAGTCGATTTCACCATCGATAAATTAAAAAATATGCTCCTGAACTAGCTTACGCAATTTCGGGAACACGAACAACGTTTTAATACCATGAATTGTTTTTCCCGGAATATTGTGATGCTAATACTGGTTCTGACGGCCAGAATAGCGTTTTCTCAAACATTTAATGCAGGCGTGGGTGCCGGCCTTACAATAACCGAGATCAATGGTGCCAATACCGATCCGAGCCGCCGTGGATTTCACAAACTCGGAATAAGCGCCGGAGGCGTTGCCAATTTCCGGGTGGCAAAGAAAACCCTGTTCCAGTTTGAGATCAACTATACACAGAAAGGCAGCATGCAGCCGCCCGACTCGCTCAATAACGGCTACTACAAGATCAACCTTGGGTATATCGAAGTTCCGGTGCTGATACGCCAACAACTTTTCTTTAACTGGAAAGGCAACAGGATCAATAAAGTAGATCTTGAATTAGGTGCATCTTATGGCCGGATGTTTCACCGAACGGTTATTGGTAATACAAACTATCAGCTCAACAATACCGAAAATTACTACAATACCAGCGATGTGAGCTTGTTGGCGGGCATCGACTACAATTTTACCAATAACATCTGCTTCAATTTTCGCTACAGTAATTCAGTCATTCCGGCCGTGAAACGAAGCACGTTGGTAAATGGCCTTGTCAGCCAGACTTTCAACCGTGGCAATAACATGGTATTTCTACTAGGCTTCAAATTCCTGTTCACTGCCAAAAAGAAAAATAGTTCTCAACCTGCAGGAACAACGGCACCCATGCCTACGGAATAACCCTTGCCGCGCGAAAACCAGCCGATAGACATCCGCAGGTTTCTTAATATTAAAAAAAATCTAAGCACGTTTATGGAATTTGATCTTATGCGGCGTCTTAATGCCAACAAATCAGTTTTCCATCTATAAACCTGTAGCCATGCTTCGACTTTCTTTATTCCTGCTTTTGCTGACCAGCCTCTCGCTCAGCGCACAACAAACCCAAAAAAACACAGCTCTTACCTGCACCCTTAGCGGTACGGTACTCGACGAACAAACCAACGATCCCATTCCTTTTGTGAACGTGCTGCTCTATTTTAGCGATTCGAGCCAGGTGGCTACCGCTACTACCGATCTCGACGGGCGATATGCCTTCCGGCAACTAGCCGCAGGATCTTATAAATTAAAAGTGTCTTATATAGGCTATACCACAAAAACGATCAGTGGCATTGCCGTAACAACTGGAACGCCGGTAGCGCTCCCTGTTAAATTGGCTACAAGCCAACGTTCGGTAATATTGAGCGAGGTAACGGTCGCCAATGAAAACGTGAAATTAACCAATACCGCTTACCAGGAAATACGCACAATGGCTGCGTCTCCTTCGGGCAAAGCCTATTACTACAAAGGCCGGCTGAAAGACAAGCAAACTGCGGATTTCGACGATTACAACCGCGAAGGTTATAACCACATCCAGGACAATGGGTTCAAAGACTCCAAACACGACCCTCTTTCCACATTCAGCATCGACGTTGACCGGGCTTCCTACAGCAATGTACGTCGCTTTTTGAACCAGGGCGTGTTACCGCCGGCCGACGCCGTAAGGGTTGAAGAAATGATCAATTATTTCAGCTACCAATATCCGCAACCCGCAGCCGATCAACCTTTTTCCATTACAACCAAATACACCAGCTGTCCGTGGAACAGCAAACACAACATGATACACATCGGGCTGCAAGGCAAAGACGTAAAACTCGATCACCTGCCGCCGAATAACCTTACATTCCTCATCGACGTATCGGGTTCTATGAGTTCAGAAGATAAGCTACCCTTGCTGAAATCCGGTCTTCGACTGCTCATCGAACAGATGCGCGCCGAAGACAAGGTGAGCCTCGTTGTGTATGCCGGAGCAGCAGGCCTCGTTCTGCCGCCAACTTCCGGCGAACACAAAGACCGCATTTTCGATGCACTCGATAAGCTGCAATCCGGCGGATCCACCGCCGGCGGAGCAGGCATTGCCCTTGCCTATAAAACGGCCCGCGAGAATTACGACGCCAAAGGCAACAACCGCATCATCCTGGCTACCGACGGCGACTTTAATGTTGGTGCTTCCAGCGACGGCGAATTGGTACGCATGATCGAAAAAGAGCGCGAACACGGCGTGTTCCTGAGCGTACTCGGCTTCGGTACCGGCAACTACCAGGATGGAAAAATGGAGCAATTGGCTGATAAAGGCAATGGCAACTATGCTTACATCGACAATATCCTGGAGGCCAAAAAAGTATTGGTGAAAGAAATGGGTGGCACCTTGCTGACTATCGCCAAGGATGTGAAGTTGCAGATCGAGTTCAACCCGGCCAAAGTAAAGGCCTACCGCCTTGTTGGCTACGAAAATCGCTTACTGAACAAAGAAGACTTTAACGACGATAAAAAAGATGCCGGAGAGCTTGGTGCAGGACACACCGTGACGGCCATCTACGAAATTATTCCCGCAGGATCTGATGAAGTGGTGGCTTCTACCGATGCTTTAAAATACCAGCAAACAGCCACCAGCAGCGCCGCTGCAAGTTCGGAAGTAATGACGATCAAGTTCCGGTATAAGGAGCCAACGGAAAAAACATCGAAACTGATCAGCCACGTTGTGCACGATAATAAAGTAGCTTTCACCGAATCGGGCGACAACTGCCGTTTTTCGGCTGCAGTAGCCGAATTCGGCATGCTACTTCGGAACTCGGAATACAAGGGTTCTTCCGATTTTAAGAGCGTGCTGAGCCTGGCCAGGAGCGCCAAAGGCAAAGATGAAGAAGGCTACCGGGCAGAATTTATCCGCCTGGTAGAAATGGCAGAATTGCTCAAGAAATAAGATACCATTCCCGCGAAGTTCCCGGCTCCTAACGGTATTGCACTGCCTTTGGCAACAAACCTTAGAACAGGCCGGGGACTTTTGTGTTTAGGAGAGAAATCAGCCGCCTATCATGCGTTTGATGTCATTAAGTTTCATCAGAGCCTCTACTGGCGTGAGGGTATTGATGTCGGTTTTCACCAGCTCGTCTTTCACCTGCTCGAGTACCGGATCATTGAGCTGGAAAAAACTTAGCTGATAATCGGCTTTACTTTTCGTTTTGGCAAGAACGTTTTCGACATTACCGTTAACCTCATTGGTTTCGTTGGTCAGGGCTTCCACCTCCGAAAGCTCCAGTTCATGGTCTTTTTCCAGTTTTTTCAGGATATCGTTGGCACGATCCACCACTTGCTTGGGCATGCCGGCCATGCGCGCCACATGGATCCCGAAGCTGTGTTCGCTGCCGCCTTCGCGCAGCTTACGGAGAAAAATGATCTTGTTATTGGACTCTTTCACCGACACATTGAAATTCCTGATGCGTGGGAAATAGGTACACATTTCGTTCAGCTCGTGGTAATGTGTCGCAAACAAGGTTTTGGCCTTATGTTTAGGTTGTGAGTGAATGTACTCGGCAATAGCCCAGGCAATGGAAATACCATCGTAAGTGCTCGTTCCGCGGCCAATTTCATCGAGTAAGATCAGGCTCCGATCGCTCAGGTTATTGAGAATGCTCGCCGTTTCGTTCATTTCCACCATAAAAGTTGACTCTCCCGACGAGATATTATCGCTTGCTCCTACACGGGTAAAGATCTTATCCACAATGCCTATTTCTGCATGTTTTGCCGGCACATAGCATCCGATCTGCGCCATCAGGGTAATGAGCGCCACCTGACGGAGCAAAGCCGATTTACCGCTCATGTTGGGCCCGGTGATCATCATGATCTGCTGTGTGTCGTTATCAAGAAATACCGAGTTGCTGACGTAGTCGGTGCCTATGGGCAGCTGTTTTTCAATCACCGGGTGGCGGCCTTCCTGTATATCAATGGCATAACCGTTGGTCATCACAGGCCTTACGTAGCGGTTGTCTCTCGCCAGGCGTGCAAAGGCCTGCAGGCAATCGAGTTTGGCAACCAATGAGGCATTCAGCTGAATGGGAATGATGTAATCGATCAGATCGCGCACCAAAGCCTCATATAAACTTTGTTCAAGTACCGCTATCTTATCTTCCGCACCGAGAATTTTCTCCTCATATACCTTCAATTCGGGGGTAATGTAACGTTCCGCATTGGTCAGGGTTTGCTTACGAATCCAATCCTGCGGCACTTTGTCTTTGTGCACGTTGGTTACCTCCAGGTAATAGCCAAATACGTTGTTGTAAGACACTTTCAGCGATGAAATGCCGGTGCGCTCCGTTTCCCGCTGCTGGATTTGTAACAGGTAATCTTTCCCCGAATAGGCGATGGCACGCAATTCATCCAACTCGGCATTTACGCCTTTGTTGATCACATTGCCTTTATTGAGCAGCACCGGCGCTTCTTCGTTCAATTCTGCCTGCAACCGATCGCGCATCAAGGTACAAGGATTCAACTGTTCGGCTATCTTTTGCAATGAGTGGTTCTCGCATGGAGCAATGAGCGTTTTAACGGCTTCGATGATATTCAAAGCCCGCTTCAACTGCACGAGTTCTCGCGGGTTGATCTTTCCGGCGGCCACTTTAGAGATCAGCCGTTCGAGATCACCAATTTCTTCGAAATGTGTGGCCAGTTGTTGCTGTAGCGCTTTATTATCACTGAAAAAACTCACCACATCAAGGCGTTCATTGATCAGTTCCAATTGTTTGAGGGGCAATGCCAGCCAGCGTTTCAGCAGGCGTGAACCCATCGGGCTCACCGTCGCATCAATCACATCGATCAGGCATTTGCCGTTGTCGTGGCTACTGCCGAACAATTCGAGGTTTCGCACCGTAAATCGGTCGAGCCACACATACTGGTCTTCTTCCACACGCGAAACCGCCGTGATGTGTTGCAGCCGGTCGTGTTTGGTTTCCCCCAGGTAATGCAAAATAGCGCCACAGCTCGAGATGGCTATTGGTAAGTGTTCGATGCCAAAGCCTTTCAACGAAAGTGTCCCGAATTGCTTTGTAAGCGCCTCAAAACCAAAATCGCGGGTAAACGCCCAGTCGTCGAGCCCAAAAATATAGAAACGGTCGCCAATGAGATTGGTCAACACCTGGCGTTTGTTTTTCTCAAACAAAATCTCGTTGGGCTTAAAACTCTGAACGAGTTTTTCGATATAGGTATGTGAGCCTTCCGCTACCAGAAACTCGCCGGTTGATACATCGAGAAACGACGCACCGGCCCTGTCTTTATCAAAATGAATGCTTGCCAGGAAGTTGTTGGTCTTATGTTCCAGCACTTTGTCGTTGAAACTCACGCCAGGCGTTACGAGCTCGGTAATGCCACGTTTCACGATCCCTTTGACAAGTTTTGGATCTTCGAGCTGATCGCAGATGGCCACGCGGTAACCGGCGCGCACCAGTTTAGGCAAATACGTATCAATGCTGTGGTGCGGGAAGCCCGCCAGCTCGATGTGCGACGCTGAACCATTGGCACGTTTGGTGAGCGTGATGCCAAGCACCTTCGAGGCCCGCACGGCATCTTCGCCAAATGTTTCGTAAAAATCGCCTACACGAAACAACAATATCGCATCGGGGTATTTGCTTTTTACCTCGTTGTATTGTTTCATTAAAGGAGTTTCCTTGACTTCTCCGCTCTTTGCCATAACCTGATATAAATTACGAAGATACGACATCTGAAGGGCCTTGCCGGGATCGACTTTTTAACAGGAAGGCCGCTGTTGTTAATATGTTGGCAGGTGTACGAAAGCCTGTGGGTATGCGCGAGTAAGGCCAGGAAAGCGATCGGCGGCAACAAAGCCACCATCAGCTGCGAATTTCGGTTAGAGCGTTGGGCGCCTCCTTCCGCGCAAAAGAGGCAGCGGAAGGCCGGGCTGCTCCAGGCTCCGCTGCGCTGCGGTTCTTTTGCGGCAGAGAGGCAGCCGCAAAAGGAACCAGGCCTTTCGCATCCCTGGCGCAGTCTGTCGCTCCTGGAGAATACCTGCGTGAAGGATTGCAGCGGAAATCAACCCTCCGCACCAAAAAATAGCTTAATTCAAACGTTCTACAATTTCATTCTTTTCTAACAGGAACGTCGTTTCCATTTATTTTTCGGGAATACTCCTCTGCTTTTTCAAAATAGACCTTCGCCTGTGCCTGATTTGCACTCAGATCAAAATCGTTTTCGGAACTAGTATCCAACAGGATAACTCCTTCATTGTAATAAAAGCGAAAGAGATTGTAATTTGTGGCATAGAGATCGGGCGCCAGTTTGTGCGCCTCATGATATAGCTCTAATAGAAACTCACGCATCGTATCCAACCTAGACCTTGTGTAATAATCTATCTCGAGCTCGGCCGCTTTTTGCAGGTATGCCTTGTATATAAGACTATCATTCTTTGACTCCTTCATGAGTGCCACAACGACGTACATAATTTGTCTTTGGGAATCAATACTTTTGAATGGATTATCTAATAAATACAAAGCTTTCGTATAAATATTCAAATTCTTACGCTTTCCAAATGTGCTGTCTTCTTTATGGAAACGATCATCAAGAAGGTCATATAACCAGGCGCGCCAATCGCAAAGAGTTTCCCGGCTTCTAATCAAACTAGCATCCTGCTGCACGCCACACCATATTTTCACCAATTTGTTTAACTCTTTATCGGCTTTCATGGGTTTCAAAACGGAAACAATAAGTAGAGTGCGCTCGAGCTTGTGAAGCCAGAAAACACTATCCCGGGCACTGCCAATTTGTTTCTGTTCCAGCTCTTTCAACTCTCTGTGCATTTTTTCATAAAAATCTGAGCTATCCACGATAATCATATCAGACAATTGGGCTTGAAGAAAAATAGCCGACTGATTCATCTTTTCGTCTATTCGTGAATCTATATTTCCACAATTAAATTCTACTCCCAATGCATTAATTTTGCATTCGGATTTGATGGAATTCGAAAGTCTGTCTATCAGCTCCTGAGACAAACACGACGTGCTGGCACCCATTAAACAAATAAAGATGAATAATCCTATCCGGCTTTGCATATCAGAAAAACATCATATGGATTCATTAAATAAATATAATCATAAACCTCCGAAAAAGTCAAACGAAGCTAGCTATTTGAGCGCGTTGAATGATATGCTCAACTCATTTTCCGAAGATATTAAACGAGGAAGTTAAAGATTACTGTGAGGTGACCAAAGACATGTTGGGATTAACTCAAAAATCTTTTTAAACCTACTGATGGCGAGTGCTTCCCGCGTCGGCACGCTATTTCTTGTTATAAAAGAAGTTTGGCTGACAGTGTTTTTCCATAAGGCTAAACGATCATCTCAAGCATGGTACAACACACCCCTTAATCCCCTCTTTTTAGAGGGGAAACAGAGGCCTGCTTTGGATATGATGAACGGGATTAATGCAAAAAAACTGGCTCGAGGCCAGTTTTTTTCTATAAAAGGTAAAGCGTATAATGCTTAGGCTGTAACGGTAGAAAGTACGTTGTTCATGCTTCTCACAGCATCTGCACTCTTGGCAAACAGGGCTTTTTCTTCGTCGTTGAGGTTGAAGTCCACGATCTTTTCCCAGCCGTTTTTACCAATGATAACCGGTACGCCCATACAGATATCTGATTGGCCGTATTCGCCTTCCAGGAACACGCTGCAAGGGATCAGCTTTTTCTGATCGTTCAGGATGCTGTCAACAATCGTTGCTACAGCAGCTCCCGGAGCATACCAGGCGGATGTACCTAACATACCGGTTAAGGTAGCGCCGCCTACCATTGTATCAGCAGCGATTTTCTTCAGGGCATCAGCGTTCAGTGTTTGTGAAACCGGCACACCGTTATAGGTTGCCAGGCGTGTCAACGGAATCATGGTAGTATCGCCATGTCCGCCGATCACCACACCTTGCACATCGCTGGCAGGTGCATTGAGTGCTTGCGACAAATAGCAGTTGAAGCGGGCGCTATCCAGTGCTCCGCCCATACCGATGATGCGGTTTTTAGGCAATTTGCTTCCTTTCAGGGCCAGGTAAGTCATCGTGTCCATTGGATTCGATACGATGATGATGATAGCGTTCGGAGAATGCTTCAGCACATTTTCAGTCACTGTTTTCACAATGCCTGCATTGATGCCGATCAATTCTTCACGTGTCATGCCCGGTTTGCGTGGAATACCCGAGGTGATCACCACCACATCGCTACCAGCAGTTTTAGCATAATCGTTGGTACTGCCACTGATACGGGTATTGAAGCCGTTCAGCGAGGCTGTTTGCATCAGGTCAAGCGCTTTGCCCTCTGCAAAATTTTCTTTGATGTCGAGAATTACTACTTCGCTGGCAATTCTCCGTTGTGCGATGTACTCTGCACAGGTTGCGCCTACGTTTCCGGCGCCGATTACTGATACTTTAGTCATTTTATATTGGTTGAATTATTGAGTTTTAGTGTTTTGGCGGGGTTGCTGTCCATGTCAACCAGCGTCACAAAGTTAAGATTTTATGTATAGCCCTTGCCTGATTTTCATCTGATTTAGGCGTCGATTTTCGCGTATTTGGCATTTTGCTCAATGAACTCGCGGCGCGGCGGCACCTCGTCGCCCATCAGCATGGCGAATGTACGGTCGGCCTCTGCAGCACTGTCAATAGTTACCTGACGCAAAGTGCGGGTAGCAGGATCGAGGGTCGTTTCCCAGAGCTGGATCGCGTTCATCTCGCCCAAACCTTTGTAACGCTGTACATGGACGCTATCCGATTTTTCGCCTCCCATCTCAAGCACCGCCTGGTCGCGCTGCTCATCGTTCCAGCAGTAACGGGCGTCTTTGCCTTTTTTCACCTGGTACAATGGCGGCGCGGCAATGTAAACGTGGCCTTTTTCGATCAATTCTTTCATGTGACGGAAAAAGAATGTGAGGATCAGTGTGGTAATGTGAGAACCATCGACATCGGCATCACACATGATCACGATTTTGTGGTAGCGGAGCTTATCCATGTTGAGTGCGCGGTCGTCTTCTTTCGTGCCGCGGAACACTCCCAGCGCCGTGAAAATATTTTTGATCTCCTGGTTCTCGTAGATCTGGTATTCCAATGCTTTCTCCACGTTCAGGATCTTACCCCTGAGTGGCAAAATGGCCTGGAAGTCGCGATTACGGCCCTGTTTGGCCGTTCCACCCGCCGAATCCCCTTCCACCAGGAACAGTTCGCAGGCGAGCGGATCGTTATTTGCACAATCGGCCAGTTTACCTGGCAAACCAGATCCGGTCATCACGGTTTTACGCTGCACCATTTCGCGGGCTTTTCGCGCCGCGTGGCGGGCCGTAGCTGCCAGTACTACTTTATCGACGATCAGCTTGGCTTGTTTCGGGTGTTCCTCCAGGTAATAATTGAGTGCCTCACTAATAGCCTGATCTACTGCGCCGGTTACTTCATTGTTACCGAGTTTGGTTTTGGTCTGTCCCTCGAACTGTGGCTCAGCTACTTTTACCGATACCACTGCCGTGAGGCCTTCGCGGAAATCGTCGCCACTGATCTCGAACTTCACGTTCTTGAACAGTCCGTTTTTCTCGCCGTAGGCCTTCAGTGTACGGGTCAGGCCACGGCGGAAGCCGGCCAGGTGCGTACCACCTTCGTGCGTATTGATGTTATTAACGTAGCTTTGAATGCTTTCACTGTAAGAATTGTTGTACAACATGGCTACCTCTACCGGAATACCGCTTTTTTCGCCCTCAATGTAGATCACATCTTCCATCAACTTCTCTTTACCGCCGTCGATGTATTGTACAAATTCTTTCAGGCCGCCTTGGCTGTAAAATGTTTCAGAGTAGGAATTCCCGTTCTCGTCTTTATTACGGTCATCTTCCAGTACGATATTAATGCCTTTATTAAGGTAGGCCAATTCCCGCATCCTGTTAGCCAGCGTCGAATAGTTGTATTCGCTTACGGTAAAAATGCTGAGATCAGGCGTAAAGGTTTGGATGGTGCCGCGGTAATCGCTATCGCCCACTTCTTTGGCCGAATACAGTGGCTTGCCGCAGCTGAATTCCTGCGTCACGATCTTGCCATCGCGGTGCACTTCCGTTTTCATGTGCGACGAGAGCGCGTTTACGCAACTCACCCCCACGCCGTGCAAACCGCCAGATACTTTATAGGTGTCTTTATCGAATTTACCACCGGCGTGCAATACCGTCATGACCACTTCCAGGGCGCTAACGCCGAGTTTAGGATGGATGCCGGTAGGGATACCGCGTCCGTCGTCTTTCACCCGGATGGAGTTGCCCTCCAGAATGGTGACGATGATATTTTTACAAAAACCTGCCAGGGCTTCGTCAATCGAGTTATCTACGACTTCATACACGAGGTGATGCAAACCTTTAACGCCGATATCGCCAATATACATGGCTGGTCTTTTCCTTACCGCTTCTAATCCTTCGAGGACCTGGATGTTATCTGCGCCGTAATTTTTCTTGTCAGTAGCCGTTGTTTCTTCCATAAAATCAAATAATCGTTTTTTACAATTTATTCTTTAAATATACCGGTTTTATTGGGATTCCGGGCTGTTTATTTGCGTCATTTTACTAACAATTGTTAATAAAAAAAGGCTCGAAAAACGACTGAAAAGTGGCGACTTATTTGCCCCGGCCCAGGGCAAAACCGGCGCTCCGGGAAAAGCCGTTTTCCTCATGTGAATCCCCGCAATTTTGCAGCTAAAATTTTCGAACGACGCATGGCAATGTCACAAATATGTATTTCATTTGCTGCATTCAAATACACCCAAAACACCCGACTATTTATGCACGACTTATTTAGCACCGAAGCGCTCCTGAGCCTGATACCACTTACCCTGATGGAGATCCTATTGGGGATCGACAATGTGATTTTTGTTTCGATCGTACTGAACCGCCTGCCACAGGAGCAAACCAAACGGGCGGGCTTGTTATGGATGGTTACCGGCATTTGCATGCGCCTGTTGTTTTTATTTATACTGGGCTATCTCATTAAAGGCGAGCAGGAACTTTTTCGCGTGTTCGATCACCCGGTAGCGCTCAAAGACCTGATCATGCTCGCCGGAGGCTTGTTTCTGCTGGTAAACTCCACACTTGAGATCCACAATAAGCTCGAAGGCGAAGATCCCGACGAAGCAGCGAACAAGCGCAAGGGCAATTCATTCGGGGCTATTATGCTTCAGATCATTCTCATCGACATGGTCTTTAGCATCGATGGCATCGTAACAGCTATCGGGATGGCCAATAATATTGTGGTGATGATGATCGCTGTGATTTTGAGCATGTTCGTGATGTTTTATTTTGCACCGAAGATTTCTGCCTTTATCCATAAGCATCCTACATTTAAAATCCTCGCGCTGTCTTTCCTGGTACTCATTGCGGTATTGCTGGTGGTGGAAGGCGTACACGTGGATAAGATCGAAATCCCGAAAGGCTACATATACTTTGCCATGGCTTTTTCCTTTGCCGTGGAGTTGCTCAACCTCAAGTTGCGAAAAGCGCACAAACCGGTGGAGCTGCGCTCGCCAAGCCTCAAAGATGACGATGAGAATCGCCCTGTGGCTTAAGCCAGCCGCTGACATTATGCACTGCTGTCTTGCGGTTGTCAACTATGCCCGAACGGACAAAGGTTGCTAAGACTGCTTTATTTGGATTCAAAAGGAGCAAACAGCCTGGAGGATTGCAATCCTGATGACTCCAGCACCAGGGATTGCAGCGGAAATCCTTTTTGCCGGGCTTCGAGAGCCTTAGCCACCTGGCAAAAAGATTGGAGCGTAAAGCCCGCCCGGGCGCCCAAAATGGTGCCTGATAAAAAGCAAACACACGCCGACTAAAAAGGCACAAAAGTCAGGCCAACCATCAGGTTAAAGCGCTGGCTCGGGTATTTCTCCCAACGGTAGTAACGCATGTTGGCAATATTGTTGAACTTCACGAAAAAGGACAGCATTTTGGTATAGCGGTATTCGGCCCCCAGGTTAATGTCTGCCACACCTTTCAGTAATTTCGGGTCAAGGCTGTACACCATATTGTTCTCAACCTGCGTGAGTGCATATTGCTTTCCAATGAAGAAGAGGTCGCCCCGGAGAATGAACTTGCTGCGCAGGTTGTAGATCGCCGAAAAAGTGAGATCGAAATCGGGTTTATGGTAAGGCTTATCGATGTTCTTGGTTTTATAGAGGTAGTAATTGCCTTTGGCGATAAAGTGCATTTTCTCTTTGTATTGGTACTTTAGCTGTCCGGACACGTTAAACAAGCTGGTGTTGTCGTAAATAACGGAGTACTTATTATCGAGCGTGGTATTATCTGAATAATCGATCACAAAAAAGTACATGCTATCAATAATGCTATAGCTGGCTTTAGCGTCGTAGCTGGTATTGGAACTGAGGTTTCCTTTCAAACCACCGAAAATATTGAATTTAGTGTTGGTGTTGCGGTAGTTGATATCGGCTTTGATAAAAGGATTTTCATTGGACAGGCTACGCAACGAGTTTTTCTGAAGCCCGCCCCTGATTCCGGCATACGGAATGAGGATACTCTCATACACATCGTACTCGGCATTGATCTGTGGGTAGAAATAAAACTTGACGTTGTCCTGCCTTGCATGCGCATCGAGCACGGCCGCCAGGCCAATATCGGCTTTCCATTTTTTTCCCTGGGCCTCGAAATAAGGGTTGAGCTTCACGATGACGTCGTTGAAGGTATCATTCGGCAACTTGTGGTTATAAAAATCGACATCGAAGTTGGTGAACAAGTGTTCCTTGTTGATAAAGGTATTAAAGGCCGTATTCAACTTCACGTTGTTTTCAGCCACGTTATAAAGATCCGCCAGGTTGTAATAACCTAGTTTTACCGTGTGGTTGATCTTTGAACTATCGGTGTAGTGGCTTTGCACAGTGAGTTTAGGTTCCCAAAGCTGGTAGCGCTGGCGGGTGTAATCTTTGGTGAGCTTGTTTTCGGTGGTATCGTACCCATAGAAATGCACCACGTTGCGTTTGTAGTCGAACTCGCCCAGCAGTGTATGCTTTTTGTAAAATTTCTTGCCGAAGATCTCCGCTTCGTTGTCGCTGAACCCGCTGTAGCCTACGTCGCGCAAGTGCGATGAGGAGGATAAATGCTTATAGTGTACGCCATAAGCGAGGTCGCGGGTACGGAGGCTGTTGAGCCACAACTCGGCGTAAGGTGTGGTATAGGTGCCGAAACCTGCCTTCAGGAGTGAGCGGTACAATTTCGACAAGGGCTCGTTCTGCATTTTTGCGGCATCGATGGGAATAACCTCGTATTTACTCACCAATGGTTTCGATTGGATTCCATAAGCAATGTTAGCGATCTTTTTGACCGTATCTTTAATTTCCGGCAGATCGCCTAACTTTACAGCATCTTTGATGGTTGGCGTGTACACGCTTTCGTTGACCACCGTCAGGTCTTTGATGCCTCCGGTTTGTGCAAAGGCGGTGCTAAGGTAACCAAGTACCATGAGTGCTACAAATAGCCATTGCAGTTTGCGCATCAGGCTTCGGCGCCGTTCCTGCTGTTTTTGATATAAGGCTGTGTTTCCGTATTTATCCGAGTCCAGCATTGCAGCTCCTTTATTGAATTTGATATATCCCATGAACGAATCGAATTAATTCTGAAAATAGTTGATTACGGCTTTTTTGGTTGTTGTTTCAGTGAGTCCTGCCGGGCATCGTAAAGCTGATCGAACAGGTCTTTATCCGAACCTTGTGCTTTGAACTCTACTTTCATGCTGTTGGTTGGCGCCTGACCGGGCGTTTCCTGCGCTTTCATCGCTTTGATCTGTTCCAGTTTCCGATTGGCATCGTCCACGTATTCGGCTTTTGGCTTGCCATCGAGCACTGTTTTCAGCATCAGCTCTGCATCAGACAGTTCGCCCTTTGCGGCATAAGCGTCCGCCAGTAACAAAAGGCCTTTGGTATTCCAATCGTCGTTGGAATAGTCGTAACTAATGAGGCTGGTGACGGTTTTTTCGAGTGCGGAGTAATCTTGTTTTGCAAACTGAATTTTTGCGACATGATAGAGCGCCTCTGCGCCGGTTACGTTCCTGGCCGTTTTGGCAATGGCTTTAAAATCGATCATGGCATCGTCCAGGCGATTAAGTTCATAAAGTGACTTAGCCTTGTCGTAACGGGCTTCATTGGCCTGTTGCGGCGATATCTTATCGGTAGCCAGCACTTTGGTGGCATATTCCAGCGCGGTTTCGTAGTTTTTGAGCATAAAGGCGCTTCGCATGGCGCCGAGCCTTCCCGACAAAATGTTTGCAGGTACTTCTGCATTTTCCGACAGTTGCTGATATAATGGCAAGGCCTGCTCGTAAGACTTGTTCTTATAAAGGATGTAAGAAGACTTAAGAAGCGATACCTCTGTATGGATGTTTCGCGAGCGGTTGGTGATGAAGAGGTACGATGGCAAGGCTTTATCCAACTGGTCTTTGCTGTAAGCACATTCGGCATAATAGAAATGTGCATCCGCAATAAATTTACCGTTGGGGTATTTGATGATGTAGCTCTCGAATTTCGGCATGGCCACATCACAGTTCTTGTCGCGGATATAGGCGTCGCGGCCCGACTCAAACAGGGAATTCTCTAATTCATTGTTATCGATCGGGTTTCCGACTTTCTTGAAATACTCTTCCATCCCGTCGATGTCGCCCTTGTCTTCAAAGATCTTACGAATATTTCCCAAAGCGCCTTTTGCTTCTTCGCTCTTCGGATCTTTCCTGACGATCTGATCGAAGTAGGTGAAGGCCTTGTCATCCTCTTTTTTGTTGTAGTACGCAAGGCCAATACCGGCCAATGCCGCATTGACGTAAGTCGAGTTGGGATACTTGTCGATGATGATCTGGTAATAAGAGATGGCGTGATCCGCATCTTTCAGGTCTTTACTATAGGTCTCGGCAATTTCAAATACTGCGGGCGCATAGTAGGTTGATTTCGGGTATTTAGCGATCAGCTGTTTAAGGTCGTTGATTTTTTCCTGCTGTTTTTTCAGTAGCCCATTACACAATGCTTTTTGGTACATGCTATAATCCACGTCGAGCTGATTCATGGCGATGGCCTTGCCGTAGTATTCTGATGCTTGCGGATAAATGAGTTGCATGAAATAAGTATCGGCCGTACGCACCGTGGCGTCTGCCATTTTTTTGGCATCGTAGGTGTTTTTAGTCAGTAGAAACTTCCTGAAGGCGAGGTTCGCATTTTCATAATCACTCTTCCCTTTTTGCTGGAACCAGGCGTAGCCGATATTGTAATTCGACAGATCGTACTCTTTCAAACTGAAGGCTCCTTCATTCATTTGAAAGGTCTTCCAGGTTTCTACAGCAGTGGCGTAGTCTTTTTTAATGTAAGAAATCTCTCCCAGCCAGTAATACGATAAGGCATTATACGTCTTGTCGAAATTGACGGCAATGGATTTTTTGAAATAGCGGGCGGCGCTGTCGATCTCAATGTTATTGAAGAACTCTACGCCTTTAAAATAAATGAGTTTTTGGTAAGTGATTTTCAATATTGGATCGAGAGGCTGCACATTCTCGATAGATGCAATGGCCTGACTGTAGTTCTTCGTTGTGGAATACACATTCACCAGATACTGGTAAGCCTCCGATTTGCGTGGCGAAGCAGGGTATTCCCGAATGTACTTTTGAAAAGCCAGGACGGCATCGTTGTACGGTGCAAACGATAGCTCATAGCACAGTTTGGCATAGCTGAACAAGGCATCCTCCTGGATCATCGGATCGAAATCCATGCCTGAAGCAGCGTAAAAGGCGTTGCGTGCCTTGGTCTTGTTGCCGGTTTGCATGTGGCAATCGGCCAGATGATACCAGGCATTTTGCGCCAGACTATCGCTATTAGTGGTAGCACGTTCAAGATGCTGTATCGCATTTTTGTAGTCTTTGATCTGGTAGTAGCAATAGCCAAGGGCGTAATTGCCGAAGGTGTTGAAATTTCCGCCGGTGGCATACGATTTTTTGAAATACGTAAGGGCATTGTTATAATCCTTCAGGTTGAAGTACGATTCGCCGATCATGCGGTTGATCTCTCCTTCTTTTTGCACATGCGTGGAATCGTCGAGCAATGCGGGCGCGTTGCGGATCACCTCTTTGTATTTGCCCTGTATAAAATAGATCTGTGTAATATAATATGGTACTACCGGCCCGAAAGTTTCGCTACTGAGCAAGCGGTTGAAGCCTTGCATAGCGGTTTCGTAATTTTTTTCCTGATAGGCAATGTGTGAATAATAGTAATTGGCGGGTTGTGAATATTTATTGTCCACATCTTTGATCTCGTAGAGGTCTGCTTTGGCTTTTTCGTTGTTGTTTACTGAGAAATAGCTGTAGCCACGCTTGAAATACAGCTCAGCGAGATCCTCTTTGTTGAGTTCGTAGATATCCACTTTCTCAAGGTATTCGATAGTTTCCTCGTATTTCTTCTTCCTGAAGTTCGACTTACCCAGGTAAAAATAAGCCCATTTTACTTTGTTGCTTTCAGGATAAAGACGGATAAATTCCTTCATCATCCACTCGCCGTCTTTATGAAACAACTCAATGCCGCAAGCGGCTGCATAATAGGACGCATCGGCCTTGAGTAGCGTGCGGCCCTGTACACTGAGTATATAATCCGAGAACGCTTTTTGTGCGGCGGTGTATTGTTTTTTGTCGAACAACTCGATACCCGTTTTGTAGAGCGCCTCTTTATCCAACAACAGTTGCGTTTTTTGTGCGGAAAGCATTGCAGACAGGAGCAGCAACCATACACCTAGTAAATACCTGAAAACCATCATGCGTTTATGTCGTATAATTCTTTGGTTAGTGTTTTGTTACGTTAATTTTTTCGCAAATCCGCTCCACAAGGCCTCAACTGAGGTGAACGGAATAACGAAAGAGGCGGAATTTTAGCCGCTCTTAAAATTAAGGCTTTCGCAAGCCTGCTTAAGCGCCTGATTTTGTAGTTATTAACGCAATCCTGTTAAAACTTGCGCGCTGTATTTACCGTTCTTTAACGAAATACAGGCTATTTTTATACGCAGCAATTATGGTAAACGACCCGGTTATAGAATTTAAAGACGCGACCATTTTTCAGGGCGATATCGCTGTGATTTCCAACTTGAACCTGTCGCTCAACAAAGGTGAATTTGTTTACCTGTTAGGGAAAACCGGTAGCGGCAAAAGTTCCCTTCTAAAAACCATCTATGGCGACCTGAGCCTTACCCAGGGCCAGGGAGAGGTGTCTGGCTTCAAACTGCACAGCCTTAAACGCAAGGAAATCCCGTTCCTGCGCCGCAAACTAGGCATTGTATTCCAGGATTTCCAGTTGCTAAGCGATCGAAGTGTGTTTGAAAATCTCCGCTTTGTCATGAAAGCCACCGGCTGGACAGATGAAGCGAAAATCAAAAAACGCGTGAAAGACGTGTTGATAAAAGTTGGACTCGAAAGCAAGGAACTGGTGATGCCTTATCAGCTTTCTGGTGGTGAGCAGCAACGCATCAGCATTGCGCGCGCGCTTATCAACGAACCGGAAATTATCCTCGCCGACGAGCCTACCGGCAACCTGGACCCCGATACGTCGGAAGAGATCATGAAGTTACTGCTTGACATCAGCAAACAAGGGCGCTGCATTCTATTTGCCACTCACGATCTGCTATTGTACAGCAAGTTTCCGGCACGCACGCTGATGTGTGAAAACAATCACATTGCCGATAGCGTGAAGCTTTGAAATTGTTTTCTGATAAAGTCGAGTACCGATTCCGTCAGCCTCTTTCCAATCTTCAGCTTAGTAAAGCAAATCTGTACATTTCCCAATACCTGGTCTATTCCGGTCTGACACTGATCGCCAACTATGGCGATCGCTTCGAATTCCGATCCGGCTTTTTCTCAGGTACGCAAACGGCACTGTTCAGATTCGACCGGGGAGTAATGTTTATTGATTCTGAGCGCCTGGAGCTACACTTTCACAACAAGAGCCTGGGTTTCATTGTATTTGTCATCGCTATGACCGTTATCCTGGCTACTCACCTGGTCATCCTGCCGATCCTAATCTCTTTCGTTGTTATACGCATTCATAAACTTCTGGCGAAATCCTTCGCCCAAGAAGCATTATCTGACCTGGGCAAAAGGCTTGATTGGACGACAGACTTGAAACAGTGATATACAAAAAGGCATTGATCGTCGTGAACTTCTATATCAGTTAAAGACTTTCAGTTGAAGAATTGATTGATAAATGACATTGTCATATTGATATAGTCCTGATTTTGTGCTTGAGACGCCCAAACACCGTGCCCCGCACCGGGATAAATCGTATCGTAATGCCAAACACCCTTGCTTTGCAATGCTGCTCGTAATAAGGGCATTTGTGTAACTGGAATGAGGGGATCCTGATCTCCATAGAACGAAATTGTCGGCGGAGAGTTTACCGTTACCTGCTTTGCAGGACTAGCTTCCACAAAGAGTGATTGGTTTGCCTGATAGTTGTTTACAGCATCACCCAACAACCCGCCTACAACCCCCATTAAAAAAACGCTTTTTGTAACAGAAGTATCCGTTAAATCAGCCGGGCCAACCGTATTTACAATACCTTTTACGTAGTGATTAGGGTCGAAAGCATAACCATACAGAAGCGATAAATGTCCGCCTGCCGAGCCACCATAAAGCAAATATTTTTTTGCCAGATTGTATTTTTCTTTCTGGATTTCGTTCAATGCTGCCTGAATATCGTTTATCTGTTTGGGATATCCAGGATTACCCTGACTACCCAACCGATAATTGAGATTAATAATGGCATGATTGGGGTAATAAGTTTTAAGGGCCGCAACTGTAGATGCATAATCAGATTTGTCGCCAGCAGTCCAACCGCCACCATGAATCAATACAAACACTTTTGTTGAATTGCCATCGCGGTTTGCAGGTAAATATACATCCATTTTTTGTTTCGAATCACCGCCATATGCTATATCTGTCAAATCGTAAGATTTTGCGATGTCATACTCTGTGGCCGACACATCATTATTGTTATTGCTATCTTTCTTCTTGCAAGAAATAGTGATACAAAATAGTAAGCCTAGTATAAATTTTATGTAAAAACCCCTTTTCATTTTCTTGCAGCTTTGGTTATTCAACGTTCATACTTGAGTGCTTTTTGCTTCACTTCCGAACGAAAAATCATGTGTATTAGCCGTTGTTAGTAGTTAGCAGTCATACTTCCCAAAAATATTGTTTGAGCGGCCCACGACTATTAAAGCAAAAACCAATTTAAAGGTACATCGTTTCGATGTTTTATTCAAATCAAGATTAAAAAAATGTCACTAGAACGCTCTGCACTGACTATGCATTTAGCATTTAGAAGTCTTGTTGGCGACAGACTCTCTACTTGAGTAGATCGACATAAACATTGCGGTCTAGTGTAATACGTTTCACTTTCGGATTTACTTGAATACTCCGCCAATCCGTAGTTGGATGAATGAGTAGCTCTTTCCCAACAGTGATCTTCACCGGCATATTGAATCCGGAAACGCAATTCGCATACCGAAATGATAATTTGCCTTTGTTTAGTTTGTACTGCAGTACAGGAATTTTTGTTGTACGCAGGTATTGATCGAATACAGACCTTAAATCGAGTCCCGTTTTTGCAATGATAAACGCCTCCAACTCTGCCGTGGTTACCACTTTATGGTAAAACTGTGCGTTGATGTCGCGGAGAAGTAACCTGAATTGTTCGTCGTTGTTCACGAGTTGCCTGATGGTATGCAACAGATTACTGCCTTTATTGTATATATCGGCACTGCCTTCGCGGCGAACGCCGTATGGGCCGATCAGCGGCACATCGTTGGCGATCGTTTTTCTCACGCCCTCGCAATAATCATTACCAGCTTCTTTTCCAAACTCGCATTCGGTAAAAAGCACTTCGCTGTACGAGGTAAATCCTTCATGTATCCAATTATCGGCCACATCGGCAGCCGTTACACTATTGCCGAACCATTCGTGCCCCGACTCATGCACCACAATGAAATCCCATTTCAATCCCCAGTCCGTTTGCGACAAGTCGCGACCCAGGTAACCGTTCAAAAAGTGATTGCCGTAAGCTACACTGCTCTGGTGTTCCATTCCCAGGTAAGGCGCTTCCACGAGTTTGTACGAATCTTCGTAAAATGGATAAGGCCCAAACCAATGCTCGAAACAGGCAATGGTTTTTATTACATTGGGCTTCAGGTGTGATGCTACTTTATTTTCATGATAACCAAGCACCCAGTAGTCGGTGTGCAAGATCCCTTTTTCGCCTTGCACCGAATCCCTTAGCAATTTGTATTTACCGATGTAAGGAATGATGTCGTAAGCATTGATCGGGTTTAGTACTTCCCAGGTGTAAGTAGTGGCTCTACCGGCTTGCGCAACCGCACTTACCAGGCGTCCGTTGCCAATGGCATTTAGTGTATCGGGAACTGTTATGGCTAAGCGCGCGCCACGATCTGGCTCGTCGGCCTGCAACTCTTTACAGGGAAACCACACACTGGCACCTGCGCCCTGGCAGGCCACGCTGACCCAAGGATTGCCGAGTGAGTCTTTTTGCCACACAAAACCGCCGTCCCAGGGCGGATTACGCGCTACTTTCGGCTTGCCGTGGTACCAAACCTTAAGACGATGCTCCGCACCTTTTTCCTGCGCCTGCAAAGCAAGCATCCATCGGTTGTTTTCATGGCGCATGCCTTTCAGCAACAGCCCATCGTAACGCACACTGTCTATTACCAACGGCTCCTGCAAGTCGATCTGCATTTCGGGCATAGCGGTTGAAGCTAAAACCTGATAAGAAATGCTAACGATCCCGGAAATGGTTTTTGCCATTAAGTCGGGCATCACTGAAATATCGTAGTAGCGAACATCCCACCAGTTGCGGTAAGCCGTATTACTGCCCAAGAGGCTATCTTCGCGGCTAAATGTAGCAGGCTGCGCGAATCCATTCAAAACGCCTGAAACTAAGATAAGTTGGATCAAGTATTTCATATTGCGTCGGCTAACAAATTCTTTATACGGTCGTTGAATTCGCGAAACACATCGTGATCGAGCGTAGAGTAACTTTCTGGCAGGTAACTTTTCGCGAATGCCCCATCCCGCAGATGATGGATGCGGTGACAAATACTAAACAATGGCTCGAGGATATGAGATGCAACCAACACCGTTTTTCCTTTTTGATTCAGTAACCCAATCATGAATTGCAGCGAGCGGTTAGATTCCAAATCAAGGCCATTAAACGGCTCATCGAAAATAAAAACACTTTTGTCTTGCCTAAGTTGGGAAAGGATGAGCAGTTTCCGTTTCATTCCAGTGGAATAGTGGCTTATTAATTCATCCAGCGGAAGACCAAAAACACCGGCAAGTTCGGCTTCACGGTAGTGCCGGTTTGTTTGCGGGAATACCGACAAAAATTCGCGGGCACTGAGATTTGGATAAAAAAAAGGCTCAGCGTCAATATACGCAATATCTCCTTTACGCAAAGGCTTATCATCGAAACGTATTTCTCCTGCATCCGGTATCAGGAAACCTGCCAACAGATTGAAGAAAGTTGTCTTTCCACTGCCATTAAGCCCCACAATGCCATGCGTGAGGCCGCTATCGAACTGCGCGCTCAGTTGATTGAGTACTGGTTTTTCTCCGTAGCCAAAACCTAAATTAGTGATGCGTATCATCAAGGTAATGTTCTAAATTTTTCAGCGCCTCTTTCCGCGAGAGTATATAAAACACAATCGTCATCAACGATAAATAAGGATTAAGCAGGCCAAACATCATCAGAGCCGTCTTAGCCTGTAAATTATTTTTTTCTTGCTTGTAGCGATAGCCTGCACATTTGACAGCAATCACCACTGCAACCATGAGCACGCTATACATGAGGAAGTAAGCATTGAACAACAGCAACTCGGAATTACAGAGTGTATTGATCAGTACAACCGGCCCGTTGATAAGCAATAACTTTGGCATGGCCAATAAGCTCTGTTGCCTTAGGAAATGAGCAGGGCTAAGATTAGATGCCTGCAGCATCTGCACACTCTCGTTATATTCATAAAAGCTGAAGAAAAGGATGTTGATGAGAGACAGGGCGATCAACGGGAACAGTTTAAGCGGACTTAACAAGAGTGCCAGCAACACCAACACCCCAAGACCTAAAAAATGCCTCCGGAAACCGGCAATAAAAACATAGTCGCCATTAAACAGTTTAGCGAGAAATGGCAGCTTAGGCTCGAAACGGTAATTGAATTCACCGAATGGAATGGCTAAAACCAACACATGTAACGGCACAAAACAATACCAGTAAGATGTAAACAGGCAAGGCACCGACAAAGGCAGCAAAAACAACTGGTATTCGATGCCCATTTGGAATGCAGCGCGCTTAAAATGCCTTCGGGCGAAAACCTTATCCTGCCGGTTGCGATGGAAGGTGTAAAACAAATACACGATACAGGCTGCTGTGTAATGGCCCAAGCCTTGGTAATTGTTGAAGAAAAAATAAGATAAAGCCGAAGCAAGAGGAACAAGTAGCCATAACAGCATTCCGAGGTTTCGCCTCAACTGGTATGCTCTTATTCTTAATACCTCCATGTATGCTCTTTATCAAAGCCAGACTTTACTTGCGGGCTTTTTGCATTGGGTTTCCGCCCGTGCTTTGCCCGCGGCCCACACTCTTTGTTTTAAATACATCAAAACGTGAAGGAGATTCTTTGATATTCCATACGTTGTTTTTTTCGTCGATATCGCAGGTTTCCCGATAAGGATCGAGTACAATCGACGCAACTTCTTTCTGTTTGGCGTAGGTTTTTACCACGTTCTTTTCATTTTTACGCCACACGTATGCATTCACACGATCAATTTCAGACGTGCCATCCTTATAGTTCCACTGAATAATGAGCGGGCTTACAGCACCACCTTTGTTGGTAAAATACAGTTCATACATGTATTTTCCTTTCAATGCGGCAAGCGCAGAATCGCTGAGCGGCTCGTAATTTTCGTAATAGTTTACCGGCTTTTTTTCCACACTCGTCCTTACATCGGGTTTGTAGTGATAGTAAAAATCGCGTAGTGTGGTATCCACGTCCACCAGAAATTTCATCCCCGACTCCCGATTGCGCACCTTTGAAATGCTTTCAAATTCCTTCGCCTTTGGATATAAGCGTATCGTATCATTCTTCACCGGCACAACTTTATTATTGGCGAAGGTATAGGCTTTTACCGAATCCATCGAAATATCTACCGGTTCTATATCGAAGAACCAGGCGCGCCAGAACCAATCGAGATCCACGGCACTGGCATCTTCCATTGTCCGGAAAAAATCGGCAGGCGTTGGATGCTTGAATGCCCAGCGCGTGGCATATTGCTTAAAAGCGAAATCAAAAAGCTCACGTCCCATTACCGTTTCGCGCAAAATATTCAATGCCGTGCAAGGCTTTCCATAAGCATTCGCTCCAAAATTGATAATGTTTTCGCTGTTAGTCATGATCGGTTCCAGCTGGTCTTTTGGCAACCTCATGTAATCTACCATTTTATAAGCCGGGCCACGGTTAGAGGGGTAATTATTATCAAACTCCTGCTCAGTAAGGAACTGCACAAAGGTGTTTAGGCCCTCATCCAGCCAGCTCCACTGCCTTTCGTCACTGTTAATGATCATCGGAAAAAAGTTATGTCCTACTTCGTGAATGATCACTCCCAACATACCATACTTTGTGGCCTCGGAATATGTACCGTCTTTTTCAGTTCTTCCGAAATTGAAACAGATCATCGGGTATTCCATGCCATTGGCGGCCTCTATGCTTTGTGCCACCGGATATGGGTAAGGGATTGTGAACTTGGAATAGGTTTTAATGGTGTGCGCGACAGTTTTAGTTGAATAGCGACGGTAGAGTCCGGCCGCTTCTTTCGCGTAAAAACTCATGCACATCACTTTTTTTCCGTCTTGCCTGATAGGCATTGCATCCCACATAAACTTGCGCGACGAGCCCCAGGCAAAGTCCCGCACACTGTCTGCCTTGAATATCCAGGTTTTGGTTGCTGCACTTTTTTGTTTTTCGGCTGCCGTGCATTCTGCAAGAGTTACAATTTCAGTTACGTCACTGTAGTTGCTGCTGGCTTTGTTGTAACGTGCCAACTGTGCAGGGGTAAGTACCTGCGCGTAATTTTGGCACTCGCCGGTAGCGCAAACCAAATGATCTGCCGGAACCGTCATTTTTACATTAAAATTTCCAAACGCCAGCGCAAACTCTCCCCGCCCGGTAAACTGCTTATGTTGCCAGCCCTGGAAATCACTATACACACACATGCGCGGATACCATTGCGTCATGGTAAATAACGCGTTGCCATCTTCCGGAAAGTATTCGTAACCACCGCGGCCGCCTATTACGGTACGGTGCCCGATTTTATACTGCCACTTCACCTGAAATTTAACTTTGCTTCCGGGCATCAGCGGCTTCGGCAAATCCACTCGCATCATGGTTTCGTTAATGGTATATTTCAGCGCTTTGCCTGCTTCGTCGGTTACGGCCAGGATTTGATCTCCCAGGCCTTTAAGGCGCTCTTCGACGTCGAGCCCTTTTACAGAGCCTTCGTCGCCAGGCTGGCCGAGTTTGTTACTATCGAAAAAATTATTTTCTGCCTGAGGCCGGTGCTGGTTCTCGTCAAGTTGCAACCAGAGGTAATCGAGCTTGTCGGGAGAATTATTAGTATAGGTAATGGTTTCCTTTCCCAAAAGCATGTAATTTTTTTCATCCAGCGTTGCTTCAATTGCATAGTCGGCGCGTTGTTGCCAGTATTTACCACCCGGAGCGCCCGAGGCGGTGCGGTATTCGTTGGGTGTTGGTAAAATCGTTCCAAGCTGTTCAAACTTATTGCCATGATTGGAACTTGGATTGTTTTGGATGTTTTGCGCCGGCACAAGAGCTGCCAAAGCGCCGGTAAACACACTTAGGTATAGAAAACGGGTCATGTTATAGGTCATTTAATCGTTGGATGAATAATAAAAAGGCTATTCCGAACACTGCTGACGATACAAAAAAAGCGTAATCGGAAGTCTTGATCCTGGTAAATCTAGCTAAAAAAACGGAAAAAATAAGCATGGCAGATACAATGGCCAGCTGCCCTGCTTCCAGCCCGAGATTGAAACTCAGTAACGGCAACCACAGATTTTCTTCTTTGCCCAGCATGGCGCGCAGCAGATAAGAAAAACCCATACCATGCACGAAGCCAAAAACGAGCGCCAGGGCATAATTCAACCGGTAACTTACCTTCACCGGCCGGTCGCGGCGGTTGCGTTTGTGCCGGGTACCGATGTTTACCGCGCAGGTGAGCAAAATAGTAAGGGGGATGAGTACCTCTATCCAGGCTTGTCCAATGTTAAACAGCCTTAAAACACTGGCTGCCAGGGTAAGCGAATGGCCCACGGTAAACGCGGTAACGAGCAGCAGGAGTTGCCTCCATTCGTGCAACTGGAAAAGCACACACAAAGCCATCACATAAAGAATGTGATCGTAGCCGTTCCAGTCGAGGATATGCCCGGTACCGGTGCTGAACCATAGCCAAAATTCATTCATAAAATTTGCTACTTTTGTGTGTGCTAAAGTTAACGAATATCGCAGCAAACCGTTCAAATATTACATCTGCGGCAAAATACCTGCTTATAGGGTTTAGCTTCATTTTAGCTTCTTCGTTTTGCACCAAACATCCTTACTATATCGGGGTTACCGAGATTGCTGTGGGCTCGGGGACAGAAATTGCGATAAGCATGCGGCTGTTTACCTCCGACCTTGAAGATGCGCTGCGCAAAAGCTCTGGCAAGCAGGTGGATATCCTTCACCCAGTCAATAAAAATGAAACAGACAGCATTCTGTTTCAATACATCCGCGCCAGGTTCTCGGTTTCGCTCAATGGGAAAACAGCATCTCTGCATTACATCGGCTACGAAAAAGAAGAAGAGTCGATTTGGACTTACCTTTCCGTCCATCAACCCAAAACGCCGGCTTTGAAAAGCCTGACGGTGTCGAATTCGGTGCTATATGATTATTTCCCTGCTCAGACACACATCATCAGGGCGAGCCTCAACGGCGAGTCCAAAAGTGTCAAAATCACTAATCCCGACGCTAAAGCAGTGTTTAATTTCTAATCCGCGTGAAAAAACAATTGATAGTGATAGCCGGGCCCACTGCGGTAGGAAAAACAGCCCTTGCGGTCGAATTGGCCAGGCATTTTGGCTGCCCGGTGTTATCTGCCGATTCAAGACAATTTTACCGCGAAATGAGCATTGGTACCGCAAAACCGACGGAAGCCGAAATGCAAGGCGTACCTCACGAGTTTGTTGGGCACATCAGTATTCACGACAGCTATAACGCCGGCCAGTATGAGCGCGATGCAATTGCACGGATCGAAACCTTGTTTGCCCATCACCAACAGCTCATTCTTGTTGGAGGTTCAGGCCTTTACATCAACGCCGTGCTTAATGGCGTGGATGCTTTCGAAGAAATTCCTGTTAAACTTCGGGATGAACTAAACCTCCGTTACCGCGAGCAGGGCGTCGGCTATCTCCAACAGTTACTGCATGAACTCGACCCCGATTATTATGCCCAGGTGGATTTACAAAACCCGCAACGCCTGATCCGAGCGCTCGAAGTATGCCTCCACACCAGGAAACCCTACTCCTCTTTCAGAAGTAAGGCAAAAAAAGACAGGCCGTTCGACGCCATACCTCTACTCATAAATACGGACCGCGAACAGCTTTATGAACGCATCAACCGGCGTGTAGATGACATGATGACAAGGGGGTTACTCGCCGAAGTCAATACGCTGCTAGCCTACAGGCAGCTTAACGCACTCAACACGGTGGGCTACAAAGAACTATTTGATTACCTGGACCACACCATAAGTCTTGAAGATGCTGTGGCGCAGATCAAGCAAAACACCAGGCGTTATGCCAAGCGCCAGCTTACCTGGTTCAACAACCAGGGTGATTACGAAACCTTCGGGCCTGGTGACCTCGATAAGATCAAAGCATACCTCGATATTGTGATGCAACACGCCTAAGTATGTTCGACTTTATCAAAGATTATAAGCGCCTGCGGCCCTATATCGTGGACGTGATCGTGGCCGAATTTTTTGTTCAGCTCGTGAACGCCACTTTTATGAACATCCTGCCCTTATACATGAGCCGCAAAGGGTTTAGCGAAGAAGAGATTGCACTTTTCATTACATTTCGTTTTCTGGGTGTATTTGCCCTCGCTTTACCTATTGGCAACATCATCAACGGCAGGGCTATGAAACCCTTTTTTATGGTGTCGGCAGCACTCGTGCCACTGTTAGGACTTGCCATTGTGTATTGTGTGTATATCAAGGCAAGCCTGCCTTTATTCATCTCACTGCTGCTTTGGGGCGCTTCCTTTACGTTCATGCAAGTACCCATCACTCCCTATATCTTACGCAACGAATTGAAAGAAAACCACACCTCCGGTATTGCCCTTAGCTACAGTACCTGGAGTTTTGCCGGTATAGCCAGTGGCATCATCATTGCTATCCTGGACAAGCTAAACCCAACGTTCTTTAATGAGCAAACTATTCTTATCCTTTTCTCGATCCTTGGTTTTGGTGGTGTTTATTTTGTCGCGCGGATACGCCATACCGAAGAACTAGATGATCGAAAAAGCCTGCGGGTAAAAACGAAAAAAGGCAAAACCGACTGGTATCTCATTTTCAAAGGCCTGGTTCCTACACTTATCATCGCCACGGGCGCGGGCCTCACCATTCCTTTCATCAGCTTATTTTTTGATAAAGTACATCACCTCGACAAAGGAAATTTTTCGGTCATCAGTGCCGTGGCCGCGGTATTGGTGGCCTGGGGTGCAATGCTCGTGCCACGTATCAAAAAGAATATCGGTTTTAAATTCGCCATTCCTGCGACTCAATCGCTGGCCGTTATTTCTCTGGTAGCACTGGCAACTACGCAGTATTATAGCCAATATACCATCGCTTTATACATCGCCATTACGTGTTACTTGCTTCGGCAGCCGTTGATGAATATGGCCGGACCTATGACCTCCGAACTCGTGATGAATTACGTAGGCGAAAAAAACCGCGAAATTACCAGTGCGCTTACAGCGGCTATTTGGAGCGGTAGTTGGGTCATCAGCGGCTTCATGGTAAAGGTTATGTTCCATCGCGGCTATCCATACGTCAATATTTTCCTGATTACAGCTGCTATGTATGCTTTCGGTGTGGTACTTTATTATTTTCTTATCCTCGACTACACCAAACGCGAGAAAGAAGGATTGATCTGAGACTCAGGCGATCTCCCGGACTCGAGAAACAGGTGTTGCCACCGAAGCTGCAACCAGCGATAATGCCCGCTATTTAAACATGCATGCTTGATACCCAAGCTGTATTCGGCGCATAAAAAAGGCCCTGCATTCCTGCAGAGCCTTTCATGTTGGGATACACCCAATTATTCTTTAATCACTTTGGTTCTCACCAGAATGGTTTTATCATTCCGTACATTCACGAAATAAATACCGTTTTGCAGATTACTGGTGTTAACTGTATTTTCCATACCGCTCACATTCTGCACCAACACCAGTTTACCCAAGGCATCCATCACTTCGATAACAGCATTGTTATACACATGATCAAATGAAATGGTGAACTGTCCGCTGTGTGGATTCGGGTACAGTTTATATGATGCAAAGGCTTCTTCTTTCAAACTGGTCGGGCAATTATCCGCAGCCGCCGTTGATGTGATTACAGCAATAGTGCCTGAGGCGATACAGCTTGATGTAGCGGTAGCCGTTACACTATACACAGTAAGAGATGCTGTTGGCGTAGCCGTAATCGATGTGGTATGAGCACCGGTGCTCCAGGTATAAGTAGCTGTGCCTGATAAACCAGTGATATTAACACCTACAGATGAGCCCGGACAAATTGTTGCCGACGGGCTGGCATATAATGTAAGCGCAATTGGCTCAGGATAAATTACCACTGACTTGTTGATGAGGCATCCGTTGAAATCAATCACTGACACGACAAATGTGTTTGGAGAAGGTAAACCGGTTACGCTAGCTGTGTAACGCGGAGGGTTGGTATTCCATAAGTATGCATACGGAGTCATGCCTCCGCTAGCAACAACATTCGCCTTACCGTCGTTGATACCCGAACATGTGGCATTGGTAGCTGTTGTATTGGCCAATAGTGCAGTAGCTGCTGTATTGGCAACGGCTACCGAAGCTGTAATAGCGCAGTTATTCGCATCCGTTACGGTTACAGTATAGCTTCCTTCGTCGAGGTTGGACGCTGACATCGCATTGGAAATATTCGACATTGTTCCTGAATCCCAAGAATAACTATAAGGACCAGTACCGCCATTAATAGCTGTTACTGTTGCACTGCCTGTAGGCTGTGTGCCTTTGCAAGCCGTTGGGCTCGAGGAAACTGAAATAGATGGCTTATCAATTACAAAGGTTTGGGTTGCTGTACATCCGCTGGCGCCTGAAACCGTTACCGAATAAACACCGGCACCAAGATTAGCAGCTACACTGCCTGTTTGGCTCGATGGCATCCACAAGTAAGTGAATGGGCCTGTTGCGCCTGCTACCGCTGTAACAGTAGCAGAGCCATTGGCCAATGTTCCGCAAAGCAGAGAACTTGTAGCCACCGTCACGGTTGGCTGCAAAGAAGCAATCGATAGCGTCCGGGTAATTGTACAGTTGGCGTTGTCTTTTACCATTACCGTATAATTACCTGCGCTGAGGCTGGTTGCAACGCTGCCCGTTTGAGCGGAAGGCGTCCAGGTATAAGAATACGGCGAACCTGAGCCACCGTTAACCGCTGTTACGGTTGCAGAGCCTGTAGCCAATGTACAGGTAGTAGCCGATGTACCAACCGTAATGCTTGGAGCATTGATGCTTGCCGTTTCGGTAATGGCACAGCCTGAACCGTCGGTCACTTTAACAGAGTATGTTCCTGCGCCGAGACCGCTAGCTACGCTGGATGTTTGTGCTGAAGGCGTCCAGCTATAGGTGAACGGACCAGTAGCGCCGGTCACAGAAGCAACAGTTGCGCTGCCATTAGCAGTAGTACCGCAAAGAAGGCTGTTGGTGCTGATTGAAATAACCACAGTTGGCTTATTAACAGTAGCGCTGGCCGTTAAGGTACATCCATTATTATCCTTGATAGAAACAGAATAGTTTCCTGCAGCAACCCCAGTGATAGAATTGGTTGTTATTGAAGTAGTCGTTTGCGAAGCGTTGCTCCAGGTGTACTGGTAAGGGCTATTACCCCCCGTAACGCTCACCTGAACCGTGCCGTTGCTTGCTGAACCACAGGTAAGTGAAGAGGCACTTATCGACGTCACTGAAAAAGTCGTTGCTGGCTCAGTAACGGCTACTGTGCGGGTGTACACACATCCATTTCCATCCAATACAGTTACGGTGTAGTTTCCTGCCGACAAGTTGCTTGCCGTTTGTGTTGTTTGCCCACCAGGCATCCAGGTATAGCTTAACGGACCATAAGCGTCGGCCCCAAGGGCTTTGGCTACGCCATTTGCTCCGCCTTTACAGGTAACTGCGGTAGCGCTTGCCGTAAAATTCGATTTGCCAATACCTGCAGCTGCAAACAAATACACTGTAGCGCCAATTGTTTTATTTTTCACAATGATGCGTTTGACCATTTTTGATTGATCGGCACAAATCACCGGAATATCCATACTGTACATTTTAGGCTCAGTAGGTGTGTAATAAATGGAGTTGGTAGCACGGTTGGTTTTACCAAACCCCTGGATGATAGCAGGCTGAGACGACGACCAGTTATACAACGTGCGTGAACTGTAAGTTGCTGACGACCCATCGGTAAAACGGACAGTGATGTCTGTGATCGCATCGGTGCCGCTGCTGAATCCAAGAAGGCTCAGACCAGAATAACTGGCAGGCTGGGTCAAGGTCAACGAATCAGTCGCATTCGTAGCAACACGCAGAGTATTTTTACCTGTGTACGGCGCCAGCGTGTAGGTACGGCTGCCGGTATTGTACACGCCATTGGCATGTAGCCCACCTAAACTGGTTGTTGCAGTATATAATGCTGAATAAAGAACATATCCCGCCGCGTCGATGGTAACTGTTCCTGTACTTGATGCTGCCGGTGTGCTTTCAGCGATCACATCGTTTGTAAATCCTGTCAGTTCAATTCCTGTGTAACTCTGCGCCTGGAACGAGTTTGCGCAAAAAACAAGAAAAAGGGAGAACAGGGAAAGCGTTTTTTTCATATCGTTATTTTTTGGATGTTGCAAATATAGTATTATTTAACATATATCCTAAAATAGCCGATTTTTTTATTGTTAAGCTTGTGCGCCCTAAGCCGCTCCCAGTGGGGTTTTATTAAACTCCAGGGTCAAAATTTCAGGGTAAAAACAGCTTCCCCGTCGGCAGGTTTTCCGTTTACAACAGGAGGCACCCAGCCCTTTATGCTAATAAGTGCCTCGCCCAGCGCCTTCAGCACAGCCGGACTACTCTCCCCCACTGGCGTCAGCTCCTGCACCACGGCCTTACCAGCGGCAGAAACACTTATCCGGATATGGAATTCGCCCACAGGCAAAGCTGCTGCTTGTGCTTTCAGCCAGTTCAGCACATCCGCTTTAAGGGCCTGCTGCCCTCCCGAATACAATGCTCCTGGGCCGGGAAAATTCCGGTTGGTATCATCTTTTTCTTTACTGACTTTACCTTCCGCTACGCTTTTTTTGTCGGCAAGGTTGTTTTTAGTCTTATTAACATACGCCTTGTATTGAGGCACTGTGTTCGCTGCTACGGAAGCTCCTGCTACACCTGTGAATACTTGTCCGTTTGTTTGTGCCGGTACATTGCTGCTGGCAGTCGAAAATGCAGAAACCGCTTCATCTTTTACGGATTCATACGCCAGATCTGCTTGCGGGATGGCTTTGGTGCTGATTTGGACCTTTGCCTCTGATGCTTCCACATTTTCAGCAGCCTTGGCTTCACGCGCAACAGAAGACTCCTGCGTGCCGGCGGGATCACCATTCATCTGCTGATCAGATTCCGACAGTTTCCTGCGTTGCGCGCCCGGTCCTGCATTGCCTTTCTGTTGGCTCTCTAACCTCAATGCCTTGGCACTTTCTTCTACCTTAGAAGCATCAACAGGTGGCTGTTCTGCAGAATGGCTTGCGGCTTCGGCCACCGCCTGCGGGGTTTGGCTTGTGGGCAACGCAGCGTTGACCTCTTCCAGGCTTGGCTCGGCCAGTTTTTCGTTAGCCAAGGGTGTGTTGGCATTATCAGACTTTTGATGAAGCGCAAGATTTGAGGATTCGGTAGTGTGAGTGGTAAGCAAATACGCCGACAAGATGACCAAAAGTGCCAGGGACGCTGCTGCTGCAAACCACAACAACTTGGGCTTCCTTCGTGTTTCAGGCTGCTTATGGATGCGCTCGTCGATACTGCGCTGCACTTCTGCGGTAAGCCGGCGGGCGTCATCGACCGATGCATGCGCCGAAAACCCTTCCAGTGCTTCCCGTTCAAAGTCGTCCAGCTCCTCGTCCGGCAACAGGTCACGGTTTTGGCTGTCGAGCAGCCCGAATAATTCCTCCGGACTGAGCGGCTTATGTTTATCAGAATTCCCGTTCACTATTCTTTTCTAATTTTAATTTCAGGTTTCGTTTACCGTTTTGTATGTAACTCTTCACCTCGTTCATGCTATACCCGGTAGTGTCTGCAACTTCCTGGTACGATTTCTCCTGGAGGTAAAACAACCGAATGCAGATGCGCTGCGACTCGCTGAGCTCCTCCACCGCCTGCTCGAGGGCACTCAACTCCTCTTCCCTGGCCTCGTGTGGTTTTAGATGCCAGTTGGCGTCCGTTTCCATAAGCGACGAGACATGTATTTTCAGGTCTATCTCTTTTTTGAGTTTCGACTGCCGGTTCCGGAGTATCATCAGGCAGTGATTTTTTGAAAAGGTATAGAGCCAGCTTTTGAAATAGGTCACCTCATGCTTGAGCAGATCGTTGATGAGTTTTTCAAAAATCTGCATGACGGCATCTTTTGCTTCGTCTTCATCCTTAAGGTATTTGAAACATAAACCCAACACAAGGTGCGCGTAACGTTTGTAGAGAATTCCTACAAACGTTTTATCGACCGATTGCCTGTATTCTCCGATAAGGTCGGAATCGCTGTATTGGTTATATTTTTCGAGGTATAGCACTAAAACTACAGAAGCTAAAGATAGGACTTTAATTTGTTAAAAATAGTTTAGGCTTTTTTGAATTCTATGGCTGTAAATACTATATTTGTTGGTTGTACTGATTTTGGCAAACCATTTGTAATGGTCTCGAAATATTGAAGCTTTTTTTAAGACATATCTTTCTTCTCCTCCTGGCTTTTTCGAGTCTTAGCTTTCAGCAACAGGCTGGTTTCGATCCGGTTGCGAAAGGAAAAGCTATTTTCCTGTACAATTTTACCCGGTATTTCGAGTGGCCTGAAAAGATGAGGTCCGGAAATTTCATTATCCAGCTCATCGGTAATAACCCCAACATCAACCAGGAGCTTATGCGCATGGCAGGCGCCAAACAGGTAGGAAACCAAAAGCTGGAAATCAAAGCAAGTAACACCATAGATGTGAACCTGCACCCACACATTATTTACATATTGAGCGATGCTTCAGACATGTTGAAAGAGATTAATACTAAGTTCAAGGGAAAGGGCGCACTTATTGTTACCGAAAAAAACGGACTTGCCAGAGCGGGAGCGGCCATCAATTTTGTGGCTGTTGACAATAAGCAAAAATTCGAATACAATAAAAATAATGCTTTGGCAGCAGGATTAAAAACGAGTGATGAACTAAAAAAATTAGCTATTTCTGTAGATTAACTAGTGTAAATTTATTAAGTTTGTAGCAGGTGATAAACATTTCAAAATCATACCATTGCATTAAAATCGGCTTGTGCATGTTGCTGATTGTTTTGGGTGTTTCCGCCAAGGCACAGATGAACTTGCTGATGGAAGCTCAGGATCTTACAAACAGCAAGCAATATAGCAAGGCTATGCCTTTGCTTGAAAAAGTGATTCTGCATCCTGAAACCAAAGACGATCCTGCTTCGTGGCAGATCCGTTCGTTTGTTTACCTGCAGTTATTCAAACAGGCAGGCGCTGCTTCTTACAATAAAAAATCGGCTATGCTGGATTTGGTGATCAAATCGGCTCAACAATCGATGCTGCTTGACCGCGATAATACTTACCGCGACAACAACCTTAGCTTTATCACCGGCGCAGCCGTAGGTTATTACAAACTTGCCGTCAACTACCTCCAGGATTCGCTAAATGCTGCCAAATCGGAAGAGGCTTACAATGAATACAAAAAAGCGACGGCCATCGTTAATCCTCAGTTTAATTTCAAAGAAAAAGATATCGATTATTACCGGTCGGTAGGGGCTCAATTTGTAGAGCTTTACGGAAAAAACAATTTCAACCAAAAGTATGGTGATGTTGCCAAAAGTGCACTGCAAAAAGTACTTGACATAGATCCGAAAAATATCGCGGCGAATATTAACCTCGGTATTTTGTACTACAATCAGGGCGCTACGCTGATGATGATGAGCGACTATGACATGGATCTCACGCAGCTCGACGTTGTTCAGGAAAACGCGAAAAAGATCTTTAAGCAGTCGCTACCATTCATGATCAAAGTTTACGAACTCGATCCTAAGAATAAAAATGCGCTCGAAGGACTTCAGGGTATTTATTCGGCGCTCATGGATGATGAAAAAGCAAATGAGTTTAAAATAAAGAAAGAAGCCTTAGGCGACCAAAAATAAGGCTGAAGCTGTATGGCATTTAAGTTTACAATCGGAAGAAAGATAGGAACCGGGTTTGGTGTATTGTTATTTTTAACAATGGTTGCCTTCATTCTTACCATTGTAACCGTTACCAAGAGCAAGCAACAAACCGAATCGGTGGTAGGCCAGGTAACGAAATCGGTAGGTACACTTAAACAGTACAATTTTATTCTTCAAAGATCGCAAACGCTCATTACCAAATGGTACTACCTGCCCTCGCCTGACGACGAGCCGTTTAAAAACGATCTGCGAAATCTAATTAACCGCGAGTACCCGAATATTAAAACCGAAATTGCAGAGCTTTCAGAAAATTGGACGAAGGATGAAAAAGAAAAGTTCAAAACCATTGTCAGCTATACAGACGGGCTTTTTGCCGTTTACAAAAAAGACATCATGGAAGTACTCACATCGTTGGATTCATATAACGATGTGAGCCTTTACTTTTTCACCAAGCTACCATACGACGAAACAGAAGAAAAGATCAAGCCGCTGTACAGGCAACTTAACCAGCTAATAGAACAAAAGCAGGACAAAGCGACCGCAACTACCGCTGAGATGTTCCAGTCATTCAATTTTCTGGAGCGCTTTGTAAAGTTTTTAGGGATCGGGCTTATCATTGGCGGTGTACTTATTGCGGTTTACACGACCCGTTCCATCACCAAACCTATTCAACTCCTCAAACGTATGTTGCTATCGATGGGCCTCGGCATTTTGCCGAAAGCACGTATCAGCTACCGCACCGACGAAATTGGCGAAATGGGTACCGCACTCAATAGCCTGGTAGAATCGATGGAAAGCACGACCGAATTTGCCAAGCAAACAGGGCGTGGGAATTTCGATGCCTACTACAAACCGTTAAGTAAGGATGATACACTCGGGCATGCATTGCTGAAAATGAGGGATAGCCTGGCGGAAAACGAACGCGTACTCGAGAAAAAAGTGGTGGAGCGTACCGAAGAGGTGGTGAAGCAAAAAGAAGAAATTGAGCTGAAAACCAAAGAACTCGAGGTCCTGTTTAAACAAGTGACGGATAGTATTCATTATGCGCGACGCATACAGGATGCTATTTTACCGCCACATAACCTCGTTAAAAATATTTTACCGGAATCTTTCGTTTTCTATAAACCCAAAGACATTGTGAGTGGCGATTTCTATTGGATAGACCGTAAAGGCGACTGGGCTTATTTTGCAGCGGTTGATTGCACAGGCCACGGCGTTCCGGGCGCTTTCATGAGCATTGTGGGCTACAATCTTTTGAAAGATATTCTTAAAACGACCGATCGTATCGAACCGGCTGTGATCATGGACATCATGAATGAAGGAGTGGCGCACACCCTACACACTTCTACCTCCGACGAGCAAACGAAAGACGGTATGGATATGACGCTTTGTGCCCTCAACTACAACACACTCGAATTGCAATATGCCGGCGCTTACAACCCATTATATATTGTGCGCGGTGAGGAGCTCATTCAATACAAGGCCAACAAGTTCCCGGTTGGCATGCACATAGGCGTCAAGCAAACCTTTACCAACAACCGCATACAGTTGCAAAAAGGTGACACCATTTACATTTTCTCAGATGGTTATGCTGACCAGTTCGGCGGGCCAAAAGGCAAAAAATTCATGGCTGGTAATTTCCGCAATTTGCTGATAGAAACCAGCAAACTACCGGTAGAAGAGCAAAAGTCGAAACTCAATAATACCATTGAGTCATGGCGCGGTAACCTCGACCAGGTTGACGATATGCTGGTGATTGGCGTAAGGGTATAAGCCGTTACCCCTAAGCCTGCAACAGCGCTTTTCCAATTAAAAAAATCAACTGCACTTAACACTTCTTTTAGCAAACCACTTTCAAGGCTTGTGGTACAACACGAATGCTGAGTTTACCTCTGGCCTTAAGCGGCTCCCCATCGAAATGCACCGGCAGTTCGCCGTCGAATTCGATCTCTATGTTTTTTCCATTCAACGACACTAAATGCCTCGAGGTATGAATCTTTTTACGGAATAAGCGAAGCGCAATCCCGCCAATAGCGGTAACAGAAAAAGGCTTAAGAATGCTGATGTGAAGAATCCCGTCTTTGAGCGAGGCTTCAGGCGAAATGTAAACATCGTTGCCCCATTGCCCCGCGTTGGCTACAGTGATCAGAAAAGCCTCTGTGCGTAGCGACTGACCATCTACCGTGAGCACATATTCGTTTGGCTTATACGAGAAAAACTCGCGCACACTGGTTTTAAAATAGGTCGCAAAACCGCGCGTGGTACTTGCCGCAAACTTATCGGCAATGAGCGCGTCGAAGCCCACTCCGGCCGTGCAAAAAAACGGAATGCCATTTATCAACGCTGCGTCGATGGTTTGAATTTGCGAACGCGCGATTACCTGCAACGCATCTTCGAGATCAAGAGGAATGCCATTGCTTCTTGCCAGCCCATTGCCCGACCCCAGGGGCAAAATACCCAATGCCATGTTCGTATTCATTACTACCGACGAAACCATGTTCACCGTGCCGTCGCCACCACAGGCCACCACAACAGTATAATTCCCGGATGCGATTTGCTGTTTCACAGCCTCGAAATCGAAGGGATTTTTCCATACGATTAGATCATAAGGAATGGATTCCGGAAAATAGGCTTTTACGAAACTAATGATGTCGATCTTTTTTTTGACGCCGGCATTGGGATTGATAACGAAAGCGATCTTTGGAGACAGGTTTGTCATGATTTGGATTCGGCTCTATTTTTTAGTAGGGGCAAAATAAAAATCTTTTAGATAGAATGGTGTAGCATAAGCCGTATCTGCAAAATCCTGTGCTTGGTATTTTTGATAAGCGAGCGCTATCATGGCTTCGGAACCCGGTTTAATGTCGTGCGCAAAACAAGCACCCGGCAAAGCCTGGAGCATATCCTTCGCTTTAGGCATGCCGTCGCCGAAAAAACAAACACTTCTCTCCTCACTGGCAAACCGCTTAACGAATGCATCGTCCAACACCAGTGCTTCGGGTGCGCGAAGCTCGCCGAGGTCGGGTGAGTATAAAGCGGTGTACACTTCCATGCGTCGCGCATCAAGCATCGGGCAATAAGCGCCGGCGCCTGGCACCTGGATTTTTGCCAGAGAGCTAAATACACGTAAGGTATCTACCACAATCAACGGAATATGTAAGGCGTAAGCCAGCGCTTTGGCTGTTGCAAACCCAATGCGAAGCCCGGTATAGGAGCCAGGCCCTGAACTGACCGCTATAGCCTGTAATACCGACATTGAGAGGTGTTGTTCCTGCAACACGTGTTGGATGAACACATGAAGGTTTTCGGCATGGGTATAACCCGCATCCAATTCCTTTATCGCTAAAAGATGCTGCTGATGCGATAAGGCAACCGAACAAACGGTAGAACTCGATTCGATATGCAGGATGTAAGCCATAACGCAGAGGTCTGCTATTTTTTATCTGAAAACAGCTGGTCTTTGGTCACTACCCTGATTTTTGATTTGTCTTTGAGCGTTTTTGAAACCGCACCATAAGGCCCGGAAATAACATCGTCGCCAACTTTCAGGCCTGTTTTAATTTCGATATAGTCGTTGTTCTGGATACCTGTTGTGACATACACCATCTTTGCTTCGCCATTCACGTTCAGGAATACACATTCCTTCAATTCCTCTTGTTTTTTACTGAGCTTTTCTTCCTTTTCGTCTTTTACAACCATTTTAGGTTCTTCGCCTTCGCCATTAGGGCCGCGAAGTACGTCTGCGCCGGTGGTGTCTTTGCCGCGTGTGGTTACCGCCGGTATAGGCACTGTGATAACATTATTGGCACGCCTTGTCTGGATTTCTACACTGGCACTCATGCCGGGTCGAAACGGCGCCGGGTTGAGGTCGGTAACGAGATCGAGGTACGAATCGCGCAACACGCGTATTTTTACCAAAAAATTGGTCACCTGATCCACAGAGATGCCGGTGGTGTTGGCAGAATTGGCAACTTCTGTTACAATGCCCCGGAATTTTTTACCCATATAAGCGTCAATTTCGATGATGGCGGTGTCGTTTTTGTGAATATGAATAATGTCATTTTCATTTACTTCGACACTGGCTTCCATTTCATTGAGATTAGCCAGGCGCAGGATCTCTGTTCCCTGCAAACCCTGTACGCCTACCACACGTTCTCCTTTTTCGACGTTGAGTTTCGACACTGTGCCATCCACAGGCGCATAAATATAGGTCTTGTCGAGGTTGGAGTTAGCTTCTTTGAGAGACGCCTGCATGCTTTTCACATTAAAATCAGCCGCTTTAATGCTTTCTGAAAGCCCTTCTACGTTAGCTTTGGCCGACTCGTAAGCTGCTTTAGCGGCATCCATTTCTTGCTGAGAGATCACATTCTGATCAAACAATTTTTTACTGCGCGCATAAGATGCTTCTGCATTCGCCAGATTGGCTTTGGCTTGTGCCAATTGCGCCACTGTAGTTTGCAAATTAGCTTTGGAACTGCTTACCGTTGCATTTACCCGCTCAAAAGCACTTTCGTAAATATCCGGCTTGATGCGGCAAAGCAACTGCCCTTTTTTTACCTGATCGCCTTCTTTCACCAGCATTTCAACGATTTCGCCTGACACATCGGATGTGATCTTCAGCTCGGCTTCAGGCTGTATTTTACCATTGGCAGAAACAGTTTCTATCAGGTTACGACTGGCAGCTTTCTCCGTTGTGACATCGACAGGAGGCGCTCCTTTAAAAAATTTAAAAAAAATGCCGATGGCAACCAACGCCACGCAAATTCCAATGATCCAGTAAATTCTTTTCATAATCCTTGTTATCCTAAATAGCTGCCGGAAAAACCGGTCTTATCCATCGTTGTTCTTAATTTTGCTTGCAAGCGTTACAGCGTGAGCGGCTTACCTTGGTAGAAATCCAACACCTTTAGCCTGAATACATAATCGTATTTGGCTTGCACCAGGTTACTTTGCGCTGTTTGCAGGCGGGTCTTGGCATCATTGAAATCGAACGTGCTGATAGCGCCCACGTTAAATTTCTGTTCAGAAAAGCCGAAAGCCTGTTCGGCAGCTTCCACGGCAGCCTTGCTTGCGTTGTATTTGTTGAATCCTGCACGTGCATTAACGTAGGCCTGTGCTATGGTTTTATACAAGTTCTGCTCAAGCAGGTCTTGCGAATACTTGGCATTGAGTGCGTTGATCTTCGCATTCTGAACACCGGTATAGGTTTGCAATCCGTTGAATAAAGGCACCGTTAAGGTAAGCCCGACACTTTTATTCACATTGTCTTTAAACTGATCGGTAAACGGTTTGGGAGAACTGATGATTTCTGTTTTCGGCTGGTAAATCAGTTCGCCCGACTGCGTGACGTAAGGCGCCTGCTCTACTCCAACAATGTTGACAGCGTCGATATTCTTATCCAAACCCGAAGTACCTGTTCCGAGAGATCCGGTGGCACTCAACGTAGGGCTCACACGGCCTTTTGCAACAGCCAGGTTTTTTTCGGCAGCCATTAGTCCGTAGTTCGCACTCTTCACCGAGTGCTGATTTTTGAGCGCCTCTTCATAAATGTGTTGAATAGAAACACTCTCTAACTGATAGTTAAGTACATCGATATCGGGGCGAACTACTGAGAAATCCTTCAAGCTATCGATCCGGAGGTTCAGCAGCTGGCTAAGATTCAAAAGCGCCAACTGATAATTGTTTTCGGCATTGGTCAGGCCCACCTGATCATTGGCCATTTGGGCCCTGAGGTCAAACACGGCGCTCTTTGCCACCGATCCGGCATCCGCCAGTTTTTCGGTTCGATCGAGTTGCAATTTGGAAATATTGTATTGGTTTTTGGAAACCTGCAACAGTTCGTCGGTAAAAATCACATTGATGTATGCCGTCGCTACGTTCAGGGCCAGGTCGTTTTTCTGTTGCAGAAAATTTTCGGTTCCTGAGAGGTAATTGTATTCGTTGGCTTTAATGTTGTTGAACTGGGAAAGACCCGACCACAACACCACATTACTGGAAATATAAAAGTTTTGCGAAAGCACCTGCGTGTTGGCAAAAGTATTGGTATAACGGTCGATGGTACGACCAAAGTTATAGGTATGTTGCGCGCCGGCGTTGATGGTTGGCAAAATCGCTGCCTTGCTTTGCGTGGTATTGTTCTTATTGACGAAATTACTCAGCTCGGCCTGCTTAAGCCCAATGTTATTTTTTTGGGCATAGTCCACACACTGTTGCAAGGTCCAGGCATTCGACTGTGCAGAAGCCAGGTGCGCCATGCAAAGAAAAAGGCATCCGGTAATAAGGTATTTCATATTGAATGTCATGCTTGTTGTTGTCGTGGCTTCTCCTTGCTTAAAACCGTTTCCGGCAGGATCAAACCTTGTTTTGATTGTGGATTGAGTTAGCGTAAATTTAAGCAAAAAAGCATTGTTGCTTCCTCTTATACACAAACGGAAAATTACCGTTTGGCCCGGCAATTTTTCAGGCACAAAATTATACAATTTAATTCGCAAAGCGCCTTGTTTTTTTAGTATTTTTCCAAAACAAAACCGGCTTTTCGGATGACTCCATTTTTACTTCAGACGGCGCGCTATATCTCCGATCACTACCCTCACGATACGGACCGCCTCTGCATCATTCTTCCGAATAAGCGCGGTGCCCTTTACCTTAAACAACATCTGGCGGCTGTGTTTCAGAAAACGATCTGGCTGCCGGTCATTATCAGCGCCGAAGAGCTGGTAGCCAAATTATCGGGGCTCGAGCAAGCCGACAGCATCGATCTTATTTGTGATCTGTACCTGGCATATACGCAAGCTCTCGGCGAAAAAGCCGAAACATTCGACGCATTTTCCAAGTGGGGCAATCTGATGTTGCAGGACTTCAACGAAGCCGATCGCTACCTCATCGACACGGGCGCACTATATCAAAACCTGAAAGAGATCAAGGAAATCGAAAATTGGTCGCTTAGCGAAACTGAATTAACGCCTACCCAGCAAGATTATATTCGTTTCATGGCGCAAATGGGACAGATCTACGGGATCTTTTCGGAAATGCTGCTCGCTAAGAAACAAGCCTACCAAGGCCTGATGTACCGAAAATCAGTAGAATACTACAAAACAAGCCCTTACATTCAGCGCTTTTCTAAACTTCTCATTTGCGGATTCAATGCCCTCAACAAAGCTGAAACATTGATTTTTACCGATTGGGTGAGAGAGAAAAAAGCGGATATCTTGTGGGATGCGGATGCGTATTACACCTCTAACCCAAACTACGAAGCCGGCTTGTTTCTCCGCGAAAATTTCGACAATCAATGGCTTAAGCCTAAGCTGCCGCTTCACACGGATTTTAGGGATATCCCAAAAACCATCGACATGGTGGCGGTACCGAAGCAGGTAGGACAGGCACAGGTAGTTGCCATGCAACTGCGTTCCTGGATAGCCGAAGGCAAAAGCCTGAACCGTATTGCCATTGTGCTGGCCGACGAAAGCCTTTTGTTCCCCGTACTGAACCAATTGCCCGAAGAAGTAAAGCACGTGAACGTGACCATGGAATATCCGCTACGGTTATCGCCGCTTTATGACCTGATGGATAACCTTATCCAACTGCAACAAGCAACGCAGAAAAACCTAACTGCCACCCCAACAGCACTGTATTTTCGCGATGTTTTCAGGGTACTGCATAATGCGTTCTTCAAGAAATACTACGCGTCGTTCCGGCCAACAATCCTACTCCAAGACGTGATCCGCCGGATCATTGATAAAAACTACGTGTGGCTTACCGATGCGATGCTACGCGAATTGTTCGGTAACGATTATCGTCCGGTAGAGAAATTATTCGATTCCTGGCGAAGCTCTGCCGATGGAATTCGGTCGATGTCGGAAATCATTTCACGCTTCAACACCTCCGAAGACGACTCGCTTCGCCTGTCCTCTGCCGAACAGGAATACCTGCATGTTTTTACAAAATATTTCAATCGCTTGCAAAGCCTGGTAGGTACACATTCCTTCCTTCACTCGTTACCTACGCTTCGAAGTCTCTATCGCCAGATCATCGGCAGCGCAACGGTGCCATTTATCGGTGAACCCTTGCAAGGCCTGCAAATCATGGGAGTTCTCGAAACCAGAACGCTCGACTTTGAACATGTAATGGTATTGGGTGTCAATGAAGGCGTATTACCAAGCGGCAAGGCGATGAATTCGTTTATTCCCAACGATCTCAAGCGGCATTTTGGCATGCCGCTATACGGGCACAAGGATGCGATCTATGCTTATCACTTTTACAGGTTGTTACAGAGGGCCAGCTATGTGCTGTTGACCTATAACACTGAACAGAGCGTAATGGGAACCGGCGAAAAAAGCCGTTTTCTCACGCAATTGCAACTGGAGTTGCAGACCTATCAGCCAGCGCACCGGTTAAACGAACGGATGCTAAGCGGTGATACGTTGAAAGCAAGCGTTCGTAATGAAATCAGCTTTTCGAAAACGGACTTCAACCTGGGGCCAATCGTCAGTAAACTTAGCTCCAACGATCGTTACGGTGGCCTGAGCCCGTCGGCTCTTATCACCTATAAAGATTGTCCGCTTCGTTTCTTTTTCAGATACGGTGCTGGCCTCAAAGAAACAGAAGATGTAGAGGAAAGCGCGGAAGCCAACACACAAGGTTCAATTTTGCATGAAACACTCGAGATCCTTTACTTGCCGTATGTAGGGCGGGTGCTTACAACCGACGATCTGCGTGAGGCGACTGTGAAAACAGAAGAAACGGTAAATGCGGTGTTCCGCAACTACTTTAGCCAAAAAGAGAGTTTGTTCGGCAAAAACTTCCTTCAACGCAAGGTATTGTATGAATATGTGCATAAACTCCTGAAAGCCGATCAAAAACTGATTGGCGACCTTCGCCGCAGCAACGGGCTGCTCACCCTGCTCGATCTGGAGCGGAGTCTTGAAGCCAGTCTCCTTGTAATGATCGATGGGCGTGAAGTGGAAGTATTCATCAAAGGTTCGGCCGATCGTATCGACCGCTGTGGCGGCTATGTAAGAATCGTTGACTACAAATCGTCGGTGAAACAAGACGACAAGTTTAAGTTTAGCGGATTCGAAGACCTGTTTGGTGATAAGCGTTATAACAAAATGCTTCAGCTCTTTATTTATGCATGGCTGGTGGTAAAGAACGGCATTGCAGCGCCGGCCGAGTTGCAACCATGTATTATCCCGTTCCGGAAATTTGAAGAGCAACCGCGTTTTATTCTGGCTGATGATAAAGGCGCGGGTATCCTAACCTTTACTACGGAGTTACTCAATGAGTTCGAATTTCATCTCAAAAAAGAAATCACAGCGATTGTGGACCGTAAAACCCTTTTTGATCAAACACCCGACCTGGCTATCTGCGAATATTGCGCCTATGCAGGCATTTGCAATGCTTCCTAAACACTGTTCTGCACTTTTAACAGCACTTCGTTAGTTACTTAATAGCCGCTGCTATGGATTTTAGGGCGATTTTCCCTATATTTATGGTTTAAACCAACTCTAAAAACCTTTCGATCAATCTGTATGAAACACGCGTTTATATTTCCGGGACAGGGTTCCCAGTTTTCCGGAATGGGAAAAGACCTTTACGAAAATTCGGAACTTGCGAAAAAACTTTTTCACCAGGCTAATGATATTCTTGGCTTTAACATTACCGATGTGATGTTTTCGGGTAGCGATGAGGAGTTGAAACAGACAAAAGTAACCCAACCGGCAATTTTTCTCCACTCCGTTATTTTGGCAGCAACCCTGGGCGAGTCCTTCAAACCCGATATGGTAGCCGGCCATTCGTTGGGCGAATTCTCGGCATTGGTTGCCAATAAAACGCTGAGCTTCGAAAGTGCGCTGACATTGGTATCGAAACGGGCCATGGCCATGCAAAAGGCCTGCGAGATCAATCCATCCACCATGGCGGCGGTATTAAACCTGGATGATGCCGTGATCGAATCGATCTGTAAAGAAATTTCAGAGAGCGGCCACGTGGTGGTAGCTGCCAACTACAATTGCCCGGGCCAATTGGTTATCTCGGGTTCTATTGAAGGCATTAACATTGCCTGTGAAAAAATGAAAGCTGCCGGAGCCAAACGCGCCTTGGCTTTACCGGTTGGCGGCGCTTTTCATTCGCCGCTGATGGAGCCAGCCCGTGTGGAACTGGAAGCTGCCATTCAGGCAACGACGTTCAATCAGCCTATTTGCCCGGTGTACCAGAATGTAACAGCAAGCGCAGTTTCCAACCCCGATGAGATCCGCAAGAATCTGGTATCGCAACTCACTGCTCCTGTTAAGTGGACCCAAACGGTGGTGCAGATGATTGCTGATGGCGCCACACACTTTACCGAAGTAGGACCTGGGAAAGTGTTGCAGGGACTTGTAAAAAAAGTAAACTCAACCGTAGAAACCGCAAGCGCGTAACTTATGAAAAAGATCATTGCCTTCGTTATGTTCCTGTACGTCTCAACAGAAGTACAGGCGCAATTTGTGCGTGGCATAGGCCTATTTGTAGGCGCTACCACATCCAGGCATCGCTACATCAATACCTCTGCTGTAGATAGTTCGTATGCCCACAAATTTCCGTCGCCTTCTCATAAATCAAAAGAATATGTGAGCTGGAGTGTCGGCATCCTGGGTGAGTTTCTGAAATATGATCATATCCGCTGGCAAACCGAGATCGAGTACTGCAATAAAGGAGCGGTAGAAAATCCTTTCCTGTCGCCGTTTACCGAAGACCGCGGTCCGGCAACAGCCAATGCTTTTTCATACATTCAGTGGAATAACTTCGCAAAGATCTTTTTCAACGAGGGTTATCGCGGCACGCCGTATATCATGATCGGCGGACGGATCGAATATAACCTCAGGCGCGCCATTACCATTTATCCTACGGTAGTTGGGGCACTTCCCAAACTCAAAGTAAGTCCTGATGTTGCAGTAGGTTACGAGTTTGTAACCTATAGCAAATTTAAACCGTTTGTGGAATTACACTACAATCCAGATCTGATCAATAAACAGATCGGGAATATTGCGTTCAACAACCGCACCTGGGAACTTCGCGTAGGCGTGATTTACAGGCCCGAAAAACGACTCGATAATTGTAACGCCCCACGTTTCCACGGCAGTGGATATTAAAAGAGACATGACTATGGTAATGACTAAAGACGTTTTGTTCTCGCTCACCAAGGGCGGTTACGCACCACAAGAAGAGATGCTGGAAGTGGCCCGCAAAAAAGGCAAGCTGTATATTGGCATCCCGAAAGAAATGGCCTACCAGGAAAACCGCGTGCCCTTGGTGCCGGATGCAGTAGCCTTGCTTACAAATCATGGACACCGCATTGTGATTGAAGCCGGCGCCGGATCGGCTGCACATTTTGAAGACACGGATTACAGCGAAGCCGGTGCAGAAATTGTGTACTCTGCCCAGGATGTATTTAAAGCCGATATTATTTTAAAGATTGCCCCGCCTACTCTCGAAGAGATTGAACTGATGCAGACACGCCAGACCCTTTTTTCGGCACTGCAACTAACAGTACAGCCAGAGGATTTCCTTAAAAAACTGATCGCCAAAAAGCTGAACTGTGTGGCTTTCGACCTTATTACAGACGACGCAGGCATTTACCCGGTGATCAGGGCCATGGGTGAAATTGCTGGAGGAACGTCGATTTTGGTAGCTGCCGAATTGCTGAGCAATGCCAACAACGGTGTAGGTGCTATTTTGGGCGGCATTAGTGGTATATCGCCTACCGAAGTGGTGATTATCGGCGCGGGCACTGTGGGGGAATTTGCTGCCAGGGCTGCGCTCGGCCTGGGCGCTACGGTGAAAGTATTCGATAACTCGACGTCGCGTCTGCGTCGCCTTCAAAATCAACTTGGCACACGTATTTTCACATCGGTCATTGTTCCAAAGGTGCTCGAAAAGCACCTGAAGTCAGCTGATGTGGCCATTGGTGCCCTCCGCGCACAAAAAGGCCGCACGCCTTGCATTGTGTCGGAGAACATGGTATCGGAAATGAAAACCGGCTCGGTGATCATCGACGTCAGCATCGACCAGGGCGGCGTGTTCGAAACTTCCGAAGTTACCAACCATACGCGGCCGGTGTTCCGCAAACACGGCGTAGTGCATTATTGTGTCCCCAATATCCCGTCGCGCGTGGCACGCACTGCATCTTATGCCTTTAGCAATATTTTCCAGCAAATTCTCATTTCTATGGGCGACGAAGGTGGTTTTGACAGTCTGGTCCGGAAAGATGTGGGAGTGCGCACAGGCGTGTATATGTACAACGGGATTCTTACCAACCAATTCCTGGGTGAGTCCTTCAACCTGCCGTTCAAAGACATTAACCTTATTATGGCGGCTATGTAACGTTAGTGCCTGCGTAGCAGAAATGGTGAAACAATTTGCCGCGCCGGCCCATCATTCTACACCTAAATAGTTACCTTTGCGAGGGCTGTGTATTCCTCAAAAACTAACGGCTTTTTTATTTGATTATTTATGAATTTCTGGCAACGTTTTCGCTTTTTTCTGATCGGTTTTATCCCAGGCACCATTATCCTCATTATGATTCTTAACAAAAAAGGCTGTACAAGCCCTAATGAGTTGAAAATGCTTGAGCTAAGCCACCAAACGTTTGACCTCGGCGAAAAAGCACGTTGCAAACTCAAATGCCTGGTACTTACTGAAAATGGGTTTAAGGTAACGCTTCGGGATATGGAAGTAAATTACGACCTGAGCGATGTGCACAAGAAACCTTATGGTGTGTATTATTTGCAGGGCAAAAAAGGCCATACCGTGCGTTACGAACTGTTGGCAGAAGATAAAGACACCATCACTTACATCAACGATATCAAATTGTTGCCTGCCATTCCGGGCTGCCCGTGCGATACCATTCACTAAGCCATGCAACTGAAGACCGATTTATCCAAATTCAACAACAGTTGGTACAAGAAAGGCGGTAATCCGATCAAACGTCTTTGCTGGTACATGGTGAATGCGGTGTTTTTTAATTCGGCCTTTCCGGTAATCTCTGTAAAGCGAGGGTTGTTGCGCTTATTTGGTGCGCGCGTGGGACAGCATGTGGTTATCAAACCCTTTGTAAACATCAAATATCCCTGGAATTTGCGCATTGGAGATCATGTGTGGATAGGCGAACGTGTGTGGATCGATAACCTGGGTTTTGTGGTACTCAACGATAACTCTTGCGTATCTCAGGGCGCTATGTTACTTTGCGGCAATCACCATTATAAGAAAGTCGCCTTCGACCTCATCGTTGGCAACATAACTGTAGAAGAAGGCGCCTGGATCGGCGCGAAATGCGTGGTATGTCCGGGCGTGAAAGTCGGAAGCCATGCTGTGCTTACCGTAGGTAGTATCGCTACAGCGAATTTATTACCCTGGGGCATCTACCAGGGCAATCCGGCACAAAAGATCAAAGACCGGGTGATTAAAGGTTGATTTTATGATTTCTTCCACAAAAACTTAACAAGCAGGCTTTGCCTGCTTGTTAAGTTTTCCAATTTGGCAGATCAGCCCTCTATGCCTTTACTTCCAGGGCCAAACTTCACTTTCAACTCCAGGTTTTCCGGATCCGGGCATTCAGCCCAGCAGGTTTCAATGCCATCGTCGCCAATCACGCATACGATCTGCGGCTTCGACCCATCACAGCAAGCGCCACGGCTTCGATCTTCCAACTTCCAGTTTATGGCTTGTTTTCCGGATAAAAACTGATCGCCATTTTCGTTCGCGCCTTCCGGATCGTTGGGATCCGGTACGCATCCATACACCTTTAATACATCTTTGATTCTGGCAAAACGTCCGGTGGAACTGCTGGTATCAAATGCATTGCTAAGTGGCTGCAAACGCACGGCATTTTCTTCGAAGCTCAAAGAGGCCCTGTAAGTTTCTTTGTTTTGATTCATCGTTTATGGTTTTAGAGTTAGGTTACTAAAATACGTGATCTCATTTTTCTAAACAGGGCGGTAAACCGGCCACTTTTTGGCTTTTCAACTATTTTTGCTGCTTTGGGACGCTATTTAACACAAAAAAGCCCTTGCATTACATGCAAGGGCTTTTAAGTTCAGATTGACTGAGCTGCTTATTACAGTTTAGTGTAAGTTACAGTTTCAGTTACAACTTCAGTACCAGTTACGTTTTGGTTAGCAGGTGTACAAGTTGCACCATTGTAGCCAGTTTTGTTAGTATCTGTGTAGCTGTAAGTCAACACCAATGTTGTAGCATTTAAAGTTGTGATAGTCCAAGCGTTGTTACCAGCGATTGGGCTAACACCTGAGTTCAGGATAGCAGTACCGCTACCGTCAGCTTGCAAAGTTGGGTGGCTCCAAGTGCTCAGTTGAGTTGCATTTTTGATAGCGTAAGAACCGTTAGATTTCAGGTTACCGTTACCATCATAAGTGTTGATTACACCTGCACCAGTTGTTGAAGGCCTAACGTCGATTTTAGCGTTAGTAGTGAAAGTAGTTGTTGAGTAAGGGATGTTACCGATGTTAGGGCAAGTTCCAACAGGAGTTCCGTTGAAAGTGTGTTGCAACACGTGGCTGCTCAGTTTCCACTGACCAGCTAACATAGCCATTACTTGGTTGTCGCCAGTACCACCTACTACAGTAATTGTAGAAGAGTATGTGCTGCGAACTGTACGGTTTTGAGAAAATGCAGTTAATGTCACTACATAACTACCGTTTTGTGTATAAACGTGAGTTTGTACCGGGCTAACTGGCTGAGTCAGGTTAGTTTGGATACCGTCGCCGAAATCCCAAGTGTATTCGTCAGCGTCAACAGAAGTTGAGTTGAAAGATACGATCTCTCCAGCTTGTACAGTTGTTTTTGAAGTAAACATTGCTGAAGTTCCTTTGTCTGATACAGTGATTTGAATCGCTGGAGCGTCAGAAGGTTTTTTACCGTTTTTCTTAGCAGCAGTTAATGTTACATTGTAAGTACCTGCTTTTGCATACGTGTGAGATACCATGTTTTGGTTAGACTCTAATTGAGTACCATCACCGAAATCCCACATTGCTTTCGCATCACCTTCAGAAGTGTTTGTAAAGTTTACAGCCTCACCAACTTTTACAGCAGTTTTGTCTGAAGTAAAGCTAGCAGCTGGCTTTTTGCAAGCCGTCAGAAATAAAGTTCCAACTGCAAGAGCTGTCACGATTTTTGAAATTTGTTTTTTCATTTTTTAAGGTTTAGAATTATGGCGCAAAAGTAATAAAGTTTTTCCTCCCAAAATTCACCAAATGTTAAGGAATGTTATGGAAAATGAAAAATCACTATAAATGAGTATTACCCCGTTTCATCTATAAAATTTTTACTTTAAACAAAACATACGCTATACTGAGCGAAGTTGATCTTCTACTTAGTGAACCGAAAATTCGCCGTAAAACCAATATTAATTAGAATTATTCTAAATATAAAAAGCCCCCAATAGTGGGGGTTTTTTAACAACAAAAACCAAGGGCAATCAAATAAAAATTTCTGTTTTACGTTGCTCGAGCATCTTCTTCAGGTTTAGCAGCGCATACCGCATTCGCCCGAGCGAGGTATTGATGGAAACATTCGAGAATTCGGAAATTTCTTTAAAACTCATGTCATAATACATCCGCATCACAACCACCTCTCGCTGGTCTGCTGGCAGATCGTTCACTAGCCCGCGAATCATCCCTTTTAGCTGCCTGGCTTCTGCGGTATCGCGTGGGTTGTCGTTTTCAGGGATAATATCGAAAATGCTGGTTTCTTCGCCTTCGTCGTTGATAACGCAAGATACTCCCGGCATTTTTTTAGCCTTCCGGTAATGATCGATGATCAGGTTTTTGGAAATCCGGAGCAGCCAGGGCAAAAACTTCCCTTCTTCGTTGTATTGTCGCCTTTTAAGCGTTTGAATCACCTTTACAAAGGTTTCCTGGAACACGTCTTCCGAGAGTTCTTTGTTACGGGTAATAAGATAGATGTAAGAAAAAATACGCCGCTTATGACGTTTAATAAGAATAGAAAGACTCTCTTCGTTACCTTTCATATAGAGCTGAACCAGCTCGTTATCAGATAAAAACTGCATAGACATGAACTACAATTAGATTTTACTAAGAAAAAATTTAAGTAGAGTCTATTCTATGCGTTTAAGTTTTTTTAAGAGTTATATCACAAATATAGGTCAAAACCGCTAAAAGTAACGGCGATTTGGGCGAAACGACGCTTTCAGTTATTAAAAGAAAGATCCCAGCACGTGAAGTAATTTATCCACCTGGCTATTCCACAATAGCCGCGCTGATTCTTCATCGGATTTATCAGAGGCGAAATCAGTGATAATCAGGGAAATATCGTTGGTTAGCTCGTCTTTCTGGGTTTTGAACTCAAAGTAGCTACCATCGTTCTTGTCGAGCCATTGGTAGCGGATATACGATGGCGGCAGTTCTTTCACCAACTTGGCCTGCTGTACCTGACCATCCCACATAAATGTAAATATACCATTGCGAATGGTTACATCGTCGCAAAACCATTCAGAGAGGCCGCTTTCTGTACTCACAAATTCAAACACCATATCTTCCGAAGCGCGGATCACAAATTCCATCTCGAATTTGCCGTTAGGCTCTTTTATGAATTTTACCGGCGCAGTTTCTTCCTGACGGAATGTAATAGGGGCAACGATCGATTTTTTCACTACCGGCTTTTCTTTGGGCGCAACGACCTTGGCTACAGGGCTTTTCTGTTCTTTGGCTACCGGCGGATTCACCGGTTTGGCGTTTGATTTACCTGATAAAGGCTGCGCTTTGGTAACCGGCGTCGAAAGAGCCGCTTTCTTGGCTTTATTTACAGAAACCACCGCTGCCTTTGCTGCCGGTTTCGACACCTTTGCCTGTGTTTTTACGTTTTTAGTCGTTTTTACAGGTTTGTTTGCTTTAACCGGCTTGGCCTTGACAACCGCTTTTTTTGCTTTGGCTGTACCCGGAGCAGCCTTTTTAGACGTTGCTTTTTTAGGTGCAACTTTAGGCAGGCGTTTGGCTGGCGCTTTTTTTACCGCCTTTTTGCCAGCCGCCTTTGTCACCGGTTTTATTGGGCGAGAAGCCTTTTTAGCGATGATTTTCGTTGTTTTAGCAGACTTTTTACTTGCTACAGTTGCCGATTTTTTCACAGGTGCTTTCGCCGCCTTTTTTGCGGCGGTTACCGGCTTCGTTTTGGGCGATGCCTTGCGCGACACCGTCACGGGCTTCGAAACCTTGGCCGCTTTCTTACTCGCAGCAACCTTTTTACTGCTTTTTTGAGAGTCGGCTTTGGTGCTTGCTTTCTTTTGCGGAGCCTTTTTGTTTTTTGATGAAGCTTTGGTTTTTATCGACATAACCTGTAGATTTTTCGGGAAATATATAAATTTTCTTCATGTTTTAAAAATTAATTGAATATTTTTTGGCCCCAAAAACAAAAAATCACTATTAATAGTTATCTTATGAGGCCCTGTGCCATAAGCCAACGAAAGCCCTATCTTTATGCCCATGCAAAATGTAATTACCCTCTTACCCGAAAGCGTTGCCAATCAGATTGCTGCCGGTGAAGTGGTTCAGAGACCAGCCTCCATTGTAAAAGAACTCCTTGAAAATGCGATTGATGCGGGGGCGACAGATATTAAATTGATCGTAAAGGATGCCGGTCGTACCTTGGTACAGGTAATTGATAACGGCATGGGCATGAACCCTGTAGATGCACGCATGGCTTTTGAGCGCCATGCCACCTCTAAGATCAAAAAAGCAGAAGACCTTTTCGACCTGCATACCAAAGGCTTTCGAGGAGAGGCGCTGGCAAGTATTGCCGCGGTGGCCCAGGTTGAGCTAAAAACACGTCGCGAACAAGACACCGTTGGTCAACTCATTGAAATTGAAGGAAATAAACTAATTAGACAAGAGGAATGCCAGGCGCCGGCCGGCTCCTCGTTCAGCATCAAGAATTTGTTTTTTAACATTCCGGCCCGCCGCAATTTTCTCAAAGACGATAGCATCGAACTGAAACACATCATCGACGAGTTTGAGCGGGTTGCTATGCCCCACCCGGGTATTCACTTCCAATTGTTCAGTAACGGACACGAGTTATACAATCTTCCGGCCTCTAACCTCATCGAACGGATTTCGGGCCTGTTTAGTAAAAGCATGCAAACCAAGTTGGTGCAGGTTAATGAAGTAACCGATGTAGTAAAGATCAGCGGCTACATTGGCAAACCTGAAAGTGCCAAAAAACGGCGCGGGGATCAATACTTCTTCGTGAACGATCGTTTCATTAAAAGTGCCTACCTCAACCATTCGGTTATGGAAGCCTACAGGGAACTTATCCCATCCGACACGCACCCGGCTTATTACCTGTTTTTGGAAGTGAATCCGCAAACCATTGATATCAACATCCATCCTACCAAAACGGAGGTGAAGTTTCAGGATGAAAAGATGATCTATGCCTTGCTCCACAGCGCCGTAAAACGTGCCTTGGGTAAGGCCAATCTGGCACCGAGCCTCGATTTCAACTCGGAAATGAGTTTCGATATCGACTACAGCAAAGCGGTAAATCCGCCGCAGGTGAGCATCAACAAAGACTATAACCCTTTTCATACATCGTCTTCGTTTTCGTCAGGAAGTTCTTATAGCAAACCCTCCGAAACGGATACGCAAAAGCATAACCGCGAGAACTGGGAAAGCCTCTATGCCAATTACGAACAAGCCGACCTGAGGTTGGAACAAGTGAACCTGGAAAACCAGCCAACACAACAGGCCACGCTGGCCTACGAACAAACCGAATACAAAGGTTTTCAGCTGTACCTGAAGTACATCATTGCGCCGCATCAAAACGGGCTTTTGGTGATTGACCAACAACGCGCCCACGAACGCATTTTGTACGAACATTATGTATCGACCCGTACCCAAAACGGTCAGGCGGCTTCGCAGCAGATGTTGTTCCCCGTAACGATCGAGCTTACTCCCAACGATTTTGCACTTACCGACAGCCTGATGCCGCATTTCAGGCAACTTGGTTTCGACATAGAACCTTTCGGGAAAAACACGGTAGTAGTGCAAGGCACGCCGGCAGAATTAGGAGAATTTAACACGCAGGAGATGATCGAAGGTATTTTAGAAACTTACAAATTAAATACCTTTGATACCCGGCTCGACCCATTTGAGAATATGTGCATCAGCATGGCAAAAAACGCAGGTATCAAATATGGCAAGGTATTGCAGGATGAGGAAATCAGCCTGATGCTGCAACACCTGTTTCTTTGCGAAAACCCCATGTACAGCCCTTCGGGAAAGCCTGTAATAATGGAAATGGGAAAAGCAGATCTCGATGCTTTTTTTAAACGGTAAACGGACATGAGTTATCAGGAGTTCAGGCCAAGCAGGTTTCAGCAGATACCACTGGTCGTTAAAAATATCTTAATCATCAATGCCATTCTGTTCGCGGCCCAGGAGTTGCTTGCAGCATCAGGGCGTTTAGACCTTGCACAATACCTTGCGTTGGCGCCGATCGATACCGTCTATTTCAAGCCCTACCAATTCATTACTTATATGTTTATGCATGCCAACCTGGGTCATATCTTTTTCAATATGTTCGGGGTTTACATGTTTGGTTCTATTCTCGAAAACATTTGGGGCTCAAAGCGCTTCCTCAACTTTTACCTGCTGTGCGGCCTGGGTGCTGCTGCCTTGCAGGTGGGCGTAAACTATTTTACGGGCGAGTTCGCTTACCTGCGTGGGGCCTCGGGTGCTGTGTTTGGGCTACTGGTTGCTTTTGCCATGATGTTTCCCAATACCTACCTCAATATCTATTTTCTTATTCCCGTAAAAGCCAAATACCTGGTAACGGCTTATGCAGCGATTGAAATTGCGGGCGCTCTGATGAATCGCGCAGACGATAATATTTCGCATCTGGGCCATATTGGCGGCCTCATCGTCGGCGTTATTATTATGCTGATCTGGAAGCGTAACAAAAACTTTTTTTATTGACCTATGCCATTGTTTCAAAACCTCAGGAATGAATTACGAAAACACAGCACACTTACCATCCTGATTGTGGTAAACCTGGTGCTGTTCCTGATCCTGAACATCAGCACCGGCATGTTTGGTAGTTATTTCCTGGCCGAACAGCTTGTGCTTCCGCTCAATCTGCACCATTTTATCCTGAAGCCGTGGACACTGTTCACCTACATGTTTGCACACACCGGGCTAGGCCATGTGTTTTACAACATGCTGCTGCTTTACTTTTCGGCACAAATCTTCCTGACCTTTCTCAACGAGCGGAAACTGCTGTATGTTTATATCCTTAGCGGCATTACGGGCGGTGTGCTACTGCTGATACTGTCGGCCATATTCCCGGCAAATTTTGCCGGATCTCAGCTTTTTGGTGCTTCGGCAGCCATGTTGGGCATTGTGGCAAGCATGGCGGTTTATCGCCCGGATATGCCCGTTATGTTTTTCGGGTTGATCCAGATGAAGTACAAATACATGGCTCTCATCATTTTCCTGTCTTACACCATCATCGATTTCAACATCAATACCGGCGGAAAAATCTCTCATTTTGGCGGCGTACTCTTTGGCTTGCTCTATGGCTATATGCTCCGTCAGGGAAAAGATCTTTCTACTATGTCCTTCTTCAGGTTCAAACAAAAATCGCCACTACGCGTAGTTCAAAACAAACCATCGGCTACACCACATAGCCCTAACAGCGCCAGTCACCAACAAACCATCGATAGCCTGCTCGATAAAATTTCGAAAATCGGTTACGAAAATCTGACGAAAGCGGAAAAAGAACTGTTGTTTAAACTTTCTCAGAAAAAATAACAGGCAAACTCTTTTTTTTATTAAATTGTAACCGCCATGTTAAGACCTATTCTTGCATTCTGCATGATCGTTACCTTTTCTGCCTATGCGCAGCCCGGAAAAAAATACGACATAGCCGACGCCGACGAGCATTACGCACACCATAATTTTCTGATGGCCCTCCCGGTATATAAGGAGCTTTTGAAAAGTGATAAAAACAATGCTGATATTTTATACAAAATCGGGCAGTGCTACCTGAACACCAACATCAACAAAGCTGAGGCCGCCAGGTATTTCGAGGCCTGCACGAAGCAACCCAAAGCCAGCAACGAAGCCTGGTATTACCTGGGTATTGCTTACCGTTTGAGTTATAAACTCGACGATGCGGTGAAGGCATTTGCTAAATACCAGGAACTGGAACCTAAAAAAAAGAAACTGACCGAACGGCAATTGGAGATTTGTGCCAATGCAAAGATGCTGATGCTGAACCCGGTGAATGTTTCGTTCACCAACCTTGGTAAAGATATTAATTCCGAATTTGCAGACTATTACCCGTGGATCACGCAGGATGAAAGTTTCCTGGCTTTTACAACACGCCGCAAAGGCACTACGGCAGCTCGTCTCGAAATGGACGGCTATTACGCCTCGGATGTGTACACGAGCAAAGTGGAAAACGGAAAGTGGGCGAAAGCGGAAAATGCAGGAACAAAAATCAACTCATCGCTCGACGAGCAGGTGGTTGGACTCACTGCGGATGGAAACGAAATGCTTATTTACATTGACCACATCGATAAGTACGGCGATATTTATTTTTCTTTCAAAAAAGCGGGCGTTTTCACAAAATATGTGGCATTTCCTGAATACATCAACAAAAAGATCGAGCGCTCTGCTTCGGTGAGTGCCGATGGCAATACGATGTTGTTTGTGCGGAGCGAAAACCGGGAAGATCAAACCGACATTTACATCTGCCGCCGGTTGCCTAACGGCAACTGGAGTGAGCCATTTAAGCTCGGCGAGGAAATAAACACGCCCTACAACGAAGATTTTCCTTACCTGTCAACCGACGGCGTCACGCTTTACTTTTCGTCGGAAGGCCACAACGCGATGGGCGGCTACGATTTATTTAAATCGGTATGGAACCCGGAAGAAAATACCTGGACCAAAGCCGAAAACCTGGGCTATCCGCTGAACACTACCGACAACGACCGCAGCATTAGCCTGACGCCCGACAACCGCGTAGGCTATGTGAGCGCACTGCGACCTGGCGGATTCGGCGACCTCGATCTGTACAGGGTAAAATTCAACGACGTCGATCAGAAATTGACACTCTATTTGGGGCAAGTGATGTTAGGCGATTCCGCAGCGCAACCCAAAGAATACATTGTGTCGATATTAGCCGTGAACGAAAGCACACAGGAAGAGTTGAGTTTTGTTCCCAACCCTACCAACGGCAAACTGGTGATGGCATTACCTGCGGGCAACTACGACATTACCGTAATGGCCGACGGTTACGCCGAACACAAGGACAAGATCACCGTTTCGGACCTTGGCTTGCCGATTGCGGAAGAAAAGAAAAACTACCACTTAAAAAAGTTGTGATGATGAAGCGATTGTTCCTGCTACTCGGAAGTGTATGGCTGCTGGTTACAACAGTCGGGGCCCAATCATACCAACTGGGTTTGTTGAAGTATAGCGGCGGCGGCGATTGGTATGCTAACCTCGAAACATCGTTGCCAAACCTTATCAAGTTCTGCAATGCAAATCTGAAAACGAACATCAACCCGGAGCAAGCGGTGGTGGAAGCCGGCAGTGCCGAGATTTTTAATTATCCGTTTGTGCATATGACAGGGCATGGAAACGTCATTTTCTCGAACCAGGAAGCCGAAAACCTCCGCAATTATCTGATTGGCGGTGGGTTCCTGCATGTTTCTGATAATTATGGCATGGATGTGTTTGTGCGCACACAGCTTAAAAAAGTATTTCCTGAACTTGAACTGGTAGAATTGCCCTTTACGCATCCGATTTATCACCAGGTCTACAATTTCGATAAAGGCTTGCCCAAGGTGCATGAGCACGATAATAAAGCACCGCAGGGCTTTGGGCTCATTTACAAAGGCCGGCTGGTCTGTTTTTACGATTACGAGTGCGATCTGGGCGATGGCTGGGAGAGTTTCGACATTCACAAAGACAGCCAGGATGCTCATGAGCGAGCACTTAAAATGGGGGCCAATATTATTTCGTATGTGTTTATGAATACGAAATAATGGATTACATTTGCAGCAATTCAACCCCCAAATCAATCAATTATGAAAAAACAATTACTACTGCTTGGCGCGTTGGCGCTAAACCTCGCCGCTCTTGCACAGCCATCACTTAATGCCACCAATACCAATATGGTCATTGGCGACCAATTCAAACTGGTTCCCGGAACCTGGATCAGTGAGGGCAGCTCCGGCGCTAACCAAACCTGGAATTTCAGTTCGGTTACTACAACGGTATCTTCGGCTGCCAATTATACCGTGCAGGCGGTGAGTGCCGGCAACGCCACCGTTTTCCCGAATGCCAACATTCAGTTGATTGCTGGCGCAGGCTCGGGTACCAGTTTTCTGAAAACAAGCGCCACGGCCCTGCAAAACTATGGCACCATGACCGGCACCGTTCAAATTAAATATTCTGATCCGGAAGATCAGATGCGTTACCCGTTTACAATGGGAGGCAGCTATACCGATACGCATGCAGCTACATTTGTGAACGGCGGATACAACTATTACCGCAAGGGAACTACCACTATGACCGCGGATGCTTACGGCACACTTCAGTTGCCTGGTGGCACCTACTCTAACGTATTAAGAATTCACATGATTCAGGATTACAGCGACTCAACCAATTTTGGTGGCGCGATGCCTTACGTGATTGATTACTACAACGATCAATACCTATGGTATCTTCCAAACAATCACATGCCGATTTTCTCAACCTACGCAATTGCCGTGAACGGAGGCACACCTACTAAAGGCTCTACCACGCTGCAAAGCGTTGTAAGTGGTGTGGCGGAGCGCGAAACAGGCATCCAATCCATGAACCTTTACCCGAATCCTGCAAACACCGGATTTATTAATCTGGACCTTAACCTGAGCAAAAACATCAGCTACACCCTCATGATTACCGATAACATTGGTCGCGAAGTGATGCGTACCGAATTGACGGATGCCCTGGAAGGCTATAACTTCCAGTCTGTTGATATTTCGGGACTCGAAAGTGGACTCTACCAGGTCTCCGTAAAAAGCGAGGGCCAGGTGTTGAAGACAACCAAAGTTGTAGTGGCCAAATAAATCTTACCAATTCCTAAAAACCGAAAAAGCCATCACGTTGTGATGGCTTTTTCTTTAAAGCGGGAAAGAAAAGGGAGCTCACAGGTGCATGCTGTCTTTCTTTTCGAGCAAAGCGCCTTCTTCCTCTTTATGGTTTTCGTCGGGAATACAGCAATCTACCGGGCATACGGCAGCACATTGCGGTTCATCATGGAAACCGGCGCACTCGGTGCATTTATCGGTAGCAATGTAATAAATATCCATGCTATAAGGCTCCAGCGGCTGTTCTGCATCTGCTGTGATGCCGGTATTGCGTCCTTTGTATTCTCCTTTGATCTTGGTACCGTCGGCAAAACGCCATTCGGCGCCGCCTTCGTAGATGGCATTATTCGGGCATTCTGGTTCGCAGGCGCCGCAATTAATGCATTCATCCGTGATTTTTATAGCCATTTTTTAGTTAGTTTTGCGTGTTGGTAAATTTAAGACCACAAATATAATACTAAATTCATGACCCTGAAACAACGACAAGAAGCTTTTGTTCAATTAGGATTATTTATCAACCGCCATTTCTCGCAAAATTACCTCCCAAAAGAGGCGAAGTTCCATGAAGACCTGAACAGGATCATTTCCATTGCCTTTTCATACAACGGCTGGTTTACGGCCGAGGAAACCAACCGTGCGCTACAAGGGATTGCCTTGATGCTGGAAGAAAATCAACTGGCAGAATTTGTAAAGGGCGTGCGCGAACCACAAACACCCAAAACTGTTGCCGTGATCATGGCGGGTAATATTCCGGCAGTAGGCTTTCACGACATGCTCTGCGTATTGCTTAGCGGACACCGGATTCTCATCAAGGTATCGGGCGACGATCCGGCACTGATACCATTCCTGGCAGGCATGCTGATTTACTACGCCCCCGACTTTGCACCAAGAATTAACTTTTCGGAGGCCAAACTCAAAGATTTTGATGCCGTAATTGCGACAGGCAGCAACAACTCATCGAGGCATTTTGAATATTACTTTGGCAAGTACCCGCACATCATCCGCAAGAACCGCAGTTCGGTAGCTATCCTCAACGGTAGCGAAAGCACCGAAGAACTCCAGGAACTGGGAAAAGACATTTTTCATTACTACGGCCTTGGCTGTCGCAACGCATCGAAACTTTACGTGCCGCAGGGCTATAATTTTAACGGCTTTTTCGAGGCCATCTACCCGTTTGGCTACGTTTCTGAAAATAAAAAATACTACAATAACCACGAATACCATCGGGCCATTTACCTGTTGGAAGCGATTCCTTTTCTAGACAACAATTTCCTGATGATCAGGGAAAATACCGACTTGCACGCCCCTACTTCGGTATTGTATTACGAATATTATACGGATGAAACCGGGCTTGTTGAAAAAATTAAATCACAGGAAGAAAATCTGCAATGCATCCTGAGTAACTTTGAAATACAGGGACTGAAAACGCTTAAGCTCGGCACAAGCCAACAACCGGGTATTTTTGATTTTGCAGACCAGGTGAATACGCTCGATTTTTTAAATACATTATAAAGTTATATATTTATATCGTTTGAAATTCCTCCCACATATTTTCCTGTTTTTGCTGTTATCCGGTACTTTTCAGCTGAAAGCCCAGTCGCCTGCGAACTTCGATCAAACCGATGGTATTTCAAATCTGATCCTGCCTAATGTGTTTACTCCCAACTACGACAGTATCAATGATGTTTTCAGACCCATTACCGATGAGATCGTTGAACTGGAATTTACCATCTATAACCGCTATGGCAATCTGATTTTTGAAACGAAGCGCGTCCGCGGCTTCTGGGATGGCAGAACCACCGCCGGCGAGGCTTGCCCTGACGGAGTTTACTTTTGCGTGCTCACCGCCACCGGTGTGGACGGAAAAACATACAAGGAAAAAACATTCGTGCAGCTGTTTACCAACGGCTATTATAAGCAATAATCATTTTAGCGGCCCGCCACATATCCTTTAATTATTCCGGCGCCACACGGTTTAAAGGGATTACCAACGTATCGTTGAATGCCTACCCGGGAAAAATCCTGGCAATCATCGGCAAAAGCGGAAGCGGAAAAACCACCCTGCTTAAATGCCTTTATGGACTTGAAGATCTGGGCAGCGGAGAAATCACTATCGATGAAAAACCCGTGTTGGGACCAGCGTGGAACCTGATACCCGGGCATGAAGACATGCGTTTCGTAAGCCAGGATTTTTACGTACTCGATAACCATACGGTGGAAGAAAACATCAAAGACAAGCTGGGCGGATATACCGATGCGTATAAGCAAAAACGCAGTAACCAGCTATTGAAACTACTTGATCTGACAGTTCACAAGGATATCCGTGCCGTAAATCTTTCCTCTGGCCAGAAACAGCGCGTGGCCATTGCCCGCTCACTGGCAGAATTCCCGAAGGCCCTGTTGCTCGACGAGCCTTTTAGCAACCTCGACCTTCCACTGCGCGACAAGATCTTTACCTACATCCGGCAACAGGCTGCAAAATCAAACACTGTGGTGATACTGGTAACGCACCAACCCGAAGAGGCCCTGCGCTATGCCGACGAAGTGGCTGTAATGGACGAAGGTAAATTAGTACAGCATGCTCCAACATTTGACGTTTACTATCACCCTAAAAACAAACAGGTGGCCGGGCTTATGGGGCGTTATTTCATTCTGGGCCAACAGGATCTTGTTTCACCACACACTGCATTTGGCGGTAAGCAAACGTACATCAGGTCTAACCAGCTACAAATTGTCGATAAAAAGAGTGATGCACACTTGTGTGTGACGGTAAACAATGTGTTCTTCAACGGCTATGGCTTTGAGTACCTGGCAGAAACGCGTCTTGGACATGCTCTCTATTTTTACGCAAAAGACAATGCCATCGGTATTGGCGATACGGTGTTCCTGAAAGTAAACTGGTATTAACATTTGCCTACATTAACCAGCCTCGCTGGAGCGGTTCGTTGCCGCTAAAACCCATTTTCGTCGATTAATTTCATAAAAAGCAACTGCGGTTCGAAAAAAGATTTACCTTTGCTGACCATTTGGTCAAACCAATTAATTAAACCTTAAAGTTAAACCAATGAGTCCACTTAACGAATCGGAACAAAAGATCCTCGATGCAGCCAAAAAGATCTTTGAAGCCTCTGGCTACAATGGCTCGCGGATGCAACAGATAGCCGACGAAGCCGGAATCAGTAAGGCATCCCTGCATTACTATTTCCGAAGCAAAGAGAATCTTTTTGAGCGCATTTTTCATGAAACCATGGAAGAATTTATGAAAGTACTCTCTACCTGGGAAGACGACACCGAAGACTGGGAATTGAAACTCCGCACTTTTATCGTTGAATTTTTCAAGTTTCTGCGTACCAACTCCTTGTTATTCATCCTGCGGGAAATAAACCGAAATCCTGATTTACTGGCCAATAAACCCAAGAAGAAAAAACTTGGCTTCATGTCTTATTTTGAAAGGCTGCAGGAAAAAGGAATCCTCAAAAATGCCGATCTGCAACTGATCTATATTTTCATGCACTCGCTTTGTTCCTATCCCTTGGTGAACCAGATCATTTTTAAACGCACCCTGAAAATGGATGATGCCGCTTTTGATGCTTTCCTTGAAACATACCCAAAACACGTGGCCGACTTCCTGATCCTTTCCATTAAACACAGCAACAAAAAATAACCTATGATCTCCTGTAAACCCGCTTTTTTCTCGTGCCTGCTATTGGCCATTACCTTGCAGACCAGTGCACAGAAAGAAGATGTAAGCCTGCAACAGTTGCAGTTACTCGCCAAAGAGAACTATCCTCTTTTGAAGCAAAAACAAAGCTACCTGGATATTGCCAACAACAAAGCCAAGCAGCTCTCTACTAATTTTTATCCACAGATAAGCCTTGTAGGGCAAGCTACTTACCAAAGTGAGGTCACCGAATTCAACATTCCTGTTCCGGGAGCGGCAGGCGGCTTCAAGCAAAAACCAGATCAGTATGCTGTGGGTGTTGAACTTAAAGAAACACTGTTTGATTACGGCGCTATTAAAACCCAGAAACAGATCGAACGTGAGAACGCCGACCTGCAAACCAAACAAGTGGATGCAGAACTTATTAAACTGAAAGAGCGGGTGAATGCCCTTTACGGTAACATCTATTTACAACAGGAAAATAAAAAAATCCTGTTGCTGCGAACTGCCGAACTGGAGGCCAAACGCAAAAAAATGAAGTCGGCTGTAGAAAATGGCGCCGCCCTGCAAAGCAATTTCCTGGTGCTGGAATCAGAATACCTCTCGACCCAACAAAAGATCGAAGAAGTAAATTCTAACCTGGTTGCCTGGTTCAAAACCTTATCGTTACTGACTAACAAAACACTTGACACAACGGTTGTGCTCGGCGACCCGCAAAAAGAAACGGTATTACAATCTGCCATTATCCGGCCTGAGTTGAAAGCCTTTGAAATACAGAGCAGCACGCTTCAACTTCGGGAAAAAATGATGAACAGGAATAACCTTCCGAAACTCTTCGTTTTCGGGCGCGGCTATTACGGCCGGCCGGGTTATAACTTTCTTAACAATGATTTCAGACCATACGGCCTGGTGGGCGCCGGGCTTAACTGGAACATCTCGGCATACTACACTTCCGGCAAGGAAAGCAAAAACCTGAAGTTGAACAACGACATCATTTCCAGTCAAAAACGCATTTTCGAGATCAACTTACAGGCTACCATGGTACAGCAACAGGAAGAGATCACAAAACTTGAAAAAATGATTGCCATGGACGCGAAGATCGTGGAAACGAAAACCGCTATCCGCAAAGCCTCATCAAGCCAACTCGACAACGGCGTGATTACCTCTTCGGACTATATCGTGGACCTCAATGCCGAAAACCAATCGCAGTTCAATCTCAAGCTGCATGAAATACAGCTTTTGATGGCCAAAGAAAACTATAACACAACCCTCGGATACTAATTCAACCAATTCTTCACAGCAACGATCATGGAAAACAATAGCAATAGCACCACCAACAACACCACCAACCCTACACCGAACGAAGCGGAAAACAAAAAGAAAAAAGGAAAGAAGAAACAACGCCGGCTGGTGATTTTGCTGAGCGTGGTTTTACTCCTGGCAACCTTTGGCGGTATTGCCTGGCTAAGCTCCCTGGGACACGAACATACCGATAATGCACAGATTGACGCCATCATTACACCGGTGCGCTGCATCGTTCCCGGTTTTGTAACCGACATCCGTTTTACAGACAATCAGCAGGTAAAAAAAGGCGATACCCTGGTGGTGATCGACCGGAACGACTACCTGGCTAAAGTTGCGCAGGCCGAAGCTGCCCTCGAAAGCGCACAGGCTCAACTGGCACTCTCGAAAAGCGGCGAAACCACAGCCAGCCTTAATGCCAATGCGTCGGTACTGAATAGCCAGGCCGCGCGCGAGAATATTGCAACTGCACAGGCACGCCTGGGAAAAGCAGAAAAAGAAATGGCGCGGATCGAAAAAATGTTGAAAGACGGCGCCACCACGCAACAACAATACGAAAGCGTGAAAGCTGAATATGAAACAGCAAGGGCTCAGGCAGAAATGATGAAAAAACAATATGAAGCATCTTCGGCCCAGGCTACCGGTGCACAATCGCAGGCCGAAGGTCAGAAATCGCAGATCGCCCTTTCGACAGCTCTGGTGAAACAGCGTGAAGCAGAATTGTTACTGGCAAAGACACAACTTAACAATACGGTGATCGTTGCGCCTTTCGATGGCATTATCTCTAAAAAATCGGTAGAAACAGGGCAGTACATGCAAGCAGGCTCTCCGCTTTGCTCGGCTGTAGATTTCACCCACTTATATGTAACCGCCAACTTCAAGGAAACACAGATTGAACACATGAAACCAGGCCAGGAGGTTGAGCTGAAAGTGGACGCTTTCCCCAAAGCCTTGCTGAAAGGAAAACTGGAAAGTTTCGGTGGTGCTACCGGCGCTAAGTTTTCGTTATTACCTCCCGACAATGCCAGCGGAAACTTTGTGAAGATCACTCAACGCGTACCTGTAAAAATTGCCATCACCGAATTTCCGAAAGAAATGACCGGACTGATCATTCCTGGTTTAAGCGTGGTGGCTGATGTGAAAACAAAATAAACCCATCCCGTGAACCAAACATTAACTGTGCCTGCTGCCGCCTACCCTACCGGCTTTACCAAGTGGATCACGATCATTACAGCCATTAGCTGTGCAATTCTGGAACTCATTGACACAACCATCGTCAATGTATCGCTCCGGGAGATCAGCGGCAGCATCGGCGCTACCACTACCGAAATTGCGTGGGTGGTGACCTCGTATGCTATATCCAACATCATCATCATTCCGCTCACGAGTCTGTTGTCCGATCTGTTTGGCCGCCGGGTATATTTTACCGGGTCGGTGATCATCTTCACTTTTGCCTCCCTGATGTGCGGCCTGTCGGATAGCCTATGGACACTCGTTTTCTGGCGCTTCGTGCAGGGGCTTGGTGGTGGCGGCCTGCTATCGACGGCGCAAACCATTATTGTGGGCGCTTTCCCACCCGAAAAGATCAGCACAGCCAATGCTATTTTTGGCATGGGCATCATCATGGGGCCAACATTCGGCCCTACCATCGGCGGGCTTATCACCGATAATATTTCCTGGCACTGGATCTTCTTTGTGAACATTCCAATTGGGATCGTCGCCACCTTTCTGTCATGGACTTATATTACCAACCGGCCCGGTGCCACCAAACCCAAAAAGATCGACTGGTGGGGCATCCTGTTCCTGGTGCTTGCCATTGGCCCCTTGCAGTTTGTTCTGGAAGAGGGCACGTCGAAAGACTGGTTTGAAAGCAATGAGATCGTTGCCGCTTCAATTGTTTCGATCCTGGGCCTCATTGCGTTTATATACCGCGAGCTGAGTATCGACTATCCGGCTGTAAACATTAAACTTTACAAAAACTACAATCTGGTGATGGGTAGCGTGATGAATTTTATGTTAGGCTTGCTACTGTTTGGCACCGTATTCATCTTTCCGTTGTTTGCTCAAATTACCCTGGGCTGGACGGCCACGCAAACGGGTGTATTTATGATACCGGGCGCACTATGTTCTGCTGTAGCCATGCCCATGGTGGGCGCGCTCCTGGGCAAAGGCTCCAACCCTAAAACGATCATTATTATCGGTATCATGCTCACATTCGGCTTCCTGATGCTGCTGGGCTTTGCTTCGCCGGACTCCAATGAATCGAATTTCTACTTTCCGTTCGTGCTGCGCGGTTTCGGCATGGCATTCATGATGTCGCCCATTCTGGCACTGGCTGTGGGCGGCCTGAAAGGCAAGGACATGGTGCAGGCCATCGGCCTGGCAAATATGATCCGGCAACTTGGCGGCGCGGTAGGCATTGCGCTTATTAACCTCTATTTAACGAATCTGAACGCACAGATACGCGGCAACATGCTCGGCTACCTCAACACCTACGATGCGGTGAGTGCCGACCGTGTGAACATGCTTACGCAGAATTTCCAGGCGTCGGGTTATTCGCTGGAAGAGGCCCAATCGCTTGCCTACCGCATGCTGGAGTTTTCGCTCTTTAAACAGCAATCGCTGGTGAGTTACGACCAGGGCTTTTTGATGGTTGGCTTCGTGATCCTGATCTGTATCCCGGTAGTACTGATGATCCGTTATAAAAAAGGCGAAAAAGCGAAAGTGATCAACGATCACTAAACAGGGTGCCAGATCTGCTTTTTAATTCATTTTCTTAGCACTCTGCAAAACTCCTTACTTATTCATAACGGCAGTTTCAGCATCTATGATGGGAAAAACAAAACCCCTTTTCACCTTATCCCGAGGCACATGGGCTGAATCGGCCCTGTTTGGACTGATGTTTTCATTTCCTCTGTTTGCCAGCGGTAATATACTCCTTTCGTTATGTTTATGTGTGCCGCTATTGTTACTATACCGCATCCTTACCCGCAGGTTTTTGAGGATGCAACGCGATTATCTTGTAGGATTTTGTTACAGCAAACCCTTAAAAAAGACATACAGATACCGGTATGAGGATATTTCGAAAGTGTATGTTTCTATTCCAGACCGACATGGATATAAGATGAAAATTTATTTTAAAAATGGCTATGATTTTTCTATTAGAGTGCATGATGATATGGAATCAATCTGCCATTTTTTTATAGATAAAGCCGTACCGCTCGACATCAGGGGTTATCAGCTAAATAAGGCAATGGCCCAATATAAATTACGCCGTAAAGTAGCGCCAACAGAACAAATCAGGCTTCGAAAAATTCGCGCTGCCAAACGGAAACAACGCACAGGTATGCGCCGTAAGCCCTGAGGTCTTATCCGAAATGCCACTTGTCGCAATCCAACCTTTAGCCTGTCGTATTTACCAACACATTATCCCATGCTATTGATGTATCTTTACCGCATCAAACAATTTATCCCATGCAAACAGTAACACCCTTTTTATGGTTCAATGATCAGGCAGAGCAAGCCATGCAATTCTACACGTCGGTTTTTAAAGATGCTGAGATCATCCGCGTCAATCGCGTAGGCAACAAGGTATTTGGTGGCACGTTCCGGATTGGCGACCGTAAATTTCATACCCTTAACGGCGGTCCACTCTATGCGTTTACTCCTGCAATTTCGCTTTATGTGGATTGTAAAACGCAACAGGAAGTAGATGAACTTTGGGAGAAACTAACTGCCGATGGTGGCAAACCCAACAGGTGCGGATGGCTCACCGATAAGTACGGCCTATCGTGGCAAATTATTCCTGACACCCTGCCTACCCTGATGGGCGACCCCGACGCCAATAAAGCTGGTCGTGTTGTAGAAGCCATGATGCAAATGACAAAGATCGACATTGAGGCTCTTCGCAAAGCACACCAGTCTTAAGACCATTTTTTGCGGAAACACTGTTGAGTCGTTTTTTAACGAACATGGCTTAAATACCCGTTTTCCTGTCTGCGGATGTTCAATATCCGGCAACGAATACTTACTCAATACGCGCGAATATATATTAGCGCCAGCTACACCCGCTTTTAGTTTATTTTTGTAGAGCAGAAGTTATGTGCACGAGTCCAGTATTCAACACTGGCGTCTGCCCTATTTATTTTTGGACTAAAAAACAATTCACGTATGAAAAAACGACTACTTAAAAACGCCTGTGTCCTCCTTGCAGGATTCAGCATGGCAGTTCCGCAAGTGAACGCCCAGGGATTTCAGTCAATTGCCACTAACTGGAATGTTGTGGTGGGAGGCTACTATGGATCTGCCGGAAACTGGGGTTTTAACCTTACTGGCGGCAGTGCAGCCAGCAACAGCGTGATTAACAACCAAACCTGGAGTACCATGGATATTGACGGCGACGGCAAAGTAGATCTGGTGGTGACGGCGCAAAACGACGCTTCGGGTTACGACAAGGTATTTAGCCCAAGTAATAATCCATACTGGAAAGTTTATTTGAATAATGGAAGCGGCTTTTCCGGGATGGCTACTAACTGGCCCGTGCCGGTAGGTGGCTTATACAATAGCGCGGGGAACTGGGGTTTCAACAGCGTGTCGGGCAATGCCGGCGGCAACAGCGTTGTCAATAACCAAACCTGGACTACGATGGATGTTAATGGCGACAGTAAGCCAGATCTGGTGGTATGTGCACAAAACGATGCCTCAGGCTATGATAAGGTTTTTAGCCCTTCCAATAACCCGTATTGGAAAGTATATTTCAACACCGGAACCGGATTCTCTACCACGGCAACCAACTGGCCCGTACCAACAGGCGGCTTGTACAACAGCTCAGGCAACTGGGGCCTGAACAACGTATCCGGCAGCGCGTCGTCGAATTCTACGATTCAGAACCAAACATGGGCTACCATGGATATGAACGGAGACAAGAAGCCCGACCTGGTAATTGCTGCCGAAAACGATGCGTCGGGCTATGATAAGGTTTTTAGTCCTTCCAATAACCCGTATTGGATCGTTTACCTGAACACCGGCAGCGGATTTTCGTCAAGCCCAACAACCTGGGGCCTGCCCGTGGGCGGTCTTTACAATAGCTCCGGAAACTGGGGGTTTAATGCGGTGGCTGGCAATGCATCGGTAAACAGCACGTACAATAACCAAACCTGGGCTACTACCGATATCGACGGTGACGGAAAAGTTGACCTGGTAGTTTGTGCACAAAATGATGCCTCGGGTTATGAAAAGGTATTCAGCCCTTCCAACAACCCGTATTGGAAAGCCTATATGAATACAGGAAGTGGATTCTTGATAACGCCCTCTAACTGGTCGGTACCTGTAGGCGGCTATTATGGCAGCGCCGGAAACTGGGGTTTTAATGCCATGGCCGGCAATGCATCAACCAATAGTACATACAATAACCAAACCTGGGCTACTACCGATATCGACGGTGACGGAAAAGCTGACCTGGTAGTTTGTGCACAAAACGATGCCTCAGGCTACGAAAAGGTATTCAGCCCGGCCAATAACCCATACTGGAAGGCGTACCTGAACAGTGGCAATGGCTTTGCAGCAATCGCCACCAACTGGACAGTGCCTTTAGGTGGTTACTTTGGCTCTGCCGGAAACTGGGGCTACAACGCTATTTCGGGTGTAGCTTCTACAAACAGTACGCTAAATAACCAATCATGGACTACCATGGATATCGACGGCGACAAAAAGCCCGACCTGGTTATAACGGCTGTTAACGATGCATCGGGTTATGAAAAAGTATTTAGCCCTGGCAACAATCCATACTGGAAAGTTTATAAAAGCGCTTCTACTGTGGGCATTCGCGAAACGAGCGCTCAAAGCGCAGAAGAACTTGTTGTTTTCCCAAACCCATCCAATGGCAGGTTTACATTTCTTCTGTCGAACGCTACCGAAAATCTGAGCATAGAGGTTTATAATCTCATGGGCGAAAAAGTACTGGAAAAAACAGCGTCGATGGAAATTGACATGAGCCAATTCCCGAAAGGCACCTACCTTGCGCTTATTAGCGACGGAACTTCACGCTTCACAAAAAAACTGATCGTTCAATAAGAACTGCATAAGCAAAAAACCGCTGCGAAATCCGCAGCGGTTTTTTTATGCCCGCGATTCGACGCAGGAGAAGCGATGACACTCTCTTCTTATTGAAAATTGCGGTACCTGGCGGTGTTGGTAAATACCGTTCGCAAAATGGCTTCTTCTGCTTCCGAAACCTGAGTGCCGCGACGTGCATACACGCGGTTTGCGGTTTCGAGCATTTTGTCGATCTTGTACTCTTCCATGGACTCGGCTCCACCCCAGGCAAATGAAGGAATGTGGGTTGGCGGAAATCCGGCACCGAAAACATTGGCACCAACGCCTACCACCGTGCCGGTATTGAACATGGTGTTGATGCCACACTTGCTGTGATCGCCCATCATCAGCCCACAAAATTGAAGACCTGTATCTATCATTTGATCTTTTTTATAGCTATAGAGTTTCACATGTCCATAGTTATTTTTCAGATTGCTGTTGTTGGTATCAGCGCCAAGGTTACACCACTCGCCGATGACACTGTTGCCCAGAAAACCATCGTGAGCCTTATTGCTGTAGCCCATCACCACCGAGTTATTAACCTCTCCTCCCACCTTGCTATGCGGGCCGATGGTTGTAGCGCCGTAAATTTTTGTACCTAATTTCAGTACACCGTGTTCGCACAGGCAAAACGGACCACGGATCACGCAACCTTCCATTACTTCGGCATCACGGCCAATATAAACAGGCCCTGTTTTGGTATTGATGATTGCAGCTTCGACAATAGCGCCCTCTTCGAGAAACACAAGCGACGCATCGCCGATCACAGTATTGCTCGGCGATAAAGGCTGAGACTGCCGGCTGTTCGTGAGGCGCTCAAAATCCTGCCGGATAGCAGCGTCATTTTTCGAAAAAAAGTTCCACGGATCTTTCATCGAAATATATTCAACGTCCACCTCTTTGGCTTTTGCCAGCATCGCTTCGGCATCAAATGCGTCAACCTGTGCGGTGCGCCAGGCGATGAGATCGTTTCCTTTTCGGATCCCTTCATTCATCCCAAGATCTTTTAGCATTGCCAGCAAGGTGGCATCCGGCGCTATTTTTCCGTTGATCAGCAACGAATCGGCCCCGTTTTTCAGTGGGAATTTTGCCGCGAGGTAGTCTTGCGTAAGAAAGCTGGCTTCAGCCCTCAACTCATGTTCCCATTTTTCGCGTATGGTAAGAATGCCACTCCTGAGTTCGCATACCGGTTTGGTGTAAGTGAATGGTAACAGGTTGTATCGCGAATAATCGTCGAATAAAATATAATTCATGCCCTTGTAATTTCAGGAAACCAATATCATCATTTTCCCCGAAAGGCAAAAGCAGAAACGTGCAATTCTGCCTGCCATCTGTCAGGGCCTTCCCGGGTCGATGACTTTAAACTCTGTACGGCGGTTCACGCCGTGTTGCTCATCGCTGCATTCCACGCCGTTAGCGCAGGCATTTAACAAGCGTGTTTCGCCATAGCCGATCGATTTGAGCCGGTCTCTCGAAATGCCCCGGTCCACGAGATAATCGACAGCTGCTTTGGCCCTTTTCTGAGAAAGTTGGAGATTGTATGCATCGGAACCCCGCGAATCGGTATGCGAGCTAAGTTCGATCATGAGACTTTTATCGGCTTTTAGGACCGAAATTACTTTGTCAAGGATATTAGTCCCAGCCTCATCCAAGTTATAGCCGTCAGACGCATACGTGATGTTCTCGATAATGGTCATGTTTGCGCTATTCCCTCTATTTTTCAGATTCAGCACCTTCAACCACGGATCATCCACCGAGAAATCACCCAACGCAGACTTATCAGCTGGCAGCAAACGGTATTCGAATTTATTGTTTCTATTTCTGCTGAGTTCTTTATATATCCTACCTTTGGCGTCGGCTATATAAATTTTCGAGACTTGTTTGAAACGGTTTTCGGGATCATCGAGTGCAAAAAGATAGTCCTTTTCCGCATTCAGGTTTTTAAATATAAAACGCCCTTGATCATCGGTAATCGTATTCTGGATGACCTTATTCGCATCAAATATGATGATTCCCGCATCGGCTAGGGGTTTTTTATCCTGATCGTAAACACTGCCTTTCAGGGTCATAACAAGTTCATTTTCCTCTACTTCGAGTTCCCGAAGAGTATTTTTCTCGCCAGACAACAACTTGAATTCGAAGCTACCTTTTTTGTGGCTGCGCAGTACATTTATTTCTTTGCCCTGTTTACTGGTGAGAATGATCTTGATTTCTTCCGGTAAATCAGAATCCTCGACCACAAGTGTATAATCCTGGTCGGGTCTGAGATTTCTGAATGCGAAAGCACCTAACTCATTGGTTGTGGTTTCCTCTACCACATCCTGATAAGTATTGCTAATAGTTACTTTCTTTCCGGCCACCGGTGTGGTAGGGTTCGAGCCATAAACAATATTGCCTGCAATGCTAAAACCATACTCGTCTTCGTCGTAAATGTCGGATAAACTACTTTTTTCAACCGGCAAATTTCTGAACACAAATTTTTTTCCGTTTTGCTGATGCGTCACGCGAACGAGTTCGCCATCTTTATTTGCCAGGTAATAGCGAGTCTTGTTTTTAAACGTCACATCATCGTTTTGCAATTCTGCCAGGTAAAGTTGGTCAGGATCCAGGTTATTGAATTCAAAACGCCCTTTGGCATCCGTCACAGTCGAATCCACACGCTGCAGCGACGCGTTGAGCAGAAATACGCGGACGTTAGCAGCCGGCTCGTTTGTATTCTTAGTCATCAGTACCGTTCCGTCGATGCGGGCGAGTTTGCATCTGTAAACAAAACTGTACACATCGTCTTTGCCAACGCCGCCGCTGCGGTTTGAGGACACAAAGCCTGTGGAATCATTTGTAAAACTGATACCAAAATCATCGGCGCTGCTGTTCAGGTTCAAGCCTTCGTTCCGTTTCAGCACCCACACATTGTTATAGAGCCTGGCAGAAAAAATATCCAAACCACCAAAGCCCGGAAGCCCGTTCGATGAAAAAAACAAAATGCCGTCTTTCCGTATATATGGGAACATTTCGTCTCCACTCGTGTTGATATCCGGACCTAAGTTTACCGGTTTATCCCAAGCGGTGCCGTTTTTGCGGCACATCCATATATCTTTTCCTCCCAAACCGCCCGGCATGTCTGAAGCAAAAAACAGCGTATTACCATCTGCACTCAGGCTTGCATGTGCGCATGAATAGCTATCTGAGTTATAGGGGAAGGCTTCCGGTTTCGACCAACTCTTTCCTTTTTTTGTAAGGCTGTATAATTTGGCATAATTCACAAAATCCTTATCTGTCTTACGCTGGTAGGTAACGCGCGTCAGATACATTACCTGGCCATCAGCCGAAAACGCAACAGGGCCATCATGATAACTGGTATTTACCACTTTCGAGAACGAGCGCGCTTTTCCACATTTTCCTTTTTCAAGTTTTGAATACAATACACTCAGGTAGGGCATACCATTGAGATCGTTCCTGGTGTATTCTACCATATCCATTTGTTTCTCGCCGGTAAACACGATCCTGTTTCCCTGTTCGACAGCGCAGAACTCAGATCGTGCGGTATTTATGCCACTTAAATTCTCGAGCATGTATTCCTGCGGCCTGCTTGCAAAATAACCAGCCTCGATACACGATTTCAAGGCGTGTTGCGCTTTTGCGTCTTGCACATGACCAGCAAGATAGCGCTCAAACTGAATCTGGGCATCCGCATAGCGCTGCAGGCTTTTCAGCACCATACCATAAAAGTAATGCGTTTCAGCAGACACCTCCCCGAGGGCGATAGCGGCCTCGTAATGTCCTGCCGCTTTCGCATATTCATTGAGCATGCGATAACAATCTGCCAGTTTTAAATGATTTGCTTTGCGCGAGGTTGCGTCGCCTTTGCGGATCAACTTCTCGTATTTTGGAATCGCCCTGTAATATTCGGCTTTTGCGTATAACCGGTCGGCGGTGCTGTTTTGACAAATGCCTGCCAGGCACATCAAAAGCAAAAATAAGATATAGCAAAAAGATTTGATCACGCGTTATAAAAATCTGGGGGACAAGGTTTTATTTTTTACATTTCTGAAATCGAAACCTATCATGATTTCGTGAGAGATACCCAATCCGCGGCCTTTGCCCATGCCCGAGTCGTAGCTGTAACCAATCCTCAGGTTCTCGGTGGCATACACCTGAATCAAAGCACCGGCACCATAACCGCTTCTAACGAAAGTGCCCAGCCAAAGGCGTTGGAAAAGCAGGAAATTCAGGTTTAGATCCATAGAGCCTACACCCTTTACCATGCGAAGCATAAGCGAAGGGCTGAACACCAATGATTCGCTTAGCCTGAAAGCCTTACCGGCTGTCAAAAAAGAATGTGGGACCAGCACATAAGAAGCATTCAGAGCCTGGGTTTGCCCCGAAGCAGCAGTTATCGTGTAATCTTTAGTATAAAGACGGGCACCATTGAGGTGTGTACTGCTCAGCCCGATAAAAAAAGAATTACCACGAAGGTAAAGCCCTGCATCCAGATCGAGCGCACTGCGATTGATCGTTGATAAACCGGCGGCAGATGCCTCGTTGACATCTTTATAATTTACTTTATTGAAATCAAAACGGTAGTTGATATATCCCGCACGCAAGCCAAACGACAATTTAAGGCGATTGCTTAGCTTCATGATATATGCGAAATTCCCATAAATGCCCGTGGTGCTTTTGGCGCCTATCTGGTCTGAAAGAGCATTCAAACCAATACCGAGCTTATTGTTAAGTACAGGCCCGTGTGCAGTAAATGCAAATGTTGCTGGCGCTCCCGGGAAATTCACCCACTGCTTTCGCATATCGGCTATCACAGTAATTGCATCGCGCGCACCTGCATAAGCAGGATTTACCGTCAACTGATTGAACTGGTATAACGAAAACTGCGGATCCTGCTGTGCATTCAGAAAGCCGCAACAAAAAAGCAATAAGCCGATAAAAAACACATATACTCTTCCCTTGGTCATCATCGCTTAGTTGTTTAACGTTAATTCCAGCCAACCTTTCAGCGGCGCAGTGCCGTTGCCGAGGTCGATGATGTAAAAATAGGTACCAGCAGGCACAATCGTCTGCGACGAACCGGCGGTGCCACGCCAGGCCTGGCTAACATTATCGTAATTTTTGACTACGGCCAGCCGTTGCCCCCAACGGTTATAAATCTCGACGGTGTTGGCAGGGAACTGGGTAATGTTCTCAATATAAAAAACATCGTTCACACCATCGCCGTCAGGCGAAAAACCATTGTAAACCGTTACCACGCAAGGCTCGGCACTACCATTCACGACCAAATCTTTCAGCAGCACCGTATCACCAGGTGCAGCACTTCCGGAAGCTGTGTACTCCATCACTACCATTACCGAATAGCTGCCTGCTGCCAGGTTGCTCACCGTCGAACATGTATTAGCCCCGCCACAGAACGTAGCGTTGCTCCAATAATAGCGAATGGCGAAGTCAGAAGCCTTCACCCCGGGCGGAAGATTTGCCTCGACGCGAATCGTTCCATCGGCTTTATCGGCGCAACTCGCGGGTGTCATGAATGCGCTTGCCGTCAGCCCAAATTCCCCTACCATCTCGGGCTGTAAAAATCCTTGTGTTACTACCTGACTATCATTTTGAATGGTTGTAAAAAAAGGTTCTCCTATGTTGTAATAGACCTCGATACCCGATGTGCCTACTGCACCGCCTCCGCCGGCGGCATTCAGCACCTGCGGCGTTACCGACTGCGCAACCGCAAAATGCAAGGCTAACAACAATACTAAAACACAAAAACTCTTCATCCTTACTCGATTACAAAATAATTAACGGTGATGGACGAAAAGTTGACGTTAGCTCCCGTACCGGCATAATAAAGTGTAAGCCAGAATGTAAAATCTGTCAGGCCGGTGTTCAACATTTGGGTAGTAACAATCAGGTTGTCGGGAAAGCCACTTGGCACATAGGGCGTGAGGACGATCAAAGGCGGATTTTTATAGTTTTTCTTAAAACTCACGGTTGTTATCACGCTTTTGGTTGTATTCTGAAGCATGACGAAAGAGCCCGTCATGGTGATGGCACCGCGCACATCGTTCGATTGATCGACGTTGGAATTTGTCGAATACACAATAGTTCCCAGGGTGTTGGATCCTGTGCTGACATCGCTGTTGGTAATGCTGGTGTTGAACCTGGCTTTCAAATGCCCATCTTCGGTAAGCAGCGAGAGATTTGAGGCCAGCGTGTTTGTGCTGGTATTCTGTGCGCGGATCGTGGCGCCATTGCCCGGCGTTACTGCCACTAAGGCATCCGACGTATTGCCAGCGTTGAAAACCTCGAATCTTCCGGCATTACCTGACGATGCCGAAAGGGATTTGCTACCGGCGACGCTTGGCGCTGCACCGTCGTTGTAGCCTACAATGGCTGCGGCTGTAGCACTGTTATTAGCGCCTTCGATGCCTGTTCCTGTCCCTGCATTTTTTGCGCGCAGAGCCGACACACTGGCATTGCCAAGCACATCGAGCGCAGTTGCAGGTATATTGGTTCCTATACCAACGTTATCGCTCAAACTCGTGTTATACAAAATACCCGTTCCCTTTGTCCATAAGGTATTGGCAACAGGTACCCAGGCACCACCGTTCTCAGACATCATGAGCTTGTTAAGCGATGAGTTGAAATACAGCCTGCCCTCGCCGCTATTGGAAGTTACAGGCGCCGTTGTCAAGCCATTCAGGTTGTAAAAGTTAGAACTATTAATGGCGCCATTAACGTCGAGCATATACACCGGCGACATATTACCTATCCCTAACCGACCACTTGTTTTAAGAACGAGAGGATAATTGCCAGTAACGTTGGTATTGGCAGTAAAAAAACCAAGATCTTGTGTATTGAGGGTTCCGATGGCATGCCCGCCGGTGGGTTGCGTGCTGATACCGATGCCTGTATTGGCATTGCTGCCTTGCAGGAAATGAGCCACATACGTACTACCCGACGCCGGCCCATGCACTTGTAAACTTTGCGGTGGGGCACCCGAACCTACTAACGACGGATTGATAACAATGCCACCGCTGGCGGTATATGTTGTTACGGGCGAATTGGAGAGTGTATTAACAGAAGCCCACATCGGCAATGTTCCAACTGTTCCGGCGCCATCAACGTTACCAGCCGAGAGTGTTACAGTAGAGACAGCTGTTCCCTGTGAAATGCTCAGTGCCTGACTGGTAGCTGTATAGTTTAATGCAGGCGCCGGGGCACCAACGGTAAAGCTATTGCCGGCCGAACTAACAGACACGATGCCTGATCCCGAGATGGTAGGCGTAACGACCGAAGCGGTGTTGCTGATAACACCACCAGAAATGGAAATGCCGGTGCCGGCGGTATAAACAACAGGTGCCGGCGCGTTAACCGTAAACGTATTCCCTGAAGATGTGACCGTGGCTGCTCCCACGCCAGTAATCGTAGGTGTTGGATTGGCATTGCCCGCTGTTTTTGCATACAACGCATAAGGTACACTCATCAATTGCTGGTTGCCAACTGAAACGTAAGAGGTTCCGCCGGCCGGATCGATGGCTATCTCCAGAAAAAAAGGAGCGTTTGCCCAATTAATTGACTGAAACTGACTGCTATTGACCGAACCGATGGATAACGTAAACAAACCAAAAGCATTGGTATTGGCCGTATGGGTTTCTGTAAACACCGACGTTCCGTTGAGGCTTCCCTGATGAATCACGAACTTAACCGAAATAGCCTGGTTAGCTATAATGGCACCGCTCTGACTCCTGGCAACAGCCTGGTAACTTATCGTTTCCTGCGCATGACATCCAAGGGCAGACACAAACATCAAAGAAAATAACACACAGATCTTTTTCATGATTAGTAGCTGTAAAAAACGATCCTCGCACTAGACACTTGGAAAACGGATCTGGTTTATTTTTTCCGAGGTCGATGTCAATAAAAACTATGCGAAGATAAAATAAATGCGCTTACCACCAATAGAATTAACATTTGATCTTCAACCACATAGCAGATAAAACCAATGATGCAATGAGACCATGAAAAAGCTGGAACGGGGTTTTGTTAATGGAAAACAGATACCACAGGATCAAAGATCCCAAACACTTTTGCGGCGGTAGTTTTTAGGCTTGAAACTCTCTTTGTGCTCTAATATGAATGCCATGATAAAGTAGATGATAACAGGCGAGCCAAAGGTGAAGAAGGAAAGGTAGATAAAATACATGCGGATGTGTGTGGTTTGAATGCCGAGTTTTTTGCCCCACCATTCGCAAACGCCAAAAGCCTGCTGCTCGAACCAATCTATAATCTTCGCAATCATTTTCACAAATATAATAAAAATGAATATGGATTGCGGGTTTATGCCGAGGCTTTGAGCAAAAACTCGGCAACCTGGCAGCGAAGGCAGGCTTTGCTTGAGCAAAACGAATCATAGAGCTCTGTTTGCGCCTGACTTTCGAGGGCGTTTTGTGCTTTCATTCCCAAAACGGCAAAAAGGCTTGTTTTTCGGTTTACTTCAGCATCTGTCTTCGCGAGTAATTCCATGGCATACGCTCTGTCTGCCTCCCGACCACTTCTGGTGTAGCGAAAAAACAGAAAAGGGACGATGGTGTTGATCATGATCGACCGGAAAGCGACATCACCAAGGTATTTAGGTTTTCCGGCCGAAGCGGCATCAAATTTAAAATGTGTGTCCCAGTAGGTGTGCGCTTTTACTTCGAAAAAATGCCTGAGAATCTCTTCTGATGGGTATTCTTCGAGCAAATGATAAAGGGATTGACTTTTGCCAAGTAATTGAGCTAATTGTGAAAGGCGTATAGTGGGAAAATTGACCGGACGGGTTTTCGAAAACTTCCAAATTTCCTTCTTCAATGGTACAAGGCGGTGTTTGTGTTTCAGTAGTTCGAACTCGTTTTGCAGAAGTCGCGGATAGGGATCAGACAGCGGTTCATCTAGCAACCCGGCTACCCCGAACAGAAGTGCTTCTAACCTCAGCTCGTTATCTGCATAGGTTTTTAGCAGGCGATAGGGTAAGGACTTTGCCAGAAGCTCAAACGCATCATGATTGATCTTGAACCCGAAATTACGCGCCAACAGTATGTACAAGGTTTCACTAAAGTCGTTTGCATTGTATTCAAACAAGTGGGAAATGTAAGCCGCTTTTTGTTCGAGCCGATTCACTGCCAGGCGATCCAGCCAGGCAATCCAACGAAACGATTCGAAACTGGCAATGGACTTGCCGCAGGCAATGGATTGTTTGGAGCTTTCAAGTGAGAGATACGTTTCTATCAGCGTCGGGCTGATGAATGGCTTTAACTCCAACACCGACACATTGAATTCGTTGTTTTGCGATAACACTGTATCGTGTTCGTAAACCACGTGCAATACAAGGTTATTATATGCCTTGTTGTTTTGATGTTGATGCCGGAGCCAGTCGGACGTTCGCACATGAATTTCGACATTTCCGGCCAGCAGCAACTGATTGATGCTTATTTTGGCATTGAAAAAATCAGGCCCCGAATCGTTGTTGTGCTCACCGGCAGAAATCACGCGGATCTGTTCGCCGCGGGTACCAGTAAAATCCTGCCTGCCGAGTAATCGGTATTTCCAGATGGTATGTAAAAGGGCCTCGTTCATAAAATCAGGGGGAAAGTGATGTTCAGAAAAAGAGGACATGCCGCCGGAGCGGTTCAGGAACAGGTCTGTTAGCGGGCGTAGGCGTTTTGTGTGGCCTTCATCGACAAAACGTATTTATACAGATCGTCGGTTTGTTGAGCATTGAGCTTGGAGCGGGCAGCCATATCGGTGATAATATCTTTCCAACGGCTCTCACTATAAGCAAAAATATTCTTTTTGCGATGGCAGTCGGTACAAGTGCCAATGTACAATTCGTGGCCGTTGGCCAAGTTTTGTGCGGTAGTTCCGGGATACTTGGCTTGAATAGCTTGCAATTCCATATCGCCCGGAATGATTCCGTTACGCACTGGCAAAGCCGCAACCGTAGCCGAAGGCGCTACCACAGGAGCAGGTGCCTGGGCAGCCTCACTGGCTTGTGTGGTGCTACTTTTTTTTGTTCCGTGGCACGACATGAGCGCAATAGCAGACAATGCGACCACCAGACTGGATTTAATGAGGATGTTCATGAGCCAAATGTAATATTTATACAGGTAGTGTGGTTCTTAAAATTTGTTATCCTTGCTTAACTTAAAAAATCAACGCTAAACGCCGATGATCACCAGTGTGATATCGTCGGTTTGCTCAAAGCCTTTCATATACTCAAGCAATCTCGCTTCAATTTCGCGGATCTGTTGCGCAAGCGGCAACCGGAAGGTATCTGTGAGCCAACTCTTAAACACTTTGGCTTTCAGTTTTTTCCCATTTTCTCCGCCAAACTGATCTACGATCCCGTCACTATACATCACAATACGGTCTCCAGGCATCAGCTCATACTCATATACCGAAAATTTTTCGTCTTTTTCGGTTAATCCTACCGCTTGCCTATCACCTCTTAGCTGTATAAGGTCTCCGTTCCGGAGGATATGGACCGATTGGTTAGCGCCCGAAAAACTCAGATGGCGATTGTCGAATGAAATAAGCGCCATATCCATGCCGTCTTTCTTATCACTTTGCGACGCATCCGAATTCAAACTTTTTACGATCCCTTTTTTCAGGTCATTCAACATCTCATCGGGCCGAACCATGCGTTTTTCCTCGACGAGTGTATTGAGGCAATTAATTCCGATGATACTCATAAACGCGCCAGGCACGCCATGCCCGGTACAATCGGCCAGCGCAAGTATGTGCCGGTTGCCATTTTTGGCATACCAGTAAAAATCGCCGCTTACAATGTCCTTGGGCTTGAACAGTATTTCTACCTCAGCATATTGCCGCTGTATTTGCTCTGAGGTTGGGATCAGCGACGACTGAATGCGATGCGCGTAGGTGATACTATCAGTGATGTCTTTATGCTTCTCCTCTATCAAGATTTTTTGTTTCTCCACTTCTGCCTTCTGATCGGAAATGATCTTGTTCTTAGCTTTATTGAGTTTCAAAGCCCTGAAAATGATGATAAGGATCACAACCAGTACAAATAGTACCAGACTTACCATAAGAAGCACCATTTGCTGCTGCTGTTTATCGGCCTTGTTCTTCTGATCACGCAATTGTTGCTCCAGCTTAAACTTAGCTTCGTTTACTTTGATATCCTCTTCATATTTCTGCTTCAACAATAATTTTTGCGCCTTGGTTTTATCCAAACTAACGCCAATGGCCTTTTCAAGTTCGTAAACCTTCATGGCGCGTATAGCATACTTCGCCGGATTTGTTGCATACATTTCATGCAAACTAAGTAAGGCTTTTTGCAGATCCGCTTTATCGTCATTCTTTTCAAAGAAGCGAACCGACTTTTCAAGACTAGAAATTGCTAACTCTGTCTTTTTAATTTCGGCATAGTATTGTCCCAAATGCAAGCAGTATAGCGCTTCGACATTCGACTCCGGAAAGTTGACAACAAGTTGAGCAGCATCGTCGAGGTATTTTTTGCTCAGCGCAAGGTTTTTGTTTCTGATCTCGATCCCTGACAACATGAGGCTGGTTTGCAGTATTCCTTTTTTATCTCCGATCTCCTTCCTTAGAGCCAGCGCTTTCAGCAGGGTTTGCTTACCCGTTGGATCGTTTTGATAAAATGCCAGTGAGCCGATGTTATGAAGCAGGCTTCCCTTTATGACATTGTCGTTTGTTTTTTGGCTGATGCGAAATGCCCGTTTCAGGGTTTCAATCGACTTTGCCGTATCGCCGAGATAAAAATATACCTGCGCAATGTTGTTGAGAGGCGCAAGAAACACCCTGCTCTCAACGTCCTTGCCTTCGAGCGCCAGCGCTTTCTGAAAATAAATGAGCGCTTTGTGCAAATCGCCGCGGTTTTGAAAAATATTCCCAATATTGGAGTAATTGGGAACGAGCGCCTGGTAATTTTTCACCTGCTCATTGATTACCATACTTTCCAGGTAATATTTCAGCGCAAGATCGTAGCGGGTGGTGTAATTGAAAAAATAATAGCCAAAATCGTTAATAGAAAGTGCTTCCGCGCTTCTGTAAAGGTAGTAGGTCCGCCCAGTGGTATCCTTAAGTTCCTTCAGTTTTGCTTTCGCGGTTCTATTCAGCAGGCGGTTGTATTTTGTCCAGATGCCGTCATCCTGCGAATTTTCAACAAGGTCGCCCAGTAACTTTATTTTGGTCGTATCGGCCTTGGCAAGCCTGATGTTCCGGATCATGCTATCCAGAAACAGCCGGTCGCCCTGACTGATTTCGTCCGCTACCAGTGAATCCACCAGGTAATAGTTTTTATCAAGGAATTGCGCATGGGCTATCCCTGCAAAAACACAAAACAAGGTGGCTATGAAAAACTTACTCTTCAATATGGTATTCGTTGATTTTACGATACAGCGTGCGCTCGCTGATACCCAATTCCTGGGCGGCATATTTCCTTTTTCCTTTGTGTTTTTTCAGGGCTTTGCGTATCATATCAATTTCTTTATCCTGCAACGATAGCGACTCTTCCACTACAATCGGCTGATTGAATCCATCGGCATTATCTTTTACAATGATCGGGTTATGCACTTTTACATCGTTACCGCTCACTACCGGGTAGTTATCGCCCGAATGGTAAAGCCGGTTAATCGTTTGCAGATCGTCATGCGGCATGCTGCTCACGCTTCCTCCGCCGTTAACGATGTTGTGTACCACCTTTTTGAGATCGTTCAGATCTTTTTTCATTTCAAACAAGACCTTGTAAAGCAGGTCGCGTTCGTTCATGTCGGTAGTGCTTCCTGAACCCGAAACAGGTGTTCCCACCAAAGCAGGCAATTTGTTGGTATTGTAGTCGGGCAGGTAATTCAGCAAAGTTTCCAGGCTGATGTCGCGTTCTTTTTCAATGATCGAGATCTGCTCCGTAATATTCTTAAGCTGCCGGATATTTCCGGGCCAATAGTAATTTACCAACGCCTGTTGTGCTTCGGTGTTCAGCTTCACGGCCGGCATGCGGTATTTGGCAGCAAAATCGCTGGCAAATTTCCTGAAAAGCAAGTGTATATCTTCCCGGCGTTCGCGCAAAGGCGGCAACAAAATCGGAACCGTGTTAAGGCGATAGTAAAGATCTTCCCTGAATTTCCCTTTTTCGATAGCGGCAGCAAAATTAATGTTGGTGGCAGCTACCACACGCACATTTGTTTTTTGCACTTTGCTGCTCCCTACGCGGATGTACTCGCCTGTTTCGAGTACCCGCAGTAAACGTGCCTGCGTGGTAAGCGGTAGCTCGCCTACTTCATCCAAAAAAATAGTGCCGCCATCAGCAACTTCAAAGTATCCTTTGCGCGCTTCGTTAGCCCCTGTAAACGATCCTTTTTCGTGGCCAAACAGTTCGCTATCAATGGTACCTTCCGGAATTGCGCCGCAGTTTACGGCAATGTACTGCCCGTGTTTGCGGGCACTGTTCTGGTGAATGATCTGTGGAAATACTTCTTTACCGGTTCCACTTTCGCCGTTGATTAATACGTTAAGATCTGTTGGTGCCACCTGGTTGGCAATATCAATCGCACGTTCCAGGGCCGGACTGTTGCCGATAATGCCGAAACGTTGTTTAATGTCGTTGAGTTGCATGCTAAGTTGATAAGATGAGGCACAAGAAGCAATTCTATAGTTCCGGTGAATAAGGAATTAAAAAAACGCTCCCACCTCATTAATTTAGTTAATAATCTTTTTTTGCGGGCTGCCGCCGGCACTCTCCTATACACAATGACCAATGAGTGTACCGCTGGTACAGCTGGTCGCAAGCACATTTACGTAGTCGCCCGGTTTAAGTTCTCCTTTCGGAAACACCACAACAGTGTTTTGCGAATTGCGTCCACTCATCATCTCCGTCGATTTTTTAGAAACGTTTTCTACCAGCACGCGATGTACTTTACCTACACCCTGCCGGGTGCGAATCTCGCTGTGCTTGCGCTGCCTGTCCACAATTTCAGTCAGGCGACGTCCTTTTACATCTTCGGGCACGTCGTCTTCAAATTTCCGTTCGGCCAGTGTTTTAGGGCGCTCACTGTAGGCAAACATGTACGCAAATTCGTACTGCACGGCGTCCATCAGCGACAATGTATCCTGGTGTTGCTCTTCTGTTTCGCCACAAAACCCGGCAATGATATCAGCACTGATGGCTGCTTCCGGCATAATGCGGCGAATAGCAGCAATGCGATCGAGGTACCACTCGCGGGTATAGCCACGGTTCATTTTTTCGAGCAAGGCACTGTTACCACTTTGTACCGGTAGATGAATGTATTTGCAGATATTATCGTACTTCGCCATCATGTGTAGCACATCATCGCCCATGTCTTTGGGATGCGAGGTCGAATAACGTACCCGCATATCGGGATGCACCAAGGCCACCATTTCCAGAAGTTGGGCAAACGTGGTCGCCTGTGCCCTTTGCTCGTCCGTCAGGTTCTCTTTTTTGAGGCCGCCGCCCGTCCATAAATAAGAATTCACGTTTTGCCCTAACAGCGTCACCTCGCGATAGCCTTTATCAAACGCCTCTTTCACCTCGCGCACGATGGTTTCCGGTTCACGACTGCGTTCACGTCCCCTTGTAAAAGGCACCACACAAAAACTGCACATGTTGTCGCAGCCGCGCATGATGCTCACAAAGGCACTCACCCCGTTTTGATCGAGGCGCACCGGCGAAATATCGGCATAGGTTTCTTCCTTGCTCAGAATAACATTAATGGCTTGCTGCCCGCCTTCGGCTACGGCAATAAGGTTGGGCAGATCGCGATACGCATCGGGCCCCACAACCATATCAACCAGCTTTTCCTGCTCCAAAAACTGATGTTTCAGGCGTTCGGCCATACAACCAAGCACGCCAATGAGGAGTTCTTTGTTTTTCTTTTTTACCTTTTTATAGTCGTGGAGGCGTTGCCTCACCCGCGATTCTGCATTTTCGCGAATGGCACAAGTGTTCACAAAGATCAAGTCAGCTTCCTTGTAATCAGTGGTCGTCGTATAGCCTTTATCGATGAGAATCGATGCCACGATCTCACTGTCTGCAAAATTCATCTGACAGCCGTAACTCTCCAAAAACAGTTTTTTCCCTCCCGTTTGAGGCGTATCCCTCACCAGTGCTTCTCCCTGTTTCGACTCGTCTATTATTTTATTTTCCATGTATTATGCTAGTAAACAGCAAAGATAAGGCATTGTTCTGACAATTTGACACTAAGTTAACGTCCGTTTATTTAAAAATTGAATCCACCAAAAACCAATAGGGTAACGACTTTACATGGAGACTATCTTCCTTTTAGAGCCAACACCAGGTATTTCTTTTTGGGCGTCCGGCGCCAGCGATTGCAACGGAAATCCTTTTGTGCCGGCTGAGGCTCTCGAGGCCAGGTAAAAGATTGCAGCAAAGAGTCCGCACAGATACCCAGCCCCACACTTGCTAAGCAGATGTTAGCTTATTTCCTGATAATGGCCAAAGCCTTGGGTTCAAGCAATAACCCAAAACCAATCACACTCATGTTGTTTTGGTACCGCAGGTTATAATAATCGGGGCCAAAATAGAGCCTGGCAAAAATTGAAATATCCGAAATGCGGGGCAATGGCCGGTAACTGATATAGGTATCGCTGGCATAACAAGGCTTAAACCCGTCGCGGCCAAACATAGCTGAAACACCTGTGGCGACGGTAATCCGCTGAAACACGAGGAGACGCAACTCGAGGCTGATCTTCTCAAAATAATAGGTATTATACATACTGTCTTCGCGGTTGAGGCCCAGGTGGTGTTCAAAGGCCAGACGACCGCTGATAAGGTCAACATGCTTATGAATCGTATCGCCCGATAAAAAGCTGGTTGCCACTTCGGTATAATCCGTTGCAAAATTGCCGTCCTTGTAATTAATGTTACGCGTTCCGGGCTCAAAGTAAGGTCCATTTTGCCCATTGGAATGGTGCCCATATTTATATGTATTATAAAATGTAGGCTTTACTTTTAGAAAAGGTTTAAATACATTATAGTGTTTCAAAAACGGAAACTTTACCCGGTGATAAATAAGTAAAAATGGCATATAACTGGGTGTTTTCACAGGGTAACTGTATTCATTGAACATCCTGAATACAATCTTAGGACAAAGCGCGAAACCAAACGGCACCCGCCGGCGAAATTGCAAGGAAAACAATGGCGCCATCTGTCCTTCAAATAAAATGGGTTCCAGCTTTTTTACACCGCCTGGCGTAACACGGTTTCCAAAGCCTTGCCCAAACGTGATGTACGTTTGGTCCGCAAACGACACGATGGACGAATTGACGGTAAGTGCCTGGGCGCCGGCTTGTTTGGATTGCGTGAGCCCCAATATGGTTAAAAAACAGGCCAAAAAGCCGTGGAAAAATCGAAAAGAGAGGGCAGAACGGCTCACAAGGAAAAATTACATTTTTAACTAACTAATAAACAACAACTTACATTTCAAATAACAATAATTCTCATTTTGTAAATAGTATTTATCAATCAATATTTAGTTCTTTTGTGCAAAAATTTAGTTTTTTCACGTTCTAAAAGTACATATATATTGTAAAAATGAGTAAAAATTTAGTTATCGTCGAATCTCCAGCCAAAGCCAAAACGATTGAAGGATTTTTAGGCAAGGATTTTACGGTAAAATCCAGCTTTGGACACATCAGGGATTTGGTAAAAAAAGGTTTTGGGGTTGACATTGAGAATAATTTTACGCCAACTTACGAAGTACAGCCGGACAAAGAACGGGTGATCGCCGAGTTGAAAAAATTATCAAAGGGTGCCGACATGGTATGGCTGGCATCCGATGAGGACCGTGAAGGAGAAGCCATTAGCTGGCACCTGTATGAAACCCTGGGCCTTAACAAAAAAAATACACGCCGTATTGTTTTCCACGAAATCACCAAGCCGGCCATCCTGAAAGCCATTGAAAATCCGCGCGAAATCGACATTAACCTGGTAAATGCGCAACAGGCGCGCAGGGTGCTCGATCGCCTGGTGGGTTTTGAGTTGTCGCCCATTTTATGGCGCAAGGTACGCCCGAGCTTATCGGCGGGTCGCGTACAATCCGTTGCAGTGAGGCTAATCGCCGAGCGCGAACGAGAAATTCAGAAATTTGTATCAACCTCGGCTTTCAAAGTATCGGCTATTTTCAAAGTAGGGAGCGGCTTATTAAAAGCCGAGCTCGACAAACGTTTTAATACAGAGGCTGAAGCCCAGGCTTTTCTGGAAACCTGTAAATCGGCAGCGTTTACCATCGGAAGCCTGGAAACCAAGCCGGCCAAACGCTCGCCGGCTGCACCTTTCACTACTTCTACATTACAGCAAGAGGCAGCCCGCAAACTAGGCTTTTCGGTAGCACAAACCATGACGGTTGCCCAGCGCCTGTACGAAGCCGGAAAAATAACCTACATGAGAACGGACTCCGTGAATTTATCGGATACCGCCATGGACCAGGCCAATAAAGCCATCAATGAAAATTACGGCGCCAAATACTACAGCCCACGCCGCTACAAGAACAAAAGCAAAGGCGCTCAGGAAGCCCACGAGGCCATCCGGCCTACTTATATCGATCGCACGGTAATAGACGGCGAACGTAACGAGCAGCGACTCTATGACCTCATCTGGAAACGCACCATTGCGTCGCAAATGAGCGATGCCGAGTTGGAAAAGACAACCGCTAAAGTAAATGTAAGCGGCACATCGGAAGTATTTGTGGCACAGGGTGAAGTGCTTAAATTCGATGGTTTTCTCAAGGTGTACATGGAAGGTACCGACGATGAGGATTCGGATGACGAAAACGCATCGATGCTGCCGCCGATGAGCGTTGGCGAAACCCTCGCCCGCCAGGAAATTACTGCCACCCAGCGTTTTACGCACCACCCGCCGCGGTACACTGAGGCGAGCCTGGTAAAAAAACTCGAAGAACTTGGCATCGGCCGCCCTTCCACCTACGCACCTACCATCAGCACGGTGCAAAAGCGGAATTATGTCGAAAAAACCGATCGTGAGGGTACACCGCGAAATTATACGCAATTGTTGCTGGTGAACCAGGATCTGAAAAAAGAAACGCGAACTGAAAATACCGGTGCTGAAAAAGCAAAGTTGTTCCCTACCGATATTGGTATGGTGGTAAATGACTTCCTGCTTCAATATTTTCCAAACATTCTTGACTTTCATTTTACGGCCAAGGTTGAAGAGGAGTTTGACGAGATCGCAGAAGGAAATCTCGACTGGCAAAAAATGCTGAAAAGCTTTTATACGCCGTTTCACCAAACCGTAGAATCGACCACCGAAAACAGTGAGCGCGCCAGCGGCGAACGCATTCTTGGCGTTGATCCCGTAAGCGGCAAACAGGTATCTGTACGAATCGGTCGTTTCGGGCCGTTGGCACAAATTGGCGAAAGCTCGGAAGATGCCGAAGAAAAACCAAAATTTGCCAGCCTGAGGCGTAATCAGAGCATCGAAACCATCAGCCTGGAAGAAGCGCTCGACTTATTTAAGCTGCCGATGACACTTGGCACTTACCAGGACAAAGAAGTAATTGTGGGCGTGGGTCGCTTTGGGCCTTATGTGAAGCTCGACGAACAGTACATTTCCATTCCGCGCAACGAAGACCCGCTGAGCGTGGACCTCGAACGCGCCATCGAACTGATCAAGGAAAAAGAAGAAGCCGATGCGCCCGTGGCGCACTACCAGGGTAAACCGGTTACTAAAGGTAAAGGACGTTTCGGCCCGTTCATTAAATACGATGGCCTTTTCATCAATGTGCCACGCGCTTATAATTTCGACCACCTCTCGCAGCGTGACATTGAAGAACTGATTGAAAAAAAGCTCGAAAAAGAAGCCAACCGTTACATTCAAAACTGGCCTGAGGAAAAAATTGCGATCGAAAATGGCCGCTGGGGGCCGTTCATCAAGTTCGGTAAATTGATGCTAAAATTAACCAAAGGCGAAAAAGGCGAAAAATACACCCCGGAAGAACTGACCGGACTGAGCCTTGATGACGTTAAAAAAATGATCGAGGCGCAGGTTCCAAATGCGTTTGCGCCGAAGGGCAAAAAAGGAGCCGCCGAAAAGGCCGCACCAAAAAAAGCCAAAGTCGTAAAAATAGCCGGCGAAGCCAAACCTACCGTAAAAAAGGCCGCCAGCAAGAAAGCGGCTCCCAAAAAAGCGAGCGCGAAAAAAGCAGCCGCCAAGAAAAAATAGAACGCCATACTCATAAATAATGAAAGACACCTGCTCTACCGGCAGGTGTCTTTTATTTTTCTATATTCGCGCAAAAACCTTACTGATGAAATATTTGACGCTTGTTTTGGCAACCATTAGCTCTTTTGTATCTGCCCAAAAAATAAGTTATGGATTTAGCCAACCTTTTGAAACCGTAGAACGGCACGCTGATCTGGGTTTCTACAAATTCTCGGAAAACGAATATGCAGAAGTATATTACCGAAAAGGCGAAGACATGGTCATCCAGTTATTCGACGAAAGTTTCAAAAATGTAAAAAAGCAGCAAAGCGTTCCGTTACCGGAGAATAGCGACAAATTTGCAAACGAGGGATTCTTCAGCGTCAAGAACGATTTTTTTTGGTTCTACTCTACCTGGGATCGAAAAACCAAAACCGAACGCCTGTTTGCATTACCATTCAATAAAAAAGCACTCAGCTTTGGCAGCCAGGAAATTAAACTGGTGGAAACCGGTAAGCTCGACCCTTACCTGAAATACAGATTTAACTATTCGACAGACAGCAACAAACTCCTGGTTACCTATCGCGTAAAGCCTCGCGAGAAACGCGATAAACTTAATAAAGACATCATTGGCTTCAACCTGTACGATGACAAGCTCAACCGCATTTACAATGCCGAAATCGAAATGCCGTACTCGGAATACGACATGAATATTTTGGACTACGAAATCGACTCGCGCGGGAATATATACCTCCTGGCCTCTGTTCGCATCAACAATTCGCTCGATGGTGAAGTAAGCCGGGAAAAAGATGCTAAAAATCAATACCGCTACGAGCTTATCCGCGTCAACCAAAGTAACAATACCCTGCAAGCCATTAAGATCAACCTGCAAAACAAATATGTGAAGTCTGCTATTCTTTCCGAAGATTTGAACCATGACATTGTGATTAGCGGCTACTACTCCGACATGAAGAACAGCAGCGGTTCTAACGGTGCCTACATCACGCGGCTCGAATACGAGAACAATTCAGTAAAAGATGTACGCACCACCTACTGCGAATTTCCGTCGGAAATACTGAAAGCCTATGAATCCGAGCGCACCAAGCGTAAAATGGAGAAGAAAGAAGACAAAGGGCAAGACCTGGAAGCCTCGAACTTATCGTTGGATAAAGTTGTTTTTTATCCAGATGGCAGTGTAATGGTTATTGGCGAAGAATACTATGTGATTCAACATACATACTACAATGGCCGCTCGACTTATACGACTTATACCTATTACTACAATGCCATTTTGGTGTTGAAGGCCGACAAGAACGGCAATACACTTTGGTGCAATAAAATCCCAAAATTTCAGTCGGGTTCAGGCACCGCTGACCTTTCGTATCACCACCACAACTATAACGGCGAAGATTATTTCTTTTACCTTGACAACATCAAAAACCTGAACCTGCCACTCACCGAAGCACCTGCACCGCATAGCGCGGGCGCAGGCGGCTACCTCACCTGCGTGAAGATCGACAAGAACGGCAAGATGGATAAGAGCTCCATCTTCGACATCCGCAAAGAGGAAATCCGCGTATTTCCGAGGCGATTTGAATCGGTAAACAACCACGTGATCGTGGACCGCATTAAATCCGACAAGAAAGAGTCGGAAGTGTTCAGGATAGAGATCAAGTAAGGCAAAGCGGCAACTCCTTAAAACCCAACTACCACGGCTACGCGGCCCCAACCATGATCGACACCACGAACAAACTCCGGTGTAATGTAAGAGCGGCTGTATTCGAGGCGCACCCGCCGGATCACCAAATGGATACCGGCTGTACCATCCAACACCACGCGGCTGATGTCCTGATCAGGGATGGTAAATGTACTGTTTTGGTTATAAAACACTCCGCCCTGCATGGTTGCATTGTAAGCTACCAGGCGCGCATTTGCGTTTAAAAACAGATAAAGCTGAAATCGCCGGCCTCCAGATGGATCGATGCCCAGGTTATTGAAATAGGGGTTCATCCACCCAACGCGCGCATGCATGCCCAATGAACCATCGGTATAAAGTGTGCCTGCACGCAAAGCCGACGTGGCCATCACTTGCGCATGCGGGACATACAGGATGGCTTTTTCATAAGCGATCCGGTAATTGATGATATAATCCGAAGCGATTTGCGCCTCCCAGCCCAGCGGCTGTATGTTTACTAAGGCTTTGTGTATCGCTTTCTGCTCCTCCTCACAATAAGCGCAGGGACCAATCACGCCCAGGTCGAGTTGTGTTTGTAGCAGCTGCTTCCGCGGTTCGTCGAGCGATATCCTGAAATGTGACACAAAAGCCGTCGCCGCAAAAGGGCGTTCGAGAAAATTAACCGTGTCGTAACGAATGCTTTTTGGCGTGAAACAATCCTGCTCAAAATTAAGTCCATAGTAATTTCTGGCATTTTTCCCGAAACCTGCCAATGCATACGCAACCGGAGAAAACCTAACCCACCGGTGAATAAACTGTAATTGAATGCCTTGTGTATAATACCTGTCGGTAGCGCTGAAAAAGTCGTTATCATAATGCAGCCTCACATAGCTTTCGGTTACCGGCAACGAATCGCGCACCTGCGCTTTGCAGGCAAATTGCATAGCCAATAGCATGTACAACATGAAAGCTGATCTCATAACGGTCATATACGGTACAGCTTAAAAAAAAGTTTGCCAGCCAGACTATGGATTTTGTGGCGCGATTCGTCCCATCCCGTTCGCCTAAAGCACAAATGTGTGGAGCATTTCACTCAGATACCTCCATTCTAAGGCCGGATTGACGATGGAGGTTTATAGAACTTCCCGTGATCAGCCGGCAAGCAAATAGCACAAAGGGCTTTTTTCACTACCTTTCCAAAAAGGAGCATTACATTCTAAAATAAACTTATTATGCTCCTGTTTGTTATTACACCATGCTCGGATTTCGTTTTTCGCATTATACAGCACCTAACCAAACACCTTTCGATAAGCTCTTCGATATATTCAAGCAGCTTATCACCTATACCAGCGGCGATTTCAATGAGGCCATCAGCTGGCTTACCGAACTCGACAAAGAATACAAATTAACCGAACCCGATTACGGCATCGGCGATTTTATACAGGAATTGAAAGATCGCGGTTATATCCGCGAAGAGGAACCCGGTTCGGGAGGCATCAGCATTACACCAAAAACCGAAAAAGCCATTCGGCAACAAGCCCTTGAACGCATCTTTGGTAAACTTAAAAAAGGAAAATCAGGAAACCACACCACCAAATACACAGGATCGGGTGAGGAAACAAGCAGCGAACTACGTCCTTTTCAATTTGGCGATTCGCCCGAACAGATCTCGATGCTGGAATCTTTCAAAAATGCGCAGGTCAACCACGGCATCGGCGACTTTCGCATGACGGAAAACGATCTGGAAGTGCGGGAGAAAGAACATAAAACCCAAACCTCTACGGTATTGATGATCGACATTTCGCATTCGATGATCCTCTATGGGGAAGACCGCATTACACCAGCCAAAAATGTTGCCATGGCGCTCGCGGAACTCATTAAGCAGCGCTATCCTAAAGACACGCTCGATATTATTGTATTTGGCGACGATGCCTGGCAAATAGAGATCAAAGATCTGCCTTATTTGCAGGTTGGCCCCTACCATACTAACACTGTTGCTGGCCTCGAACTGGCCATGGATTTACTGCGCCGGCGCAAAAACGCCAACAAACAGATTTTCATGATTACCGACGGGAAACCTACCTGCCTCAAGGAACATGGCCGCTATTACAAAAACAGTTTCGGTATCGACCAGAAAATCCTTAACAAGTGCCTGACGCTCGCTCAAAGCTGCCGGAAACTGAAAATACCGATCACCACATTCATGGTGGCCAGCGACCCGTATTTGCAACAGTTTGTACACGAATTTACGGAAGCCAACAACGGCAAAGCGTTTTATACCTCGCTCGAAGGCTTGGGCGATTTTATTTTTGAAGATTTTGAACGGAATAAACGAAGAAATGTGAGGTGAATCGCTTTAAACACATGTCCGGCTGATGAAAACGCGCCTCCACAGCGGATATCAAAAAATAATTGGCCAACATCCTGAAACATCTCAACGACACTCAACGTCGCACATAACAAATGTTCTACACAAAACGATAAACGATTTATGATACACATCAAAACACTCGGACAACTCAAAGCATCTGGCTATCAGCCAAAATCCATTAAAGATGAGCTGCGCGATAACCTCATTGCCCACATCAAAAACAAGGAAACGGTTTTCAAAGGCATCATCGGTTACGAAGACACCGTGATCCCCGACATTGAACGAGCCATCCTTTCGCGACACAACATGAACCTGCTGGGCTTGCGCGGACAAGCCAAGACACGCATTGCCCGGCAAATGACAGAGTTACTCGATGAATATGTACCTGTAGTAGAGCACAGTGACCTCAACGACGATCCTCTGGCGCCAATGTCGTCGTTTGCCAAACAAAAAATTACCGAATTAGGCGACCTCACGCCCGTTACCTGGTTGCACCGCTCGGAACGCTACGTCGAAAAACTGGCTACGCCCGATGTATCGGTAGCAGATCTTATCGGCGATGTTGACCCCATTAAGGCCGCTAACCTCAAACTCAGCTATGCCGACGAACGCGTGATCCATTATGGCATCATTCCACGCAGCAACCGCTGCATTTTTGTTATCAACGAACTGCCCGACTTGCAGGCGCGCATCCAGGTTGCCCTGTTCAACATCTTGCAAGAAGGCGACATCCAGATCCGCGGTTTCAAACTTCGCCTGGCACTCGACATCGAATTTATCTTCACCGCCAACCCCGAAGATTATACCAACCGTGGCTCTATTGTGACGCCGCTGAAAGACCGCATCGGCAGCCAGATACTTACACATTATCCTAAACAGCTCGCCTTATCGAAACAGATCACCGCGCAGGAAGCCAGGCTTAGCGAGAACCAACGAAAAACAGTTCGTGTGGGCAATTTGCTTGCAACACTCATCGAACGCGTAGCCTTCGAAGCCCGAGAGAGTGAGTTTGTTGATGCCAAGAGCGGCGTGTCGGCCCGTTTAACCATTTCAGCCTACGAAAACCTGGTGAGCACGGCCGAAAGGCGCATGCTGCTGAACGAAGAAACCACAACATCGGCAAGGATCAGCGATCTGATGGGCATTATTCCGGCAGTAAACGGGAAAATTGAGCTGGTGTACGAAGGCGAGCAGGAAGGCGCTGGCATTGTTGCACAAAACCTGGTTGGAAAAGCGATCCGTAGCGAGTTTCTCGAACATTTTCCCGATCCCGCAAAACTCAAAAAGAAAAAAGAGTCCAGCCCGTACCAGGATGTGGTGAATTGGTTCGGCGAAGGCAATACGATTGATTTACTGCTGCTCGAAGACCAGCAAAGTTATGAGCAGGCCCTGAGCAGCATTCCGGGTCTGAGTTCCCTCGCTGCCCGCTACTTTCCCAAAACCGAAGCAGCTGATAAATGGGTGATCATGGAATTTATCGTGTTTGCCATGGCCGAGCATTCGCTTATTGGCAAAAATCAACTTGAGCGGGGTACCCAGTTCAAAGATATTTTAGGTTCGATGTTCAACGAAAACGATTTCTTCGGAAGCTCAGACAACTGATATTACCTGCCCTGGGAATGCCCGCTTGGGCGTGTCTTTCCGCGAAGAGCTAGGCGGAAAGACCAGGCTTTTCGTTCCAATCTTTTGGAGCTTCGAGAGCCCCAGCTTCCAAAAGGATTTCCACTACAATCCTTCATGCCATTTCTATCCTGCCGTTTGCCTGATTTCAGGAGCGTAATCCCGCGCCAGCGATTGCAGCGAAAATCCTTTTGCCTGGCGGCTGAGGCCCTCGAAGCCAGCCAGACAAAAGATTGCAGCGAAAGCGCGCACGGCGCCCTGCTACTTCCTATTCTAAGCCAGACAAATGAAGCACGGCACACACAGATAATCCGTATTTTTACCGCATGAAAACCGCTACCGTCAGCGAACTGAAAAAAGAACTGAAAGAACTAGGCACTTCGCAATTGGTTGACTTATGCCTGACCCTGGCCAAATACAAAAAAGACAACAAAGAGTTGTTGGACTACCTGCTGTTTGAAGCACACAACAAACCCAACTTTATCCTCAGCGTAAAAAAGGAAATCGACCAACACTTTGCCGAGTTGCGAACCCAATCGAACCTGTACTACGTAAAGAAAAGCCTGCGTAAGCTCTTACGCATCATTAACAAATACTGCAAGTATGTGGCCGACAAAGCGCTTGCGGCCGAACTACACATTTACTTTTGCGTCAAACTCAAAGAATCACGCATTCCGTACCATAAAAGCCAGTTATTGGAAAATCTATACGGACAGGAAATTAAAAAAATCGGCTTGCTGATTGGTTCGCTGCACGAAGACCTGCAACAAGACTACCTCAACGACCTGGAAAAGATCCTGGACTGATCAATGGATATGAAGTGCCACCTTAATAGCCTGTAAGCCCAGCTCTCCAAACAGATCTTTGATATCCATGCAGCCAATAATAGCTGTCTTATCTGCCAGGCTAAGCGCCATGGCATTCGTTTCTTCATAAACCTGAATATGCGACTGAAAGGCAAAATCCTTAAACGCCTCATCATCTAATTCCAGCTGAGGCTCTTCTGCTAATTTCCGTTCGATCTCCTGCTGCAACCTCAGTTTGGTTTTTTCCATCCACACCTTTCCTTCGTCCGATAATTTTTCGCATAATTCGTTGGTAAACTTACGTACATACTTATCGCCATAGGTCATATAATAAGCCGGCGGATCACGGTGCGGAAAACGGCGCACAAAATCGTCGTGTCTGAATTGATAATACCCGACACTCCCGAGTATATGATCGGGTGCAGAACAGGGTTTTGTGAGATCGGGCTTCATAAAAAAGAACAATTCATGTCCTTAAAATATGATGCCAGGCGGTATCAGGCTTTTACGCGGAATACGTGGGTATCAACCCAGCTTTTTCCCCAATCTTCGCGCTCCTGTTCGGTCCACAGTTCGGGGTAGAAAATGCGTTTCTGAAAGCGCGGCGGTAGGTATTTCTGCCAATTGGTACCTCCGGTTGCCGGTGCATCGCCCTCTTTTTGTTGCAAATAGCGCACAGCGCTTTTATAGTGCATCAGCGGCCAGTTGATATTTACATTCACATCCAGTTCTTTCAGTGCATTAATAAGGCGCTGGTTTTTCTGGTCTTCCGGCGATAAGGCTTTGTACTTGGCCCACATGTTCTTTTTATCGTACTCGTTGGCCAAAGCCAGGAATTCGTTGCCGTATTTTTTCTCGAACTGATTGAGGGTAAGTGTCTTTTTACCGGTTTCGAGTTCGGTAGCGCCTTTGTTCCAGTAAATGTGCTGAAAAAGCTCTTCGATGTTCGTGTCTTTCCCGTGAAAATCGGGGCGCATGTTCTTATCGACCAGGTTGATAAAATCGGTGGCGCAGATCTCGATCTTGCGGTATTGTGCGCTCTGGAAACCGCTGGCTGGCAAAAGGGCCATGCGGTAGCGCAGAAACTGCTCTTTCTCCATGCCATCGACCATGATCTCAAACGATTTGGTAAGCGACTCGAAATAACGATTGACGCGGGTGATGCGGGTAGCAAAATACTCCGGGTCGAGCTGCTCTTTCCAGCCCATATCGTGGCCATTGGGGGCAATGTTTTTGCCGTTGTTTGCAATTTGCTTTAGCTCATGCAACGACAGTTTAAAATACAGTTCCGTGATCTGGTGATACATGATAAAGATCTCCTCATCCGGAAAATCGGTTTTAGGATTCTGCAAGGTCAGCAAGGTATCTACCTGTATATAATCCCAATAGGTTAAGTAATTTGAGAGCAAAAGCCCATCGAGGTACGCATCCAGACTTTGCCCCATCAGGTTATATTTTTCCTGCAGCAGCTTTACCTTTTCCTGTATTTCTTGTGATAATTCCATATACCCAAAAATAAAAAAAGGATATTGATTTTCACCAATATCCTTCATAAAGTTATGAGTCTCTTATTTGACCTCGGAAGTAGGGTTGGCGAGGTTTTTAGCGCTTACAATGTCCAGTTTTACGGATCCTACCATCAATTTGGCCTGCGCCCTCACAGGTACATGATTTTTGTCATCTGTGATCCACACGTTGAGGTCTTCTTCGCGTTTAAACACCCGGCCTTTCTGAACGATCGGACGAAACTTAACGCAGTCGAACGTACCAAGGTCGCAATCGATGCGTTCTTTGCCAACATAGCGGATCTTAAGTGGAAATAGCTCTTTATCCACGATGCTGTTGATGGTAAACACATCGCCCTCTTTGGCATTGGAAAGGTCAAGGTTACGGGCCGCATAAAATGCCGAGATCATATCGTGCGTTCCCTGCGGCACATCCACTTTATCTTCGCGCCCCACATCTACCTTATTCGTATAATGGTTGAATTTATAGTCTTCGTTGATGATGTAACCACCTTCATTGACGCGCCTTACAAACATCCAGGGCAGGAGCGCGTCTTTATCGAGAAAAGTTTCGTAACGGTCGCGCACTTTGAAAAACCAGTCGAACGAACCTTTCGAATAGCCATTGCCTACAATATGATACACTTTCCTTCCGGCCACATCCATCACATCGGGTTTTACTTCCAATACCGCAACGCCAGCGTCGATGATGCCGTAGTGTAAGCGGTAAGTGAGAATTTCCCCTTCTTTGAAGGCCTGGTTTTTTACCGATGGTAATTCTTTTCCCTGAGTAACTTCTGGCTGCTGTTTAGCGATAAGTTCCTGCAATTGCCATTGGCGCGACACCTCGTAAGCCGAACTTAGCAGTATAACGCCGGAAACCAACGCGGCAGACATGACAATATGTTTGACTTTTTTCATGAATTGTAAAGACTTTTGTCTTAACTGGTATTTTTCAAAAGCTATGCCAATATAAAGATAAACATTTTACTGCTGTTAAAATATGTCAATACACCTCTGTTGACGGCATAAATCTTACATTTATGGCATGCAAAACTATTTCCTGATCCTGCTGACAGCGTTGGGGGTTTCCTGCTCCCGAAGCCGGGAGGTTGTACAAGTGGCTCCCGCTGCCAATACGCTGACGCCACACGCCAAGTTCCATATTTCGTTGCCGGAAAACCACAGCAACGGTTATTTGTGGCAGCTTCGCAAGACCTTCGATAACCATACAACAGAGTACATCAACAGCGTGTGGCATGGCAACGAAAAAGGAGTGGCTTTTAATTTTGAAAGTGGCGAGCCAGGAAATACACGTCTCGAATTTGACCTCATCAAATACAAAGACACCCTCGAAAGCAGGGTTTTTATCATCGACGTAAAATAAGCTATGGGTTTCCTGCCGTTGTAACCGGTTTGCTTTTCTTTACTTTTGAAATATAGCGTCGATATAACTCGTTCAGGCTTTCAAATTCTTCCCGGTAAAAAATGCCGACACCCTGGGTAAAGGGCCCACCGTTATTGATTACCTGGGTATTATCGTTGCTCCGGTTAAAACCTTTCACACGGTATTTTCCAGATTGCGAAAGTTTGTACTCCAACGTCACGTCACCAATAAGGTTACTGCTGTTATTTGTGGAACTGCTGCGCGTGGAATTGGCGTTATTGGATACTCCAAAGTTACCGTCTATTACCAGGCGGTTGTTAAACAACTGCTTGTTGAGCGTGAGATCAAGTTCCTCGTTGCTCAAGGCCGTGCCTGGTCTATAATTCACACCGACATCTACGTCTTTCGCCACGCCATTGAGCCAATGGCTAAGTTTATTGCTCAACATTTCGGTGCTGGTATTAGCTGCCGCACCGCCCGCGGTAATACCACTGCCACCGGTAGCGCCCGAAAGTGGCGTAATAAAACTACGCAGCAGCAACAACGCAAATACCTGCCTGTTGAGTTCGTTCTCGTCCATGAGTACGCTGGCAATGGCCGACCGCGAATTTTCGTCAATGGTAGGCAGTTCAATGGCAAACGAGATATCAGGTGCCATGAGTTTGTTTTTCATAAATAGCTTGCAGTCCACCGTGTAGCGCTTGCCCGAAGAATCGGCCGGGTAAATAGGGCGCACGGATGCACGCTGGCGGTAAATGGCGGCGATATCGATATTGGCTTTATAGGCACTGCCATTCCACTTGATCGAACTTCCTTTCTGGATCTCGAACTTTTTAGTAATGAAGTTTTCGAGGGTAAAAAGGTAGTCGCCGGTGGTTAGTACATAATCGCCATACATATCAAACTTGCCTTTGGAGTTGATCTTCATGTTGAGGTTTCCTTCGCCGCGGGCCTTGATGATATCACCCGATTTTTCGTCGAAGATCAATTGCACCTCGGCGTCTGGTGTGGCTTCGAGGTTAAAATCGAGGGAGAAGCCGGAGTTGCCGGTTGGCTTTACCGTTTTTACCGTATCTTTTGTAACGAAGCGGATAAATTCGTTGTTCCCGATCTCGGAAGGACCATCGAGCGGAATGAAAAAGCGGGTTCCGGCCGAGGTCTTCATGTTCAATTCCATTTTGATGTCGTCAATAAACCCATAAATACCCGCATTACCGGAAGCGAAGGCCGTTCCGTAATAATCAGGATTATTAGAGGAATTGGTATTAAGCAACATCAGCTTATTGGTATTGATATCAAAGTCGATGCGGATATTCCGGAAATTGTTATGGAAAATATTGCCATAAACCGAGCCTACGTTGCCGAATTTGTCACGAATCTCGATGTTATCGAAGTTGATCTGTGTTGGATAAATATCTACATTTCCACTTACGTTGTATTGCACGTTAAGGTAATCCACGAGCATCACACACTTGTAAAACTTAAGTCTGGCATTCAGTTTAGGTTCTGCCGGCGTTCCGGTGATGCGACCGGTTCCGTTGAGGTATCCTACTTTGATAGTAAGAATATCTTTCAGATAGGGTTGCAGCAGCGACACATCAAGTGGCTCTGCTTTGAAGGTAATATCGAGATTGCTGGTGTCGCGTTTCGGAAAGTAGTACCCTTTGAACTCGATGTTCTTCATCAGGTTACCGTCGAAGTCTTTTGCAAAAGCCGAGAAGCCATCCACTTTTACGACCTGCTTGGCACGGTCGTAAGTGCTTTTTACTTTGGCGTTACCCAAAAGCCGGTTGTTCAGCATCAAGCTATTGAAGTCAAAATCGCTGTCGATAATCCTGGCTCCAAACATGCCGTAAATGCTCGTATTACCGGTAAGGTAGCCGTCGAGGCTTATTTGTGCATCAGCGAGCAGACCATTGAACTGACTTAGTTTAAAGTTCTGCACGAATACGTCGAAGCGTTCGCTGCTGTCTGCCGACAGGCGACCATCGAATGTAATGAGCTGGTTCTGATTGTAAAATGTAATCGGCTTAACGGTAATGTAAAACGAGGAATCGATGAATACAGGATTGAGTTTCACGATTTGCCAGGTGCTGTCGTTAACCACAAAACGCACACGGTTGAAGTCGATCTGCGCCTGCGAATTCCCGAAAATAATATTACCGGTCACATCGCCCTCGTTGTTAGGCTTTACCTGGTTTTGCCAGCCGAGATCAAAGCTCGATACTTTATCGTTGGCAATTATCTTCAGGCTTGGGTTCCTGAACGCAAAACTGTCGGAAAGGTTAATGGCATTGGCTTTGTATTGAATGCTGACTCCATTTATCAGGGAGTTGACGTCGATGGTATTGTCGCGAAAGCGAATGCCGGCATAGTCGATCAGCTGACTGTTTGTTTTGAGATAGAGGTAACTGATAGAAGCATCAAAGGTACCTTTCACGGTCGTATTGGGGCTAAGCGCCAGCTCGTTGATAAACAGCTCCTGAACCGGCGTGAAATTTTTGATGCGCAGGTCGATCTCTGCCTCATCGCTGAAGAGGAATCGTGTACGGGTTTTCACAAAAGTGGGAAAGTAGGAATTGAGGTACTGCGTAAACGCGTCGGGCAAGGTACTGAGCTTGTAGCGGCCTTTAAGTGACCCATTTGCAATGCTCGAATGTAAGGTAATGGTTTTGGTTGCTTCCTCCTGATCAAGTTCGAGGTTGAACGTTTGTAAGGTATATTTTTTCTTACCCGTGGTGTAAACCGTATTGTCGAAATTGACTTGTCCACTAAGGTTATCAATATCATCGCCATTGAGGTTGATGTATATCTGCGACGACAGCCTGCCATTGAGCTGACGAGTGGCAAAATTGGTTTTCTCCAGATCGAAGTTGTTGATAGTGGAAATAAAGTCGAAACGCGGCATCTTGTTATTGAAATCCACTGTGCCGTTAAAATCGAAATTGGCGCTGCTGTCTTTACTCACCAATTGCCCTTTAAATATTTTACTCCGGAACTCCCCGTCTATTTTAAGATTATCATATTTGTAGTTGTTGTAGGTAATCGACTGCACCATGCCATCGAAACGCGTATCCAGTTCTTTAAGCGTCAGGCCTTCTCCTTCTATCCGGGCATTGAGCGAAATTGGACCAACGATGTTGGATTTCGTAAAGATCTTGGAAAAATCAAAATTGGTGGTAACAACCGACCCCGCGTACTTGACTGGCTTGTTCTCTACGGTGTTGTTTACCTGAATGTCGGTTTTGATGCTGCCGATGTCTGTTTTAAAGGTGCCATAGGTAGCAAAGTTGTGAATAAAACCATCGAATTTTCCGCGATAGCTCACCACGCCCAGCCGGCTGATGTTATCGGGCAGGCTAAGATAGGTTGGATGATCGAAAGGCGGCAAAGGCACTTTTTCGAGATCGGCTTTGGAGGTAGATAACTTCTGCGCATCGAAGTGGATATAGGACTTCTCGATATCCGGCAGGCCGGTAATGCTAAGGTCGCCGATAAAGCGCGTGTTCTGCCGGTAGCGCACTTCCATATCCGAACCACTGAGGTCGTTGACGAAACCGCGCACACGCCCTTTCAGGTAGATTCCTTCATTGAAATCGTTAAGCTCTTCGGCAAAGTAGGCAATGTCTTTAAAAGACACATACGTACTATCGGTAAGCCTGCCTTTGATGTACATGGTATTAATGAAATCATAATAATCTTCCCATTTCGAATGGTTAAAGCTGAAGTTGCCATGTACCACGCTGTTGCGTGTTTTGAGGAAAATGCTGTCGCATTGCAGTAAGGTAGGTGCTACAATAGCACGTGTGGTCAGGTTTTCGAGTACGATGCCGCATTGCTCCACGGCTTTTAGGTTGGTGATTTGCGCGAAGATACTGTCGCCCCGGAAATCGATATCGGATATACGACCATATACTTTGGAAACATGAATGTTGTTATAATTCATATTCCGTACCACGCGATCAGTGTCGCGCATCAGCCTGTAAGTAAAATCCACATCCTGCAATGAAAGGGCGCCGTAGCTTATCTTCCAGGGTGATTTAGTGGTGTCTTTGGGCCCGGAGGGACCAGAATCAAAATAATCCGCCAGGAATTGGTAATTCCAATCGGGTTCTCCTTTGTACTTGATGAGCTTCACTTTCACGCTGGCCAGGTTGGCCTCTTCGAGATCGAGCTGTGTATGCTTATAGCTGAAATGCCTGACATTTACCGTGATGTTTTTGCCACTCACCAGTGTATCGTGGTGCTGGTCCTCGACAAATACATCTTCGAGTGTCACATTTTTAACGAGAGAGAACTTGAGCTTTCCGATCTCGACCCGGGTGCCTAACTCGCTGCTAAGGTATGCGGTCGCCCGCTGCGCTGCCCAGGTTTGAAACGTTTCGGTTTGAAGTGCGAGAAACAAAACAGCCGCAAAGATCACGACAAACAAGAGCAAAAACACTAGTGTTTTCATCATTATTCTCGTAATTTTACGCACCGTTTTCATCGACTATAAAAGTAGTGAATAATACTGACGATACTATGATTTTGGCCATCGAATCGAGCTGCGACGACACGTCGTGCGCGGTTTTGAAAAACACGGTGGTGCTATCGAATGTCACGGCCAATCAAAGTATTCACCGGCAATATGGCGGGGTGATTCCGGAACTGGCTAGCCGCGACCACGAAAAAAACATGATACCCGTGTTGGACGCGGCGTTAAAAAATGCTAACACTTCGTTGTCGCAACTTCATGCCATTGCCGTAACGCGCGGGCCGGGACTTAACGGCAGCCTGCTCGTAGGCTTATCTACTGCTAAATCGTTGGCCCTGGCGCTCGGTATTCCACTCATTGAGGTGAACCACATGCAGGGTCATATCCTGGCACATTTTATCAGCAAACCGGTGAGTGATCGCACGACACATGATGCCCCCGAACAGGTATTACCGGCTGGCGTTCCCTCTTTTCCGTTTCTGTGCCTTACGGTAAGCGGCGGCCACACACAAATTGTGAAGGTAAAGGCGCCGCTCGACTTTGAGCTCCTGGCAGAAACCGAAGACGATGCGGTGGGCGAGGCTTTTGACAAGGCAGCAAAAATACTAGGACTTCCCTACCCTGGCGGTCCGCTCATCGATCGTTATGCCCAAACAGGAGATTCTTCGAAATATAAATTTCCGATGCCGAAGTTGCCAGGCCACAACTATAGTTTCAGTGGTATAAAAACGGCGTTTCTTTACTTTATACAGGAACAAACGGCCCGGCAAGCCGACTTTATCTCTGCAAATCTCCCGGATATTTGCGCCTCTTACCAGGCGCACCTGATTCGCTACCTGCTCAAAAATCTGACCGCAGTTGCCGATGAAACGGGTATTAAAGAAATTGCTATTGCCGGCGGCGTGTCGGCGAATTCAGGCCTAAGGACTCAGCTATTGGAACTTGGAAAAAAAAGAGGCTGGCAGACGTTTATTCCGGCGTTTGAATATTGCACCGATAACGCGGCGATGATTGGCATTACCGGCTATTATAAATTCCGGGAAGGGATGTTTTGCGAGTTGAACGCAGCTCCACTGGCACGGTATGGTATTTCCTGAAGAGACGCGGAAGTGCAGGCGGTAACAGCTACATCTTACTTGGTATTGAATTCGTTCATGCAACGGGCCAGGCCTACAAACGCAAAAGCCTTTACGGCATCTGCGGCAATTTTGATGCGCTCACCGAGTGTTTTATTCTCGTCCTCACTCCATTTTCCAAGCACATAGTTTACCTGGCTTCCTTTACTAAATTCGTTGCTGATCCCAAACCGCAGGCGTGGATAAGCGGTGGTACCCAGTACTTCCTGGATATTTTTGAGGCCATTATGACCGCCGTCGCTACCTTTTGGGCCGAGGCGTATTTTACCAAAAGGCAGGGCCAACTCATCTACCAGCACGAGGCAGTTTTCAATGGCAATTTTTTCGGCCTGCATCCAGTAGTTCACGGCTTTGCCGCTAAGGTTCATGTATGTACTTGGCTTGATGAGGATAAGTTGCTTGCCTTTGTATTTTAGCTCGGCCACGTCGGCAAGCCGATCGGTCCTGAATTTCAGGTCATGCTCGGCAGCGATGAAATCCAGAATATCGAAGCCGATGTTGTGACGGGTGTGGGCATATTCGTCGCCGATATTTCCGAGCCCTACAATCAAAAATTTGCTCATGTTCGCTACCTGCTTCTGTACCCGGATTGCCCATTTAACGGCCGTTCCAGGTAGTCAAAATATATTTTTTTATTTATTTTGTAATCTAAAATTAATGCTTATACTTGCACTGTCGTAAAGATGACTACATTTTCTTGTAGTACCAAAAATCACAACACATTATTGACATAATTCTTTTCACTATTATTCTTCCCTATTAAGCATAACACTATGTTTGAAGTATTAGACTTATCTGGCCGGGCTTTGCCTCAGCTCAAGGACATTTGCAAGCAATTTGGCATCGAGGTAAAAGGACTTTCAAAGCCCGATATGGTAATGAAAATCATCGAAGCTCAGGAGTCGAATCCGTCGCTGGCGGCTGAACTGGTGGCTAAATACCCTAAAAAAGAGGCTTCCGGAGAAGATGTTTTACAGGTGCAAACTGATAATAAACCGGAAAAAACGGAAGGGAAAACAAAAAAACCAAGGATTCAAAAACCTGTTGATAATGCCCGGAAGGCGGAAAAAGTGTTGGTAGAACCCGCTGCCGAGAAAACAGAAAGTAAACAGCCTAGCCTGGACTTTGAACAGGTGGAACAACCTTCCGAACTACAGCCGAAAGCCCGGCACGACAAGAAAGAAGAACGGCCTCAACACCAACACCGTCAGCAGAAGCCTGCTAAAACCGAACTGCCTGAGGTAAGCGAACAACAGGTGATCAATAACGACCTTGCCATCAACATCGAAGCGGAAGAAAAACCGCAGACGCCTGATGGGATGGAGCAAGCAGATCCGAAAGACCATAAGGAAGAACAAAAACAGCATCAGAAACCGGAAAAGGTTTTCTATAATTTTGATGGTATTGCTATTGGCGAGGGCGTTTTGGAAATGATGCCTGACGGCTACGGTTTTTTGAGGAGTGCTGATTACAACTACCTCAGCTCGCCGGATGATGTTTATGTATCGCAGTCGCAAATCAAACTCTTTGGACTCAAAACAGGCGATGTCGTTCGTGGCGGCATTCGCCCTCCGAAAGACGGCGAAAAGTTCTTCCCATTGGTAAAAGTAGATGAGATCAATGGCCGCGAGCCTTCTTACATCCGCGACCGCGTTCCATTCGATTACCTCACGCCTTTGTTTCCTAGCGAAAAACTGAAACTCACCGGCCATCCTCAGCAAACCCTCAGCACACGCATCATCGATATGTTTGCGCCTATCGGCAAAGGACAGCGCGGCCTTATTGTGGCTCAGCCTAAAACCGGTAAAACGGTATTACTGAAAGACATCGCCAATGCGATTGCCTACAACCATCCGGAGGTTTACCTTATTATCCTGCTCATCGACGAGCGACCGGAAGAGGTAACAGATATGGCCCGCAGCGTAAAAGCGGAAGTGGTTTCATCGACATTTGATGAGCCGGCCGAAAAGCATGTGAAGATTGCGAATATTGTGTTGGAAAAAGCCAAACGCATGGTAGAATGCGGCCACGACGTGGTAATTCTGCTCGACAGTATTACCAGGATGGCACGTGCCTACAATACTGTGGCGCCAAGCAGCGGCAAGGTATTATCAGGTGGCGTGGAAGCCAACGCCCTGCAAAAACCAAAGCGTTTCTTCGGTGCTGCCCGTAAGATCGAAAACGGCGGCTCGCTTACGATCATCGCTACGGCACTTACCGAAACGGGCTCGAAAATGGACGAGGTGATTTTCGAGGAATTTAAAGGTACGGGCAACATGGAACTGCAACTCGACCGTAAAATTGCCAACCGTCGTATCTTCCCTGCAGTGGATCTCACAGCTTCATCTACACGCCGCGACGATTTGCTGTTAAGCAAAGAAATGTTATCGCGCTTATGGGTATTGCGCCGCCACCTGGCAGACATGAACCCGGTGGAAGCGATGGAGTTCCTGCAAAATCAAATGAATAAAACCCAATCGAACGAAGAATTTTTAATCAGCATGAACGGATAAGATCCGTGTGTGCGCCTTTATACCTTGACGATGCTTAAGAACAGGGCTTTTCAATTTGCCGTTGCGTATTCTTTGCTGGCGATCGCTTACAAAATTGCGTTAATTGTCAGCGGCCATGCACTCGACCAGTTCAATTTCTATTTTTCGGGCATTATTTCGGTGCTCGCAATCATTCCCTTTATTTTCCTGACGGTAAAATATACGCGGCAGGATAATGGCGGATACATTGGCGGTAAAGAGGCGTTGAAGAGCGGACTTCTGATGGCCGTGATATCGGCAATCATTCTTTCGGTGTACAACTACATCGAGTTCGAGTGGGTTTGGCGCGACTTGTCGGTTGAATACTATCACAGCAATGAATTCAGGCTATTTCTGGAGAAAAACAAACAGATCAAACCGGAGGAATATCCTGAAAAAATACAGGCAGCCATCCATGAATTGTCGGCATTTAAAGCCATGACCGCTAAATTGGCTACATTGTTGTTTTTTAGTCTGGGCACAGCGTTTATGTGCGCTGTCTTCATGAAACGTAACCGCCCGGCTTTCAGCCAAAATTAAACTACCATCCGTTTTGCTTCACTCATTGAAAATGACCATGAAGCGATTTTATTTCGACCAATATTTCATTTTCACTCACGAAGCGAGGGTTAAGTCTGGCTAATATTTTAACATTGTTATTAGCTCAATTGTTACGGGAATTCTAGGCTTTTGCATGCCATTTGATAACTTAGCATTGAAACTCCTGTGACTAAACCCATGTTAAGACCGACCAACTTATTTTTTCTAGCCATACTCCTTGCTGGTAGTGTAAGGGCCCAAACCAGCGACAATCATTATCAGGTGAAATTTCACGAAGTTCGCGCTTCGTCGAAAGCAGATATGGAATCGGCCCTTTACAAGCTAACCGGCGCAAGTCAGGTAAGTTTCAATACTTCCGACAGCACATTTATGCTAAGTACGCCGCGGCTCCTCGATAAGACGGTTATTGCAGGCAAACTCCAGAAACATTTTTTTCCGGTGATGTCGATCAGGCATCTGGAAACCGACATCGACCCGTTTCCGATGATGCGGAATAGCGGAAACGCAGAAGCAGATGCCTTGCAATACGAACAAGAAAAAGATGCCTGGATAAAAAAATACCCCGATGCCTATCGCAAAATGGTTGAAAACAAGTAAGCCAACCTCTCTCGGAATACCATTTCTTTCAAACCCTTGCCTATGAAAAAAATTTTATCAGCATTGATGTTTTTTCTCATTTCGACATCTGCTTTTTCGCAAAGCGACCTTTGTTCCGGTGCTCCATCACTAACGCCGGGAACGTCGTGTGTAACCACGGCCTTTTCCATCCCACAAACTTTTGCCAACGAACTCGCGAGTCCATCCTGTGCGACGTCGTACCGCGATGGTTGGTTTCAGTTTACAGCTACCGCTACAACCTGCACCATTACCTGTGTGAACAATAACCGCGATGTAGGTATTGCCGTATATAGTGGTACAACCTGTGTAGCGGGCAACTTTGTGACCGGAACCTGCGCCGATGCGGTGAGTGGCACCGGAACTGAAACGGTAGCCATGAGTACAACTATTGGCCAAACCTATAAAATACGGGTCATGCGCACCAATAACGGTGGCGCAAATAACATGGATGGAACGATCTGTATTACCGTACCTGCCGCCGCACCGGCAAACGACCAATGTGCAGGCGCCCAACTGGTTACCTGTGGTAACTCTTATACCGGCTCGACGAGCCTTGCCACCTCTACCGGCGACCCCACGGGAACCTGCGGTACCAGTGCCGGCACACCGGGTGTATGGTATCGTTTTACGGGTACAGGCCAAATTGTTACTGCCAGTTTGTGCGGTTCATCATTCGACACTAAACTCCAGGTATATTCGGGAACATGCGCCTCGATGAGTTGCGTAACGGGCAATGATGACTTCTGTAGCACACAATCGCAGGTAACGTTTACATCGATCAGCGGCACTACTTACTATATTTTTGTTGGCGGATATAGTGGCGCCACCGGTACTTATAGCCTGGCCATGTCGTGCGTAACCCCTGCGCCGCCCAATTGCTCGGCCTATACGGCGCCGGCCAATGGCTCTACACTACCCTGCCTGGGTGCCGATTTAACCTGGAGTGTACCGGCGTCGGGTTCTTCTCCGACACAGTACCTGCTGTTTTTCGGTACTGATGCCGCGGCTACCAATATCGACAACGGCACCAATATTGGCAACGTGCTCACGTATAGCCCGACATCGCTTTTGCCGAACACTACCTACTATTGGAGAATCGTTCCACAAAACGGCGCCGGTTCCGCTACCGGATGTGCCACCTACTCCTTTACCACCGGCCCTACAGCGGTTCTCAACGACGATTGCTCTGGTGCCACCGCGCTGATATCCGGCGTAACGCTCAGCGACGACAACACCTGTGCCACAGCTGATGCATCTACCGGAGCAGCCTCTTGCTGGAGCGGCGGTTCGGTAAACAGTTTATGGTACTCCATTAATGTGACAAGTGGCACGCTTGGCGTACTCACCACGTCTGGAACCCTCGTCAATACGCAGATCGCCGTTTATAGCGGCGGGTGCGCCTCTCTTACTGAAGTAGGGTGTAATGTGAATGCGCCGGGAGCCGGTTGCGGTGGCGGTACCACCTCCAACTCTCAACTCAACCTTACCGGCCTTGCCAACGGCACATATTACATTCGGGTTGACGGCCGTAACTCCTCCACTGGTAGTTTTTCCATTCTTGGAGCTGCAACCGGAAGCGTCGGAACAGCCAATCCTGTACCTGGCCAGGATTGCCTCAGTCCTATTCCATTTTGCTCCAACCCTACCGTCATTGGTAACCCAGGCTATCAGAACACAGGCAACATCTGCGATTTCGGGAGCGGCGGCAACTGCACCTCGGGTGAAAAAAATGCTATGTGGCTGGAACTAACCGTTACCCTCGGTGGCAACCTGGCTTTTAACATCATTCCGAACGATTATGCGGGTTGCGACAATGAAACAGATTACGACTGGGTGTTGTTTAAAAGTTCGGGCACCGGCGCTACTACTTGTGCCAACATCATGAGTACAAGCGGTGATGGCGAAGTAGCCTGTAACTACAATTACCTTGGCGTCACAGGCATGTCGCCGTCCGGCAATACGCCGGCCGGTAATTCGAGTGGTTTCCCTATAAGCCCGGGCGCTTCCTGCTACGATGCTTCTTATGAAGCCAGTGTGAGCGCGGCTATCGGCGATAAGTTCCTGCTCGTTATTCAAAACTATTCGGGTAGTACTTCCGGCTTTTCGTTAACCATTCCCACCGGACTTGGTATTGCCGTGATTAGCACAGCGGCTCCGTCGCAGGTTATCTGGACGGGTGGTGCCAATACCAATTCGGTAACCAACAGCACAAACTGGGGCGGTTGTACGGTGCCTAACTGTGGTATTCCCGGAACCGATGCTATTGTGGCCGCTTCGGCGACCGTGCAACCGGTGGTAGCAGCCACCATGAGTGTAAAAAGTGTGACGATAAACCCAGGTGCCACCTTAACGATCAATGCCAATGTACGGCTCAATGTGTGCGGGGATTTTGTAAACAACGGCAACCTGGTTTGTGCTGCCGGTTCTACTGTTAACTTCAACGGTACCGGTGCTCAAACCGTATCCGGCAACCTGACCGGCGTCAATAAATTTTCGAATTTCATGGTGAGTAAATCGTCGGGCACCGTGAATGTACTCAGCAACATCGAAACCGGGCAGGACTTTTTCACTTCGAGTTCGACCAGTATTGTGAATACGAACGGCGTTACGATTTTGGTGGGGCGCGACTTTAAGAACAGCAATGGCGCCACTACATTTACCGGCGTCAATGGCAGCAGCGAATTGATCTTTAACGGCACGGGAGCACAGGTGTACAACCCGAACATGAATGCGGCAACACCAGCGTTGATTTTAAACGATGTGACCATGCAAAACACCGGCAGCGGTGTAACGATCTCTTCTACCAATTCGCCAAATATGATCCTGCGGAATACCGGGATCCTGACGCTGACTTCCGGCAAGATCATTACGAATACACAAGAGGTAGAAGTTCGCAATACGGCTCCAACGGCCGTAACTAGCGGCAATACCTCGAGCTACGTGGAGGGCAACCTGAGGCGTTATCTGGCAGCAGGTGCAACCGGTTCTTTTGATTTCCCGGTAGGGCATGCTACTCCGGGCTACGAACGCGCCAACGTGAACTTTGGTACCGCAGCAGCAGCCGGAGCGATCCAGCTGGTTGCGCGTTTTGATCCGTGGGGCGGCACGTTCCCGATGCCTGGTGCGCCAGGCTTTGGGCCTGAGTGTTCGGTCACATACAACAGTCCGTATCTTAACCATGGGTATTGGACGATCAATGCATCGGCTACTAGCACAGGCAATTATACCATGACACTTTACAACCGTGGTTACTCAAATGCGTCCGGTGGTTGGTCGATTGCCAAGAGTCCGTCGGCTGCACCAGCCTGGGCTCTTCAGGGCAATTGTTTCGGATCTCCGGTAACGGCTGTGCAACGCCTGAATATGTCGGGATTTTCCAAATTTTCGATCGTGCAATCAACGGTACCGCTTCCGGTTGAACTACTGGATTTTGACGGCGAATCGAAAGGCATTTTCAATGATGTTTACTGGCGTTCAGCCTCTGAAGACCGTTTGGATCACTATGAACTGGAAAGTTCGATGGATGGAAATTCTTTCCGCAAAATTTGTGAGAAAGCAGCCGGCGGAACTCAAGCAACTCAGCATTTTTACAATTACGACGACTATGCCTATTACAGTCCGGTAACGTATTACCGCTTGAAAATGGTGGATCGCGACTTTAGTTTCAGCTACAGCCGTGTTATCTCGATCGAGAACCAGGGCCTGGAAACTTCGCTGGTGAACATTTTCCCGAATCCGGCGAACAGTGAGGTATTTGTTCAGATCAAAGCGCCGGGACAAAGCCGTGCCGATATCAAACTTACCGATATGCTGGGCAAATTACTTTTCTATAATCAGGTGAACCTGAACGAATCGACAGAAACATTCCTGATCCCTACTGCAGCACTTGCCGACGGCAGTTATGTGGTAACGGTAAGTTATGATAATGGTATTCCGGTGAGCAAAAAGTTGATCATTAACCGGAAGAATTGATATGGTTGCAGAGGCCTTTGGTGAGAAAAAGTCCTTAAAAGCCTTGTCAATACAGCGTATTTACCACAATTCTGTTGTTTTTTTGTAGCTATTTACAACTTTCTTATCAAACGGAAAAAACCCTGAAATCAGGGATGTAGCCGTTTATTAATGGTTTGTTTACCAGGCATTTAATCTTTCAGTACGATTTGCTTTTTCTCGCACTTTACACCGAAACATCATTTAGCATCGACAAATACAGTATTTTTACGTATTTACATTGATTTCATTTCTCTTTAACTTTACACAAGCACCCCCTTTAATTGCTGTACTGTTAAGTGAGATCTTGTACCATATTTGTTCTATTCTGCTTTCTTAGCGCCCTTCCTGTTAAGGCCCAAACCAACTTGTTTCTGAATCCTGTAGTGAGGCTTCATTACGATTCGCTTGAACTAGTGAGCATCCATCAGGCCGACTCTTCTAAATTTAACGCCATCGCCTATTATTATACGCAGTCGTACCTTTACGAGATCACCGGGGAGTGCCCTTCCTGCACGCCTCCTCCGGCATCGCTGTTCGATGTTTCGGCATACGAATACCTGCGGAAGCGTAACGTGCGCGTAGAACGCTATTTCGAAAAATACGGCTTTAAGCTAACGTTATTATCCATCAACGAATTATCGTACCGTCTGCCCATTCACAACCCTTGACCCCACATTTGAGAACCTGCACTTTCCATACGCTTTTGTTTTTGCTGGTATTGGCCGGGCTTCGTTGTTTTGGGCAAAACTACTCTTCGGGTGGCGGGCCGCACTATACCTGTTCGGGGGTGTTTTATGACCTTGGTGGTAATAACAATTACGGCAATAACCAAAGTTATACGACAACCATTTGCCCCTCAACGGCGGGACAGGGCATTCGTATGTCTTTCACGACCTTCAACGTAGAAGCCGGTTTCGATTTTCTTTCGGTGTACGATGGCAGCACCACTGCCGCCCCCATGTTACCGGGATCTTCCTTTTCGGGAAGCACGTCGCCAGGAACGCTTACGGCGACGACGATCAACACCTCCGGATGCCTGACCTTCCGGTTTTATTCCGACGGCGGCACGACGCGGGCAGGTTGGCGTGCCAACATCAGTTGCGCCGCAAAAGTAGCCTACCCTACCACTATCTCTCAGCAGGATTGCTCGGGCGCTGCAACTATTTGCGGCAACCAGAGTGTATCGGGCACAAGCCTTGGTTCCGGGGCGTTCAACGATGTAAACTCCGGCCTGGGCAATATTGGCTGCCTGAACAACTACGCCTCAAATCCAAACCGGTCGGGCGAGCACCAATCGCATTGGTATTATTTTTCGCCCTCGGCGAGTGGCAATATTGGGATGACGATTGCGCCATCATCGTCAGCAACCGATTACGACTGGGCTATTTGGGGGCCGTTCAATAACATTCCTTGTCCACCAACGAGTGCACCTATCCGTTGCTCGGCAGCAGCAGCAGCCAATTCTACCGGCGGCGCCACGGGCTTGGGCAATGGTGCATCCGATACCGACGAAGGATCGGGCGGAAACGGTTGGGTGGCTCCGCTAGCAGTAGTAGCCGGACAAAAATACATTCTGATGATGGACAACTGGAACGCGACCAGTGCGCCTTATACGTTGAGTTGGCAACTTACCGGCGGCGCATCGCTCAACTGTGCGCTGCTTCCCATCGAATTGATCTCTTTTACCGGAAACGCCGAACAGGATTTCAACCGCATCGACTGGATGACATCTTCCGAAGATAAACTCGACGTTTTTATTCTGGAACGCTCTGCCGATGGGCTCAACTGGCAGGCGATTTACGACACACCCGGAAAAAACGTAAAGCAGGTGAATACAGCTTATACATTTGCAGATTATAGTTATACCGGCAATGCCATCAACTACTATCGCCTGAGGCAACGCGACAAAGACGGATCGGAACATTTTTCGGAAACGATTGCCGTCGAATCGAACGGTGCAGTCAAAACGCGCGTGGAAAATATACATCCTAACCCAACCTCGGGTGAGCTATTTTTCGAGCTCTACACCAACCAAACCGGCACGGCGCGGGTAACGGTGATGGACCTGACGGGTAGTACCGTAGCAGATGAAAACCAGGTTTTAGAACCAGGCAAAAATGCGTTACATCTTTCTGCCAAGGCGTTGAAAGAAGGCATTTACCTGCTAAAAGTTGCAGTGGTCGATAGCGACTTTCACTACACCTGCAAATTTGTGAAAGAATAGAGCTGGACTTTGTACGAAGCCGTTTTATACGCCATTAAATTTTAGGCAAGGTTGTTCCTATTACTTATTCGGTGGCGCTTATGCTTCGGGGAGCAAATTTTTCGAAGGTCTTTCCATTGAACTTATAGGCTCCAGCTTCGTGTGTACCAAGCCAAAGAACACCTTTCCTGTCCTTGTAAACGGAAAAGATCGTGACCATTTTAGCGCCGTCTTTTACTGTATATTGCGTTGCCACTTTTCCATCATAGCAACACACGCCGTTGCGGTAAGAGGCCAACCATAGCTTTCCATTACTGTCGTTTACAGCCGACATGAAATAAGAGTCGTTGTTCCCGTCGCCTTGCATCGTGTTTTCTATGCCCTTTTCCCGTTCGTATTTCACTAATAAACTGCCCTTGTCTTTTAGGGTATCGGGGAAGATGACGTACCTGTTATTTGTATTACAGATCCAAAACTTTCCGTCTTTGTCTTCGATAACCGACCGAATACCGAAACTTCCGCCGTTGGGAACATTGGTTAAATGATCCTCATATAACCAACTGAATGTGTTGCCGTCGTATCGGCAGAGGCCGAAGTTCGATGTGCCGAACCACATATTTCCTTTGGTATCTTTATAAATAGTATAAACTTCGTAAGGGCTCCAGGGTTTATCGGGATTCTGAGCAAAATAGCTATCGGCAAGATAGTGTTTCGGGAATTCCAGTTGGTATAGGTTTGTTCCATCGAAACGATAAGGTCCTTTTTCACCGCTTTTGCCTGTCATTGTAAACCACAGATCGTTGGGCTGAAGTTTCCAATTATCAGCAGCCGCAGAGCTTCTAATTACCTTCAAGGTCGTGAAACGCTGTCCGTTGAACTGGCTGATGCCGTCCAAGGTAGCAATGTAGATATTACCTTGTTTGTCTTCCTGGATGCTTCTGATGCGGTTGTGAGCCAAGCCGTCTTTTTCAGTAAACTGAGTGATTATGTTGCCATCGTAACGGTATAATCCGTCTGCGTCGCTTCCGAACCAATACTCACCATTTGCAGCCTGATAGACCAGCAAGATGCTTTTGCTTAATGCTGAAACCGTGTGGCCGATACCTGCCGTTGTTTTCTTGCTCTGCCCGTTGCAGGAGATGCAAAAAGCAAATAGGCAAAAAAATAGAAGAACTCTTGTTTTCATTGTGTGTTTGTTGCAGGTCTTTGGCATTGACCTTTCATTTTTTCAACGGTCAGCACCTTTGTAATCCAGTTGAGTGAGGCCTTTATCGAATGCCTTGTCCGAAATCACCTTGTCGCAAGTTCTACTGCCAACGCCTACAGCGTCAATTGATTTTATCAAATCAGCGTAGCCAAATCCTAACCTTCCTGCTCCACCGTTCAATTGGTTTCGCTATATAGCCGCCTAAACTGTTAGCAATACATATAACTAACTTTCTATCCGCCATTCTCCTCTGTTATTTCACTTTCCGTTCAGCAACAATTGAATACACCATTGGAATTTTATTTTCCAAATGTCTTATCCTGAATTTTTCGGGTTCCAATTCGATCATATCACGAAAAACGTTGTAAGGGGAATAATCGTATTCCCGGAAATCAACAAGGGTCATTGCATTCTTTAGCAAACTTCCGACAACTTCACTCATACTGTGATTCCAGGTTACATAAGACTGCGAAATGTTAGCATTCTTGTCTGCATAGGTTCCGTTTTCTGTCTCAACAATGGGTTCAACGTTAAAATAGTTGTAGGCGATTTTCTCAAAATTATCGTCAAACATCCAGACTACGGGATGGAATTCAACAAAAACAAATTTTCCATTTGGCTTTAAAAACCTCGAAATCAACTTTCCCCATTTGTCCAGATCAGGCAACCAGGTTATGGTTCCGTAACTTGTAAACACTATATCGAATTGTTTATCCAGATGTTTTTCCAATTCATACAGATCACAACATATAAACCGGGTGTTGACATTCAGGTCTTTGGCAATTTTCACTGCGCTTTCGATTGCTTTGTCCGACAAATCGACTCCTGTAACTTCCGCGCCAAGCCGGCTTAAGGATATGCTGTCTTGCCCGAAATGACATTGCAAATGCAGGATGCTTTTACCTTGTATATCACCGAGTATATCCAATTCGATTGGGTTCAGCGACGTTTCGCCTTTTAAGAAGCCTTCCAGATTATAGAATTCCGAATTCAAATGCGTATCCGTTCTGTTATTCCAGGAGTGCCTGTTAATTTCAATATAGTTGTTTACGTTATTCACCGTTTTTTATTTATAATCATTCATGAGATCGTGTCTATAGTGCGTACCTCTGAACGATTTAGTTTCATTTAAGACAAAGCTATTGCTTACTGATGCATCCTAAGTTAACTAAATTATTCCACAAATTTAGTTTGGAATTCATAGCGTAGCCGCTTTCCTGGGCGTCATTAAGTTCAATAATAATCCACTCATCATGTATTGTCTTTCCAAAATCGACAACCATAAAGGGAACCAATAACTTTTCGTACACGATTTCGACCATTTCTGTGATCTTATTTTCATCTATTCTGTTAAGCTGAATTCTATTTTCGCTTTCCCAGTATTGGCCAATGCTCAAAATTTTCCCAAACCAAACAAATACCCTTACTTCAAAAGATTTTTTAAGCTGATTAGCCCGCTCGTTTTCAATTGGCTTCAGATCAACAAATTCTCTTACTATCATTTTTTGCCAATTTAATATGGGATCTGTCTTCCAAGCCATCAAAATGTTTTCAAATTGGCTTTTGTTTTCTGCAACACACAGTTCCTTTTTATGCTTATGTGTCTGTCTTTCTCCTTTTAGAAATACCGGAAACTCAAACTCATTTAGAATTTGCCCGAACGTTGGCAAAGTTTCAAATATTCTGCTCCTTGGCGTGAACTCTTTTATATCTTCATACCAATTAGGTAATAGAGAAATTTTGTTATGTTGTTCGATGGAGTTTATCAAATAAAGTCCTGCTTCTGCAAAATAATTATATACTTTCTCATAATTGTTAACTGCTCCAATTCTCAAAATCAAATTAGATCTTGTTTCTCCAATAATTGTTTTTACCTGAAAATAAGCCCTAAAATCAAAATCATATGAGCTTACATTTACGCGTTTTGTCGCAACACTAATTTCAGAGGTTATTTCAAACAAGTCTTCAATTCTATCTTTTTCAATTTCAATCATTACATCGTGTTTCTTGTTGCATCAAAGCTAAGGTTTTCCATCTTTGCCTTACTGGTTTCGGAGCAAATCGTTCAATTTATTCCCTAAATCTAACCGACCCACACGCTCCAAGTTTGCACGTCAGCGCGCCTGACGCAAAACCCGTGTTTTTGCCTCCTTATTTCCGATGCGGAATTGTCCGATTTGCACTATCATTGTGCGCATTGTACTTAGCGGCAGTCCGGGAGCTCAGCCGCGATTGAGGACGAACGTTTCTTGTTTTTTTCTCCAACACATAGCAAAAGTACAACGCACAGGGCATGCGTATAAGCAGGCCTGCCGCAAAACCTTTGTCTGCGGCAGGCGTCTTACTGCTGTAATTTTGGCATTAAGCTCTAAAATTGTTGATTTAAACTGAAATATTGCACACTTTTCTTATACTGAAAAAGTGGCAATGTTTCAATCATCGACTTGGCTTTTAATTCATCTACGTCTTTCAAAATCAGAACGGCCGCATCTTTTGATTGTGTCAGGAAGAGATGTTCCAAAATTTCGTCTTGTTTCCATTTGAATAACACTTCCTGCTCGTGCTTCACTATTTCTTGAAAATTTCCCGGGATATTGGCCATGTCAATGGCTAAGATTACTTGTATTCTGTTCATGGTATTATGTTTCTACTTGTTTAAATGTATAAAATATAAATAAGAGTGATCGTCACCTTCTTGCAATCGTTAAATGATAGTCAAAATTTCCTCTAGGCTCAATCTCGACTTAGGTGTTTTGGCTGGATCGTTGAAATCAGCATCGGTTCTATAACCCAATGATACAGCGACGACGGCATTCAATCCTTTTTCCGACAATCCAAACTCCTCATTCAAGATGTTGGCATCAATGCCTTCCATCGGACAAGCATCTATTCCAAGGGCAGCGGCACCAAGCAGAAATTGCCCTATGTTAAGATATACCTGCTTTTCCAGCCAATGCTGTTCGTCATTTAAAACCGTTTTATGCAGGTTGCTGAACAAGTTCCTGCCATCTTTTGTCAGTTGCTTTACCTGCTCGTTCGGAAAGCGTCCGGCCTTGGCTTCTGTGTCGGCGATGTTATCTTTATAGGCTTCATCCACACTGGTTTTAGCACAAAACAGCACCACGTGTGAGGCGTTTAGTATTTTGGCTTCGTTGAATTTCAAATTTCCTTGTACACCTTTTGCCATTCGCTGTTTACCTGTTTCGGTTGTGGCAATTACAAAATGCCAGGGCTGAATATTTACGCTTGATGGACTCATTTGCAACAAAGCTTTCAGTTGTTCAACATCTTCATCACTTATTTTTTTCGCAGGATCAAAGGACTTGGTAGAATACCGCTTGTTTAAAATTTCTGTTAAGTTCATACGACTGTTATTTTTTATGAATTGAGGTTGCAAACGTAAATCCATTACTTTACATTTGCAAGTAGTTACCGAAATGTGAAGTAATAACAAAAAGTAAAGTATTACTGAAAATCAATAGTTATGAACGGAAAAAAATACAATTTTGCTGACTGTCCCATTACTAAAACCGCAGAATTGATTGGTGGAAAATGGTCGCTGCCCATCATTTTTGCCTTGATAAAAGAAACGAAACGCTTCAAAGAATTAGAGCGGCATATTGATGGTATCAATACCAGAATGCTGGTAAAAGAGCTGAAACAATTGGAAGACAATGGCATCGTTCTTCGAAAAGTGTATGCCGAAGTTCCGCCAAAAGTAGAATACTCACTTACCGAAAAAGGCAAAGCACTTAAAAATGTTTTGGCCGAAATGAAAAATTGGGGCGATAAGTTTATCGAAGTGTAGGTTACTGTGATACTACTGCTGATGTTTGCAGCTGTCATTAGCACGAATTAAACCGTTGCAAAATCCACTACCACCGGTAAAACGCTGCTGGTCTGCTATTATGTAAAAAAAAGACTTTACAATTGCAAAAATGGCCCATTCTACTTTCCACCAACACCCTGTTATCCCAGGGATAACTATTTTTACCGAGCCGCGAAAACCCGAGGACCTCACCAAATCACTTTGGCTGCAACGCGATCAATTTTTTAGTTTTTCTTGTCTTGTTGCTTCTGTCAGTCCACATTGTTTCGATGTATTTGCCATCGTATTTGGTATAAACAAAAACATTGTCGCTTTCTGTGTCAAGTAAACTTACTTTATAAAGAATTTGTCTGCCTTTACTGTCAACAAACTCAATATTAACATACTCTTTAGTCTGCTTTGTAATGGTTGCTTGTCGAAATACATTTTCGTCAATGTCGGCCTTGCCTAATTGCAACAATTTAGCGTTAAGCAAGCTCTTTGCGAGACCAAAATTGCTTGAATCCAAATTTCGGTAGCATTTCTTTGATTTTTTATTTATAAAGAAATATTCAATGTTATCATAATAAAAGTTTCCGTCACTTTCATTGAATGCCAAATTGTCATTTAATTCCCCGCAAAGAATTATCCAGTCTGAGTCTTCATTACAGGAAAATAAAAAGAAGATGATGAGTCCTATTGAAATTAGCGTGTTTTTCATTGTCTTGTCTTCGTTTGGGGCAAGGCCCGGTAAATGCTTGTTATAAACAGCCAGCCGCACCCAATTTTAAGCCATTTTCTTTAAGTCGAAGCCATAGCTCGTAGCCATTATTATGAATGTCAATATACTTTTGGCTTAGCTTTTTCAAATCCTCCATTGTGTACTTATTTACATCCCGAACTAAGTTATCATTGTCTCTCCGGTAGTTATAAAACATTAGTGTTTCGCTATTCTTGCTGTCACTTAGGATAATGGAATGCAAAATATTATTGCGTTTCTCGCGCAAATCGTGAAGTTGTTCTGTCCAGGCAATAAACTCGTCACTTAACCCTGGCTCATTGAGCTGCTTTGTCAAACCATCTTTGAGTTCATTAATTTTCTTTTCAAACTTTGTCTTTGCGAAAAACAAATAGGGATTGGGGACCAAGCCGATTTCATAGGCAATATTTGAAATTAAAAAGTCTATGCGAGAATAGGAGTAGGTAATTTGTCCAAGTATTTGGTATAATTCTGCCATGGAATATGTATTTAACCGAATGTAATTTTTTACGAAAATGTACCCTAAAATAGACTATCCGTTTTCGCGGCTTGGCGCAGGCGGAGATACTACAACCGAATTTTGCTAAAAAGCCGAGAAGTGCAAGTTACGAAAAACCATCGCACGAAGCACTTCAGCCCGCCTGACGCAAAACCCGTGTTAGCGGTTCGGCTTTTTGTCAAGCATTACTTTTGTCTTTGTAGGTCAATGATTTTGTCATAAACACTTTTAACGTCTTCAATGAATTCTAGTCTTGGTGGTTGCTTTGCTCCTGGCCATTCCATTCCTTGCATCATCGCATATCTAAAGTCGGTCGGGCCAAGAGTTATTGTACCACTATTGTCTGCTTTTTGATTAATTGTAATGTCGGAGAGTGTTCTAATGTTTAATGATTTTATTTCTCTGCTAAATATTCCTGTCTTAATAATAATTCTGTCTGGAGTTATTCCGTAAATCGTATTTGCTCTTTTCTTTGCGTCAACGAAAAATCGTCCAATTGTAATGTAAAGTCCAACTAAAACAAACGGAATTCCAAAAAGGGCAAAAGGAAAAGGTGCCCCTGTCGCCAGTACACTTGTCTCCCAGAATACAGCAAAGCCACCCCAAAGTAAACTAAAGGGAATTAGAAAAGCGTCTGAACTCCTAAACAGAATTCCCGTCTTTGGTTTTCCTGTCCAGATAAGTTTTTCGTCTGAACTTAGGTTTGGTCTTAATTCGTTTTCGATGTCGTAATTTGTCATAAATATTTTTGTCGTTTGTTGTATGTTTGTCTTAAGTTGACCGCTAACGGTTTACGTGTTGGTAATGGTGGGGCATGAAAAACGTCAGCCCAACAATTGCACAAATGCCCAATAGAATTGCAAATGTTGACCCTTGCACTTCAGCCCCGCTTTTGGCAATACCATGTTAGCGGTTCGGCTTTTTATGTCAATGTTATTTTCTTTCATCGTCCAACTGTTTTGTGTCGCCAAACTGCTATTACATTAGTGTCAGCATGATGTTCGTCTGGATTGTTCTCTAAAAGTCGTTTCTTTATATCATACGCTTTTGTAAAGTCGTCAATAAGTCCTTTGTCGTTTAGGTCTGTCGGCAAAAATGTCTCGTCAAAACCACCGCAATTTGACAAAGCGCTAATACTGAAATCTTGGTCTAACAAGTCGTAACCAACAAAATCATAACCGTCAACATTTATGTTCTTACAGTCTTGGTCTGGCTCTAATACAACCGTCAAAAGGTTAAACTTGTCTTTTGCTTTCAGTCGTTTGAATACGAAGTCAACTGTTGTAAAAAAACCTGTTTGATATTGTTCTACTATGTGAATAAAATTCCAGTCGTCTGCATTGTCATAATCTGGCTCAACTAAAATCTCATTTAACATCCCGTCAAGTGAAACAAGCTCGGTCAAATATTTCAATTTAGACCACTCAATATATTTGTCCCACGACATTCCATCTTCGTAATAAGTCTTGTCGTATGTGCCTCTTGCTGTGTATAAAAATGTCATTCGGTTGTCTTGTGAGGTTGTTCGATAAGCTGACCGTTAACGGTTCGGGGCTTTGCGTTCGGGCGGGAAATCTCCGCAGGAATTTTCTGCCGTGAACGTCAGCCCGCCTGGCGCCAAACCCTTGTTGGCGGTAGTTTTTATTATTCTTTCAATTTATAATATCCTACTTGAAATTCGTAATTATTTCTAAATCCATTAACGATGAAGAAATATTCACCAGGTATATCCAAGTTCTCTACTAGGTTTACAAGTGATACATCATCTACTTTTTTGCTGTATAAAACTTTATATTTTTTTATCGTTGTCCTGTTTTTAATAAAATCGTTCACTCTTGAAATATTGTCAGTTGCAATTGTTTTATAATCTAGTAGTGCTGAACTTCCGTTCTTTACTTCTTCTATATATTTGTCAATAATTGCCGAGTATTTTACATTCAAACTGTCGTCATTCAAATTACCATTGCTTTTTATCAGTTTAAAGTTGTTATTACTAATAGGATTTATGTAATATTTTACAAAACCGTTATTGAAGGCTAAGTTTTCCGCTTCGCAATCGCCATGTTGCTGAAATTGCTTCACTTGTATCAAGATGTGATTTTCATCGCTGAAAAAATATTTTCCTGTGGAAGAGGGAAAACAATCGTTTCCACAAGGTGCTCTGTAATAGGCATTAAAAGTATTTTCAGCATTGAATTGTATTGAGTTTCCATAATTGAAATGTTTTTCCGTTGTATCTATTTTATAAAGCACATATTCTTGGTCATTTACTGTGTCCTGTCCAATAACTTCTGATATTTTGAAACTCTTCTTACGAAAATTATATTTGTCAAGTTGGTTTTGGTCAGGTAGGTTCTGCGGTATTTGAATTATAGAATTTTCAATTGATGCATTATTTTTTCCCTGTCCACTACAAGAAATAATAAAAGATAAAATTGTAAGTAGCAATAAAGTTTTTTTCATTTTGTTTGTATTCGGGATTTGGTTACGGTCGGTTCTTTAAAATTACCACCAACGGCCCGTCTATTTGCGAAGATTAAAGTAACCATTAAAAAACAAACAACAAAGGTCGTCTTTGATTTTTGTAAACAGAATGTTAGGCGTCAGTGGGAACTCGTGAGCATTGCGCCTAACGGTTTGGGTATTGCCGAAGGCGGGGATTTTTAGCACAAAGTTCAATCGAAGACAAAAGTTGAAAGTAGCACGCAAGTTTGATTTTGTACTTCAGCTCCGCTTTTGGCAATACCTTGTTAGCCGATCGCCTTTTGTTATCCCTGATCCATGAAGTTATAATCGGTATAACCCCTCGCATCTCCACCGCCAAAAAGCGTATGGTTGTCTGAAATTTCATTCAGATAGGCGGCTGTTTTTACTCGTTCAGGATAATCAGGGTTTGTTAAGAACTTCCGCCCAAAACCGATCAAGTCAACTAAATTTTCGTTTAGTAACTCTTCACCTTCTTCTGGCGTTTTGTTGCCTGTTGCAATGATTGTGTTTTTAAAATTGGTTCTCAAAGCTATTCTGAAATCTGTCGGAATCGTCGGCGCATCCGCCCAATCAGCTTCGCATAAATGAATATAGGCAATACCCAATGTATTCAATTCCTTTGCCGCTAACATGATCGTTTCCAAAATTTCGGGATCATCCATGTCTTTAAAAGTGATGAATGGGGAAAGTCTTACTCCTGTTTTTTCTTTACCTACTGCTTCTATAACAGCCTTTGTAATTTCTAGTAAGAACCGAATTCTGTTTTCTTTACTTCCACCGTATTCATCCGTTCTGTGGTTGCTGTTGCTTCTTAAAAACTGGTCTATCAAATACCCGTTTGCACCATGAATTTCCACTCCGTCAAAACCTGCTTCGATTGCATTCTTGGCTCCCTGTGCAAATTCTGAAATAACTTGTTGAATATCGGTCTGGTTCATTTCTCTTGGTACTTCCACCGGCACAAATGTTGCATCACCATTAGGAGCACCATCAAAAATATAAACATTCGTATCCTTTGCAAATAATGCAGAAGGGGCAATGGGTTGTAAGCCATTAACTTTAGATGAAGAAACACGACCAACGTGCCATAGCTGCAAAAATATTTTACTTCCTGCTTGGTGTACTGCTTCTGTTGTTTGTTTCCAACCCTTAATTTGTTCTTGAGTACAAATTCCAGGTGTTTTAGCATAACCCATTCCTTGTAAAGAAACTTGGGTAGCTTCGGTAATAATAATTCCTGCAGAGGCTCTTTGCGAATAATATTCCGCCATTAAAGCATTAGGAATATCGCCTGGTTGTGAGGCTCTTGAACGTGTCATTGGAGCCATTAAAAACCGGTTTTTTACTTCGATTGTTCCAATTTTATAGGGAGAAAATAAATTGTTGTAATTCATACTGCAAAATTTAGAATTTGATGACCACTTTGCCAATAGTTTCGTTTGTTTCTAATAAACGATGCGCCTCTTTTAGATTGTCGGCACTAAATCCGGTAATGGTAGTATTTAAAGTTGACTGTAACAATCCTTCATCTAACAAACGTGCTATTTCGTTTAAAATTTCGTGTTGGCGAATCATATCCTCCGTTTGAAACATAGATCGGGTAAACATCAATTCCCAATGAAAACTTACGCTTTTTCCTTTTAGCTGACGCAGATTTACGGCTTCAGTAGGATCGCTTATGGAACCTATTTTTCCTTGTGGTTTAATGAGTTGCACAAAAGCATCCCAATATTGATTTACATCTACAAAATCTAAAATGAAATCTACCGTTTCCAAACCTACATTTTTAACTTCCTGAATCAAATCTTTATGATTCACCACAAAGTCTGCTCCCAAATTCTTGCACCATTTAATGGTATTTGGTCTTGATGCTGTTGCAATTACATTTAATCCTAAAACATTTTTCGCCAACTGAATGGCTACAGAACCAACACCGCCAGCTCCACCAATAATCAACACCGATTTACCAGCATCTTTTTCCCTACTTAATCTCAATCTATCAAACAGAATTTCGTATGCCGTAAGTGAGGTTAATGGCATGGCTGCTGCTTCCTCAATACTTATTTTTTTAGGAGCAAACCCCACAATGCGTTCATCTACCAACTGGTATTCCTGATTGGTTCCCGGTTTTGTAATATCTCCGGCATAAAAAACTTTGTCGCCTGCTTTAAAAATAGAAGCTTGTTCACCAACAGATATTACAGTTCCAATCGCGTCCCAGCCAATTATTTTTGCCTCGTCAAGTGTTTGGTCTTTTGCGGCACCTTGTCTTATTTTATAATCGACAGGATTCACTGATATCGCTTCAATTTTTACTAAAATATCATGACCAGTTGGTTGTGGTATTTCTTTTTCAAATTCTATAAAACTTTCCGCTTCATCAATCGGTAAAGATTTTTTAAATCCTATTGCTTTCATATTTCAATCTTTTAATTATTATACTTTTCTTCAGAATTGTCAATTGGGGTATTAGGATCATTGATGACCATTTTAGCGATATCATCTTTACGCATATAGACAACACCTGTTTTTTCTTTGGTATATTTAATAAATTCTTCCATTGCGTGTACCATAGCTGGTGTGCCGCCAATACGGTCGTGAAAACTGATGCTCATCATTCTTCTTTTAGTAGCGCCTTCTGCATATAATTGGTCAAATTCGTGTTTTAACTGTGATAAAAACTGATCAGGACTCCAGTGGTTTCCAGCAACTTGCACGATGTCGTTATTGCGCAAAGTGTATGGCATTACCACAAAGTTTTTTCCATTTACTTTAGTAATGAAAGGCTCGTCTCTGCTCAGGTCATCAATATGATAGATAAATCCTAATTCCTGTAAAACTTTCAAAGTATTTGGACTCCTGCGCAACCAGTTACAGTTGTAACCTATGGCTTTTTGCCCGGTAATCTTTGCTACCGTATCTACACCATCTTTTACAAACTTCAGTTCGTCTGCATAGCTTTTACCCCACTGATTGTCCCAGGCAATACCGTGTGCGGCTACTTCGTGTCCTTCGTTGGCGAGGCGTTTGGCAAGTTCCGGATATTTTACGGCAGCAGTTCCTACTACGTGCGAAGTTACTTTGATGTCATACTTTTTCCATAGATCCATCATTCTGCCCAAACCTTCGTTGGCTCCATAACGGTACCAGCTTTCGGCAGGTAAATCAGGTTGTCCTTTTGGAAGTGGAGTGCCTGAAAAAGGACTTTCAGCTCCTTCAGGTTGCCCGCCGGTTTCAAATTGCATAGAAACGGAAATAACTAATTGTGCTCCGTTTGGCCAATAACTTTTTGTCTTTGACTGTTCGGTTTTCATTTCGTTCGTTTTTTGATTATCGCAAGAAGCCAAAAGTGAAAAAACGAGAATTGTAAATACTACTGTTTTTATTGATTTCATTGTGTTCTATTTTAAAATTAATGATGCAAAGGTACATCCCTAGCAGTTTGCTATTATTGTAAAAATTAATCTTATTTTTGTAAAAATACATCGTAGTGAATAGAATCATTAACTTCAGGTCTTTTAACGTGTTTATTCTTGAAAAAGAGTACTGGGATTATGGTTATCACAATCATAACTTCTATGAGCTCATTCTAATCGAAGAGGGTAAGGGGAAACATCGATTAAATCAAGTTGATTTCAAGTACAAAAAAGGAGATGTGTTTTTATTGACACCGGCTGATAAACACGAGTTTTCTATAGAAAAGAAGACAAAATTTATCTACATAAAATTTACAGAAGAATTTTTGCTGGAACTTTTGCTTTTGCAGAATGATGAAATGTGGAAGGAAACTTTAATGCTAAGCTTGCAAAGTGGTCAAATCTCAAATTCTTCTGCTATCAGTTTTAAGGAAGAGTCAATTTATTTTTTCCAATTATCAAAAATGCTATTGTATGAGTTCAACAATCGCTTTTCCTATAATGAAGTAATTATTGCCGATCTATTTTCTTCCTTGCTTGTAATTTTAGTCAGGAATTTGAATAAGGTAAAAGATAGAGAGCAGAGGATATTGCTTGAGGGTGAAAAAATAGAAAAAATTCTTGCGTACATTCGGGTAAATGCGCTCGACAATGAAAAAATGAAGATAGAAAACCTAGCCAATAAATTCTTGATATCGGCAAATTACGTTAGCATTTTTGTAAAGAAACATAGTGGTCTTTCTATACAAAACCATATTATCCAATACAAAATTAAAACGGCTCAAAAACTACTAAAAAATAGTAAGCTAAATGTAAATGAGATTTCATTTAAGCTCGGCTTTAATGACGCAAGTCATTTCAACAAAATATTTAAAAAGTACAATGGAATGTCTCCGTTGCAATTTCGTTCAAGGTGACGGCTAACGGTTTCGGGCTTTGCGTTGGTGGGCTTTTGAAACCGAAAACTGTCTGCCAGCACCAACGTTTATTAATTGCTGAAATGTTTCTATTCGCACCGTCCGCCCACTAACGCAAAACCCGTGTTACAAGCTGCCGTTATTGTCGTCCGTGTCATTTCGTTTAATTATTCTTGGTCTGGTTCTGTTCCCCAACCGTCAAATTCGCAGTCAAACTTATAGCCGAGTTCACACATTTGTTTTGTCCACTGTTTTACAACTTCGTCTGTCATTTTCATTTTAGTCGTCCAGCCAGTTACAATAAATAATTTCTTGTCGCCAGCAGAAACACCGTGTTGAACTGTGTAATTTAATTTACCGATTTCAGTCGCAAATTGATCTGCTTTGTCCGCTGTGTTGGTATAAAAGAAATATTCAAGTTTCAACTCTTTGTCAGCGGTTACATTTAGTTTTCTTAATTGGTCAAGTGTCTGCGGTGTCATTTGCATTTGCTTGTCACGGTTACTGTTAAATGCTGTTTCACTAACAAATTGTCCATTATTAGATTTTGGTTTTAAAAAGTCAAATAGTCCCATTACAATTATTGTTGTCGTGATGAAAATTAGTCCTGCGATTAGTATTTTTTTCTTTGTTGTCATGTTGCTGCATGGTCGTTTTACGGTTGCCACTAACGTTTTGCGGCTTGGCGAAGGTGGCGATTTTCACCGCAAATGTTGATGCGGAGAACCAATGTTTGATTAACCACGAATGTGTCTGCGAAGCACTGAACCGCCACTTTTGCCAAACCGCTGTTATGCGTTCGTGCTTTCTCTTCCGTTCAGATGTCGTATTACTTGTCCTTATTTGAAATCAGAAGGTCGCAAATGTCCACCTCTAAAAGCTCTGCTATTTTTTGTAGGTCTTTGAGATGCGGTTGGGATTTGTTAATGCACCAATTGGAAACAGTATGCTCGTTCTTTTCAAGTTGTGCAGCCAATTCCTTTTGGCTTACGCCTTTACGCACTAAAACCTCTTTTATCTTGTTAATTTTTTCGTCCACGGGTTAAAAGTAATGAATGTAAGTCAGTTATACACTAATGAAAGGATAGATTTCATTAATGAAACAATAAAATGAACAAATGTTTTGCATTAATGTAATTTTGTTTTACATTTGCTTTGTAATTCACTCACAAAAAATAAAGCTATGAGTACGCGATACACAAAAGCCGACCTTGAAAGAATTGTTTCTGTTCAACTCGAAAACCTTAATGCTATACACGACCTTTTGAGTATAATGAAAGTTCAGAACGAACTTATTCATAATGCAAACAAAAAATTGAAAGAGGAAATCTTAGATTTCAAAGTCAAGACATACTCCAAGTTGAGAAAATAGTGAAATGAATGTTTTAATCTATTTTCCAAAATAGGTTCACTCTTCATATTTTTACAAAAACATCTTCCTTAATTGTTTTTTCCGAAATGTAGTCGTAGATTTTTGGGTTATTCAGAATATATCCAGAATAGTCCGATGCTTTCAAAAGAAGTACAGCTATCATTCTTTGAAGTCGCATACTGATATGGAACAACTCCTTAAATTCAAATTCGTAATCTTCCTCTAAGGACATATAGTCGTCACCATGCAAAAATTTATTTCTATGTTTGAAAATTAAATCTTCTTCTTCTTGTGATAGAACATAACCAAAGTTCAAAAAGGGTTCCACCAATTTTTTATTATTTGTTCCTTTATTGAAGTCGTGAAATTTGCCTTTAATTCTTGAAAATGTAGCGTTGTAATCTTTGAGCTCTTCTGCATTGAATGTTAATTGTTTGTACTCTTTTGCTACAGCATCAATTCCTTTTGCTGCTGTCTTTACGACAGCTTTTATTTCTTTAATGATTTTGTCGTCTTCAATTAATTTAGGGACTGAGACATCACCACCAATTAAAACTTTTGTTACGTTTTCCAACGCAACAAATAGTGTTGGGATTTTTAATTCAAGTGTTGCTGAATGATTGCTTATAAACAAAATTACGGCTCTCAAAACACCACCTTTGTTACATATCAACTCACAAAGTTTTGACAATGATTCATGCGGGAACTCGACCATGTATTTTTTTAAATCATCATCATCAAGTCCTATTATTTTTCCGTTTTTGTCTTTCTTGTATTTTGTCCTCTGTTTTATGCTCACTAAACTATGAGGTTTTGTTGAGTGAACAGGGAAACCACCGTAAATTCCACCACCTAAAATAACAGATAAGACACTTGCTGGGGTTTTGAAGTTACTAGAGGTATATGTCAATATGTAGGCCTCTTTTCCATGATATTCACCTTTCAAAAATGCGTAAGCAAGTAGTACCGAATTAGCCGTTTTTTGAAAGTCTTCAAGAGTTTGTTTGTTTATTGAATCAATTACTATAAAATATTTTTTGTCTTTTGTTTTATGTGTAAAAAAATGAACCTCCTTATTATTGATTGACAACTTAACTAATGTGCCAAATGTACGATTGCCGTCAACAGTATAGTGCCAGCCTGTAAAATCTCCCCACAAGTTTATTTCATGGTGTACTGGTAGAATAATACGATAACATCTTTGTTTTTTGTAGTAGCTTTTGTTTTTAGTTGAAATAGAATTGATGCTACCTTCAATGTATTTTTCCAAAGGGCTATCAATGTCTTCAAAACCAGGATAAGAAATTCCTGAAGGAATTATGTATTTACCTTTCGTAAAAAGTTGTCGTTCGTTATTGGTTAGTTTAACTTCTGTTTCTCTTTTAACTTCTACCTCTTTGTCGGTTTGAACTCCTTTTTTGATAAGCGTAGTTGTATTGAAGGAATAACGGTCTTGTACTTTTGAAAAATTAAATTCTCTATCGTTAAAGGCATGATTTTTTGTTGTCCCTACCTTCACATTAAATTTTTGGTCTTTAGAAATGTCCTCAATGAGTTTTAGTGTATCGAATATATATTTGTCTGTTTTACTCATATTTGGTCATTGGATTTAATGTTTGAGGAGTCTCACCTTAGCATGACGCATAACGCCCCGTCTATTTACGAAGATTAAAGTAGCCATTAAAAAACAAATAAAAAAGTCCGTTTTTGATTTTCGTAAACAGAATGTTAGGCGTCAGTGGAAGCTTGTGAGCATTGCGCCTAACGTTTTTCGGCTTGGCGATGTGGCGGATTTTAGCACAAAAGTTCAATAGAATTACTACCGTTGAACCTTGCACAAATGTTTCATAGAAGCACTTCAGCCGCCATATTGCCAAACCGATGTTAGTGGCAGTTTTTTTTCTATCCTTTATTCTTCAGTTTGATATTCGTAGAAATCTTTTGCAAATTCAATTGTCGATTTATCAGCCAAAGGATGAGTGATACAGTCTTTTAATTTTTGAATTAATTTTTTCTGCTCGTTTTCTTCTTGTCCATTAATCATTCGATTAAGCATCCAAACTGTCATTTGAGTTGGATGTTTATCCAATGATTTCATTAGAAACTTTTCATAATGACCTTCAAATTTTTCTAGCGTATGAACTGGTTCTCCTGGCGAACCAAATTCAACTTCCGGATGTTTCTCCAACAAGTTAATCATAACTTCACAAGCTAAATAACCGTCAGAATTTTGTCGTAAAGATTTTGTTAGTTCGTCGATTATTTCCAAATTCTTAAAATCCTCTGAATTTTCAATTTTGAGGTTTTTAAATTTCTCAATTATTTCGTTGGTTGTCATAATTTCTTTTAATTGCAGGGTTCTGTCAAAATTGCCACTAACTCCCAAATATACGCAATTACCCCTTTTGCCGGCTTTTCGTTCCTAAGCACCCTCAAACTCCAAAAACCCTTTAAAAAAGATGAAATAGCCGGTTTTAAACGCTTACAAACGCATATATTCAACTACAAACAGTTGCCAACCGAATAAGCGCCGGACACTGCCTTACCTTTGTCCTGGCAATTTGATGAAGCGCTTCAAAAAATCAAACGGCTTAGTTTACAGAAAACCATTTTATTTATTTTTTAAACCAAAAACACCATGAACACCTTAAGAAACCGCGTACAGCTTATTGGCAATTTAGGAACAGACCCAGAAGTAAAAACCATCACCGGCGGACGGAAAGTTGCCAAAATCGTGATCGCCACCAACGAAACGTATAAAACACAAAAAGGCGAAAAAGTAACCGAAACCACCTGGCACAACCTCACCGCCTGGGGCAACAACGCAGAGTTTGCCGAAAAATACCTGCAAAAAGGCGCCGAAATAGCCGTGGAAGGCAAACTAAAAAACAACAGCTATACCGACAAAGACGGTATCAAACGCTACACCACCGACATCGAAGTTTCCGAACTGCTGATGCTCGGCTCAAAAAAATAGGTTCTCCCCCGAATCAGTAGGCAAATCCCGCCTGGCATGTCGGCCAGGCGGGATTTTGTATGCATGACGCTACCAGATCAATACAATTGACTTCTTTCTGTTTTTTCTTCCCATCCCACTTGCAGCCGAAGGGCCAGGAACCTGGCCAGCTTTCTGGCGCTTGCACCCTCAACAGTGGTAAGCACTTTCGTCTTCCGGTTGCCTGCCGACATTAACAGCACATCGAAAACATGGAATTCGTTTCTCCTTCCCGTCCCATTGACCCTCACAGAAATGCACTCTACCACGAGCACTTTTACGGGCGTTTCCGGCAGACGCAACAGCCTGAGGGCATACTTCCAGAACAATCGCTGCGAATACATGCGTAGCGTGTTTGAGTTGCTGTTCAACGCAAAAACATTTTTGCAAGACCACAGCGCCCAGGAAATCAAACCTGACACCAAACCAGCTACTATAGATAAATTCAGCAGGAACACGAACGCCAGCACCAGTGCAAAGCCTGCCATCACCAGAAGTAAATGGTTATGTACACTGATTTTACCAACAGGCATCGCAGACAGAGGCTTCTTATTTGCATTCATTAGCATAAAAAAACCGGCTGAATGGCCGGTATTTCTAGCTTAAACGTGATCGTTATTTATTTCACTACCATGATGCCATTTGCCAGAAAACGGATTTCCTGTTTGGGTTCGGTAATGGCATCGATCTCCGATTGCGGTTTTTTCGCATCTTCTGCATAATGCTTCAGTTCTGCTACCGACGTTGTTTTGGTAAAGGCAATACCGTCGAGTACCACTGTTTTTCCTTCGATCTCGGTGGGCACAAAAAAGGCATAGTCTTTCATCTTCACAAAAGCGGTTGTTTTATCATCGATCACCAGGTTCATCCAGCAGCCTTTTTTAGCGCATGAACTTTCCACGCGGGCTTTCACTTTTACAGCCAAGGTGTCTTTGGTTTTAAGCATGGCCGGCACTTCGGCAATAGGAATGGCACCTGCTTCGGTTACTTTAGCACCATAAGTATCTCCGGGTTTGGCGTGGCCCGCAGGCGGCTGGGCGTTTATTAACAAGGCTAAACATGCAAAAGCAAGTGTAAAAATCAGTTTTTTCATGAGGTCGTGTGTTATGAATGGATTTTAAAGATACAAAAAACATTGCAAACAAACAGGAAAGCAAGCGGCAGCCTCTTAATCGTCGTGCCCTTTCGGGTTTTTGACCTTTTGCTGCAAATACAGTTGCTCTTCTTTTTCCATGGCAAGGCGCAGCGAGTCGCTGATCTCTTTCTCGCCCAGGCGATCGAGGTTTGGTTTGCCGGCATTGACCCAGGCCGTGTACCAAATGCTGCCTACCATGATGATGCTCTCGCGCATGCGGCGCTCCACCTGCCCGCGGATCATCTGGTCGTAACGATTGGTGTATTCTACCGAATATACTTTCGTCATCAGGTTACCGCGGTTTTCATAGGCATATTTGCGGTCGGTAGGAAATTCCTTGTTGAGCTTCGCCTCAAATTTCAACACGCTATCTACGGCCATGTGGCTATCGTAAACCACTTTCCAGGCCGATTTGATGGGCGAATCGATGTAGCGTGAGCGGCCCACAAAATAGTCGTAATCCTCGGCCTTCAGCTCCGGGATACGGCTTTCCCAAAAGCCGTGAATGCCGCGCTGGCCGGTCATCTGCCCGTTGTAATTTTCGGTGGTGTGCAGCGGCACGTGCGCATCGGCTACATAATGCCCCAGATCGGCACTGTAATGCAAAATCAGATCGAGGTTCTCGTCCTTAAACGCATTCATCAGCTTGTAATAGTGCTTTTCAATCTGCCATGGCACAATGCCGTAGGCCATTAGCGTGTCTTCGGTGTATTTGGCCACCGCCGGCTTCCAGAATTTCGGCACGCTATCGAACGCATGCTCGCCGTAATGATCAATGTCGATGTAATGCCGTGGCGCTTCGCCTTCCACGCCGTAGCGCCGTTTGTCAGGATCCACGGCATGGTTGGTAATAAACTCGATGTGCTTTTTATAGAAGCCGACCATTTCGGGCGGTAGCGTAAATACCGCCATGCGGTTAATGCGCTTATGCCCATAGAAACCCCAGGAATGGGCCTGCTGTTTCGGCAGCAGCCAAACAAACGCCAGCGTTAAGATCACACTTAAGATAATGAATCTGCCTTTCATGTCTTTTGTTATGCAGAAAGCCACTCTTGCAACTGCTGCCCTGTAAAGATACACGATCCTGGCATAAAAACGCAGCTTTCCGCAAAAGAGATCAACCCCATGCCTGACGCGCCTCTCTTACCAGCCTGCGCCGGCTGCCTATGCGCTCGACACAAAGCATAAGCTGTTACAAGCACACTCATAGCGGGCACAAGCCACATCGCCATTCGGGAAATTTGGATCAGGGGAGATCGGGTTAGCTGCTTACCGGCTAAACATCGAACCAAGTGTCGTTCTCCGTCCCGGTAACCGGCAATCGATTTACATACCGCCTAAGAGTAAAGTAATTTTGTTCATAGCTTTGTAAATTTTAAGTTAACATAAAATTACAATTATAGGAAGCCTATAGATAGAGGGGCGCCCCCCTATTCTACTGAACAAGCGATTTCAAACGGTCAAACACAAAAAACCCCGTATGAACATAGTCATACGGGGAGTGAATAGGAGCTTTTGGTTATTAAGCCTTCGCTTCCTGCGCTGCTTTAATTTTAGCTTTGATGTTTTCCGTAGTGATGGAATTCGGCCTTTCGATCGCAGAACCGGTTGCGCGGTCCCAGATAAGGCTGGCCAATACACCCAATGCACGGGATACACCAAACAAGACCGTATAAAAATCATATTCATGCATGCCGTAGTGCACCAGCAGAGCGCCAGAATGGGCATCCACGTTTGGCCAAGGGTTTTTGATCTTACCTGTAGATTCGAGGATAGGAGGCGCCACTTCATATACCATTTGTACGATCTCGCAAATGTTGTCGTGTTTGATGTACGTTTTGTAAAAATCCTGCTGTGCGGTAAAACGAGGATCGGTTTTACGCAACACAGCGTGGCCATAGCCCGGTACCACTTTGCCTTCGGCCAGTGTTTTTTTGATGTATTCGGCAATTTGCTCCTTGGTAGGAAGGCCGCCGCCGAGGTTTTCTTTCAGCTCCATGATCCAGCCAAGTACTTCCTGGTTAGCCAAACCATGCAACGGACCTGCAAGGCCATTCATACCTGCTGCGAAAGCGAGGTAAGGATCGCTTAAAGCCGAGCCCACGAGGTGCGTTGCGTGAGCCGATACGTTACCGCCTTCATGATCGACGTGAATGGTAAGGTATAAACGCATGAGGCGTTTCATATCAAATTCTTCGTACCCGAGCATGTGGGCAAAATTAGCCGCCCAATCGAGTTTATGATCCGGCTCGATGTGTGCGCCGTTTTTGTATTTACGACGGTAGATATAGGCCGCAATCCTTGGCAAACGCGCAATAAGATTCATCGAATCTTCGTACACATAGTCCCAGTAATCTTTTTTATTAATGCCTTTGGCATAAGCCTTCGCAAATACGCTTTCGGTTTGCATGGCCATGATGCCCACCACAAACTGCGTCATCGGATGCGTATCCACCGGCAATTTCTCGATCACGTCGAAAACATGCTTCGGCACATTGCTACGCTTTTGCCACTCGTTGGTAATGAAACTTACATCTTCCTGCGTAGGCAATTCGCCCACGAGCATCAGGTAAAAAATTCCTTCCGGCAACGGCTCAGTACCACCCGGCGCTTTTGGAAGGCTCTTGCGAAGTTCCGGGATCGAGTAACCCCTGAAACGAATTCCCTCTTCGGCATCCAGCTTTGACGTTTCCGTTACCATACCCACCATACCCTTCATGCCCTGGTAAACCTGGGCCACGGTGTATTCTCCTAACTTGAGATCACCGTGATTCTTGATAATGTCTTTAATTTCTGCCGCCAAAGGCACTGCTTTCTCGCGGAATTTATCTTTTAACCTGTCCATCTTTTTTACACTGTTTAATTAACCACGTAAATTTATACAGTGTATTGATTTAAACAAACTTTGTTTATAATATTTTTACGTTATTTAGTCTAATTGCCCGGCTTGCCGCAAAAGACTATACGCCACATCTACAGGACCTGGCTTTAATTCCTGCGCAAACGGGTCTTTCCTTGCGAATCGGCTTCCACCGGGATGCCTGCCTGGTGGTAAAAACTGTTTTCGTCGAGCTGCGCTTTTACCCGGACATAATAGGTAACCTCATCGTTGGCAAGGTATTTCCAGGCGGCTCGCATCACATGGCTTACCTGCACTTCCACAGGTATTTGCAGCTGCGTTTCCGAAAGCGGTTTTACCTGGATCTCTTTGTTGTAAACACCGTCTGAGCTCACCAGGTTCTCACCGAGCGATAAGCTATAAGCTACATGACGAATGTTCAGATCCAATAAATCGCCACGGTTTACAAGGGTTACCGAGGCATTGAGCGACACGGTTTTGCGAAACAAGTCGATACCGGTAATTTCCACATCGTTTACCCGGATTTCAGGCGGAACAGGCACTTTGATGCGTATGCGCCTCGAAACGGGTATTTTTTTGCTACCAAAAATAGTATTATACACCACATAAGCATCTACATCGAGGTAAGTAGAATCCTGCTGCTGAAGGCTCCGGATAGTGCGCATGGTTTTTGAAACCGGAATTCTCAGCGGCAGGTTGAATGTATCGAGATCTCCGGGCTTTTGCCGGATGTTCAACACCTGTTTGCGGTTAAAAAGCTGCGAATCGGCCAGCGCTATGCGGTAAAACAAGGTATCGAGGTTGAGGGTGAACAAACTTTTGTTTTCCAGGTGCATACCGATGGATACATAAGCTGTATCCTGTTGTATGGACGCATTCACCAATGAAATGCCTTCCAGATCGGGGAGTACCAGTTTCAGGGCCTTTTTGGGATTTAAGAATAAAACAGCAACCGTAATGCCTGCTGATACTACAAATGCAGCAATAACTACCCATACTATTCGTCGCGTTCGAGATACCATATCCCGGCAATGCAAATTTGCTGCCCGCTGCAACATGGGATTAAGCATCATGTTCTACGCCATTCCTCCCAACTAAAAAAGCTGCCCGGTAAAGGCAGCTTCTTAAAAACATATATCCAACTGGCTAAACGGCCACACTGTGTTCGCGCAGGGCGTCGTTGAGCGAGGTTTTCAAATCCGTGCTTTCTTTGCGCTTACCAATAATCAGCGCGCAAGGCACCTGAAACTCACCTGCCGGAAATGATTTGGTATAAGAGCCTGGAATGACCACACTCCGCTCCGGCACATAGCCTTTCATTTCCACCGGCTGGCTGCCAGTGACGTCTATTATTTTTGTGGACATGGTAAGGCACACATTGGCGCCCAGCACGGCTTCGCGTCCTACACGCACGCCTTCTACCACAATGCAGCGCGAACCGATAAAGCAGTGGTCTTCGATGATCACCGGCGCCGCCTGCACGGGCTCCAACACTCCACCAATGCCAACACCACCACTCAGGTGCACGTGCTTTCCTATTTGGGCGCAGCTCCCCACCGTGGCCCAGGTATCTACCATCGTCCCTTCATCCACATAAGCGCCGATGTTCACAAAACCGGGCATCACAATCACACCTTTGGCAATATAACTGCCATAACGGGCAATAGCCCCAGGCACGGTTCTTACGCCGGCTTCTGCAAAATTGGTCTTTAGCTTCATTTTATCATGAAACTCAAAGGGCTTCAACTCCATTGTTTCCATCTGCTGGATGGGGAAATAGAGGATCACGGCTTTCTTTACCCAGTCGTTTACCTGCCAGGTACCGTCGGTCTTTGGCTCGGCTACGCGCAAGATGCCGCGGTCGAGTTGATCGATGATTTCGCGGATAGTGTGTTGATTAGCAGCGTCTTTTAACAGCTCGCGGTCGTTCCAAATAGCTTCAATGAGAGATTGCATGAAAATTCGTTTAAAAAATGTTTGGCAAGTTAACTAAAATATGTATATTTGCACTCCAATTTTTTGGAATGGTTGTGTAGCTCAACTGGATAGAGCATCTCACTACGGATGAGAAGGTTTGGGGTTCGAATCCCTACACGATCACGAACTAAAACCCTTTGAAAGCAGAGGGTTTTATTTTTGAAAATATGGTGAGGTAGCTCAGTTGGTTAGAGCATCGGATTCATAACCCGAAGTTCAAAAGTCCTGAAAGCCAAGCCAGTCAAGAGATTGATAACGTTCTTTAGAATTGCAATGACGATTTAATGACGAAAATTAAATTGTTGATAAATAAATGGCGGGATAGCTCAGTTGGTTAGAGCACAGGATTCATAACCCTGAGGTCACGAGTTCAAATCTCGTTCCCGCTACTAACAACGATACGGGTTTCAGAGGTTTCTGGAACCCGTTTTTCGTTAAAATCGTCATTAATTTTTCTTTTAATGACGATTTTCCTCTTTCTTTATCTGAAAATCACCACATTGAATACATACAGTACCCTTGATTATGAGTGCATTAGCTAACACTATCGAGAACAGCCAGAATTAGGTGCTGCGGGTAAAGAACGTGCTCAAAGGATGTGAATGGTACTACATCAGTGAAACATTATGTAGCTTCGCAAGTAAATTACAATGCGTAACAGATATGACGCCGAATTCTACCAATATAAATCTGATTACAAATACATTCTAAGAGTTGGCGCGACCTGAACCTGTCCGTATAACATGGAAGCCTTACCTACAATCAGGAGATTGTAAAGACAGTATATATTTCTATTAACTAATTTGATATGTCTTATTTCTATTTTTTCATTCATAAGATTGCGCTTAAAGGATTGCGAAAAAGTTTAAAAGCTTAACGCATAATCGCATAACCATAAGGGTCTACAGACACTTCGGCCCGATATCCAGGTATCATTTTTAATGTCTTTAAATCAATAGCCGTTACATTCCCGTTTCTACCACTACACAAAGAGGCATGGTGCGGAGCGGGTCCGCCCGTGGAAACATTCCGGTTTGTAACATATACCCGTCCATGCTGCTCGTCGATCATAACACCGTGAGGTTGGTGGCCGCTATACAGGCTTGTTATAACAGTATTTGTTACACAATCGATTATATAAATGGAACCCCGCCTTGTTGGATAGGAGGGATTTAAGTCCTCCATGCATGATACAAAGAGGTAATTCCGGGAGACCGAAATAGCCATTTCCTGTGGAAAATTCCCGACCGCTATAGTTGCCAGAAGATTATCGTTATTTGCATCCAAGACTTTGATCTCATTCGATTCCTGGCATGAAACATAATACCTGCTGTAATCAGGACTAAATAGTATCTCGTGGGGGTCCAGCGAGGATGCATTGTTGGGTTGCCCGCTATTATCTAACACAATTTCTTCATACTGAGAAAAATCAGCCGGGATCTTGAAAAGGTAGTTTCCCATCTGGGAGGTAACATACAACGTATCGTCCGTTTTATTAATGGCAATTCCGTGAGACCAGGTTAAACCGGAAATCGTTCGTTTCACAATCATGCTGTCTGTTTTAACTTTCTTGATCTTACCGCTCGCTGACCAGTCGACTATATAGGCGTATTGGCCATCAGAGTTCAGCGTAAAGGTATTCCAGCTACCAAGGCCTATATTAGCTTCTCCGACAAATGAATTGTCACTCACCCGGTACTTCTGAAAAACCCCCGCTGCTAAGAAGGATACATACCAAAACTGATTGTCTGGTGATATTTTGATAAAATGAGGGGCTTCCACGTACCCTTCGATCTTTCCTACGTTCGTTGCCCTTGCGGCAAGCATCGTTTGTGCATCAAAAGTTGTAACCATGTCGCAACCCTGGTTGGAAACATAGAATTTTCTTGCTGTTTTTTCAGAAAAACGTATTTCACCATTGGCGTTTGGCGCTCCATTTTTAATCCAATCGTGTAAGATCTTCACTTCGTCAACAGACAATGCGGAGCTATTGATCGGCATCCTGGGTTTAAGTTGTATTTCCCCAAATTCTCTGTAGGAATTCACATAGTAAATTAAGGTGCTCAGATCCGGGCGGTAAGGAATAACAATAGCCCCGCTCACGCTCCCTTCAAACATCCGGGTCCATGAAGTCAACGATACCCCAGCCGCTGCGCTACGGCTGACATCATTGTGACACCCGGCTGTGGCGCATTTCTTAATAATGATCTCACCGACCTCTTGCGGAAAGCCCGCAGTGGAATAATCCGATTTCCCCTTGTCTTTCGTACAGGACCAGGCACTGCCCGCCAACATAGCCAACGACGTTATTACCGTATATTTCAAAGTATATATTTTCATAGAATGTAAGATTGGGGATAACATGCATTCGGTATAGTATAAGGCCCTGCCTCGCAGCAGGGCCTTATGATTCAGAATTTCCGGATAATACTCAGACGCAAACGATAACCAGCTTTGTTCTGATCACCATTCATGTTCTGAAATAATGGAAGAGAGACTGTAACAGGTATCGTCCAGGCCTTCAGCGTTATGGCTGTCCCAAGCGTTGCAAAACCCATGTAGTATCCTGAATTAGGATCCGTTTCATCTTCGGTTTTGATCGCTCCAAGCCATTCGCCATAATAGCCCGTTGTGAGGTACCAGCCAAAATCGTGCTTAGCACAGCTATCGGCACAAGCCTCACCATGACCTTTTAGTGTATAAGACAACTGAACGTTTTGCAATGACACACTGCTATAGGTTGTGCCTCCAAATCCGCGTGTTGTCTGGCGGTGAAAAGCACTCCCGATAAGGGCAAACTTATTCCACCTTTGGGAGGCAGCTATGCTCAGGATCGGATCATAAGAGCCGGAACCAACAACAACGGTCGTTTCATCAAAAGCAGAACCTTTCTCAACGCCGGTAGGCAATTCAACACCTGCAGACAATGCCAGATTGAAGTTGTTTTTCCGGATAAGATTGTAGGTCCCTAATAACATCAGATCGCCCAATCCCTTGTCATTGCCCATGCGGGTATTGAGCACGGCATAGGGAATCATCGCCGAAAGTGTGAGCCTGTCAGTTAAGCCATACTTAACTCCCAGAGAGCTCAGAAGTATACTTGACAAAGGCGTTTCCTCTGCCATTCCTTCTCCGGAGTCGTGCCCCGAACTTTCTTGTATGCGGATGGTTCGGAAATCACCAACCGCTTCTACGGCAAACTGACGTTTATTTAGTGTAAACACGCCGCTTGCGTTATCTGTGTTTAAAGCAGAGCCTGCGCCTGCGCAACAAGCGCACTGACTATAGACGTCGTTAGAGCACAATACAAGAGCACTAACAACCAATAATGATATTTTCATCGGGTATTATAAAATTTAAGATAAATAAATAGAGATTTAAACCAGCTTCCCCTGCTTCGGTGGCCGGAAAACGGAGCTGTTCATTCCCTTCAGAATGAGCAGTTGGTTAGGCTCTGCGTATTCCTGCTCCTGATAGGTGTAAAATGTAAATTGATATGGATCCTGACAAAACTGGACTTCCTCTTTGATTTTAAGCTCTGGTGACTTACCGGATTCTTCCCGATCCGTGTGTTCCTTCAATTGCTTATTCAGGTAACATTTGCCTTTACAACAGTTACCAGGTTCGTCTTTACGCACACAGAGTGTCGCCGCTATCTCCTGCTGATTGACCTTGAAATTCACAAGAATAAAGAGCTTACCGAAAGTCTGAAACAACATGCCTGTCATCGCTAATATGTGCAGGCATTTAACCATTATAGCGTCCGTAGCGGGCTTTAGCATTCTTAATTTTCAACTTTCTTTCTCCCCTGAAAATATACCGTTGCAGCGAAACGGAGTACACAGGATAAAAGCGGGCGTAAGATCGCTTAATGATTGGGAAACCAACAGAGAAGTCTACGCGGAGATTGGAATCGAAGATCGCCTGTACGGAAGGGTAAACTTCGACATAATAGCCTTTATCCAGTATAGGCGTTTGTATGGGTACGTTCACATTTCCGAATTGGGTTACCGTAGCCGCCTCAAAAGATTTTCCCATCAACTCCACATAGAGGTTTACATTCGTTTGGCCATAATCGGAGTATGTCTTGGGATGAGCCAGGTAACCAAATGACAGGTTATAGAGCACTGCCCGGCCATAGTGTATCCTCGTTTCGACCGGTATTCCGAAGTCAGGAGAAAAGCCGTCGTAATATTTCGGGATAATCAGCCCACCGGTTAAAGAAGCCGAAAAATGCTTGTTCAGGTAGGTTGCTATCAGACCTCCGCCATAGCCCCTGGTATCATCCATGAGTGTCGGCTCAGACTCATCGTGAGCCACGCCGACATTGGACCAATCCGCATAGACCCCCATCCTGAAGTGCTGGTGCTTCCGGTCAATGGTCAGAAAGCGGTATTTTGCATACAGGTAAAGACCACTAAGTTGATATGGGTAGCGTATTCCTCGGGGAATTGTGTTCGTGAAATAGAACGTTTGGTTACCGGAATGGGTATGGGTCACCAGATTGGGTGGCAAATCGTTGCCGTGATGATTTGTTACGGAAATGGTTGCCATTACCGTGAGTTTCGGCAGCAGACCATACATAACTCTGAGGGCAAACATTCTACGCTTAATATCCACTTCAGGGTACATCCTGTAAAAAGGCCGTATTCCGATAACGCCTTTCGGAATTGTACTGGCCGGTTCTGTGAAGGGAAATAATTCCTGAGAGGTCGTGTTGTGAAACAGCGATAACATCATCGACGCTAAAATAAGGCGTTTCCAAAAAGGCTGTTTAAAAAGACTATGATCTCCGGTAAGCATGAGGTTATCAGATTGCAGTTTAATCTGCGGGCGCGAGGTAATAAAGTTCCTGATGTTTAATAGTGCAATGACTTTTAATTAAATTCTTCCATACTTTAAACTCTTCTCTTGTCATAAATTCCTTATTCACCACTTCCAACAGGATTTCTCCCTTTTGCAGACCTGTAAGCGGTTTTACGAAACAAAACAGACCGCTCACACCTTTAAAGCTTACAGGCGATGCACCGGAGAGATCGTCTGAAAGGGTATAAGAGACTTTTAAGGAGCCGACAGAAAACCCTGCGTCTGTTACCGCTTTTGCTATTTTATTAAGCTTAATGAGTGCATTCTTTCTGAAAACAATCTTTCCGGCGGTATTTTCAAGGTTCATTTTTACCTCTTGTACAAAGTCCAGCTTAAGCAGGCTCATTTCAACAGATCGGGAACATTGAGAACAGGTTAATCCATTTACTCCAAGCTCTGCAGAATTAAATTGAGCCGGAGCTTTCTGAATGCCAAAAAAAAGACCAACCAGAATGGATAGGGTGTGTGGCACGAACATGCTTAGTTTCTTCATTGTCTGATCACTTTTGTTAAATAAAATCCTTTGGCTGTCGCTATTTTCAGAAAATAAATCCCCGTGTGAGTGATCACCTTAAGCGACACTTTATCAGAAGGTACTTCTACGCGTTTTTCCAATACACGACGTCCCATATAGTCATAAAAGATGAGTATTTCGATGGGCTCTTCTGACAACGAGGTTTGAACCGTTAATTCGTCCAAAAAGGGATTTGGAAAAATCTTAAACGAGCTGGCGTCGTTCCAATCCCCGAGTCCAACTGTATTCAGGGTATCTAAGGCCAGCTCTGCCAGAGTCGCGTAAGCCAGTTTACAGCATTTCTGATAAAAGTCTAAATTGAATTTCGCAAGTGAATCCGAAGGGGTATGCCAGAAAGGATTGAAATCGTTATCATATTCCTCATCAATACCTATAGCGGAATAGCCTCCGTCCCAAAAAGGTGCATGGTCTGTCGAAGTGTTACCGGGATCGACGACATGCAAGGTCAATTGGATGTTGTACGTCGTGTTGCATTGCTGCGCTCTGTCACGTAAGGTATAAGAGTGCGCAACTGGGCGCACATTCAGATCTGCCACAGCATCGTTATTGCCGTCCCATCCCAGCATATCGACATTGATATATCCCATGAGCGTGTTGCCCGATGTCGTGATCGACGGTACATACGCTTTGCTTCCAAGCAATCCTGGCTCTTCCTCATCCCACAAAACAAAAACGATGGTATATGGAAAATTATAATTGCCAAAAATCCGGCCTGCTTCCAACACGGCAGAGGTTCCACTTGCATTATCGTCTGCTCCGGGAGCAATGGTGGTTGTAGGCCAGTTGTCATAATGTGCACCAAGCATAAACCATTTGTCAGGATATTTGTAGCCAGGCTTGATCGCCAGCAGGTTTTTCCCCTGTGCATTAAACGTAAACGAATCAACCTGATAACCAAATCGCGAAAATTCGTTTTTCATAAACTGGAATGCAATCTCATTGCCGGGTTGTTGGTACTGGCGGGAACTGATAAGATAGCTTTGACTACCAACAGCAACCGGTTTTTCGCCGCACAGTTGTTTGACGAAATGTGTCAGCGAATCAAGTCTGAGGTCATTTAGTAGATTCACAACAACAGGATGCTGGGCTAAAAGAGACGGAAATGAATAGAGAAGGCTCAGCAAAAATGCAAATTTGAATGATTTCATCACTAGTGGTTTTTTAATCCTTCATAGAAATAGGTTGATTTAATAACGCGGGAGCCTATTTTCAGCTCGAAGGTCATATTTATAGATTGTGTAACATCCAGATCCGCACCGACCAGTCTACCGTTGTGAATCTGGAGAATTAAAAGATCGGTTTTTCCGTTGCGGTATTTCAGATAAACTATTGCCGTATCACCATCAAACGGAATTTCTTTATGGTTGCGCTTCAGCAAATACACCGTAAGCTTATCTTCCAGTTGCATGGGATCGACCACCACTTCTAATTTATATTTACCTGCATCAATGATCTGACCACCATGTTTTGGACCATATTTATAGGATGGGGTTTTGTTCGCATGCTCTTCATCATCACTGTGATTATGCTGAGCATTACAAAAGATGCTGAAAAATACAAGAAAGACAAGGCAGTATAAACGATTGTATGCAAATCCTGGATCGTGTTTATGGAATTTCTTATATGACATTAGAGAAGCTGTTAATGGTTAAAGCAACAATCATCGTATTATAGCCGAAAGAGATCAGCGAGTGAATCAGCACAAAGCGCCGGATGGCTTTGGAGGTCACCTGCACATCGGATACCTGAAAGGTCATGCCTACAACAAATGAGAAATAAGCAAAATCAACATAATCCGGTTGTTCCTTGTGAGGAAATTCAATCCCGCCAACCTTACTGCCCGTATTAAGGCTATTGTGATCGTGATACAGATGAGCATAGCGTATTGTAAATGTCGTATGCAGGAGAAGCCACGATAGAAAAACAGGAGAAAGATAGATCAGGGCATGGAGCAGCTTGTTTTGCTCACTTTCATCTTTTTCCATTTGCAGAACCATCGTGCCAAAAAGGCTAAAGGAGATAGCGATGAGGGTAATGGCAAAGATGACCTTTAAGCCATTGTCTTGCTGGGAAACAATATAGCAAAGCTCTTTTTTGCTGGTTGTATAGAATAGAGCCCAACTTAAAAAAAGCATTAACACGCAGAAAATATCCCAGCTCAGGATCAGGCGGTTTTTTAACTGGACAGAGAACCAGGTCATTAAAAGAAAGGTTAATCCTGACAGTACCAGACAAATCACAAGTTTTTTATATCCGGAAATTCTTTCTGACCAGTGGTGTGTATGGCTATTTGGCATCGGTGACGTTCTAAGCGGGTTAGGATTAATGTTGGTCTATGCTCTCAGAGTCTTGCTTTTCCAGGCGGTACATGCCCCACCACGCAGCTGGTGCCAGCAGGATGACGCTCCACATTCCAGGGAAATACGAATAGCTCTTTGAAGTAAAGAATGGAAAAATGAAATGCGCCAATTCGGTGACTCCCATAGATGTGAAGAATGTCCAGGCCAGGTAATAGCCCAGGGGATGCTTTTTCCAGATCAATAGAGGAATCAGTAGCCATATCAGGGCAATGGCATACAAGGCAATGGCCTGCCATGAGCTTATATCCGGGGTCGCTACCCCTGTCAGCTTTGCCAGTGCCGGAAAAAAGCCCATTTGACGCTCTTCGATCTTGTGCACAATAAAAAAGCAAAGTGTGATGCTATAGGGCAGGATGATGTTCCTTAGTGGCACCCGCGAGAAAGAAAACAACCAAATGAAAAAGCCACCCAGATAGCCGAAGGTAAAGATGAGTGCCGGAACACTACCTAAGGCCATGTAACCTGAAAAAACAGCGATACTACTGAATGAACAGGCTATAGCGATTGTGGTTTTTGATTTTGCAGGACTTGTTTTCATCTGGCTAAAACGTGATGATTTATCAGAACTTCATTTTCTGGATCCTAACGGCGTTCAGGATCGCGAGCAGCGCCACGCCAACATCGGCAAACACCGCTTCCCACATGGTTGCTAATCCACCGGCTCCAAGCGCAAGCACAATAACTTTTACTCCAAATGCCAGAGAAATATTCTGCCATACAATTCTTTTCGTCACCTGGCTGATCCTGATGGCTGTCACAATTTTGTAGGGCTGATCGGTCTGGATAACCACGTCAGCCGTTTCGATGGCGGCATCGCTGCCCAAACCACCCATCGCAATACCGACATCACTTAAAGCGAGAACAGGTGCATCATTTATACCGTCGCCTACAAAAGCAACAATCTGTGAAGAATCTTTCTTAATTTCTTCGACTTTCTGGACCTTATGTTCTGGCAGAAGATTTCCAAAAGCATTACTTATGCCCAATTTTTTGGCGACCTTGTCTACGACACTTTGTTTATCTCCGGATAGCATGACTATTTTGTTAACGGTGCCCCCCATTTGATCGACCGCTTGTTTAGCGTCTTCCTTCAATTCATCAGCGATCGTGATGTAGCCTGCATACGTGCCATTAATAGCTGCAACGACAATCGTATCAGAGATGGCATCGACTTCTGTGGGATACGCAATGTTGAATTTTTTGAGCAGCTTGGTGTTACCGGCCAGAATGTCTTTTCCCTGGTAACTGGCCTTCAGACCGTGGCCTGAGATCTCTTCTGTAGCCGACACGTCTGTTCCAAAGTCTTTGATCCCTGAATACTCAACGATTGCCCGGGCAATCGGATGGTTGGAATGAGATTCTACAGCCGCAATTGCCTTGACGAAGTCCTCCTTGTTTTGTCCCACTGCATTCACTTCCTGAACTTTAAACACTCCTTTCGTCAAAGTGCCGGTTTTATCCATAACAATGGCCGTGACTTTACTCATAAGATCCAGGTAATTGGAGCCTTTAAAGAGTATGCCGTTGCGCGAGGCCGCGCCGATACCTCCGAAATAGCCCAGTGGGATCGAAATAACCAGAGCGCATGGACAAGAGATCACCAGGAAGATCAGCGCCCGGTACAGCCATTCGGAAAAGACATACTCCTTCACAAAAAAGTAAGGAAGGAAGGCAAGCATAACCGCTAATAATACGACTATCGGCGTATATATTTTGGAAAACTTTCGTATGAATAATTCCGTCTGTGCCTTGCGGGATCCGGCATTTTGCACCATATCGAGGATACGTGCCAAAGAGCTTTCTGCAAAGACTTTGGTTACCTTGATTTCAACGACTTTGTCCAGGTTGATCATCCCGGCCAGCACGAGTTCACCTTCTTTGATGGAGCTGGGCTTACTTTCGCCCGTGAGCGCCGCGGTATTAAATGAGCTGCCTGCGGATTGCATCGTCCCATCCAAGGCTATTTTTTCTCCGGCTTTCACCTGGATAATCTCTCCGACTTCAACGGTTTCCGGCGCTACTTCGGTTACTGCGCCGTTGCGTATCACGTTTGCCTTATCCGGGCGGATGTCCAGCAATGCCTTGATGCTCCTTTTTGCACGGTTGACAGCAGCAGATTGGAAGAGTTCACCGACTGCGTAGAATAGCATAACAGCTACTCCTTCCGGATATTCCTTAATAAAGAAGGCTCCCACGGTGGCAATTGTCATCAACAGAAACTCAGTGAAAACCTCACCTTTGGCAATTACCTTTACTGCATCGATCATTACCGGCAGACCAACCGGAAGATAAGCGGCAATATACCAGCCCATCCTCACGTAATCTGTAAAAAATGAGGGCTTGATCCAATTTTCGAAACTAATACCTGTCATCAGCAAAATGAAGCTGAGGATAACCGGGGTATATGTTTTCCAGGGGCTCTCCTCTCCGCCTTCGTGGGAGTGGTCGTGATCATGGCCATCATTTTCCGAATGCACATGCGGTTTTCCGGTTTTCGCATCGATCTTTTCTTCCAGTGTGCAGCAGGTCATTTTGCCTTGTGCGTCATAGGTGTGCTGATGTTGGGGATCTTTATTTATCATAACATTTGGTTTTTAGTCACAGTTTAATCAATGTTTCGTAAATGAAATTTTCGACAGAATTTGTCTGTTTGCTTGTCTTTACATCTGGTAATAAAGTTTATCGTCTGGCTTTTCCACAGTGATTGCCTCTCCTGTCATTTGTCTGATATTGATTTCTATTGTTTTTCCTAGAGCCGTTACCGGAATATCAACCGGCGTGTTTTCAAATGGGTCTTGCATAAGAATGGCAGTCTTCTCGATGCTGATAAAAATCACGGGAATCAGCACCGTAAGACCGATCTCGATAATGATCTTAGAACCGTCAGAGTCTTCCAGGCCAAAAGGTAACAGGAGGGCGAACACGTAGATAAGCGTATGCAGTAGCAAACTGTAAGCTCTGGGGAACACCGTGTTCTTGATCCGTTCGCACATTCCCATGCTGTTGCACAAGCTGGAAAGGAGTGTATTGAGTTGCATGACCTGAAAATCGGTGAGCTGGTTGTCTTTATGCAATCGTTTGACTTGAACAGAATGCCCATCGATGATTGCATTTGGTACATTCGTCGCCTCAATCTTGTTTTCATTAAGGTATGTTTTTAGCCGATCGTTGAACGGCTGCCTTCTCAACGATTCGCCGAGCGCAAACACCCACATGATCTGCCTTTCGGCAAACATCTTGATCTCCTCCTCATTTCCTTCGGGAAGAAACTGGATCATCTGGCGGATGATGCTTCGCGAATCATTTACAATGGCTCCCCAAACTTTACGCGCTTCCCACCACCGGTCATAGGATTGTGAAGTTCGGAACGCCAAAAGCAAAGAAACAGCTGTACCGAGAATAGCCGTAACCGGTAGCGGTAGGGAAATGTTTTTCAGCCAAGGATGCGTGTCTATAAAGCCGACAAAAGCGGCAAAGCTGACAATCAGCAATACCTGGTATTTGATCTGACCGAAAAAATAACGGATGGAAATTCGTTTGTTTAATAGCATGACAGTTTCAGTTATAGTGTTTAATATTAAGGCATCAGGGAAACAGCTAGTACGCACCTACTTTTTTCCCTGTATCGTGTCGTATTAGTATTCAAATTCGTATGCCAGATTATCTTACCTGAAAATTATTTTTTTCATAATGGACTCGGCTTGTGATTTAATTCTGATGATGTATACTCCTTTTTCGTAAGCGCTTAAATCCAAATTTTCCGTGCAGGCCGGTATACAGGCAATAAGCTGCTTGCTTTCAAGAATTTGCCCGTGGATAGTCATCACGTCTATTTGAAGTTGTTGTCCTTTAAAAGCGCTCAGATCAATAGTTAAAGGGCCATTTGTAGGATTTGGGAAAACACTTAAGGTCGTAGCAGGAGAGTTTTCCAAAAGACCAACGCTGGTAATGCTCACAGTTGCCGAACTTGAGGCGCAGGGACTTTTTCCCACTTTCACGTAATAGATGCCTGCCTGTGCCGCCACGTAATTTTGTCCTGTCGCTCCGGAAACGATCGAATTATTGTAATACCATTGGTTGTTGACCGGTGAACTTGAGGTAAGTGTGCTCCCGTTAACCGCGATCGATGGCGTCGCAACCGGACCAACCACAACGGTACGACTAACCGATGTACTCGCTCCGGAGGCATTGGTAGAAACCAGGCTCACGGTATAGCTGCCGGGCGCTGTATAGGAAACCGTTGCATTTTGCAGGGTGGAGCCTGACGGATTTCCGCCCGGCATAGACCAGGCCCAGGATGTCGGACTGTTCCATGAATTATCCACTAATGTTAATTGTTCTCCAGGGCAGATAAAGTCATCCGATACTGAAAAATCTGCTTTTGGTGCGTTCCCGATTACCGCGTCGTCACGTTTATACCATATTGGAGAAGTCCATACTGTATTTCCATCCTGCTGAACGACGCGGATATAATAGTAATAACTTCCATTATTAGCGATGTTATGGGTGTAGCTAAGCGTATTACTGTTTGCATTTGACGTGAGTACGGCAGGAGAAATACCACTGCCGGGTATTCCATAGTAGACGGTAATGGAAGAAGTAGCTTCTCCGTCGGGATCCGTTATGCTAACCGAAAGCGTTGGACTTCCTGCCTGCGTATAAATCGACCCTATTGGCTGCATATTGATGGTAAAATTGACTTTGATGTTCCAATCATCAGAGCTATAAAATCGCATGCGTTTTAAACCGTCCATAATATTGGCGCGGGTAAGGGAGCTTGCAAGCACAACGAGCCTTCCTGCAGACTGTCGCCCAAAAACGGAATTATGCGTGTCATGATCCAGGCCTACACCCAGATGGTAACCTTGTCTCAACGCATTATTATAGTCACTGATATTGTTCGAGCCGGAAGGATTGGAATAGCTTGTATTGGTTGAATTTGCGGGCCCGCTCCGGGCGGCCAGGCCAACAATTGCGTTGTCCGCAGCCTGATTGAGCGAAGTGGCCAACAGGTTATCGTAATCTCCGGTGGATGGATGAGCCAGGTATGCAAAGGAGCCATTTTTTGAATTGATCTTCTTCCATAGCGAAGCATAATCGCTTTTGGCAACATAAACGTTATAATTATTTGCTTCCCAGCCTATCAGAGAATCATAGCCATATACAAGAACATGGCCTCCACCCGAAATTACGCCCCATTCCATACCATACATGGCTACAAAGCTTCCGTCCACGTTTGCAGAATCGGCCTGAAGCAGTCCTTGCCGGTAGAGTCCTGGCGATGTCATGCCTGCCTGCGCATGATTGTGATCACTGATCCCATAGAAGTCAATATGCTGAGATTGCCTGGCATAGTTAAAATCCTGTAAGGGAGTTGTCATCATGGAAGTCTGACTATCCTGATTGCCATCGGAATATGACGAATGTGCATGGATGTTTCCATAGTAATGGTTGAAAACCTGGCCTTTCATGGTTGAAACCATGAAAGCGAACATCAGTCCGTTTAAAATTGGGTTAACTTGTTTTATATTCATGGGTAGTAACGTATAATTGGGTGAATTGCAACAAATCGGGTTTATTGATATAAATCTAAAATCTTTTTAAGTGAAGGTGGTATTTTCATCGGCGTTAGAGCTGATATATCGGATCCACCGGTATTACCTACCGGGATTTTTCCTATGAAGGATTTTATGCCTCCAAAAACCAGCCGGGGAATCTGTCCGACTACTTCTTTATAACTCTTAATTCTGAGTCCGAATTTCAACATGAGCCAATGTACTTTTGTATGTTCTAGTGGATATGACTGTCCAAGAATATGAGCATGTTCCAGGTGCTTCCAGGCCAAGGGATAATCTCTGAAATTAAAGGCTCTCTGGTAAAAACCGAGTTCCTGCATGTAATATTGCTTTAGACCTTTTGGCATATGCGTGTAAAATTTCATAGACCTCACTTTTAAAGATGGCGGGCGAGAAACCAGGCGAGAAAAAACACCTTTTCAAACCTAAATAGTCACCCGGTTCCGCCCATGATCATCATCGTTTGTAATAGAACTTCATTTTTATTATTTGTAAACCTAATCAGTGCTTAGGTTTGTTATCTCGCATTAACTGCTAAGATGGCGGGCGTGAAACCGGGCTTGAAAAAAAACAACTTTACTAACCCAAAAGTCGCCCGGTTCCCGCCCATATCTTAGTGTTCATGTTCTCCGGAGTTCGTCATCTTTGCGAGAATAAAAAACGCACCGTGAGTTGCTATCTTAACATCGGCAGGAACGTCTTTTAAAAGAGTAATCTCGCTGTAACCTACGTCTGTCGTTCCCTTCCGGATAGGAATCCGCTCGAACGTTAATCCTCCCTCAGCAGGTTTTCCCTGTTCCTGGTGTTTGTGGCCGTGCTCGTCATGTTCTTCTCCGTCTCCTGCGCTATGATGTTCTTTTTCCGTATGAGCATCCGTAACCACAAAAATATAATCCTGTCCCTGGTAATTGACAATGGCCTCGGTAGGCACAGCATCCACTGTGGCATTCTCAAGACTTACAATTGCCGTAATGCTCATCCCATCGATCAGGCCCGACTTGTCTCCTTCTACCACGGCATGCACCGCTACAGCCTTTGTATTTTGCTCAAACGTGTTGCTGATAGCATAGATCTTAGCATCGTATTCTCTGCCGGCGTTATTGGTCAGTGTAAAATGGATCGTCTGACCTTCTTTCAGTTTTCCCAGGTCTTTTTCATAGACAAAAAGATCCAGGTGAAGCTGGCTGTTGTCAATAACGCCGGCAATGGTATTGTTGGCATCCACAAACGTTCCGATATTGGCAGATACATTACTGATAGCGCCTGCAATGGGGCTGGTAATGTTAATCACCGATTGAATGTTCTCACTGGTCAAAGCGTTCGCATTTACACCGATAAGTTCAAGCTGCTTTTGCAAACCGGCTTTCCGGGCTTTCAGCGCTTTTAACTCAGCCTCCGAACTCTGCAAACTTTTCAGAGAACTTGCATTCCCAGCTTGCAATTCCTGCTGACGCTTGTATTCGGTTTCTGCCAGTGCCAGTCTGGAGGAAGTACTCAAAAAATCCTCCTGCATGCTGATGAACGATGTATTGGCTATTGTCGCGATTACCTGCCCTTTCGATACGTTCTCGCCGGTCTGCACAAGGATGGATCTGATAACGCCCCCCATCAGTGCCGTGATTGTCGCTTTATTCTGATTTGGAACGGTAAGAATACCGTTCGCTTTCAGGGATGAGGTCAATTGTTTCTTTTCAACCTTTCCTAACTCAAGCTTAATTGATTTTACCTGCTCGGCATTGAGTTCCGCAGTGTTACTGTTTTCATGCTCATGGTCTGTTTCCTCTGTCTTTTCTTCTGAAGTTTCAGTGTTGTTCCCGCAGGACGGCAGCAGAAGCGCCAAGACCAGGAATCCGATAATAATTAATGTATTTTTCATGATTATGCTATGACTTATTGATTAAATAATTGATGTTAAGAACAGACTGGTTCACCTGGTTCACGGCTTGTAAAAATCCAAGCTGTATCTCGGTAGAGGTTTGTAATGCTTGCAGATACTCGATATAGCTGATATTCCCACTACTAAAAGCTGTTTTTGCGGTATTGACGATGGTGCCCGAGTTTGGCAGGGCTGTCGACTTGTAATAATTAAACTGGAACATAGCCTGGTTGTATTGTTGTACAGCACTTTGCAATTGAGCCTGCATGGTCAGTTTTTGATTGTCAGCTTCTTTCATCAGTGATTTTTGTTGATACCCCAGTGACTTTACCCGTGCGGTATTGCTGAAAAAGGTCAGCGGAATAGTGATCCCGGCATTGATGCCTGTGAAGCGCTTAGTGCGATCAAAATAGATATCTTGCCCATTGATCGTTTGCACACCGGTTAAAGATTGGTTAAAATAACCAATTGAAAAGTCCGGTAACACTTGAGAGGCTTCGAGCTTTTTGTTTTTTTCGGCAATAACCACTTGCTGATAGAGTGCCTTCAATGACGGATTGTTGTTTACCAGGGCCGTGTCAACAATTGCCGCCGTATTGAGGGGCTCCAGCGCCCGCTCGTCGCTGATACTGAAATCTTCTTTGAGGTTCAGCGCAGCTTTCATCAATGAGTAATTGGAAATGATATCGGTTTCGTTCTGCTGTAGCATCAACCTGATCTGACCACGTTTGGCTTCGGCTGTCGTTTTTTCCAGGAGATTGGTTTCACCTGTTTTATAACGTAATTCCGCTGCCTTAACAAAATCGGTATAAGCACTGTCCAGCTTTTGCAGCTCCCGTTTGTTCTGTTGAAGATTTTGTATCAGGTAATACAGGGATAATACCCGGGTTTTGACCTCATTGGCCGAGGCTTGCTGCTCAAGTTCTGCTCCTGCCTGCTGTGCCTTGTAGAGCGCCCTTCTTGCCGTGTAAAATGTCGGGAAGGGAATACTCTGTGAAACATTAAATCCAAGGTCCTGGTTAACGCTATTGTACTGACCATACTGGACATTCACGCCAGCCTTTGGCAATTCAAACACCGACTTCCTGAGGCTCTGCGCCGATTGCACATTGAGCTGTTGGGATTGTACGCCGAGATTATTCTTGACAGCTATCCCTACAGCCTCTTCCGGGCTTAAAGGTTTGGTGTTTTGTGCTTGAAGATCCTGGAAAGACAGGAAAGCTATAAGCAGTAAAGCAGCAGTTGGTTTTATGCGCATGGTGGATTTGGATGAAAAGAAATAATAAAGAAGCGGCAGTACAAACAGCGTTAGAAAGGTGGCTGTTGCCAGTCCTCCGATCACGACGGTAGCCAGAGGCTTTTGCACTTCAGCGCCTGCTCCGTGCGACAGGGCCATTGGAAAGAAACCCATAGAAGCTACGGTTGCTGTCATCAATACCGGTCGCAAGCGTTCTTTGGTACCGAGCTTTATCCGTTCGATGATATCGCTAACGCCATCTTTTTCCAGTTGATTGAATGTGCCGATCAGCACGATGCCATTGAGCACCGCTACGCCAAACAAGGCAATAAAGCCAATGCCTGCGGAGATACTAAATGGCATATCCCTCAACAACAAGGCAAAGACGCCTCCGATTGCGCTCATAGGAATCGCGGTGAAAATCAAAGCTGCCTGCTTAACTGAATTGAACGTGAAGAACAGAAGCATAAAGATTAAAGCAAGCGCCACTGGCACAGCAATCATCAGGCGCTTTGACGCAGCCTGTAGATTTTCAAAGGTGCCACCATACGTAAAATAGTATCCTTCCGGGAGTTTAACACCATCCAGCTCTTTCTGAATGTCTTTCACCACACTGGCTACGTCACGGTCTTTAACGTTAAAACCAATCACGATTCTGCGCTTTCCACCTTCACGGCTGATCTGTGCAGGCCCCAACTCCATCTTAACCTCTGCGACTTGAGACAGCGGAATTTGTGCGCCGTTGGCGGCCGGGATGAACAGACGACTAACATCATCGGTATTGACACGGTGAGCACTATCCAGACGCACAACCAGGTCAAAACGCCTTTCATTCTCGTACACTACTCCGGCGTTACCACCCGCGAAGGCCGTACTAACCAGGTGATTGATATCCTCGATGTTTAGTCCATAATTAGCAATCTGTGCGCGGTTATACCGGATAACAACTTGGGGCAGGCCTTCCACGCGTTCTACCATCGGTTCGGTAGCGCCTTTTACACGCTGAACAATAGCTTTAACCTTATTGGCTGCTATCAGGAGCGAATCTAAATCCTCACCAAAAATCTTCACGGCAACATCCTGTCTGATACCAGTCATCAACTCATTAAAACGCATTTGAATGGGTTGGTTTTTTTCAAAGAATACTCCCGGAATAGCCTCCAGCTTTTCCGAGATCTCATCTGCCAGCTCGTCATAAGATACCTCACGCGTCCATTCTTTTTGCGGCTTTAGGATAATCATCATGTCCGTTGCCTCGGGCGGCATAGGATCGGTAGGCACTTCCGCCGCACCGGTTTTACCAACAACCATCTTCACTTCGTCAAATTGTTTAATAATGCGTGAAGCCTCCATACTGGTTTCTATACTCTGTGATAATGAAGTTCCTTGTGGCAGTATGCAATGGAAGGCAAAATCGCCCTCCTGCAAGGTTGGAATAAATTCCCCACCCATCCGCGTGAAAATAAACACAGCTAGGCCAAACAGCGCTACCGTTATTCCCACAAAGGTCTTCTTGTAAGCCAGAGCTTTATTTAACAATGGCGAATACAGGCGTTGAAAGAATTTCATCATCCGGTCGCTCAGGTTTTCTTTTCCGGAAATTTTCTTCGGCAAGAATAAAGCACACATCATCGGGATGTATGTCAATGAAAGGATCAGCGCACCAAAAATGGCAAAGCCTACTGTTTGCGCCATCGGTCGGAACATTTTGCCTTCGATACCGATGAGCGTGAGTATAGGGATATACACGATCAGGATAATTATTTCGCCGAAAGCAGCGCTGCTTCGGATTTTAGAAGCGGACTGGAATACCTCGTCATCCATTTCAGATTGGGTCAGTTTCCCGATTGTCTTTCGCAAGGCCAGGTGATGCATAGTCGCTTCCACAATAATAACGGCACCATCGACAATCAATCCAAAATCAATGGCTCCTAAGCTCATGAGGTTGGCGCTCACGCCAAACACATTCATCATTGCCAGAGCAAAGAGCATCGCTAAAGGGATGGCTGATGCCACGATAATACCTGCACGAAGGTTTCCGAGAAATAGAACCAGGACAAAGATCACAATGAGAGCACCCTCGACGAGGTTTCTTTCAACGGTAGAAATCGCCCGGTCAACCAGATCACGTCTGTCTAAGAAAGGCTCAATAACCACATCGGGTGGCAGGGATTTTTGGATGGTGGGCAATTTTTCTTTGACGCGATCTACGACCTCGGCGCTGTTAGCCCCTTTAAGCATCATAATGACGCCGCCTACGGCATCTTTTTCACCATTGTAAGTCATGGCACCGTAGCGTATGGCACTGCCGAGGCCTACTTCGGCCACATCTTTTATAAGGATTGGGATCCCATTGGGGTTGTTCTTTACAACGATGTTCCGGATATCGTCAAATGAGCTCACCAGACCTACACCGCGAATGAAGTAAGCATTCGGCTTTTTATCAATGTACGCACCGCCGGTGTTTTCGTTATTTTTTTCGAGTGCTGTAAAAATGTCTGAAATCGTGACATTCATCGCTAACAGCTTATCGGGACTGATAGCAACCTCGTATTGTTTTAGCTTGCCGCCGAAGCTATTCACCTCTGCAATACCCGGAGTGCCGTATAGTTGACGCGCAACAATCCAGTCCTGCATGGTTCGCAGATCGATGGCTGAATATTTGTCCTCGGCTCCTTTGGCTGGGTGAATAATGTATTGGTATACTTCACCGAGTCCTGTGCTCACTGGTGCCAGCTCAGGAGTACCTACACCCGGCGGTATTTTTGATTCCGCTTCCTTTAAGCGCTCGTTGATGAGCTGACGTGCAAAATAGACATCAACTTTATCATCGAATACCGCTGTAATAACGGAAAGCCCAAAACGGGAAATACTTCTGAGTTCTACCAGGTCAGGTAGATTTGAGATACTCCGTTCGATTGGATAGGTTACCAGTTGCTCTACTTCCTGGCCCGCCAATGTCGGACAAGCGGTTATAATTTGTACCTGGTTGTTGGTGATGTCGGGCACGGCATCGATCGGCAGTTTGGTAGCGCTCCAAACACCCCATATGATGAGGGCGAGCGTCATCAGGCCGATGATGAATTTGTTTTTTATACTGAATAGAATGATTTTATCTAGCATAATATTATTTAGTTATGTGAAAATGCCAATAGTGGTAAAGGTCTTTTGTGATGGCTAGTATAGCCACTGCGATCATGATAACCAGAATGATTACCTGAATAACATACCAAAATGTTACTTTTTTCTTTTTTTTAACCACTGAACAATGGAATTCCTATGTTTGTTAAAAGAGAAATACGAGATGAAATGGGCAGGGGAAAATGCCTCATGCAGACACTAAAGTGCCTGCAATTCATCAACAAAACATTTAGGAAATTTTTGGCGGTTGCCAAATAGAACTCAAATCGAGACTTTCGATTCTATCATCTAATAGGGGATAACTACTTTTTTTGAACTGAAAAGCAACAATGTCAATATCTAAGTAAAAGGATACAAAACCTGCAATTAAATTGTGAAGACTAATACAGCAATTTCCGCAATCTTTGAATGGCATGCCGCAATCATTGTCTTCTTCATGTTGCTTTCCGGCATGTATATCTTTGCGTGTTTGGTCAGTATAATGTTTCTGCAAGAAGTTATAGAAACTGCCGGTATTAGAGTGCTCCCGAAGGTCGTGAATGTAATGGCTTACAAGACGTGGCATCTTGATCAACCCCTCAGCGAAAGCATTGTTACTGACGATTTGAAGTAAAAGAAATATGGCTACTACCTTTCTCAATTCAAAGCAAATATACAAAAAAAATAAATATCCAAATTTTTATGATTTTTGGCCCACGTTTCTGGGTCATGTGTTAAATCCATAAACTCAAAGAAAACATCGACGAATGCACAAATAGCCGCCTGCCGAGCGGACTTTCTCGGCAGTTGGAGGGACCAAATCATGCTTTATCTCGGCAAGACTTCGGAAGAGATGATTACCAAGGGGGGGGCAACTGCAGAAAGATTCTGGAGAAACAAATAGCTCATACAAAAAAAAACAGTAGAAGTCTGGATGTATCATATCGACATGGCTAATGCCATGCTTGAGGTGAGAAATCTCTTATCAGCTTAATTTAAGCGCCATTTTAAACCAAAGAATTGAAGCATTGCCTTCAGCCATGATAAGATCTGTCATCGGCCTGGAGTGACGAATGGTGTTCCTTAAGGTTGATAACTGGTTAAAGTGCTTTGTCAGGTTATCCTTGCTGTTAAAAATTCCTTTAAAGTACTCCCAATAAGCTGTGCTGGATATCATACCGTTGTACTCAGACATATCAAAAAAGGGAAGCTGGGATTCCAACGTCGTATATTTTACATCGGTAGTACCAGGGTGATCCCTTAATTCTTTTTCGACTCGCTCCTTTAATTTTTGTTGAAGATGCGGTAAAACCAGTTTTTTTGCCTCGGTAGTGCCGATTGCTTTTACCAGCACAGTATTGATTGTATTCCTAAGTCCCTTCTCAATTTGATCAATCACCGAATCAAGTTCTTTCTTAATCTCTTCCGGGCTGGGTTTTGGTTTCAGTAGTACACTGTAGTCGTCAATTTGTATGCGAATGGCCTCGGAGTCATTTCCAAGCTGAACCAATCGGTCTATAGCCTGCTGGTAGATATGCTTTTCTGATGGAGAAAGAGGATTGTTCAGTTCAGACATCTGGTCTTTAAGATTGGCAATATAAATGTCAGTTCGATCCTTTACTTTGTCCAGTAAAAGTTTACACTTCTCTTTCTGGTGTAGGTCAAAAACATTAAACAGCTTTTCAAATATTTCATCATAGCACTTTTCGACCTTCCTTAACACTGCATCTATTTTTCTGTTTCTTACGACTTTCTTATCAGTCAATAATTCTGCTATCCAATCAAATACATTATTGAAGGTATTGAATACATGATATAGGATATTTCCCACCATACCCCTTGGTACATCTTGACCATACGATTCTGAGAAAATGTTGCTGATAGGCAGAAGTACCTGGTTAAAAGAGTCAGAACTTCTGAAGTGCTGCTTTGTATATTTGTCTATGGTGATCTCAACGGATTGAAGCTTTTGGCTTACCCAGCTGTTTAAGTCATTATGTAGAAGTGTAATTTCATTTTCTAACAACTCAAAAATTTCCGGTGCTGTAATTGCAAATTGTTCCATTAAATAATTTCGGATCTCCAAATTACTAGGAAGCTCATTTCCCAGTGGGACAAGCTGAAGCTCTGATCTAAAATAACTAATCAGATGGTTTTTTTCATTCGTCAACGTTTCCAATAACCAGCGTGTAATCTGATTTCTTTTTTCTGAGCCGAAAGACCGAATTTTATTTAGCTCATGTTCTGTGTTATCTAAAGCCTGTCTTAACTCAGCTTTTCTCTTGCCATTAAGCATTCTGGCATTTAGAGCGCGGGAAAGGCGTTCGCTTTCCACAGAAATCTGCCCAATAATATTCATCAGATTGTTCAGTCCTGATTTACTGTTTGCCAGTAAATGATCCCATACCTGGGATTCTAGGATAACCATTTCATCTTTTTCATATATGCCTTTTTGCCTATTCTCAAAGGTCTTTTTGGCACTCATGTAGATGGGTGGATAAGGCAACAATTCTTTCAGTCCAAGCAAATTCAAATGCTCATCAATAAACATTTTGAAATCGTTGAGAAGCGTTGGATCATCAAAATCGTCTATTTTATTGATAACAAGAAATATTTTATCCTTGTGCTTTAATGAGTTAAGATCATCTCTATACTGCCTCGGAAACTTAAAGCCTTTTTCCATTCCACTGGCATCAATCACATAAATAATAGCATTTACGAACTCCAATGATTTCTGGACCGTACGCTCAATTTCAGGATCGGGATCATCTAAACCAGGAAAGTCACAAAATGACAATCCTTTTTCCATTTGTGAGCTTTGTACCCAAACCGTTACCATCTTTACCCCTTTGTGGTTGCTCCTGTTCTCATCGATAGCAACAAACTGGTTCAGAAATGAAACGTCTGCTGCTCCGGTGATGACCTGACCGGTATTTAATAGCACCTCTGTTTTTTCTGTTCTTCCTGGGACAATACTCGTAGGTATACCTGTTGTTGGGCGTATATTAATGGGCGAAACGTGTTTTGATACCAACGAATTAATAATGGTACTCTTACCTGCCTTTGTTGGGCCTACGATAGCGACGGTATATATAGCTCGGTTAATGTCTTCACTTATATCAGTAAGAACATCTAAATTCAGGTCAATATTCAATGAGGAAACATCACGTAAGGTAGTATCAACCTGACTTTTCAGGCTGTCTTTAAAATCAAAGTAAGAGCCTGATTCAAGTACGGCAAAATTCATTTTCTTCCAGGAAAACAAAAATCTTCTAATTTCATTTATTTTGTTTTTTTGAAGGGCAGAGAACTGGCTGAGAGATATAGTCAATAGATCCTGAGCACTGCGGCTAGGATTCTCAGAGAATAAGGTATTTAAATAATGTTCTGAAAGCGCCAGATATCCACAACTGCCATCTTTATGATATAAGATAATTATTGGCTTGCTGCTATTAGCCCAATCGACGATTGCTTCATTACGTATTTGAATAGAACTATCGTCCGGGTTTAGGGTAAACAACTCAACAGACATTTCTTTGGAATCAGAAGCCTTGCTTTTAGAAATAGAATCGGTAATAGTCAGGTTGAATGAATATCCGTGTGCAACAGTACGCCATTTTTTGCAAAGCCAGGGAGCAAAAATCGCATCCATAGAAGTTCTGATTGATTTATTCTCGACGGTTTTTTTTGAGGACTTTCCTTTTTCAATTGACATATACTATACGTTTAATCTATTTGAAATTTAAGATATTTTTTATTCACTTCCGGATAATGAAGAGTAAAATTCCATAAATCATATACTTGCGGCCCATCTATATCAAGAATCTGCCTGAGTATAGGCGTATCATACGTGAAATAGAAATGATAATGTGTATTCTTTGGCCGATTGGGGTGTCGTAAAATACGAGCTATGCACTCTTTTGTTGGAAGACAATGCTTATTTTCTCCGTTGACACTAAAGACATAGCGATTGCTCTGAATTAAACCATAGAGCAGGTCATTATTATTTCCTTTGCTGCCATGATGCGATACTTTCACAAACTCACAAGTCAAGGGATTTTGTGCCGAATAGCCCAATTTAAGAATGGCCTCCGAAACGACATCGGGATGAGAATCAGCAAGCCATAGAATATTTTTCCCTTTGTATTCTGTCAGTACGGCAATACTACTACTGTTCTCTATAGAATCATCTTCAGTCCATTTCACCAGGTCAAAATCCTCGATTCTGATGTGATAATCATAAGATGGCGCTCCTGCTGGCTCACTGATATTTGTAATATCATGATAGCTGATAAGAGTTTCTGGATTTCTATACTTGTTTTGCAGTGCGTCCAACTGCCGTCTCCCAGGTGACAAAACAGTAAGCTTTAAGCCTGAAAAATCACGAGCATCTTGGCTCACGGTAATGTCAAATGCAGGTAATTTATTGATAGCTGCTAAATACTCGGATAACTGATCGCCCTGTCCGATACTTTTAAGTTCGCTTATCTGTTTTCCAGGCAAAACTCCCGACAGGTTCACTGTTTTGCGGGGAGCATTATAGTACCATTCTTTAACTATATCAACTAATTCTCCCGAATTAACGGCTTTTAAGAATTTTATGACACCACCGATGTGGTCGTCGTGAATATGAGATATGACCCAAAGATCGATTTCGGTTCTTCTGTTAACAATCGTTTTAATTTCATCGGCAAGGAGGTGCCGAAATGTGCGTTCGAAGCCTGAGTCTATAAGGATATTGTGCTCTACATCATCAAAATCTCTGTAAGATATTCTTGCTGCATCACCACATTCGGCTTGGTAGAAGTATAGCTCCATCATAGATATCTAATGCGTTTCGAGTGGCCAGATCGTGCCATTGATCTGACCCTCAGATTCATAATAAAGTCCCGAGAATGTCTTATAGCCATTTAAAAAAGGGGTATTCGTACCAAAAGAGCGCTTCTCGCCATCAATAGTCCAGATAACATCTAATTTATTTTCGGTTAGAAATTTTCGAAATTCATCTTTGCGGATAAGCACACCTGAATTACTGACATTCTTGATAATGACATCCCCAAATTCGTTACAAAAATCCCCATCATTATCTCCAAATTGCAATTTCATCTTCTCCATCAGGTATTTTCCAGGCATGTAATAATAAAATCGCCCCCTTGACCTATCATAACTCATATCTCCTAATGCCTGTTTGAGTGGAATTAACGTCTTATAGCCCGTACCTTTAAAAGGCTGCCATGTATGTTCCTTTCGAGAGGTTTTAACAATCGGCGCCCAATAATTTTCCCTATTAATCATGTTAATCGGACCATTATCACGGCTGTAAGAATACTCGCCACCAAGATCCATCCCGTTTAAAGCATCTATAAGGCTATGTTTGTTTGTTTTTCTGATAATGTGCGCATCGATATTATAAAATATTTCTTTTCTATAACTGCCGATATCGTCCTCGCCAAACTGCTTGGGTGTACGCCACCTTGGATATAGGTTTAAAAAATACCATGCGGAGCCGGCCTCGTCAATACGCTCGATATTATGTCTCGGATCCGGCAAATCATAGATATTACTCACCCAGGCGACAGAATCTTGTTGCCAATGGCTGTAAGAACTAATAGTCCACCATTCCGGCGTCTGATCAGAACTCACTGCCTTGTCATCATCGTCATCAGAATCGTCGTCCCTTCTGGCAGTGGATGTAAAGGCCGGATCTATATCTCTTAAGTAGAGCTGCCAGGGACCTTTATAAAATGCATAGCCATTGGTATCATCATCTTCAATTTTATAGTTGTCTGCTATATGTGACAAAATTTCATAGAAAGCTATCCACTGATATTTTCCGCCAATACTCTCAACAGGATGTCTGGAAAACTGCTTGTATTGCTCAACGCTGTTGTCAAAGTTGCCGTGCAGATGACGGTCATATCCCAGTTTAAATACCCTGTCGACAATCCATGATCTTATTTGCATTTTACCTGCAAAACCATCATAACGGACTTGCTCAACAGGAATACTTTTTATAAATGGAATAAAGGTATTCATCAATAGATGAAATTTATCTCCATCAAGTTCTGCTTTCAGTGATTCAATAGCAAAGGAGTTTAATTGATCGGCTATGATCGTCAAGTCATCATATTTGGCCTGTCCTATGTTTTTTAACACCTGTTCTTTCTTATACTCGGGCATTCTATGGAGATATGTTGTATCATCAAGCAGTTTAAGGTGATGTTTTTGTTTTCGTGTTAGACCTTTTTTGAACGCTTTAAATTCGGCTTCTAAAACAAAACTCGTCGAATTGAAATGACGTAATGCGGCATCAACTTCTTTTTTCCCAAAATCCCAGCTCATTACCTCAAAATGGATGTGATTTTGTTCATGGCCAAAGCTGGTTTTAAAATCCGGTGCATCACGATCCAGCTCATAATGTGCCACATCTTCCGGATTTAAAAGTGGCGGCATTTTACTACCATAAGGAGGTCTTATTGCCGAAGCATCATTAAGGACTAACAGATTTAAGTGCAAAGCGTATTCAATACAGCTTCTAGCGTAATCCCTTATTAATATGTGGTTTGGCGGATTTCCGGTCTTGAAATTTTTTACGAAGAGATATTCCGCAATTTTCAGAATACCCTCTTTGTCTTTGGTTCTGAGGCAGCAACCATAAGCAACTGCATAAAGTCGCTCGGAAATATATGAATCATCAATCGGCTCGAACAGTTTTAATAAATTCACGAGTATGTCTGGTTTCTGCTCCAGAATATTGACTAATGCTATTGTGGCCTCATCCCGCAATTTGGGGACGGTCGAAGATAAAACCCAGCTTAGCGGTATCGCTGTCAAGAATGCCGTTTCAGAATCCACTTTTAATGAAATTCCTGCTTGCCAGGCCCAATCGATAAGCCTGCGGATCGGGTAAGCTTCCTTGTTATCATTGTATGTGCTATAGTAATATATGTGGCTTTGCCAAAAGGCATCCCGCTCAGGCATTGTAACCTTTGATAAGTGCTGATGCAGCCAATAGCTATTAAAAGGGTGATCTTTTATTGTACATAGCTCCATGAGCTTATAATACATTGTATCTCGATCGATAGTGAATGCACCGCGATTGATCCAAGTTTTAATTTTATGCGCGCTGACACTTTCTACAGACCTCCATTTTAAGCTATCTATCAGAGCATGGTTCATCCAATCTGCCTTGTTTTGAATATAGACATCATCGGCTTCTGTAATCCAGTGAAAGGCTTCAAAAATTTCCAGGCTTAGCCTTTCTGGCAATACAATGGCCATTGCCTCGAGAATACCAAAATTTGAGTAAAACTCGTCTCCCACCAATCCTTGTATCCGCTCATCATCCGGAAATCCATTTTTAACATCCTCGGCAGTTTTATAGCTTTCTAATAAATCATACGCTATAAAAAAGTCTCCAAATTTTTCATATGCGAAGTAAACGATCTCCACTTCGTCATCATTATCCAGCTTTCCTTGTATTCCGAGCGTAAACACATTCTCACATATGAGGTCATCCAATAATTGCGGAAAGGAATTGAATGATTTATCAAACAGAGCAGTAGCCTCAGAAAGTGTTATTACCCGGGTACTTTTATCGAAAAAAGATGCTTTGGCTACAGCCATAATCGCATCCTGGACCAACTGCTTTCTATATCTGTAAATGTCCCGCTTATTAAGCAATCTAAGAAAGATTGCTTTGATATAGTAGCTAAACAATTGGTTAATTCCTTGAAATCCTTGGGGAAAGGTTTTTGATTCGGATCCTTTTATACCCTCACAGATCAATTGGAGAAACAGTGGGTTTGCAAATTCTGGATTTAGTATAGGAAAATTGGGCTGCTGCAGACCATGAAATTCACAATACAGGCGCAATGCCTCATACTCATTGCCTTTAAAACCATGATGATGAATTTTTGTAATCTTGGCATCTTCAACAATAGAGGGCGGAACAATCCTGCTCCAAAATGTACTTCGAACTGTAGCAACTAACCCGACAAACCGGTATTTTGATACATCACTGATAAAACCGGCAAGATTATCAAACCACAATTCTTTACCTGGCCCTTCATTCAGTGCATCAATTAAAATGAGAACGCGCTGGCCAACTTGTCTTCCGATATTGTCAAGAGCACTTAAGAAATCAGCCTGCGTGGATTTAATTTTCAGCTGGCTTTCAATATTCTGCCAAATACTTTGCCCTTTAATAAATAACTGGCCTAATAGTAATACCGTTGGTATACCACTTTCTACATTTCTCGTTGCGATATCTCCCAGCAAATGTGATTTTCCTGAACCGGCATCTCCTTCAATAAGTAAAGTCGGATAGTTAGCAAGATTGATGTCAATTTTTGAAATTGAATCGAACAATTTACTGTTCAGTTCCCGTAAATTCCTTAGAGTCCGGATCTCCAGTTCATAAGGCGGCCTATAGGAATAGTCACGACGCCTGGAGTGATCTATTTCTGAAGATTGTTTTTCATATAGTGCATCAAGTTTTTTTTCAATAAATCCACTAAATCTGTCAAGTTCTTCATGCAACAATGAATTGTCAATTATCTGATCAGAGTCCCAGTTTATAACATCAATCCATTGGTGTATTATATTCTGAAGCCTGATACTTTCTGCTTCGATAGAGTTTACTTCGTCATTTTTTGAATTTGCACTGTTGCTTCCTCCTTGTATCCATGTATCATAAGCTCTGATTAGCCTGTTCTTAAAATTGGCATTTTTACTAACTTCATCAAATCTTCTGGCAATCGGGAGGCGAAAGTTAAGCTCCGCATTAAATCTGGGTCCTAAATCCTTAATAGCAGATTTGATATGATTGCTAAAGAATTCTTTTGTAAGACCATTTTCTCCATGAAAGCTGAAAGGAATAGGTTGTTTATAATTATTCTCAAGCAACTCATTGACGGTTTCTATGTATTGGCAATAAACGACTCTACCTCTGTCTTCATCTCGGTAACGCGTAAATATCCCATAGAGATAAACCTTATCTTTTGAATGTAGGAAGATACCGCTTCCGGAGAAGCCACGCACATGCCAGTCGCTATAATCACTATCAAGCCGCAACTGAAATTTATTTTCGCTTGGAAGTGTCTGAAGCCAGCTAAGATTAACGCAGTCAATTTCCTTTCCTAAAGTAGCGTTCGGGAAGCCCTTAGAGAGAAAACTTGTAGCAGTACCTTTTTCATAAATTACCTCAATATCAATAGTTACCTGATTCAGCTCAGGTAAATGCATTTTTTTGATTATCAGTACTGCAATGTCGCTATTTACATGTGCCGAAACCAGATTATAATCTATTTTATGAGAAAAGCTGCGGTAGGATTGCTTGGCAGAGTCATAGATATCAATCAATATTTCGCTAATTGGCTCTTGAAAAGAATTGGGTTCGGCAAACAGGCAATGGGCTGCAGTAATAATATAGACTTCGTCACGAGTAGCGGCTGAAAAATACAATACACCACTGCCAATGGTTGCCAGATTATCTATTCTTCTAAGTCTTACAGCTAATTGAGTTAACAATAGGTCACTTTCGCTATTCATCGTATTAAAATAGAGGCAATTTAAAGCTTTTATCTCCTATTAAGAAATAGGTATAACTACGGGTTTTTATATGGTAAAGCACATAAAACTCATTCTTCATGAAACATATCAATCTGCTCGGATTTACCTAAATGTCTTCTTGTTGGATTTTGTTGGAATTTCAGACTGACTTTTGGCTTCGTCACTTTCTTAAAATTACGTCATAAGCAAGCGACTTTTAGCAATTTCTTTCCAGAGCCTTGTAAAAAGTTTCCGAAACAAGAAAAGTTTAGCTGTGATTCGTTGATAGACCTTTAATTTCATGACGCCTGTTTCCATCATTTTGCTATAATATATAGCAATCGATCGATCAGAATGTTAAAAATTCTATAGTTTTAGTGCTAAGTCATGAGAACAGGCAAATTACAGACCTACACATTTCTGTCAGTAAATCACGTAATTTTACGTGTTTTTTTTAACAGTTTGATTTGATAATATAGCCGCCAATTTCACATATTATTAACCCTGCGCATGCCAAAAAAATGTAAATTGGCATGAGTATTAATCTCAATCAGTAAGAAGCAGAAATAAGACTACATCACATATAATCCTACATTAAACGTAAGTTTGTTTGTAATCGAGATCGTCAAAACCTGCCAAGTTTTATCTGAAAGTATCGAAGAGACAGCAAGCGTCCGATAAGGGCGTGCGCTTGTTATTTGATACTGGGGGCTGGCAGGTTCCTGACGATCTCTAACGAGTTGCGCGCCCCCTCTTTTGGCGGTGGCAACGTCAGTATCATTTTACTGATTCTCTAACTGAATCTGGCCTTATACTTCTCTGCCTCCCTATAGGCCCCCGTCCCGCCAATGTATCATTCAGGCATAGCGTATAGATCGCTATGTCAAACACAAACGGATCATGTCTGAAACAAATAACCTTTTAAAACTAAAGAAGAAAAAAATAAAAATCGTATTAGTAGATGATCATTTAATTGTAAGAAGAGGCTTTCGGCACCTACTGCACGAGATCGGTGATTATAAAGTGGTAGGTGAGGCAGCGAATGGAAAAGAACTACTGCTCATACTCCCGGAACTGTCTCCCGATATCATACTACTCGATATAGAGATGCCGAAAATGAACGGATACGAAACACTACAAAAAATAGCGAAACAATACCCTGAGATCAAAACCATCATCCTGAGCGGCTATTACAGTGAGACCTACACGAACGAGTTTCTAAAGTACGGGGCCAGGGCCTATGTGCCGAAAGCTTGTGACATCCAGATGCTGGTGAAAGTAATCCAGACCGTACATAGCGATGGCTATTGTATCAGCAAAAAAGCCAGTGAGCAAGTCGCATCAGCTCATTTACTGCAACTGAAGGCAAATGACCTGGAGCAAATGGCGCTTACCGACAAAGAAATAAGCGTACTCAAGCTTCTTTGCGATGGATTATCTTCAAAACAGATTGCTTCGCGACTGAACCTTGATTTTAATACAATCAACTTTCATAAAAGGAACATATACAAAAAAACTAATCTTCAGTCCGTAGGGCCATTAGTAAAATATGCGATACGAAATGGTTATACAATGCTTTAAAAAACTACAAGTTTTGGTAGGTAGCTTAATAGCTAATGATGTGTTTTTTACTTTTGTCCTGTCCCCTGATAATCTTTTGTAAAATTATAAGCCCCATAATTATTAAAAAATAAATACCAATAGTATGAAAATTACAACAACCTTACTGTGTCTGGCAATCCTTATGTTTAACCAGGCTAAAGCACAAATCTTTATCAATATTCCATCCGGGACCTCTAACAGTGATCCCGCTTACCGCATCGGAAATGTTCTCATGCCTCTGTAAAACACGTATTCTTACGCGTAGATAGTCCGTTGATCTACAGTAATATTACGCCGCCTCCCAAACCCACATTTAATCCATTCAACTCATTTAAATTATGAAAACAATTATTTTTTCTATACTGGCGCTATCGAGTATTAGCCTGTATTCCCAAACTCCTACCACCACTACGATCACAGGATCGCTCAGAGTGAACGATTCATTAAACGTTTCAAATAATATACAGGCGACTGACATTTACTCGCGCGGAGAAATGGTCGCTCAGAGCAATCTTAGGACAGAAAGCGATCTCCTTGTTAACGGCAATGCCGAGGTTATCGGAAATCTTAAAGTGAATGGCGTTTCTAAACTATTCGGAGGCATATTAACTCCCGGCATTGCCTTGGGTACGACCGTTGAAAATGTTGGCCTCAGTGTGCAAACCGCAGCCAGCGAGGCCAAAGTGCTAGTGTTCGGGAATATTGCCAACAATCCTTTCCCGACAAGTGTGCCCTGCGTGCCGCAATTTGCTAGTGGAGATATACGCATGAACCGGATCACCATCACGAATCAGTCGACGGTTGTCAATAACATCAATTACCTGGATGTGAGAAACGACGGGACCTACGGCTATATCGACTATGCACACAACAAAAGCGGCAACGAGCAGCAACAACGTACCGCTAATCCGAATAACACCGTATGGCCTACGTTGAAAATAAACAGCGCTTGCAACGGAAACATCGAGCTCTCCCATGGCGGAGGGGTTGTGAGTACTGGTAATTTATTTGAGGTGGGCTTCCCAAACAGAGATTTTGGTGTAAGAGGAAATATCTATGCGGATGGGATCAGTATCGGTTTGAAAGTAACCAGCGTACATCCAACCGTTCAGGTGCCGGGTATGACCTACTACAATACCAAGCTGATGGTAAACACCGCCCTGACCCACGCCATTGCCGTGCTCAATACGGCTTCCAATGCCGCAGGCGATGAGCTATTCGCCGTTCACGGGAATGGCAAGGTACAGGTAAACGCCACCGTGCAAACAGACAATTACCTGCTGGTAAGGGATATTTCTACGCCTTCGACACCGGTGGATGGCTTTGCGCTGACAGGCAAGGGTTATATCCGCATGAATACGCCTGCCTCCACGCAGGTTAATACGGTCATCAACGTACACGATATTACGAACAACGTCGATCTGTTCCGCGTCAACACCGACGGCCACGCCTATGCACGCGAGGTAGAGATCAAAGCAACCAATATGGCGTTCCCAGATTATGTGTTTTCTAAAGACTACAAACGTCTGAGCCTCCCGGAGCTGGATCAGTTCATTGCTGAAAATAAGCACCTCCCAGGCTTTGAAAAAGCAGAGCATTACGAAACAAATGGTATCAAGAGCTCAGAGATGTTCGTCAAGCAACAGGAAACCATCGAGAACCTGACCCTCTACATCATCGAGCTGGAGAAGCGCCTGAAAACACTGGAAGACAAAAACAAATAGTATTTACTCATAGTAACATCACCATGAAAACCATCATCACCCTGGCAGCGCTATGCCTGTATATCAACCTAAGCTCTCAAAACAGCGTGAAGTTTCAGCACGATGCCGGAGGCAACATAACCCAGCGTTATACACGCAGCATGAACCTTAGAGTGGGCCGGACAACCAGCGATTCTTTATTGAGCTTTAAAGTCTATCCCAATCCGACAAAAGATTATGTGACCATTGAAGGAACGCTGCATAACGATAAGGCAGCTCTGGTATCCATCTACGACATCAACGGCGCTCTGCTGAAACAGGATACTTACGAAGGCGTTCAGAAGACCATCCGGTTGAACGGCTACGCCAATGGCATTTACTTTCTCGAACTGAAATATGCCGATCGGCAAAGCGCCAACTACAAATTAGTGATTACTGATTAACCCATTTACACATCAATTTATGTCAATAGTAAAACGTCCTGCGCTCTTCGCAGCGCTGTTACTGATACAACTGTATGGCGGTGTCCTGAAGGCGCAGAATCCTGCCAACCTCCAGTTGCCAAACGTGCAGGTTGTGCCCTCGGATGAAACCAAGCGGGCCACACAAACCATTCAGCTAAAGCCTGGCTTTAAATACGGCGCCGGGGCGACCGGCAGTAGGCTCACCTTGCAGATCTCTGCTTATCCTGCTTATGTAGAACCGGGTTATAGCGAACCTGCTACAAGCTGTAGCTATCCGCCCCCCTCATCGGGCCTTGTAGGAGAGACCGAAGGCAATTTTGCCGTTTCGCCCACCGGTAATGCCGTGTATTCTATTCCGGTGTATTGCAGCCCTGGAACCGCAGGAATGCAACCGCACCTTTCCATCAGCTATATGAGCGGAGGCGCTAACGGGATCATGGGCCTGGGCTGGAACCTGGGCGGCGTATCGGCCATTACCAGAACCTCTAAAAATCCTTATTTCAATACCAAATACGAAGGTGTGAAGCTGGTGCAGGCAGATGCCTTTGCGCTGAACGGAAGCCGCATGATCCTGAAAAACGGAACCAACGGCAATGCAGGTTCTACCTATGGCCTGGAACTCGAGAACTTCGCGGACATTACCGCCCAGGGCCAGCAGGGATTAGGACCGCAATCCTTTATCGTCGTCGACAAAAACGGCACTACCACCGAGTTCGGTACCAATGCGGATGCCCGCCTGACAAGCGTGGGTGGTGCCAGCGTGCTGGCCTGGATGGTAAGCAAAGTAACCGATGAGTTCGGCAACTATATGTTGTATCACTATACACAGCTCAATGGTGAATTGGTGCTCAGTAGCATTGAGTACACGGGAAATGGCAGCATGGCGCCCTATAACGAGCTGGTGTTTGAATACATGCCCAAAACGGAAAAGCAGACCTTTTACGAAGCAGGACAGGAGTTCCGGAAAACACAGCTGCTTAAATCCATTACCGCTAAGGCCGGTGGTGAGTTGGTGAAAAAGTACATCTTTCAGTATGAATTTGGCTTTACCACCTTGCTGAGCAAGCTGGTAGAGATCAACAAGGATGGCTCGGAGCTGGCCCCCACACAGTTCTGCTGGAAAGATCCCTACGATAACTCCGTGGTTCAGGGAACGCAGAGCATGGCTATCTATTCCTCCGCCAACGCAGCCAAGTACAACGCCATTAAAAACACGGTTTCTGCCGACCTGAACAGCGACGGCTTTTCGGACATGGTAGTCATTGACAATAACAACAACTACGAGGTCTTGATAAATCCTTTTGTTCAGAACTACCAGACCAATAACGCCAACGGCTTTACCAGTGCCTTAACGACGAATAACCCTTCCTCAAATACCGACTCGCTGTTAAGCTCTCATGTCTACGACAGCGATTTTGACAATAACCAGGAGGTGTATAATTTCTTTAACGATGCCGTGGATCCAAAAGTGTACTACCTGCAGAAGATCAGTACAACCGGTATCAATAACAGCAATCAGATGCCGACCGTACAGATTACACAGGTAGGCTCGCCGGTGACGCTGAATAACCGCATCGACGCAACGGCGATCCCCAGCCGCTTTTACTATGACAAGAACGACTATACGGCTGAGGGCGACCTGGACGAGCTGATCGTGGATGGTGAAAACATCCGGCTTAGCAGCGCCGCGGGGAACGCCACTTATACCCTGAACCCCCGCACCATGTTGGCCAGGCCCGTGGATTTTGACGGGGACGGCGTGCTCGACGTGGCGGTGTTTGAGGATCAAGTCACCAGCCTTTCGGTAAAAATTCTTCAATACAATGGCTCTACATTCGGTGTTTATTATACGGGCAGCATCAGCTTTAGCGGAAACAGCAGTGCCAGGCTGCTCCGGTTGATCGGCGTAGGCGACTATAATGGGGATGGCAAAGCGGACATCGCGTTTATGAACCAAACCAAGAGCACGCTCTCGGTATGCTATTCAAATGGCAGCTCCCTGACGTCGCCTAAACCAATCAGTGAATTTACAGCCCTGAATGCTGCGCTGGATTACAATATAACGAGCCCGGACATCAACGGCAACGGGATCAATGACATTGTCATAACAGAACACAGCACCGGCAATACACTGGCTGATTACACCAGCTATTATTCCATCGGTGATATTTTTATTAAAGGACCATCAGGCTCCGGGAAGTTCCGGGACAATGTGTACCAGGTGATGAAATATTACTACATCACGGATGGTACAAAGTACGAGATCTCCAAAACGGAAAAGACCCGGGTGTTTGAGTACAGCATCGACTTTAACGGAGATGGCAACTTCGATTTTATTTCGCTTGACGGAACGAACACGAAGCTGGTGTCCAATAACCTGTTGTCAGCTAATCCGAAATTCATCGGGAACATCTTTACCGGCATGGGAAAGAACATCCAGATTACGTATTGCAATACCGGAACCCGCTTTGACAGGACAAGAACCCTCGTATACATGGATGCGAATGCAAGCTATACCGGAGCGCTCCGGAGTTTTAAGCCTGGCAACTTTGTGGTGAGCCATGTGCGGCTGGACGCCAACTTCCCTAACCAAATTGTCTTTGACAAACAGTACATATACCAGGGTGCCATTTTCCATAAGTACGGCAAAGGCTTCCGGGGTTTTGAGCAGGTGACCGAAATCGATCAGGTAACGTCTATAGGTTCTCAGACCTCTCTTAGCCTCAGTTCAAACAATTTTGAATCAAGCAACACCGTCACAACCGTGGCGAAGTTCACAACCGTCACCGGCGGAAATAGCGGGCAGGGAGCGATTACGATCTGGACGTACAATTACAACGCCATGATCTCCGAGAAGAAGATCGCTTTCCAGCACAGTCCCTTGGGTAGCAAGCGTTTCTTCATTGCCCCATCCGTGGAGAACAGTCGGCAATTTTTAAACTCTACCGCCTCGCAGGTAGATTACACTTACGACCTGTCAAAGGACGGAAGCCTGACGCAACAACTTGTGACCTATGGTTGGCCGGGCCAGAGCACGGAACGGACCGAGCAGACGGATTATACCTATCAGCTCGTGAATGGTATTTACAAGCCTCTGCAAACCAAAACCACCTTCGTGCAAGGGAGCAATGCACCGTACCTGCGTGAGGCAAACTACAGCTTTGATGCCGCAGGCAGGTTGACGCAGATTGTGAACGATCCGAATTTAGGCAACCAATCCCTCGTCACCGTGTTCAGCCAGTTTACGCCTTTTGGATTTCCGACCAAGATCAACGTGTCGGCGGGTGACATCCTACCGCGGGAATCGCAGACGCTCTATGATCCAACCGGGCGCTTTGTTATCAAGACCATCAATCCAAAGGGAGACATAGAAGAGTTTTCCTATGACCCGAAATACGGCACGCTCCTGCAGAGTAAGGACATTTCCGGCCTTATCAGCAAATATACCTACGACGGGCTGGGACGGCTGATCAAAACCGTATTGCCGGATAATACCACCAACGTTATTTCTTACCAATACACTGGCACACAGAATAACCCTAACAGGGCCTTGTTTTCCAAAACAATCCTGAACGAAGGGCAGCCATACATGACGGTGGAATACAACCATTGGGGACAAGAAGTGCGGAGCATGACGGAAGACCTGCAGGGCCTTACCGTGTATTCGGACAAGATCTATGACAACACTGGACTCATTGAATCTTCCGAGCCACATTATGCCTTAGGGTCAAACCAACCGGGCTACCTGGTCAATAAGTACACAAGGGATAGTTTTCAGCGTTCCCTCAAGCGGGAAACATTTTACAAAACCAACGCCACCTCTTATACGGCCAAAGGCATTTTTACGGATTTCAGCTACAATACCATCAGCACACCGTTCACCTACACGAAAGGCTGGATGAAAACCGTCGATCAGAATGGCAAGACCGTGGTGCAGGAAAATAACGCCGGCGGGCAGGCGACGAAGCTCACCAACCAGGTCAACACCGGTTCGGGCCCTCTTGCTGCCAACGGTGACCTGGAAACCTCCGATTATGCCTATCACAGCAATGGCAAGCCCCTGAGCGTCACCCTGAGCTATAGCAATATCAACGATGTGGTGAGCCACACTTTCGCTTACGATGCGCTGGGCAATCAAAGCCAGCTCGTTGATCCTACAGTTGGAACGATCAACTACGCCTATAATACCCTCGGGGAGCTGCTGCATTATACGGATGCCAACGGCGACTTTACATACGCCTACGATGTACTCGGTCGTGTTACTCAAAAAGTAAGCCCGGTATCAGGCACCACTACCTACCAGTATGTGACAGCTAACGCGGGTAAAAACCAGCTGGCCAAAATGACCGGCCCGAATGTCACCACCGACCTGAGCTATGACAACCTAGGCAGGCCTATCGTGTACCAGGAAACACTACCCGCCAGCTCCAAAGTGTTTATTTCCTCCCTTGAGTACGATGCTTACAGCCGCCTGAGCACTTACACCTATCCGGGCGGTTACAAAACGAAGTACATCTACTCCGCTAACGGGGCCGGCCTCAAGGCCATTGCGGACGACAACAATACAGCCATCTGGCAGAACGTTAGCCAGGATGCGACCGGCCATATCACGGAATATACCTATGGAAACGGCATCAGCACCACTCAGGACTTTGGTGAGCTGCACGACCTGAAAAGCATTGAACACGGTACGCTATACAAGCAGGAATATGTGTTTAACCCGCTGAACGGAAATCTAACCTCACGAACCTTTCATAATTATGTCAGCGGCCAAAGCAATAAGGAGGCGTTTAATTTTGATGCGCTCAAACGCCTGAGCAAATCGGAACAGTTCAACCCGGCAACTAACAATGCCATCCCAAACACTGCCAATAACATCAACATCGATATCAAAGGCAATATCCTGCATAAGGATGATGCCGGCGACTATGTATATAACAATCCTGCCCTGCCGTATGGCCTCACGCAGATCAACAACCCGACGGCGAATATCCCGGCAAATCCGCTTGGCGTAACGATCAACGATTTCCGCAAGGTAAGCCAGCTGACGGAGAGCACGACCGGCAAAGAAATGAACTTTACTTACGGCAACGACAACGAGCGCGTGAAGGTGGATTATCTGGTGAACACCGTGAACCAATACAGCCGCTATTACCAGACCCACTACGAGCGGGAGGAAAGCAGCAGCAATACAAAGGAGTGGACTTATATTTACGCTCCTACTGGTTTGGCCGCTGTGTTTTATAAAGCTAATAACACTTCACCCGGCCAGTTGCTCTACACGCTTACCGATCACCTGGGCAGCCCCGTGCTGCTCACGAATGGGAGTAGGCAAATCCAGGAGGAATATAGCTTCGATGCCTGGGGTAGACGGCGCAATCCTACGGATTGGAGCTATACGGGCTTTTCAACTCCAAGCATCCTGCATCGTGGCTATACTATGCATGAGCATATTGATGAGTTTAAGTTGATCAATATGAACGGACGAGTCTATGATCCGGTGTTGGGGCGTTTTACGCAACCCGACAACCAGGTGCAGGACCCCGGCTTCCTGCAGACCTTCAATAAATATGCTTATGTCTTTAATAATCCTTTGAGCAATATCGATCCAAGCGGCTGGGCGGGCGGTAGCGCCTTTGGTACTGAATCGGATGGTGCAGTATTGGGCGGCTTATCGGCAGCTTACAGCAACTACAGTGATTATTACGCTGCGCAGAACGGGTCTGGTGTTCCCTGGGCTTTTCCTACCGGTGGCGGTGGAGGCGGCAGCGGAAACGGCTGGTATTCGGCAGGCATGGCAACCGACATCAAATACAATGCGATGATGGATGGCATCTCCGGAGAATGGAGTTATGATAGCTATACAAATAGCTGGGGAGTTTTACAACAACAAACCTATGGACAGCGCTGGCTGCATAACTCAAATATTGATCCAAACGCGGATGGGTCACTAGAAGCGGAGGCGTTTGAGGTAGCCTATTTTAATGGGAAGGAAACCAATACTTTACAGGATGAAGTTAACATAGACATCTATCAGCAGGGGTCGATGCGATTGAGCTCGTTGTCTTTCCAATTCCAAAAGACTGCATCGAATTGGCAGGTAGCTGTAGTGAAAGATTTAAAAGTTACAGCCCGGCTGCCTCATCTAGTTGGTACAGAAGGAAAAGACATTGTTTACACATTTGACCTGGAAGTTGGGATGCCTATTGTTCTAAGAGACAAAACTTATATTTCGCCTCAGTATGCAGCTCAACTGGCAGCAAATGCTGCTAATTCAGCGGCGGCATTTTTTCAAACTACCAAAGTAACTGCGTATATTAACACCCAAGCAATATTCGCGCAACAGTTTGCCTTCGCAATGCAAGGTTACTTGAATTTTGAAGTAGGCGGTGCACGAGTGAGTAAAACTATTATGACACCTGGAGTTAAGCCAACACCAGCCATTTGGACTTGGTAAAAATTAAAACCATGAAAGAGGAAATACTAAAAATAATTTATGCGTACTATCCAAGAAATATTATTAACTACACTGATGATTATACTGAAAAGGTGGAACATTTAAGGCTCAGGTCGTCTATTAAGATTGCTGAAGAAAATGTACGCAAATGGAGCGTCTTTATAGATAAACTCAGCGATGCTACAAAGCGCAAATATGAAATAGAGGATTGGACCCAGCTATTCAATCATGATGCCTGTTATTGTTGCCGTTTGTCTTATTCTTCAATAGATAATGTATATGTCACTTTGTCTATTAACCTAAGCATCATATCAAACTATTTTTCTATTTATTGTTCTCGGATAGAAAAGGTAAATGGTTGCTTTTCTATTCCGGAAATTTCGTTTGACCTAAAAAATATTGACGCTGACCTTTTGGTTCAAATCAGAAAGGCAATTTATTCATCATTCCCTCAATATGAAGAGTTCCCTGTTTCCCTGGTTGGGGAGATTGTTCCGGATATATGGATAGGAAATAAAATGGTTGGTGAAGCAACGTTTTTCGATTGCATCTTTACTACTCATGTTTGGTGATCGTTATGAACACAAAAATACGCTTTGTTTTTTTAGTTAAACTGGATGAGAGTAACAAGCAATAATTTCAATGATGGCAAATTACCCAGGATTTAAGTGATAGCTAAGAGTATAAAAATAACAGCCTCGACAAGTTGCTCAATTTGGTAAAATCATTGCTTTCAGCTATAATTGAAATAACATCCTGAATACTATGAAAAGAATAGCTCTAATCATCTTTCTGGCTTTCAATGCTAAAGTATCATTTGCAAATAATAGCTATGATTCCATTCACTATTTTGACGAATACAAAAGAGATTGGGCCCTGGTCGAGAAAAATGGCTTATTTGGATTTATCGACAGGAGCGGTAAAGAAGTGGTCCCCGCTATCTACGATCGCATTTCATATTTTGATGAATACCGATCTGGCTGGGCACTGATTGAAAAAGATGGCAAGCTTGGGTTTATTACCCAAACAGGCAAGGTTATTGTCCAGCCTCAGTACGACAGAATCTCATATTTTGATGAATACCGGAAAAATTGGGCAAAAGTAGAAAAGAACGGTCTGTCCGGATTCATTGATAGAAAAGGCCACGAGGTGCTTTCAACGGGAAAACTGTAGTAACCGATATCTCAGGATTTGAGCCATTTATCGAAGATCTCTTGCAGTAACGCTGTGATGCTTTTGAAGTTGGAAGGCTCTGGTCGGTATCCCTGGGGTTGCCCTGGTAGCAGATCGCAACATGGAGGTTAAGTTAAATAGTGACGTTACGCTGTGCGTATCGGTTTGGATGCAGAAGGAAGGAATATCACTACTGCAACCAAGCCTAATATCAAAGCCCCTTTATAAAAAAATAGCTCCTGAGAAAGAGGATTATCTATCACCGCCAGGCACCTAATTGTTTCAAGCACCATCATTAAAAACAAAACAGTTATTAAGGCCAGCTTGTAAACTTTAAAAAACATGTAATCTGCGTAAGCAAACGGATAGGAATGAGCCACTCGAAACTGTATAGCTTGTGCTCTTAGACTCTTAAATATCTTCAGTGCTTTTCCCGACAGCTTACCGAAAGAAGGAACTTTTTCTGAGAACCATTTTTTAAAAATGATATCCGCGAGGTACAGGAGAATGAGTGTTAACGTTTTCATACTTATAGTGGTTTAAGATCTTCGTTTCTGACTTCTTTGTATAGCATTTCTGAATGCTGCAGTATCCTTTAGGGGATAATAAAAGCCCAGGTTTTGATAATAAAACAAGCCATCGTTTTTCAACAGGATATCCATTTTTCCATTGGTAAATACTTTCAACGCCTCAGGTATTAGGTTCTCTTTTTCCTCAAATCCATACTCAGATAAAACCTCTATCGAAATCAACTTCATGCTGCTATTTTATGTCTTAAATTTACGAAAAGAATACAAAAATAATACCGCGGGGAAACCCATAGAACGTTAAATTGCCATGAAGGTACATGCGGATCCTAGATACTCAAGAGGAATTCTCTGGAAGTCATAAAAATAATACCCCTGAAATTCCATTGTTTGCTTCCACCAGCCAAAATACGTAATCGCTTCTTCAATCGTCTTAAACAATCCTTTATCGCGCATACGGATGGGGATGCCATTCGGGGAGAGAATGTCGTACTTCCATTTTTTTGAGGGCTTGTCCGGTGGCGGTTCAGGAAAGCAGTAGTCAATATGGTAGCTTCCGTTGTCAAATTTGGTGATTGCGCCTTTGCCGCCTCTTGCTTCGATTTTTCTCTTATGTACATCCGCAACAGATTTCGAGCTGTGCACCTTTGTGTAAATTTCCATGGTCTTATAGTTTAAGGTTTATAGCCCGGTCCGTCGTTCTCATGACCTATCGGACTTTGATAGTTTTCTTCGTGATAACGCAGCAGTTCGGCAATCAATTTAATGACCGCATGATTACGCGTTGCATAAACCAATTTGCCCTTAAAGGTGCGCTCAAGCATCATGCGCTTAATCATGGCGTTTTCTTCCGTGTCCAGGTATTTTTTGCAGGCGCGTATATAGGCATCCTTGCTACAGCCCCTGATTCTCAGCTTACGCATATTGATGTAAACAAAGAACCGGATGTTACCAATCAGGTATTGCTCCTCAACGATCAGGGTTGCTATGCGCACCAGAAAATAATTCGGGATCCGGTTCCGGTACCTGGTCACGTCATCCACCTGCTTATGTAGGCGCAGCCAGGTGCAATTCTGAAATTCCGTGGTGGTGATCTTGGCAATAGACTGGTGCGAGATCATAATATCCAGGTTGCTATGCCTGTTGGTGGTCAGCAGCCCTACAATCGTCTGGCCTTTGGCTCCCACCATATACTTGTCCAGGTCTTCAAGCACCAGCATTCCGCCTTTGAATTGTTTTACCATCAACTCAACCAGGTCGCGTTTCTCCTCCACAGACATAAGCTGACCGGCCTTCGTGAAGGGGCGGATCCTTCGTGCACGGATGTCTTTGAGCTGGCTAATGTGCGCGGGGCTTACGGTCATATAGCAATTGTAATCGTCATCATTCACATCAAAGATCAGCACCTTACGACCTGTCCGGTAGATCAGGGCATTATCCCGGAGGTAATTCTCTATTTCAATAATATTTCTGAAAGTCTTTCCCACGCCGGTTTCCCCACACACCAGCATGAGCATGGGTTGTCTTTTTTGCGGCTGCTCGGCTCTGGCGTCCGGTGTAACCATGCCCTGAAAGACCTGAGGTTTCTTTGGTTCAGGTGTCATAGCAGGGACGATGTTGCGTTTGAATATGTTCCAAAATGTGCCCAAGAAATTAGATGTCGGTTGGAGGATTAGACTTCAGTGTTTTCAAAAACTACCGGAGGGATAGAGCCAGGGAGAATATCCGGATGCTCCTGATCCCGCAGGTCCTGGTTTGTCAGCTCAGGATCCTGTTCCTGCTCGCCCTGTTCGTTAGCATTGTTTTTGGTATCAGTGTGTTCTGAAGAACCTCTGTACTGCGCCAGCTCCTTTCTGATAATGTCACTGATCCGATCAACCAGAGCTTCATTTTCCGAACGAATTTCCATGACAAGCTTTGCCTTCTTTATCAGAATGGTCACGCAGACACCAATCAGCTGCTGTTCAGGAGAAAGCACTTTCGACTGCTTACGTAGCACCACAATAAGCAGAGGCCGTAGTATGTCCTTGTCCTCTTCATCCAGTTTGATGCGCTTGATATTTTTGACATTCTGCTCATCAATCACCTGAATGAGTTCATCAAAGTCGAAAAACTCTTTCTCTTTACTAATCGTGACAAAATAGCCGCCGCCAACTTCCAGGATATTATTGGTCATTCCTAACAGCGAATCAGCCATCATGGTTGCGTGGCTTAAGGGTACCGTAAACTCTCCATTCTCTGGATTTTTTGATGAGGGATCCGTGAGCGGCTGTTGCGGATTGCCGTTGATTTCCTGTTCAGGCGCATCCAAAGGCTTTGTGTTTGTTTGTGTATCTTGTTGCTGATTCTGGGAAAACGCCTGCTGAGCTTGGTTTTGCCCCGTACTTATCTGCGGGTTGGGAATAGCGCTTTGGCTTCTCGTTTCCTGCACTGTCTCGGATGTGCTGTTTTTACTCACCACCGGCTGAACCAGAGGGCTGCTGTTTTCATCGGGAATAGGTTCGAACGCAATGTCATGCGTATCACGTTTAAGTACGTTCTCAATATGGACATCCTGATCTGTCATGGCTAGTTTAGTTTTGATAAGAAGATGATAAATCTTGATTCCATCGCATTATAATTTTTGGTAAAAACCGGATGTCCTTTGGGATAGTCGAGCCTTGCTGCTGTTACGTTACTGCCGTACATGGCAATGCGCTCTTTTGTATGGAACTCTTCGCCAATTCTCGAGTATTGCTCCTGAGTATATTTGCGAAGCAGATGAAAGCAGCACATTCTGGCATCTCGGTATTCGCGCGTCTGGCTTTGTGAAAACTTTGCCTGATCGAGGGCAAACACCTCACAAGCGGTACCGACCAGGTAATTGGCAAGCAATTTAATTTTGGTATTGTTACCCGGACAAACGGCTACATTATCGATAAAACTATCCAGCAAAAACACCGTCTTTTCAAGGCCAATTTTACCAATTACCCTGTCAACGCTCGTTTGCAGCTTGCTATAATCTTTGATTTCAGGATCCATGACTACTAGTTTGATTGTTCAAAATTGATAATAATGTTTCATATTTGGTAAATTATACGGCAAATTTTTTTTATTCGCCTGTCAGTGAGATGTCATAGCAGGACGAATACTTTCTGCGCTGCAGACAAAAGCCGCCAATGAAAATCCGCCTCTCTGACAAAGGGGTTTTAAGTCGTTTAGCGACGGCTGTTCCGGGTACAAGTTGGCGATAACCCTCTTTCCACAAATCCCTCATGATATCTTCATCCCCTAATATCTTTTCGATAACGGGTTCAGCAGGTTCATCCGGAAGCGGGGCTATTGGAGCGGTTTGCTCGGGCACTGGTGGGATGGGCGACTCTGGTAATGGCTCCTGTTCCTGAACGGTAAGAGGCGAATCATCTGTCGCCATAAGCAGTTCCGGCGATTCCTCCTCCGAAACCCTCGGGAGATGTTCATCAAAGTGCTCTTCCAGATCTTCTTCAATCTCCAGTGATAAGGCATCAAGGCGATTAATAAGATCTGGCCTGTCTTCGGCAGTTGTGTGTGGCAGATCCTCCAGAAGTTCCTCAAAACCCCGGATGCGTTTTTGGAGTAAGCGTGGTAGCTTTTCGATGTCGATGTGGTTCTCAGATAAGAAAACCAGGTGCGGATAATCTTCAGTCATGGTGTTGGTGTTATCGGTTATTTACTACTAGCGAGCCTTTTATCTCTGTCTTCAGGAGAGTCGAGAACGTTTTCCACGACGGCAAACAATCCCGCGGTTATCAGCGAGCTGATAGCAACTACGCCGACCGTTTTCCAGAACTCCTTTCTGGGTGGCATCTTGTATTTGAATCCCTCGCCGGTGGCCGAGGCGAGCCCCATGTTGTGATAGAGCAGGGCTTCGCCGACACCTACCACAAGCCCCACTCCGGTTAAAATCGCTGTTTTTGCTGCTGTGTTCATATGATTATGATATTAAAATGTGATTACTCTGCCTTCTCCTGGAGTTTTATGAACTGTTCTTTCAGTGCTTCGGCAATTGGTTCTATTTTATTCAATCCCCAGATCTGCTTCAATTTTGACAAGTACGATTCCGTTGCAACCTGCGTTTGTTTCAAGACAGTGGCATTTGTTTTCATCTTTTCCGGGATGAACCTGGCAAATTTGAGCAGCTCGTCTTTGAGTTTATTGACCACCGTCTTTTTCTTCGGAGCTCTAATTTCGCCACTCTCCAACTTTTGCTGCCGGTCCTCCCTGAGCTTTTTTCTGCAAAGCGCCAGCTCGTCTAAAACGACTTCCGATTTCTTAACGATCTCCCTGGACTTTGACGCTCTTAGTTCTTGTTTCTTTGCTTCTTCTGCCTTGTTGACCCATTGACTTTTGATCTTCGGGATTTCCTTTTTCAGAAGCTCAATGCAAAGTTTTCCTGCTTTTTCAAGAGAAGCATTTAGCTCTTTACTTTTCGGATTTCGGTCGGCAATGGCTTTTGTCTTATCAAAAATTACCAGTGATTTTTTTGCGTCGTCACTTAGTGCGCTTTTATTAATTTCCTCCGCTTGTAGCAGATCGTAGGGGTTATTTTTCATTTGCGTTCTGTTTATAAAATTATTGCTCGCTTATGCAGCACTTAATACCTCAAGCTCGTTGATAAGCTGCTCCATCTCTTCCATGTCTTTCAGCAAGGATTCCAGTTCGGTCAGGGCATCTGCCGAAGATTCCATGTCGGCGCCATATTGGTTTTTTTCTTTTAACAGGTTGATGGATTCTTCTGAGTTGTCATAAATCATCAGCTCATCCAATAGTCCTGGATTCAATGCTGAAAATTCAGCAACTCGTTCAGATACCGATCTGGGTTTATAGTCTCGTGCGATCCTGTCTTTGATGATAGCCTGTGCTTTGTCATTCACGGCCTGCTCACCGGTGAAGGTTTCCATCTCTTCCTTAAGTCCTCCTATTTCTTTGTCAAATTGCCTGAGCAGCTTTGCAGAATCAAAATTGATATCCATTCCCCGGGGTTCGAGAATCTCAATGGTGGCACGTTTGATAACAGAGTACGCTTTGCGCGCCCTGTCGTAAAGCTCCTTATCCGCGTATGTGTAATTAGAACCTTCATCGTCGAGGTATTCACGAAAGAGCCTGAAAATGGTTTCCGTGTTTCTCGAGGTCTCTTCGTCCCTGGCGGGCTTGTATTGGTTAACAAGTGTTGTAATCTTACCTATACCCGCATTAAACACCGAGCGCTGTTCGGCAATGTGCTCGACGATCTTTTTCTCGTTATCTAAGCCCGTGATCGCATCTTTAATGTGTTCTCTCTTTTCCAACAGTATCAGGTTAGCCAAAGCATGTGGATTCGTGACCAGGCCCATTTTCAACTCTCCCGGGTTAAATTCCTCCAGCTTCAGGGTATTGCTTTTCCCGGAGCGGAACCAAATGTCATTGATGCGGCTGGTTTTTTCCTGGAGCTTCTGGAAAACAAACACATCAATGCTATCCTCCATCAGAGGATGAACAATACGCACATTAGCGTACCTGTTTCCGAATCGCCAGATGCGCCCTTCCAGTTGCTTTTCATCGGTCGGATTCCAGTCCAGCCAACAGTTGTAAAGAACCGTTGCCCGGTTCTGCAGGTTGATCCCTTCTTTAATGCTGGCGCTGCCAATAATGATCTTCACACCTCCCGCCAGAAAGCGTTCCTTAATACCCTCTTTCTTTGCCGTGCTCATCCCGCTTTTAATGATGCCGACTTCTGCATCTCTAAAGCCAATTTCCCTGACAAGGTATTCCTTAATTAAGGGAAAATAATGTACTCCGGCGTTCATATAAATGACTTGCCCTGACACATCGGTTCCCTGTTCCTCATGGTAGTGTTTAACGGACCGGATACATTCCATGACATATTTCAGCTTCGGAGACGTGTTTATGTATTGTTCATAGGTTGGGTGCTTTTCCGGGTTGCAGGAATACAGGTAAGGGCTGAGGGCTAATTGCCTTGCCAGCGACAGAGCTCTCAGGACACGGGCCCCCTCCTGTTCTTCATCCGACATGTTAGCTTCATCCAGTTTCTCCCCCTCACTATTTTCAGGATCATCATCTATCAGACCCTTCGGATTCAGGCAAAAATCTGTGTAATTGGTCTTGCCGGTAACGTATAATTCGACATCTGCCATGTAGTCCTTCTGGAGCTGTGTCATTGGAAGGTTAGTAGAAACCTGCCTTTCAGTCGGAAGAGGTACCACCACATTACCGACTTTTTCACTGGTCAGGGGAAGGACTATCTTATTAGGCCGTTGGATGCCTGCGTCTTCTCCGGTTTTGTAATCGACGAACTTAAAGATGAGCTGCTGCAGGGCGATCAGGTTATAGAAGCCCAACACGACCTCTTTCCGTTCAGGCTGTAGTTTGGCATTGATGACCAACTCCAGGCTGGATTTGATAAACGTATCGAAGAAGCTCTTGATGTTACGAATGCCGGATTTAACCAGCTGCTGATAGCCAATCAGTGCCAGGATCGAGTAAATTTCCAGCGGGCTGTTCGTAAATGGCGTAGCGGTCAATAGCATCACGTTGCGCATGCTATTCCGACGAAGAATGTACTGGCTAATCATAAATCCCCGCAAAGCAGTCATAGACGGTTCACCCGAATGAATTTCATACGTAGAACGCTTTCGCGTCTGATCATCTCCCTGTGCTTCACCCTTCACCTGGGTAAATGATTTTTTCATGGCATGCGCTTCATCGACGACCATGTAATCGAAACCCAGGTCCTCGATGTCAACCAATCCACCCTTTACGCCTTTCCCCATCATTGTTTCAATGCGCTCGCGCAGGATCTGCTGGTCCCGGTTTTTGTCAATGCCCTGGTTGAGTATCGCGTAGAGCTCATCACCGATTTCCTTCCAGGTATCATCCTTAAAGCCGAGGCGATTAAAACCTTCATAGGTCATCACCGAAATGGTATGTTCCGGAACCGCCTGGACATTTCCTTTGGAGTCGTGGAGCTGCTCGATGTAATCAGTACCCAGGTTATAAAGATCAATGACCTGGTATTGCGGCAGGAGCCCTGAGAGTATCACTTTTCCTTTATCGACGACTCCCCGGATCTCATTCAGCCAGTTTTGGTAGGTTTGGTTCGGAACGACAATAAAAGGGCGTTTGCATTGTCCCATTTCCAATGCCTGGGCCAAAGCCAGAATGGCGGTCATCGTTTTACCCAATCCGACATCATAGGCCACGCAGCCCGAACCATGTACGCTGATGAATCCCAGGCCTTCCCTTTGTGCCGGTCGAATAAAAAGCGGCTTATTCTTAAATGTTGACGAGCAGGTAAAAGCAACCGGGATCTTGAGGTAATTAATATCAACATAAGCATTGTACTGCCCGTTCCAGAGCTGCTCAATGCGGAGCTGGTCTTCCCTCACCAATGCTTCAGCCAGGTAACGGACAAAAAACCGGTCCCCCTCAGCTCTCGCATTCTGCTTTAAACGCAGCTTCTCCTCTTTATCAAAGGTCTTTGATGGGGTGGCATTATCCAGGTAGTACCTTTTGATATTCCAGGCTGTAGACTTTTTAAATTCATTTGCCGGAATACTATCCAGCCAGATTTTGAATGCCTCCACAAGGTTCTCCCGGCCGGGAGCATTATTTTTCTTACCCCTGATGTATTGTGTGAAATCGGTGCCATCAGCAAGGCTACTGATCTCGACGCTTTGCGCGAAGCCTGAATCCGGTTTGATAAACAAGCGCTTATCCGGATCAGGATCGGTGAGTGTCAGCTTAGGCGGCATAACTGCCTCGAGGCCTTTCCATTGTCTGTCAAACTGCGCCTGGCCGAAATGTTCAATAATGTATGTCTTTTCACTGAGCAGCGTGCTTTGCTTTTCGTAGATGTTCTCTGCATAGTATAATACAGAAGGCAGATAGCCGCCGTGGAAATAACAGACAATGCCATTCTTCAGCCAGGTTGCAAGATGTTTATCCGCTGCGGATAACGGCACGACGTATTTTGCCCAGCCATTTTTGGCATTCAGAATAACGTGCTCGTCGTTAAAGCCGCCGTTTTTCCGCTTGTACCAGATCCATGCTTTTATCTCGTCCTCACTAATTCCCTGGTTATAGTCCTTCATGACCCGATCGAAGCAGTAATATTCCTCCGGGAAAGCCTCTTCATATTGCTCTTTTTCTCCGGTTAGTTTGCGCAGCGCTTTTTCGGAGAATCCTTTCCTGGCCTGGTGTACAGCCCTTTCAATATTGGCTTTCTTGGCCGGATCATTTAGTAGAGCAGATGGCATGTCCGTTCCGCCGGGAATGCCCGCTATCACGATGCGCTTGTCATTCAGCGCTTCCGTTCCGCCAGGAATTTTGCTGATGGCCTCTTCCAGTTTGCCGCGTACCCTGGTCACATCTTTGCCAAAAGCGTCTTTTGTATGGTATTCTTCGCCCAGGATTTTTTCGGGGTGTTGTTTAAACCAGGCATCGCCGATCAACAGGTTATTCTTCTTCATTACCATGTTGTCCTTACCGGGTTTTACCTGTTTGTCGTTGACAGGACTTCCTGTAAGCTCAGGATAGTCCTGTAGGACCGAATCCGGAACATCAAATCCCAAAGCAAGCGCCCGCGTGACAATCTGATGATGATCTTCGGCATCTTTTTTTGTGGCGAGGTGAGGGAAGCCACTCCTTCTCTCAGACATGGCGACCATGTAATCGGCTTTGCTTAACTGCCAGTTGAATTCAGCTACCGGCTTGTCATGAACCATGTTCTCGATCTCAAAGGTTTCCCTTTCAAGCTCTGGATCATGTTCATTACTGGCTTTTTCTTTTTCCGGCGGTATCAAACTACGTATCAACTCCCTTATTCTTTCCGGGTCTCTTAGGTCGCTGATATTGAAATAGTGGTTCGCCCCCCCGGTATAGTCTTTCAGGTGCGAAATTGTTCTGTATAAGACCTGGTCGCCAATTCCGTCCCTTGTGAGTTGTAGGTATATTCCCTTATCGGGCTTCATCATACCACGCAAAGACAGATCGCCACTGCCAGCTGGCCCCGCCGGATTGAAATCGACTTTATACTCGGTGATGCCAAGAAATTTCGCTAAATCAGAAAACGCTTTTTTCCCTAAGCTGGCGAATGTCTTTTTCAGGCTGCCATCATCCATATAACCGTCAACGACCGGATGATCCATCAGAAAACGGGCAAATTTATCTAAGCTGTTGTTGTGAGTAGTTTCCATACTGATTCTCTCTCTTTGATTGGTGTTAATGTTCTGAATAATCGAGCGGAAGGCTTTATAGCCATTATAAGACATGTTTAGATGATATGAGAAAGTTCCTGTTCAACCAGAGCAATAGCTGATCCTATGTCCATCCCGTCATTAGCGATCAGGGTTATGATCATTTTATCAAGCTTCTCGCGACCCTTCTCTGTACTCTGCAACTCGCATACTTTTGGCCATAGTAAGTGGTTGCAGTCTTTAAGCTCCTCTCCTATGAGCGCTTTTAATTCTGTGACTAGGTTCTGATCGGTTGCCATTTTCTGAAGACTTTTAGTGTTGTATGGTTTGCTTGTCTTGCGGTATAGAAAGCCGGAGCCAAGCAGGTAATTGGATATTTCCATAAGTATGAGATAGTTGGTTTTTCTTATTTTTTCTTCAGGACAATAATGTCCGTCCCTATGTCAGTAGCCTTGAAAACCCCTGCTGGCAGACGGTAGGCGTCCTCCAGTGTTGCTTTCTCGTAAAGCTTTTCTTTTATCTGGTTGTATCGTTCTCTGCTATTGATAAAGTAGCTTGGAATGAGCAAGACGAGCAGGCCGCCAGGCAACAACAGGTCTAGTCCCCTGAGCATAAAATAGTGATCGTAATACAGGGCACCTGTCCATTTCTTTTCACCCATTCCCGCATACTTACCGGTGAATTCTCCGTAGGGAGGATTGCCGATAATCAGGGAGTAAGAGGGCGAGGCAAAATTGTCTTTCAGATGAACCTTGCCTGCAAAGAAGATGCTCTCAAAAGGCTTTTCAAAAACCTCCGCAAAGGGGTATAGGATTTCAGCAATACGCTTGGCATAGTGGTTGGTTTCGTAAGCATCTACCTTTGCACCAATGGGTAAGTATTTCAGGAAATTACCGGTTCCACAGGCAGGTTCCAGCACACGCCCGTCAGCATAGCCGAACTTAAAAGCGAGCCCCCACATTTTCTGAACGATCTGATCTGGGGTGTAATATTCGTAAAGGATGCCCCGTCCGTCTGCGCCCTGTTTAGATAAGCCACCCGAACCCGAATACCCGGCTATATAGGCCTTATCATTTTCCGAAAAGCCGTCGCCTTCCTTATCCTTTTCATCAATAAACCGCTCGATGTCATGGTTTATTTGATGAGCTGTCAGGTTTTTCTTCAAGGGCTCTTCCGGAGTAGCCTTTTTTAAACTGACAGGCATATCGACCAGCGTGTCACCGTTTTCAGTTAACAAGTTGAATAAGTATTCCATTGCTCCTGGTGCATCTGGTTGACTCCAGACATCATGAGTGACAATAATATCATCGACGTAGGCGCGCAGTAAAACACGTTTTCTGGCATCGCCCCTTTTGCCGATGGTAACCATTCCCTGTTCGTGGTCACTTAAATTTTGCTTATGCCGGAAATGCCTGGCGAGCTCTTCTGCTATTTTTACCTGGTGATCGATTGGCAATTTTTCAAGCTTATCCAACAAGGCTTTTCTTAAGTTTGCCTGGTTGAAGTCAACACCGTTGATGGTAATCTTATTGACGGGGTAGGCCTCATCCTCTTTCGTCCAATAGGCATTCTCAAGACCCTGAATAATAGCCGGGGACTGACTGGTTAGAAGAGGCGGATCCTGACCGATACCCATCTTTTCGTCTTCAAACTGGTAGCGTTCGAGCATGTGCTTGGCACCCTGTATATGCTCTTCATCTCCGTAAATTGGATCTGTACCCGGCAAAATCCTGCTGATATTGGTATAAAAGGTAAGGATGTGGTCTCCCAGCAAGTTTACTTTCCCATCGAAGAAATCCGGGGGCTCAATATCCATCATGCCTTCGATGGAATATTGGTCCTGCCATGTTACCCTGTAATAAACATCTAAATAGATACCAATCTTTGCACGGACAAAGGCGTCTGCATCCTTCCAGGAATGAATGATCTCAGATTTGGAGAAGTCCGCTTGCCGGCTGTTTGCTTTTGTTGTCAGGTAGATGGCCAGAACGGGTATTTTGTCTGTTGTTTTAGCCGGGGCTAATTTCTCCAGCTGCCTTTGAGCATTAATAAAGTCGGCAATAACGGCTGCATCTTTCTCAAGACTATGAATATCGAATTCCAGTGATCGGAAAGCCTCCAGATGTTTACCAAAAGGCTTGTTGGTTTTTGGATTAACCAGCCTATCCCTTTCCTGTATCGCTTTGGCTTTAAGCTCCCCGAGAATTGCAAGTCCTTTTTGTGGATCTGCGATCGGGAAATAGTCCTCGACCGGAGACCACCAGTAGTTTCCTCTTTCACCAAGTAGCTGTCGGAGTGATTCGACATTGTGATAGCCAATGTATTGGTTAACGTAGGGATAGGCCAGGTCAGTCGGGTAGCCTAATTGCTGTAGTAATGTTGCTCCTCTATCTACGCATTCCTGCAGGACGCTCTGGCGGCTTGGTTTCAACCCTATATCTTCCGGGTGAGCGGATTGTAAGAGGTAGTATAATTCCAGAGCTGTTGCCTGGTGAAGATTGGTGTCATCCAAAGCGCGCAAATGAGCAAAGTCTTTATCAATAATGGCGTTCATGCCGCCTTTATTAAAACCTTCGCTAATGAAGGGCTCTTTTGCATCCGCAGGAATGATGATATTTGGAAGCAATTCCTGAAAATTGGCGGCTGTGACATGTTTGGTTGCCTGATAGTCTGTCAGAGCAATACCATTAAGTAACTTGATGATGGGATCATCGCTTCCTGGCTTCAAATCAATGACAATCTGTTTTTCAATCAGCTCCTCTAAAAATCTGACAAAGCCCCCGGTAAGTACCTCACCGACATCTGCATCGCGTTTTTCTATCTCTTCCTCTGATTCGTCCCTCTCATAATGCGACTGGTAATAGTTATCAAGCAACTCGAAAGACATGTTTACCTCATGTCTGTTAGTATATACCAATCCGTCATACTGTACTTCGATAGTTAAGCCATCCGCATCCTCTTGAGTAAAATTCAGAGACACGCTGCCAGAGGAGCTCGGTCCAATCAGCACGGTAAATCGATGGCTGTTCGTTTGCAGTGTTTCGGTTATATCCCTGAGGTTATTGTGCGGAAAGTCAGGTATGACCTGAGACAATAGCTGATAGGCCTTTTTAAATACCGAAATGGATTCCTCTTCTGCAAGCTCCTCTGCTTCATGCAGAGTCTTTGGTGCTTCCGTCAGAACAATGCGGTGTCCCTGCTCAAGGATATTGGAGAGCCATTGGTTCAGAAAGGAATTGAGGCTTTTTTTTAATTTGGGATACACATATTTTTTGCCCCCGTCTTCGAAGTATACCTGTTTAAATCCAAACTGATCTTGAAGTGTCAGTGCTTCCGCGGTTTGCATGCCGGGCATAACCCGGATCATCATGTCAGGATCATCCACCAGGTCACCATTTTGCTCAAACCTGTGTGCAAGCTCAATAACGAAGCTATCATCATTCACTTTATACAGGAAGTCGTAACTAAGGTCCATCATCCCTGGTGAATTGAGCTTCGACTTTCCGCTTGCTGTACCTGCATGCAGGTGTTTTGTTAAGTCCGGGATCACTTTCAACAGTTTGTTGTAAATAGCGGTGTAAGGCTGAATGGGCCTGCCTTTTAAAAGGCGCTCTATTTTCTTTTCCGCCGACACCTTAGCCAAATGAAACTTCCAAGCCTCCTCTATTTCTTCTGCCGGCAATCCCGGATAATTTTGCCTGATCCACGCATCGAAATCTGCCCGCTTGATGTAATTGTAATTTCTGTTGTCAGGATCAACCCATGGATAATTATCATAATAGGCATCCCGGATTTCGTATGGTTTGGGTTTAGGAATTTCCATGTTAATTGCAGTGTCTTGAAGCGTTGCTTCATTTAGGATTTCTCTACCAGGAAAAATGATTTTGCCTTCGTCGAATAACAGAGTGGCTTCTCTGAGCCGGGTTCCTGAGAAAACGCCGATTGACTGCACGGCAGCACCGAAAGTCCTTTTCGCGAAATCCGTTGCCATTAACTCCGCCCGATGCTTTTCAGGTTCGAAGAGCAGGTAGCTCTTCACCGAGCTGTCTGCCAGATTTATCTTGATCAGGCTGAAGGCCTTCTTTTCAATATTTGCTTTGAGTGGCTGAAAAGAAGGCTCAAGGTTCAACTCAGGACCGTCCTTTACTGTGGGCAGGGCCTGCTCAAGAGCGGTTCCATAGTCCATCCGTTCCCTGGTATATTCTGCCCTGAATGCTACAGAGAGCTTCCTTCCCCGGAATCCCAATGCCTGTAGCCTGAGCTTTAGCAACGGAGCAGGATAGTCATTAAAATGAAGCTCTATCCATTTTCGCTGAGAATCGATCTCAACCTTCACCCTGTTGGCATAGGATGATTTCAGGTCGCTATGTGGCGGCTTTTCAGGCATCGGTAATTAGTCATTTTGTGAAAAAAAATTTGGGCAAATCATCTCCCTGCACGAATTCCATTTTCAAAAATTCAGGGCAAGAAAATCAGGATAACCGAGCGTACAGGATAGAATAGCAGGCCTCTTTAAAGGATAGCTAAATTCACCGGACAGGAACAGTTTGAAGAAGTGATTACTAAAGTCTAATGCGCTGGCATACCTTTTTAAAAGTAAGTGGCATGACTGTTTCAAAACTACGCTCCGGAACTCCGTGATTACATCTCTTTTAAGAGAGGCATTACCGGGAGCTGGCGCGATTTAAGACTGTAAAAATACATCGGTAAGAATCGAGACACAAGGTAAAAACTTGTAGTCAGCTACAAGTTTTGGTTCTTCAAGATACAAATACCCAATAGAAAAGGCTTTCAGAGTGCCATAGCATTTCCGAAGCTACAAGTTTTCTTTACAGGTCTTTATTCGATCGGCTTTAGTTTATTGAAGCAAATAATAGCAATTAGACTTCGTACGGCAATTCGATCTGTCCAAATAGGAGTAACACTCTTTCCTGTATAGGTGTATCGGAAGACAACCTTTCGTGAGTTCCAGCACTTACCTGACTAGTCATAAGGTTGGAGAAAAAATACAAGAAGACTTAATCAAAAAGATTCAAAGATTTCTACAGGAGCATACATGTTTCAAAATAGGATTATTTCCTTCCTTTTATTACCCTTTTATTTATACAAGTAAAAATCCATTGTTATGATTAAATTTACAGAACTAAATAAAAATATGTAGATTTTTCTAATCGAAAATAATAAATAGAAAAAATGGAAGAAATTGATCTCACAAAAATTAAGTATTATCCTGATAGATTTTATATCTGCCTGGACGGATTTGATATTAAGAACCTTACTTCTTTCATAACGGATCTGCACATTGGAGAACAGCAGTCAATTTTTATTCATGAGTACTACCACTACCTTACCAACATTGCGACGCTGCCCGGAGTTCGCCAGTTCAGTTTTAATTTCTGTGATAGATTTCGTACATCAACCATCTTAACACAAAAAGAAGGGATAATGGCTTATCCCATCGACGACAATAAGTTTAAAAGCTGTGAAGACATGGTAAAATATTGGAATTGCGTAACAGCAATACTTGATGAGGACGATATTGACTACAAAGTGATCGAAGATACCAACAACACCACAACTAAAAAATTCAGGATTGCATCTGTAGAAAGGGCAAGCAGGCCAATGGAAGTAGTTGTAGATGGGGTGTCACATTCCGGGGAAAGATATCTTATTGCTATACATACCATTGGCCTAGTTAACGTACAAACATTTAACCTGACGTTTGGTGCAATAGATGAATTTTTAAGCTCTGCGATAGACGAATACCTCTTTGAAAATGACTTATCGGATATTAATCCGAGCATGCTTAGTCAAAGACCCTTTTACCCTTATTGTTTTTTTGAAGAGCTGCTATCATTCTATGGAATAAAAAGGCCTTCTCCATTTGAAAAAATTCTTATTGCCTACTTTGCTTTAAACTCGCAAAATCCACCGGTAACCCTGATTGACTTAATAGAAAAATTAAAGGACGGTGGCTATGAACATTTCCAGGCAGATCCGGAAGCATATTTGCTTTCTCATTTTTCAGAAACACCACGGTATAATGCCGTACTGAAAAACATACAGGATTTTGCCGAAGAAACAGCCAGCCAAGGGCGTATTCATATATCCCAAGCGTTGAAATATTACTACGATAAATTTTACCTTGCACAGAAACTGAAGGAAAATGACTTCTTCTATTTTGTCAGACCATTCTTCGCCACCGGAACAGATAAAATCAGGTACAGGCAAAAATTCCTTTTGGATCTCGCCAGGATAATAAACCTATTTACACCTCCAGTCATCCTTAAAGATAAGGAATTTAGTTACGTTGATAAACTGACGACCTTCGGTGAGGCGACGATGTTGATATTGGCCACCTATGAGATTTTTGAAAGCATCAGGAAAAACAGAATTGCTTCGCGTCCGGCGCACCAAAAAGTTAAGTACACTTTTCCCGACAAAGATCCTGACTGTGACAATTTTGAAAAATTTACTCCACCGCCGATCTATGGCATTGTATTCAGGCTTGCGCTTAATGAGTTAAGTCTATATGGACCATATCTGCAGGAATTGGAAAGAATAAAACAGAACAGCATCTAAACATGAGCATCTCAAAGCGTCATCATTATATTCCACAATTCCTTATCAAGAGATTTGCCGATGAGGACAATATGCTATTTCTATACGATAAGGAAAAGGGAAGCTTTTCAAGAGAAAAGCGAAGCCCGAAATCTGTATTCTTTGAAATGAATAGAAATGCCCTTGATTTTGGCGGCGTTCCGAACGATAACCTAGAAAAGCTATATGCTGAACTTGATACAAGATTTTCTCGTGACCTAACTGAGATTGTTACATCTAAAAATATCACCGAAGAAGGGCTTATCTCCTTGTTAGTAATGGCATCGTCACTAAAATGGCGATTACCCGTTAATGACAGGCTATTCAATGAGAAAGACAATCAATACACATATGACAAATTGCCAATCTCAATAAAAGCTGTAAATGATGATGGATCGCAAAACAATGACGCTATTGACCATCTACTCAGCTCCGAAATTTTCAGCAGCATGAAACGTCTTATTTTCCCGTTCCTACCATTCTATGATAATGCTGCAATAACATCGGAGAATTTATTGAAACTACACCAGAACAGCTATCTTCATGCAAATGATAAGATTATTTCAATTCTGGGCGATTCGCCTCTGATAGAAAGCAATAGTTCCAATATAGAAGAATTCGGAAATTTCATTTTGCCTCTTGGGAATAAAGAGACGTTTATTTGCAGTGATTCTGGCAACAAAAAGGTCAACAGTATCGCTTTTTACCTCAACAAAGATTTGGCTATGTTTCATCAGGCAAAAAAGTATGTCGTCTGCCGAGACAAAGACCATCTTGTCACCATTATTAATGAGTACCATACCCTACAGCGCAGAGGACAAATAAATCTTATTCACGAATATATTTTTAGGTTTGTGTGAAAGGTGTTTATATAAATACACTCTTCAGCCGTCGGATGGTAGCCTGCGTATAGCTCAGATGTTCCCAGGCCGTTTTGAAGCCCTCGGTACCAATTGCGGTCCGCTGCTCAGGGTTTTGCTTTAGAAAATTCAAGTGTTCCAGCCACTCGGCTGTAGTGTCTGCGGTGAATCCACTTTCGCCCGCCCTGATCAGGTGTTTGAACGGCGTTATACCCGTCGCAATTACCGGTATCATTAAGCTGGCATAATTCAGGTATTTGATAATGGCTTTACCGCTGGAAGCATTGTAGCTGTTACCGACCATCGGGATTAGCCCGATATCGACTGCCAACTCATTGAGTTTAGATACATGTTCGGTAATTGGCGAGGGCTTTTCATAGCTCACCTGCAGGTCCTTAAACAATCCGTGTTGTTCCGCCAGCTTCGACGGCAGGCCAAAAACAATAAATTCAACTGCGCCCGGTTGGTTCATTTGAAATTCAACGATGGCGGGCTCAATGCTTCTCAGATCTTCGACCTGGCTCGGGTCCGTGATGATTCCAATACGAAGCAAATCGCGTCCATTCTTTTTGATATCCTTAATCGTTTCCATGCCGAATGAGGATAAGAGGTTAGGGTAAATCTCGAAGTGCAGGAGAAACTCTTTGGAGCTGCGCTGCACCAGGTCGTGGTAGTAATTTAACAGCAGACTGTTCGGAGCCGTCAGGACGTCCACCTGCGATAAGTTCGAAACCAGATTGTTCAGCGCCTGCTCCGTCATTTTCCTCTTTTCAGGGTGGTAGTCCGGAAGTTCATGGTAATTCATATCTATATCCATCACGAACTCAATGTCGTTGTTGATGTCCCGAAGACTGCGGATGATATAGCCCGCATCGGTAAAAATAGCTGGTAATACGACGTAGTCAGCCCATTCCACCAGGCGCAGATCTATTGGGCTGTCATAATCATCAAAACCTTTTGAAAAATCCCATTTATGAATATGTCCCAGGATGGCCGAATGCGATTCTGTACGGTTCAATTCCAGAGCTGGCGCAATCATTCTGTAATAACCGGTTTCATTCAGGCAAGGAGATAAAAACAAGATGTGGATCTTACCATCTCCTGGTTGATACTCGGGATATTTCTTTCTAAAGTCGGTTACCTCATTTAGTCGCTGATACAGGTTGATAATCGTGTTCATGTGTTTGTTTTTAAGTGTGTGATTTATGCCGTTTGTCTAATACCCTCGTGATAAGATTCGATTTGCTGGCCCGTGGCCGTATCATAAAGCAATGCCACTTTTGCCTGTTTACCCCAGGAGGCGATCAGCCTGCGAAGACGTAACAGGCCAAGCTCCCGGTTGCGTGTTTTAGACAACTTGTGGGTCCAGTCCAGAGAATAGAACGTACGTGTATTCCCGTCGGCGAAATACACGACGCATTTGCTGAAAGAGTCCTGTCCTAGCATCCAACTCATCAGTTCCTGGAATAGAAGTGAGAAAAGACATCCAGGATCGGCAGCTTTCTGATGTAGCGGTTTTCATGGTACACAAATGCCCCGATTTCCCCTTTGTGATCGCAGACTACCAGATTCATTTCCGAAACCGGGATCTCCAGCTTCGTAGAGAGCTGCTCCAGGTATTGATTCACGGCCTGCTGTTTTTCTCCGTCCCATTCCTTACCGAAATACGCCACAATTTGCTGAATGCTGAGTGGTTTGACGAACTGGTTGCCGTTAAACAGAAACACGGTCGGATCTACAGGGCTTTTTTTGATAACCAGCCGGGTAGAATCCGGGGTGATATTCTCCTGGGTGGAAAGGTGTTCGATGAAACTGCGGATCCGTCTGGCAGCCTGCTTTTCTAAATTGAAGATGTCTAACATGATAGTGATGAATTAAGGAGTTGATAGGTGCTATGGTTCAATACCGCTGCGTAGAAGCGATCGAGAAGAACGGGGTTTTTAAGTTTGCCAAGACTCGTTTCGCATTCCCTGAACAGCTGGAGCGAGGATTTCTTTTTGGAAGCCTCTGCACTCTGATTTCGCTGATAGCGGCGAATCGCCCGGCTTAGTATCAATTCCTGCTCCGTTTCCTTTTTATGTTTCAAATACGACTCGTACCAGGTACGGGTAGCAGCAAAACCGAAAGCATTTGTTGGATCAAAGTACTTGTAAGGCAGGGTGACAAAACGTTTTGAAGGATCTTTTTTGATGTACTTGTCTACCAGGACAATCCGCTCTACATATTGTTGATGTAGTTGTGTCAGATTCTGTGTTGGGTGATGTTCATACAGCTGGCGAATGAGCTTTTTGGCGATCAATACCTGACGTTGGGTAAGATCAGCACGACGGTATAGCAGGTTGCGCGCCATCAGCCATAACAGTCCGGTATATAAGTCCAGGAATTGCTCACGGGCAGGATCAGGCGGGTGCAATATGCCTGGTGGTTCCACCCGTGAGTCAATTTCCCTTGCATCTTCCCAGCCGGCATTGTTCCGCTGGTCGCCGGAATATTCTGTAACCTGTTTTTTGCCTGCATTATCGCGGTGATTGTCCAGGTCAATTTCCCTTGTGTTTCCAGTAATGTCTCCGGTACCATAGCTTGTCGCGTCAGGGTTTTCAACTTGTTCACAGCCTATTAATATATTATTAGTGTAACTCTTGTAACCTGAATATGTATGAGGACATTTTGTCGTTGTTGGTTCTGAAAAAACAGGCAATGCCTCTGCTGTCCTGGTTTTTTTCAAGACATCCTTTAATGCTTGCTCCGCTTTATGAACAGGTATGCGGAGCTTTGCTAACAGCACTTCACGGGTTATAAACAATTCATAGCCTGAGTTCGAGCCGTGAAAAATTTTAGCGGTAATCAGGCCAGCCTGCCGCAGCTTGAATATATGGCGTTGAACGGTCCTGGTGCTGCATTTTACCAGCGAGGCCAACTGGCGATTATTGGTTTTAAGAGAAGGAAGGCGCTCAGGATCGATGTCTTCCAGATTTGCCTTCAGCAGCGACACACCATAAATTCTCACCAGCTCTTTTGCGGCTAATACGGTGCCTGACTTGATCCGGCTTTTCAGATCTGGTGCGTTAATGTTGTAGGCTTCGATGAATTGGTCGAGCGCTTTAAAAGCTGTTGGATAGTGTATAACGATCATGTTAGTCGGGTTTAAGATTAGATACCGCACATGCCGCTGCTGCAGCTGAACAGTTCGAGCTGGCTTTCTTTCAGCTCCGCGTCTTTTAAAGGGATGCCACTGCTATGCAGAAAGACGCTTCCCTTCATGCGCGCATTGGTATGGTTTCGTATGTGTTCGTCAAGGCGAACAAGCTTATTCCAGACTTTGGGTTTCCTTTTCATCTCCCTCCAGCGGGCATCCGACTGGAAAGGACAAAACACGCAGGCGCTTTTGGGGGGAACGGGAAAGCCATGTGCACGCAGCCAACTTGTACAGTCACAGCGCCGGAGCAGTCCGGTGTAGGTGAATAGGGTCGCTCCGTCTTTTCCTGCCCGGATATTCACAAAAGGATAAACGTGCACCAGCCAACGGTACCGGGGTAGAGATACCCGCTCTTTTTCTTCCAGGCTTATCCCAAGCCACATCTCGGTGTGCGGCATCCGTCGTTTAGGCACCAAACCATAAAGCCAGCGCACTACCTTATAGATTTCCCTGGTTTTATATTGGTCGGTACATTGTCGCTTCAACATTCCAATACCTCCTTTCAGGTTACGCACAAAGGCAGGGATAGAAGCAAAGCGGGTATGGCGATCCCGCCGGTTTTTGAAAAGATCTTTATAGAGTGACCGGCTTCTTCGATGGATGATTGGAATACCGCCATTGCGTTTTGCCCATTGTTTCAGCCATTTCAAATACTTGTAGGTTTCTTCGCTTTCCGCGCCGGTATCAGCAAATATAGCAAAGTCAGCCCGTTCCAGTTCGCCCAGGCAACTCATTAGATAAAGAGTCACGGATTGCTGACCCATACCCAGGGAAATGATTTTATAATTCGGCTTTACAGGCCATCCCTTCCATTTAAAATAAAGCACCGAGGTCATGCGGCGCAGTGTAAACCAGAATTTAATAATTATACTGTTCATAGTAAGGATAAATAAATTGCATAGCTGTTGTAGATTTCCTGCGCTTTTGTTTTTGCAGCATCCAGGCTGGTGCAGACAATATCGTCGATGTCTTGCACGTCGGCCCTTACAGTAAAATAATTGGGCTTGTCACCAGCTACGATATAAAACCGGATGGCGGGAATCGTTTTATTGACAGTTTGCCAGTAGGAGGGCATATGTTCAATGTATATCCACTCAAGTGTAATCAACTGCATAAGATTCTAATATTTCTGAGCTTTGCTGTGCATAAAGGCAAGCAAGCTGGGTTTATGATAAGCTATCTTTCTTCCGAAACGTGATGTCAGGATCATGGATTCATTTTCCCGGAGCTGCTGTAGCTTGTCTTTTTTACACTTAAGGATCGATTGCGCTTCCAGGGGGCCAATCCATTCATCATCCTGCTTGATGGTTTTCATTTCCTGTTTAGCCTCTTTGATGGCTTCGCGGATGCTGCTCTTCATTTCTGCAAGCATTTTGTAATACGCTTCTTTTTCAAATACGATAAGCTCCATAACCGAAATCAACTGTATAGTTTAATGGCCTGATTCTTCATATCAACAACCTTCTGTTTATACTTTCTTAAACTAAAATTGCGAATAATGAAAGTTTTTGTATATTTGTGTATATAAAAGTTTCAATTTCGGTAACAAAAGTATTTGAAAAATTAATTAATTTACCAAATATGAAACTTATTTTGTCGATTTTCAATCTAACTCCTTATGAACCAGAAGAATAAAAAAACTGCTGATCTTTCGGACAATGAGCTCAAAGCAAAGGTGACTGAGAATTTCTTTAAGGTCTTTAATGAATTGAAATCAACCGGACATCTCCGAAACGCCAGTGATTTAGCGACTGTTATTGGAAAAAATCAGTCCAGAATATCACGAATGAAAAGTGAGTCGGGCAATTACGTGCAGTTGGATTCCATATTCAGACTGGTGAGTGCCGTAGGAGTCAATGCCAACCTGTTCTTTCTGGAAGATAGCTCTAAAGAGCCACTCCTCCGTAGTACAACTGACAATAGCTCCAAAGTATCAGGAAAGGGAAACATCGTACAAAACAACCACATTCGGGACAATCACGGCGAGATCCATAACTACAATGCAGAAAAGATCATCAAGGGTTTATCAGAAAAAGACCGCAATGAAATCAATGCTTACCTCAATGCTTTAAAAGATCAAAATGGCAGCCTACAGGAGCGGGTTGAGGATTTAAAAAAAACGGTTAACCACTACGAGAAGAAATTGAAGGACATTGGCGAGCAACTTCGACAAAAAGATCAGAAACTTCAGGACACTCAGGAGAAACTTATCAGTCATTTGGAGTCAAAAGTTTCAAAAAGCAAGTAGTTTTACTGTCAGTAAATTGCCAACAGCCCCTTTTTCAGGGGCTTTTTTTATGTCCCTTTTTATTTTGTAGTAGTTTCCTATAAGATTAAATGATAGAAAACTACTATTGTATTTCTCATCAGCCAGTATGTTATTTGTAACGAAAACTAATACCGTAAGATATTAAGCGTTTAGCTGGTACGATCCTGTAACCGAAAGTCGAAAATTCCCCAGGAAAGTAAGCAACAAAACGCTCACAGAACAGCGTGGGCGTTGCTTTACTTTGGGGATAAGGGCTTCGACTCCCTTGGTTACAAAGTGTAAGCAACAGTTCCACGCTTTTTTTATGGCTTTTTGACGAAGGGCAAAATAAAGCATTGAACTTGATCGTTAGCCAGTTATTCCATTCCCCGGACGGAACCCACCGTCAGCAACAGAATTCAATAAGCATCGCTTTTACCAAAAAGCGTGACCACACACCACGTGAGGCGAATTTGAAGATTGTATGATGCAAATACCAACATTTGTTCAGGCACAAAAGGCCGTAAGAGAGGGTAATCCAAACCCCTTGGATTACTATATCTACAACTACGAAGTAACGGGTTTTGCCAACACCCACTGGAGATTGGAGTTCAAACAGATGATCGATTACGTTATTGCTCAAGTCGAAAAAAGGAGCATAGTTCCAACTATTAAACAATCGAATACCAAGGCTAGGAAAAAATCAAAAAGGCCAGCTGATGCTGACCTTCCTGATACCTATGAAAACTATTAACCTCATGCAAATAAAATGTATTGTCATGTAATTCCCAACTTCAATTTAATCATATATGAAAAAGCAAACAATGTTAGTCCTGATCCTGGCTACAACAACGGCCGCATCCGCTCAGGAATGGACTAAAAACCCACCCGGAGGAACCATTCCAAATGCGACAGACGATGCGGTCTGCAAAACCAATTCTCAAATACAAATTTCTGTAAAGCCCAACGGACAGGTGGGAATTGGAAACACGGCTCCGAATGCCAGACTCGAATTAAAGTACTGTCCCACAGGGACGACCAATCAGCCCGGCTTCTTCATCAACCGACTTGAATGTGTCAATATGGGGACACCTACCAATCCCGTCATTAATCCACCTACCTATGGCTTTGGGGATACAACGATGCCTGCTCCGGAAGGCTGGTCTGTGACTCCTGGAAAATACAACCTGGTTGCGATCACCAATACGTCTACCCCATTTGTATTTCCCACCGCCACTCCAGACCAACCTCTTTTTGTAATCAGAAAAGAACAGCTTGGCTCTAACTTTACACCTACAGCAGCCTATAACCAATATGAAAACAAATTCATTGTCATGCCTAATGGCAACACCGGCATTAATACGGCCAATCCAAGGGCCGCTCTTGATGTCAGAGCGCTAAGTGCTACCAATGAGCCTGCAGCTATTTTTGGGAGTATCGCATCAAGCACCTATACTGCTGGTAGCGGAGGTGTTGCTCAATATAAAACGCAATGTCTTCAATATATCCCACGCCTGTCAACAGATGCCTTTAATAAAATAGTACAGGGTAACGATCAGGGCTTATTCTTCAGCGACGGAAAGGGAGCAGAGGGAGCAAATCTCAACGGAACCTTTGTGCTTGCGCCTTGGGCAAACCCTGCCAATGCAGCCAATATCGGTGGATTGAGAATGGATAATTTAGGAAACATTGAGGTACACGGCAAGCTAAAATCCACCAGGATCAATGTAAACGCCAAATGGTGGGCAGACGACGTATTTTCCCCAGACTATAAATTGCGTCCTTTGTCTGAGGTAGCCGGCTTTATATCGGCCAACAAACATTTGCCGGAAGTTCCCAACGAATCGGCTATCTTAAGTGGGGGAATTGATGTGTCTGAAATGCTTGCCATACAAATGAAGAAAACAGAAGAGCTAACCTTATACCTAATTCAAATGCAGAAAACGATTGATGAATTGAATACCAAACTCAAAGCCCTTGAAGAGAAAGGAAACTAATTATGAAAATTAATCGTTTATTCATAATTCCACTACTTGTATTCGTCATGTTCGATGCAAGTGCAGCACAATTGCTGATAAAGCCGCTTGTAAATGGAATTACCCCCCATATTGCAGCAGTCGTTAAAAAACGATTGGCAGTTACCGAATACCAAGCTGTCCAACTCGACCGGACAATGCTAAATGATAGTGTTGTACAGCTTCAGATTTTTAATGAACAGATCATCACTCTGAAAAAGAGAAAAGTTGATGTTAGAGGAGAATCAAACTTTAGCTGGTTTGGCAAAAACGCAGATAATTCCTCCAGTATAATTTTATCCGTTTTAGATAGTGACGTTCAGGGCATAATAACCAACGGCTCTTCTGTTTTCAGAATCGAAACAATTGATGGCCTGATTATAGTACAGAGAATAAATCAATCGTTATATCCAAAGGAAGGATGTCCCGGTAATGATAAAATCACTACAGGTGGTGAAAAACCCAATTCAGTCCCTAAAAATATAAATCCTGCTAAAGATTTACCTAAGCCGGGTAAGCGCGGAAGTTATCCTTTGCAAACCCCTGGTGATTACAAATGTAAATTGAGGATTTTAGTTCTATACAATGCTTCAGCAGCAGGTGCTGTAAGTAATATAAACAATTCTACTCAATTATGCATTGACGAATTTAACCAGGCGTTGTTCAATAGTGAAGTGGATTATGAAGTTGAGCTTGCATATGTTGGAGGAACTTCTTATACACAGACAAATTATCCGCAAGACATCATAAGGTTTCAGGGGCCTGCAGATGGATATATGGATGAAGTTTATCCGTTGCGTGAAAAATACTCAGCCGATATCTGCGTGCTATTTGTAGATAACAATCAGTTGTGTGGCACTGCTAAAGCTATTTTGGCCTGTGAAACAGATGGCTACTGCCTTGTAAACATAAATTGTGCGATCGGAAATTATACATTCGCTCATGAAATATCTCATTTACTGGGATGCAGGCATAATGTGCAGGCCGACGATACAGAAGATCCATACATCTATGGACATGGCTATTATTGGGAAAGCGCTAATACCCCGGCAAATTTTAGAACTATCATGTCTTATGATTGTGAAACAGGTTGCACACGCCTTCAGTATTTCTCGAATCCAAATGTTTTTCATATGGGTAAGCCTGTTGGCTCATCCTTGTATTGTAAAAATGCCCAAGTCTTAAATGAAAACATTCCCTATTATATGTCAATAAGGCCTTCCCCAGCGATAAGAACGGTCGTTCAGGCAGATCTTGCAGAACAAAACGACATGGTATACACTGTGAATAAGATTCAATCAAGCGGAACCGTTTCGATTGCTTCAACGCAGTACTATCATTTTGTCGCCGGTACAGATATTGAGCTTTTACCGGGATTTGAAGCAAATGAGGGGAATACTTTTGTAGCGGAGATTGCTCTTACTGATTGCGGTGATCCTACTGCGCCAGCTGATAGCTGTGGTTACAATGTTCAATTAGATACAATATTTGACATGGCTGATGTTTATTATAAGCAGGACAAAGACTTTTACATTTATCCAAATCCAACTAACTCATCTGTGAATATTTTGTCAAAATCAGCCTTTAGTCAATTAGAGTTTACACTAAGTAGCTATTTGGGAACAAGCGTTGTAAAGCATGAAATTGCAAATTACAAAGCAAATTCAACCGTTACAATAGATATCAGCGACCAGCCGGCAGGGATATATTTCCTATTGGTAAAATATGACAATTCAGATATATTTGTTTATAAAGTCATAAAGCAATGAAAAAACCGGCATTTTTAGCATTATCACTTATCCTATTCCTTCTAAGCTGTAAAAAGCCTGTTGATAATTCACATGAATTCAAAAGCGTGGAGATTCAATATTTGGGGAATGAACGGGCAGGTTATTGTGGGTATTTACTATTTGCGGCTGAAACCCCGTCATCCAATTATATGTACTTTAAACCTATAAATTTGCCAGATTCTTTGAAGCTAAGTGGCAGCAAAAAATATACTGTCAAGTTAGAACTTACCCCAAAGTACTGCGATTGTAAAGATGGGATGGTTGATCCAATGCCTGGAAAGCCAGAGCCTGTATATCATATTCCTTATGTCTATATTCTTGAAGCAAAGAAGAATTAATTCTTTAAAAATGATTACAAGATCATTATAGAGTAAGCAGTTATCTGAAATTATAAACTACTTGCATTGATTTAAAATCGGTGTACGAATCATATTAACCAATTTAAACCACAACATAAACATGAAAAAAATATCCACCAATTTAGTAATAATTCTATTATTAATTATTATTCCATTAATCACAATTACTTCCTGTAAGAAAGAAAGGGCTGCCGAGCTTTTTGGCGGTTCAAACTCGAATATTGCTTATGCTGTTGCGCCAAATGGTGCAGAGGCAGTTTACATTGAAAATCAACTTAGATGGATTGCCAAAAGTCTGCCAATATTGGCACATAAGATCTACAACTTTAAAAATACAGTTCATAGCAGTATTATTGGGTCAGTAGACAAAAAGCGTTATACAAGTGAACTACAGTCTACATTATCTTCTGTTGGCACTATGGCCTCTCCAATTAACTTTAACAATGCCGTTGATATAACAGTTGACACTTCATTTAACCCTAATAGCTATGATTCTGCTTATTTTTTCAATTTTGAATTTGATGAGTGTATGCATACCACAGTTATTCGCTTTTTAAATAATGAAACAGCAGGAACATACTCTACAAAGCGCCTTGTAGTTGCTCCATTTTATGAAGGAGTCCATGATACCATAACAGGATATTATTACGATAGCACAACCAATCGCATTGACAGCTTACAATTGCATGAGGATAATGCCGATAATTACTATGTCTGGCTTGTTGATGCTGATAATAGCTGTATTGAAGGATCTCCTAATGCTGTTTTCATGTTTAACCCTGAAAACCATTGTGGTGATGGAAAATGTCAGCCCTGGTATAATGAAACTCCGGCGAATTGTTCAGACTGTAATGGTGCTCAACAGTCCGGCACATACACTTTAAAACTGCAACTTATACAACATTTGTATGATAAAAAATATACTGATGACGATGTCAATCCGGATCCCGTTGATCCTATGGAAACTGGTTATCACGAGGTTTATTTTAGTAATAGATATGACATCTATTATGCATATAATGTATTAACAATACCTGACTTTGTGAACAATACACCTGCTATTACTAAAAATGCCTGGTATATACAAAATGTTACCAGACGTGCTTTGCAAAGAGAATGGTATGAAGATAATAGTGGTTATGATACGAAAAAATGGGCAAGTCTCCTACTCAAAAAACTTAAAGTTCGGAAGGATGACGTGATCCGAGAGAAGGAAAGTGGTGGTGTTATTAAACATAGCTCTTCAAATACGCCAAATATAATCACTATTGATAAAACACTTTGTTACAACTTTGTTCCAAATACAGACAGGATATATACTCAGATGTGTGAATTTGACAGGTATGGGTCCACGCCAAGAGGTAATGACAAATTTCAATATTCGTCAGCAATATTTCCTTGGGAACAATCAATTTGGTATAGACAAAACGGAGACCACTTTACGTCTTCGGGGTTTGGCAATAATGATTGTCCCTATTTCCTTGGCCATGTTCCTGAAGAACCATCCTTCTCACCGATGAATCCTGGTAAATGGGTGAGTGGAGTCAGCGCTGGCTATGGCCCTGGCTCATTTTATCTCGATATAAATTCAAATCAGAACACTGGCGGTATAGTGAAATTTGAGGATGTTAAATTGGGGGGAAGCAAAAATAAAGATTTACAGGTTTCAGAAATGCTTATTCGATATGTCCTCTACCCAAATCCATAAGGTTATTTACTGGCTATATGCACTATCCATTATTATTTGCATGAGTTGTTCAAGGGAACCTGTTTTAAAACGAAACGGATTCCCGGATAAAGGCGAAATCTTCGTTTCCATTTACATAAATAATAATAAGGAAAACGGGCTCTCTATATTTGGTAAGGATCTATTGAATATGGGGGTGACCGCGTTTGCTGATAGTGGCAATGGCTATTATGCCCTGCCATTATTATACAATGCCAAAAATTATGAATATAAAGCTAAGGTTGACCAATATACTTTCAAAAGCAATAGAATCTACCGATTTAAAGTACTATCATCTGTATTGAAAGATTCTATTATGTTTGAGAAATCACTGCCAGAGCCTTTTACTTTACAAACGTTCGTTTCCTATCCAAACCCTGGAGAGTATATATGCAAAATGGTACTTTCAGATGCGTCTTTAGAACGCAGTAAATTCGTACATGATATGAAGTTAGCTCATTTTGACGACACAATTACAAGGCCAATTTTTTTTGGAGGATTTGGAAATGCATACGCAGCCAAGGATTTACCCTGGATAAAATCCTTCGGCAATAACTATAGTTTGTTTCAAGAATTAGTTGACCTAAACGGCGGGAGTCTATATTCAGGCGTGAGGTTACCGTTTGCCGCAACTGGCTGTGATTACATTCCTTATGACAATTTTCAATGGCAGGCGCAATTGATTCGATTTACGAAAGAAGATTACGAGTATATCCACTCTATGTATGAAAATGTTGACAATTATGGCAACCCCTTTTTTCTTCCCTACCAGGCTAAACACTTGATATATAGTAAAAAGAGACACATCTTTGGCAAAGCTGTGAGTAGTTATTTGACAAGTAGCCCTCCGGGTAAAGTGCTGGACTTGTCTCCAATCATACTCAAGGTTTTTATTAAGAACCAAGCCGGGCAAGATTTCATTGGAGATCCTAAGTATGCTATACATCATGACGTGGTTGGCCAGCCACGTTTAGAGTTTCGGGAAACAAGTGCGAATTATGTATGCGTCTCTGAAAACATGCTAAATTATCAGTACGGTTGCAGTGAATTCGCTCCAAACAGACATAATGTAACGATACGCTTTATTGTATTTAATAAACTCTCAGGCAAAAGCTCAGTGACAAATACCATTACAATTGATCTTGATGATTTACCGAAAGATATCACTCTCACTATTCCATGAAATATAGCCTAGGCTTTTTTTACATTTTATTAGGGCTTTATGCTAAAAGCAATGGCCAGGTCGTTACTTTCCGAACAGTAGATGGCAACTCACTGGACGCAGTTTCTGATGCAGCTATTTATGTAAACGATACCCTGGTAGGTGTTACTAATAACTATGGATACTTTAGCCAGAAACTGATTTGTCAGACTGCACAAATAAAGATTAATCACATCAGTTATGAAGATACCGTTTTCCATATGCAATGTGATGGCACTCCTATTATATTGCAATTGCGAAACAGAGTAGTTCAACTCCCTTCTGCTCAAAAGAATCGTAAGAATTTCAATACGCAGTTTGGAAGCATACAAATACCCGGATCTTATCTTAAAACCATTCCCTTTGTTCTGGGCGAGCAGGATGCCCTCAAAGCAATTCAGTTATTCCCTGGTGTCTCCAGTGCTTTTGAAACCAATTCCGGTATTTACGTACGGGGTGGCAATATTGACCAGACGGCTATTTACCTGGATGATGCCCCAGTATATAATGTGGGGCATTTTTATGGATTTTTCAGCCCCTTTGATGGTGAAGCCTTGAAATCATTTACTTTTTACAATTCTGGTTTATATAGTGGCTTTGGCAGCAGGGGTTCATCGGTACTGGATGTGCGTTTTAGAGAAGGCAATATGAAACATCGAGGTGGCTCTGTTTCTTTAGGTATTCTGTCTTCCAAACTTTTACTGGAAGGCCCGATTATTAAAAATAAACTCAGCTATTTAGGCTCAGTGAGATTTGCCTATCCATTTGCCTTGTATTCGTTTATTCAAAGGGAAAAAACCAAAAATCAATTTGTGGATGGAAACATCAAATTAAAATGGCAAGTGAATAAGCATAATACGCTGTATGCATCTTCTTTTATCAGTAATGACGCTTTTTCAATGGATCAGGTCAACGGGTATACCGTCGGAAACTCATCTATTGAAAAGTATTCCTGGGGAAACAAGACTGCTACGCTGCGATGGAACCATATCAAAGCCAATGGATCCTTTTTAAACACGATCGTCAGTGCCAGCAAATTTTCTTCTCGTGCGAATTTTGCTCAAGCTGCTGAGCCGAATTTCGGAAATGAGCTCAAAAACTATAATCTAAGGATAGAACTTGATAACCTCGATGGATTATTTAAGCATAGCCGCTTCGGTGTGAACTCTACCATCTACCAGTCTAGTCCTGCAGTATTGTTTTATCAAAGAACAGACACGCCAACTTACAAACAGTATTTAGCACCAACTAACTCGGCGATGGAAGCTTGTCTGTTCGGAGAGAATACAACTTATATGTCAAGACTCCGTACTTCTGTGACTTCCAATCTTCGTATCGGAATGTATCACAATCTTGACGATGCCTATACCGATCTGATCTTCGAGCCCAGGATCAAATTCATAAAACAACTGAAAGATGTGCGTCTGTATGCTGCTTTTGATAAATCCAGCCAGTACCAAAATTATGCCGGTAATCGGCAAATTGCTATTCCTTCCGACTACTGGCTGCAGGCATCCCGGCAATTTAAAGGACAAAAGATATATGCCTATACAATAGGCGCTTCTAAAGAATACGGAAAACTAAAAGTAACACTTGAAGGCTTCTACAAGCAATATCTCAATGCCCTGGATGTTCGTGATGGCGGGAATTTGTTTAGAAATCCTAATGCCCTCAATGATATCCTAATAGTGAAATCACAGGCCTATGGCGCAGAATTTCTGATTGAAAAGTATATTGGCAAAATTCAGGGGCATTGTTCTTATACCGTTTCCAGGTCTATCCGGAAGAATCCGGAAATTAATAATAATGCCTGGTTTGCTTCCAATTTTGACCGCACCCATATGGTAAATGCAGCCATGAACTATGTTCCCAACAGAAAATGGTCATTTGGTTTCGTCGGAATTTTCCAGAGCGGCACTCCAGTGACAGCTAATTATGCTTACACATTTCTTTACTCTTTACGAAATGAATACCGCCTGCCCTATTATTACAGGGTGGATGCCTCTGTGACAAAACGTTTTAAATTTGGTAAACATGAGGCCGAATGGAATATTTCTGTTTTCAATGTCTTTTTTATTAAAAACAGAACAGCTCAGTACGATTTTATCGCCGGGTTTACATCATTACCGACTATTCCTTCGTTTACATTGAAGATTTCCCTGTGACTTTGTTTGGTTTTTCCTATATTTATGATACCCGGAAAGTGTTTGTCAGCCGTCTGTTTGGTTTCCCCGAAATTTTAGCTGCAGGTTTAATGCATAAATGAAAACCCGAAATGAAAATAGGTAGAAATGATCCCTGCTCCTGCGGAAGTGGATTAAAGTATAAAAAATGCTGTATGGATAAGTTCAATCAAGGCAATCAAAAGACATCCGCATCTCCAGTCAATGATTTCTTTTCAAGATACAATACTATCTCGCTCCTTCAGTCCTTCGCAGGCCTTTCATTACTTGCTGTAAACCACGGTAAGTATGTAAGACTGGAGGAGTTGGCCATGGGTTCTCTTCAGAATTATAACCAAAGTTCTGACATTGCAACTTCTGAGGATCTAAGAGAGTTTTTAGATGCTAACTATCCATCATCCTATTTGGAAGATCCACCAGTTAATCTATTTACAGACCTAGTTACGTTTCATGGTGGTGATTATATAATCTTCCCTGGAATCACTGAAAATGGCACTTTCATATTAAGCAATCTATTGTCTGCCATTTTCCATTGGCCAGATTCCGGAATACCCGAACAGTTTATCAGTAACTGCAGGCATACGGCGACCTTGATTTTGGCGATTTCAGACGCCATAGCATTACGACTAGGGTATGAAAGATACCAGGATGGAGCGGCGAAAGAAAAAGCAATAATTGTTCCTGATGATGCATCCTTAGCAAAAATAAAAGCAGCCGTCACCTTTTCAGTCGAAGAAATTCATGCGTTATGTGCAGAAAATGGCATTGACTATAGTGCGATTAATGAATTTCTGATCGATGTGAAATCTTCTGATTTGCATTCGCCACATGTAGAGGAAAGCCCCGTGATTTACAAACCTATTCTATTTGATCAGGGAAAGTATATTATAGCTTCACCGGCAACCCTGAGTTTCGCGCTTACTGATTATCTCTGGGTGCAGGCCCAAAGATCTGGATGTATGAGGGAGGTGAATAATGCCTATCACGCCTTCATTTGGAATAATTTGCAGATGCAGCTGGGTCGGATGAAATTTAGGAGAGTGAAAATAGACGGTATTCCTATAGAAACAAATGGCCATGAAAAAGCGGATTTTTATCAATTTGACGATGATAAAATTGCTTATATTCAGTATTTATATGATAGTGGCAAAAACTATAAGATAAGAGATTCCGAATCTGGAAATCCCTTTAAAAACATAACAGAAGACGAAATTCAAAAACAAAGAATAATAGATCAATTGCTTTCTAAAGATGAGTTCGCTGGATATGAAGTTCTCGATTTAACTATTCTTTCTTCCATAGGCAGAGAGTTTATGTTTCCTTTGCTTGCCTCGGAACATGCCAGAACAATTGCTATCCCTGTTTTTGAATTTGATGTCTTGTTCAATTTGCAAGACACGAAGGCATTGGATCTTTGGAAGTTTGCAATTGCGAGAGAAGAGCAAATACCAAAGTCTGGAACGACAATGCTGTCCTTTTTAGATTTATTTAAATTGTATAAAGACCACGGGGATTCCTTTTACCTCTCTGATGAAGCAGCATATACTTCAATCTATGTTGAATTGGGCTACGCTGCCGAACTGATAAGCCAATCAAAAAAGAAAACAGATAAGCATTCAGTACTAAAGTTGGTGGAGGGTAGATTGGTTAATAATCAGGTCGAGCGAAAAGATAAATATGCTCCCATTTATATAGATGTAATGGGACTTGCGAGTTCAGAACTTGAATTTATGATAAAGGGCTTTCATCAGGCCGTTTGGGTTTCCCCTAAATTGGATTTAAAAGAGATCACCGAACCTCTAAGGCATATCTATTGGGAGACAAATGACGCCATAGCATATTGGCTATGGCAGATACAGAGCGATATTAGAGAGATATTGGGCGCAATTGGAAAAAAACCAATTACAGTAACATTTGAGCTTAACCCGTTGGCAAAATTTGAAAACATTGATAGAGATTTTACCAGAGATCCTGACCTGACAGGGAAATTCCAAACGGAGGCTACAAACGATTCATTTAATATCATCATTCCCTCAGAGATTATCGCTTATTTATATGGGGCAGATAATGAGGGAGAGCGCGTACTGGTTCACCATCTATTAACGGGGATCAGTAAATTACTTGCTGCAAATGGCCAGCCGACAATAGCTGATGTCCGAGTTCAACAAGTAATAGCTGAAAGGGTTCCATTGGGCATGAAGAAAAAATTCTTCATCTTAGATACAAGTGATAATTTAATGCTTGATCCAAAAAATATTAAGCGGCATAGGTATGTGCAAGATTATGATACCAGTATTGTTCTAAATTCCATAGTCCCTGCCTTGGGTAAGCTTTGTCCGGCTGTAGGAAAAATTACTACTCAAAAGCAAAGAGACGATCTGTGCCATAAAATTGTACAAAACGCTTTACTTCCTATATTAAGGGATAAAATCACGCAATATGATTCTACGGAGTTACTAAAGCGCCTGATTGGACTAAATGAGAGCCTAATTAGAAAGCGGGAAGAACTAAGAGTGCATACGCCAACTCGTATTGCTTGTTTTGTAACGGTGGAACAACATCGTATTGATCTGCTACGGAGTTTAGGTGATGTAAATAAGACTACTATTGCCTTAAGATGTTTAATTGAGCATGTTGCAGCTGAGCCATCGAAAGGGAAAAAGGTCGTTTCAATTTCGGGAATTGACGAGCTGGTAGCTATTATGGATCAGGTTATTTCATGGGGCTCTTTAGGTGATCAGATTCATTTTAATCTCTTCGACGTTAATATGAGTGTTTTACCATCCGGGAGGATTGGAGTCGAAAAAGAGGAAATGGAAGATGTTTTCGACCCCTATTATGAATCAAAGACAAAAGAAAAAGTTTCAAATGCCATTTCAACATTTAATCAGGTTTTTCCTAAAAATGAAAATCTAAAAGGGAAAGATGTGCCGAAAAATTTGGACAAGGCCTTTGTATCTGACTTCGGCATTTCCTTTACACGCATCTGCCAGTTTTTAGATGGTCTTTGTCATATTGGGTTTCTCCAATCAACTGCGTATGCGTCATGGCCTCTCATTGACCTCAGGACTGAAATAAACAAATACGTAGATGCTTTTGATGAAAACGAATTTCAGAGCGCGATCAGGTATTTATCATTAACAAATCGAGGAAAGATAGAAAATCTCCCTAAGGAACAAGGATATGAATTTATTGATATTATGCCCTGGCGATTTAATCGAATGCTTTCCTATCTCAGAAAGCCGTTGATTCTTGTTGATCCTGAAACTCCGGGAGGCAGTAAAATGGCATATTGGGGAGTTCGACAAGTTTTGACTTGTAAACTCTATTTGGCTGATCAATGCCAATCCGGTAGAATAAGAGTTCCTGAAAATAGTGAAATAAAAAAGGCACTAGGGAAGTTTGCACAACAAAGGGGCGATGCGTTGGTAGAGAAAATAATAAATTCTATTGATCCCGCTGGATTAATCATAGATCGGGATGTATATATCGGACCAAACCATTCGCTGAAGAATGATAATGATATTGGGGATATTGATGTTCTGGTTATCGATGCGAAAAATCAGATTCTATTTAGCCTTGAATGCAAAAGCATGTCACCGAGCAGAAACATTAAAGAAATGATTGACGAAGTTGAGAAATTGTTTGGAAGCGAATCTGACATGGGATGGATCGACAAACACATGAGGCGACACAACTGGATTGAAACAAACCGACAACAAGTCAGCGCAAAGTACAAAATTGATATATCAGAATTTGAGATTAAATCAATTTTTATAACAAATGAAGATATGCTTACACCACACCTGAAAAAGCAAACACTTCCGCTTCCATTTATGACGAGTTATGATATAGAAGCAGCAGGTTATGCTAGCTTGATAAATGCAAAACAGAACACATCCTCAAAATAATCCATTTTTAGTGTAGGAAGCTTAGCATAATTGTTTATCAAGTCTTCTTACAACTTGTAATTCATCAAAAACCGGACACTTTCGTGCCCGGTTTTTTTATGCCCAGTAAATTCTTTGTAGTTGGCAACGGCTGTGATTCCCTGTATTGACAAGCCCACTTCCTGATCCTTCCAGTTAACTAGAAATAACAACCTTTTAAAGCGGCCCATCCCTTCCCAACTTTGAATCCGAAAGGTTTAAAAACCGCTCCGCTTTAAAAAGCAAATCACAAGGCTTCCACATCATTTATTAAATCCCTAAAGAAAAAATCACATGGACAACGTAAAAGTTTCAAACCCTGTCGACTGGAAAGAAATAGGCATCACCTTCGGTGTCACCCTCGTTTCAGCCTTAGTTGCATGCTCCCTGGTTCAATTTGTCATTGTACCTGCCGTCAACAAAATGGCGGAGAAAAGGAAGCAGAAAGCAGCAGAAAAGAAATAAGCCGGTTAGCTAATGACCGCTAATCCCCCATCAGTATCAACCTTTAATTTTTAACATCATGAGTAAATACAACGATGAAATTCGTCGCTATGAAAAAGCAGCTGAGGAAAGCTACGACGACTACGACGACAATTTCGATACAGGACTCGAAGGCCGCGAAGACGGCTATGAGGATAGCTATGACGACAACTACGAAGACGGCTACGAAGATGGTTATGAGGACAGCTATGTCGAAGAACAATACGTCAACGATAACTACGAGGAGGGCTACGATAACTATGCGGCCAACTCCATCGGCACGATTGACCCGAATGACCGCACCCTCACTATCACCATACAGAATACCGGCACAACTGATGCCGAAGCCATCATCTTTGGTGGAAATGAAAACGCCGCCCAGGTAGCGGGTATCACGGTCACTGTGCAGGAGAGCTCGCATAACGAAGTACGCGAAGAATCCAAAGCAAACCCTTTCAAGATTCTGGGCATGAAGATGTCCGTTTCCGATCCCCTGCAATTTGATAATGTCTGGAAGATCCTCCGCAGGACGTCGACGGGCAGTTCCACCTCCAGACCCTATCAGCCCCGTAATGCTACCTCGCCTCAGAATACCAACGGACTGCTGATCGATGACAGCGCCTTCGGCATGGATGTCACTGGTCAGGACAGCATCCGCTTCGTTCAAAAGGCAGGAACCAAGAGCACGCTCACCTTTACCATCAAAGCCCGCGTATCAATGGGCAATGTATTGGGCGGGCAGAACGTGGCTGAGATTTCTACCATTCCACGTGCAACGGGCCTGCCGCAGATTGACCTGATGCAACAAAGGCAGCCGGCGGTTTTTGGGATGAAGCCAAAAGGGAAAAAGGTGCTTCGCCGAATCATTCGCAAGGTGCCCAGACCAGGTGCTAATGCCGGCCCGAAGCGGCTTCTCAAACGCCGGAGAAAATAAATCTTCCATAACCCCAGGGCGGTTAGCCCATCATAGCCAAAGCAGGAACCGCAAGTTTCAGCTTTGGCTTTTCCCAAAAACTCTTTAATACCTATCAAGCATGTGTAAAGGAAAAGCACAAAACAGGATTGATTACATCGTCCTGCAAAATCCGAAAGATGCGGCCGGGATTCTCGAAAAGCACGGTTATGAGGCGCCCAGGAAAAAACAGGACATCGCAGACGCGATGAAGCAGCTGGTCAAACGAAAAGGCGAACCGGTCATCAAGGAACTGGTTGCTATCCATCCAGAGAGAGACATGATCCTTAAGGTCACCGGTCATCATGCAAATCCCTCTGAAAGTAATTTCTGCGGATGTAACAGTGCCTACACAGGAGACCTCTCGTCAAATATCGGCCGGCTAGGTTCTTTATCCCTCGAAGATCTGAATGAGCTCTATGAAGACGCCAAAAAGAAATCGCGGGAGAAGCCCAACGACAAGCTATTCAACCAACAAGTCGAAGTGATTTGGGATGAACTGAAGAAACGAAAATCCCAGACAGCGGCAGAAGTACAAAAGAACGAAGAGATCTCGAAGGAATACCTGATTCACCTGGCACTGGCTTTCTTAGCGGGGATCGCGGTTGCTAAACTTTCCTAACACTTTCAACATGGTTCGTATCATTCAACATCAACAAACCATTTCCGGAGAAACGGATTCGCCTTTGGATCACACGGCGTTGACTCTTCTTAAGCTGTTGGGCATCATCATCGCTGAGCATTCGGAAAAAATAATCCGGCTTCTGGAAAATTTTGGTTTGAAAATAGAAAAACCAGTAAGTGATCAGGACCTGACAGACAATCTTCTCTTTGCTATCGGAGAAGCCAATCCGGAATTTAACGCGGAGCTGGCCGAAATCATTCTCGACTGCAGCCTTGACAGCAATAGCGATGGATTCAATATCAAAGGCCTCCTGAACCAGGGTAGCGGTTCATCTGAAGCAGATAGTGCTGGCGCAAACGGAGGCGGAGGCATGCTCGGCGCAATCGGCGGTGCAATCCAGGGAATCAGCGGAGCAGTGGGCAAAGGCCTGCAAAACCGTCAGGCAAAAAACCAGGCGACAGCACAAACCCTGCAAAGCGTCATTGCCTATAAACAGCAACTTGCCTCCAACCGTCAGACCCAACCAGCGTCCTTTAAAAGATCTTCAAGCAGCAAGCTGATTTTGCTCATCACCCTGTTTACCCTCACCGGTCTTGCCATTGCCGCTATGATGTATTACAAACGAACACATAAACCATTTATTCAACCTACCGCATGAACGCAGCCACCACATATTCTCCACTAATGGCTAAAGTCCAGTTTGGACTTTCCGGTCATTCCAACTATTCCAATTTCTTTCTTGGGAAAAAAGCCCGTGCCCGTCGTGAAGAGAAGCGCGAAGACAGAAAGCAGGAGAAAGCAGATAAGCGCCAGGAAAAGCAGGAAAAGCGTGAACTCAACAACGAGAAGAAGCGTCTGAAAAATGAAATGAGGGCTGCCCAGATTGAGGAGAAACGCACACAGACCAATGCCCTGAACGCCCAGATGCAGTCCATCAACCAGCTGCCTCCATCAGGGCCTTCCGAAGGACCGCCTGCAGCATCGGAAAAGAAAGATAATACCATGACTTATGTCGCTGTTGGCTTTGTAGGTCTGCTTGCAGTCGCCGGAGTCGGCTGGGCAATGTTCCGCAAAAACAATCCCGGCCCGGTACCCTACGGTGCCTATGCCGCATCTTATCCATCAACCACTAATCCCATAAAACCATGATCATAGGAGAACCTTTTTTACAAACCGGTAGCGCCTACCTCGGCTTCAACCTAAATGATGACTACGATGAATTCGGAGGTAAAGGCAAGGCTCGTCGCCAGGAAAAAAAACAAGTACGTCAGGTAAAACGCAGCGGCAGAAAAATGAACCGCCTGAGCGGCAAAATGACCAAGACTGTTGGCAAGCAACAACTACGGGCGAACAATTTCGGGCTCACCAGGAAGATATCACCAGTACCGGTCGCTTCCCCACTGCCGGAATCAGCTGATGCCATCCAGGAAGAACAGCCGACGCCAGCTCCGGAACAAGCTCCCGAAATGCCACCGCCGCCACAGCCGGAGGAAAACCCCGAAACAGCTGAAAACACCGGGGAGGAAGGAACCGATTCTTATGCCTCTTATGTCGGAGAACCTAAATCCAGCGATGATAAATCAGAGAAGAAGATCAGCTATGGACCCTGGGTCGGTGTTGTATGCATGGGGGCTATATTGATTCTGGCTGGCTATGCCTTGCATAAATCGATGAAGCCAAGCTTGACGAATCCACACATCAATTCAAGTCCTCAAAACCATTATGGATATTCTCGCAGAACCCATTGAACAAGAAGTAACGGCCGATGGAGTGACTCCGGCAGGAGCCCTCTTCATCTCCGTTAAGAACACCGGATCGACACCAGCCCAATTTAACGGCGTCACACTAGGCGCTGGAGAAGCTAAGAGCTATGGCTTTATAGGCAGAGGTTACAAAGCCCTTGCCTACCAGGTTAACAGCTCCTCATTGCGGATCATGTATGTGATCTGAAGAATACCCGAAAACTATTAACCTCTTTAACCGAACCACCATGATCCCAGCAGACGAAGCCCTATATATCATGCAACAGCATGAAGATGCCTATGATAACTTCCTGGATAAGCTGCGTTCAAAAACAAAGGCAAAACAACAAGCTGCACAGCAGGCCCAAGCACAGGCTAAGCAATCTGAACAGAAACTTAAGCAGGCTGAAAGTTCCAAGCGGCAACGCCTGGGCCAGAAAGCAAAAGATCTCGTCGAACGGGCGGGCGGAATTGAAGGCATAGCAAGGACTGTACAGAACGTCACCAAGTATTTTAAGGATGATACGCCTTCCGACTATGATCTGAGCTTCGGAAAAGAAGCCTCGGATGCTGCCGCTGCCGAAAAAAAGATCATGGGCATGCCTGCCATGGCTGTTTACATCGGTGGCACGATCCTTTTACTCGGAGGTTTGTTCGTCGCTGCCAAGCTTCTTTCTAAGCCTGCTCTTCCGCCTGTACCGCAAGGTCCTAATAACCCATCTGTAACCCTCCAACACTAAGACTATGATTATTCCTGTGCCCTCACAAAATAGGCGCTTTAAGATCACCCTGGGTGTCCGGGTTTTCGAGCCTACTAATCTTGGTATTCGCAGTTACGACCCGGGCAAGATCAATACCGACTTTATCCGTCGCCGTGCTGAATTTACCCCTGATGCCTTCAAAGGCAAACGCAGTGCCTACCGTGAGTTTACCCTGCCGTTTCCCTTATCGCCGGATCAACTTCATGTAAAAGTATATGACAAGGACTACGGTGATGACGCCAGCTTTAGCATTGAGAAATTCAAAATAGAAGCCCTGGCGCCTGCCGAGGTTTGGGCTGAGCCGGAGATGCACCGCTTTATCGATTTCGCTCAGAAGTTTGCACTACAGGCCGGCTATACCGCTACAGGATCTTACGACAGTGAGGACGGAGAATTTCTAATCCAGTACCTTCCTGTGATAGAAGACCAGTTAGGTTTTCCGATGATCACACCGGCTCGTACCAACCGTTTATCCGGGCGCATCCAGGTATCACAGGCCGCCTTTATCGGCTACACCATCCCCGTCCGGATGGTGGTGTTATTCCATGAGCGCTATCATTACCAGATCCCAACCAGACTTGAAAAACCGGCAGACCTTCATGCGATGCGCCTGTATTTGGATTTGGGTTTCCCCAGGACAGAAGCCATTTACGCTACGACCAAGATCTTTCTAGCCCATCCCGAAACCGTTGGTGCTATCCATGCCCAACGTGTTCAGGACGTAAAAGCCTTCATTGATCACTATTCAGAAAAGAACCAACTAAACATCAAACGATGAGCCTATTCACCCACTACCTAGCGAAAGGCTTGTCGAAACTATTCAGGCCGTCACCACACCGGGAAGAAACACGCGAGGATCACTATATCCCAAAGACTTACGGATCATCCGGAGAGGATCAGTATATCCAGGAGCTGAATCCAAGCCCTGAAGATCTCGCGCGATACGGAACCAGGGAGGGCCTGATCGATGTGGCGAATGACCGTATGTTACATAGCAAGCGGCAGACCGAAATAGATATTCAGAACAGGATTTTTAAGGCTCCTCAAAAACCTTCCCATAAACGATTTTCAACGACCTATGAAGAGGACCTCGAGCGATTTGGCACCCGGGAAACCCTGATCGATGTTGCAAACGATTCGGCAGAAAGTAAGCAGAACATAGTCAGGGGAAAGAAAGAGACCTGCCATAGCGAGGCTATTAGCGAGATCCTGCAGAAGGACTTAATCAGTCAGGGCAAGCTCCGTGATCCGGGCCGCTATTCCCAGAACCCTTTCGCAGATGCCTACAAAGACTTTTCAAAAGTTCAGGTAACCATTAATAATACCAGTAATGAAGATCAACGGGTGACGCTTTGGGGCGCAGCCCGCTATGGGACAACAGGTAATTTCTCTTTAGGAAACAACCAGCCTGGTGTGCTCACCACGATAAGCCATCCACAAGCTGTTTATCCCCAGGCTATTCTTTACAACCCGGTGAATCAACTCCTGTATGTTGCTAATCAGATCAGCGGAACCGTCACTGTTATCAATGCCGACAATGAGATCGTAACTGTTGTTGCGTTAAACCCAACCTTTTCAGGACTGAGCTCCGCCATAGCCCTGACGGTAAACACAGAGCCGGCGAGCGCCTATTATGGATCAGTTTACGTGGCCGGTTCGATTTCCAATACCGTCTCGGTTATTACGACCGCCTTCGCAATAGCCGCTGAAATTCCTGTTGGGATAAGACCTGTGTCGCTGGCTTTTAATCATGCCAACAACATGGTCTATGTTGCCAATTTCAATAGTAACACTCTGTCCGTTATCAGCACGGAGACCAATAGCGTGGTAACATCTGTGAACGTTGGTGCTAATCCCGTAGGCCTTGGTGTGAATCCTATGAGCGGAGAAACCTATGTCTCCAATGCCTCAAGCAATACGATGATGGTCGTTGACAGTGAAAACAACATTGTCAATACGGTAACCTACGTAGGAACCTATCCCACATCCATTATCTACAACCCTCTTAATGACAGCATGTATGCCATTGCAAGAGACAGCAATCAGGTTCACCAGTTTAATGCAGCCACCTACCAGCTGATGACAACCCTGAATGTAGGGCCGAACCCTTACAACAGCTTTTTTAACCCGGCTGACGGCATGCTCTACGTACAAAGCAGCACCAGCGGAAACATTCTGCTGATAGATCAAAACAACCTCATTACAAGCATCCTGAACACCGGCATTCAAAGTATTGGCGCGGCAATACATCCGCTAAACAACTTGTTATACATCAGCAATCCCCTGGCAGGAAATGTTCAGGTATGGAGTCACTATTCTCCTTCCCTGCAGGCAGCCGGGTCTTTGTCTATTGATGATAACTACAGCACTACCAATGCTGATTTTCAGTACGCACCGGCAGTCATTAAACACGCGCGCTTCATTATGAATGGTCCTGAACGTATTAATTCCTTTAGGATTGAGCAGTTTACACCGACTGGCCGAACGAAGCGTAAAGCCATCTCCTTTGAAACCTTCGCCAGTCCTTTGCTCCGGCTAAACGTTGCTGAAGCTGTGTCGCTGGCGGGTACCGTTGTTGACGGACAAACTGCCTGGCATTTTATCCTTCCCCCTCATCAGTCCTTATCCATCCTGATCTGGTACGTACAGATCCGAAAGAGCAAACTATTTACTAATCCACAAAACCCATGCACATGAACAATACATTAGATTTCCTCGTGCTTCATTGCACCGATACACCAGAGGGCAAAGCCTTTTATAAAGACGATGTAATCCGCTGGCATACCTCGCCTGTTGCAAAAGGCGGCCGTGGTTGGAAAACACCGGGCTATTCCGATATGATCTACCTGGACGGTAGCTTAGTGAACCTTGTACCCTTCAATACCGACGATACCGTGGATCCCTGGGAGCTGACCAATGGTGTTAAAGGGCTTAATGCCAGAGCACGGCACCTGGTATATGTCGGCGGTTCTGATAACAAAACCAGAAAACCCAAAGATACCCGGACATCGGCACAGCGATATGCGCTTGAGATCGTGGTGAAGGAAGCAGTCCTGCGCCATCCCAGGATTCTTGTTATGGGCCATTACCAGGCGCCATCGGCTGCCGGCAAAGCCTGTCCGAGCTTTGAGGTACCTGCCTGGCTGAGATCCATCGGCATACCGGAATCCAACATCTTCAAAAGCATGAACCAGGCGCTGGCAACCATCAACAGCAGTTTAGATAACCAGGAAGCATGAAAACCGTTTTTTTAATAGGACTTGGCATTTATATCGGCAGGGAGTTATTCTCCCGCACGGTGGTATCGAAAACCACTGCACGGGAGCAGGAGCAGCTCCGCAAACGCCTAATGCGTTACCTGGCAGAACATCAACCCCTCTTGTCTCTCAAAGACCGGATGCGTGATACAGAAATGATACTTAACCCCTAAAAACAAGAACATGGTTATTCAGGATATCATCATCCCCGACAAACAATCGGAATGCTCGGAATGGATCAGCTACTTCGCTAAAATAAAAAGCAAGTTTGGTGAAACCAATGCGCGCATCATCTGGCTGAAAACATGGCAGGTTAACGGGTCAACCTCATGCACCACGAATCCGGGATTCTTAAGTTTTACGAAGAAGAATAACATCGATGTGTCCAATGCCGCTACCCGGGCTGTGGCTGATATTTCATCCATCGGCAGTAATTTTCTTGGGCTTGGAAAAAATCTGACGCAGGTGCTGGCTGTAGGAATTCCGGCAACCCTGGCCGCCATTGTTTTACTGATCCTGTACTTTCTTTTCAGAACCGCCAGGAACACCAATGCCAAAGATGTTGCCAATATCGCCGCACTTGGTACACCTCAGGGCAGGGCAGTTTCACTCTTAAGCAAATAACGCTCATGGAAACGAAAACAAAACTTCAGATCGCCGGAGGAATTACCGTCATCTTACTGGCCGGTTCCCTTTATCATACCGCTGAGATCAAGAAAAGAGATAAACAGGCCGCGATTTTCTTCAGCGAGCTCGAACGTATCATAGCGCCCAGCTCCGTAGGGCTGGTAGAGACGGATGCACTCGACATCCACTATTGGGAGAAAGCTAAAACTCTGGTGAAAAAGCCCCTCATTTATATGAAACAAGCAGGGGCACAGGACTATGCCAAGACCATCTATGACGCCATAGGCTATTTATGGGACAATGAAGATAAGATTTATGGTGTCTTCCGGGCCTTAAAGGACAAAGTACAAACCTCACAGGTAGCCTACTGGTATTTTCAGAAGAATAAACTGAACATGATCGACCACCTGCGCGCTAACCTCAGCACATCTGAAATTGATGAAATCATGAAAATCATCAATAAGCAACCTGCCTATCGTGTCGCCCCATCATCGCCAGCGCCTGCACCAGCAAAAAAAGCAATTAAAAAATAATATGAGCACAGACACCAAACAACCCGATAAAAAAGGCAAACCCGGCATTTTGAAATACCTGGACAATACCTTCAGTGATGATGGCTTACGCACGGATGTCAAAATCACCCTCACCAATGACACAGTGGTAAAGATTATCGCTACCGGAGTAATTACAACCATTTTGAGCACCCTCGCATATTTCGGTGTAAGGGGCCTCTTTAAAAACAAGGCAGCAGGCAATTTTAATAATCCATCGATATGAAAAAAGCACTTCCACTCATTTTCGCATTTTCTCTGACTGCAGGCACAGTCTGCCTGGGCTATCTCAAAGCGAAAGACTATAAAATAAAAAAACTGATCGCCTTATGGACAGAGCAAAGTAAAAAGAATAACAAAACGCTCGACACAGCTCTTTTAACTACGGAGCTTGAAAAGCTAAACCTATACGACATTCATCTCTTAATGGTGCACACTAAAAAAGCCCTCGCCCCTGTGTCAACAGAAGAGCTTAAGGCTTCGCTCGAGAAACTGAATAAGCGTAAAATACCACAACGGGCTAATCTGCGAAGCCTCGAAGGCTCGGTGCTGTCCGCCTAAACCCTATACACTCACAAAAATAAAACCAACATGCAAACAATTAATCAAATTTTAGAAATCATCCGAAACTATATCGCATCCCTGGACTGGCCTTTCATACTGACCTTTATGGTGCTTAGCTACGGCATTAACCATTACAAGATTAAGGAGGGATTGGAAACGTTAATTAAACGGCCAATCCGGACCCGTTACCTGGTTGTTGTTACCGGATTGGCTTATGCAATATTAATCTACGTCATTCGTGACTATACCTTACATAAAATAGAAAATCTCCTGCAATCCTTTGTGTTTGCCCTGGTCTTTCACAAGCTGCTGGTTGAAAGCCTGCTCTACTGGCTGGCAAGACATGGGATGCCTAAAAATGTTGCAAGGCATTTCTTTGATTTCGATCAATTAAAAAAACTCTACCGACCATGAAATATCAAAAATACATTGTACTCCTTGCGCTTGCCCTTGGAATCGGGTTGGTAATTTGGGCAGGATATAATCCTGAAGATCCAGGGTCCAGCCGGCAAACCAAAGACCAGGTAAACAGGCTCAGGGATCATATTGATTCTCTGGAGCAGCAGAATCAGAAACTGGAGTGGCAATACCAGGCACTTCAACAAACAGCAGACAGCCTGAAGCTCTCGCTCTTAAAACACAACAGTGACTATAATCAACTAAAACAACGTAAACATGAAGCAATTATTCGCCTTACTCAGCTTAATTCTGATAGCCTCTATCAGTTCTTCTCAAACTTTAACACCAAAGATCCGGTTGGAGAACGATGAAACGTTATTTTGCTTTTCTATTCAACAGTCCGCAGAAATAGCCACACACCTGGTCAATAGCCGGTTCTGTGACTCTCTGCAGGGCATTTGCGAAAAGCAGACAGCTGTATCTACCAGGCTCATTTCTGTAAAAGATTCATCGCTTTGCTTGCTTGAAAATAAGCTATACAATCAAAACCTGATTATCAGGGATTATCAGATTAATGTGGACCTTCTCCAACGCCAGCTAAGTCAGCAACAAAAGATTATTACCCGGCAAAAATGGATTCAGCGGCTTTGCGCGTTTGGTCTCATTACGCTTTCCGGCGCTTACGTCTATCAAACTATTTCAAACAACTAATAACACTATAAAAATGGATACAGGATATCAAAGTGCCGTAACGCTGGACCAGTTCGTATTCAATGGCAATATACCAGCACAATATTCCATCGGCGACTTCGGAACAGCTTTAGGTACAGACACCTACACATTAGCTCTGCAGCCGGCGCTCACTGAATACCGCAATGGGTTACCGCTTCGCGTTTTATTTGACAACACCAACACAGGGCCTGTTACACTGAACGTGGACAATCTGGGAGCTGTTCCGGTAAGAATGAATGCCGGGGTGAATTTAATGGCCGAGCTTTCCGCAGGTGAGATCAAGGCAGGGAAAGTGTACGTGATGGTTTACATCAACGGAACATTGCAGCTGCTGAATCATGCAATCGGAAGAGCTCCAGAGGGATCAGGAAAAGATACCGGAAGTTTAAAATCAAATACTGATGGCGATGGATTATCTTAAACTTGCCACTGTCATTTTCAGTGCCACAGGCTTTTGGAAATTAGTCGAACTAGCGATCCGCTTTCGTGTGGATAATAAAAAACAGCTGGCAGAAATCGATAGCCTTAGGGCGCAGTCTGATAGCCAAATTGTCGGTAACTGGATGCAATGGGCGCAGATGCTGGAGAAGCGTATTAAGGAGCTGGAAGTCATGGCCGGGGAAAACAGCGGTCTCAAAGCACAAATCGAAGGTCAGAGGAGGCAAATAGCTGAATTGGAATCCAAAGTCAGCTTACTGGAGAAGGAAAATGAGCAGCTCCACGCCAGGTTAAAAGAGCTCACGCAAAGCCAGGAACCATGAACGATCAGCAAAGCAATTTTACCAAAGTGCTCTACACTCTCTTTATGCTGGCCATGACTATCCAGGCGAGTATTGCCCTATACGACCGCATTAAAAGAAATAAAATACAGGATCATGACAAAAAGCAGTAAAATTTATTGGGGCATTGGCATCAGCATCGGCGTGATCGGAATCGGCACCCTAATATATGTCAACAGAAAGCACATCAATCCGGCATTAAACCAAGCCGACCAGACAATAACCAAAGCAGGAAGACAGGTAACTGAAGCCGGAAAGAAAACCGTTAAAAAAGCCGGGGAAGCCGGAAAACAGGTATTGACCACTCTCGGCCTTTGGCAGAAGCCTGTCGCTGCTAAGCGGATTTCCAGTCCTTTTGGCAACCGGGTGAATCCTGTCACAAAAAAGCAGCAGTATCATAATGGAATTGATCTCCCCGTGCCGGTTGGAACGGATGTCAAAAGCCCTTCAGATGGCGTGGTGCTGAATAGCTTTAACAATGATCTTGGAGGCAACCAGGTGACCATTAAGCATAACAATGGCTATCAGACCGGTTACGCCCATCTCAGCAAGTCCCTGGTCAAAAAAGGAGATAAAGTAAAAAAGGGCCAGGTTATAGCACTTTCAGGCAATACTGGTCGCAGTACTGGTCCGCATCTGCATCTTACCTTGCGTGATTCTGAAGGAAAGCTGGTTGACCCTGCAAAAGTTATCTACACCTGAGCAACCTTTTACTTCGTAAAACCGTTAGTTTAATTACTGGACAGTTCCGGGCCCGGAAAAAATATTTACTATTTTAGCTTTTAAAGCTTCTTAGCAATGTGTAACGGAACTGTGTTAGTGTGACATGCAGTCGAACGTGTCGTGTTAGCCTCTCAAATGATAACGCCTTATGTTTGAACACGAGTCAGCTCATCCCAAAATCAGCTTTTACCACTCAGACACTTGGATTTATGACGGTATTTTAATGATTCAGCTGCAGCCGGAGCTTGTCATTGATTTAAATCTCGCCCTCCAAATGCAAAGTGATTGGCACACGTTGCAGAATGATGCAAAAAAGACGGTGCTCGACCTGAATGATCTAATTTACATTGAGCCTTCGGCGAGAACGCTTTGCGTAACGACACATGAGTTGCTCCCCGCGAACATGATTGCCATCTACGCCAGAAGTAAATTCCTGCAAATGATTGGAAGGGCCTTTAAAGTAATTGATTGCCCACCTTACAGAGTCGGGATCTTCAGTGATTTAAATAAAGCGCTTGTATGGCTGAAGCAATGATGTTAGTCTTCCATGAGTCCCGGCAAAAGCCGCAGGATAATATCGTTTTTCTCATATAAAATGACTTGTGTCATCTCTTGAATTTCTTCATCACCTCGGATTGTTTCAGTAATGATGTATGATTCTACCATCCCGGCAAGAGTTACCGGATTTTTGAGTTTTAGCGCTCTTAAATAGTCATGTTTTGCAAGATTCAGTTCGTTCATATTCATCAGACAGTCTGCCCTGAGTATGTACATATCCGCATTCTCTTGCGATCGTTCCAGAATCTTGTTCAGCTCATCAATCCCCTTTTGATAATTTAGAGAAAGATTCAATAGAAGTGCCCTCATGTTAAGCAATTCCGCATTCTCAGGATTTTTTTTCAATTTTTCATCGCAAGAATCGAGAAAGTCCTGTAGTTGTCTATGCCGGAGTTGAATCTTTTTCAATGGTATTCTTTTTTAGTGCCTAACTACCGTAAATGTAAGAGCTATAGGTTAATTAATGGCAATTTTAAAATTAAACAATAATAGCGTTTCCTCTTAAATAAATGATCAAAAAACAACAAACACGGCCAACAGGCGAAATTTCTCTACGAGTTGGATAGTAATACCTGGCAAAGGTTTAAAAATTGACGATGTTTTTTATCGCCTCATCAACTTTATCATTGTTGATCCAGTTTTGCTGATAATTCATGGAGGTTTTGATATCTGAATGCCTGTAGATGAGCTGCAGCAGCTGAGGCGAAATCTTGTCTCCGGTAATCTTACCGAACGAGTGCCTTGCTGCATGTGGGTTCATTTTCTTGGTAATTCCTCCCTCCTTTCTTATAGCTTCTAATAAACGATTGTAATAGCGGATGGCGTTTCTCAATTTCAATTCGATGTCTCTGGGATCTTTCAGATTTGCTTTGGTTAACGCGGGAAAGACAAATCCTTTATATTGCTCTTTATAGGGCTCATAATAGTTTAATATCTTTTGAACACGTTCAGGGATTTCGATGGATACTGGTTTATTGTTTTTACCCATCGTATAATAGAGCCGACCATTTTTAAAATCTTCCCACCTTGTCAGTAACACGTCCGAAATCCTGGCTCCACCAAAGCAAAACGAAAACAACCAGGCATTTTTGGCATCAATCCAGGCATTGGATTTTTTATTGGTCAGCTGTGTGTTTTCAAGAATGCGAATCTCATTCTCATCCAAGCCTACTTTCTGAGATTCGGGCATTACCAGTTTATAGTCATCAAATGGGTAAAGATCCTTGGATATGGTCTTACTTTTAATCGCTCTGTTGTATATAATCCTGATCAGGTTCATCAGATTGTATATGCTGCGCTCTCCCCAACCAATTTCAACTTTTAAATACAGATCAAGTTTTCTCAGAAAGGTTTGGTCTATTTCTCCAAAACTCAATGTTCGTCCGCCTGCTTTACGAAAAATGCTTTTAGTAGAATATTTTTCCTGCTTGGTTTGCTTAACCGGAAACGCTGATGCCTTCTTATTGTGAAAGCGCCACAGCGCCTTTGCCTTGTCTTCTAAATTAGTGGCTAACGCAATCTTCTTTTTGGTCTTATATTCTTCTACATATTCAATCAGAAACTCAAAGAAGGTAGTGGCTGTTCCTTCGGGAGATAAGATCGCAATGATTTTTTCAATTGTCATATTGTTCTTTCTCTTACGCAGATCATCAAACAGGTCTTCTACTTCTGTGTCTTTTGCCCTAATGAGTTTATTAAATGCCAATGCTTTGGGGTGTCTGGGGTGAACCCAATTCGTGTCATCCCAATCTTCAGGCATCACAGCAACATTGGCAATATTAATTAGCTTTCTTTGTCCTGAGTAAGCTATACGTATGGCAACCGGGCTTGTGCCATCTATTAACTTGTTGAAAGTGTTATGTATAATTGTGTATTTTGCCATAATTTTCTTTACTTTGAGAACAGTTAAAACTTCGTATTAATGATGCAATTACTGAACAAATTTAGAACATTGGGCTCAAATGATAATGACGATTTAATGACGATTTTTAACCAAACTAACCGTTTTAAACCGATTTTAACCGTTAATTTAAAATAGAAAAAATAACGTTATCTCCTTGAGAAGGAGGCTTTTAGTAAGATTAGAGGCGATTTACGGTGGTGTGGAGATAAAATTCATAACCCGAAGGTCAGGAGTTCAAATCTCCTTCTCACTACAAAGCCGCCCGCAAAAGGCGGCTTTTTTTTTACACAGTTGCACAAAAACAGCATCTGAGCGGTCATTTGAAACATCACAACATACTCGTTATCCAAACGGCTTTCATCGGCGACGCCATCCTGGCCTCATCAGTTATCGAAAAGCTACACTTGTTTTACCCGCAGGCGCGGCTCACCATTCTGGTACGCAAAGGAAACGAAAGTCTCTATGCAGACCATCCCTTTCTGCATGAGGTGTTAATATGGAACAAAAAAGAAGGTAAATACAAAAGCCTGATGCAGCTTTTAAAACTGATCCGCCGGCGTCGGTTCGACACGGTGATCAACCTGCATCGCTTTGCCAGCTCCGGGTTTCTCACTGCATTTTCCGGTGCACCATACACTGCAGGTTACAACAAGAACCCATTCTCGTTCCTGTTCAACCATAAATCGCCGCACAAAATTGGCGACGGCCGTCACGAAGTGGAGCGCTACAACGACCTCATCGAAAGCATTACGGACAAAACCGTTGCCAAGCCGCGGCTCTATCCCACATTTCAACAATTTACGCGCATCGAGCCTTATGTGCAAAACCCGTTTGTGTGCATGGCGCCTTCTTCGGTGTGGCTCACCAAACAGCTTCCCAAAGAGAAATGGATTGACCTTTGCAATGCGGTTCCCGGCCAACAAACCATTTACCTGCTCGGCGGGCCCGGCGACAAAGCCTTGTGCGAAGAAATTAAAAGCAAAAGCGGCCATCCTTCTGTTCACATCCTGGCAGGCGAACTATCGTTGCTCGAATCGTGTGAACTCATGAAACATGCTGTAATGAACTATGTTAACGACAGCGGCCCCTTACACCTGGCATCGTCCGTAAACGCACCGGTTACTGCATTTTTTTGCTCCACAGTACCGGCTTATGGTTTTTTCCCCTTATCAGCAAACGCGAGTGTGATCGAAGTAAGCGACCTTCCATGCAAACCTTGTGGCCTTCACGGGTATAAGGCCTGCCCGAAAGGACATTTCAAATGTGGCAAAGATATCGTGTTGCCCTTAGCGCAGTAAGGTAAAACTTCCCTGCTTTTTAATATCCTTACCATCGGCATCTTTTGCCGTAATAATGTAGAAATAAGTCCCGTCACTGCAAAGCCGTCCGCCTGCTTTTCCGTCCCAACCCTGTGCAATATCGTTCCAGCTAAAAAGTTCGAGGCCCCAGCGGTCAAACACCACGCCATAAAAATTACTCACATTATAACCTTTCACACGGAAGACATCATTCACCAGATCATTATTCGGCGTAAACACATTCGGCACGTATAGCTCCGCTGTTTCATTTAACACATGGATCACTACGACGTCTTCATCGGTGCAGATACCGTCGCTCACTGTGATGGAGGCAGTGTAGTCGCCGGCACTGGTGTATGTTTGAGGAGACACCGTATAGCCTGTACCTGTTGAGCCATTCCCGAAATTCCAACTATAGCTGGCTCCAGGCGTACTACCATTGATAAAGGTAACAGTGAGCGGTTTAACGCCGCTTGACGGATTGGCACTCAGCGCCGCATTGAGCGTGTAAGTATTTACCACAATGGCTTGAGAAAGGGTGCCGCAAGCGTTGGATGCCGTTACGACCACTGTGCCACCCTGGGTAGTGTTCACCGCACCGGTAAGACCATTGTGCGACCAGGTATAAGTCGGTGGATTGCCCGGAAAGCCGCCGCCCGATGCAGTCAAGGTTGCCGTTTGGTTCGGACAGATCAAGATGCTGCTCGCAACCAGGCTCAGTGCATCAGGGTTCAGTGCATTCACCGCCGTTGTAGCTGTAGCCGTGCCACATTGGTTAGTGACGCTCACCGTATAAACACCCGTTTGACTCACGCTGATGCTATTCGCCGTAGAACCGGTATTCCATTGAAAATTGTTGGTATTGCTTGTTGCTGTAAGCGTAGCGGTTGTTCCGGCACATATAACAGCCGGACTTACGGCAATAGTCACACTTGGGTTCGCAGAGGCACCGATCTGGATAAATGCACTGGCTTGCCCGCAGGCATTGGTTACCGTAGCCGAATAAGCCCCGAAGCTGCTCACAACGATCGTGGGCGTCGTAGCACCCGTACTCCAGTTGTAAGTACCCGTACTTCCGTTGAGCGATAAGGTAGCTGCCTGACCACTGCACAACAATGTGCTAGTAGAAACCACCGTGAGCGTTGGCGCAGCAGAACCACTGCTCACCGTTGCTGTCTGCAAGGCCGACCCACAACTGTTGGAGACCTGCACGGTGTAAACGCCCGGCGCATTTACCTGTATGCTGCTCGTGTGCGCGCCAGTGCTCCAGGTGTATGTTACGCCCGCACTTGCATTCGCAGTAAGCGTTGCGTTTTGTCCGCTGCAGATCGTTACAGTCGATGGACTTACCGTAACGGTAGGCGCCGGAGTAATAGTAAGCAATACACTGTCGCGCACGCTGGTAGTTTGCGTGCCGCACGACTTGATAAGGTTAACGTATAACTTCACCGTGCCGTTTTCCCCGGCGCCAGGTGTATAAGCAGTTGTTAATGCATTGGCGGGTGAAAACGTTCCGCTGGCACCGGCACCGGTGCTCCATTGCACCGACGTGTATGCACCCGAAGCCGAGGCTGTAAAACTCTGGCTGCTTCCTCCACACACCGTTTTATTGGATCCTGCATCAACTGTAAGCGGCAGGTAAGGCGCCTGGCAACCGTGGTTGACGTACGTGGTGGCACCTGCCGGTGTAAACTCCACAGCGCCACCATCCTGACCACCAATAGCTCCGTTCTGCATCACCAACAAGCCGCGATCATAGGTAACCGCATCGGCGCATCCGGCTGGTATGGTAAAATTCATTGAGAGTGTACGTGTGCCACCGGCAGCTGCATAATTGGCGAAATGACCTGCCGTGTTACCAGCAGCCTGAAATAATACAATCAATGTATCTGTCAGGCTTGCGAAACTTTGTGCAGTGGTGTTGAAAGCCGTGCTGGTAATGAGCAACACTTTTGAATGGGCTGGCAACACCCCTGCAACCGGCTCTTTCAGGTAACCGCAACCTTGTATGGTAGCATTGATGGATGTGATGGCTGCCGCAGTTGTTGCATTTTGGGATAAACCCAGCCAACTGTTATTGGGCCAGGTAACGTTAAGGTTCGCTGCATTTAAGGCTACATTTCCAACCTGAAAAGTTACCATTTCATTTTCTCCCTCCTGGGAACCTGCGCAGGCATCAACCAGGATGCTTTGTATGTCGAAACACTGTGAGTGCAGGCGCGGAAATAGCAGAAGCGAAAAAGCGAGTAAAAAATATTTCATGATCATGTATGTTGTAAGGAATTGTCAATTAAGGATGTGTATAAGCTATTTTAATGTGCTCGCTCCGGTCGGGAGCCGAAACCCTGAGGACATAAATGCCTTCAGCCATGCCTGATAGCGAAAAGGCTTCGCGGCTATTGCCAACCGGCATTTCGCCTATCTGCTTTCCGGAAAGATCGTATAGTTCAAGAACAGTTCCCGGTAGCACATGACCGCTAAATTCAGACACGAGTTCTGTACCGGAACAAAAACTCCGGCAATGCCAATGATAACTACTGCTTTCCAACGACACAATACGTGAAAAGCGACGCACTCCATCGGTTTCAAGTGCCGATAGCCGGTAATACGTGAGTGATGCGGCAGGATGCTGATCCTGAAACCGGTACTTTTTCACCGGCTCTTCCGATCGTGATATGCCAACCACACCAAGTTGGTTATACGTTGTGCCGTCATCACTTCGTTCTACAATGTAGGCACTGATGTTGTTTTCGCCTACCACATCCCAGCCGATTTCGCGTTCAGCTACATCGCCAAGAGCATAAAAATTCAGAAGTTCCAGCGGAAGCAGCGAACAGGACGTGTTATTGGAAACGGTTTGATTGGTAAAAAAAACAACCTCCACGTTATCAATAGCCAGGTGCGGGTCGTTCTGCGGATCGTCCGGATCTTTCCAACGAAGCAGAAGATAACTGTTATCGGGTATGCTTGCAGATACTGATACACAACCTGAATTTAATCCAGAACCTACTGCCGCCGGATAACCTGCTCCCTGCCCTCCGGTATTGGCCGTTGTTACAAATTGTGTTTGCGAGAAATCGAGTGCAGGAATGGCCGTTCCGCCGCCTGCGGTTATGGCAATGCTGCTGGTAGAAACAATATAATCAACCGTAATTTTATTGACGTCCGCTGCCGTATTGCCTCCCAGCGACAACTGGTACCCGGTATAGCTTACCGAAAAACTTTGGATGGTTTGCCCGGAGGTATTTCGGAACAGGATGCCATACTCGATATCGCTGGTTCCTCCGCTGGGCCTGGCGCCAATTTTACGGTTGCTGTTCCCGCTAAGCGTGTAAGCATAGCGCCCGCCGGTATTCGTTGGTGCAGCAGCTGTGATGTTGATTTCTGTGCTGAGTGTAGCATCGTACATCCAGCCGGTGAGATTTGCAGTGCTGCTTGTGATGTTAGTACCGGATGCCGAGATCACTGAGGTGCCAAAATCCTGCGTGTAAGTATAATTGGGCGATGTTACCAGGTATTGGGCGTGCAACTCGCTCACGCCACATCCAAGCGCCAAAATGGTTCCCAGGAAGTATATTTCTCTTACGATGCGGTGGTCCATTTTAAAAAGATAATCTGTTTAAAATTAAAAAACAATGCTGGTTAAAATGATGTCGGGTTGAAGAGGTCCTGTTTAGTAATGCGCTGTGTGCTACAAAGCGGTTCAGGATTAGCCCGGGCAAGCAGAATGCGTTGTACGGACTCCTTTAGGGTATTCACTTTAGTAACACAAAAATAGGCGATTCGGGCGATAGAACCAGCGTTTTTTCTTTAACAAATTGTTAATACAGAGTTATTTAGACGAAAGACGGCTTTCTTTAGAGGAAGCAAAACCAACCCTTTAAAGATTTAGTTAATTTTAAATCAAATTTCCATCATGAAAAAAGGAACGTTTTTTATTGTTTTACTCATTGCCTGCGGCTTTCTACTGTCTTTTATTAACAGTTCTACAGGAAATGAGCTGTCGCTGAATGCCCAGATACCGATGGCAGGCGAAAAAATGAAAGATGTGAGTGGTAAAGAACTCGCCCTCAACGATGCCAAAACAGCCAAAGGCCTGTTGGTAATCTTCTCATGCAACACATGCCCTTATGTAAAACTGAGCGAGAACCGCATCAAGGAAATCAGCGACCTGAGCATTAAAGAAGGCATTGGGTGCATCATCATCAACAGCAATGAAGCTCAACGCGCCGAGGAAGACAGCTACGATGCCATGGTAAAATATGCCGCGGCACAGAAATTTGCATGCCCTTACGTGGTCGATGTCAATTCCAAAATGGCCGATGCTTTCGGTGCCACTAGAACGCCACAGTGTTTTCTATTCAACAATAAAGGCCTGATATACAAGGGTGCTATCGATGACAACGTAAAAGACCCGGAAGCTGTTAAAGAACATTACCTGAAAGATGCCCTGGAGGCATTGCTTAAAAACAATACACCTGCCAGGCAGGAAACAAAATCCATCGGCTGTACGATCAAACGCGTTGAATAACAAGTTGCACGACGCAGCAAGGTCTCCAGCCTGTTTTCTTTTTTATTTTCCACTACCTTGCAAGAAAAACGCCCCGTAGAATACTCTGCGGGGCGTTGTTATGTTGGCATTAATTGACTATACAGTCATGATCTCTTTTTCTTTTTGTTCGAGGTGCTTATCGCACTTGCCCGAAAAATCGTCAACCAAGGACTGCATTTTCGTTTCACCAACTTTGGCCTCATCTTCAGGCAAACCGGCTTTTTGCAATGCTTTGATCTTGTCGATAGATTCTTTGCGGATGGTGCGAAGACTGATCTTGGCATCTTCGCCAACACTTTTTGATGTTTTTACGAGGTCTTTACGACGCTCCTCGGTAAGAGGCGGCACAATAATACGAATGAGTACCCCGTCGTTTTGCGGATTAAATCCCAGGTTTGCCGCTTGAATGGCTTTTTCGATCGGCGTGAGCATCGATTTTTCCCAAGGTTGGATCAGGATGGTACGCGAATCTTGTGTATTAACGCTGGCTACACTGCTGAGCTGCGCTTTTGAGCCGTAGTAATCTACCAGCACACTGTCCAGCATGGCAGGATTTGCTTTTCCGGCCCTGATCTTTGCTAACTCTGTTTCAAGGTGCGCAATGGTTTTTTCCATCTGTGTTTTCGCACCGTCCAAAACTGTTTTAATGTCGCTCATAGGTTCTTAATTTTTTTTGCAAATGTAAATGTATTCCGGTGATTATGAAATTTATTATCGTTTCACACCGCCACTTCCGCTTTGATGTGCGGATGCGGATCGTAATCTTCGAGTACAAAATCCTCAAATTTAAAATCAAATACCGAGGTCACGTCGGGATTGATGCGCATGCGGGGCAACGGCCTGCAATCACGCGTAAGTTGAAGTTTCGCCTGTTCGATGTGGTTAGTATATAAATGGGCGTCGCCCAGGGTATGCACAAAATCACCTGGCTTCAGGCCACATACCTGCGCAATCATCATCGTGAGGAGCGCATACGAGGCGATATTGAAAGGCACACCCAGAAAAATATCCGCGCTACGTTGGTATAACTGACAGCTCAGTTTGCCGTCGGCCACATAAAACTGGAAAAAAGCATGGCAAGGCGGCAATTTCATCTGGTTGATATCAGCCACATTCCAGGCACTCACAATCAGCCGGCGCGAATCCGGATTTTTACGGATCATTTCCACAATTTGCGAAATCTGATCGATGTGCCGGCCATCGGCTGTAGGCCAACTCCGCCACTGATAGCCATAAACAGGCCCCAGGTTTCCGTTTTCGTCTGCCCATTCGTCCCAGATCCTCACACCATGTTCCTTAAGATAGGCAATATTCGTGTCTCCTTTCAAAAACCAGAGTAACTCGTGAATGATCGATTTGGTGTGAAGTTTTTTTGTGGTAAGCAACGGAAATCCATCCGACAAGTCGTATCGCATCTGGTACCCAAACACACTGTAAGTGCCGGTTCCTGTGCGGTCTTCCTTTTTTACGCCGTGGTCGAGCACATGGCGCATCAAATCGTGGTACTGTTTCATAACATCCAAAATTAAAAAATCCTTTCCGTTATTCACAGAAAGGATCTTTTACACTTATCAAAAGTTTTAAATAGCTACAGTACCGTAATGTGCCCTACGAATTCGTGATCATGTTTTTTAAAATCCGTCACAATGATCTTATACACATACACGCCCTGAACAGGCTTGCCGCCTTTTATCGAGCCGTCCCAGCCTTTGGTAATATCATTTGTCTTGTAGATTTGATTTCCCCACCGGTCGTAGATAGTCATCTGGAAACTTTCCGGATCAAAACCAATGCCTTGCGGGAAGAAAACATCGTTTTTGCCTTCTGATTTGGTTGGCGTAAACGCGTTAGGGATAAACAGCGCAAACTCTTCTTCCACGTTGATGATGCGCATGGTGGTGTCCTGACAGCCGAACGAATTGGTAACAATCAACGACACGCTGTAAGTTCCGGCATTGTCGTACACATGAGCCGGATTAGCGATGCTGTCGGTATTTGACGACAGGCCGAAATAATCGCCAAAGTTCCAATCCCAGCTCTGCATCGGTGCGCCTACTGTAGATTGATCGCTGAATGTCACCTCATTGATCAGCACTGTTGGGTTGCCGGGCACATAATCAAAAGACGCTATCGGATTCGGATCTACTTTCACATAACTGTTGGCTGTTACCGTATTGGTACAACCATTTATATCCACAACACTCAGGGTTGCATCGTAAGTGCCATGCACCGGAAACAGGAAGCCGGTGGCAGTGGCGCACTGATTAGATGCTGTGCTATTACTAAAAAGCCAGGAACAGCTCACTGATGGCGGATTGCTGCTGCTCTCGATAGGTGCCATAAACGGTTCGCAACCCCTCAAGTTTTTACCAAACGTAACCACCGGTGTTGGATTTACACTCACCGTTACCACCGTAGCAATGGTAGGAGTAACCGGGCAATTGGCATCTGACAATGTTAAGGTGTAGGTTATGGTGCTGTTGGCTGTTGCCATGGTGGCATTGGCATTTCCATTAGATAGATAGTTGGCAGGGTTCCAGACGTAACCATAGCTACCACTTCCACCGGCACCAGCCGAGCTGAGATTTGTGGTTTCTCCAAAACACAACGTGGTGTCGGTAGGAACCGAAGCAAAATTAAGCACATCATATACTGTTACCAGTACCGAGCCTGTTCTTACACAGCCGCTTGCGGTGATCGACACCGAATAAACACCCTGGTTTAATACTTCAGCGTTATTGACAACCGGATTTTGTACGTTTGAGGTGAACCCGTTTGGCCCTATCCAGTTATAACTATTGCCGCCGCCAGGTGCCGTGAGTGAAATGACTCCTTTGTTACATACCGTACTCACGGGCGAGAGCGCTACCGTAGATGCAGGGATAACGGTTACAGTGGTTGTGGCAACCGTGGTGCAGGTGTTCGTTCCCACTGTTCCGGTGAAACTGGCTGTAACAGTATAAATACCGCCCTGGGCCATTGTAACGGTATTCAGTACCGGATTTTGCAGGTTCGAGGTGTAGCCTCCCGGCCCTACCCAACTGTAGGACGTAGCGCCAACGGCAGTGGCCGATAAATTAACGGTACCGCCTTCACATGCACTTGGAGGAACCGGAGCCGTAACCGGCGCTGTAGCGATCATGCTCACATTGGCCGTTCCGGTGCCAGGGCAACCTTGCGCTGAGTTGATGCTTACGGTGTATGTTCCCATGTTTCCTGCATTAGCATTTGGGATGCTCGTCGTGTTCAGCACTGTGGTTTGGGTGCTTGCCGGGCCGGTCCAAACATAATTGGTGAAGCCTGGTGTTGCCGACAACGCAATGCTGCTTCCCGGACAAACAGCCGAATTGGAAGAAAGCGTAACCGTAGGCGTTTGAAGTACTGTTACTGTCCCGGTATTCACAACAGTGGTTTGTGTACCACCGGCAGAAAGTTGTCCGCTGATGGTGACCGAATACACCGTTGTGGTTGCCGGTGAAACCGTAATGGTTTGCGTTGTTTGGCCGCCCGGCGTCCAGGTAAATGTAGGATTTACCAGCGAGGTGCTGGCTACCAGGGTAGCTGTTCGGGTTGGGCAAATAGATTGGCTGGTGACGCCGGAAGTGAAGTTGCAATTGGTAGAACCGGCACCTGGCGTTGTAGAGTTATTCTGTACAAAGTTGATGTTTTGAGGCTGGTTGGAAAAGTTCGTGATCAGCACCTGGTAATATTGCCCCGCAATGGCATTGGGAATGCTGATGGTTGCGGTGGCACTCGAACTGTAGTCGCAGCTTACCGTATTGCCCGCTGTCAGGTTTCCGCAGTTGCCGGTAGCGCTGGTGAATGGTCCCCAGGCAATGGCGTCAACATCGAATCCACCGGTACCGGTAACGTAAAGTACAATTGGACCCGACTGAGCAATCTGAACATAATACCAGGCCGGGTTAGGCTGCGTAAATAAGCAACCGTAGTTAGGTCCGGCAGCGGCGGAGCCGTTATTTACGCCGGCAGCAAATGTGTAGGTTGTGGTGGCACAAAACGGAAGTGAATTACCACAGTTGTTTTGCGCAAACGCGTTGGCACCTACAAATACGAGACATATAATCCAAAAGAGTTTTAAAAATTTCATCGAAGCTAAACCTTAATGTTGTTATAATGTAAAGTTAAGGCTTAGGTTACTAAATCGTTTTCTTTTAAATAAACCAAACGATCCCTTTACTCAATTTAGGATTCGGCCGATTCTGTATATTTCCTGAAATCAACAGCAATTATTCGGTGAACCGCAGTTCTTTGACGTCGAAGCGACGTAGTTGCGCATCTTCCATTTCCAGGCACAATTTACCGCCACGATCAACATCTACTATTTTGGCGCGAAACGGCATGTTGGCATCTCCAGGGAGCGTGAAAGTTAATGTCTGATGCATGCCTTTGAGGCGCGCCAGATAGGTTTCGCGAATGCGTCCTCTATTACCTGATTTAAGCAACAGATACCATTTTTCGAGCTGCCGGCACAATTTCTCCAATACCTCGGCCCGATCGTGCTGCTGCCCGGTAAGAAGTTTTAACGAAGTAGCTGTACCCGCTAATTCCTGAAAATCGGCCTGGTTTACATTAAGCCCTATGCCAATTACCGAATGTTGAAGCATCTGCTGGTGGTAATTATTTTCGATGAGAATGCCGGCGATTTTCCCCGAATTAACAAGTATGTCATTTGGCCATTTAATTTTAATGTCATAATGGCTACTATTCAAAACATCCGTCAATACGTCATAAATGGCTAAAGCACTAATCTTACTCAGAAAAAACGATTCGTCATCTCCCAAAAAACGTGGTTTCAAAATGATGGAAGCCGTAATATTGCTGGCAACAGCGCTGTTCCACACAGCCCCGCGTTGCCCCTTTCCCCTGCTCTGGTTATCGGTATAAACGACCGTTCCTTCCACCGTGTTAACATTCCTTAACAAGCCCATGGCATAAGTATTGGTACTCTCCACTTCGGTTAAAAAAAGCAGGTTCTTTCCGATAAACAGTGTTTCCATTCAGGCAAAAAAGTTAAATTTGTTGCTTATACCGAAACAAAAATAGAAAAGGGAACACTATCCGCAAACAATTTTAAAATATGGCAAAAGCAAGCACAAAAAAAACAAGTCCAACCAAAAAGGCAGCACCCAAAAAAGCAGCAAAAAAAGCTCCGGCCAAAAAAGCTGCCAAGAAAACTCCTTTGACGGAAAAAGAGCTTGCGGAAAAGGAAGCCAACCGTATTGCCAACAGTGAAAAGAAAAAGAAGATCAGCAGCACGGCAAAACGCCCAAAGAAAAAATCAACGAAAGAGCAAACAACGAGCCTCCTGGATGCTATTGTAGAAGGCATGCAGGAAAAAAAGGCTAAACACATCACGGTTATCAATCTCAGCAAACTCGAAAACAGGGTGGCTGATTACTTCGTTATTTGTGATGCAGATAGCAACACGCACGTTAGCGCCATTGCCGACTCGGTAGAAGAAACGGCAATGAAAGCAACCGGTGAAAAACCTTACCACAGCGAAGGCTACCAGAACTCCGAATGGATCCTTGTGGATTATGTAAACATCGTGGCTCATGTTTTCCTGCGCGAAACGCGTGAGTTCTACAACATTGAAGGCCTGTGGGCCGACGGCGAGGTGACAAACATTGCCGACTAACAAACAAACCCAATTTTAACGTGTTATAAGTCATCATGAGCAACGAATCACAACAGGAGCATACAAACCAAAATAATCCCAATTCGGACGAGGAAAGAAAAAAACAGTTCGAGAAAATGCGCGACCGTTTTGGCAAAAAAAACAACACACCATTTGGCGGACCAGGTGGACCAGGAGGCGGCAATAGCTTTTACTGGATATACGGCATTGTTATCGTGGCCTTATTGGCCTTTGTTTTCTTCGGGCAGGAATTCGAAGGCAGAATGTATGAAGAAAACCAATCGCGTTTCGAGCAGGATATGCTTGCCAAAGGCGATGTCAAAAAAATTGTCATTGTCAATCAGAAATTTGCCGAAGTAACCATCGATAATGATAGCCTTGCTTTGCCACGCTATTCGTATATCGACAAAAAAACAGGTCAAAAACTTCCGTATTTTCCGAATGCCAAAGCTGCACCTGGCCCGCACTTCAGGGTTTCTGTGCCTGACGTGAAAGATTTTCTTGAACAGGTTCGTTTGGTACAGGCCGAGGCCAATATTCCGGTAAACAGGCGCATCTCGCCATCGAGCGAAGACCGCACCGAATGGACGGATCATATAGGATGGCTTTTGCCTATTGTGCTGATGATCGGTCTCTGGATCATTATGATGCGCCGCATGGGTGGCGCGTCGGGTGGTGCCGGCCAGATCTTCAACATCGGAAAATCAAAAGCAGTGTTGTTTGACAAAGACTCTAACACCAATATCACGTTCAACGACGTCGCTGGCTTGGATGGCGCCAAGATAGAAGTAATGGAGATTGTGGACTTTTTGAAAAATCCAAAAAAATATACTGACCTGGGTGCAAAAATTCCGAAAGGAGCTTTGCTGGTAGGACCTCCGGGCACCGGAAAAACCTTACTCGCTAAAGCCGTAGCCGGTGAAGCCAAAGTGCCGTTCTTCTCGCTTTCGGGTTCCGATTTTGTGGAGATGTTTGTGGGCGTGGGCGCTTCGCGTGTGCGCGACCTTTTCAAGCAAGCCAAAGAAAAAGCGCCTTGCATCATTTTTATTGATGAGATCGACGCCATTGGCCGTGCACGCGGGAAAAACGCGGCTGCCGGTGGAAACGATGAGCGCGAGAATACGCTAAACCAACTCCTTACTGAAATGGACGGTTTTGGCACCAACAGCGGTGTGATCATCCTGGCTGCTACGAACAGGGCCGATATCCTCGACCGCGCGTTGATGCGTGCCGGACGCTTCGACAGGCAAATTTATGTTGACATGCCTGATGTGAATGAGCGGAAAGAAATCTTCCAGGTACACCTGAAAAAAATTAAGATCGACGTATCCGTTGAAATCGACTTCCTGGCTAAACAAACACCTGGTTTCAGTGGCGCCGATATTGCCAATATCTGTAACGAAGCCGCGTTGATTGCCGCGCGCGCCAACAAAAAACAGGTAACAAAACAGGATTTCCTTGATGCCGTTGACCGCATTATTGCAGGTCTGGAAAAGAAAAACAAAATCATTACAACTCAGGAAAAACGCGTCATCGCTTTCCACGAAGCGGGCCATGCTACTGTAAGCTGGATGTGCGAACATGCATCGCCACTTATTAAGGTGACGATTGTGCCTCGCGGACGTTCGTTGGGTGCCGCCTGGTATTTACCGGAAGAACGCCAGATAACAACCACCGAGCAGATTATAGACGAAATGTGTGCAACCCTTGGTGGTCGCGCCGCTGAAGAAATTATTTTCGGCAAAATTTCGACCGGTGCGTTGAGCGATCTCGAAAAGATTACGCGCCAGGCTTACGCCAGCATTGTTTACTACGGCCTCAACGACAAAATTGGCAATGTGAGTTACTACGACAGCACAGGACAAAGTGAATACAGCTTTAACAAACCGTTTAGCGAGCACACAGCCAAAACGATTGACGAAGAAGTGAAGAAAATGATCGATATTGCCTATGCCCGTACCAAAGCCATCCTGCTGGCCAATAAAGAGAAACTGACACAACTCGCCGAGAAGCTGCTCGAAAAAGAAGTGATCTTCAAAGAAGACTTGGAGGCTATTTTCGGCAAACGCCCTTTTGATAAGGAGTTGGTTGAATCTGTACCCAATACGATCCCTCCACAGGTGGACTAATTCTGTACAATTATTGTAAACTTTAGCTAAGATCCTTTTGCTTATGGCAAAGGGATCTTTTTTTTGGTGCAAAAATGACATTTATCAGATCAAAGTGCCGAATTGACGACGCGGTGTTTGTATTTAACGGAATAGTTTTTGTACATTCGTTTGAAAAACTACTAAACCGCTCATGAAAAAGTTCATTCCTTTTTTTCTGATCCCCATCGTCGTTTTGTCTTGCAAAAAGAAATCCGAAGAGCCAGAGCCGGAACCTCAACCCACCACCACCGGTGCCACTACTAAAATATACCCGGATTCAGTTTGGAATGTAACAGGCACAGGGCCTCACCTGATCTTTAAATTCAAATTCGATTCTACCCAGGTTCGCCTCGATAATTTTGGCAATCCCTCTTCCGTAGCAGCAGGCAACGGCGCTTATTCGCCAAAATTCAACCGCATGGCAGCCCACTATGTTGAGCTGGCTCAAAATGACTTTACGGCGCTTGGCGCAGGCAAAGTGCTTTATAAGGCTCCTGAAACCACAAAAGGTGGCGCCAACGCCATCGACTTCGGGCAATCGACAGTGGTGCGCGAAGGGGTTACGTTTTATGCTGTGCCGCTTAGCTCTATAGGCCCTGGCACTTACAAATGGCTGCGTTTATCGCTTTCATACCAAAACTACGACATTCCGTACAAAGCCAATGCCCTGCCTGGAAACCACATTGGCAATGGCACTATCGCGTCTTTCGTGGGTTACAAAACCTATGTCGAGAAATACAAGATCAAAGCCCAGGATTATGTTCCTTCTTCCGCGGTTGGCGGGCCTAACACTACGCATGCGCAGGGCTACTGGGGCTTTGAAACCAATATTGCCGGGTACGGCTACTACATGATCGACGGCCAGGCACCTTCTGGTGCGACCACCGTGGTAAATCCAAATTTTGCAAACTCTCCTATTCCGGCTGGCAGCTGTGTGGTAACGGCCGTGTTTGCCGACAATGGAGGAGCCGCGCAGCCGCTGACGATATCGGGTAGTGAAACCCAGGACATTGTGATCACCGTTTCTCTGTCCACCAATAAAAGTTTTGAGTTTGTCGATTCTAACGGCGATGGTTATTACCAGCCTGAAACAGGTAGTGAATACCCGGTTGATATGGGTATCCGCGGTATGATCCCGAAAGTTCAATATTAATCAACCCCAAAAACAAATACGCTTATGAATCTGAAACACATCCTTCCGATCCTGCTCTTTGTACTTTTTACGACCCGCACAGCGAAAGCGCAAACGGTGTATATTACCGAAAGCGGCAAAAAATACCACGCCAAAAATTGCAGCCTGGCAAAAACCGGGAAACAAGGAATGGAGTTGGCGGAAGCAAAAAAATTGGGCTACGAGCCCTGCAAAAACTGCAAAGCTACCGAGGCTACCGACCCTAAAAAAGACACGAAAAAAGCAACGACCGGAGGAAAAAAATAACTATACCGGATGGACATTTGTTAATTTAAGCCAAATGCCCAAAACCGGATTAATCTTTTAAAACGCAAAACGATCCAATCACCAATTTAAAACCCAAAAACAACATCATGAAAAAAGTAATGTTAATTGCAGCTTGTTTACTAAGTCTAACAGTTGTAAACGCACAGGAGGCTTCTAACGGCCAACGAAAAGCGCATAAAGAAGCCAACAACGCTACTCCTGAACAACGTGCACAGAAACATGTGGATGCATTGGCAGCAGAACTTTCACTAACTGAAGATCAAAAACCAAAAATCTACAATCTTGCCCTTGCCAAAGTGAAAAAAGCCGACGAGATCCGTGCTAAATATAAAGGAGCCGAAAACAAAGACGCACAAGCTACCGAACTAAAAGCGCTGAAAAAGGAGTTTCACACCAATGTGAAAGCGGTATTAACGCCAGAGCAATTGGAGAAACTGAAAGCAGTACAAAAAGAGAAAAAAGCAACAGGAAAACAATCTGCCATCGATGCAGACTAATATTCAATCCTAACTGTATCTAACAAAAAAGCCCTCATGAGAGGGCTTTTTTAGTTGGTTAGTATTCGTCTTCGTTGAAGAAGAAATCATCTTTTGTAGGATAGTCGGGCCAGATCTCTTCGATGGTTTCGTAGGCTTCTCCTTCATCCTCCATTTCCTGCAGGTTCTCAATTACTTCCATCGGTGCACCGGAACGAATGGCGAAATCAATCAATTCGTCCTTAGTTGCCGGCCAAGGCGCATCTTCTAACCATGATGCCAATTCTAATGTCCAATACATAATGCTATACGTTTAATTTCCTGCAAAAATAAAAATTAAATTGAATTACGCTAATCTTTGCTTCAAAAAATAAGAACGCAGCAACAAAGATATAAGTAAATGATAATCAATAATTTAACCTTAAATTTTGAAACTACGCCGAAAGAGTTCATTTTCTTTATTTTCGAGCACCAGGTTGTATTGGCCTTTTTTTAGCGCCGTTACGTTGAAGCTGGCGGCGTAAGGACCATCGCCCGGCCGGAGCCAGGCACCACAAATTTCCGACACGGTATTTCCCTTTTCATCAACCAGGTAGCAATAGGAGTAACACTCGCGCGCTACCGTATATGCAATGCTGGCACGGAAACGAACCGGGTAATCATGAACATCGCCCTGGGCTGTAATAACGGCCTTTTTAAGCAAGGTGTACCATGGCAGTTCTTCGCCTTTGAGTTTTGCGACAAAGCAACGGAGTACTTCTGCCAGCGAATCGTTTGGCAAAGTGATGTTTGCCGTTTCAAAGCCGTCACTCAATGCCCACACGGCATACTGCTGCGTGTTGCGGTCCATAGGCTTTTGGCTGAGATAGCGGGCCAGTGCAACGAGGTTGCTATCGGCCAGGTGGCCGTTGGTATAGGGTACACCCGCAACAGGCCCAAGGCGTGAGGCTTCACAGCAAAATCCTTTGATGAGAAATGTTTTGGTTTCGCCAGGTTTCAATGCCAACACCTCGGGGCGAGTGAGAAGCACATCCTGGTAATCTATTTTGCCGGCGTTGGAAACAAAACGCCAGCCGACTGGCACTTCGACAATGAGCGAGTCTTTTAAAAGATTGGAAACTTTGACATTCAACTCCAGGCCCCCACGGCTGGCAGCGGTGGCCGTAAGGTAGCGCTTTTCCAACGCTTTTTGCATGCCGGCCACTTTTCGGATAGCGAAAGCGCCATGGGAAATACCCAGAATACAAATTACCCCAATAACAAGACTCGTTTTCATGCTGCTCCTGTTTTTTGTCAGTATAATACCTGAATTAAATTTTAGTGACATGTCAAATCTTTTTTTAACTTGCTAATCGCTTTTGCTGTTGCCGGCAGCCATGTTCATAAGGAGGCGCCCAATGGCAGGAGATGCATAAAACACTTACATTATGAATTTGAAAATACGGTTGACGGTAATGAGCTTTCTGCAATTTTTTGTTTGGGGAGCCTGGCTTATTACGGTTGCAAATTACTGGTTTGGAACGCGGCAATGGGATGCCACACAGTTCAGCGCCATTTTTTCCACCATGGGCATTGCCTCTATCTTTATGCCGACGCTTTGTGGTATTATTGCCGACCGTTGGCTGAATGCCGAAAAACTTTATGGTATTTTACACATTTTGGGAGGCCTGGTATTGGCATATGTGCCACAAATCGACAATCCTTCGAGTTTCTTTTGGGTGATCCTTTTGGCGATGATTTTCTACATGCCTACCATTGCCCTGTCGAATTCGGTTGCTTACAATGCGCTGAAAAACAGCCAGGCCGACGTGATCAAGGATTTTCCGCCAATCAGGGTTTGGGGCACTGTTGGCTTTATTGCCGCAATGTGGATCACGAACTTAACGGGCAACAAGGCTTCTGAAAATCAATTTTATATTGCGGCTATTGCAGCCGTTGGTCTTGGCGTGTACTCGTTTTCGCTGCCAGCCTGTAAGCCACAGCATAAAACCGAACAGAATCAATCGTTTCTGGACCTCATTGGTCTCACTTCTTTCAAGTTATTCGCAAATTACAAACTGGCGCTGTTCTTTATTTTCAGTATGTTCCTGGGCGCTGCGCTGCAACTCACCAATGCGTATGGCGATGTGTTTCTCGACGACTTCAAACATCAGCCACAATTTGCGGACTCCTTTGTTGTAAAGTATTCTACGATCATCATGTCGATCTCCCAGATCTCAGAAACGTTGTTTATTCTGGCAATCCCTTTCTTTCTGAAAAAATTCGGTATCAAACTGGTGATGTTGTTCAGTATGCTGGCTTGGGTATTGCGCTTTGGTCTGTTTGCTTACGGGAATCCTACCGACGGGCTTTGGATGATCATTGCCTCTTGCATTGTATATGGCATGGCTTTCGATTTTTTCAATGTATCGGGCTCGTTGTTCATCGAAAGTTCTACCAAACCAAGCATGCGCTCTTCGGCCCAGGGCTTATTTATGATGATGACGAACGGCGTTGGCGCAATTTTCGGAAGCCTGGCAAGCGGCTATCTCATCGATCATTTCTTTACGACAACGGAGGGTAAAGACTGGCATAACATTTGGCTAACGTTCTCGGCTTATGCCTTGGTGATAGCGGTACTATTTGCCATTCTTTTCAAGCACAAACACAATCCAGATGAAGTGCAGCAGATCAGCCATTAACTGCTATGGCAAAACAAGACCATGATTTAAAAAAATTGCTATTTTTACAAGACCAGACTAATCACTAAACACCAAAACTATATGATAACTTTAAACACCCAAAAAATCATCATCACCACCGATTTTTCCGAAACATCGCTACTGGCTATTAAACATGGCGCTTTTCTCGCACAATACACTAAAGGCGAAATTTTCCTGTTCCATGTAATTTCCAAGCACTGGGAACGTTTTAATGTATTTATGCCTAATGTAACGGCCGAAAGCATTGAAAAAGGCTCGGACGCGGTGCAACAGAAGCTGAACGAACTGGCGGACCAGATCCGAAAAGACTATGGCGTAACGGTAACTACTGCTATTGCAAGTGGCAGCCCTACGTCGGAGATCGTGAAGTTTGCTAAAGAACTGGGTGCTGGAATGATTGTGATGGGAACACATGGCTATAGCGCCTGGGAAGACCTCACCATTGGCAGCAATGCGATGAAGGTAATTACAAAAAGCCCATGCCCGGTAATGACGATGAGCGAACGCGCAACGTCTTTCGGCTACAAAAATATCATTCTTCCTATCGACAACTCTTCGCACTCCCGCCAAAAGGTGGTTCTGACACTTGAACTGGCGAAACATTTTGCCGCCCACGTGAGCATTCTTGGTGTTTTGGCAACGAACGAGCAAAATGAAAAAGGTGATATGGAAGTGATGTTACGCCAAGTAGAAACTGCGGCAAAAGACAAGGGTCTGAGCTATTCGGTAAAACTGGTAGAACAAGTAAAAAACAGGGCCGTGGCTATCGTGAATTATTGCGACGAAGTGAAAGGCGACCTGATCTCTATTATGACCGACCAGGACGCTGAGGTGAGCGGCTTCTTCCTCGGCCCTTTTGCGTTACAGGTAATTCACCATTCAAAAGTTCCGGTGTTGAGTATTAAGCCAGAGGAACATCCTGAGAACTCTAGCTGGAGCATTTTGGCCGGAACATCCGGAAGCTAATATATCCGAACAATCTAAATTAGACGAAAGGTGTAGCCATGGCTACACCTTTTTTTTATGCACTTATCACCGTTTCCGGAACTGGTCACTGCTGTTTCAGGACATGTATTTACATCATCAAAACTCCTTTGTCTTATAGAAAAGAGCTGGCATCTTGCAGAAAAAGCATACAACTGTGATTATTCTGCTATCTTTGTCCCGCAATTTGGTTTAGAACCCTGTGTTCAAATTAAAAGGGAATCATGTGTAAATCATGAACAGTGCCCGCTGCTGTAAGTCCTCAACCAAGGCCTTTAAACGTAATACCACTGTTAGCGATAACGGGAAGGTTTTAAAGGCAGGACAAGTCAGAAGACCTGCCACTTTGCACGTTAACAGCCTTCGGGGAAACAGAGGCTGAACAACGAAGCGCAACTTGGATGGCGCTGAATTGTTATTTCCCCATTTTTTTAATCGCATTTTGTGAGCGCCAGGCAGTTATATGTTTTACTGAAGCGGCAAGCCAAAATAATGGTGGCTGCTGCCTATTTGCTGCTGCCACTGAAAAACCAGGCACAGCGGACTGACACAAGCCTTTACAACCTTGACGCGGTGGTGATTGTTCCTTTGTATGAACCGGATCTTCAGCCGTCGAAAAAAGTGCAGGTATTAGACAGCCTTGTTATGGCCCGCTCGGCTACGCGAAGCGTATCAGAACTTTTGGCGGAGCAATCGACGGTTTACATTAAATCCTATGGCAGCGGCGGAATTGCCACGACCAGCTTTCGCGGTGGTAACGCCAATCACACCGCGTTGCTATGGAACGGCCTGAATGTCCAGAACGCCATGCTTGGGCAAACTGACTTAAGCATTATTCCCGGCTTATTTTTCGACAAACTGAGCCTGGAGTATGGTGGCGGGAGTGCCTTATGGGGAAGCGGTGCTATCGGCGGCAGCATTCGGCTCGACAATGAGCTTCCGTTTGGCAAAGGCCTACAGGCCAAAATACAGGGAAGCCTCGGCAGCTTCGGTACCCGGAAAACGGCTGCCGTGGCACAACTCAGCACTAAGCGCGTAGCCTCATGTACCCGTTTGTATTACACCGTTTCTGAAAACAATTATACGTATAAAGACTCCAGCAACCACGAACAATCCAACAAGCGCATGGATCACGCTAATTACACGATGATGGGCCTGATGCAGGAGTTAGCCTTTCAAATCAACCATAAACAGACACTAAATTTTCGTGCTTGGTACAATAAAGCCAATCGCAATTTGCCGTCCTACACCAACTCCATCAGTAAACAAAACCAATTAGACGAAACGCTTAAACTGAATGCCGACTGGAACCTGAGGCAAGGCCGCTTGCGTTCAACATTCCGCCTTGCTGGTTTCCAGGACAAGTTGAACTATAACGACAGCCTGAGCGCCATTTACAGCAAAAGCACGATCCAAACAGTGATTGCGGAAAGCGAAAATGTGTATCGCGTTGGCAGGCATGCTTTTAGCGTGGGCGCAAATTTTACGCGGCACCAAAGTGCCATGCCGGTAGATGTTTACCGAAACGGTGTCAGGAGCGATTCAATTATCCGGCATTACCAGCAAAAATTTGCTGTCTTTGCCCTTTACCGGCTCAGCATGCTTGGCAGCCGTTTATTATACGATGTTGCCGTGCGTAAGGAATGGACAAATCAAACTGCAATCCCGTTTACCGGAAACACAGGACTCCGTTTTCAGGTCTTACGCTGGCTAGGCTTGTCGGTGACTGGCGGAAAGGCATATCGCCAGCCGACACTGAACGACCTCTATTGGCCGCAGGGAGGAAACCCGCAACTGAAACCGGAAGAAAGTTATGACGTAAATGGAAGCGTGGCATTAAAAACAAGTACAACGCATTTCACTTATTTCTTTGAAGGCAGCTATTTTAACCGGCATACACAGAATTGGATCATCTGGCTTCCTACAGCATCTGCCTACTTCAGTCCACGAAACATTGCCAGCGTTTATAGCCGCGGCACAGAAAGCCGCACCGAAATTTCATACCGGCACCGCGACCTGTTTCTTAAGCTCGGCCTGTCAACTGCTTACGTGCTTTCAACCAACGAAACAGCAACCAATGAGAACGACGATGCGGTTGGGAGACAACTTATTTATACGCCACGCTATGCAGGCCAGGCGACGCTCTCCTGCACTTACAAGCAACTGGTTATATTACTAAGCCAAAGTTATACCGGTTATCGTTTCACGTCAACCGACAACACCAGCTGGCTTGATCCGTATTATCTGGCAAATGTAAAAATTTCTTATCGCCACCAATTTCTATCGGCTTCTGCGGAGGTTTTTGCAGCCATTTATAATATTTTTGACAAACCATACATGGCAGTTGCCAACAGACCGATGCCGATGCGTACTTACGAAGCAGGCTTTACGATCTGTTACCAAAACCTTTTAAAACAAAAAAAACCATAAACATCACGACTAAATTTAACGATAACACCATGAAAAAAACCATTACTACTTTCGTAACGCTGCTGGCAGGGCTGGCAACGTCATTTTCTGCTTCGGCCCAGGTTACTGTAGAAACGTTCGACACGTTTACCCTATCGGCTAACTCATACTATAAAGACACGGTGGCTAACAGCTGGCAAACAAGCCAGGCAAGTTTTGGCTACGATTGGAGTGGCACCAGCGCATCGGGTTACTGGAAATCGGGTTCGGCTTATACCAATGTGAAAGACACTGTCAATGGCACTTACACCAATTTATATGGTAATATCACCAACGGCGGATTCAGTGGCAATAATTATGCAACCTGCCAGGATGGCGCGCTCATCAAAGTAAACAACCTCTCAATGGTATCCGGCTTTTTTATTACCAATACGACTTATGCCTGGAAGGTCATTAAAAACGGCAACCAATTCTCACGAAAATTCGGCGACACTACGGGCACCGGTTCAGGCACAAGCATTCCGCAGGGGCATTACCCGGATTGGTTTCTATTGCGCGTGGTTGGTTATCGCAATGGCGTTGCTACCAACGACACCATTAAGTTTTATCTGGCCGATTACCGTCCGGCAGGAACAGCAAATGACTTTGTTGTAAAAAACTGGCAATTTGTTAATTGTACCACTCTTGGCATTGTCGATAGCATCCGTTTTCACTTAAGCTCGAGTGATAATTCATTCGGCTTTATGAATACGCCCGGATTTTTCAGTATCGACAATTTCACAACAAACACAACGGTAGGTATTCATGAGCTGAGCGGCCTCTCGGCGCTTTCCGTTTTTCCTAACCCGGCCAGAGAATTGGTGTATATCAGCTACCGCTCCGAGACTTCCCAAAATGTAGAGGCCAGCATTACCGACATCAGCGGCAAGGAAGTGATGAAAACCGTACTCGAAGGAGCAACCGGTCCTAATCTTTTTCCTCTGGAACTCCATGCCCTCGACCATGGTGTGTATTTTATCACCTTACGCGATGGATTTTCGGCTAAAACGATCCGCTTCGTCAAACTTTAAACCCTTTTTATTTGCTAAGCCCTGTAACAGCTAGTTACAGGGCTTGCATTGTTTGAACGGACATCTAAAGATATGATGAAAGAGAACGAAAATACCTACCTTTACCCAAAACGAGACCTGCATGGATAGCATTGACATCAAAATTTTAAACGTTTTACAACGGGATTCTACAGTTTCTATAAAAGACATAGCCAAAAAAGTTGGCTTATCCTACACGCCTGTGTATGAGCGCATCCGGCAACTGGAAGAGTCGGGAGTGATCAAATGCCGGGCGACGATTCTCGATCCTGCCAAAATTGGCATCAAGCTATTTGTGTACTGTAACATTACCCTGAAAGAGCAATCTAAAAAAAGTCTGCTGGACTTCGAAAAAAGCATCTCTAAAATTCCGGAGATCATGGAAGTTATCAGCCTATCCGGAAACTACGACTACATGCTCAAGATCGCTACCACCGATATCGAATCATACAATAGCTTTGTGATTAACAAACTGGCAAACATTCCAAACATCGGACAATACCATAGCAACATTGTGATGAGTATCGTGAAACACGACACGGCTTTTTATCTACCCGAAGAGTAGTCAAAAGCGCCAAGTTTACGCTGGAAACCTTGTTTTATTTCGTCGTGACACAAATTGCCGATACTACCCTGGTGGGTGTGATGGAGCTTGGCATCCGGAACAAATCGCCGCTCCTCTACTTCGATAGCTACCTGGCGGTATGCATCACGAAAAGGCATGCCCTGTAAAACCAGTGCATTAACTCTTTCGACCGTAAATAGATTATGGTACTTTTCATCGTTAAGGATATCGGTCTTTACCTGGCAATGCTGAAGCATCAGCACCATCATGTCCATGCACGCTTTCAGCGACGTGATGGCAGGAAACAAGCATTCTTTGGTAAGCTGCATATCACGGTGATAACCAGAAGGTAAATTGGTGATAAGCATGGTAAGCTCGTTAGGCAAAGCCTGTATGCGATTGCACCGCGCACGTATAAGTTCAAAAACATCCGGATTTTTTTTATGCGGCATAATGCTGCTGCCGGTTGTTAAGGCATCCGGAAAGGAGATGAACCCAAAATTCTGATTCATATACAGGCAAACATCGCTGGAAAAACGCGCCAGGCTAGCGGCCAGAGAAGCCATTGCCTGCGCCATGATCTTTTCGGTTTTTCCACGCGTCATTTGTGCATACACAACGTTATAATTAAGGTCATCCATTTTCAGTAACGTTGTCGTTAAAGCCCTGTCGAGGGGGAATGATGATCCGTAGCCCGCGGCAGAACCCAGCGGATTTTTATTGGCAATGCGGTAAGCTGCAATCAGCAATTCCAGGTCGTCCGACAGGCTTTCGGCATAGGCTCCAAACCATAAGCCAAACGACGACGGCATGGCCAGTTGCATGTGGGTGTAACCCGGCATCAACAGTTCCCGGTGTTGCTCGCTCAAGGCCATCAGCTCATTAAAAACAGATTCGATTTTCCGGGCCAGGATTCGGATCTCGCCGGTAATGTAGAGTTTAATGTCAAGCAGAGACTGATCGTTTCTGGAACGACCGCTATGAATTTTTTTTCCAGCTTCTCCCTGGCTCCTGGTCAGCAATAACTCTATTTGAGAATGCACATCTTCCACACCTTCTTCGATCGAGAACGTGCCATTTTCTATGGTCTGCTTGATATCGTTCAACCCTGTTTTTAGCTGTTCCCATTCCTCCAAGGAAAGCATGCCAATCGTGTACAACATCTCTGCATGTGCCAAAGAACCCCTCACATCGGCTTCAGCCAGGCAGAGATCCCAGGTGAGGTCGCTGCCTACGGTAAATTCTTCTACCATGCGCTGTGCTTCCGTCGTAATGTTGTTCGGTGTTTTTTGCCAGAGTTTCATAATAGTTGATTAAAGGATTCGAGCATGCAGATATACATTTCAATGCCTTCCTCTATTTCCTTTACAAAAATAAATTCGTCGGCCGTATGCGAACGCGCGGAGTCTCCAGGTCCCATTTTAATGGTGGGAAAATCCATCAACGCCTGATCGGATGTGGTAGGCGAGCCGTAAATAGAACGCCCGATGGAAACGCCTGCCCGCACCAGGGGATGCGTCGGGCTGATGCTGGAGGGATTGAGGCGCAATGAACGCGGCAAAATACGGCTTTTGGTGTTGGCCTTGATGATATCAAGCACTTCTGCATTTGTATATTGATCGGTTGTGCGCACATCTACTGTAAAATGGCATGTTTCGGGCACGATATTGTGTTGCAAGCCTGCCTGGATCATGCTCACTGTCATTTTAACGGGTCCGAGCATCGAAGATTCTTTTGCGAACGTATAAGTTCTGAACCATTCGATATCCTTCATGGCTTTATAGATGGCATTTTCTCCTTCGTCCCGCGCAGCATGCCCGGAAACGCCTTTCGCTTCACACTCTATGACCATAAGTCCTTTCTCGGCAACTGCAATCTGCATTTGCGTGGGCTCCCCTACAATACCGAATGCGAGTTTGCCCAAGTATGGCAACAACAATTCCACGCCGTTCTTACCCGAAATTTCTTCCTCAGCCGTGGCTGCATAGATCAGGTTAAAATTAAGATCGCTCCGGTTGTAAAACTCAAGAAAACAGGCCAGCAAAGAGACAAGAGCGCCACCAGCATCGTTGCTTCCAAGCCCGAATAGCTTGCCTCCCCTCACCTCCGGCTTGAACGGATCTCTTGTGTACTGCGCATTGGGTTTCACGGTATCATGATGCGAATTCAACAACAAGGTAGGTTTCGAATGATGATAATACTTGTTCTTGATCCACACATTATTTTTTAGCCGGCCGGTTCCCATGCCCTTCTGTTCAAAAAACTGGTTGATGGCATCCGCCGTTCGATTTTCGGCTTTGCTGAACGATTCGATGGAAATGAGTTGTTTTAACAGGTTGATGGCTTCTTCGTGTCGTTGTTTCATTGATTTACAATTTGAGTTCCCGTTGAGGAAGGTGAATACGAGGAAATAGCGCTGGTATGTGATATGGTTACCGTCTTTACACCGCCTTGTATGGCGTCAAAGGCATTCTCAAGTTTTGGGATCATGCCTTTTGAAATGATGCCTTTGTCTTTGAGAGATTGGTACGTCTCCGGGTTCAGTAACGGCAAACACGAGGCATCATCAGAAGGATCGAGCAGCACGCCACTTTTTTCGAAACAATAGCGCAGGCTTACCTCATAGCTCCCGGAAAGGGCTTTGGCCAGCTTCGCCGCCATGGTGTCTGCATTGGTATTGAGCAGCATTCCGTTCCCGTCGTGGGTAATAGCACTGAATACAGGTACAAAGCCTGCTGACAAGAGCGTGGTCATGCGACCGACATTAACGCCCTCGTCGGGCACATCTCCCACGTAGCCGAAATCAACCTGGCTTTGCTCACGCTTCCTGCTTCGAACCAGATCTCCGTCGGCTCCGCAACAGCCCAGAGCATCACACCCCAGCGCTTGCAAAGCCGATACTATTTTTTTATTGATGAGTCCGCAATACACCATAAGCGCCACGTCGAGCGTTCTGACATCGGTTATGCGCCTGCCATCGACCAAACGTTGCGGGATTTGCAACGTGGTGGCGAGCTCTGTAGCCAGTTTTCCGCCGCCGTGAACCAATAGTTTACGACCTTGAAGCAAACTGAAATCAGACAGAAATGCCTGAAGACTTTCTGCATGGTCGATGCTATTTCCTCCGATCTTGATGATGTGCAAGGTTTCCATTTTCTTGTCTATCGCGTTGAATCTAACATCCGTTTTAAAACTGCCTGGGCAGCATACACCCTGTTTTCGGCTTGCGCCAATACCAGCGAACCTGGTCCATCGAGCAGTTCATCAGCAAGCTCCACATTGCGGCGCACCGGGAGACAGTGCATAACATACGCGCCAGGAGCAGCTTCCAGTTTCTTTCGATCGGGCATCCAGTTTTCATTTACAGCACTGAGTTGCCCGTAGTTGTGGTAAGACGACCAGTTCTTCACATACACGAAGTCTGCATTTTCCAAGGCTTTTTGCTGATCGTATTCGATGTGCGCGCCGCGGGTGTAGTCGTCGCAGAGTTCGTAGCCTTGGGGCTGTGCGATGGTGAGATCATAGCCTAGCTGTAATGTCCATTCTGAAAAAGAATTGGCTACAGCCTGGGGCAAGGGTTTCAGATGGGGCGCCCAGGTAAGTACCACTTTCGGCTTTTCGTTTTTCTGAAATTCGCGGATCGTCATCATATCTGCGAGGCTTTGCAGAGGGTGCAACGTTGCAGACTCCATGCTGATAACGGGCACGCGGCTATGTTTCATAAACTGAAGAAGCACTTTCTCGCTGTAATCGTCGGAACGGCTGGTAAGCGATGGGAAACACCGGATCGCTAACATGTTACAATACAAGCTCATGACGGCGGCAGCATCTTTTACATGTTCCACGCTTGTACCATTCATTACAGCACCGTCTTCATACTCCAGCGCCCATCCTTCGGCATTGATGTTCATCACCATCACATTCATACCAAGATTCATTGCCGCTTTCTGCATGCTTAGTCGTGTACGTAAACTCATATTAAAAAAAATGAGTCCTAATACTTTGTGAGTGCCCAGGGTATTAAATGCAAACGGATGTTGCTTGAGCGCCAGGGCTTCGCTTACCAGTTCTGCGGGATTTGCAACATCATGTACGGTTGTAAAATACTTCATGTGTAATTTAGTTAAGCGTATGGTTGAGAGCGTGAATAAATACATCCAGGTCCTCGTATGAGATGGTGAGCGACGGCAGGATGCGTATGGTGTGTTTCTCTGACGCAGAACCGGTAAAAATACGATGCTCCTTTAGCAATGTACTTCTAACGCCGGCTGCAGGTTCAAACAATTCGATACCTGTCATCAATCCCTGGCTTCGCAGATCCCTGATCCTTGGCAGTTTCAGTAATTCATTATGCAGGTAACGGCCTTTTTCGGCAGCCGCCTCTATCAACGCCTCTTGGTCTATGACATCCAGAACAGCCTGCGCCGCAGCGCATGCCAGGTAATTGCCGCCGAAAGTTGTTCCCAGCATTTCTTTGCGCGCCTGGATGTGAGGACCGATCAGCACACCTGCAACCGGAAAACCGTTCCCCATGCCTTTGGCTACGGTAATAATGTCTGGTTTGATACCTGCATGCTGGTGGGCGAAAAATTTTCCAGAACGTCCATAACCAGATTGCACTTCGTCGAGAATAAGCATGGCTCCTGTTGCGCGGCAACGACGCTCTATTGCCTGCAAAAATGCCACCGAAGGAATACGCGCACCTGCTACGCCTTGTATGCCTTCCACGATGACGGCAGAGGTATCGGCGTCAATTCCATGTTCCAGCGCTTCGATGCTGTTCCATGGCAAGAAGCAAACATGCGCATTTTCATTCACCGGTGCCACAATCTGCGGATTGTCGGTAGCAGAAACCGCCAGCGAGGTACGACCGTGAAATGATCCCTGAAAGGCAACGATTTTTTCCCTGCCATTGTGGAAAGATGCCAGCTTAAATGCATTTTCATTGGCTTCTGCTCCCGAATTACATAAAAACAAATCATAATCCGGATAGCCTGAAAGTTCTCCCAACTTCTCAGCGAGCTTTTCCTGCAACCCGATTTTCACCGAATTGGAATAAAACCCGATCTGCTGCAACTGCCCGGCAACACGCTGAATATAATGTGGATGACTATGACCAATGGAAATGACGGCATGACCGCCGTAAAGGTCGAGATAAGAGTTTCCGGCATCATCCCAAAGGCGAGAGCCTGAGGCTTTCACAATAGCGATGTCGAAAACAGAATAAACGTCGAATGGTTTCATGATTAAAAGGCAGATGCTTTAAGTTTAAGGCCGGTGCTTTCGGGCAAGCCGAACATCAGGTTCATATTTTGTACTGCCTGACCGGAAGCTCCTTTCAATAAATTATCGATCACACTTACGATCAGCAGTTGATTTTTATATTTTTCGAGGTATAGCACGCATTTGTTAGTGTTAACTACCTGCTTAAGATCAATTGATGTTTTGCTCAGGTGTACAAACGGATGCGTGGCGTAGTAGCTTGCGAAAAGCTCGTAAAGCGACTCCTGATCGACGTTTGTTTGCAGGGACAGGCTAGCCAGAATTCCCCGCGTGAACGAGCCGCGCTGCGGAAGCATTACCGTGGCATGCTCAAAAACAGGTTGCAGCTTACGAACGCTTTGCCCGATCTCGGCGAGATGCTCATGCACAAATGGTTTATATACCGAATGGTTGTTCTGACGTCTGCTGAAATGAGATGTTTCACTAAAGGCCTGCCCGGCACCGGTAGATCCCGTGGTGCATGAAATGAAGATATCGGACCCCAACAACTTATGCTTGGCTAAAGGCAAGAGCGCAAGTTGTATAGCAGTAGCGAAACATCCGGGATTAGCTACACGCATGGCTTTAGCAATCTCTTTTTTATTGAGTTCTGGTAAGCCGTAAACAAAAGATTGGCCCTGGCCGTCATCAATACGGAAATCGCGGCTCAGGTCGATGATCTTTACAGTGGGCTTAAAATCGTATTCGCTGAGCAACTTTTTTGCTTCGCCGTGCGCCACACACAAAAATACCACATCAACTCCCGGCAATACCTGGTTTGTAAACCGGAGGCTCAGGTCGCCCAGCAAATCCGTGTGAATGTCGCACACCAGCTTACCAGCCTGGCTTTTGCTGTGCACAAAAACCAATTCTACTGAAGGATGCCATACCAGCAGACGAATCAGTTCTCCGCCAGTGTAGCCTGCCCCACCCATGATGCCGACTTTAATCTTTGCCATGATCTTCTGCAGCATTAACCTGGTTATAAATTGAAGTCTGGTTACCGAAAATTTTCGTAAAGCCCTTTACGTCATCCCCTGACCAGCCTTTGTTCATTTCGCCATAGCTCCCGAATTTGGACGACATCAAATCATGAGCGCTCTGTATGCCGTTGAGCTCGAAGCGGTGAGGAAATAAAGTAAGGTACACGTTGCCGCTTACATTTTTTTGCGTGCTTTCGAAGAGCGCCTCAATGTCGCGCATCACCGGATCGAGCATCTGCCCTTCGTGAAGCCAATTGCCATACCAAGCTGCAAGCTGATCTTTCCAGTAAAGTTGCCATTTAGTGAGCACATGTTTTTCGAGCAGGTGGTGGGCTTTGATGATGATAAGCGGCGCAGCGGCCTCGAAACCTACGCGACCTTTGATCCCGATGATCGTGTCGCCTACGTGAATATCGCGGCCTATACCGTATGGTTGTGCCAGTTGTTGCAAGTACTCGATGGCTCCAACCGGACTATGAAATGCCTTCCCGTCGATGGCTTTTAATTCGCCGCGTTCAAATGCCAAAGTCACGTTCATAGGCTCGGTGGCTGTTATCGGCGTTGGCCAGGCTTGCTCAGGCAAGGCGCTATGAGAGCTAAGTGTTTCCTTACCGCCTACCGACGTTCCCCAAATACCTTTATTGATGCTGTAAGTGGCTTTTGCAAAATCATAATGAACGCCGTGTTCTTTTAAAAAGCGAATTTCCTCCTCGCGGCTCAGCTGATGATCGCGAATAGGTGTTATCACCCGGATGTTCGGAACAAGGTGATGAAAGATCATATCGAACCTGACCTGGTCGTTGCCTGCGCCGGTACTTCCGTGAGCAATGGTATCGGCCCCAAGTTCGCGCGCATACTCCGCCACTGAAATGGCCTGAATAGCACGTTCGGCACTCACGCTCAGGGGATACGTTCCGTTTTTCAAAACATTGCCGAATACCAGGTAACGGATGCAGGTTTGGTAGTATTTTTCGCGAACGTCGATGCAACGAAACGAGGCTACGCCTATCGTCCGTGCTTTTTCTTCCATGGCGCGGACATCTTCACTGGTAAACGCGCCGGTGTTCACCGTAACGGCGTGGACCTCATAGTTAGCAATTTTACTGAGGTACACCGCGCAGTAGGTGGTATCGAGCCCACCACTGTAGGCCAGTACCAGTTTTTCTTTCCCCTCGTGTTGTTGTGTTGTTGTCATACCATTAAAAAATAAACTGTTTTTTGAATGCTTTCAGGGCAGCGATCTTCTTCATGAACCTGGTTTGTGAAGGCTGCCCGGCCTGATCGTCTTTTTTCTTTTCAACCTCAGGATCATACAGCATAGCTGTACACAGGCAATTCCTGAATTCCTTGCTGGTAAGAATGGAATAGTTGACACAACTTTTGCAGCCATTCCAGAACTGCTCGTCGGTGGTCAATTCGGAATATGTAACAGGCTCATAACCCAGTGCCGAATTGATTTTCATGACCGCAAGACCGGTGGTGAGGCCAAACACTTTAGCGCTGGGATATTTGGAACGCGACAATTCAAAAATTTTTTGTTTGATCTGTCTGGCCAAACCATCTTTACGGTAGGCGGGCGCCACAATAAGACCTGAATTAGCCACATACTCGCCTGATTGCCAGGTTTCGATATAGCAAAAACCCGCCCAGGCATCGTTAGCTGCAAAAGCAATCACCGCTTTTCCTTCCAACATCTTTTGACCGATGTATTCCGCCGACCGCTTGGCAATGCCAGTTCCGCGGATCTTTGCCGATGACTCCATTTCGGCGCAGATTTGATCTGCGTAGCGAAGATGGGTGTTGTCTGCAATTTGAACAGTAAAAGTCAACATGAAGATTTATTTTTGGCGCAAATATATACAATTAGTTATATTATCTTTTTAAAAGATTATTAAAAGATAAATAAATTACCAAAAGCGCGAAAAAAAGATTTTATATTATCGTATTGCTAACTTAAATTATCGCCCGGACAGATGCGTGAAGCCCTTCTAAAAGCCGCACGATTACAGTAATAATGGTAAATTTGTGGTTATGAAATTAGCATACCTAGGCCTGGCGCTGATCCTCTTAAGTTCTTGTGTGAAAGACAAACCGCAAGAACCTGTGAAAACGGGCGGTAGCATCCGCACCGAAAGTAAAGTATTGGTAGTGAACGAAGGCGGCTTTGGCTACAACAACGCCGACATCACCGTGTACGATGCCGCCTCCGGAAGCCTTATCAACAATTACTACCGCCAGCAAAATGCCAATGAGGCACTGGGCGATGTATGCCAAAGCGTTTGCCATTTCGACAACCGCTATTTTCTTGTGATGAACAATTCGCACAAGGTGGTGAGTGTGGATGCAGGCATGTTTACCAGGAAAAGCAGCATCAGCGGTTTCAATTCGCCGCGCTACCTGCTTCCTGTTACATACAGCAAGGCCTACGTCAGCGATCTTTATGCACCGTCGATTCAGGTTATAGATCTAAATAGCAACACCATTACAGGCCATATTCCCTGCATGACCGGCACCGAGGAAATGGCAATGCTTTATAACAGGGCTTTTGTAAGCTGCAGTAATTCCACCTACTGTTATGTGATCAGTACCACAAACGATGCGGTGACCGATAGTGTGTATGTAGGAGCAAACGCATCGAGCCTTCTCATCGACCGCTACTCGAAACTCTGGGTGCTCGCTACTGGCAACAGCAGCCAGCCCGGTAAATTGTCGCGCATCAATCCACTGACACTTCAAACTGAACTGAGTCTCAGTTTCGGATCGTCGGATAACGCTTCTCACCTGCGCATCAACAAAACCCGAGACACACTGTATTACCTCAACAAGGGCATCTGTCGCTTTTTGATTTCAGACACACAACTCCCTTCTGCCCCGATTGTAAACCAGGGATCCAAGATTTTCTACGGCCTGGGAGTGAATCCGAAAGACTATTGCCTGTATGCCAGCGATGCGATAGACTATGTGCAGAAGTCGAAGATAGAAATTTACCGTCCCGATGGCAGTTTCAAAACGAGCTTCGCTGCGGGCATTATTTCCAACGGATTCGTGTTCGAGTAGAGACATGCCGTTTTAAAGTTTCTGTTATCTTTGTTTAGGTGCACAGGCATTTACATATTATTTCTTTCGACATTCCATACCCTGCCAACTACGGCGGCGTTATCGACGTGTTTCACAAAATACGCTGCCTTCATCAAAAAGGCATCCTGGTAACGCTGCATTGCTTTCAATACGGCAATAGAAAGCCTTCGCCTGAACTCGAAAAACTCTGCAATAAGGTCTATTATTACCAGCGCAACATGTCTGTCCTCAACCAGTTCTCGTGGCTGCCATACAACGTGCTTTCGCGCCGCGACAGCGAGCTTAAGGAACGGCTCCTGGAAGACGAATACCCGATCTTGTTCGAAGTACTTCATACCTGTTATCTGCTCAACGACACTGATCTGAAAGACCGGCGGAAACTTTTCAGGCATAGCAATATCGAACATGACTATTTCAGGGAACTGGCGAAAGCTGAAACAAGCTGGTTGAAAAAAATGTACCTGAAAACCGAGGCGGCCAAACTGGAACGCTTCGAAGAGCAAGTTACCCACGCAGAATGCATCCTGGCTGTTTCCGAGAAAGACCTGACTTATTTCCAAAACACTTACCCTCGCACGCCGGCGGTGTATTTACCGAGTTTCCATCCTTTCGACAGCATCCAATGCCAACCCGGCAAGGGCAATTACGTGCTTTACCATGGCAATTTGTCGGTACCGGAAAATCACCAGGCGGCTTTATGGCTCATTGAGCAGGTGTTCTCGAAAATCCGATGGCGGGTGGTGATCGCCGGGCTGAATCCTCAACCGGCTTTGATAGCTGAGATCCGCCGCCATTCGCACATTGAACTAAAGCAGGATTGCAGCGAAACAGACATGCAGACCCTCATTCGCGATGCGCACGCACATTGTTTATATACCGCGCAGGCCACTGGCTTAAAATTAAAATTGCTCAACGTGCTTTACAGCGGGCGGTTTGTGCTTGCCAACAGCGCGATGCTTACGGGCACACAACTGCATGAGGCCTGTATGGTATGCGACAACGGAGACGCCTACATTCATGCATTGGAAAGTGCTTTTGACAAGTCATTTACAACCGAAGATATGGCCAGGCGGACAGCCATTGTCGCGCCGATGAATAATGAAGCCAAGACTGAAAAATTGATCGGATTGCTCTAAAAATCCCAAAAGCAAACGCCTCGACACAACAGCACCCGCATCGACACCTGATAAAAAGTCCTTTATTTCCGCAGAGCCAACATATCGTCCAGCAAACCGTTGATGATGTCCAGAGGAAGATCTTTGACAGGATCGATCGGGAAAATCTTCATGCGCTTGCGTTTATCCTGGATCAAGGCCGGATGATCAATCAGCTTACCATCTACCAAACCGAGGTAGGGATAACCGGCTGTTTTATGAAGCCACACATAGCACAACATTTTGTTGCGATAACAGAAAAATGGCATGCCATATTTCCAGGCTTCAGTCAAATCCGGTACTGCCTCCAGTAAATGCCTGCGTACGGCCAGCAGGCAACTCCTTGCAGGCTCCGGCTGTGAGCCATACCAGTTATCCAATGGATTCAGCATGGGTTTATCCTATCGCGGTTTTAGCAGCTTCAATGTTCTTTTTGGAATTCCCGACAAATACCTGGTCGCCGATAAATATCACCGGCCGTTTGAGAAACGTATATTCTTCGAGGATGAGTTTTTTGTATTCCGCCTCGGCCGAGGGCTTGGGATCGAGGGTCTTATACTTCAATGCCACCCGGCTAAAAAGCGCCTCATAGCTTCCGGCTGCTGTTTTCATGGCTTCAAGCTGCGCCGGGGTGATCTTTTCAGTTTTAATATCCTGGAACGCAAAGCCGCGCTTTTTCAGGCCGAGTTCGTCGATGATGCGCTTACAGGTATCGCAGGTAGAAAGGTAGTAGATCTTGTTCATGAATAGATGAATTGATTAATGAAAAAAATGGGCAAAAAATATGCGGACCTTTCTGGCCCGCATACGTAAGCGATTTTTATTATCCCAGCATTTTTAAAAAGCCGATCTCTTTCTCGGTGAGGAAACGGTACTTTCCACGTGGCAGGTCTTTCTTCGTAAGGCCTGCAAAAGCCACACGGTCGAGTTTTACCACTTCATAGCCGAGGTGTTCGAACATGCGGCGAACGATGCGGTTGCGCCCGCTGTGAATTTCCACACCCAGTTCGAAACGGCCGGCACCTACAAATTCGGTGGCATCAGGCTTAATGAAGCCATCAGGCAACTCGAAACCTTCGTTGAGGATTTTGTAGTCTTCCGTTGCCATTTTTTTATTGAGAGTAACATGGTACACCTTACGCACATCAAATTTCGGGTGCGTGAGCTTTGCCGTCATGTCACCATCGTTAGTAAACAGCAGCACGCCGGTGGTGTTCCGGTCGAGGCGTCCAACAGGATAAAGACGCTCTTTGCAGGCTTTTTTCACCAGTTCCATCACTGTACGGCGCTCTTCCGGGTCGTCCATGGTGGTAATATAGTCTTTTGGTTTGTTGAGCAGTAGGTATTTTTTTGTCTCGTTTTTGATCGGCACACCACCGTACGTTACAACATCGCCTGGGTTCACCTTGTAACCCATTTCGGTAACGATCTTTCCGTTGACACTTACCACGCCGGTGGCGATAAGTACGTCGGCCTCGCGTCTTGAGCAAATACCGGCGTTTGCCACATAGCGGTTGAGACGAATGGCGTCTTCCGATACATTCGGCTGGTCCGACGTCCGTTTAGGACCGGCCTTTTTCGATTTGGCTACTACTTTTTCTGATTTCGAGAGCTTAGGCTCATACGGTTTTTTCTCGCCATATTCATTCTTCTCAGCGCGTTTCGTGTATGGCTTCTTTTCGCCATCCCCGTCATTGCGGCGAGGCCTGGCGCTTTCGTATTTGCCATCGGCGCGTTTCACAAAGCCTTTCTTTTCTGTATCGCCGTATGATTTACGAGGCCTGCTGTCGCCGTCATCACGCCTGGTATAACTGCGTTTTTCAGTATTTTCCTCGCTGCGGCCACGGCCTACGCTTTCGTATTTGCCGTCGGCGCGCTTCACAAAGCTACGGCTTTCACCATCGCCATAACTTTTGCGTGGTTTATCGCCATACGAATCTTTCTTTGCATAAGGCCGTTTCTCGCCGTCTCCGTAGCTTCTACGCGGCGAAGCGCTTTCGTACTTGCCATCGGCTTTTTTCACAAAGCCTTTCTTTTCAGCATCTCCGTATGTTCTCCGCGGCTTGCTATCGCTATCACCACGCTTGCTGTAACTGCGTTTTTCGGTAGAGTCATCATCCTTTTTTCGGAAGGAGGGCTTGTCGGAACCGTAGGTTCTTTTTGGTTTCTCTGAACTTGAAAAGGATTTGCGCTTGTTGAAATCCGTCGAGCCACCTTTCGAAAACGTTTTCCGCGGCCCTTTACTGTCTCTACTCATTATTCGTAATTTTTTGCAAATGTACACAAAAATACCGGGATTGAGGTTTTATCTGCCATACAGCCCAACATCAGTCAAGAAAAACCTTTGGGCGCCCGGGCGGGCCATGGCGGGCTTCGCGTTGCTACGGTTTTTCCGGGCGAAAAGAGGCTGCACCCGGAAAGAACCAAGCCCTTTATGCCCCTGGCGCAAGAATCCCCGCAATGCCATCACTATCCTGCATGATGTTTCACCCGCGTGAAGGATTGCAGTGAAAATCCTCCCGGGCAAAAAGCCAATTGCTTTCTCAAAATGCCGGACCCCGGGAGATTGAAACGGAAAGCCTGACGGCGCCGTTCTTCCCGCCGCCACGCCCGCATGCAAATTGTAAATACAGTCTGGTATCTGCCGCGATTTTAAACCAAGATCTACACTGCACAGGCCATAAATTTTAAATTTTGATTTTAGCGCTTCTTAAACTTATCTTTGCGCCCCATGCAAGATCCTGCCTATCAAAAAGCACTTACTGACTACCTGGAAGGTTTTGTCAGCGAGCGACGCCGCGGACGCCTGCACGAAGTATTGTCGGAGCGCACGCGCCATCTTACGCTGGTGCTCGAAGACGTTTACCAGTCGCATAATTTCAGCGCCGTGCTGCGCAGTGCCGATATTTTCGGAATTCAGGACGTGCACTTTATTGAAAACCGCAACTCTTATAAGATCAGCGAAGATGTATCGATGGGATCCACGCAGTGGCTCAACATTCACCGCTATCAGCAACACGAGAACAACACCCGCGCCTGCCTTAGCGATTTGAAAGCCAAAGGGTATCGTATTGTAGCTACCTCGCTCCATAAAAACAGCGTATCGCTGGAAAACATTGACGTGACGACGCCGCTGGCCGTGGTATTTGGCACCGAACTGACAGGTATTACCAGCGATGTAGAAGATATGGCGGACGAGTTCATCAAACTCCCTATGTACGGTTTTACGGAAAGTTTCAACATCAGTGTATGTGCTGCACTTTGTATGTACAACCTCAGCACACGTATTCGCCAGCAGGTACCAAGCTATCGCCTGACGGATGCCGAAAAAGAGGTGTTATATGTTGACTGGCTGAAGGCATCGATCCGCAAACAGGAACTGATCGTGAAAGAATTCGACCAACGCTATAGCACCGGTTCCTGATCGTTTTACCTATTTCGCTGTTCGTTTTCACGTGCTTTCAGGTCGGCAGCCAACCGTTTCTCAGCCGCTTCCTGTTTTTCCTTTTTCCGCTGTTCCTGCCGGGCAAGTCGTTCAGTACGCAGTTGCCCGCAGGCCGGCATAATCAGGTCACTCCCAAAACGGGAACGAATTTTATCGAGTGCCTGATATAAATTGGCCTTCTCTTCTGTATCTTCAAACAGATTGATCTGCTGTGAGCCTTCGATCAGGTTACTGAACCTCACCCCAATGAGGCGTATCCACACATCACCTTTATAATTCTTGTAAAACAATTCTTTGATCTTTTCGAGAATAGCGTGGTCGGAGGAGGTGTAAGGGATCGAGGCCTGAAACGTGTGGCTTTCAAAATTCGAATACTTCAGCTTTAAGGTCACACAACCTGTGATCTTTTTCATTTGCCGCAGGTCGTAGCCCAATTCGTCAACCATGCCAATGAGCACCCGTTCCATCATGGCTTTGTCGGTGGTGTCTTTCTCAAAGGTGGTTTCGGTACTCATGCTGGTTTGCTCCCAATGCTGCTCGATAGGGCTAAAATGAATGCCGTTGGCTTTCTTCCAGATACTGCTGCCATGCTCGCCGAGGATGTTCTGTAGCGCCTGCGGCGACATCTGCTGCAACGTTTCTATTTTCTCGATGCCTTTTCCACTCAGCAAATCGTACGTTTTTTTTCCAAGACCCGGAATTTTGGAAATGGATAAGGGTGCCAGAAACGCCTTTTCTGTGCCAAAAGGAACATAACCTTCGCCGTTGGGTTTGAACTGGCCGGTAGCAATCTTGGACGTGGTTTTGTTGCACGACAAGCCGAAAGAAATAGGTAAGCCTGTTTCGCGCACGATCTTATCACGCAATTCTTTGGTCCAAAGCAGGCTGCTTTTCACGTATTTGTCCATGCCCGTGATATCGATGTAATGTTCATCGATGCTGGCCTTTTCATATTCCGGCGACTCGGCATGAATAATTTCCGTTACCTCGCGCGAATATTTTGAATACATGGCCATGTCGCCTTTTACAAAAATGGCTTGCGGACAGAGCTGGCGAGCCCTTGCCGATGGCATGGCAGACCGGATTCCAAACTGACGGGCTTCATAACTACAGGAGGCTACCACGCCACGATCGCTGGAACCACCAATGATAACTGGCTTGCCAAGCAGGGAACTGTCGAGCTTTCGCTCTACCGACACATAGAAGCTATCGAGATCCATATGAATGACCGAGCGGTTCATGAACGCAAAGGTAAAGCAATAAGTCGTGCGTAAGTGCCATGAAATGTAGCAAGTGACGATACGCGACAGATCGCTCCCAAAAAATGGCGTCAGCCATGATGCACTCCGTCACATGCGCTTTATGGCATCGGGGCGCGCTGGACTCAGCCCACGTTTGCTCTGCAGAAACGTTACTTTTTACAGCCTGGAGGCATCTTACATCTTTCTATTTCCTATCTTTGATAGAAACACCATCCCATGAAAGCCAAAACCTGGGCAGAAGCCTTCAAACCCTTACTAAAGCTGTATAAAAACAAGCCACATCCACTGGAGCACAAGAACCTGTACCAATTGGTGGTAATGGTGATCTTGTCGGCGCAGGATTCCGACAAGCACATCAATAGCCTTGCTCCTGCCCTGTTCAAAGCCTTTCCGAACATGAAAGCCCTGGCAAAAGCCGATGCTGAAAGCCTCATGCCCTTTATCGGCAAGGTGCGCAATTCGCGTAACAAAGCCGCCTGGCTGGTGGAGCTGGCTCAAACCCTTAAAACCGACAAAAATATTCCGGTAACCATGGACGAGCTCACGGCCATGAAAGGCATCGGACGCAAATCGGCCAACGTGATCATGCGTGAAGCCGGCGTGGCTGCTGAAGGGATCATTGTGGATCTGCATGTGGTGCGTGTCGCCCCTCGCCTGGGCGTGACCACTTCCTCCGACCCGAAAAAAATAGAAGCCGACCTCATGGAGATCATGCCCGAAAAAACCTGGGGCGACATCGGCATGGCTATTTCGTTTCTTGGCCGGGAAACCTGCCGGCCGAAAAACCCCAAACACGAAGATTGTGTGATGAACGCCCACTGCGCTTTCTGCCGCGAAAACACAGGAGCCAAGCCAGAAAAAAAAGCTGTAAAGAAAACGGCAACACGCCGAAGCAAAACAAGCTAACGGTTAGGCGCTGCCGTCGAAATTAGCCCATAATTACAAGGAAAAGGCACCGGCCAGCAACTCAAATGAGCGCATGCGGTCTTCCGGCCGGTCGGCCATGCACGATACCATTACCTCGTGTACATCAAATTCGGCCGCCAGCCGCGTGAGCTGCTCCTTCACAGCATCCGGCGTGCCGGACACCACGCGGCCGCTGTTGAGGCGGATGCGTTCAAGCTCGTGAGCGGAGAACTTGTAGTTCCTGATATCCTCATAGCTACCGAAACGATCGAAGCGCCCCTGCTCGAACTGCACGAATACATAATCCAGAAAATGACGCATCTGTGCGGCCTTCTCTTCGGTATCGGCACAGAGCACCGAAATGGCCAACAACTCCTGCGGTGCAGGCTGCTGGGGCGAAGGACGGAATTGCTTGCGGTAGGCCTCAACCATCGCCGGCGAGGCAAAGCCATTGATGAACCTGGCAATGGCGAGACCGGCGCCGAAACGGGCGGCAATGGCGCTGCTGCCTCCGCTTGAGCTAAGCACCCACTGCACCGGGATACCGGATGCCTGTGGAATAGCGATCAACGGGCCGTGTGTGGTACGCGCACTGTCCCTGAAAAAATGCTGCAGGTACTCGAGTTGTTGCAAATAGCTTTCTTCCCGGAAATCATTCGAGGGGTTAAGCAGGCTGGCGGTCATGCGGTCGCCTCCCGGTGCGCGGCCCATCCCAAGGTCGATGCGTCCTGGAAAGAGGGTTTCCAGTAAGCGGAAATTTTCGGCTACTTTCAATGCGCTATGGTTTGGAAGCATGATGCCACCCGACCCGATGCGGAGCTTTTCCGTTTCACCGGCGAGTTTTACCATCAGTATTTCCGGTGCCGATCCGGCAATAAATGTGGAATTGTGGTGCTCCGATACCCAAAACCGATGGTAGCCGAGTTTTTCTGCCAGCCGGGCGGTGCTTATGGTATTTTCAATGGCATCTGCAGCGGTGCTGCCATGACTAACAATGGATTGATCGAGGATGCTAAGTTTCAAATGGCTCATGAACAGGCGTAAATAAAAGATTCTCTCTACCGACATTAACATTCCTTACAACAGAAAGTTTTACCCTGCATAACTTTATTCGCGGCCTTCCGGGCAATAAATTTCTTAAAAAAAGCTGGCAGGCATGAGAATTGAAAGCATACTGCCGGTTTCCTGACTCAAACACAAAACGACTATGACCATCGAGATCAAACGGCTTAACCGTGACGATATACAAGATTGGGAAGCGTTGATCAACGTTTTTGAAGAGGTTTTTGGCATGAAGAATTTCTTGTTACCCGACCGCGATTACCTTCAACATCTTCTCGACAATCAACATTTCATGGTGTATGTGGCGGCATTTGGTGAAGAAGTCGTCGGCGGCCTTACCGCGTACCTTTTACCGTCTTACTACTACCAATCGTCGGAAGTTTACATTTATGATCTTGCGGTTTCTGTTCCATACCAGCGTAAGGGAACCGGCAGAAAACTGATCGATGTTCTAAAAACTGACTGTAAGAAACTTGGCTTGAAAGAAGTGTTTGTACAAGCCAATACCGTTGACCGCAAGGTGCTGGATTTTTACCATGCCACCGGCGGCAGTGCGGAAGAAGTGATGCATTTTTATTACCCGTTATAATTCGTTTTTATTAACCTCTAAAACCACAAACCATGATGCGTAAGTTATTTCTTTTATGTGTAGGCCTTTTGGCGATAAACGGTCTGCACGCACAGATTGATGTTGTACGGCAAATTTCGATGGAAAAAGATGCGGGGCAAAGTAAATTATTTCTGATGTATGAAGACTCGGTTTACCGGCTCCTGGCGCCAGAAAGCGCCATTCGTGAAATCCTGAAACCGTTTAAAGAAACCGACAAGCTGCCTTTGGCATTCAAAGAGTTAAACGACGAAAACTCCACCAATTATCACGATGTTGCGGTAAAACACGGTCTTGCCTCTGAAAGCCAATTTTTGATTCATGAACTGATGGAACGCGGCGATTGCCTGATCGAGCAAAAACCCGACAGAACCAAGGTAAAAGCAGTAGTGGCAATGACCTACAAAGACGGACCGGTTGAAGGCATCAAATATATGATCGGCGACCACGTGTTGTACAACTACATCGTTCCTAAACGTAAACCTTAATTGACCGGCAGCAAATAATCTTACGCTTATTCTGTTAAATGTTCTATTTTCGTGACACTATGAACACAGAAGCACTCGAAATCAGGCAAACCATACAAATTTACAAGACACCGCTTGAAGTGTATGAAGCTATTGCCGATCCTGCGCAGTTGTCGCAATATTTTATTGCACGTAGTACCGGCCGCCTTGAAAACAACATTGAAATTATCTGGCATTTCCCGGAGTTTACCACGGCTGTTCCGGTTACCGGAGCAACCATGGTGCAGGGCAAGCTGGTGTCATTTTATTGGGGCGGTTCGGAACAGCAAAGAACATTGGTTGAAATAAGCCTCGAAGAACAGCAAAACGGAAGTACCAAGGTAAGTGTTAGCGAAAAAAGCATGCCTCCGTCGGAAGCCGGTATCAAGTGGCTTGCAGGTAATTCCGGCGGCTGGGCGAACTTTCTGGCATGCCTGAAGGCCTACTTAGAATATGGTATTAACCTCCGAAAAGGCGCATTCGATTTTATGCGCACAGCTTCTTAATCGTGTTTTAATGATAAACCACAGGCTTCGATCGCCGCTTTCAATTTTGGTAGCGACGACGGGCCCAAGCCATGCAGCCTCATCAATTCCTTTTCACTCCAATGGCTCAGGTCTTCAGCCTGGCCAATGCCAGCGTGTTTGAGCGCACGGCGGGCCGGTGCGCTTAATGCTGATAAAAAACCTTCACCGGGTTTCTTTTCTGCTTCGCACATGGGACAAACCGGACAGTCACTGCTTTTGGAGTAACGGTGGCCGTTGGGGCAAAGACGTACTGTTTTCTGGTTTTTCATGTCTTCTGTATTCAATAAGCAGGCAGGTTCAAATTCAGTTCAACACTTCGCAACGATGCCCGTGTTGTTGCAGCAGTAAAACAATGTCCTGCTGATGTACAGCTTTGCTTTCGATGCGGAGAATACGGTCGCAATCTTCGAGATCGAAATTGGCCAGGTATTGGGGCCAGCGTTCGCCCAGCAGATCCAGCACTAAACGCGCTTGCTGCACATCGGAAATATCTGTTTTGAAAACTTCAACCATGCCTCAGGATGTGTTATACTGCCTGCCGGAGACGCTTGTGATAAAAATAGTAAGATAAAACGCCGAGTAATATTGGCAACAAAACGGGAGCCCAGTTCCCGACCGACTTCCCGGCTGCTGCAATGCAATACATTGCGCCCACCAAATCGATCATAAGCCCTGCATAAGCCCATTCTTTGATGCGCGGAAAGCCAGGAACCAGGATGGCGATTACGCCGAGTGCTTTGGCAACGCCTACCAGCGGTAAAAGGTAGGCAGGCAACTGAATTTCGGCAAAGCCCTGCACCGCCATATCCACCATCAGGATATCCGGAATTGCCGACATCATCATAAAGGTGGCAAACAGCCCGGTAAAGATCCAATAAAATAGTTTTGTTTTTTTCATGGTCGTTGGTTAAAAATAACTGTTTAATTGTTTTCGTGAAAGTGTATAAGCCAGGTGTTGCCGTATTTGTCTTTCAGGTCGCCGAACAGCGCTCCCCAGAATGTGTTTTCCAATGGATGCAATACCGTTCCGCCATCGCCGGAAAGCGCTTCAAAAACCTGTTCTGCCTCTTGCCTGCTGTTGCAGTCGAGCATCATGGCCAGGGCATTTCCGCGGATGCGTCCTTCATCGGGTACCATATCGCTTCCCATCAGCACCGTGCCGCCATTGGTTAGTGTAGCATGCAGGATCCACTGCTGCATGTGGGGCGGCATGCCCTTGGCAAGCGGAGAATCGGCGATAGCCTGAAAAGCCAGCGTTCCGCCAAGGCATTGCTGGTAGAAATGCATGGCTTCCCGGCAATTGCCGCTAAACGTGAGGTAAGATCGAATTGTTTTCATAACTGGAGTATGAGAAAAGATAGTTATCCCTGTTCCGCCAGGTCTTTGAGTTGAGCAATGGCCTTTTCCCAACGCTCCGACATCATTTCGTACATGCTTTCTTCCATGTCCGAAGTCATATCCAGGCGGGTTGCATCACCAATTGACGTGAGGCGATATGTTTCGTTGGCTCCTTGATAGCGCTTAGCCTGGGGGCTATCCAGGTCTTCTATGCCATCCTTTACAAAACCAGTGTATTCGATCACGAGCGACTGACCCGGGATGCTCTCGGTAATTTTTGCTGCCATGCCGTTCTTGTCTTTATCCATAAAATAGGCTTTGCTGCCTTGTTTCCAATCCGTAAGTGCATAGGCGCCGGCCTGAAAAGCAGCATACCAACTGCGGGTGTAATGATCCAGGGTAAGTACATCCCATACCTTAGCCGGTGTAGCCTGGATAGTGATTGTTTTTTCAATTTTTTTCATGTTTGTCGTTTTAAAAGGTTAGTCATAAAGTCAATCATACACACTAGCATGGCAAAATTATACCAGGTGTTCCATTCCGAAAGGGTGCAAAAACGACCCTTTCGAGGGTTGTTTACGACACTGCATTGTTGTATTTTTGCTATGCAACGCATTTTTCTGCTTATAAGACCTTGTTATGATGAAAACCGTTTCAATCCTTGCTCCCGAAACCGCCGTTATCGAAGCCATTGCCGATCCGCGCTACATGTTCAATGCGGTGAATATGTTCATGCAATCAGTAGGAAAACCGCCTCTATTTGAGGTTCAGGTAGTAGGTGCAAAAAAAGAGATCAAGCTGGAAAACAGTTTGTTTTCTGTTCATCCCGACCGGCAGATAACGGACATCGACCGAACGGATCTTATTTTTATTCCGGCATTAAGTGGCGACATGGCCCGTGCTGTGGCGGTCAACCACGAACTGGTTCCATGGATCGTTAACCAATACCAACGGGGTGCTGAAGTGGCATCGTTGTGCGTGGGCGCATTTTTGCTGGCAGAAACGGGTTTACTGAACGGCAAAAAATGTTCGACGCATTGGGGTTTTTATAATGAATTCCGAACCATGTACCCGGACGTGGAAGTGGTGGATGGCTCGATCATTACCGAAGAGCAAGGACTTTACTCGAGCGGCGGCGCCAATTCGTACTGGAACCTCTTGCTTTACCTGGTGGAAAAATATACCGACCGCGACACGGCTATTCTGGCTTCCAAGTTCTTTGCCATCGACATCGACCGCGATAATCAATCGGCATTTATGATGTTCAAAGGCCAAAAAGAACACGACGATGAGGAAATACGGAAAGCGCAGGAATACATTGAAAACAACTACCAGGATAAAATCAGCGTAGATGCACTTGCCGATCTTTTTGCCATTGGGCGGCGCAGCTTCGAGCGCCGTTTTAAAAAGGCAACCGGCAACACGGTGGTGGAGTACCTGCAACGCGTAAAAGTAGAAGCCGCCAAACGGAGTTTTGAATCGAGCCGTAAAAACATCAGCGAGGTAATGTACGACGTGGGCTACACCGATACCAAAGCCTTCCGCGATGTGTTCAAAAAAATTACCGGCCTCACACCGATCGAATACCGCAACAAATACAACAAGCAAATAAGCCTGCCAGGCTAAATCCCCATGTCGTTCAGGGTACGGCCAATGATCTTCATGGCATCGTTGATATGCCGTTTCCGAATAATAAGAGCGGGCCTGAGCCTGATGCTAAACTCGCCTGCACCAATGAGGAGCAGATGATTATCCAACGCTCTGCTGATCAGCTCATCCCTCAACTTGCCAGACGGCAGATCAAATGCACATTGCAATCCCCGCCCACGAATGTTACGTAACTGATGCTTTTCTGCCAGTTTGTGAAGCCACTCCAGGATGTAACGTCCTTGCTTTTCCGCATTTTCTACCAGCTTCTCCTTATGGATGATCTCCAGAATCTTCGTTGCCCTTACCATATCCGAAAGGTTTCCACCCCAGGTAGAGTTGATCCTACCCGCTGTTGTGAAGCAATTGTCTTCAATTTCATCCACGCGACTGGTGGCCATGATGCCACATACCTGCATCTTTTTCCCAAAGCAAAGAATATCAGGCACCACGCCGAAGTGCTCGTAGGCCCAGAACTTTCCGGTGAGCCCCACACCGTTCTGCACCTCATCGAAAATCAACATCACTTCCTGCTCATCGGCAATGCGACGAAGCTCATGAAAAAACTCTTTCCTGAAATGGTTATCGCCGCCTTCACTTTGAATAGGTTCAATGATAATGGCACAGATATCATCGGGATCATCAGCAAACGCTTTCCGGATCTGACGAATGGCTTCTTTTTCGGCCTTGATGAGCTTCTGCTCGGCTTGTGCATCGAGCGGAAAATGGATCTTCGGGTTGTCGATGCGCGGCCAATCGAATGTGGTAAAATAGTCGGTTTGTACAGGCTTACTATTGGTAAGCGATAAGGTATAGCCACTGCGGCCATGAAAGGCCTGCCGGAAATGAATCACCTGTTTTCCTTTCTCCTGCCTGAGTCCTTTGTGGAAGTTCTTTTTTATTTTCCAGTCCATTGCCACTTTCAGCGCATTTTCTACAGCCAGCGTTCCTCCCGAAATAAAGAATGCATGAGTGAAAGCCTTAGGCATGGCATACTTGCCGAAAGCCTCCAGGAATGTCGCATACTGGCGGGTATAAAAATCGGAATTGCTCGGATTTTCGATACCGGCAATCTGCATGTCTTTCAAAAAGCGCTTGTCGGAGGTCATTTTCGGATGGTTATGCCCGAGCGCATTGGTTGCAAAAAACGAAAAAAGATCGAGGATCTCACGGCGGTTTGTAGCATCATAAAGATAGCAATCGTGGCTTCTCTCGAGATCGATCAGAAATTTGAACCCGTCCTCGAGGATAATGTGTCGGTTTACCGGAAGGATGTTACGCTTCGCGGCGGCAGTTGACTTCTTGGCCATGGCAACAAGGATTGAGTGGTTTACATCTTAAATATAAACCCATCCCGCTATTCAAGCAATGATGTACCCGCTTTATAACCTTGTTTAACATTTTGGATGATGCTGTGTGACTAGTCGGCGGGCGCAAATTTACTGTGGTAAAGGCACAAATGTTGTTTCTCCCGGAACCGGTGGAAACTCTTGCTTCTGCCAGCGCTGCCGCGCGGCTTCGATCAATGCTTTGTCTGAAGCCACGAAGTTCCAGTGGATAAAGCGCTCCTCCGCGAAAGGCTCGCCACCGAAAATATAGATCGTACAATCGTCACTCATCTCAAACTTGCAAAGGCTGCTGTCTTTAGCAACCAACAACTGCTTGGGATCGAACCGAACCCCATCGCTCAGGATGTGGCCGTTAAGAATATAGATGGCACTTTCACCAAACAGCTCGGCGCCGATGGCCACCGGTTGTGCCTGTTTTGTTTTTAGTTCTAAAAAGTATAGCGGACTATGAACGGGCACGGGCGACTGCCGGCCAAAGGCTTTACCAGCAATGAGACGATACGACACACCGTTGGTTTCCCAATGCGGCAGGTCATTTTTCTCGATGTGTGCAAAGGAAGGCTCCATTTGTTCGAGGTGTTTAGGCAAGGCAACCCAGATCTGCAACCCATGAAGTACAGCTTCGCTCTGCCGGAGATGCTGCGGCGTGCGTTCCGAATGCACGATGCCTTTTCCTGCCGTCATCCAGTTCACCGCACCAGGTTGTATTTCTATTTCTGTTCCCAGGCTATCGCGGTGCATGATACTGCCTTCGAATAAGTAAGTTAGCGTAGATAAGCCAATGTGCGGATGCGGTGGCACATCGAGCCGTTCATGATCACGGAGTACTGCGGGTCCCATGTGATCAATAAATGCGAATGGGCCTACCATGCGCTTTTCGCGAAATGGCAGCAAACGTCCTACCCGAAAGCCGCCAATGTCGGCCGAGCGCTCTTCGATGATGAATTGAATGGTTGACATGATGTATCGTCTATTTCTTTTAGTACTTATGAAGACATTGATTTACAAGCAACGAGGCTTAGTCTTCGAGGTAACCGAATTTTCCGAGGTTGAAATCTTCCACTGCTTGCAAAATCTCTGCTTTGGTATTCATGACAAAAGGTCCGTAGGTAGCAATTGGTTCATGAATAGGCTCGCCGCTCATCACTAACACAACCGAGTCTTCAGAGGCTTCGATGGAAAAATGTTCTCCGTCGTTGGCTAACAAAGCCAAATGATCTGTGGCTAAAACCTCGTTTCCGTTTATCACTATATTTCCTTCCACCACCAGCAAGGCGGTGTTGTAGGCCTGTGGAAAATCAAATGTTGCAATGCCTCCTTTTGTTAGCCTGGCGTTGAACAGGTGCACAGGTGTAAACGTGGATGCAGCTCCTTTTATCCCGTCGTATTCGCCGGCAATCACCTCAATGGTTCCCGCTTGCTGTGGCAGGACTACTTTAGAAATCCGCTCTTTAGCGACTTCCTGGTATTTGGGTGCCGACATCTTATCTTTTGCCGGAAGGTTTACCCACAGCTGAACCATTTGAAATTCTCCACCGGTTTTACTGAATTCTTCCTCGTGATATTCTTTGTGTAAAATACCGGAAGCCGCCGTCATCCATTGCACATCGCCTTCGCCGATCACACCTTTATTACCCGCGCTGTCGCCATGCGCTACTTTGCCTTTATAAGCAATCGTAACCGTTTCGAAGCCCCGGTGCGGATGAACACCGACACCTTTTGGCTGCTCAGAGGGTGGAAATACAAATTTCGAATTATAATCGAGCATAATGAAAGGGCTCATGCGTTGCATGCTAAGCACCCCCGGAATGAAATTATGTACCCGGAAGCCGTCGCCTACAAAGTGAGGTTCGCGGGGCGTTATGATGGATTCTACATGTTTTGTTGTCATAGTATTGTATTTGATAGAGCAAAGATAGACCGTTGAAAAAACAAATGCATTGATGTATGTTATGAAAACAATAGGCTTATATCAGGAAATTGCGGCGGGCGGCAACGGGCTTTGAGTGCGGCCATGGCCGTCGGAGGCGTCCGGATCACTCAACACCTGCGGAAATAAACTGAAACCATGTTTCTGCACAACTTTTTCCAGCAACACAATACCTAAGCTCGAGCCGGGAATAGCCTGCAAGCCCAGCAGCGCCAACACTTTGGCAACATTTACCGATTGTCCTTTTAAAAATGCGATTTCATCCGGCGACACCTCCTGTCCTCGCATTAAGCGCAGAAGAATCTCCGATGCCAGGTACGTATCTTTTACTTCGCGGTTTGTCAACTGCTCAACCGTCTTCAGGCGCTCCAGCGCCTTGCCTGCGCCTGCCTGAATATGTTCTCCGATAGTTTTAATATCCATCATCTTGCAAGGGATTAGTCGGCCAGGAACCCGAATTTTCCCGCTTTGTAATCGTTGATAGCATCGTGAATTTCCTGCTCGGTGTTCATCACAAATGGCCCGTAACTCACGTAAGGCTCGTTCAGTGGCTCACCACTCAGCACCAGCAGAATGCTTTTTTCTGAGGCCTTAAAATGGATCACCCCTTCTTCGTTCCTGAATTGCGCATAGTGATTCTCTTTCAATACAGCATCCCCATTGATCACGACTTCACCGTCGATCAGTACAACACCCGTGTTGAAACCCGCCGGCACCTCAAAATCAACTTCGCCCCGGGCATTCAGGTGGATATCATAGATATGCAACGGCGAAAACACGCTGGCTCTACCTTTTGTACCTTTGTATTCGCCAGCTACCACATGCACTGTGCCCATGTTATGATCCAATACCACTGCTGGTTTATCGCTGTGCAGAATACTTTGGTATTTGGCGGGGGTCATTTTATGTTTTTTCGGCAGGTTCACCCATAGCTGCAACATCTCAAAAGCGCCACCTTTTTCGAGGTATGTTTTTTCGTGGTACTCTTTATGAAGTACGCCTCCGCCGGCTGTCATCCATTGCACATCACCTGCTCTGATCACGCCACTGTTGCCTGCGCTGTCGTGGTGAGCCACGGCGCCTTTATAGGCAAACGTAATGGTTTCTATACCACGGTGCGGATGCACGCCTACGCCACGCGAAATTTTCGACGGCGGATAATTGACTTCCGCATTGAAATCGAGTAAAAAAAATGGGCTCATGCGTTCTTCAAATCCCCGGCCATTGGGAAAGAAATTCATGACTTTAAACCCGTTTCCTACCATGTGAGTATTGGTAGGTGGAAACACGCCCTCAAGGCCGCGGTATTTTCCGGTTTTGAGCTTTTGCACGGTGGTAGCAAGACCCTGAAAAGCTGAAGAAAAACTGAGGAAAAGGCTTGCAAAAGCACCTTTTTTGATAAACTCTTTTCTATCCATGTTTTTTTATTTCAAAAATAAGATGCGCAGCAGAGCAGGCTATTGATGTATGGTAAGAAAAGTCAACCTGTTCTGAAGTTCTTCTGTGCAAGTTCTTTGCGTACCCGGCTAAGACTTTCGGGCGTGATACCCAAGTATGAAGCAATCATCCATTGGGGCACCCGCAGCGTGATGTCGGGATACAGCCTGATAAAATCCATGTAACGCCGCTCAGCAGTGTATCCCAAAAGTGAATTGAGGCGTTTTTGCATGTACAAAATATGTTTGTGCAGCATCCTGTCGTTATAAGCCCTGAATTCCTTTACTACATCACTGGCGTACTCGATAAATTCACGGTCGAATGAAATGGCAGAGGTTTCCTCAATGGCGTCAATAAAAAAATCGGATGGTTCATTGAAATATACACTGCTGCGATCACTCAGAAACCAATTTTCGGGAGCGAACTGAATGATGTGCTCTTTACCGGCTGCATCGACTGTGTATGAGCGAAGCAAGCCTTTTTCGACAAAAAACGAAAGTTCACACACGTCGCCTGGCCGCAAAAGAACAGTACCTTTTGGAATACTACGCCGTTTGAAATGCCTGGTTAGCCTGTCGAACTCTTCGCCGGTAATGTGTACATGCTTTTGCAAGTAGTTTCTGAAAGCCTCAAACATCGGTACAATGTAGTAAAAGTATCGGACATACGCCAGCGAACAGGCACGCACCGATACCCTTAACCGGTTACTTTCTCTGCCAGTTTCCGTGCTTTGGGGATGATGATGAAAGCCGCGAGATAGGCAATGGGAGCCATCACAATCCAGGCACGGAAAAATTTCAGCGCCCAATCTTCACCAAAACCGTAATTGCGGATGAGGCCTACAAATGCCATCAGAAGTGTCATCGGCAGCACCACAAACAAGGTATTGATGTGCTTGAACCACTTTTTATTGATTGCCATAAAAGAAAATTTAGGGGCAACAAAGATGCGTAGTTGGCCGACAACAAACAATACCGGGAAATAAAAAAATCAATTATGACTGGTAAAACGGTGGCAGACGGAAAAAAAGACGGGACTGCTTCAAAAACTGCTCTTTTCCGTTAAAAAGTATGTCAATATTATTGGCAGGAGCCTGGATGTGCATTTTAGAAAAATCCTATATTTGAAAGATGGAATTTTCAGCAGCGCAAATTGCAGCCTTATTGGGCGGAACGGTAGAAGGCAACGACGCCACAACTGTATCTAACTTATCGAAAATTGAAGAAGGAAAGCCCGGAACGCTGTCGTTCCTGGCGAATCCCAAATACACGAATTACATCTACGACACCGAGGCGAGCATTGTGATCGTGAACAGAGCGCTTAAACTGGACAGGCCGGTGAAAAGCAGTTGCACACTCATCCGTGTAGAGGATTCTTACGCCAGTTTTGCGAAACTGCTGGAAATGTACGAGCAGGTAAAAGGCGAGAAAAAGGGCATCGAACAGCCTAGCTATGTCGGTGAGAATGCCAGCTATGGCAGCGATTGCTACATCGGAGCTTTCGCCTATATCGGGCAAAATGTGAAAATCGGTGATAACGTAAAACTTTATCCGCATGTGTATATCGGCGACAACTGCACCATCGGCAACGGCACCACGATCTTTTCTGGTGTTAAGATTTACCACGACTGCCATGTGGGCGCCAATGTGGTAATCCATGCGGGAACGGTAATTGGCAGCGATGGCTTCGGTTTTGCGCCTCAGGATGGTAAAGAGTTTGCCAAAGTACCGCAAATTGGCAATGTGGTGATCGAGGATAACATTGAGATTGGCTCCAATTGTTCGATCGACCGGGCAACGCTGGGCTCTACCATACTCCGTAAAGGCGTGAAGCTCGACAACCTTGTGCAGATTGCCCACAACGTAGAGATCGGCGAAAACACAGTGATTGCAGGTCTTTCGGGTGTTGCCGGCTCCACCAAGGTTGGTAAGAATTGCATGATTGCCGCGCAGGTAGGCATTGTTGGCCATATCAAAATTGCCGACGGCGTGAAGATTGCCGGGCAGGCTGGCGTGGGCAACAGCATCGACAAAGAGAACGAGATTGTACAGGGTTCGCCGGCTTTTTCACTGGGTGATTTCCGCCGGAGCTATGTACTCTTCCGAAACCTGCCAAAAATGAGCGACCGTATCAAAGACGTGGAGAACAAACTAAAGTAAAACCATAATTTTATTATTTAAAACAGGGCCGATCGTTCGGCCCTCTGATTGGAAAAACAACATAACATGAGCGATAAACAACGAACGATCCAGAAAGCTGTTTCCGTAACCGGAAAAGGACTTCATACCGGGGCACCGGTAACCTTAACATTTAATCCGGCGCCGGAAAACCACTGGTATAAATTCCAGAGGACGGACGTAGAAGGACAACCGATCATTGAAGCTGATTGCGACCTGGTGGTGGACACATCGCGCGGCACGACATTGGAAAAGAATGGCGTCAGGGTACATACCACGGAGCATGTGTTGGCCTCTTTGGTAGGGCTTGGTATCGACAACTGTTTGATACAAGTGAGCGGACCTGAAATGCCGATCATGGACGGAAGCTCGCTGAAATTTATTGAAGCACTTGAGAGCGCAGGCATTGTAGAACAGGAAGCCGAACGCGACTATTTTGTACTGACGGAGAACCTCACGTATGAAGACAATGTGAAGAAAGTAGAAATGCTGGCAGTACCTCAAGACGAGTTCCGTGTAACGGTAATGGTTGACTACGGCAGTGAAGTGTTGGGAACACAACACGCCTCAATGTATCATTTGGGAGAGTTTAAAGAAGAAATTGCGCCGTGCCGGACGTTTGTGTTCCTGCGCGAACTGGAAGCGCTGCTCGCCCACAACCTGATCAAAGGCGGCGACCTCGACAATGCGATTGTGCTGGTAGATAGCGAGGTTCCTGAAGACAAACTCAATCATTTACGCAAGGTATTTAACAAACCCGATGTGGAAGTGAAAGGCCGCGGCGTGCTAAACAATACCAAATTGCGCTTTTTCAATGAACCGGCACGCCACAAGCTCCTGGACATTGTAGGCGATCTGGCCCTGGTAGGCAAACCCCTGAAAATACATGTACTGGCTGCAAGGCCTGGCCATGCTGGGAATGTTGACTTCGCCAAAAAAATCAAAGCACTTGCCAAAAAGCAAAAGACCGAAAAGGATTTTTTCAAGATCGACCTGAACCAGCCACCGTTGCTCAATATCAATGACATCATGAAAATCCTTCCGCACCGCCAGCCAATGCTGTTGGTGGATAAGATCATGGAACTGTCGCCGGAGCATGTGGTGGGCGTGAAGAACGTGACGCTCAATGAGGAATTTTTCAAAGGACATTTCCCGGAAAGCCCGGTAATGCCAGGTGTATTGCTCATTGAAGCGATGGCGCAATGCGGTGGGATCCTGGTTCTTAAAACGGTTCCAGATCCAGAGAACTACCTTACTTACTTCATCAAGATCGATGGTGTAAAATTCAGGCAGCAGGTTATACCAGGCGATTCGGTTGTTTTCAACCTTAATCTGCTTACGCCGATCCGTCGCGGTATCTGCCACATGAAAGGCGTGGCTTATGTGAACAACAAGCCGGTGATGGAAGCCGAAATGATGGCCCAGATCGTGAAAGTTAAAGGCCACGAGACAAAGGTAGCGGAAGCACAATTGTCCTGATAACAATACCTGTTTATTTTCTCAAGCATACGCCCTTGACAGGGCGTATGCTTTTTTATACCCGTTTATACCCGGCCGCTTTCTGAAATAATGCGGGATGAAACCTTTTGCATATCTCCGTAATTTAGTTAGATTTGTTTACTCATAATTTATACGCATTACATCACATTTTCTATGATCTCACCTCTCGCCAACATTAGCCAAGACGCTAAAATCGGAAAAAACGTAAGGATCGACGCTTTTGCGTCTGTGCTGGGCAATGCGGTGATTGGCGACGACACGCATATCCACTCCAATGCGATGATCTATCCGGACACCACGATTGGCAGTGGCTGCCAGATTTTTCCTGGCGCGATCATCGGCATTGTATCTCAGGATCTGAAATACAAGGGTGAACCCACAACAACGTCTATCGGGAACAACACCATCATCCGAGAGTATGTTACGATCCACAAAGGCACAGCTGATCGGATGACGACCAGCGTGGGCAATAATTGCCTGCTGATGGCTTATGTTCATGTAGCACATGATTGCATCATTGGCAACAACGTGATCATTGCCAACAGCGTGGGCCTTTCAGGACATATTACGGTTGAAGACTTTGCTATTATCGAAGGCATGTGTGGCACCCAGCAGTTCATTACCGTTGGAGCCCATAGCTTTGTGGCCGGCTTTTCGCAGATCCGCAAAAGTGTACCGCCTTTTGTAAGGTGTGCACGTGAACCCTTGCAATTCATCGGGGTAAATACAATCGGCCTCGGACGCCGCGGTTTCGACAAAGACGTGATCCGCCAGATTGAAGATATCTACCGCCTTATTTTTGTGCGCGGTCATAACATGACGAATGCCCTTGAGATCATCGATCAGGAAATAGAGAATACGGCGGTACGCAACCAGATCGTGAGTTTTATCAGGAACCAGAAAGATGGGATCATCAAAGGTATATAGAGCGGCTGGCGGCGTTGTGCGTTGGTGAAGCGTGTTTTTATGCATGTTTCAGTAATTCATTTCATTCAGCCATTTAACACCATTATTTTTTATTATGTCACGTATTCTTACCGGCATCCAAAGCACCAATATTCCGCATCTCGGCAATATATTGGGTGCGGTTTTACCGGCCATCAGGCTCAGCGAAGACCCTAAAAACGAATCCTTGTTCTTCATTGCCGACCTCCATTCATTAACCACCAAAAAAGACGCCGCACAACGCGTACACGATGTGAATGCTGTTGCTGCTACCTGGCTGGCTTTCGATTTCGATACCGATAAAAACATGCTTTATCGCCAGAGCCGGATCCCTGAGGTGTGTGAGCTTACCTGGTACCTTAATTGTTTTACGCCCTACCCGATGCTGGCCAATGCGCATTCGTTTAAAGACAAAGCCGACCGGCTGAGCGACGTGAATGCTGGCTTGTTTACTTACCCCGTACTCATGGCCGCCGATATTATTTTGTACGATGCCGAATTTGTGCCTGTGGGAAAAGACCAACTGCAACACATCGAAATTGCACGCGATATTGCTTCTAAATTCAACCATCAGTATGGGCAAGACGTTTTTGTTTTGCCGCAGGGTAAGACCGACGAAAATGTAATGATCGTGCCGGGAACCGATGGCGAAAAAATGAGCAAATCGCGAAACAACTTCATCAATATTTTTCTTCCGGAAAAAGAGCTGAAAAAAGCCGTGATGGGCATCGTAACGGATGCAAAAACGCTGGAGGAACCAAAAGACCCTGACACAAACAACATTTACAACATCTACAAGCTCATTGCTACGACCGAGCAGACGGCGGAAATGCGCAACAATTTCATCAACGGCGGTTATGGCTACGGCCACGCCAAAACAGCGCTTTACGAACTGATTCTGGACAAATTTGCGAAGCCACGCAGCCGTTACAATGAACTGATGAACAATACGGCGCTGCTTGAAAAAGAGCTGAGCGTTGGCGAAGATAAAGCCCGCGCCATGGCACGGGAAAAGCTGAAACAGGTGCGCAGCATGCTTGGATTTTAAAATACACTCAAACCCGGATATGATGATTAAACGTTACTTCACCTTAGCTGTTGCCCTCGTAGCGGGCATGACACAGCTGCAAGCCCAATGCGGCTCCTGCAGCACGACCATTTCCAACGCCAGTTCGGCCAACCAACTGGTGTCCAACGGCCAAACGCTGTGCATCACGCCTACCGGTACGGTGAGCGGACTCATTACGGTGCTGGCCGGCGGCAAGATCTGCAACCAGGGCCTGATCAATTCCACCAATGTGTGGGTAGCAGGCGGCACGCTTGTAAATACAGGTACGATCACTATCAATAACCTGACGGTATCTTCCGCAGGTTCGTTTACGAATGAAGCCATGCTCGACGCCGACAGCTTCCTGGTGATCAGCACCAGCGCCAGGTACCTTAACAACGGCACACAGATCAACAAGGCCTTTGCAACGGCCGATCACGCCCTGAGCATTAATAACGGCACGCTTACGTCTAACGTTATCTACGACTCCATCGGCGATTTTACCAACAACGGGAACATCACGGTACACGACGGACTAGCCAACGGCTGGGGAAGTACCTGCATCAATAACGGCAACTTGTCGATTACCAACGACTTTGCAAACGGCTACAACAGCGTGTTCATCAATAACAAGAACATGTCGGTTTCGCGCGACTTCTACAATGGCAACAATTCGAGCTATACCACCAAGTGTATGGTAACGGTGGGCCGCAACTGGTCAAACAGTTCCACCATTCTCGGACCTAGCTCGAGCTGCGGCGGTTTCAACATTGCAGGCTCTTCCAGCAATAGCGGCAGCATTGGCAGCGCCACCAGCTTCATCGATCTATGCGACGCCGGACATCCTGTTGGTGGCATCGATGCCAATATCGGAACGATTGCCTCTACCACAACTTACTGCAGTTGCACCAACAACTGCATCACCGTTGGCATTCACGAAGTGGCCTCATCCATCCTGTCTGCCAGACTGTACCCCAATCCGGCATCGGCATCCACAACCCTGCAATACAGTGTATCATCACCGCAAACGGTTTCGGTGACTGTAAAAGACATGATGGGGCGGACTGTGTTCACGAACCTATACCCTTCGCAAAGCGGCGACAATAACATAAGCATCGCAACGGCTGGTCTCGCCGAAGGCACTTACATCGTTCTTTTGAGCGACGGAGAAAATGGTTCGCTGAGTAAGATGTTCAGCGTGGTGAAGTAGTGAGCTACTCCTCTGCAAGGCAGGCAAAGTTGTTCATTTCAGTAACCTAATTTCCGGATGCATTTCCAAACGATCACCAGGTCTTTTTCCGGCCGGTAATCCTTGGCATAGCGAAGGTTCAGTAATTTGATCTTGTCGGCATCGAGGGGTGCTGATGAAAGCATGTCGGGCGATAACACCGGGCGCTTGAGGCTAGGTAACGATTTGTCGGTGCCTTTGCCATAGCCCACCCACGAATAAAAGCCGAACAGTACGGCAAAGCAGTTGAGGAAGTAACGCGAACGCTTTTCCTGTATAAAAAACAGCACCGGGCTCGACGCAAGGATCAACACGCTCAAACCCACATCGAGCAGGCGTTTTTTGCGTTGATTTTCGGGTTTGGCAATGCTATTTACATCGATCATGTATAGGTCGCCGGCAGTGTCGATGCGGTTGCTACCGATGATAGACAGACTATCGGGTGAAGCGATCTTAAAATCGACACCACTCGACACCATGGCAAGCATGTAATTAATGATGTCGCCGGAGCTGATATCCCGGGCGCAGAAAATGATCTCATTGATCTGGTGCACCTGGATGATCTCGTCGAGCTGAGCGATATGCCCGAGACTGGGAATACCGGAATCATCCTTTTCGGTTGTATTAACAAAGGCAATGAAAGCGGCCTTCACACGCGTCTCTTTCAACAATGCTGAGACGCGTCCAAATTCGGCGGCATTACCGGCAATCGCGATGCGCTTATTTCCTTCCGGCGAAAGGCTGTATGAGCGGATCTTAAGCACATGAAGGAGTAAACGCAACAGGAAAAAGCTCAAAAATGCCCATGCGGTACCAAATAAGATGAAGGCCCTCGAAAAACGCAGGGTTTCAGGAAGCAGGGAATATCCCAATAAAATGATCACGGTTCCCATCAGTATGCCGCGCGCAATCTTCCACAACCTCACCGGCTTATCATAACCGCCATTGAAATATACCATGACGATCCAGGCCAGCGCATAAGCCGGAAAAGCGACCATCAGCAATTTCTGGGAATACACATCGACACTAAGCCCGGTTTTGTTCAGGTAAAGGTCTTTGATCACAAACAGGCCAGCCGTAAGCAAGACAAAATCGATGAGTGGCACGGTAAAAGCCTTGAAGAAACGGCTGATAAGTGCTGCCCCGGCCTTGAGAATGATAGCCAGGTTGATGAGGAAACTGAACCAGAATGTATGAGAACCACTGAAATGTTTCTTCGAAAAAATAGCCATGGCTTTGTAAAACACCAGAACATAATTAATGCTGCTGCGCTTGGTACTCTCGCCTTTATAGTGAATGATCTGCGTATGCGGAAAATAATAATTTTTGTAACCTGCCTGGGTAATACGATACGACAGGTCGATGTCCTCTCCATACATGAAAAAGGTCTCGTCGAGCAGGCCTATGCGGTCGAGCACACTTTTCCGCATGAGCATAAAGGCGCCGCTGATGACGTCGATCTCGTGCACCTCGTGTTCCGAAAGGTAGGTTAAATGGTACTTGCCAAACCGGGTTGAGCGCGGAAACAGCCTGGATAAGCCGAACATTTTATAGAAAGCCACCGCCGGGGTTGGCAATCCTCGCTTCGATTCTGGGGCAAAATTGCCCTGGCCATCGAGCATTTTCACACCCAACCCACCGGCTTCCGGATGCGCATCCATAAAGGCCACCGTTTTGGCAAAGGTATCTTCCTGCACCACCGTGTCGGGATTTAGCAGCAGGACGTATTCACCGGTAGCCAGTCTTAAGGCCTGGTTATTGGCAACCGAAAACCCGGTATTTACTTTGTTCTCGATGAGGGTGATCTGCGGAAAACGGCTTTTGATAAGAGCCACGGAGCCATCTACGGAATTATTATCGACCACAAACACTTCGCAGCGAACGTGCTGCGCCGCCTTAAGCACGGAAAAGAGGCACTGTTCGATGAAGTGCTTTACATTGTAGTTGACAATAACAACGGATAGTTTAACCACGGTTTAAAGCGCTAAAAATACCAAAATATTGCCTAACCGCAGGGATTAAAAAAAAGCGGCTGTGGGATCGAAAAAATTAGTAAATTCGCATTCCCTTTGGGTCCGGTAGCTCAGCTGGATAGAGCAGCTGCCTTCTAAGCAGCAGGCCATTGGTTCGAATCCAATCCGGATCACTAGAGAAAAAGCATCGCAATAGTGGTGCTTTTTTTTCAACCTCATTTTCATTCTGTTTCTCATTCTGACCAAATTTTCTCCAGATGCTTTTTTCTTTCAGAGCGCGAGCGGAGAATGAGGAGGGAATTACGTTAAGGAAAATCTTGATTATATTCGTCAATAAATAAGTTAGGCAACATTTTAGAAATGACGACAAACAAACTAAGAATAGGAGAAATTTATAGAACTGAATGGGACGAAAGACCATTTCGAGTTATCGGGTATGACGACATCGAGGTTTTTTATGACTGCCTTTGGCCTCATGACAATTCTTGGACATTTTCAGGCAATTTCAAAAAGAAGTGTTATTTCTATCGGACTTCGGCTCCATTGTTTATTGCTAAATCAAAACCTATTGACTTCTCGCCAATCACAGAGGAGGAACAAAAATCTTTTAGACCAGATTTACCAATTAGAGTGTGTAGAAGCAAAGAATTTAATTGGAACAATTTTAATGCACCAACTTTTGAAGGATTTAATAAACAAGCAAAGAAGTTAACCGATACAATTCAAACCGACAAGCTGGTATTAATTCCATATGGTAATAAAGGTGGTTTAAAGAAGGGAACCATTATTACAGCCGACAATTCTAAATTCTTTGAAGCTTCTGAATTGATTTGGAAAGCAAAAGAACTCCAAGAAGCTGTTAATAATCAAATAAGCAATGGCATTGGGATTTACAGATTAGGGGTTGAAAAAGGACTTCCTTCATACTACATTGGCGAATATATTGACAGTGCTGGACTATTAAAGGATTAAAAAAACGGTGCATAACACAGGGGTGACGTACAAACTTGGAGCTTTGTGCTCCGAAACCCGCCCGAACGCAAAGTCCGAAACCGTTAGCGGTCAGCTTAGGACGCCCCTAAATCAACAAACGACAGACAGAAATGGAAGCATTATTTCACCTCATATTTGAACTAACAAAAATTTCAATTTTGGGTTGCATTTATGCGACATTGACACTTTTGGCTTTTAAACTTATCGGACATTACAAGCCTGACAGTTGGCTTGACAGAGTTTCAAAGAAAAAATTACGACTTTGGTTTTTAAGTGGACTGACCATTTCTGTTGGGCTTTTCTTTTTTATGTTCACTTATTTTGGCAATCACGGACTTGGCGATAGTGCAAGAGTTCCCATTGGACATTGGCGAGCAATTCAAGAAGTAAACGGAACGCAGGCATACATCCAAGACGAAGGTCCTGTAAGTATGATAGAGATTGACAAATTCATTGTTTCGGACGACTTTGTTTATGGTTTGACAGGCAATGCAAATGAAAATTATGGCGGTAACTTTTTCGTTTACGACTTGGTAAATAATACTGTCAAGACATTCGAAAAAGAGAATGATTACATTGTATTCTTGAAAACAAAAAATCTTGACACAAGACCAGAATATAAAGATTTTAATTACTATTATGGAAAATATTGGCACGGTTGGAGATTTTGGGTTTTACCATAATTGTAACCCTCCCCAAACTCGGACTGAGTTTTAATTACATTATCAAAGATACTTTTTTTGCTCTGAACTGAAAGGCCCGGCATTTATTTACTACCCAGAAAAACCCTGATAGCCTGCGTCCGCGACGTCACATGCAGTTTCTTATAGATTTTAGCGATGTGATTCCGCACGGTATTCGGACTCACGTGCATGGCTTGCGCAATTTCCTTGTATTCTTGTCCTTCCACCAATAATTCCAACACTTCTTTCTCGCGGTCTGTCAAACTGTATTCGTCCTTGTTTACCTGTATTTCCGGTTTGACATTGAGCTTTGCCTGCATTAAGAGGTTAAGGGCTCTTCTGGCAATACTTGGCGACATCGGCGCGCCTTCTTCATTCAACAGGTTGATGATGGCTTCTTTGATTTTTTGAATGGGCTCGTCTTTCAGCAAGTAGCCATCGGCACCGGCTTTGATGGCATTGAATATTTTATCGTCCTCGTCAAATACGGTCAGCATGAGGTATTTGGAACCCGGATAGCGCTCCTTGCCTTTCTCGACTGCTTCGATGCCGTCCATCACCGGCATATCGATATCCATCAGAATAACATCCGGCTCAATGGCTTTACGGGCTTCCATCATCTTTTCCAAAAACTCCTTGCCGTTCTCTGCCGTAAAAAGAACCTGGTAGTTCTCCATGGCGTTCAGCCTTTCTTCCAGTGCAGCTCTCAGATTTTTTTTATCATCGACAATTGCGATATATGTCATCGTTTCATTTTTCATCAAAACTGCGGTTTATTGTCCAACAAAAACATAGTGCATTTATACTACCAGCGTCACCCGTGTTCCCGAAGCTGGATCTGAACGGATCTCGACGGTGATACCTGCTTCTTTCGCCCTGGCTTGCATATTTACCAGCCCGAATGTATCGCCACGTTCCGCATGAACATCAAATCCCCGGCCATCGTCGCTAATGCTGACAGAAGCGCCATCACTTCCTGATAAAACTTCGATGGTCACATTCCGGGCGCCCGAGTGCTTAAAACCGTTGTTGACTGCTTCCTGGCAGATACGGAATACATTCAGCCCCACCGCCGACTTCAGGCGCAACTGGCTCTCGATGCTTTCCTTAAAGACTAGCCTCACCGGTGTGTTTTTAAACATTCCGCGGGCGTAAACTTTCAGCTTGTCCGACAAATCCTGGATTGTAATGAACTCGTCATTCAGAGCCCAAATGGTTTCCCGCAAATTTCCGATAACCGTTCTCACCGATTCACCAATACTTTTCGAGAGTTCTGCCCGGCGTGTCTTATCATCGTCTTCAATCCCATCAAGCGAATACAATACAAATGATAACTGACCGCCAACGTTATCATGCAAATCGCGTGAAATACGCTCTTTCTCTCTCTGAATCGATTCGGAAGCGATCCGTTTGATCGACTCCTCTTTCAACTGAGACTCCAGGCGCAACTTGTCGGCTGCCTGTTTGCGCGATCTCAATATCAGCACAGCCAGCGACACAACAAATACCGATACAACAACGGCTATGATCAGGTACAAACGCTGGCGCTGGATCTCGAGCGACTGATTAGTTGATACTTCGTTCAAGAGTGCGATCTCTTTTTCTTTTTCTTTGGTTTGGTAGGAAGCAATCAGGGCTTCCGTCATTAGATTATTGCGCGCACGCTGAAAAGAATCTTTCAGCGCCGTATGTTTCTGAACAAAGTAAAAAGCAGAATCATACTGACTCTGTACTGATTTGATGATGCTGAGATAGTCGTACGACTCATAGCGCTGCCTCACATTTTTACTCAGGTAGGAAATCGCAATCGCTTTTCGGATATAGTTTTCTGCTTCCGCCATTTTATCCAAATCGGCGTAACATTCTCCGATAAAATTATAGGTAAAGCCTAATTCCCATTTTTCTCCGATTTCCTCGCGGATGGTTGCCGATTTCAATAAGTACTCGAGCGCCTTGCCGTAATCGTCTGTTCTCAGGTAGATCACACCGATATCATTGAGCGTAAATGCCACATCGTATTTGCTACCTGATTTTAAGGCTACAGCATAGGATTTATGGTGGTAATAGAACGCACTGTCCCATTCCTGAAGGTTTCTGAAGGCAATGCCAAGATTGGTATATACGCGGGTTAACTGACTCAGATTTTGGTTCTTTTCGGCAATCCGCATCGCCTTTCTGTAAAGCTGCCTGGCCTCGTCAAATTTCTTCTCCCCGATAAGACTTAAACCCAAAAAATTGTAGGTATCAAAAAGCAACTTCGGATCCTGTGATGCTTCGGCAAGCGACAACGACTTAAGAGCCGCCTCACCTGACAGCTCAAAATTGTTGGTACGACTATAAAGATGCGCTAATGTCTGATAGGCCTCACATACCCTTTTTAGTTGCTTAACAGAATCTAATAAAGCGATAGCCTCGAGAGCCATTGAAATACCGTTGGCATAGTTATCCTGTTTTTTCACCAGTAAAGCTTTGGCAAGTGCAGCATAGCCCACAAGCGTTTTGTTATGCAATTCTTCGCCATAGCGCCTCATTTCGCCCGATAACGAATCTGCCAGCGGTTCATTTGTCTGCATCACACGGGCTAGAAAAAAATACAGGCTATCGGCTTTGGTATCCGCCCCGAGCGAGGAATTCCGGATTTCGATAAACGCGGCGCGGTCGTTTGCCTGCTGGGCGTTTAAGCAGATTACGCCCGTTAGAAAAGAAAGAACATACACCAGTCTTTTTAGCATAAAGGATAGTTTTCAGCATATTAAAGATAAATAATAAAGCGTAAAAAAAGTTCAGGGCCATGTAGTACATCTGTACTATTTTACAAAAAGCAGGTATTTATGACTTTTGAAAAAAACTAAAAGCCATGAAAAAACAACTACTCAAAATCACAGCAATAGCCGCGCTGGCAGGCTCCACTACTCCATCATTTTCTCAAACCTGGGATTCGATACTGACAGGTGTCAATAAAGTCATTTCCGCGACTAAATATCCCGATTGTAATGAAATAGTGGTATTAAGTAACGGTGACATCCTCGCGGCCACGCTTTCCGGTGTTTACAAATCGGCCGACAAAGGAAGCTCCTGGACGAAAAAACCAATTCCGGGTCCTACTACAAGTTTTGTCGGCGACTCTTATATCGGCATAAAAAAAGTAAACGCCAACAGGCTTATGGCTCTTGGCATGGGCGGCACCCTCGGAAACTCCATCTCCAAGTCTGATGATGGAGGCAATTCCTGGACCGCTTCTCTTTCGGGAATTGTTGGAAATGCTATTGTAGAAGAGCTATCGGTTGCTCCCAATGGAAATATTTTTATTGCAACCAGGGTTGGTGTCTCCAGTCCAAAGGTCTATGTATCGACCGACAACGGTGATAGCTGGACTCCAAAAGCCACGGGCTTTCCAAGCAACATTGCCCTGTGGAGCGTTTTGGCGGTGGACAATACCACCATTCTGGCAGGCGGCAACAACGGCATTTACCGATCGACCGATGCCGGCGACAACTGGACGCTCGTACACGGAACGGGAACCGGCTATGTTGTGAGCCTGAAAAAAAATAGTTCCGGCGTCATCTATGCCGGTTTGGCATCTGGCAACATCAGGAAATCTGCCGACAACGGCACTACCTGGACAAACACAACGATCGGCGGAAACAACTACGACATTGAATTCGACAGCAACAACAACATCTATGTGTGCACTTACAACACCGGTATTTCCAAATACAACAGTGCGGAAGTTTTGCAAGCGACAATTGCCAATAGCAGTAACGGCATGCAAAACACCCGGCTGAACGACCTGGCCATTGACGAAACCGGTGCCACGCCTGTGCTATATGCCTCTTGCGTAGGAAACAGCTCTGTTGGAGGCGCGATGTACCGTTTTGGAATAGCGGGTGTTGGGATCGAAGAAATGCACCGGAACATGGAATTTTCGATATATCCAAACCCTGCAAATACACAGCTCAACGTCAGCTATCAGCGATTCGAAGGCAACATGAGCATCAAGATCAAAAGCCTGGATGGCAGCATCGTGTCGGAACAAGTCCTGACATCTCCATCAGTCAACATATCTGAACTTTCGCAAGGCTTTTACTTCCTTGAGTTGAAGGACGCACAAGGACGAACGGGCATACAAAAATTCATTAAAGAATAAATAATTGAATGCCCGCGCCAACCAGTAAAGACCAGCGGCATTGACCTATTAAACAAACACAACAATCATGAAAAAAACAATCTTACACCTATCGCTGTTAACGGCGTTGCAGGGTGGGTTTGCACAAAACCAAGTAACCGTTAAATCTTTCGACCTGGAGTCGATTAAAAAGGCCAAATGGGCTTTGTTCTCGGGTTATAGAACAGAAACAGGCGACGTTGTTGTAAAACTAGGCTCGCCAAAATGCGATATGTCCATCGACAACAATTTCACGAATAAAACCTACACGTTCAAAGGCATTTCCTGGGACTTTGAAGAGTTGCATTTTGACGCTGATTTAAACTACAAAAACGCCGAGAGTAAACACTTTAATACCTCAATTGAAGCGGCGACTTACGAGCCGGTTTGGGGGCGACGTTTTGCGGTAAGTGTAAAAGGCATTCCATACTATCTTACCAGTGATTACATCGGAAAAACAGCCATTTTCAACAACTACGATTACCTGTCGGCCGGGAAAAAACCTTTTCTCATCAAAGGAGGTATCTATTCAAAAGTGCAAAACTCGTCGAGCGATCAGCGGATCGTGTACACCTGTGCCGAAACACCTGAACTGCAAACCATTGATAATGGTTCGGCTAATGAAACGGACAACAAAGACGAACGGTGGCATTACATCAAAGGTTTCCCTCAGGTTGGAGGCGGCATTTATTTATACATGCGTACCGGAAAGGGTGTGGATGAAAGCAAGCTGACTTACCAGCTAAACAAATATGGCGAAGATGTCAGAAAAGCAGCATTCACCAGGCAATTTGTATTTGATTACAATAACGTGGTTCAATTCCTGAAAATCCAGAATAGCAGTGGAGCAGAAGACTACGCAATTATAAGTCAGACCTCGGACAAATATGCTCCTAAAAACCTGGCTATAAAACCGGCGAATTACGCAGAAATAATCATTGTAGATGGAAACTCGCTCGAGATCAAGGCCCGCGAAAGTATCGACCTAAAAGGCACCAAATGGCTGGTTAAATCGGCTCACCTGGCACCTAACGGCCATGTCTTCTTTGTTGGACCTTGTGGCGACAACAACAACGATTACATCAAACACAATGGCGTATTTAAATGTGTGGACGGAAAAGCCATGCTGGGAGCCATCGAAAACTCAGCAGACGAACTGCCAAACCTACAGGTTGTTAAGTTCGCTGCCAATAAACCGGACGTGATAAGCCTGATTACAAAAGCGGATGCAGAGCGTAACATAGCCGTACTGGCTGGATCGGCCTATAAAGCCAAACCAAAGGCTGCGTTCACACCGGTATTGGACAACATGCAACGCATTGGCTCAGGATGGATGATCGAACAAATCCAATACTCTGTGCATTTTGCAAACAACAAAATGATCCTGACCTATGAAGTAAAAGAAAACGGTTGGTCGAATGTGGTCATTAACGACAAGGGGCAGTTGGAAAAGTATCTGATAATGCCAACCGATGGCTTTGCGACTTCTGATGTATTTTTTTCCAGTGATGAAAAAAGCATGTACTGGGCTGTGTATGAGCCGAACGCATACAATAGTGGCATATTACCTTTACAGGGACTATATCAACCCAAAAAATTAAAAAATGTGCTTGCAGCCGAACTCCTTTTCAGTAAAATAAGCCTGACGGATTTCAGCAATAACGGCGTGCAAACCATCGGCGGGAAAGAATTTCTGCTGAATGCAAACCGTCCGCTGGTGGCCGACACCAACGATGAACTCATCTTTCAGGGAAGATCGCTTAACAAGAAAGCAAAAGACAGCGACTTAGTTCTGATAAAGGTATCGAAATAAGGGCATCGAGACAAAAAGCAGGCAGGCAGGCAACATCATGCCTGCCTGCTTTGTTTATATAGGTAGATGCAGGCTGCTATACGGCGGCAAGCCATCTCGTTTTGCAAACGGCCATTAAACGTCTATCTTTAAACAATCCTTTTTCTTGAATGTATGGTTCAATTACCAAATTACACATTATGCAGTGCATCAAGGGAAAGAGAATCAAAAACGAAAATGTAGCCCATACTGCGCCCGTAATTTTCAAAGACCTAAACACAATAGCCATGCATATCGATCACATTTTCATTTTAACCGACGATAACGGAAAAATTGCTAACGAGCTCGCCGGCTTCGGCCTGGCTGAAGGGAGTAACAGGGTGCATAACGGACAGGGAACAAGCAATCGTAAATTTTACTTTGAGAACTTCTTTCTGGAAGTTCTCTGGGTTCATAACGAACAGGAAATAAACGGCGATGCCGTCAGGCCAACCGGACTTTGGCAGAGGGCCGCGTTTAGAACAAATCACTTTTCCCCTTTCGGGCTTTGCCTCACAAACATTGATGACACGAATCTCCTTTTTGGTAAGGCTTTTAAGTACCAACCGGCATACTTTCCAAACGGAATGGAAATCGACATCGTAAGAAATGAGCATTCTCCAGACCTTCCCTGGACGTTCAGATTGCCATTTAAAGGACTGCAAAAAAACGAAAAGGAGCCGACAACTCACCCAAATGGCATATCGCTCTTAACAAAAGCCTCTTTCGAGTACACTTCCAATGCCGATACCCATTTTCTGGACCACTTCAAAAGCGAAACATCTATCCAGTTTGTCGAATCTTCCAGGCAATGGCTTACCTTAACGTTCGACAACGGAAAACAAGGCAAAAAAAAGGACTTCGAGCAGCTCAGATTAACGATTAGCTACTAACTGATTGCCGGCTTTGCACAACACGCAATATGCCGGCCCACGCAGCGCAAAGAGGACTTCCAAAACAGTCGAAAAATCATCTGCCCGGGTGAAAACATTTGAATAATTTCTACGATGCGTCGCGCGCTTTTTTCTAATTTGCAGCACCGTAAAAGTGCTTAGCCTCAAAAAAACGAAGTGCCAATGCGCCTTGAACTTAAGGATTCAAGAAAAAAATAGTGCAAAACAATGACATTAACTCAGAAAATCATCGGCATAGGTTGCGCTGCAGGTTTGTTTTTTTCATGCAGTCATCGGCAAACGGATGCAACAACTGCTAAACCAGCAGGATTTCCGGAAGACTCGACCGCTATCATGCAAACCCTCGCAAGTGCCGCTGTGGTAAAAGACAGCGCAACTTACCTGCTTGAAAGAGCCGAAATGCTGGCACATAAAAACCTTTACAATAAGCAAGTTCAACAATTAGGTCTTACGCGCTATTACATTCTGACAGGGCAATTGGATACCGCTGAAAAACTGGCACGCACAAATCTTCGCACGTATTTCGACCACAACGAAGTTTCTGATCTTAGTGGTAGCTTTCTCAACCTGATGGCCGCCATTTCTTCTTACAGAAACAAATCTGAAGAGGCGGTGCGATATTTTGAAGAGGCCTTGCGGGTGTTCGATAAGACAAAAAACACGCAGCAATCCGCAGCTGTTCATTTCAACCTGGCCAACATCTTTTTCGGGCGACTGGATTACCAATCTGCCCACCGGCACGCAACAATTGCGCAAAAATCCTTCAGTACCCTCAATAATAAAACCTACGAGGTACTCGCGTCTTCCATTTTGTCGGTAGCCCTGGCGAAATTGGATAGCGTGGAGAAAGCGAAAAGCCTTGCGCATAACAGCTTGAAACAAAGTATTGAGATAAATGCGGCACAAGGCATCATTCTCGCTAACTACGCGCTTGGAGAATGTGAGCAGGCACAACACCACTATCGCCATGCGCTTGAATACTATAACACCGCCCGAAGAATAAGCGATAGCCTGAAGACGTCGGGTTTAGCACTCCCTATTCTGGCAGCACAGGGCTATTGCTACCTCCAACTCAATGACTACGATCGAGGGATAGAAACGGGAAAAAGTGCGCTACAACTGGCTACGTTGACTGACAATAAGGAGATACAGCACACGTTAAACCGGAATCTGGCATTTGCGTACGAGCAAAAAGGTGACAAAATTACGGCGTATGGGTATTTGAAAAGTGCAGAGGATATTTTCCGGAAAAGTACCATAGAAAACAACCAGCGAACGATACAGGAAATGCTGACCAAATATGAAACCGAGAAAAAAGACCACCAGCTTTCGCTGAACGAAAACATGCTTTTCCGGCAGAAAGTCTATATTTCGATGTTGCTGACAGGCATTGCGCTAACCTTCATTTTTGTATTTTTCTTTTTCAAAAGCACCAAGCAAAAAGCAAACATAGAACGTCTGCGCAAAGAACGGGAAATAGAACTGGCGCTAAGTAAAGGCGAAGAGCAAGAACGCAAACGCCTGTCGGAAGAGTTGCACGATGGCATCGCTTCCTCGCTTACTGCCATTCGCCTGCAACTGGAAAATAAGTCGGGAGAACATACGCTGCAGCTTGTTAAGAAAACCCATGAAGAAGTAAGGCGGATTGCACACAATCTGATGCCACTGAATTTTAAGGAAAATGGCTGGACAAACGAATTACAACGATTTTTACAGGCACTTGACCAAGATAAAATTCGCATAAATTTCTATACCAATAACCCTAAAGTCGAACTTTCGGAAACAGATGGTCTGATTTTGTACCGTGCTGTGCAGGAGCTGGTACAAAATGTGATCAAACATGCCAATGCTTCCGAACTGATGATTCAGGTATTAAGCAGTGAGGAAGAGCTCTCCATACAGGTGGAAGATAATGGCAAAGGATTTGACAATGCAAACACCGGCGATGCCACAGGACTGAAAAATTTAATACAGCGTCTGGAAAAAATAGGAGCCACTCTGCATATTGAAAGCCAGACCAACCGGGGCACCACAGCCTTTATTCAATACACATTTGAAGCAAAACAATGATTCATCACATCATCATCGCAGACGACCACAGCCTGATCTTAGACGGTTTTGAGCAAACTGTTCTGAAATACCTTCCGGGTGCCAGGATAAGCAAAGCAAAAGATAAATCCACTTTGTTTGAATTGCTGGCAACAACACCTGCCGACGTGCTGTTCCAGGATATAAAATTCGGAAAACACGATGCGCGTGATTTTATCAAAGAGATTAAAGACAAATACCCTACTCTCAAAATCGTGATCATTTCAACGCTGGCTGATGAGCAAACCGTAAACGCAATGCTGAAGCAAGGTATTGACGGTTACATCTCAAAAACAGACGACAGCACGGAAGTTTTGAATGTATTTGAAAAACTGATAACTAATGAACGTTATTTATCTTCAGGCGTCAGGAAAACAGGCACTCACCATACACCCGCTCAACAGGTATTTCTCACAGCGCGCGAACGCCAGGTGTTGTCGCATATCATCAACGGGAAAACCACAAAAGAAATCGGCTCCATCATGTGCCTTTCCGATAAAACCATCGAAATACACCGCTCTAACCTCTTTATCAAATTTGATGTAAAAAACGTTGCCATTTTAGTTAAAAAAGCCATCTACGAAGGCTATTCGTGATATGCAGCCAGGGCTTGACGTATCGCCAAACCCTGGTTATCAAACCATCAGACCTCTATCTTTCCGCGCTGCATCAGTCCACGCAAGCCGAAAGCCCCGGGCTGTTATTCACAAACGTTGTGTTACCATTGCCGGTTCTCACCCCCACGTCGCAGCCGCTCGTGTTAAGCGACGATGTACAATTGGTTACGGTAAGGCTCGATTCGTAGGTATCGGTAACGTTGATATTTGCTTTAAACGGCACATTAAACCCGGTAAAGTCTTTTCCACCACCCGAAACATTAAGGTGAGTAAACGTGCCCGTAGATGCACCACCTACCAGGATCCCATTCCAATAGCCGGCCAGGCTTTCGTTTTTCCCTTTGATGTTGACAGGCTTGGCAGCTGTTCCGTTGATACTCCACTGGGTGGTATTATCGAGCGAGCGTAAACTCTGATCTTCCGACACACGCATCTCAACGCCTTGCATAAACGTAACATTCTGATGAAAATCGATCGATGTATAGGCCAGGTAAGGAACAGGAGCCTCATTTACCGTTACGGGATTATTCACTTCGGTATTGGATGACAGTGCATACAGCGCAATGTAATTTTCGCCGTTTTGCTTGAATTCCGAATTCATAAATGACAAACCTGGCGTAAGATTACCGGCATACATCATCACCGGGTAAAGTACACAACCGCTCACTTTGTTATTGTAAAACTGCGTTACACTTGCTTGCGATCCGTACATGATCCCAATCCCTCCACAAGTATTTACCTGCGTATTGGTAATATCAGCTTTTCCTGATACACCTATCGCAATTTTGGCGTCGTAGATAAAACCGCCAAACACGTCGCTGAAAAAAACGGAAGACCCGGTGTTACGAATATCCAGGTGGTTGATCTTGTTTCGGGTATCGTTACTTAAAATAAGCATGCCTTTCCACGACATGCCCGGCTCCGCACCATGCATCGTTACCGGCTCGCTCTCTGTGCCGTTGATACTGATGGCAGCGTTGTCAGCGATCTGCAACGAGGTATTGTTCCTGAACAGGATGCTCACACCCGGCTCAATTGTTAGCAAAGCACCGCTCACTTCTACTTCACAGCCCACAACATAGTCAACACCGTTGGGATTATGGTTTGTAAGCACCATGTCGGAATTAATAGTGCACGGAAGATCGCTGGGATTCGGAACCTCTTCTTTCTTTTTACATCCCGAAAAAAATCCCAGGATAACTACCGCGTACATAAGGCTCAAAAAGTTTGTTTTCATTTCTTGTTGTTTTAAAAAATTAGCATTGATTTCGTGCCTCAAAATTAAAGTGTGCCTCAACCCGTTATATAGGGGATTTCCCTAAATTTGATACAGAAACCATGTTCTCATTCAAAAATGGCTGCAACAAACCTGCATAAACTTGTTTTTTCCGTATTACTACCTGCGGCTTTACTGACATCCTGCAACGGGCAGAACCCGGTACACCCGAAAAAGCCGGAAACGACTGAAACAGCAATCGCCTCTCATGCAACACTTGCAAAAACGCAAGGTTCGAAGAAAGAAGATAACGTGCACTGTAGCTTACAAGATAAAGCAGGAAACCTTTGGTTTGGCACCACCGGCGAGGGCGTTTACCGATACGACGGCAAACAATTTACGCAATTCACCAAAAAGGACGGACTGAGTTCCAATTGCGTATATGCCATTCTGGAAGATCGGGCAGGTGCTATTTGGTTCGGAACAGCGAACGGTGTTTGCCGCAGCGACGGGAAGATCATTTCCCACTTTCCACTTACAGTAGCAGCTTACGATTTATATCCCAACCATTCTTCAACAAACAACACGCCGGCTAACAATGAAGTTTGGGCCATCACGCAGGACAAACGCGGCAACATCTGGTTCGGTACTACCGACGGCGTTTATGTATTCAATGGCCTTACACTCAGCCGCTTCCCGGGCCAATCTATTCTTAACAGCCACCGCCTTCAGCTCAAATGGGTGCAGTGCATCCTGGAAGACAATAGCGGCACGATTTGGATGGGATCAGGACCAATCGCTATGGAAGGCGTGATTCGATACGATGGCCAAACCCTCAGTAGTTCGAAACCCAGTGGCGATGGATGGATCAGGAATATGCTCACTGATAAAAATGGAACCGTTTGGTTTGGGGGAAGAGCGCATGGGAATTTTACTTACGATGGAAAGAGATTTACAAACTTTACGGCAAAATCCGGGATCGGAAACCCTGTTTTGGTTGACAGGGCTGGTAATATTTGGTTTTGCGGAGAAGAAAAGCTTTCGACCGGGGAAAATGAAGGGGGAATTTGGTGCTATAACGGCAAAACATTCAAGAACTATGGCAAAGCAGATGGTTTAGGCCCCTACTCTGTTTGGAGCATGCTTCAGGACAGCGAAGGAAATATATGGATCGGAACAAGAAATACGGGTTTATATAAATTCGATGGAAAAACGTTTACCTGCTTTTCTGAATAAACCTAAGCGCCATGCTCTGTTCGACATAGAGGCCGTGAATAAGAACAAGTTCATGCCACAACACAGAGGCTCAGGCGGGTAATACACGACCGTCGCAGGTATGTATTTACACCTGCAAACAGGTATGGACTATACGAAACGTCTGGGCTAATTTTACGGCTAAAAACCTTCATGAATGCAACAGCCAAAAGCCGTCTTTACCTTGCAACGATTCTGTTAAGCGGAACAATGGCCTCCTTGCAGGCCCAAACGGCAACCACCGCTAAAACCGCCCTCGTTCAATCGCCGGCCCAGACAATACTACAGGCAGCCCGCAGCTACACCGACATGGTGTCCGTTAGTGAGTCGGTACCTTTTTCCGCCACTCCCGAATTATACCCCAATCCTTGCTCCGGAACTTTGTTTCTGCGCCAGCCATCCGGCACCAGTCAGGTTAGCTCCTATCGCCTGTTGGACCTTTCGGGGAAAACTGTATCTGTCGGAAATGTAACACAAACAGTCGCCGGGCCCGCGATCGACATTCCGGCGCATCTTGCTTACGCCACGTATATTGTAGTACTAAGCGGCCCCAAACAAGAACATATCAGCACCCAACGCATTATCATCAACACCAAGTAATTACCAATGAACGCCAAGACAACACTACTCGGATTTATTCTCTGCACCCTCGTTTTAAGCGGTTGCAAAAAGAAAGACGAAGCAACACCAGAACCAGCACCAAGCACACCCGTTGCTACCACCAAAAATGTAACGTATGAAATCACAGGAAACTACTCGGGTAATTTGATCGTTGTGTACAGCGACAACCTGAGCGGACCGACCACGCTTACCGTGACTGCACTGCCGTGGAGAAAAGACGTCAATTACCCAAGTGCCACACAGGCAGTAGGACTTGGCACCAATGGCTCGTTGACCAAACTCGGCGTTCCGGGTCAAACAGTGGGCCTGAAGATATACGTATCAGGCACTGCCGTGAAGACAGCAAGCGCCACCGCTGACGTCAATGGAGGAATCAACCCGCCGTCGCTCGGACATAATTTTTAACAGGAACAGGCCCGGCCGGTACCTGCTTTCAGGTAATTATAAGGGTTTTCAGGTAAAGTGAATTAATTTTACGACATTTGCGGTATATCCCCGCAATGTTCTATTAAGATTCACGCTTTATGAACAAAGCACTTATCCTGCTTTACCTGATATGCTCTTATACGTGCGCGGTGGCTCAACGCTCTTACATCCTTGGCGATGACAATCGTTTTATGGACAGCCTTTCTGTACTGATTGCTCAAACACCTTCAGATTCGATACGTTGTTCCAATAGTTACAAACTTGCCAACTTGTTACAGCTCAATGGCAGGCCCGATGAAGCGAAGCCATACTTTGAAAATGCGAACAAACTGGCCGAAAAGTTTCCCTATCTGCGAGACGCTTCTATTTTCTTCAAAGCCACGCGCTACTTTATGTCCGGCGACTACGAAGGCTATAAGCAACAGCTTAGACTAGCGGGCAAAAACCTGAAAAAGTATCCCACCAAAAATGCGTATGCCCTCAGGGCCATGATTCTGCAGAACCTGTCTATCCTGAGCCAACTCAGCGATAATGAGAAAGAGGCCATGCGCATGATTGTGGCAGAAGCCATGCCACTGGCCAAACAATCGGATAACAATGAACTTATCAGCAGCCTTTATAAATCCATCGGTATCATTTTTATGAACTACCCGGATCCGGTAAAAGCCAATAGTTACCTGACGGTAAGCGCTAATTACCTGGAAAGCAAAGACAACGGATCGCCTACGCTCAAAGAATCGAAAGTAGAGCTTTACGCGATACTGGCCGAAAACCTGGTAACGCTCGGCAACATGCACGCCGCAAAGCAAGCACTGGATAAAGCCTATGCCATCCTGAAAGATTTTCCTGAATCGAACCTCAACGACCTGTATTATTGTTCGGAGTGCTTATACTATTACACCATGGGCCAGTTGAGCCAGGCATTTGCCAGTTGCGAAAAAGGCATTAAAAGCTCCGAGCGGCATAACGACATGCACTCCATGAACCGGCTTAAAAATATTAAATACAAGATATTAAGATCCGAAAAACGATACAAAGAGTCGATCCCGGTATTACTGGAACTGGTAAGTTTTCCTAACTCATTTGTAGCCGACAAAAAAACCTGGTATAAAGAGCTGGCCCAGGCATACGAGCAGCAGGGCGATCTGAAAAATGCTACCCACTACTATAACATGCACATCCATTTGGCAGACAGTCTTCATCAAGTCGATTTTCAAAAAGAGATCGGGCAACTGGAAGCACGGTTCAATAAAGCGGAGAATGAAAACAAAATACGGCAACTGGAAGCACAGAAAGAACGAATGCGCCTCGTTAACGAAAACAATAGACTCTATTATGGCATTGCCGGTTTAGTTGCCCTTTTGCTGGCAGGGAGCCTGCTGCTGTTTTGGCTGAGGGCCAACACCCAACGGAAACTGGCGCAGGAAAAAGCTAAAAATTACCAGCAAAGCCTGTTAACCCTCAGAAACGAAAAAGAAATAGAGATCATGCAGGCAACCATCAGTGGAGAAGAAATCGAACGGAAACGCATCGCCCGCGACCTTCACGACGGCATCGGCAGCCTGCTCTCCTCCCTGAAAATGAAATTACTTAAAAGCCCCGATAGCATCAATGCACTAAGCCAGGAAGAAGCTGCCCAGGTTGCCGTTTTACTCAACCGTTCCATCAGCGACCTCCGGCAAATTGCCTACAACCTCGTGCCGGAAACCCTGCTGAAACTGGGACTGGAAAAAGCGCTGCTGGATCTGGGCCATTTATTGAAAACAGATCAGGTAAACATCATCCTGCAGGTTCATGGCATTGGTAGTGATATTCCTCAAAGCCAGCAAATGAGCATTTACCGCATTGTACAAGAACTGATCAATAATGCACTCAAACATTCCGGATGCAGCGAGATCGTAGCCGATTGTAGCCAAAGTGGTCAAACGTTCCTTATAACGGTGGAAGACAACGGACGGGGTTTTGATGTAGCCAATGCTGCAACAAAAAGCGGATCAGGCTTAGGAAATTTACGTAACCGCGTGGAAGCCATGAGCGGAACCTTACAGGTATCTTCATCGGTCTCGGGCGGAACCGCATTCAATATAGAACTACACTTATGAGTAAAATTTACCAATTAGCAATCGTAGAAGATCATCCGGTTGTTATCGAGGGGCTAAGCGCCTTGCTCCCGGAACCGGGCCATATTGAAATTATCGCTTGTTTTCAGAATGCTGCCAGCCTGCTCGAATACCGGCAATTGAACAAGATCGACATCCTACTGATGGATGTATTCCTGCCTGATATGAACGGGATCGACCTGTGTGCGAAAGTCAAAAAATTACACCCCGGAATAATTGTGTTGGCCATTAGCAGCCAGTCGGAACGGAGTATTGTTTTACAAATGATCCGCAACGGCGCAAATGGCTACCTTTTGAAAAGCGCTTCGAGAGACGAGTTCAAGTTTTGCATCAACCTCGCCATCGACGGAAAAATGGCACTGAGTAACGATGTGAAGGATATTGTACAAAAGACGAACCTATCAGACCTAAAAATGGTTCCACGCCTTACGCGTCGCGAAAAAGAGATCGTTCAGCTTCTGATTAAAGGAAAATCGACACAAGAAATATCCGATGAACTATTTCTGAGTTATCTCACCGTACAAACCCATCGCAGGAACCTCTTGCATAAATACCAGGTCAAGAACCTGGTCGAACTTCTCAACTTGGTTCACGCCAACAGCCTGGTTTAACGATGTGCGAATGTATCAGATGCGGATCCCGATAACCGTCACGTCATCCACCTGTTCATGCTCGCCACGCCAATTCTCGAACACCCTGTCGAGCGTTCGGCACTGGGTTTCCAATGGCATGGTTGCAGTAGCATGCAGCAAGCCCTCGAGCTGGCGTCGTTTAAACTTCTTGCCTTTTTCGCCCCCGAACTGATCGGAAAAACCGTCGGTAAGCAAATAAAGCACATCGCCAGGATTAAGTGTAACCTCGTGGGTTGGAAAAGGATGCAGGACGTCACTTTTGCCAATGGGTTGATTGTGCGCTTTAATCTCACAGAGCATGCCGTTGGATAAATACCAAAGATTATTGTTGGCACCACTCCACGATAACCGGCCGCTATTTAAATGGAGAGCGCACAAGGAAATATCCATGCCGTCGCGTATATCTCCGCCGCTCCGTGAAAATGCTTCCAGCACCAATTCGCGCGTTTTGTCGAGGATGCTGCCGGGAACCAGAAGATCGAACTCATTTACACTGCGGTATAAGGCATTACTGCACATTACCGAAAGCAATGCGCCCGGCACACCATGTCCGGTACAGTCTGCCGCTGCGATGAGCAATACATCGTCTTTTATTTCAAACCAATAAAAATCTCCACTAACAATATTACGTGGCTTATACAGAATAAAGCAATCCGCACAATACTGTTTCAGCCGATCGAATGGTGGCAACACCGCTTCCTGGATACGACGGGCATAAGTAATGCTATCTGTTATTTCCCGGTTTTTCTCCTGCAACTGAGCGGTTCGGTCCTTCACCCGGCACTCCAACTCCTCATACACTTTGATATTTTCCATCGTTACAGCCGTTACATCCGCCAGCGATTGCAAAAGACTAACTTCCTCTTCACTTGGTACATGTTTGCTGGCCCAATAATTTCCAATGGCTCCAATCGGGTGACTTGATCTGATCGGCATCATGGCCAGGCTCTTTACAAAAGTGGGTTTATATGCCTCATGTGGAATTCTGTCATCGGTATAAATATCTTCAATCAGTGCCGGTTTACTATTAAGCATCGTCCAACCGCTTATGCAGCTATGAATGGGAAAGCGGCTGCCTTTCCATAAGGGACTAATGGCATCCTCGTCGGCATAAAAACAAACTTCTGCATTACCCACCCTGTCGCGAAGCACAAAGGTAGCGCCATCGGATCCTGCCAACTGGCGAGCCGTTCGGCGAACAATAGCCATAACGGTTTGAATATTTCTGGCCAAAGAAAGCTCTTTAATGGCTTGTACCAGGCAATCCATATGTTGATTATTTACAGTAGCTTCCATGAATATCGGGTAGAAAGCAGTATCCAGGAACACAAAGGTAGTTGCAGAGCAGTGCTTTGTTGCAAAGATAGTGAAACTACCTGCCTGCCGGAGCGGGTAAAAACACGTGTTTTTGATCCGCGTTTTTACCTAGGGGAAAACAGCAAAAAAAGCAGCTTTAATGATAAAGCTGCTTTTATAGGCATTCAGTGGTTGCGCTACATGGTCGTGCTTCCGGTAGAGCTGGTCGTGCTGTTGGAACCTGTACCGCTGGTTGAGCCGGTGTTGCTTGTGGTGTTAGTGCTACGGGTTGTACCGGTGCTGCTTGTGGTATTCGTGCTACGGGTTGTACCGGTACTGCTTGTGGTATTCGTGCTACGGGTTGTACCGGTACTGCTTGTCGTGTTCGTGCTATTGGTTGTGCCGGTACTATTTGTGCTACGTGTGGTACTTGTGCTTCCTGTGGTCATACCATCTGTTGTGTGAGTTGTACCAGTGGTATGCGTGGTATTGGTAGTTTGTGTTGTACCTGTTGTACCATTAGTAGTGGTGCTTTGCTCCGGTGTTTCCTGTTTGTGGGCCGTTGTCCTGGTGAAAGATAGTAAAGCCAGTGAAGCGGCAACACAAATGGCCATAAATACATTAGTTGATTTCATGATTGTATAATTTTATAATTTAACCGATTGTGGCAAAACACTTACCACAATTTCTTACGCTCACGAAGGCACATGCTGAGGAATTTTTTTTTCAGCAACAGGTAATTAAACACGTTTTGATTGATTAATTCCACACACGATTTCCCGGGCCTAAAGTTCAAACACACCTCCGAAAATACGGTGGTATATACGTTAATAATGCGGGAAACCCCCATGAATCAAGAAAACCACGCACTACTTTCTGTCTTCACAAGGGTTTTCAGGTATTTCACCGATAGACTCTGACGTGTACATTTACGTTTTGAAGAAGGGGCAATACCTATGGAACTAAAAGCAGGAGCGCTTAGCGATATCATCGTCATCAAAGGTTATAAATTATTAACGGTGACACTGACCTATGGAAGCATCAAGCTGTTTTTAAAAGGTGAAGCAGGCATTAAGATTTGCTTTTTCTCGAGCATTCGCGAACAACTAAGCGTGGATACAGACGGCTATGAAACCATGGTTCTCGAGGCATTCGATGATTGCGCATACACCATACATTACATCGAATAACACACCGTTTAAGCGGAAGGCAGAGTGATATTGGTATCGCGCTTTGTCTTTACAAAAGGCCTGAGCGAAGTAAACAGCACAATTAGCACTTCGAGAATGCCCAGAGCCATCGGCCAATAAAGATAATACTGCGTCATTGGTCGGAGAATAGGCAGCCCGATCAAAAATACGGCAACCAGCAGATCGAGAAACAAGTGAAGTTTCATCGGAATGAGACGGATAAAACTGCACTCATAATTGGTAAGCAGACTGATTAGCATGGTAAACATGCCTGCTGCTGCCAGCAACCAGGTGTCATCGCTCCATTCATTGAAATTCACGATCCAGGGCATCATCAATACAAGCCCGAAACAGTAGTCTAAAATGCCGTGGAAACGCGTGCTGATGATCTTTTTCATGGTATAAGGCTTTAGTTTGTTAGACTTTATGCGCTCAAGTTGCGCACCAGCCACAAGAGCGTTGCCTGAGCGTATAATTTGCCACAGTGTACTACGAATTGCACACGGATCGCCTGCAAAACTTTGCAGGAGCCAGCCTGGCTCCAGGCACGCCGCTTGAATTACCCGTAACCTAAACGTATTGCTATGAAAAACTTAAACCGAAGCCTACTGTTGCTGGCAGGTATTGCAGCCAATGTGCTGCTGGCCTGTGGTGGCGAGGGAGCCAAAGACGATAAAGCGCCTTACACCCTAAGTGACACAAGCCGCCAGGCAGAATATAAAAACAAACCCGATACACTTTCTCCAGGAATAGGAGATCGCGAAAATGAGTTTGAAACTCCCGGACGCCAGTAACGTCGCCAGGTAAAAGGAAATAAAGAAATGAAAGAGAAACCGCACCATCAACTCACTGAAAAAAAGCGCTCTTCGATTTTTTCGATCAGCGAGGTGCTTTGTTCATGAGTGATGACTTGGGTATTTTCCAGCACTAACACTTTTCCGAGGAGAAGCTGTTTCCAGTTTTTTTTATCAAGAAAATAATAGCTTTTCATCTCGTTCAACTCCAGGCGCAGCTTAATGTAGTTGTTTCTGTTATTTTGTTTCAATGCCGGAAGGTGTGTGAGAATATTTTCAAGATCGTGGTCGAGCAAGCGGCGTTCATTTTTACGGAAATACGTAAAAGGCAGGTCTTTTTCCTGGTGGTCGATCTCATTTTTGATGTAGAACAAGATTACCTTATAGAACTTGGCAAAACGGCACGCATTGTCGTAATGTGCCGTGCAAAACTGAAGATGCCGGTCCTGGTTTGCCTTTACGAGTTCCTGCAATCGCTCGAGAAAAACGATGCAGTGCATGTTTTTTTTGTAATTGAGAAGTGCTTTACCACAATGCTCCATAAAGTGCTTGTGATCGCCGCATTTCGTAATCACATACCGCATAAAATCGTCGGCTTGCTGTTGTATGACGTTTTTTTTCAAGGCGATTAACTGCAAAATGGTTTTAGTACAGCGCGAAAAAAAATGCGATTATTCTTCATCCTGCATCTTGGCAGGATTAATGAAGTAACGGGCAATGCTGTCTTTATACGCTAAGCCAAGCGCTACCACATCTTCGTTTTTAAGCACCACTTGTTTTTTCCCAAGATCCACGAAGCTCACCCATTGCACGTTAACGATAAATGCCCGGTGAATGCGTTCGAAACCGAAAGGCAGTAAACACTGCATTTTGTATAAAGGGTTCTTGCATACCATGTGTTCACCATTAAAGAAATACAGGATCGACATTTTTTCACTGGCTTCAATATACATCACATCATTAAAATTGATCCTTACCCATTTTTGGGTATCCAGTTTAATGAACGCGGTGGTTCTCCCTTTGGAATATACTTGCCTGAAAGATAAATTCGATGGCTTTGTGCCGGTTTCGGCGGGTACGTTGTTTAACACTGCTTCCATAACCTTGTATATTAAATAGTTTATTTGTTTATGATCTTTTTGCCATTCTCCGACCGCTGCCAACCCGCTTTTTTGTCTTCTTGTTTTCCAACATTTTCCGTTTTTAAGAAGATTTTTTTGAAACCCCTCTTCATCCACTTTTTTTCGGCTTTTATCTTGCCAAATTAAACAACCAGTCATAAGCATGACACAAATTGCTTGGTTGTAAAGTTACTCTCAAAAGGCGGACGTTTAACGGAGAGATAGCATAATTAAGGACTAACTAAGACATTAGTATGATTATCTAAGATTCACACTATACTATCTGATACTTTATTTACTCATGAAATCGGTACTTTTTACCTCGCCGTGTTTATTTGCAAAATTCGTTTTGACTATCAATAAGTTAGTTAAAAAAGTCAAAAATCACCGGAACGCGCTCGGTAAGACTATATTTAGAAATTAACAGTTGTACATACACTTAATAGCGGGATTAAATAAGAAAAACTCTTTCCCAAGTAGGAAAACAGGCCAAATTCAGGCAAAAATAGACTGGTTTTTAACATTCAATCCGCTCTCACACGATAACATGCTGCCAGAAAGAATTTACAAGGGGAGGATAATTTCCACGAAAGTACCTTTCTCCAAGGGGCGGATTTCTGATAGGCTTTTAATGGTAAATTGCGAGCCTTTGACGAGGGCTAGGCGCTCGCGAAGGTTATCAATACCAATAGACTTATGGCCGTGTTTGGCTGCCGCCTGAGCATCTACGCCCATGCCATTATCACACACCCGAATGGTTAAAACACCTGCGCCCTGCTCTACCGTCAGTTCCAGTTTCCCGGTTACATTTTCATTTAGTGGCAAAATGCCGTGCAGGATCGCATTTTCGAGTAAGGGTTGAATGATCATGTTTGGAATAAGCACATGCCTGTCAACCGAAGGATGAACGGTAACACTATATTCCAGCTTGTGTCCACAACGAAGTTGCTCGAGTTCAAGATACAGGTTCAAGCGATTGAGCTCTTCGCTGATGCTGATGTATTTTTCTCCGGCGTAGGTTAATGTAATGCGTATGAGGCGGGCAAACTTGGCAATGTAATCAGATGCCTGAAACGGATCTTTATTCATGACGAAACTCTGAATGGCGCCAAGCGTATTGAATATGAAATGCGGACTAACTGCGGCATTGAGTGCCTGATAACGCAACTCTTCCATTTTTTGCTGCAGTAATACGTTCCGGCGGGCTTTTGCCTGTATGCTGCGAATGCGTAGTTTCACAATAACAGCAACTACCAGACCGCCAAAAACACATACCAGTATCCAGAAAGGTATGGTCATGTAAAAAGGATAATCCACATACAACAGCACTTCTGCCTGACGACCCCAGTCTATTCCATTGGCCGAGGCCTGTATCAGCACCCGATGGTTTCCGTAGCCAAGGCTGCGCAAACTGATCTTTTTGTCGTTCTCCATCGTCCAACTTCGCCCGCCGTTAAGTGTATAGCGGAAATAGAGGTCTTCAGGACTACTCAGCTTAACGGCCGAAAAATAGATATCCACTTCGCTGTTGCCTGGCAGAAGCCTTACTTCTCCTGACGGATCGTAGAGGCTGTCGCCAGACTGTATTTTCAACAAAATAAGATCCGGCTTTTTTACGGAAAGACTATCCATTTTATGGATATCAATCACCGACAGGCCACTGTTGGTAGCCACATAAAGCCTATTCGATATTCGTTCGTAGAACAGCTTATTAACTTCGGTTGATCTCATGTATGAACTGCCTGAAATGCGCTTCAGAAAATCGCCTTTCCATACCAGCAGGCCTCTGGCAAAACCTATCCATAAGCGGCCTTTGCTATCGATGGCTAAAGAGGAAAGATTTTTCAGCGGCATGCCTTTAACGTCTTTTACCAGGTAGGTACGGTTATGTTTAAGAATATAGAGACCGGCCTCGCTCGCCAGGTAAATCGTGCCGGAAGCATCGGCCAGGATATCATTTACTTTGGATTTTACCTGATCCATTTGTTCAGATGTTCCCCGATCGACATCAACGAGGTAACAGGCATCTGTGGTAGCAACGATAACATGTGAGCGGTCTTTTTTAAAAATGGCCATGCAATGACCAATAGAACTATCCAGCACGATCACTTTACGCTGCCTGATCTTTAGATTCCGCCAATCGATATCGCCAACAACCACATTGTTTTGCCAGGCATTGTAAACAGCAACCGAGTCGTTCATCAGGCAAAGGCGTCGCGCTACCAATTGATAATAAGATTTACCCAACCTCGGATCAACGACATGCCTTAAGCCGGCGCTATCGAGCGACGATACCGAAACGAGCAAGCGGTTACGGGCCCTGAAAATTCCGTAGTAAAAGTAATCTTTGGCTGCGCCCAAACGCTCAAGCACATTGCCGGTTTTAAAAGCCATGCCGAAAGACGTTGCCATGTAAACTTCGCCTGCCTCGCTGGCATATACATCCAGTATCGAAGCATTGTAAATTTTATCCTGGCCCGAAAACGTCGATACATAGGAATTTACCACACAATAAGAACCTTTGTTATAAGTGTTTACCCACAGGTTCCCATCGCGATCTTCAAAAAGACTGGTAACGATGCATACATTTCCCTGGCTGAATAGAGCCGACAGCGATTTGTAGGCAGCATTTCCGTTGCCGTAATGATCGTAGATAATTAGTCCAAACAAGCGGCTGTTGTAAACAAACAACGTATTTCCGTTATAAAATCCGGCGGTTACCGAATCTTTTACCTGATCGTTTTCGAGGCGATAAATGGTATTGCCCGAGGATACCCAAAGTTGGCCTGTGGCGTCGGCATGCAAAGAGGAAAGCTCTTTATGATTGAGTTTTGGAACATCGAGGTGCTTTACCCGAAGTCCGTCGATTGTATAAAGTCCTCGCTGTCCATAGTAAACGCGCCCTTGCAGGGTCTTGGCCATACAAAAAGCCTGGCTTATATCCTGATTGGCAATATGAAACTGCCTTGGGTGGCGCAAGTCGTATGCTGCAAGGTGGTTATCGGAGGTACGATAGTACAAAAAATCGTTATGGTAAGCCAGGCGGTGGTTTTCGTAATCGACATCCGAAGGCCCCACACCAATTTTCCAGGCTCGGTCAAGGCCATCCGTCAACATAAACCCACCATAAGTTCCGGCTATGATGCGGTTGTTACTTACGGCGAGCGAAATAGTCGTCAGGCTTTTGCCTTCGTAGCCATCCATATCAATATCTACAAAGTCGCTTCCATCAAAACGACACAAGCCCTTATCGGTAGCAAACCACATAAATCCGGCACTGTCCTGAAGGCAAGCATAAACGGTAGCACTAGGCAGTCCGTCGGCAGTAGAGTAATTTCGGCATACATACTGCGCCTGCATATAAAAAACGGCAAGCGTGAGAAGCAGCATAAACCAAAGCGCACGCCGGGGTTTAAAATTGCCAGAATATAGGGGGAAAATTCTTGCAGGCATAGGGTTCAGCGTGTTTCAATACCAGAGAAGGCTTCGTTAAAAACTATGCGTCCATGAAAAGTATGCCATCCCGGTTTTATCGTCTGTACATCGTGAGAAATTTACGAAAAACGGGCTGCTTGGGCTGCGATACTGTAATGCGTTTTCCGTTCTTCATCAGCGCAATGCGCTCTTTTCCTTCTTTTAGATACTCTTTGATCTTATGGGTATTGATAAGGTATGACTTATGCACCCTGAAAAATGTATCCTTATCGAGCAAATTCTCGTAGGCTTTTAACGACCGTGCCGAAGATATTACCTTACCGTTTTCGAGCATGATGTTGCTGTAGTTACGATCGGCTTCGAGGTAAATAATATCGTTGAACTCGATAAGTATATAAGAATTGTTGTGATGGATCACAATACGGTTCATTGCTTCCTGATCGCCTGTTGGGGTGGCAGGTAGCTTTTTTTCGGCGTGCGACAGGTCTTGCTCGCTATTGATAATAGAAATGGCTTTATCAACCGCGGCCCGCAATTCCGAAGACATGACCGGTTTCATGATGTAATCGATCGCTCCTGCTTTAAGGGCTTGTAACGCGTAACTATCATACGCCGTAATGATAATCACCTGAAAGTTTTTGTTTTCTATGGCCTGAAGCATTTCAAGCCCGTTTACTTTCGGGAGATTAATATCGAGAAACACAATGTCGGGTTGTGCAGTCTGGATCTTGATGTTTGCTTCAAACGCCGAACCCGCCGTTTCTACAACCTCTACCTCCGGACAGAATTCTTCCAGTAAGGTCGATAGGCCGGCGACGAGAAGGGATTCGTCGTCAACGATCATCGCTTTATATTTTCTACCCATAGTCTAAGAAAGCCGGGATAAACAAAAAGCGTTCCAATTTGGGACGATTTCCTGTTTGTTTATCAAATTTACAGGAATGCACTTAATGTCGTTGCAAATGAAGCAACTTTTTTTATCTGTAGCACCTTTATTTGTAGTGACAAATAAAGGTGCTACGCCATTGCTGGCTTTCTCTTCCTAAACCATGATGATCTCATTGCCCTCTTTGTAGGTGAGCTTATAAAATCCTTGCTTGCGATCATTCCAGGTTTGGGCATTGCCAAGTTCGCGGTTTCGCTCAAGCAAATTAAGGTCAAGATCCTGATAGATAAGTGTTTCGGTGTTAGGCACGGCCTCAGAAGCAATTGCTTCCCGCGAAAACTCAACATCGCTTGGCGTAAGAATAGCCGATTGCGAAAAATGAATATCCAGGTTATCCACTTCGGGCAGGTTACCCACGCAACCCGTAATAACGGTATATACCTGGTTTTCAACCGCTCGCGCTTGTGCGCAGTAGCGTACCCGCAGATAAGCACGACGGTCGTCGGTATTAAATGGCACAAATAAAATTTTGGCGCCTTTGCTCACGGCTATGCGGGCCAATTCCGGAAACTCGACATCGTAGCATATCAAAATGGCAACTTTACCTTTGTCGGTATCAAAAATCTCGAGCCGGTCGCCGCCTTTTACGCCCCACCATTTTTTTTCGTAGGGCGTAATATGAATTTTGTATTGCTTGCCATAGGTCCCGTCGCGCTTAAAAAGGTAAGAAATGTTGTACAGCGTATCATTTTCTGTACAAAAATGAGAACCACCGATGATATTGATGTTATACTTAACAGCAAGCCGCGTGAACAACTCGATGTACTGATGGGTATATCCGGTAAGCGACCGGATAGCCGATGCCGGATTTTGCGGCCCCATGAATGAAAGCAGCTGCATGGTAAACATTTCGGGGAACACGACAAAATCGCTTTTGTAATCAGACGAGGCATCTACAAAATATTCGCATTGCCTGGCGAACTCTTCAAAATTCTGTATTGAACGCATCTGGTATTGCACTGCACTCACCCGCACATAAGGCGAGTAGTTGATCTGATTCTTTCGCGCGTAGCTCTTGTAACTGATATTATTCCATTCCAGGAGTGTTGCATAACCACCCGATTCTTTGTCATTGGGTAAATAATCTGGCAACACACGCTTCAGGGCAAACCCGTTGGCTAGCTGGGCCGTAAGCACCGGATCGTAGATTTTCTTATCCATCACCCGGGTCACGTATGCATCAATAGTGAGTTTTTTCTGGTATTTGTGGTAGTTGGGCAAACGGCCGCCAATTAAAATACGACGCAAATTGTAATGCTTCGCCAGGTTCTTACGGGCATCGTATAGCCTGCGGGTCAGTTTCATGCCTCTATGTGCCGGATCAACCATAATCTCCATCCCATAGAGCGTATCGCCGCTCAGGGTGTGATTGCCAATGTTTCCATGATCGGTAAGCTCACTCCAGGAAGACGTTTCCGAATAATGCGACCAATCGATAATGAGAGAAGAACAAGAGGCTACAATCTTGTTATCCATCAAAATACACAACTGCCCTTCGTTAAACAAAGAAATAATATTCCCAAACTGTTGTTCGCTCCATGGCTTCATGCCGGGAAAACATTTCAGCTGGAGTTCTGTAATTTGTTTATAGTCCGACTTTTTCATTTTACGAAGCCGGATCTTCTTGATCGCATTTGTTTTTTCCATAAAATAACTAGATTGTTGCTTTCAGGTACATCTGTACGGGGAAAGCAGATTATTTCCTTAAGATATTAAAAACCTTTCGCTTGCCGGGTTTTATTAAGATTTTTTAAGAGCCGGCAAATACAGAAACAGGCACGACGAGGTGCTTTTTTTATTGGTTGAGTACGCGGAATGCCCCGTCAACAGTGGCGAAGACCAACCCAGGTGAAATTGCGTGCAAAAGGGCATGAAAAAAGCCCCGGGGGTCGATCCCGGAGCCTCTTTACCTTTAAAAAACGAATTACAAAGCCCAAAAATAATAGATTGTATCTAAAATACCTACTCTTTTTATGTTATTTTATCAGCTTCAATCGCATTCTCAATAAAAAATGTCTGTTTGAAGCCAATGGCACTTTTTACTGAATCAACGACAACTAAACAGTAAGAAACGATCAATCAAAATATTTCTTCGTTCAATTTTCCTAGAGAGGGGCGTTCCTATAAACTTGAATTTTACATTTTTTTGGATTCGCGTCGGCAAGGGCTTGTACAACGAGAAATAAAGTCCTGGTACTACGACAAGGCCGTTTCAACGGCGAGCCGTTCAGCAATAGCATCCCACAAGGCAATGCGGGCACTCAGGGCCTTTTTCACTTCGGCTGTTGCTTCGCGCCATTTGCGTTCGTCCTCGCCGCACAATTCCACGGTCATGCGGTAGGCCAATTGCGAATGGTGATCGCCATCCACTTCGATGTGACGTTCGAGGTAGTACTTCAGAATATCCACATTTCCGGGATTGCGATTGCTGAGCTCGCGCACAAACGATACAAACATGCCAGGGATCAGGTCTTCGCGGCCAAAGGTAAATACGGCGGCTTGTAGATATTCCTTGCCACTATGAATAACCTGGAATGTGGACCTCATAAAATTTTGCGAGGCTTCCGGTACCTTTGCCAATGCCATACTTTCCTCCACCGGCTTTCCGTTTCGCAGGGCGCCGATAAAATCGTTTATTACCGAGAGTTGGCAGCCGGCCTGTGTCATGGCTTCCTGGTACAATTCGAAGTGACTCATGCGACGCCCCTCAGCGTCCACATCCGACTCCTCGCCCAATACGATTTCGTTGATCAGGTAGCGGGTTTCAGCACTACCCACTGGCAGCCAGGGAAGATTTACGCAAGTGAGTTGACGCTGTAAGACCTTGAGTAACGACATAAAATCCCAAACGGCAAACACATGGTGTTCCATGAACAGCCTCAATGCAGGCAGCGAACGGATGTGCGCATACACCTGATGGTTAACTAACTGATTGCGAAGCGGCGCTATTTCAGCCTGCAAAGTTTTTAGATAAGGGCTCATCGTACAAAAATCGAGGCACAAATGTAAGCATTGAGTGCGGACATCTGACTCCTATCTTTGCCAATTAACATTTTCTCTATAAAAACTTCACCTCTACCCGCCTGTTAAGCTGGTTTTCAGCATCGCTACACTTTTTCGCGTCTTTGCAATCGTTCAGGAGGCGCGTCTCGCCATAGCCTTTCGGGATCAACCGCTGCGGGTCGATACCTTTTGCCACCAGGTAATCGAAACACGACCTGGCGCGTCCGTCCGACAGCTTGAGATTGTATTTATCGTTGCCGGCCGCATCGGTGTGTGCGCTCAATTCTATCCGTGCCGTCGGGTTTTCGTTAAGAAAATTCACCAGATTGTCGAGGATAGCATAGGATTCCGGGCGGATGGTAGCTTTATCAAAATCGAAATAGATATTATCGATTTTCACCACATTATCTTTTTTAACTGTTGGGTAAAGGTTCAGCGGATTGAGCGTTGTAATCACCTCGCGCCGCGACGGTTTCACGGCACGATCCTTTTCCGGAATGTAAAACTCTTTGCTATCGTAGTTATTGAACTGGAATGCCACGTGATATGCCTTCTCTGGGTCGGTAACAAACATCCAGTTGCCATCTTTGTCGGTTATGGTTTCGCTCACCAACACTTTTCGCCCTAAAGAATCGAGTTCGTACAGGCTTACCTTTACGCCTTGAATCGCATGGGCGGTAATACGGTCTATCACCTTGCCTTTGATGGTGTCCCAGATCAACAATTTATTGAAATACCAGACGATATCGCCTCCGTGTGCGCCTTCGCGGTTCGACACAAAATAACCTGTTTTGCCATTGTCTTTAAATAAGATCGAAAAATCATCTTTCGAAGAATTGAAAGGAATTCCCATGTTTTTTGGGTTTACCACAGTACCGTTAATGATCTGTGCTTTCTGTATATCCAGCCCACCAAAACCATTTTTCCCTCTCGACGAATAATAAAAAGCCGATGTTGTGGCATACGGGTACAAATCGTCTTCAATGGTATTGATTTCAGAACCAAGGTTCGCAGGGCGACCAAGCGTGGTATCGTTGATGATATCGGCTTTGTAAATATCATAGCCGCCGAAGCCACCAGGCATATTGGAACAGAAATAGAGCGATTTTCCATCGGCGCTCACTGCCGGAAATACGCAGTTGTAATCGAGGCTACTAACGTTCAACGGCCTGCCCTTTGCCCAGGTTCCGTTGCTATTGCGCGAACTGTATAGCTGCAAATTGGAACTTCCATTTTTATCAATGCTGTACTTTGCAGCTTTTTTGGGCTTATAAGTGCTGGCGTCGGTTGAGTTACGCGTATAAAAAAGCAATTTACCATCAGGCGATAAGGCAGGTCCGGCCTCATAATAAGTAGCATGCACACCACCGTCCAACTCTTCAGGTTTGGCAAAGTTTACCGTGTCAAGAGCTTTCACAAAAGCAAGATTATAATAGACCGTGCGTTGATCGGCTGCCGGATTTTTAGGAACCGATATCATCAGGCCACTGTTGTAAAATGTCATTCCCAGATGCAACTTCGAACGGGCAATATTGGTAGGATATGCCGCGTATTTGGGAACTGCCTGTAGATTCTGCCTGGCCCAGACACAGGTAGATGCAAAATACTCGGCCAGGATCTCGTTTCCACCACTGCGCGTTACATATTCCCGGTAAACCTTTTCGGCACGGTCGTATTGTTCGGCATTTTTAAGCAGCTGGGCATGCTCACGCAAATTATCCGGGGTATTATCGGTTGTGTAGGCATACACTTTTTCATACCACTCAAGCGCATTTTTGTAATCGTATAACAAACGGTAGGTGCGGGCTATTTGTTGGGTAACATAAAAAGTTGTTGCCCCCGCTCTATAGGCCTCCAGATACAGATCGAGTGCCTCATTGTATTTGTAGAGATGATAGTTTTCATCGGCCGCTTTCAGGCTATAAGCTGCATTTGCCGATGCATTTGTTGATGGGTTTTGTGCCGTTGCTAAAAACGGCACCGAAGCTAGTAAGAAGAATAGCAGAATATAACGCATACCTGGAAGAATTAGAAAGAGGGAACTTGTGCCCCGATCGTTTTTTTGTCGTTAACCAAATTAAAAATAAGCATGATCTCATGGCTTCCGGAGTTGTACCGGCGCAGCGCCGACAATGTATAATCATACGAATAAGCCAGTTTAAACATTGGTGTGATACGAAAGTTGACCAGCCCGACAAGGTCATTACTGGTACGGTATGAAGCACCAATACCGAACTTCTTATTAAAGATGTACTGTAAGTTGAGATCTGCCTGTAACGGTGAACCACTTACCTGTTTGACAAGGGTCGATAAGCCCAGGTCTGATCTCTCTCCGAGCCTGAAAAGATAACCAGCCTGAAGGTAATAATGCAGGTTATCGGCATTAAAGCTAACCTCACCTTTTCCGCCTGAAATCTTATTCTCCATCAGGTTCGGAATGGCAATGCCGACATAGTAGCGTTCATTCTGAAGATACATCCCATATTTAAAGTTTGGAAGAACAGCAGTTGTATTGCTATTGAACGACGGATCCACAGCATCGTTGAGAGTCAGGGTCGTGTAGTTGGTTTTCAGGATATTGGCGGTAGCCATCAACCCGAGCAAAAGGCTTGTTTTGGGAGTAAGCCGCGCTTTGAACGCATAACCCAGCGAAATCTCGTTATTGTTGTTAGCGCCGATCTGATCGTGCAGATATGCCAGTCCGATAGTATGCTTTGCCGACTTGAACGGCAAATTGGCATTAAAACCCTGACTGGTAGGTGCGCCGTTGAATCCTACCCACTGGCTGCGATGGTACACCGCACCGTTAAATTGTTCGTATGCACCGATGGCCGCAGGGTTCACAAATGCATGATAGAGCATATACTGGCTCAGGTTAAATTGGTTTTGGGCCTTCAGGCCGGCGGAAAGCAGTACGCCAACCGTTATATACATTATCTTTCTCATGATGTTCATCTATATATGTTATTTCAGGTTAGCTTGCTATTTACGTTTCAACTCTACATAGCCTTTCATAGCCGGCTTGTTCTTATCCAGGGTGAGGATATAGAAGTAAGTCCCTTCTACAAGCTCGCTGCCGTATAATGTCAGGCCTTTGCCCCGCGATTGCCCCATCCAATCGTTTTTATATGGTGCAGCCTTATACACTTCGTCGCCCCAACGGTTCAAAATCAACAACTCGTTATCCGGGTATTGTTCCAAGCCTTTGATGACGAAACCATCGTTATGACCGTCGCCGTTAGGCGAGAAGCCGCCAGGCACCTGAATGACGGTTTCTTCGGAAACAGTAATAAGCAACTTAGCCTGGCGACAGGTCATGGCGCAGGTCGCATCACAAATGCGGTAATATACCGTATCTGTACCGATAAATGTTCCGGAAGGTGTGTAGATGATTGTTCCGTTGGTGCCGATTGTGGCGCTTCCATGATAAGGCCCGGCAACGATCACAACGCTATTCGGATCACCTATATCATTTGCTGCTACCCCTGTGGTAATGCTGGTATTATTTTGCACGCTCGCCGCGTCATCAACTGCCTGCACGTTACCACCACTGATCACATTCACAGCAACCACATCGCTGGCACTGCAATTTGCCGTGCTTGTAACAGTAACAGTGTAGCTGGCACTAACACTTGGCGTTACCACTATACTGCTGGTAACAGCGCCGTTACTCCATAAATAATTTCCACCACCACTGGCACTTAGAGTAACTGAACTGCCAAGGCATACCGATTGGTCGGAGCCAGCGTTTACAGAAGGCAGCGGATTTACTGTAACAGTAAATGGCACGTCGCCACCAAGATTGCTACAGCTGTTGGCCACAGCCTGCACATAATATGTAGTTGTGACCGTAGGGTTCAGGTTTAGCGGCGTGGTGCCGATTGGCCCGGTTGCGCCGGGAGACGAATACACTGCGTAAACAGCCCCCGCTCCTGAACCGCCAGCCGTTACAGAAACAGGCTGCCCGGCACAGATCACCGATCCGCTAATTGCTACCGACGGGGTCGCAGGCGAAGCGCTAACCGTAATCGTCTGCGTTTGGGAGGCTGCGCAAGGCATGGTGCCTACAGAATAGGTAACGACGATGCTCTGTCCTGCCAAACCAGCCGGATTGAACATATTGCCTGAAACCCCTGTTCCGCTGAATGTACCACCGGCATTTCCGGTGACTCCGCTTCCCAGATTCAATTGAGCGGCATTCTCACAAAGGGTTGCAGGCACGGTAAAGCTGGCATTGGCAAGATTAACCACCTGGATGGTATGCGACTGTGATGCGATACAAGGATTCGTACCTACCTGGTAAGAAATGAGAATGGTTTGCCCTGCCAGACCAGATGGGTCAAATGTAGTACCGCTCACGCCTGTTCCTGTCCATGAGCCGCCACCCGTTCCGGTGAGGTAAGAACTCAGGTTCACTGTGCCGCTCGATGCACAGAGTGTTCCCGGGCTGGTCCAGTTGGCCGATACAGCAGGAGAGACAGTGATCGTAAAGGTTTTGACATCAGAACAGCTACCCGATCCTACAGAATAAGTCACTGCGATATTTCCACTGAGGGCTGTGGGATTAAACGTGGTTCCCGAAACACCGCTACCACTCCAGGTACCACCCGTGCTTCCGGTGATATAGTTGCTCAAATTGACGGTTCCATTCGAAGCACAAAGGGTGCCAGGTGTTGTCCAGGCAGCCGAAACAGAAGCTGCTACCGATATACTTTGCGTAAGAGAGGCCGTACACGAACCGTTAGCCACTGAATAAGTTACAGGAATTGTCTGACCTGTAAGCGAAGACGGGTCGAAATTTGTTCCGCTCACGCCGGTGCCCACCCAAGTACCACCGGTATTACCTGTTACCAAAGATGACAGGTTCAGAAGACCCGAGCCGGAACAGATGGTACCCGGACTTGTCCAGGCTGCGCTTGGCGTGGTGGTGACCGAAACAGTAACCTGTGCACAGGTTGTATTGCCACACAGATCTTCGCCACGCACAAAGTAGGCTGTTGTCATGGCTGGCGATACGACAACACTGGTACCGGTGCCGACCGCGCTCGTACCGCAGCCGTTGGCATACCAATGCCAGGTGCCGCCTGTACCGAGGCTTCCGCCACTAACGGTGAGCGTGCTGCTGTTGCCAGAGCAAATAGAAGCCGACGAAGGGTTGGCGGCCGCAGGCGCAGAAGAAACCGCATTCACATTAACGGTAATGCTGGAGCACACGGTGGTGTTGCAGGAACCGACGGCTTTCACAAAATAGGTCGTAGCTGACGACGGACTAACCGCGATGGTATTTCCGGTTCCGGCTGGGGTTCCGGTACAACTTCCGGTAAACCATTGCCAGGCAGCGCCTGTTCCCAGGCTTCCGCCATTAACCGTAAGTGTGGTTGTTGCCCCCGCACAAAGCGTACTGCTACCTGATGTGGATATAGACCCCGGCGCCGAACTGCTTGTATTAACGTTTACGGTTGTCGATACGCACGACGTATTTCCGCAGGTGCCTTCTGCGCGGAGATAGTACACTGTAGTCGATGATGGCGACACAGAAATGCTGGTTCCGCTACCGACCAGCGTACCGCCACAACTGCCACTGTACCATTGCCAGTTGGCAGCTGTGCCTAAACTACCGCCGTTGGCGCTTAACGTTGCAGAAGCACCGGAGCATAAGCTGGTAGTGCTGGTATTTACCGAACTTGCCGGTGTTGAAGCCGAATTGGTATTGATGGTAATACTCGAACATGCAGTTGTATTGCAAGCGCCGACAGCTTTTACAAAATAGGAAGTGGCAGATGAGGGGTTAACAACGATGGATGTTCCGGTGCCCGCGGCTGTGCCTGTACAGCTTCCTGAAAACCATTGCCAGGAAGCACCGCTGCCGAGGCTACCACCGCTAAGGCTTAAGGTGGTTGTGGATCCGGCGCATACAGTAGCGCTCGACGCCGATACCGATGCCGGCGCCGAACTCAGGGTATTGACATTGATGACGGCAGATACGCAACTTGTATTTCCGCAAGAGCCTTCGGCCCTTAGGTAATAGGTTGTGGTGGATGCCGGCGACACGATGATGCTGGAACCCGAACCAACGAGCGCTCCGCCACAGCTTCCGCTATACCAGCGCCAACTCGCGGCTGTACCCAGACTTCCGCCGTTTACACTGAGCGTGGCGGAACCGCCGGCGCATAGCGTGGTGGTAGTGGTATTGATGGACGTAGCCGCCGCCGACATGGTATTCATGTTGATGGTTACGCTCGAACATGCGGTGGTATTGCAGGTTCCTTCGGCGCGGACATAATACGTGGTAGCCGACGACGGAGAAACCGTGATGGCTGTGCCGGTTCCCGCAGCAGTTGTTCCGCATCCTCCGGTGTACCATTGCCAGGAAGCACCGCTGCCGAGGCTGCCACCGCTCACCGTGAGTGTAGCACTGTTTCCGGAACACACCGTGGTTGTGGTGGTATTGATGCCTGTTGATGCAGTCGAATTGCCGGAACCACTTGGCTCTTCAAGCAACAAAACGGCATTTGAATTGGCTGTCGCCGGACTTGCTTCAAAAAAGGCGCCACCACCCGGGTTGAACGTTGGCAAATTGTTACTTGCCGTTGAAAACGAATTGAATTGTTTGTAACCACAACCATTGGAGATGGTGGAAGGTTTGATCTTAATCCCATAGCAGCTTTCGCTTCCAGATCCGCCATAGTAAGTTGACCATTGCCCCACACCGCCGGCCGTAAATTTCATGAGAACCATGTCCATGCTGCCGCCCGAAGCTGGCTGGTTGTAAGCACCACCGAGATTGATGATGGGAAAATTGGTTGTATTGGTATAGCCAATGGCATAAATATTACCGGCATTGTCGGCCGAAATACCGGTTATGGATGACGTGTTATTGTCTGTGCCACCAACATAGGTAGCCCAGGTGAGCGCACCTGAGGACGAAAATTTCATGATGCCGCCATCTTGCGAGCCCGGACTCGACCAGGTTCCGGGCGACTGCTTGGTTGCATAATAGAAGGCACCACCTGGATTGACAGTAGGCAGACTCGGCCCGCCAATAGTGCGGCAGGCAATGAGTATATTACCGCTGGCATCGGTCGATACTTCCGAAATACGGTCGAGGTCGGTACTGCCATAATAGGTTGCCCAAACCGGCTGCATGCTGCTATTGAACTTGGCGATATGCAGATCGTAGCTTCCTGCAAAGGTGCCGCTATAGTAAGCTCCACCACCCGGATTAAGCAAATAACCCGATGTTGCGCTACCGCTGCTGGCCTGGCCGGCATAAATTAAGTTTCCTGAAGCATCGATGGTAATATCAGAACCTTGTTTGTAGGCTTGCTGACCGGCAATACCACTATTGAAATAGGTACACCATTCGAGTTCGCAATTACTGCTGAAACGCCCGAGGAAAGGATCCTGTGCGCCTAAGAACGTTGAGTTATTGTAAGCGCCTGCCAGGGTGCGTAGCGGAATGTTGTTGCTATTGAAGCGGTATGTTTCGCCGGTGAAATATACTTTACTGCCGCTCACACATATCCCGTTGATGCGCATGCCTGCGCTGTTTGTATTGGCTTGTTCGTGCTGAAACATGGTTGCCCACTGCCTTACGCCATTGGCATCGAGCTTCACAAGAAATGGTGTGTCGCCGCCATATAATTTGGTTTGATCCTGGTAGAAAGCGCCGCCGACACCGGAAGATTGTGTCGGGAAAACGGTTGCACCGTTGGTATAACCGCCGAAGTAAACGTTGTTGGATGCATCCACCCCAAGTGTTTTTCCATAATCACCGCCGGTACCGCAGAGGTAGTCGCCGCCGTCGCCACCATAATATGTGGCCCATTGCTTGGAGTAGTTACTATTGATGCGTGCGATCACCAGTTCGGATATGCCATCTTTCACAGCATCGTAGTATTGACCACTGCCGACATTGATGGTTGGCCAGGTTGCTGCATAGGTAGCATAAGCCACATAAATATTCCCATTAGCATCGAATGCCGAGTTGGCATGAAAATCCGATGAATAAGCATTGGCATAATAGCTGCCCCAGGTAATGGTAGGATCAATGACGAGTGTCTTGCTATGATCGTAACTGCGTACATCGAATGAAGCCACTTGTTTGCTGACACGGAATGCAGTAGGAACTTCTACTCCTGTCTCCTGGCAGTATGAGTAAGGTTTGTCTTCGATGATCGTATTGTAATCGCTGACTACCTTCAGTCGCCCATCGTCGATCCCAACAGTATTTGCCCCGTTGTACCGGAACTGTATAAGACTTGCATCTGCGCCAGGATGCACAATAAATTCATATTTCAACTTGTCTTCCTTAAAGTAATACCGGATGTCGATGCCCGGATAAATATCATGATACGTAATTTCTCCAAAGCTCTTCACGCCCAAAATGCCTTGCGGACAGTGACCCAGGTAATAATTGTTTTCGCCACTTAACGCATTTGATGCGCTGTGATTCGCGTTGGCATTGGCATTCAGCAGATCCAGGTCGAGCCTTGAAAAATGTACTTTTTTACCAATGGCATTCCAGTCGCCACGCTCATAATTTTCAATATCGGTTTTGGAATACTCAGCACGCGGTTTATTTTCGACTTTATAAAAGTGATACATCATACCATTGGGCCGGAAGTAAGCGTTGATGCCAGGCAACTCTAGTTTAAACTGTACTTCGGGATGAAGTTGCTTATTACGATCGATCAGCTGCCCTTTGTTCTCGGTAAAACCAGACGGGTCTTTCCCGGCACGAGCATGAAAGAGAGTTAATGATAAGCAACAGAGGAAGAGCGTTTTTTTCATGGACGATAATGTTAGGTAGTAAAATGTTTTCAGAATATTTCCAGAATTCAATAACTGATATGCCCCGTGAGTACGGGTATTTTTTACGACTTTGGTATGGGCGTATTTTTACGCACCTGAAGAGGGATTAATGACCAAAAACGAAAGGAATTTTGCGGGAACAGAACTGAAAGAAAGGAGGCGATCGAACTCATGGACGTGGGGTTTTGTATGCGACCTAATATATTACGAAAAACAACACCGCCCTGTTAAGAACTGATTTCCGGCACTTATCGGGAAACAAAATGAACCTTTTTTCTAAACCACAAATAAAAAATGACCAACCAGCATTTAGTAACGACGAAGTAGGATTTCGCCCTTCAACATCACAAACTGTTGATAAATGCTGGCATGTCTATAGGCGAAATTTCTCTGATGCCAGGCAAATGATGAACTGCCTGTTGCGGCATATAGGGCGCTTCAGCGGTTTCAGGCCGTTGTACAGCTATCATACCACCAAGGCTTCTTACGTACCGCAATCCATCTACGCCGTCGGCATTAGCACCCGACAGAAGCAGACAACTCAGACGCTCGCGGTAAACATCAGCAGCCGAAGTAAAAGCCACGTCAATACTTGGCCTGCTGTAGTTAATTTTCTCAGATACATCGAGAGAAAGGGTTTGATCTGTTTCGAACAGCACATGGTAGTCGGGAGGTGCCAAATACACTTCTCCGCCTCGAAGCGGCTCTTTATCGCCGATCTCTTTTACAGGCAACCCACTTCTCGACGCGAGCAATTCCGACAGTAAGGAGTCGGGAGTATTTTTGCGGTGCACAACAATCACAATAGCTTTCGATGGCGGCAACTGTACCAGTGGTAATACATCAAGCAATACGGCAAGACTGCCGGCCGAACCGCCAATGACCAACAAGCTCAACGTGTTGACTATTTCAACTTCTTCCATATTTTTTCTTTTCCAACCTGCCGGTAACGGCTATTGATCTGAGAAAACTTGATCGTTTCTTTGGATCCCAAAGCCAGGTAAGATAACATGCCAAGACTCCTGTCGAACAAATCGAACACGCGATCCTGCAGTTTCTTATCGAAATAGATCAGCACATTACGGCAGATAATAAGGTGAAATTCGTTGAATGAACTATCGGATACCAGGTTATGCGCCGAAAACACCATGCGCTTGGCAAGTTGCTCGTCAAACTTAACGCCATCGTAATTGGCACTATAATACGACGAGAAATCTTCGCGCCCGCCGGCAGCGATGTAGTTTTCGGAATATTGCTTCATGCTCGACATTGGAAAAATGCCGGCACGGGCCTTTTCAAGGGCATTGGGATTTAGATCCGTAGCATATAGGATAGATTTAGAAAGCAAATTGGCCTCTTTTAGTAAAATAGCCAGCGAATACACCTCTTCGCCCGTTGAACAGCCTGCATGCCAGATGCGGATATGCGGATGGGTTCCCAACCTCGGAAGCACGTCGTTTCGCAGCGCCTGGTAAAAAACCGGATCACGGAACATTTCCGTGACATTGACGGTAACTTCTTCTACAAAGCGTTTGAGATAGGACGGATCGTGTCGCACACGGTGTCTCAATTCGGCAAAGCTCGGAAAATGGTCAAGGGTACAAAGCCTGCTGATCCGCCGTTTGAGCGATGCCCTTGAATAGTCGGTGAAATCGTAACCATATAACTCCAACACATCGTTCACGAGAAGTTCGATATTTGCATCGTCTATCATGCGAGGTGCGGCCTGATTATCTCTAACAGTTTATCGACATCAACGGGTTTCGACACGTATGCGTCTGCTCCGGCTGCCAGGCATTTTTCACGATCGCCGAGCATGGCCTGCGCAGTAACAGCGACAACCGTTAGGCCAGCCAACGATTCATCTTTCCTGATCAGCGCCAAGGCTTCATAGCCGTCCATTTCGGGCATCATCATATCAAGCAATACCACGTTAATGGCCTTATCAGATCTCATAAGGGCAATGCCTTCAGCCGCCGACGCCGAAGACAGGCAGTCGAACTGCTTCGATTTCAGGGTTGCGGCCAACGCAAAGATGTTGCGCGGATCGTCGTCGATGATCAATACCTTTCTATTCATCCTCTAGTTTTTTTCATAAAGCCAGACACGAAGCAACGACAGCAACTGATCCACATCCACCGGCTTGGTGATGTAATCGGAAGCACCGGCGTTAATGCATTTTTCGCGGTCGCCGGTCATAGCCTTGGCGGTTACTGCTATCACTGGCAATTTTTTCCAGGCGGCGTTGTTTCTGATCTGCCTGGCTGTTTCATATCCGTCCATCTCCGGCATCATCATATCCAGCAGCACAATGTCGATCTGCGGATTTGTCTTGAGCTTTTCGAGGGCTTCTTTGCCATCTACAGCCGTTACAATGTTCATTTTTATAGATTCGAGAGCTTTGGATAACGAGAAAATATTTCTCACATCATCATCCACAAGCAACACCGTTTTATTGCTCAGGATCTCGTTCAGCATGCCGAGTTTCTTGTTGCCCGATAGGCCAACATCCGGTTTTTTCTTCTCTTCTACCAGGTGAAGGAACAACGACACTTCATCGAGCATGCGCTGATAGGAATGGGCCGTTTTTACCACGATCGAGTCGGCATATTGTTTAATACGCTGCTCCTCGGAAAGCGACAGGCTTTTGCCTGTAAAGATGATGATCGGCAACTTTTCGAAGCCTGGATTTTTCTTCGCTTCCTCAAGCAGTTGGTACGACTTGAGGTCCGGTATGCCCATATCGAGAATCACACAGTTGATCTCTTCCTTTTTCAGGGCCGACACGCTGTCGTTGATGTTGCTCTGCACTTCGGTGGCTATATTAAACGTTTCGAGGAAGTATGCCAGTGCCTTGGCGTGTTTTGGATTGTCTTCCACGATGAGCACCTTGCGTGAATCGCCACTCATAACGTACTCAATTTTCTGGAACACCTCCTGCATCTGGTCGTGGGCAAACGGCTTGTTGATAAAGTCAACGGCGCCTTTGGTGAGGCTCTCTTTTTTCACCTGGTACGACGACATCATGTGAACCGGGATATGCCGTGTGTAAGTATCTGCTTTCAGCTCATCCATTACGTCCCAACCGCTTTTCACCGGTAATTGTACATCGAGCAAGATACCAACCGGCAGGTATTTCCTGGCATACACGAGCCCTTCGTCGCCCCGTACCGCCACGATTCCTTTGTAACCCTTTTTATTGGCAAATTGAAGCAGTGATTTGGCAAAATTCGTGTCGTCTTCAATGATCAGAATGACCTTATCACCTTGCTTAATGGCATTACGGTCGTCGCGGATGCTTGCCGGGATTACCGATGCGATGTACTTGTTTTGTTCATCGTCACGCACGTTTTCCTGTTCTCGCCGTGTGCTCATGTCGGTGGTTTCAGGCCCTACAGCAGATAAATCAATGTGTTTTTTCAGCGGAACCCTCAGGATAAATTCACTTCCTTCGCCTACGACACTGTTTACGTAGATATCGCCACCGAGGAGGCGCGTCAATTCACGGCTGATAGACAGGCCCAGGCCGGTACCACCAAATTTTCGTTTGGTAGATCCGTCGGCTTGCTGAAAGGCCTCGAAAATAAGGTGTTGTTTTTCTTTTGGAATACCAATGCCTGTATCTTTCACAATAAAGCAAAGCAGTTCGCTACTAGATTCGCACAACCTGATATCGAAAGTGACCGAGCCTTTGGTTGTAAACTTAAGGGCGTTCGACAACAGATTCTTGATGATCTGTTCAAGCCGAACTTTGTCGGTTACTATCTTCGCTGGTACATCAGGCTGAACGGTAACCTTAAACTCGAGCTGGCGGCTTTTCGCTACCGGCATGAACAAGGAATTCATGTCTTCGGTGATCTCACCAATGCCCACGTCAAGGTATTCCAATTCCATTTTACCGGCTTCAATTTTCGACAAGTCGAGAATCTCGTCGATGAGCCCAAGCAAGCCACTGCCGCTGCTCTGGATAACGCGCGCGTATTCTACCTGATCTTCGCTCAGGTTCTTCTCATTATTTTCCGAAAGCAGCCTGCTTAGTAGCAGGATAGAATTGAGCGGCGTCCGTAACTCGTGCGACATGTTTGCCAGAAATTCTGATTTGTAACGGGTAGATAACTCCAGTTCTTCGGCTTTTTTACGGATCTCGCTGTTGCGTTCTTCGAGCATCAATGTGCGTTCTTCCAACTCCTCGTTGGTTTGCTGTAATTCTTCCTGCTGTACTTTAAGTTCTTCTTCGGAGGCCTGCAACTGCTGCGACTGCGCTTCCAACTCGCTGTTCAGATTTTCCAGTTCGGTATGCTGCGCCTGTAGCTCTTCGGTTTGTGCCTGTGTTTCCTCCAGCAGGTCCTGCAGTTTCACATAACTTAGTGTGGCATTGATGCCAATAGCCATGGCCTCGGCATTTTCTTCCAGGAGTTGCTTTTCCAGCGGCATGATCTCCCGCAGAAATCCGAATTCCATTACAGCAATTGTTTCGCCATCGAATACAAGTGGCACGATGAGTACCGATACCGGCAATGTGCTACCCACCGATGAGCTTACCAAAAAATCGCCCGGAATGTTGCTTACCACCATGATTTCTTTGTTGCGGGCCGCTTGCCCCATCAGCCCTTCGCCAATCGAAAAATGATGCGGCGCATTGGCAATGGCATAAGAAGATGTCAACGTAAAGGATCCGGTACTATTTACGTAGCATGTGGCGATCGGTGCTTCAAGGTAAGCAGTGATACAGCTCAGCAATTTGTGAGTCAGCTGCTTGATGTTACGTTCACCGCGAATCGCATCCGAGATCTTCACAGATCCTTCCTGTATCCAGTTTCTGTTTTCGAGAGTTGTAAACGTTGTTTCCAGTGAAGCGGTCATGTGATTGAGGGCTTTGGAAATGCGTCCCAGATCGTCGTCGGTATCATCGACGCTCCTTACGGCATAGTCGCCTGAGGATATTTTTTGTGTTACATTTTCCATAGCGTTGATACGCCGTGCTGTTTCTTTATACAAGGCTTCCTCTTCTCGTTGACGCGCCAGGCGCTGATCCATATCGCGCTTGATACGGGTATAAGATACGATGGTGATGAGAAGGGAAATGATACCGGTAATAACGAGTAATACGGGCGTAAAGCCTGTGTAGGTCGCCAGGTCTCGCTTTCGCTGCTCCATCAACGTTTCTTCCGACTTTCGGATCCTGCTCATGAGAGTAAATATATTATCTTTGATCTCACGCCCTTTCATGATCTCCCCGTCATCTTCTGCAAACAACGCTGCCCGCTGCGCATCGCTTTCCAGTGTCAGTGCAATGACTTTCTCCATTTGGTTGAAACGCTCGGTGAGCAGTTTACCCAACTGATCAAGGTTTTCCTGCTGAAAAGCATTATCATTGGTAAGCTCTCTTACCTTTTCATAATATCCCCACGTTTCTTTGCGGCTGTCGCGGTAGCGGCTGAGCATATCGGGATTCCGAATGATGACGTAGCCCCGGTGACTCGATTCGGATTCGATAAGAGAATAGGCTACTTTATCGGTATTGAGCATTACCCGGTAAGTGTGATCGACCCAATCGATTGCCTCCACCAAACGCCTGATGCTGGTGTAGGATGCCACGAGGCTGACAAGGAGCAGGAGGCTCGAAATAACGAACACTACCTGTATGCTGCGGATAACGGATGAGGAAGTACTGCTGTTGTGTGGCATAAGGTCTTGTAGCTTAACTATTGGTTTGTTTCAATGGTATAACGAGGATAAAGCTGGCTCCTTCGTGCTCTCTGCTATGCGCGGCGATAAGACCGTTGTGCTTATCCATGATTTTTTTGGCAATGGCAAGGCCGATGCCGGTTCCTTCATATGCTGTGCGGGTGTGTAGCCGCTGAAAAATAATGAATAGTTTATCTATATGCGACTCGTCGAACCCGATCCCATTATCCGACACGACAATACGGCAATACTGACCATTCTCAGATGTAGGGCTATCGATCGCCTTCATATCTACGCGGTCGCAGGTGATGGAAATCACCGGATCCACACCCTCACGCGAAAACTTAAGCGCGTTGCTAATGAGGTTTTGAAATATCTGCCGCATCTGACTCGGCACGGCATCTACCGTACAAAGTTTTTGACAATGAATGACCGCATTTTTCGCAGCTATCAGGTATTCAAAATCCGCCAATACTTCATTCAGGATCTCTTCGAGATCGGTTGGTTGAAACAAAGCCGACACCGAAAGCCTGGAATAATCGAGCAGATCGTTGATGAGCGCCGACATGCGTTCGGAGGAATGGATTGTCCGGTCAAGGTATTTTGCACCTTCTGAATCCGGCTCCACGTATTTTTCGCGAATAATATTGTTAAATGTCTGAATTTTACGAAGCGGCTCTTTCAAATCGTGCGATACAACCCAGGCAAACTGCTGAAGCTCGTGGTTAGAAGTTTCCAATTCTTCATTTTTCTGTAGCAGGTTTTTGGTGCGCTCTTTCACCTTCACTTCCAGAAACTGATTAATCGTTTTTTGTTCGTGGATATCAGTAAATGTCCCCACCCATTTTATAATATGCCCGTCCTGCACAATCGGAATCACACGCATCATGAAATAACGGTAAGTGTTTGATGGCAGGTGCCTGAGCCTCAACTCACAGTTGTATTCTTTCCCCGCTGCAAAACTGGCTTTCCATTCATTACACAAACCTTCGTCATCAGGGTGCACAGCCGGAAACTGGGCCATGGCTGTCGAATAACGGTACCAATGTTCGTTCACATATTCAATGTCGCCTTTTCCGTTGACGGCAAAGGCAATCAGTGGCAGCGATTCCATCACCGAATGCAGTTCTTTAACACGGGCATCAAGATCCTGCTCGGTCTGTTTCCTGATCTCGATCTCTTTCTTCAGATTTTGCTGTATCCGATTCAACTCCCGGTTTTGCTCTGAAAGGCGATAGAATGTCTTTACTTTCAGGAGCATGATATCCGGATCTACCGGCTTGGTGACATAGTCAATACCACCGGAGGTATAGCCTTTGGTGATGAAGCGTTTTTCGGTACTTACCGCCGAAAGAAAAATGATGGGTGTGTCTTTGGCTTTGCTATATCCCAATACCGCTTCGGCTACTTCAAAACCGTCCATGCCTGGCATCTGCACATCGAGTATAATGAGCGCATAGGAGTGATTCAGGATTTTTTTAAGCGCTTCTTCACCCGAAGCAGCCGTATCGACGACAAAGTTATGCAATGTCAGCAGACCTTTAAGAGATATGATATTCTCGGGCTTGTCGTCAACAATCAAAATCATAAACTTCCTGTAACAGTAAAATTCGGACACAAATTAGTCATTCTAAACGACAAAGATTAAAAAGTGACGGTTTTTGCCAGAAAAAAAGGAGGATTTCGCATCTCTACAAAAAATCATGCCAACCACAGCACGGGAAAACCCTGAAACTTTTTAAAACTTCCGGATAACAAAAAACCTCCCGTTGCATGGGAGGTTTTAAGATGAGACATAAATTAAATTTCTCTCATTTTAGTAAGTCGTTTTAAGTTCCACGCGGCGGTTCTGGCTTCGGCCGGAAGCCTTGGCATTATCACCGATCGGCCTTGTTTCGCCATATCCTACAGCCGTCAGGCGTGCCTCCGGAATACCCTTAGAGATCAGGTAGGCCTTAACTGAGTCGGTACGTTTTTGAGACAGTTCCATGTTGTAATCGTCGTTACCAACATTATCGGTATGGCCTTCGATGGTAAGATTGACCGCTTCATTGCGTTTCAGGATATCCACCAGGCCGTCGAGCTGAGCATGTGAAACTGCCTTTAGCTTGGCGCTGTTGGTTTCGAAGAAGATTTTACTTGCAATAACAGCAATTTTCTTCACATCTTCTTTGGCCATTTCCGGGCAACCTTTATTGGCTATTGTCCCTTTGGCATTCGGACAACGGTCGGTAAGATCGGAAACACCATCTCCATCGCTATCCGGACAGCCTTTCAGGGCTATCGGACCGGCAGCATCCGGGCATAAGTCCTCTTCGTTTACGAGGCCGTCTTTGTCATTGTCCAACGGACAACCTGTGGCATCTACTTTATAATTTGGTTTGGTATCAGGGCATTTATCGTCTATATCAGCCACCCCATCCTGATCGGCATCAGCACATCCTTTAAGAGCAAGCGTCCCTGCAATGTCGGGGCACCGGTCTTCTTTATCCGCAATGCCGTCGCCGTCTTTATCCGGGCATCCTTTAAGCGCTGCAAGTCCTGCCACATCCGGGCAGTCGTCGATATAGTCGGCTACGCCGTCGTAGTCGCGATCAAGCGGGCATCCATTCTTATCAACAGCAACTCCGGGAGGCGTGCCAGGACATTTATCATTGCGGTCGGAAATGCCGTCCTTGTCTTCATCTTTTTTCTTACCGAGATTGAACGTAAGGCCAGCTGTATGGTACAAATAACCATCATTATAGTCTTTAACATCGCCATCAATATCGTCGGCAGTCGTGTACATAAACGATTCCTGGAGCTGAAGAGAGATGACCGGAGTAATACGGATATTCAAGCCTCCGCCAAAGGAAGGCAGGGCATAATCGTAACGCTCGTCTTTCACTGATTGATATTTTTCATGCATGATCACCCCGGCACCCGCATACAGATATGGACGCAATACATAACGGTCGCTAAGGATATTGTAGCGTAATACAAGGTTGGCTGTATTAAGCCTGATTAAAAAATGGTTGTTATCATTGGGTGGCGACCATGGAGAAAGTGGCTCCACATTACCGAGTTCGCCGCGTGTTAAAAACAGAGATGCATCAAAATGTTTCCCCAGGTATCGCGATACAGAAACGCTGGCGAAGCCGTATGCCGCCTGATCGGTGGCGTAAAAATTCTGTCCTCTGTCGCCGTTATATTGTGTGAGGCCTCCGTGAAAACCGATATTCCATTTTCGATCGCTGGTTTGCGAGTAAGAAGTGGCCGCAAGCAACAGGGCAGCACACCACATAGTAATTTTTTTCATAGGCTGATTTGTTTTAGTTACCGCTTTAAATCCAACCCAATGCCATCGAAATCGAAAAATTGCCTACTGTTTTACGTGAAAAGTGTGTGTTTTTTGGACAAGTGAGGAATGGATTACACACCAGTCACAAATCATCGTGCCTCAGGCATCCTGTTTTTTCATGTGCCATATAATGCTACCGCAGTATTTTGTATTTTTATGGACAAAGCGGTTATGCGATCGTTCTCAACCGATAACAGGCTCATAGAATTTATTTTTTACGGAAACTACTTTTATGGTCTCTGTACCGTTGCCTTGTGTATAGAATCAAGCCTGCAACAATCGCTACCGCTAAACACACCGCTATTTTATTTGCTGGTATTTTGCACCACGGTGATGTATTATACCAAGGCTTATACGACCGACGTATCCGCCGACGCCATTAACAAACGGACGCGCTGGTATGCCCTGCACCGCTCTACCGTAAAAACCAGCCAGTGGCTGATGTTGTTGCTAACGCTGGGGTTGGGATGTGGCATTTTTTGGACCGACTACCAGAACATTTTCAAAGCCGATGTGTGGGAGTGGGCTTTATTGTTGCTGTTTCCCTGCGTGGCTGGCTTGTATTACGGCGTAAACAGCCGATTGTTCGGACGCTATAGCCTGAGAGATAAAGGTTGGCTAAAACCGTTTGTGATCGGCTTTACCTGGGCTGGCTTTGTAACCGTGTATCCGGTACTCTATTATTGCATGAGTCGGGGATTGGCCTACCAACCACCTAACTTGTCGTTGTTTCTTTTTCTGAAGAACTTCATCTTTATCACCATTCTCTGCATCATGTTCGACATTAAAGATTACGCATCCGACTATCATCAACATGTCAATACGTTTGTCGTAAAGTTGGGACTGAGGCGAACTATCTTTTACGTTTTGCTCCCCATCACCCTCCTAAGCCTTGTTACTTTTGTTATTTTTGTGCTTTATGAACATCTCTACCCTCTGCGCATCTTACTCAATACGATTCCTATCATTTTACTGTTTTTCGTAGGTTACTCCATGCGACTGAGACGCAGCACGCTGTACTATTTAGTCGTCGTGGATGGCATGATGCTGGTAAAAGCGGCTTTCGGCATACTCGCCATGCTATTATCCTACTCTGCGTAAAACAGCTCTTCAAGATTTTTTGATTCCGCATCACTGAACATGCGCGACTGGATCAGGAAGCGTTTTCCGCGCGGGATCTCGAGCGAAAAACTGGCGCCCCTGCCGTTTACTACATCCAGGGTTAACTGGGTGTGTTTCCAGTATGCAAATTGATCGCTACTCATCCAGAAAGCCACACCGTCAATATAACCTAAACCCACATCATTCGAACCGATACGAAAATCGTCTTTTTGAAAGCACATTGGCGATGACCCATCACAACAGCCGCCGCTCTGGTGAAAAAGTAAATCGCCAAACTCTGCACGGAGTTCTGCAATCAATGCAAGGGCTTCCGGCGTTGCCTGGATACGTTTGGTTTTCATCTATACTGTGTTAACGAATTATTTAAAAAACAAAAGGCGGAGCCTGTCAAATCGGCTCCGCCTGCCCGGATCTAACTACTAAAAAAATCCGAGTTTATTTTTATCGTAAGAAATGAGCATATTTTTCGTTTGACGGTAATGCTCGAGCATCATTTTATGGGTTTCGCGGCCAAAGCCCGATTTTTTATAACCCCCAAACGGCGCATGTGCCGGATACGCGTGATAGTTATTTACCCACACACGGCCTGCCTTGATGGCCCGTGGCACCTGGTATAACTCGTGCGCATCGCGTGTCCAAACGCCGGCACCTAACCCGTAAAGGGTATCATTGGCAATCTCGATGGCTTCTTCAGTTGTTTTGAAAGTTGTAACACAAACTACAGGCCCAAAGATCTCTTCCTGGAAAATGCGCATCTTGTTATGTCCCTTGAAAATGGTAGGCTGAATGTAGTAACCTCCGCTCAATTCATCGGGCAGCATATTGGCTTTACCGCCGGCGAGCACTTCAGCGCCTTCTTCTTCGCCTATTTTCAGGTAAGAAAGAATTTTTTCATATTGATCACTGGAAGCCTGTGCACCCATCATCACCGTACCGTCGAGCGGATGACCGGTTTTAATGGCCTTGGTTCGTTCGATGACGCGTTTCATGAACTTGTCGTAAATTTTTTCGTGAACCAGGATACGCGACGGGCAAGTGCAAATTTCGCCCTGATTCAGTGCAAACATCACGGCGCCTTCTACTGCCTTGTCGAAAAACGCATCGTCGGCATCACCAACAGATTCAAAGAAAATATTGGGCGACTTTCCGCCCAGTTCCATGGTAGCCGGGATGATATTCTCTGATGCATATTGCAGGATTAGGCGGCCGGTAGTCGTTTCTCCGGTAAATGAGATTTTAGCAATGCGCGGCGACGTGGCCAGGGGCTTTCCGGCTTCGAGCCCAAAGCCCGTTACTACGTTTAATACACCAGGCGGCAACAGATGCCCAATGAGTTCCATCAATACCATGATGGACGTTGGCGTTTGCTCCGCCGGTTTTACCACAGTGCAACATCCGGCTGCCAAGGCGGGAGCAATTTTCCAGGTGGCCATCAGCAACGGAAAATTCCAGGGGATGATTTGGCCAACCACACCCAGCGGTTCGTGCAGGTTAATGCTCACCGTATTTTCATCGTGTTCGGAGATAGTGCCTTCCTCGGCGCGCAGCACACCGGCGAAATACCGAAAATGATCGATCACCAAAGGAAGGTCGGCAGCGCGCGTTTCACGAATAGCTTTACCGTTATCGAGTGTTTCGACAACCGCTAAATATTCAAGATTGTCCTCGATCACCTGGGCAATTTTCAATAGAATATTGCTTCTTACCGAAGCCGCCGTTTTGCTCCAGGTTGGAAAAGCAGCGTGCGCCGCGTCGAGAGCCAGCTCGATGTCGGCTTTGGTAGAGCGGGCCGCTTTGGTAAATACCTTACCGTCCACCGGCGAAATATTATCGAAATATTTCCCATCTGCCGGTGGAATAAACTTGCCTCCGATGTAGTTATCATACTTGTCTTTAAAGACTGGCTTTTGTGCTAGTTGTGTCATGATCTTTGTGTTTTAGAAGTTAGTTAAGGCAAGTAAATAAATTATGAAAGCTGGTGGTTAGCACAAAAGCGTCAATAAATAGCAGGAAGATTTCATTGTGATTTTTTTATAGCATCCATCAGGCAGCTATAGCACAATTCGTTCAAATTACCGAACCCATAGGGCATTTCGCCTCATTCCATTGGTTTTATTATTGCTTTTTAATAAGTTTGTTAGAAGTGCTTTTTTGAGTTGGGAATACCTTTATCAGCAAGTCCTATGAACAGCAAACATTCCTTACAATCGGTGGCCCTTTCGGACCAGCATCGTTTACAAACACTTGTGGAACACAAAACAGCTTATACGCTGAATGCCTGCGAGCTGAATGTGTTTGAAACGCATGCCGCTTCCTACCTGGTGCCGCTTACATTTAATGACTTTGTGATAACGAGCATGTTGCGTGGCAAAAAGGTGATGCATTTGTTCGACCGCGAAGGTTTCGATTACCTGCCCGGCGAATCGGTTATTGTACCTGCCAATACAACCATGCGCATCGATTTTCCGGAAGCAGACATGCATAATCCTACACAATGCACTGCACTGGCTATCGATGGCGAACATATCCAAAAAACAGTACACTACCTCAACGAAAATTTTCCCCGTGAATTCGGGCACAACGAATGGCGGCTCGATTACAACCAATACCACTTTTATAATAATGAAGAGATCGCTTTGCTCATCAATAAACTGATATCGGTATGCACTGCCGGCTCTGCCGGAAAAGATGTGCTGGCTGATCTGGCGGTGAAAGAACTGCTGTTCAGGATCATGCAGGTGCAGAACCTCAACCATGGGCAAGGGCATTATCATAACGAACACACCAATAATCCGCTAGCGTATATCATTGCTTACATTCGCCAGAACATCTCCGGAACAATTAGCATCGAGCAGCTTAGCGGCAAAGCCTACATGAGTAAGTCCACTTTTTACCGGGCTTTCAAACGGGAACTCGGTTTGAGCCCTATTGAATTTATTCTGCAGGAAAAAATAAACATGGCCAAGAAACTGCTGTTGGAGTCGAACGCCAAAATCGCTGCCATTAGTGCCGAAACAGGCTTCCAGGATGTAAATTACTTCATCCGGCTGTTTCGGAAAATGGAAGGCATCACACCCAAACAATACCGTCTCAATCATTTATCCACCAAAAAAGAGTATTACCAATGATACGATCTCTCTTTATCCAAACCCCTTCCTTGCATACACACTATCTTGAGTGCGGTGACCCATCGAAAGACCTTGTCGTGCTGCTGCATGGTAATGTTTCCTCCTCCACTTTTTTCAAACCATTTATGGAGCAACTCGGCAGCGCATATCATTACGTTGCGCCCGACATGCGTGGCTACGGTGATTCAGAAACCAAACCGGTCAACGCGACCCGTGGATTGAAAGATTTTTCAGAAGACCTCTATCATTTCATCCAATGCCTGAACACTTCCGGCAAAAAAGTTCACCTGTTCGGTTGGTCGTTGGGCGGTGGCGTAATGCTTCAATTAGCCTGCGACCACCCTGCGCTACCAAGCTCTATTATCCTCGAGTCGCCCATGTCGCCCTTTGGCTTTGGAGGTTCTGTCAACAGTGGCATCGAACTGAAGGCCAGCGATCCCGACTTTTCCGGCAGCGGCGGCGGGGCCGTCAATCCGGCTTTTGTTGACAGCATTCGCACCCACGACGGTAGGTTGCCATCCATGCAGCCGGAAGGCATGAAAGCAAGCCCACAATTCTATTGCCGCTCTACCATGAACGGCTTGTACTTTTACATGAAAGACGGCCAAACCTTAGTGCAACGTGGCATGATTGATCAACTGCATGAAGACCTTTTCACTGAAGCGATGTTCAAAACCAAACTTGGCGATGCTAACTATCCCGGCAATGCGCAGGCCAGCACGCACTGGCCAGGAATGGCGCCAGGCGATACAGGCGTGAACAATGCTATTTCTGCCAAATATTGCAATCTCAGTACGTTCGCCGATAGCCAATGCAAAGCCCCAGTGTTTTGGATCCGCGGCGCAGAAGACCTCATCGTGTCTGATACCTCTCTGCTCGATGTGAATAACCTGGGAAAAATGAATGTGATACCAGGCTGGCCCGGTAACGATACACACCCGCCCCAACCCATGGTAAGCCAGATGCGCGCCCTGCTCGATGCTTACAGACAACAAGGCGGCTCCTATGAAGAACTGGTGCTCCCTCAATGCGGTCATTCGCCGCACATCGAACTCCCTCAGTTGGTTCGCGAACGTTTCCTGGCATTCATCGGGCATGCTTAACGGGTAAACGCCGCCGGATTCCAGCGCTTTTTACCTATCTTTATGGCATGCAAAAAATACTCATTACCGGCTCTAACGGCTTACTTGGCCAAAAACTTGTTTATAAACTAAAAAACAAACCCGGCATTACCTGCATAGCCACTGCTCGCGGCGAAAACCGCTTGGTAAGCCAACATGGCTATGAGTATGCAGCCCTCGATATTACCGATTACCAACAGGTAGAAGCCGTGTTTACGCAGTACAAGCCCGATGTGGTTATCAACACTGCTGCGATGACCAACGTGGACGCCTGTGAAACAGACCGCCACCATTGCTGGCTGCTCAACGTAACCGCTGTAGAAAACCAGGTAAAGGTTTTGGAAGCGATGCAAACAGCGGATGCGTCTTACAAACCCCAATTCATTCACCTATCTACCGATTTCCTGTTCGATGGCACACACGGGCCGCTCGACGAACAAGCAGAACGCAAGCCTTTGAGCTATTATGGCGAAAGCAAGCTGGCAGCCGAACAGGCCGTGGAAACGTCGCGCCTTCATTGGGCTATTGCCCGCACGGTATTAGTTTACGGCATTGTGGATAACATGAGCCGCAGTAACATTGTTCTTTGGGTAAAACAAAACCTGGAACAGGGAAAGAACATCAACGTGGTGGACGATCAGTTCCGCACGCCCACGCTGGCCGAAGACCTGGCAGATGGCTGCATCCTGATCGCAGAAAAGAAAGCGCAGGGCATCTTCAACATTTCCGGTAGCGATTTTTTAAGTATCCTGGAAGTGGCCAACCTTGTAGCTGACTATTACAAGCTCGATAAGTCACTCATTAAACCCGCCAAATCGGAAGACATCAAGCAACCTGCAAAACGCCCACCCATCACAGGGTTCATCATCGATAAAGCTAAACGCGAACTCGGCTACAACCCGCATAGCTTTGTGGAAGGCATCCGTTTCCTGGAAGAGCAACTGAAACACATGACGAAATAGTCTGTGATCTGAAACGCTGTTGACAAAAATTAAAACAGTTTTTTAGGTGATTTACTACTGATCACAGCTTACCATTTGCATTTGCAGCTCGGCGACATGTGCACGGTAGCATTTGGCATCTGGCTTTTGAGGTTGGTTTGGGTTTCCTCGCTGATCAGGATGTTACGAAGGTCGATCACTTTGAGTACCTTAAGACCGCCAAGCGTGGAAGGATACTCCTCAAAACTATTACTCCATAAATCGAGAATCTCCAATTTGTCGAGGTTGCCGATCTGCGGCGGCAGGTATTGCAGGTCGTTTTGATTGAGGTTCAGGTAAACCAGTTTTTTAAGTTGTCCGATTTCTTTCGGCAAGGTTTTCAGCCCTGTTTTGCTACAGGCAAAATATTGAAGATCGCTTAACACAGAAATACTATCGGGCAATTCGCTGATGCTGTTCTTGCTGATATCGAGGTACTGAAGTTTGGTAAGCTGAAGGATCTCTGCGGGGAAGGCTTTTAAGTGCTGTTTGCGCAACACCAGCTTAACCACGTTAGCAGGTTCTTTTAAGGCTTCCTGTAAATTGGTATAAGTGGGCGCCGCCGCCAGCGACAGCGAATCGAGAAGTTGAGCCCTGGAAACAGAGGTCAGGAAAACCAGGACGAACGTAGCAAGGGTGCATTTGAAAAAAGCGGAAACGCGGTTTATTTGCATAAATCAGGCAGTTAAGATGGCCTTACAGGCAACTTTATCGCCGGCCAATGCCAGCTTAAGCTCTTCTAAGTTAGCAAATTTTTCTTCATTCCTGATCCATTTAACAAATTCTACCTTTAAGACCGCATCGTATATTTCCCGGTCGAAGTCGAAAATATTCACTTCCACCTTTATCCGCTGGTCGGAATCTGTTGTAGGATTGCGCCCCACATTGAGCATGCCGGCAAACGTTTCCTGCCCCAGGGTAACCCTTACAGCATAAACCCCAATCTTCGGCAGCAATTTATCGGTATCGCCTACCTGGATGTTGGCAGTAGGATAGCCAATGGTTCGACCAAGTTGTTTGCCTTTGACAACTTTGCCCGTTACAAAAAAAGAATATCCCAAAAATGCCTGAGCTGTTTCCACGTCTCCTTCTTCTACCGCGCGCCGGATACGGGTACTGCTAATGTTAAGCTGATTTACTTCCTGAGCCGGAATTTCCTCTACCTGAAAGCCATAAGTGCCACTAAGTTCCCGAAGGGTATCGATATTTCCTTCGCGGTTGGCACCAAAGCGGTGATCGTAACCGATAACCAGTTGTTTGGTATGCAAGCCCTTAACGATGATTTCAGACACATACTCTACGGCATGCATTTGAGAAAATTCCCTGGTAAACGGAAACACAAGAACATGGTCGATGCCGAATTGTTCCAGCAAACGGCATTTTTCGTCGGTTGTGGTGATCAGCCGCAGGTCGGTTTGCTCCGGAAACAATACTTTGCGGGGATGCGGATCGAAAGTAAACAGTACCGTTTGCCCGCCCTCCTGGGCTTTGATATCATTGAGGCGCCTGATGATCTTTTGATGACCGAGGTGTACACCGTCGAACGTTCCTATGGTTACAATGGAGCGTTCAACATCTTTCAGGCCTGATATATGGCGGTGTACCTGCACAAAAATTTGAGGTGCAAAGATAGAAATTTCTACGGATTGCCGTGAGCCGTCCTTGTTTTTTGGGCGTGCCCTGCGTCAGCTGCGCGAACCCCCAACAGGCCGCCGGAAGACCAGATTTTTTTTCAATCTTCCGGATTTGGTTCCTCACTGCGCAGAAATCTCACCGATCCTTACGCAGAACAGCTTGCGCCAGGGATCGTCGCGTAAATCGCCCGTGCTGTTCTTCGCGCGGGCATTGAAGCAAAGAGCCCGCCCGGGCGCCCGAAAAATAATGATCTGTGTTTTCGGCAAAAAGTGGAAGAAGAGACAAAGATCCTGTCGCGCTGCCTGGTCGCAGCGATCAGAACACCTTCACACTACCATTTTTAATAATGTAGTCCACACCGTTGATGTTAAACTTCTTCCCGGTGGATTGCTTCATGAGGTTGGTAATATCCTGCTCAATGGTATGCAATGAACCCTTGGTTTTATAGGCAATATTCAGGTAATCTTCATTGATCTCCATGCCTTCGTAAACACCACATAGAATTACGTGCACAGGCACTTTTACGCGTGCCAGCATTTTAATGTCGCGGGCTTTGGCCCAGTTATCTGCAATTAGCACAACGTCATCTACTTTACCGCTTTTATTCAGTCCATACAAAATAGCCTCGATCACATTTTCTGGTGCGTCGCCACCCTGCCCTTTTTTGATGGTAAGCTCCATGGTGGCGATCAGTTCTTCCATGTTACGTGCTTTGCAATGGTAAACGCCGCCTGTAGCGCCTATTTTCTTGTCATCGTCGCGCTTATGATCGCCGTCGTTGAAAAACACAAAATGCTGGCTCACGGTATCTTTCAGGAAATGCAACTTCTGCCAGGTACTTATCTGCTGTCCATAGGGATACATGCTACCCGTGAGATCGGCTACAATAAGACGATTGTGCCACTCCTTCTCATGTTTTTTCAGCACGTTGTAAACGACCTGGTTGGCGGTATCAGCTATTTTGGGCTGTAGGTCGGCCTCGGCGTCGGAGGTACGGCTCTCAAACGCAAAATTTCCTTTCTTGTCGTACACTTTATAGTAACCATTCAGGTTCCCCTTTTTGTAATTCCCCTCAGCTTTCACATTACCATTGGGATAGTACGAAAGCTCCAGGCCATCCTTGACCCCGGCTTTAAAGTTTTCGAAAAAATCCTTTTTGCATTTCCGGGAATAATAAACTGACGGCCCATCCAGTAATCCATTTTTGTAATACGACTCCTGCTCCACGCAATCGGGTTCATCAAACCATTTAATTTCCAACCCTTCTTTTTTGCCATTTTTGTAGATCACTTCCTCCCGCAAATCACCATTGGGCCAAAATTCTTTCCAAACCCCTTGCCGGAGGCTGTCCTTATCAACAACATTGATGGTATCGTGATCGAGAACTTTATAGCTCAGCATTGACTGGCTCCTGCCGTTAAAGAGGCAGAAGAGAATAAAGATGCTTATCAGAACTACTTTTTTCAGTGTATTAACCTGGTTATGCCGGCATCGCCCGCGGGTATTTTTGAGTGCGCAATGTCGTCATATTTTCCGAGCTATTCCGTTTTTTGCGACTCTAAAATACCAATGTGCAACATGCAGAAAAGTCCCGCTCTGTAACTGTTACTTACAGACCAGGCCGGGTGTTTGCAACATAAATTTAAACAGCCTCTTAAAATTGATTAAATTTGTGCGTATTATCAAATTATTATGCTAGAAAAAATAAACAACCTGCTATCGGAAGTAGATGCATTTGCAGCGCAGAGCAAAGAGCAGGTAGAAGAATACCGCATTAAGTGGCTAAGCAAAAAAGGACAGATCACTGCCCTGTTCGATGATTTCAAAACAGTAGCTCCGGAGGTAAAACGCGAAATGGGTCAAAAACTCAATGAACTCCGGAACAAGGCACAGGAAAAGATCAACGAACTGAAAGAAAAATTTGATAAAACATCCGAAAAAGAAGGCGCTGCCGGACTTGACCTCACCGTGCCATCAGACCCTTCTATTCACGCCGGTTCAAGGCATCCCTTGTCGTTGGTAAAAAACCAGATCATCGATGTATTTTCCCGCATTGGCTTTACAGTGAGTGATGGCCGCGAGATCGAAGATGACTGGCACAACTTTACGGCACTCAACACCCCGGAAAACCATCCCGCCCGCGACATGCAGGATACATTTTATGTAGCGCTTAACCCAGAAATGGTATTGCGTACGCAAACTTCATCGGTGCAGGTACACATCATGGAAAACCAAAAGCCTCCGATCCGTACCATTTCTCCGGGCAGGGTGTACCGCAACGAAGCCATCAGCGCACGCGCCCATTGCCAGTTTCACCAGGTCGAGGGATTATATATCGACGAGCGTGTATCGTTTGCCGATTTGAAACAAACCCTTAACTTCTTTGCCAAAGAACTGTTTGGCACCGACACGAAGATTCGAATGCGCCCAAGCTATTTCCCGTTTACGGAACCGAGCGCCGAAGTAGATATCAGTTGCACCATTTGCAAAGGCGAAGGCTGTAATGTATGTAAACACACCGGCTGGGTCGAGATCCTGGGCTGCGGCATGGTGGATCCTCAGGTACTCGAAAATTGCGGCATCGATAGCAAAAAATTCAGTGGTTTCGCTTTTGGGATGGGTATCGAACGTATTACCATGCTGAAATACCGGGTAAAAGACCTGCGCCTGTTCTTTGAGAACGACGTGCGTTTCCTGAATCAATTTGCCGGAGAATAAGAATGGAAAAAAGCTCGCGCCGGGAAATGATATTGGGCATGCTCCAAAGCGAGCCAGGCGACCTTTTCCTGAACTACGCGCTGGCAATGGAAGATCTTGCTACCAACGACTTCGAAGCTGCCGAGGCGCAATTCCAGAAAACGCTGAGCCTCGATCCTTCCTATCTGCCTTGCTTTTACCAGCTCGGACAGGTTTGGGAAAAACTCGGTGATACAGGCAAGGCTCTCGGTTTTTATAAACAGGGGCTCGAACTGGCCAAAACACAACACAATCGCAAAGCCCAGGGCGAACTCAGCGAGGCTATCTGGATGCTCGAAGACGAATAAGGACCAGATTTAGCGCTGGGTTTTCCAGGAAAATGTAGTCCTATTGCCCACCTTATCACTTACCTCCAACCGGATTTCGAGCGCGCCTGATGGCGTTTCTTCATCCACTTCATAAAAAATGGCCGACGATTTGGCGTCGTACTCAGCTATCTGCCAGGTATCATTGATATAAAGATGATACTCGCCTATGCCGCTAAGCGCGTCGCTCACTTTGAACACGAGCCGTTGGTACCCCTTCAGGGTAGCTGGCTTGGTTTTGCTATAACCGTAAGTTACAATTGGCGGCAAACTATCTACCGCATAAGCAAAATGCCCCAGCGCTTTAGGCTCAGCATGCAGCCATCCGTTTTCATAAGTAGCGGGCATTGCGTCGCCATTTACCAGCATCACCATTTTGCTTTCGCTGCCAACAGGCGCCTTGCCAATCCATAGCCTGAGATCAAAAGGCTTGAGCAGTTTTTCTTGCTTGCTGCCGATGTCAACACCATTGGCCGGAATAAATTTATCCGCTTTCAAGGGATAAACGGAGGCATTGGAGGCAAGTGCCCCTTTTGGAATAAAAAGGCGTACCGTGTTAAGCTCTAAGTTGAAATCGCTGTTGCAGAATGCATTGATACCACTGCCTGCTTTTGCATATCCCTTTACAGCTTGCGCCTTCACATAAAACACAAGACTTGTGGTGTTTCCTTTTTCATCGATGGCCGTCAGCTCCACCACATGCCGCAGCGTGTCGGGCAATTCGATTTTACCTCCATTGAGCAGGGTTTTGTAGATGCCAATATCGTAGCACAAGGGTGCAAAACACTTCTGGTATTTAACCGCCCCTCTTTTTTCACTGAATACATTCACATAACGCGCCTGGTCGAAACTGATATTATCAAGCTGATGATGGTATATCAACTTGCCGTCGAGTTCTATTTTTGCATCGTAAATATTATTGCGGTTGGCACTGCCATTCATCTGATCGTAGCCGGAAAAGGCCAATGCGAACGTATTCTGAGGTAGCACAAAAGTATTGCCTGGCAGGTTCAGCGCATTCTGTTTTGGATTGTAAACAGCGGTTCGCTGAAAGCTCACGGCATTGCTATCGGCCGTGTTATAGACAGCTACCTGGGAGATCACTGGCTTTACATCGTCTTTTATATCATAAAGCAACAACGGATTTATAGGAATTTCGGTTTTTTCGTTTCGCACCTCAAAATGCAGGTGCGGGCCAGTAGAACTACCGCTGTTGCCAGTATAGCCAATCACCTCGCCTTTTTTAACAGGTAGCTCGCCGGGTTTGGGAAACAATTCGATCTCGTTCTTTTGCTGGGCACGCTGCTGTTGCCTGGTATAAACGTTGACTTTGTCCGCGTATTTTTTCTGGTGTGCATACACAGTAACGTAACCGTTAGGATGGGTAACGTACAACACCCTGCCGTATCCGCCGCTGCTGATTTTGATACGGCTCACGTACCCATCGGCCACACACCTGATGGGTAAATTAGCGGTTGGATCCGTGCTAAAATCCAATCCGGCATGAAAATGATTCGGTCTCAGCTCGGCATAATTGCCAGTTACCAAAGGATTCCGGTCGAGCGGAAAGGCAAATCCCAAACCGTTAGACTGTGCGGAAAGAACAACAGGAAGGAATCCGGAAACCAAAAGCAACGATCTGAATTTTTGCATTATGGGTGTATTAATTCTCTGTAACTTAATTAACAGAGCACTGTTGATGTAAAGTTAAGTAACTGAATAAAACACATTTATCAATAGGCTACTTTTAACGAACAACAAACTGTTTATTGTAATGAATGTAGAGAACATCAAATCGGAATTACAGCAAGTACTGGATAGCGACGTAGCGCTACGCAAGGAGTACAACGTAATTAAACGTTCCTTAAGTGATTACCGCAATCAGCTCATCGAACGCGACGAAGACTGCAAACGACTGCAGGTTTCGATTGACGTGTTGAATACAAAGCTCATGGTAATGGAGCGCGACAACCTCAACCTGAAAGGCGAGGTGAGTTCTTTTAAGGAGCTGCGCAATACCATCCGCGAACAGTTACAGGAAAAACAGGACGAGATCGACGCGCTATTGTCGAAAACCGATGAACTGAATGCCCAGCTTGCAACAATATCATCTGACTACGAATCGCAGATGAGCGAATTACAGGCTGCTTCTCAATCCGATATTTCGATACTACGCGAAACCTACGAAACACAGCTTCATGAACTGCGCACCAGCTCGTCTTACCAACAAAGCGGTCTTCGCAGTGAATTGGAGCAACGCATTGCCGAGCTTACCCAGAAATACGAAACTACTCATACTGAAACGGTAACAGCATACGAAAGCAAAATAGCCGGCCTCACAGAAAGTTACGAACAGCAACTAGAAAACCTCAGGCTGGAAGCCGAACAACGCGTTTCGTCACTCTCCAACTCAGGTGCAGAATCCATTACGGCCATCACTCAGGAATACGAACTGAAGATAAGCGGCCTCACCTACCAATGGCAGGAAGAAAAAACAGCCCTGATAGCGGCACACGAAAGCCAGGTGACCGCTATGAGCGAAACATTCGGCAGCAATAAGGAGGAACTTGTTAATAACTACGAATCTCAAATTGCCCAACTCAAAGCCGAACTATCCAGCAACCAGGAAAGCTATGAAAATAACCTGGCACAACGTATCGCTTCCCTTACTGGCTCTTTTGAAGAAAAAGAACAGGCGTTTCATGCCTCTTTCGAGCAACGCCTGGCTGCTATTCAGGAAGAATCGGTAACTCTCACCAATCAACTGATTGCCGAATACGACGAAAAACTGTCCAACACAGTTATTCACTCCACGTCTCAAAACTCGAAATTATCAGAAGAACTTCAGGACCTGTCGGCGAAAAATGAAGCACTTCAATCAGGCATGAGTGAACTGGAAAATACGGTAGCCACTCAAAACAGCCAGATCGAAAATCTACACAATAGCCTAAACGAAAAAACAACCGAACTTTCGCGCCAAACCGAGCGTTACGATTCATTATCGGCAGAATTCGAAAATTACAAAGCAGCCCAGCTTTCAAGTCTCGATGAACAAATCCTGGGTCTGAATGCTAAAGTTATTGATTTGGAGGCAGGCATGGCTGCTCAGGAAGTGCAGATTTCGGAACTGAATGCGACCATTGCATCAAAAACCGCCGAGTTTGAAGCCCTCAACAGTGCGCACACTGTCCTGCAGGAACAATTTCAGGGGCTTAACAGTACGTTTGATGGCGAAAAATCCAATTTCGACCAGTTTATCAACGAACTTTCTGCCAGTCATAACAAAGCCCTTGAACACAAAGACATCGAATTTTCGAAATTATTGGCCGAAAATGGCTCGCTGATTGCTGAAATCGACGGTATGGCCGGCCAACTGGAAGCTGCCGAACAACAATTAGCATTGGTAAATACTGAGTTAACAGAACTCAAAAGCGTGTCGGAAGGACGTGTAGAAGACCTCAAAGATACCCTTAACGCCAAAAATTTTGAGATCACGACGCTAACAGCAAATAATACGGCCTTACAGGCGGAACTCGAACTGCTGAAGTCTGAAATGGAAAGCCTGCGCCAGGAACTTACCAGCTCCAGCCATGCAAATGAGGCACTGGCGCAACTCCGGTTGGAAGCCGATGCTCTTCAGGCTCAGAAAGAAAGCCTCGAATTACAATTGGCGGCAATGAGCGAAACCGTTGCCTTATTGCAGCACGATATGTCGAAACTCAACGAGTCGATTGCCGGCTACGAAGAAGAAATTTTCAACCTTAAATCGCAGGCCAAAACTGAGGAGCAAGAGGCGTTTATCGACCGCCTTTTCAAACAAATCGACCTGCTGAGCGACGAACGCCTGACCTTATTAAATGAAAAAGAAGAAATGGCGAATCAGTTGCTGAAAATGACGGAAACCGTTTCTGGCATTTCCCAATACGTTGATTCTCAAAATATTGACACAAAGGAATTGGATAATCACCGGAGAAATGTTATTTTAGCGTCTAATTCAGGAAATGCCGGATCGGAAAAAGCCGGCATGAAAAAACAAATTAACGAGTTGGTGCGTGAAATTGATAAATGTATAGCTCTGTTGAGTGCTTAACTGAAATTTAGCTTTGTTTAATGAGCGACGTAAGTGTTAAAGTGGAAATTGCAGGCGGATTATATCCCCTGAAAGTGAAGAGTGAGGATGAAAAAAACGTTAAACAGGCAGTAGAACTTATCAATCGGAAAATTTCGGAGTTCGAAAGGACTTACGGAGTAAAAGATAAAAAAGATATTTTGGCGATGGTAGCCCTGCAATTGGTTTCAGAATTGCAAAAGGAAAAACTAACCGCCGAAAAAGAGCTAAGCACTCTAAAACATGTGTTGGCCGATGTAGAACAAATGCTTGTGAAACATCAGTCGGACATTAAGGACACAGAAGAGTAGTATTTTAAAAGCTCCGGAACAGGAGTTCTCATTGACGCACAGGCAGTCTGATCCTTTTTCAGGCAGTTTGTGCGTTTTTTATTGATCGGTAACCGGATAGCCGCCCCGGATGCAGATTGATTACACAGTATAAACCCCGCGCGGCAAAACATAATTATATGACTATTTTATCTATTATATTCATTGTAGTGGCCCTGATCGGTGGCGTCGTCGCCGGTTTCGTTATGGCCAATTCGAGGCTCAATAAATCGAGCGTACTCGAAAAAGAAAACCTCATCAAACAGGCCGAAGTAAAAGCCGAAAGCATGAAGCAGGAGAAGATCCTGCAAGCCAAAGAAAAGTTCCTGCAACTGAAAGCCGAACACGACAAAGCCGTAAACGAAAGAAATCAGCACCTGACCCAATTGGAAAACAAAGCCAAGCAAAAAGATGCGGAATTGGCAAAAAAAGTAGAGGAACTGGCAAAAAAAGACAAAGACCTCGAAAACCAGAAAAACAACCTCAACAACCAGGTCGAGCTTTACAAAAAACGCAACGAAGAGATTGAAAAATCGCACCGCAAGCAGGTGGAAATGCTCGAAAAAGTGTCTGGACTGAGCGCCGATGAGGCCAAGGCACAGCTCATTGAAAGCGTGAAAGCCGAAGCCAAAACCGAGGCCATGGCCTTTATCAAAGACACCATGGACGAGGCCCGGATCAATGCCAATAAGGAAGCAAAAAAGATCATTGTACAATCTATTCAACGCCTGGCAACGGAAACAGCCATCGAAAACTCGGTGAGCGTGTTCCACATCGAAAGCGACGAGATCAAAGGCCGTATCATCGGGCGTGAAGGCCGGAACATCCGTGCCCTGGAAGCTGCGACCGGTGTAGAGATCATCGTAGATGATACGCCGGATGCCATCACTCTTTCCTGTTTCGATTCGATCCGTCGCGAGATCTGCCGCCTGTCGCTGCACCAACTCGTAACTGATGGCCGCATTCACCCGGCCCGCATCGAAGAGGTGGTGGAAAAAACGAAAAAGATGATCGACGAGGAAATTGTGGAAACCGGTAAGCGTACCTGCATCGATCTTGGCATTCATGGCTTGCACCCTGAATTGATACGCATGGTGGGGCGCATGAAATACCGTTCTTCTTACGGACAAAACTTATTACAGCATAGCCGTGAGGTAGCTAATCTTTGTGCCATCATGGCCAGCGAAATGGGCTTAAACCCTAAGATTGCCAAGCGCGCCGGTCTGTTGCACGATATCGGCAAGGTGCCAGACGAGGAACCAGAGTTGCCACACGCGATCCTGGGCATGAAACTGGCGGAAAAATACAAAGAGAAACCAGAAGTATGCAATGCCATCGGCGCTCACCACGACGAGATCGAAATGACAACGTTATATGCGCCAATCATCCAGGTGTGCGATGCCATCAGCGGTGCGCGTCCGGGTGCACGCCGTGAAGTAGCCGAACAATACATGAAACGCTTGAAAGACCTCGAAGCCCTGGCTTTAGGCTACAACGGCGTTGAAAAAACCTATGCCATCCAGGCTGGTCGCGAAGTACGTGTACTCGTATCTGCCGAAAAAGTTGACGACAAACAATCGGAACAACTGGCCTTTGATATTTCGCAAAAGATCCAAACCGAAATGACCTATCCCGGCCAGGTAAAAGTAACCGTGATCCGCGAAGTGCGGGCAACGGCTTACGCGAAATAACCTTTTGATCCTTACATACACAAGAACGCCACGCATCTGCGTGGCGTTTTGTATTGCCGGCTAATCGCCGTCAATGAAATTCAACGCTTCTGTGTAGTCTGAATCGACACACGTTAAGATAAATTAGCGATTGCCGGAAGGTGGTTCTTCCGAAATGTGTTATCTTAGCTCTATTCCCGATCACATGTTATGCAAGCGTCATGATGAAAACGATGTTCTTACTCTTCAGTTGCCTGATATCTGCGAGCTGCCTTTACGCAAGCGATATACAATCACGTGCTGCACCGGCGAATGAGCAGCCGCACCTGAAAGAATTTGAGCGGTATTATAAAAACGGCCGCCTCAAAGAAAAAATCATTGTGATTTTTGATAACCAGGGGGACGAAGCACAACGGATTACCGAAACCTACCGGAAAGACGGCAGCCGTAAACAGCGAAACGTCAGCAACGCGTTTCACCTGTTGGAGTTTACCAAATACGACAAGCAAGGAAACATGCTATTCGAACGGGCTTACTGTTATTATTACGATGGAACGCTGGCTTCGGTAGAAACCCGCAAAGCCGACGGCGAGCGGCGGGTATGGACCGCGCCGCCACCAACCTGCGATACAATATACGCTACGCACTGGTAATGAGCGCGACAACGTTATGAAGCAAACACTTTCGCGATACCTGAAAAATCTGGCAATTTCGGCACTTGTGCTTTACTTGCTGATCTGTTTATTGCTCTATCTCTTCCAGGAGAAAGCCTTATTTCATCCGCAGCCACATACTCTGAACAAAACATCGGAGTTCCTGGCAAACAATCCGGATTTCGACACCTTGCCGCTAACTATGCCTGATGGTACAAGAATCAGCATTTACCTCTCCGCCGATAGTTTTCCGGCAAAACGCCCGTTGGTATTATACTTCGGAGGTAATGCCGAAGATGTATCGCACCTCACAGAATACATGCCCTATTTTTCTCCGTACCGCCTGGCCCTTGTAAACTACCGCGGATTCGGACTCAGCCAGGGAGAGCCCTCAGAGCAAACGATGTTCAGCGATGCCATCGAGACATACGATCAGCTCATCAGGCAGCCCGGGATAGACGCCTCTCAGATCATCGTTGTGGGCCGCAGTATCGGAACCGGTGTTGCCACTTACCTATCGTCCAAACGTGCTGTAAAAGCCACGGTGCTGATCACACCTTACGAAAGCATGGCCTCGGTATCCCAGGAACATTACCCTTTTCTGCCAGTAAGTTTACTATTGAAACACCGCTTCGAATCGGCCCGCTACGCCAGGGAGATCAATACGCCCGTTTTGGCCTTGCTGGCCACACATGATCGGGTGATACCACCTGCACATGGCCGGGCACTGATGCACGAGTGGAAAGGACAAAGCCAGTTGGTTGAGATCGATGCCAATCACAACAGCATCATGCAATCGGAAGAAACCTGGCAAGCGATCCGCGACTTTATCAAGGCTAGCCGATAGGCTTTTTGCGGTTCTTCAGGTAAGTGATAAACACCGGGATTGCTGTCACAATTATTAACCCTACCACAATATAGCCAAGGTAGTCTTCTGTTTGCGGGAACCGTTTTCCGAGGAAATAGGCCAGGCTGGCGAAAGAGCCGATCCAGGCCACGGCACCCGCTACATTATACAGCAGGAATAGTTTAAAATCGATACGGATAACACCGGCCAGAATAGGCGCAAAGGTGCGGATAACAGGCAGAAAGCGTCCCATCACAAGGGTTTTGCCCCCATGTTTTTCGTAAAATGCCTTGGTGGTTTCGAGGTGCTTACGGCGGAAGAAGAAGCTATCTTTTTTCTTATACAATGTTTCGCCGGCTTTCCTTCCAAACCAGTAACCGAACATATTGCCCAGCACGGCGGCAACGATCAAAAGTAGTAACAACGGCACAAAACCTACGCCCAATAACTGTGGCTTGGTGGCACACAGCAAACCCGAAATAAAAATCAGTGAATCGCCGGGAAGGAAAAAGCCGATCAGCAGGCCTGTTTCAGCAAATACCACAAAAAGCAACAACCACAAGCCTCCGTAATGGATGATACTTTGCGGGTCGGTGAGTGTTTTGAAGAAGTCGAGCATCCGGCCCCAAAGATACAAGAATAATGTGGATTTGGCGATGAACCGCTAATGAACAGGCAGGTAAGACTGCACCGGGGTTTTTCCCGGTACAGAAACGTGAATACTAACCTCTGACTTGATTTGGAGGATATCGGATGAATAATCCATCTTTGTTATAAATCTAAAACTCCTTCTTTATGAAAAACACACTACCGCGCATGTCCCTGATCATGGCCACTGGCCTGTTATGCTACGCCTGCGACACGAAACAAACGGACCGGCCACAACCTTTGGCCGCAGGTGCAGAAGAAAAAATTAACCTGGTAAATCATCCATTGAGTGAAGAGCAAGGGATATTTCAAATAGAAACCGGTAAAAAAAGCATCCTGATCGATTCAAGCCTTCAGATACCAGCAACCGCCGACAGCATCCGACCAAGTGCGATGCTTACGATGAAGCAGCTTGCTTTGCAACTAAAAGGCGCCGATACCAATAATTACATTCTCGCCCTTAGGATTATATACGGTCTGGATGCTAACAAGCAACGAATGAAACTCTATTACCAGCCGGTTTTTCTGAAACGCGTTACCCCTACCGGCACCAGCCATATTATGTTCGAACCCAAAGAAAGCCCTGATTACTACTATTACAACAGCAACCCAAAAGACACATGTTTTGTGCATGAGCCAAACGTTGCAACAGTGGACTCCGCACGGGCCCGTTATGCCAGGCACGTATTCTTCGAGAAAAAGAACGGCACATTCAGGCCAAATTATGTGGGAACAAGCGATACAAGCGACGTAACATCCTGTGTGTTTCCGTTTGAAGAAATAAAGGAAATGGTTAGCCAGAATGCCAGCAAATACGTGTACATCATTAATTCGGGAGAAGAAATTACGGCCAAAAACAACAAAACCTATCTACGCCACGTGATGATCCTCGGACCAGATATCCTGGATCACAAATTAGATAACATCTTCTTCAGGAAATACGCAAACCTTACACACCTATGTCCTCCTAATTGTACCCAACATTTCTTCGACCTTAAATAATAACTGGCCTTCTTCACTTCATAAAAAAACAATTAAAAAAAGAAATCATGCCAGAAAATCTAATAAAAAACCCAAAAAACGACATCGCAGACGGAAACCCGGACCTTAACGGACTCGCGGCGGAACGAGCGCTGTTTCTCGATAAGCACAAGCTACCAAGCACATCGGGAGACAGCGAAATAGAAGACTGCGAGGGTCATATCAGAATCAATAACGTGCCGCTTAGCTCCTCACTGTATGTCAACATTGCCCGACAAGCACTTTGCAAATTATACAAAGATGCTTGTGCGCTTAAGCTAGATCCATCTGATATCATCGGCCTTAGAGTGATATTGGGCGCAAAAACAGAATTTAGTATGGAGTTGTTCTTTCAGCCTGTAATCCTAACGCTGCAAAGCGAAATCATTGATGCAGAACTTCAATGTCACGGTATATTTGACCTAAGCCGTTCAGGTCAAATACATAGTTACCTCGGCTCGTCTTTCCAGGTAAGCCAGAGCGGCGACTACACTTACCGCTACCAAAAAAACGTTGAAATTAAGCACAACAATGAAGATGGCTGGGGAACCTTTATTCCGGGAAAAGATGTGGAGTCTGTTATTTTTACATTTCAGGAGATCTTTTGTTTTCTGCATGAAATCGGGATGGACACGCTGAAAATTTTCAACTGTGTCCGCAAATTCAATACAATCGGGAAAGGCCTCATCAATAAGCACAGCTTGGTTCTTGCGGAAAATGGACCTGACCCCGATTCCCAACTTAACAGTAAATCATTGGTGTACAGCGAACCTCAGAAGCTATTTAGCGGTGCCTATTCCAATCTTACGCATCTTTGTCCACCGAACTGTTCCAGATTGATCTATGCCCTGGAACGTATTAATTACTAACCTGTAAGCCTCAGAATTTTATATATTTAGTATATAAAATTCTGAGCTATGCCAACCATCGGACAATTCATCTTGGATTTACTTCCACCCATACTGGCAATTTTAATTGGCATGGTAACATTCAGTCGCTTATCGCTTTTGTTCCGCTTCATGCTTTTGCAGGTGCTTGTATTTGTTGTGGTCGATGTGTATGCCGTTTATGTTGCGTCAAAACACGCCAACAACAGCTTTATTTTCAATCTCGGCATGCTGCCGGAGATGGGCCTTTTGTTCCTCGCCGGGCATAGTTATTTCAAAAACCAATTGAGTAAATGGCTCAGCATAGCTGGCTATGCCTGTTTTCTTCTCATCTGGTGCCTCGAGGTGTATGTGCTATCCGGAAAGATGACATTGGCGCGGCATGCTTATATATTCGGTGGAATTGCTCTCACCGCTTTCTATATTATCATTCTTTACCATTACCATCAGCGTGAAGCCGCCGGAAAACATGCCTCCTTAACACTAGCCTGCCTGGGTATTTTCATCTTTTTTGCCGGCATTGTACCATATCTGGCGATGATGTACTTCTTCCAGGCTTTAGACCCTGCACTGAACAAAAGCCTGTATCAGTATATGGTTGTTTTGCCGGGGCACATCCGCTACATATTACTGGCTCTGGCCTTTTTGCTAACGAGATTCCGCTCCTTTACTCTCAAAAGCGTCATGCCATGAACGACCACATTTTTCTCGCTGTCATCTCCTCTACCCTGTTGATCCTTCTGCTGATCGCCATCGTGGTGATTGTGATCGTGATGGCCGGAAAACGCAAAACACAGGACAAACTGCATTACGAACAGGAATTGCGCAAAGCGGAAACCGAAGTAAAAGAACAGGTAATGGGAAACTTTGCCGAAGAGCTGCACGATAACATCGGCCAGTTGCTCACAGCCATGCACATCCAGATCGAAAACCAGAAGCTCGACCATCCGACGCTGGCCGAAGGCCTGCAACCGATCGAATACTACCTGGCCGATGTGACCCGTCAGCTAAAACTGCTGAGTCGGACGCTCAACAACGATTACGTCGGGCAGGTTGGCCTGCTACCGGCACTACAAACCGAAGTGGACCGGCTCAATGCGTTGAGGCGTTGCGCGGTTCACTTTGTATCGCCGCAAGGAAGCAGTAACCTCGACCGCAACGGTGAGCTCATGGTATTTCGCATTTTTCAGGAGATCAGTCAAAATGCCCTGCGCCATGCTGATGCAGCCAACCTTTACCTCGACATCGACACTTCGGGCGAGAGCTTTGCGATGCGCGTGCGTGACGACGGCAAAGGCTTCGACCTGAAACAGATCTCCGAATTGAAAAAAGCATCGGGCCTGATGAACATCCTCCGGCGCGCCAAACTCACCGGCCTCAGCTGTGATATCTCTTCCGAACCCGGCAAAGGCAGTTTGTTTACATTGAAAAAAATACCGACTTTGGTATAAAACAAATCCCCTGATTTATGGCCAACGGGAACAAAAGAACAATTGTCCTGGTTGATGACCATGTCATCATTCGCAACGGACTAAAAGAACTGATCGAAAAACTTGGTAACTATACGGTAAGCGCTCAATTCGACAGCGGGCCGGCTTTTTTAAGTTCCCTTCAGGCGGGCCTTTATCCCGATCTGCTGGTGCTCGACATCAGCATGCCAGGCATGAATGGCGACGCCGTGCTCGAGGCTATGGGCCAGGCGCAGGTGAACATTCCTTCGCTCGTGCTGACGCTTGACGATAATGACAGCACCGTGATACGCATGTTTAGGCTGGGTGCACGCGGCTACCTGCGCAAAAATTGTTCGGCGACAGAGCTTAGAGATGCTATTCAGTCTATTTTCAGCCACGGCTATTACCATAACGAGTTCCTGGCTTACTCTCTACGCACGAACAGCGCACCGGTTAAGAAAACCGAACGTGAATTGATTTTGGAACAGCTAACCCCGCGCGAAAAAGAATTTCTGAAATTGGTTTGCCACGAACAAGAATTTACCTACAAACAGATTGCCGATAAAATGCATGTAGAGCCGCGCACGGTTGATGGTTATCGGGAAAACATCTTTGAAAAATTCGGGATCAAATCGAAAACCGGGCTTGTGCTCTTTGTGCTGAAACACCAGCTATCAGATGCGCTTTAACGCCATTGCTACCAAACAGCAACGGAGCGTTTTTTCTCGATGCTGGCCCGTATGTCGGTTAATTGTCCTTTTGGAATAGAACTAATAAGTTTTTTGGTGTACTCCGATTGCGGATTCTGGTAAATAGCGTCGGCATCGCCCATTTCCTCGATCCGGCCCCGGTTCATTACCACCATGCGGTCGCTCATGAACTTTACCACCGAAAGGTCGTGCGAAATAAAGATATACGTAAACTTAAATTCACGTTTGAGGTCGTTAAGCAGATTGAGCACCTGTGCCTGCACCGACACATCGAGGGCACTCACACTCTCATCACAGATAATAAATTTAGGGTTGAGCGATAATGCCCTGGCAATGCAAACACGTTGACGCTGCCCTCCGCTGAACTCGTGCGGATAACGGCCAAACTGTTTTTCCTCGAGACCCACTTTTTTCAAAAGTTCCATCACCTTATCTTTTCGCTGGCGTGCATTGTTATACAAGCCATGAACTTGCATGGGTTCCATTAATGCTTCGCCAATGGTGATCCGCGGATTAAGCGAGGAATACGGATCCTGAAAAATGATCTGCATGTCTTTTCTCAAAAACCGCATATCGGTTGCATTGAGTTTCAGCAAATCATTACGCTGGAAAAAAATCTTACCGGCTGTCGGCTCCGTAAGCCTGAGGATCGTGCGTCCGAGCGTGGTTTTACCGCAACCGCTTTCGCCCACCAGGCCCAGGGTTTCGCCTTCATACACATCGAGCGTCACGTCATCTACGGCCTTTACCCATTCGGTAGGTTTGCCAAATAAGGTTTTTGTTTTCGGGAACCATGTTTTGATGTTTTCAATCTCCAGGATCTTCGAACGGCTATATAGCTCACGGTGTTCTTCTGCCCGCTGCTCTTTGGTAATGATCACACTGTTGAGTGCCTCGCCAACCGTTTTTGGGATCTCGGTCATCAACCCGTCGGAATCGATCCGCATAAAATCGGAAGATACGGGAAGCCGCATCACCCGCCGATCGAGCGGTGGCCGGCAAGCCAGAAGACTTTTGGTATAGGGATGTTGGGGATTGCTGAAAATTTCCAGCACCGGCCCTTGTTCAACTACTTTGCCCTTGTACATTACCATCACCGTATCGGCAAGTTCCGCAATCACGCCCAGATCGTGTGTAATGAACATGATACCCATGTCTTGCTCGCGTTGAAGCTGCAGCATGAGGTCGAGAATGGTTTTTTGTACTGTCACATCGAGTGCCGTGGTTGGTTCGTCGGCAATCAGGATGCGTGGATTGCAGCTCATGGCCATGGCAATCATCACCCGTTGCTTCTGTCCGCCGGAAATCTGATGCGGATACACATTAAATACCCGCTCAGGATCCGGAAGTTGCACCTGTTCGAACAGGCGAATGGTTTTCTTACGGGCCTCTTTGCGCGAAATTTTCTGATGGAGCAAAATAGCTTCCATCACTTGCGAACCACAGGTATAAACCGGGTTGAGACTGGTCATCGGCTCCTGGAAAATCATGGCGATCTCGTTGCCCCTGAAAGACCTCATGGCTTTGGCATCGAGGTTGCGCAGGTTTACTTTTCCTTTTTCTTTGGAGTGGTATAAAATTTCGCCGCCCGACACATAGCCAGGCGGATTTGGAATAAGCTGCATGATGGAAAGCGAAGTGACCGATTTACCGGAGCCACTCTCGCCAACAATGCCGATAGTTTCGCCTTTGTGCAAGGTAAACGACACGTCGTTCACCGCTTTCATCGGCTCTCCGTCCGATTTGAATTCAGTGACGAGGTTCTTCACCTCCAGCAAAATCTCTTTTTCCATAATTGTACGACGAATATAACAATTAGCGGTTCAAAACAACGTCTTTTGGTTGGCTAAAAGTCTGGTTTCATCGATTTTTTCGTAGTTCGCCGATACTAGTTTAGCCTTTGTAAAAAAGCCATTTCCCTATTTCTTTCCAACCTGCTTTTTTGCCATACATCAGAATGCCTGTACGGTAGATTCTGCCGGCAAGCCAGGTGAAAAAGAGGAAGCCCAGCACTAGCAGTACCATGGACAATAACAACTCCCACACCGGCACATCAAACGGCAGGCGCACCATCATGACTATGGGCGATGTGAGCGGGAAAATAGAAAAGAACTGTGCCATGCCGCTATCCGGATCGGTAGCTACCGCCTGCGCAATGATAAAACTGGCGATGAGCGGAACCGTGACGGGCAGTATGAACTGCTGCGTATCTGCTTCGCTATCCACAGCCGAGCCAATTCCTGCAAACAGGGCTGCATATAATAAATACCCGAAAAGGAAATAAAAAGCAAAACAAATCAAAATTTTCGTGATATCAATGTTTTGGAACTCGTTGATACGCTCAATGACTTCGTTCGGCGATTTTACTTTTTTCATGGAAGGAATATTCGCCGACAGATCGTTGCGGTTCACTTTTTCGACCTGCGCGTTTTGCTTCGCGACATCGGCCAGTTGATCCTTGAACATCACATTGACCACCGTCGATTGGATCAGGAATGTAAGCAGGATCCACAAAATAAACTGCGTGAGCCCAACGAGCGCTATCCCAACGATCTTCCCAAGCATCAGCTGAAAAGGTTTTACCGACGAGATCATCACTTCCACAATGCGGTTGGTTTTTTCCTCGATCACACCGCGCATAACCTGCGAACCATACAGGAAAATCATAAAATAAATGATGATAGCGCACACAAATCCGACGATCATGTTGGTGTCGGTATTTGTTTTTTCGTCTTTGCCTTCCTGGGTCACTTTAATCGTTTGGATCTCCACCGGACGGCGTGCCCGGTCGATCTTGGAAACATCGATGCTGTCGCCCTGCAGCCGGTAATCGAATAAAATATTTTCCATGGAGTTGGAAATATATTGCTCGGTACTCATGCCAGGTTGCTTCACGTAGTACAGAAACGGCTCGGCACGATCAGCATTGATCGGATCGCCGGCAATTACCATGATGAGGTCGAAAGGGCCGTCTTTCAATTTGGCCTTGGCACTGGGCAGCGACTCGGCGCCATAGGTAAATTTAATGGTTTTGGAATCCGGGAGTTTATCAATAAAGATTCCTGTTTTATCAAGTACCAGAATGCGGTGATCGGTTTTATCACGCATAGCAAGCCAGATAGGCACAACAAAGACGCCCGCCATCAATAAAGGGCCAAGGATAGTCATCAATAAAAACGACTTTTTCTTAACCCTGGAAAAATATTCTCGTTGTATGATTAAAAACAGCTTATTCATAGTAAAAGGATTGATGCATTAAATCTTATTCGGTAAAAGAACTTTGTGTATTAGCCGTTTGCCGCTGCTCCACTACAGAAATAAAAATGTCGTTCATCGACGGAATCACCTCTTGGAACGAAAGGATCTCGCCCGAATTAAGTACAGCCTGCAACAAATCGTTCGGTTTATTCTGGCGGAGCAATTTGAGGGTAACCGTATGCACATCGTCGTCCGATTTCTTTTCCAGGAATTCGGCCCCAGCCCAAACAGCATTGGTGAAGCCCAGCAGGTTTCCTTTAAACGTAATGTTATAAATACTGCTGCGGAATGCTTTCCGTATTTCTTTGACAGAACCGTCGAGGAGCTTTTTCGATTTGTTGATCAGCGCAATATCATCACACAGCTCTTCTACACTTCCCATGTTGTGGGTCGAAAAAATAATGGTAGCGCCTTTTTCCCGTAACTCCAGTATTTCCTTTTTGATCAGCTGGGCATTGATGGGATCAAACCCACTGAAAGGTTCATCGAGGATCAGCAATTTAGGTTCGTGCAGAACGGTTACAATGAATTGCACCTTTTGCTGCATGCCCTTGCTTAGTTCTTCAATTTTCTTATCCCACCAGCTATCGATCTCGAATTTACGGAACCATTCTTTTAACCGGACTTTGGCGTCATTTTTTTTCAAACCTTTGAGTTGAGCAAGGTACATCGCCTGCTCACCTACCGCCATTTTCTTATACAACCCGCGCTCCTCTGGCAGATAGCCGATGTAATCAACATGCTCTGGCGACAACCTGGCACCCTGAAAAAACACTTCGCCTTTGTCGGGGCCGGTAATTTGGTTGATGATACGGATGAGGGAAGTCTTACCGGCTCCGTTAGGGCCAAGTAAGCCGAATATTTTCTGCGGCGCAATGGCCAGGCTCACGTCATCCAGCGCCACATGGTTGGCATATTGCTTATGGATGTGCTTTACTTCAATAATAGGATTCATAAGATATTCTGAAAAAACGAATTTAACGAATAATCCGTCACTTTCCCAGTCATTAAGGGCAACGGTTGTTTTCAGGGAAGAGCGACACCAGCGCAGGATAACTGCCTACTCTACATAAAACGCCAGGCCTTTCAAATATTCACCTTCCGGGAAATTGGGCGTGATCACGTGATCGGCAGGCTGCGAAAGTGTGTGCAGTAATTTCATATTCCGGCGCGACTCAATAGCCGCAGCAGTAACGGTATTGTAGAATAGCTTCTTATCAATGACTCCGGAGCAGGAAAACGTAAACAGAATACCGCCTTTCTTGATATTCTGCAAAGCCATCTGATTGAGGCGTTTATAGCCGATTACCGCATTATGCGACACATCGCGGCTTTTGGCAAAAGCCGGCGGATCGAGGATGATGATGTCGTAATTCTTGCCATGATCTTTCAGGTAATCAAACGTATCGACAGCAAAGCCTTCGTGATTGGAGATCCCGTTCAATGCCGCATTTTTATTACACAGTTCAATGGCTTTAGCGCTCGAATCTACCGAATGTACGACCTCGCACCCTGCCTGACCGGCATACATCGAAAACCCGCCGGTGTACGAAAACGTATTCAGCACACGTTTTCCTTTGCTATACGATCCCAGTAATGCCCGGTTTTCGCGCTGGTCGATGAAAAAACCGGTTTTTTGCCCTGTGATAAAGTCAATGTAAAATTTCACGCCGTTCTCAAGCACCACTAATTCCTCGTTGCAGCTACCGTAAAGGTATTCGTTAGTAAGACCTGCCGCATAATTGACCGGGAGCGTCTCCGAGCTCTTATCGTACACCGATTTGAGCCGGCTGCCGTAAACCTGCTTCAGCGCTTCGGTAATGTCGGTACGGCACAGGTGCATACCAATACTATGAGCCTGAAACACTACGTGCCCGTCATAGTAATCCATGATCAAACCCGGTGCGCCGTCGCCTTCTCCGAATAACAGGCGGTAAACATTCGTTTGCGGATTGCCTTCCAGGTTCAAAAATTTGCGGTATTCGTAGGCCCTGGTAATTTTTTTAGTCCAAAAATCGATATTGATCTTTTGTTTGCTGAATGAAATGATGCGCCCGGTGATGCTTCCTTTCTGGTATTGGGCCATACCCAGGAATTGCTGTTTGGCAGAATACACTTCCATAATGTCTCCATCTTTTAGTGACGGATCCTGTTGCTTCACGGCCCCTGAAAAAATCCAGGGATGAAAACGCAAAACCGGCAGCTCTTTGCCGTTCTGCAAGGTCATTTTCGGGTAATCGCTCATGCCGCAAAGGTATCAGTATTATTGGGTTTTATAAGCTAAATTTTAAGTAAATTAGCAGCTTATCTTCAAATACACAGAACACACAATGACCACTTCAGAGATACGATTCAAGGTAACAGTAGATGAAAACCAGCTTCCGCAAAAAATTGAATGGGAAGCACCCGATGCCAACGAAGGCAGCTCGTGCCGCAGCATTATGCTGGCGCTTTGGGACGAACAGGAAAACAACACCATGCGCATCGATCTCTGGACAAAAGACATGAGCGTGGACGAGATGAAAAAATTCTTCCACCAAAACATCGTAACACTGGCCGATACCTATTTGCGCGCTACCAACGACGAAGCAACCGTAAAAGATATCCGGGAATACATGAGCGGACTCGGCAAGCGCATGGGTGTTCTGGCTGAATAATGCTTATTGCCATGAGGCTGTTTGTTTTGCTATACCTGCTTGGCATTGGCATTTTCTGCCAGGCCCAACAGAAAGCCTACGACATTCACCGTACCTATTCGGTAGCAGAAGTGCTGGAAGACATCAGCTATACCGAAAAATACCTCCTGAAGTTCCATCCCGACCCATACCGCTACATTTCGCCCGATTCGTTACATGCATTTGTAGAGGCCACCAAAGCACGTATTACCAGGCCGCTTAACGAAATGCAATTGCGTTTCTACGTCAAACAGATTGTGGCCAAACTAGGCTGTGGCCATACCGATGTAACCGGTTCCAAAGCCTATGTCAAAACCGTGGCAAAGCTCAGCCGTCCTGTTTTACCACTTAATACATTTTTGCTCGACGACGGAAAACTGATCGTGATCAATAACCTTTCTAGCGATTCGGCAATTGCTCCTGGCGATGAGATCACGGCCATCGACGGGCATCCAACCGATACCATTCTGAAAACGATTTTCTCCGTCATTACTACCGACGGCTACAACCAAACCTTAAAAAAACGGGGTATCCGATACGAATGGTTTAAATACTACTACTCTTTCTGTTATGGTTTCAAATCTTCCTACCGGGTAACCTTGAAACAAAGCGATGGCAACATTTACGAAAATACGCTCAATGGCATATCGTCGCTGAAAGACACCCTGATTCTGCCGAAAAAAGACTCGGTGCATTACCTGCAAAAAACGAAAACCTGCCGCTACAGCCTCTACGACGCAGCCAAACCACTTGCCGTGATCGATATCGACGGTTTTTCAGGAAAGCACTGGAACCGCTTCTTCCGGCGCAGTTTCAAAGACATCCGCCAAAAAGGCATTACAAACCTGGTGATCGACCTCCGCGATAACGGCGGCGGCAAAATCAGTAACGGCCTTTGCATGATGTCTTACCTTATCCCTAAAACCGTCAACGTTCCTTTCGACCGGAAACCAAATCTCATCCCGTTTAATTTCCGCCTCAAAATGGACCCGGGCTCACGCGTCACGCCCCTACTCTTTACCCTGTTCATGCCAGAAACCATAAGGAAAGGACGCTTACGGCATTTTTTCTTCGGCTTCCCCAAACACCGCAATGCCTATAATGGCCAGCTTTATGTATTGATTAACGGAAAATCGTTCTCGATGAGCTGCGTTGCTGCTGCTTATTTAAAAGACAAGACCAATGCGGTGTTGGTAGGAGAAGAAACCGGCGGAAACGTGGCCGGCAGTAACGCGATCATCAACGGTACGCTGGTGCTTCCCAATAGCCATATTCGTGTATTTGTACCGGTGTACCACATCTATCACAACGTGAAACTTCCAAAAAATGCACATGGCATCATGCCCGACTACCCTACCGAGTATCGCAAAGACGACATTTTGAAAGGGCTGGACGTGGACCTTGAAAAAGTAAAATCGTTAGTAAAGTAGGTGTGTAAAAAGCCCAGCGACTGATCGTGGGGCCCTGGCGGATGGAATGCCATCTGTAGTTCTAACCAATACTGTTACGCACCCGTTGGCTAAAATCGCGGAGAGCCTGATTGAATGCCGTGCCGTGGTTATCCATTTTGTCTTTGATATAGATCGCCGCAAGGACGTGTGTAAGCTGTTCGCCCTCATCATCACCCTCGATGTCAATAGATGGCTTTTGCTCTTCCAACAGCGCCGCTTCAGCATCCTGTAACTGAGCCAAAGGGTAGCTTTCTACTAATTTCTTTATTGCCGGTATTTTCATGATGTTTACTGGATTGACTACCGTTTGGGTAGATATTAAGCGCGAAGGTCGTTGATCATCTTTTGGAGATAATCTTCTTTGCTGGTGGCCGCTCCTTCCTGTAAAACGCCATTTTTAAAGGTCGCAATAAACGGAAGGTTATCAACGCCTCCGAGTTTGCGTGCAGCCTCATTCTCCTCAGCATTCACATCCAGGAAAAGAACATCCGCATTCTGCTCGTCATTCGCATGGCGTTTAAACTTTGGCGCAAACAATTTGCAGGATCCACACCAATCGGCATAATATTTCACAACCACTTTAGCATTGGAGCGGATAAGATTTTCGAAATCGGCATCTGTGCTTACTTGTAACATAACTGTCTCATTAAAGATTGTACGAACTTAACAATAAAAACAACACAATGTTCTGGCTTCTCATCGAATTTAAGACCTTTTTACGTCCTTGGGATTGAGGAATAAATAACAGAAAAGCCCCGCTACAAGAGGTGTAGCAGGGCTTTTGAGAAGCAAAAATGCAATTATTTCGTTACAATCACTTTTTCCCTTACGGCTTCTCCGCTCAGGACGTAAATGCCCTGGGCAAGATTAGCTACCTGGTAAGTATAGTTATTAGCCGTTGTCAGGCTGATTACTTCTACAACCTGGCCTAAACCATTGGAAAGTACCAGACGCAGGGCTTTGTTACCCTGAATGGTAAAATCACCGTTTCCTGGGTTCGGGAATACAACCACACGGTTATCCGATGCGGTAAGTGACTCGAGACCTGTGCAGGTACTTACTACTACCTGAATGGTGTTGGTACCAACACAGCCATTCGAACTACCTGAAACAATATAAACGTTGGTTGATGTTGGTGTAAATGGCACATTGTTGGTTACGCCATTCGTCCAGGTATAAGTTGTAGCGCCGAAGCCGGTAAGAGTTACACTGCTGCCAACGCAAATAGACGTAGATGAAGCAACAGCCGTCACGGTTGGAGAGTTAGAAACAACCACGGTTACTACTGCCGTATTAGAGCAGCCAGCCGATGTACCGGTTACGGTATAAACAGCCGATGCAGTAGGCGTAAACGGAATACCGTTGGTAACACCGCCTGTCCAGGCATAAGAAGAAGCACCAGAGCCGGTGAGGGTGACGTTATTTCCTGCACAAACGTTGGTTGAAGTAGCTGCTGCTGTTACCGAAGGCAAGGCGTTAACCGTTACAGTTACCACAGCTGTGTTAGAACAGCTTCCTGCGCTTCCGGTTACCGTATAAGTTTGTGTAGCCGAAGGTGTAAAAGCAACGCCATCGGAAACGCCGCCTGTCCAGGCATAAGTTGTAGCGCCACTACCGTTTAAGGTCACGCTTTGTCCCTGGCAAACGGCATTGGAAGACGCGTTGGCCGTCACGTTAAGTGAAGAAACGACAGTAATAGTAGCTACGGCAGTAGCGGTACAACCATTAGCAGCAGTACCTGTTACTGTATATGTATTGGTTGACGATGGAGAGAACGGAACGCCATTGGCAATACCGCCTGTCCATACATAAGTAGAAGCGCCGCCGCCGTTGAGTGTTATATTAGAACCGTTACAAGTTGTGGCATTAGCTGGGTTAGCCGTTACGTTAGGCGCCGAATTAACCACAACCGTTACAGCTGCAGTATTGGTACAAGCACCATTGGAACCGGTAACTGTATAAGTTTTGGTTACTGAAGGCGCAAACGGCGTTCCGTTCACTACACCATCAGTCCAAAGGTAAGACGTGGCGCCGCCGCCAGTAAGCGTCACCTGCCCACCAGGACATACCGATGTGGTAGATGTGTTAGCCGTTACGTTAGGCGTAGGATTTACGGTAACGTTGGCAACAGCAGTAGCCGTACAGCCGTTAGCAGCCGTACCAGTTACCGTATAACTTCCTGATGCAGACGGAGAGAAAGCCACACCATTGGAAATACCGCCGGTCCATACATACGTAGAAGCACCGTTGCCAGAGAACGTTACATTGGCGCCGCTGCAAATACTTGCCGATGCAGGGCTTGAAGAAACAACAGGAGCAGCATTAACTACTACGGTTACAACCGCCGTGTTAGAGCAGCCACCGGTAGTTCCGGTAACGGTGTAAGTTTGTGTTGACGATGGTGCGAAAGCCACACCGTTGGTTACACCACCAGTCCAGGCGTAAGAACTCGCGCCGGTACCGGTAAGGGTCACACTTTGCCCCTGGCAAATGGAGTTGGCGGTGGTATTGGCGCCCACTGATGGAGCGGCATTTACATTCACGGTTACAGCAGCTGTATTGGTACAGCTACCCAATGTTCCGGTTACGGTATAAGTTTGAGAAGAAGCAGGCGTAAACGCAACGCCATTGCTTACACCACCTGTCCAGGCATACGAAGAAGCCGTTCCGCTACCTGTTAATGTTACCGGGTTGCCGGCACATACAGACGTTGATGACGCGTTGGCAGTAACAGTTGGTTTTGGATTAACAGTGATGGTGATCACCGCTGAGTTTGTACACGTACCGGTAGCGCCGATAACGGTGTAAGTTTGAGTAGCCGAAGGGGTAAATGCCACACCATTGGTTACACCGCCGGTCCAGTTGTAAGTTGTAGCGCCGGAACCTGTTAAGGTAACGCTTTGCCCCTGACAAACAGCATTAGCACTGGCATTGGCTGTAACCGCAGGGCCTGTAGTGTTTACGACCACTGAGGCCACAGCTGTATTGGTACAACCGTTGGCGGCAGTTCCCGTAACTGTGTAATTTTGCGTAGATGACGGTGTGAAAGCAACGCCATTGGTAACTCCGCCTGTCCAGGCATACGTGGACGCACCCGAACCATTAAGCACAACGCTGCTTCCGCTACACACTGTGGTAGAGGAAGGCGTAGCGCCGACCGTAGGGTTTGCATTGACTGTAATTGTTTTTTCACCAATTCTCAGGTTTCCGCAAGCATCAGCTACAACGAGCGATGTGGTATAGGTACCTGGCGTATTAAACGTAGCAGACACTGAAGAACCGGTTGCCGTTGGTGTTCCAATAGCGCCAAAATCCCAGGTATAGGTGCCCGCTGTAGAGCCAGTAGCGCTAAAACTCAGTGATTTTCCGGCACATACCGAGTTGGCTGAGGTAATGCTCGCCGTCATAGCCACGTTGGTTAAGAATGGATGGATATACAACGATACCTGACCGCTTGTTCCCCAGGCATTGGCATTGGTAAAATTATACCAGGTGCCGCTGCTTTGTCTTTCCCAGGCGTCGCTCACCGGCGACTGGCCAATCTGGTTCGAGAAGATGTTTAATGTATCGCTTGGCCAGGTAAGGGAGCTGAAATCCACGCTCACGAAGAATTTCTTGGAAGCCGGCAACGTAATTGGCGTCGCAAAATAAATCAGGGAATACTGCCCGGCGGCAACATCGGCCATGATATCGCCCATGGTGATGCCTACAGCCGTTCCGATCTGTGCGCCCGGTGAATTGGACGTGCCGTCGTAGATTCTCACACCCACGAGGTTATTCGGGTTGGCACTGTAGGCTTCTGCAAAACCTACATACACCTGGTTGATCTGCGTAAGTGTTGTCGTTGACAAGTTAAAGAACATCGCTTTCTCCAGATCGCCGTAAGTGTTTGTTCCGGCCAGAAAACCATTGCCCGGACCTAGTGAATAATTCGATAGCGTCCAGGTTGCGGGCGCCGGCAAATTAACAGACATACAGGTGCCTGTGACAGTTGTCGTCGGAATGGGCTGTGTACCCGAACTTCTGTTTGCAGCATTCGTATTCCCGTATTTTGCAGGAAACAATAGCTGAGAAGGTGCCCCCGCGTCCGCAGGAGTCAACGGTCTGTTGTTTTGGGCAAATCCGATCGTTGCCGCTAACAAACATAAACCAGCGTGGAGTAAATGTTTTTTCATTGCTTTTTGTAGTTAGTTTTACCGGCAAATATACTGCGTTTCTGGTCTTTTACCATGCCGGTCTATGAAAAAACCAAATTCACCTCTATTTTCAGCCACTTTGGTCTCTTTGTTAAAACCAGATGGTTAAAGGCATCAATAGGGTAATGATCTGTAAAAATAGAAATTATAACCGTGGGCCGCTGAGAAGATTAACATACGGGCCAACTGAATGAGCATACGCTGCCAATCAGCTATTATTCGCGTTTCGGCAAATGATTGTTAAAATGTCAGGCGGTATTGGGGAATTACAAAAAACTTAAGCTGGTAGTCGGTCTTAATGCTTTGCGTATTAAGATCGTATTGCTGCTGAAAAACATTGTTATGCCTGGTCACATTCTGAATATCCACACTCAACTCGTGGGTAAAGCGCCTGGTATTCAATTTATAGGACGGTTTCACGTCGATACGGAAATAAGGGTCGTATTGATAATCATACGCATACTTTCCATCGCGCACTTCGCTTTGTGTGGCGATAGACGCTGCCAGGTCGATGGGTACATAACGTTTACCGCCGGCATAGGTAATTTTAGCATCCACGGCAAAAGTATGTTTTTGACCGAGTTTAAACTCTTTCCCGGCCAGGGCATTGAACACGTAATTTCCGTTGAACGCTGTGTTGCGGTAAACGCCGTCGCTGGCCCGGTACTTACTTTCGAATACCGAAGCCGTTACCAGGAAATAATATCCACGGCTGTAGAACTTCTCGAGCGTAAGCTCCACGCCATAATTATCGCCGGTTCCTCTGCTTACAAGACTATCCACGTTAGGGCTTGTAAAATCCGCTCCCAGGTTCACCGTACTGAAATAATCGGGTCGCGAGCGCTCAGGTAAGCTATACAGGTATTGATAATACACCTCGGCTTTCACGCGCATGCTGTTGAAGAGGTTCACATCGTAGGCCACAACGGCATGTGCGGCACGTGTAAAGTCAAGGTTGCGGTTGGTTTCCTGCACCACGCCATTACCAAGGTTGGCTGTAGCAAAATAAATGTACAAGGGCTGAACCTGGCTGTGCAAGCCGGCACCGAAGCTAAGCGATTGCTTTTTACTAAACTCATACTTAAGACCGAGTCGTGGTTCGGGTGCGCTGCTGTTGTTGAGCAACAAGTATTGGTAAGTAAACCCGGTGTTGGCCGAGAACTTCTCGCTGAATGCGTGCTTCCACTGAACGAAAGCCCTTCCCAGCATCGTATTACCACTGTAGTTACGCAGCGTCACGAAGCCAGTTCCATAGGTATCGATGCTATCAACGAACGAGGTCGTGTACAGATCGAAATAAAAGCCTGCATTCACGAAATTGCGTGCATTGAACTTTTTATTGTAGGTGGTATTGGCCGAATATTTAAGCGTGGAAGAGTTGTTCCGGTATTCGGGTCTGCTGGTTGGCGGATGCTGCGATGTATCTACGCGGTCTGCCGTGATAAGGTTGTACTGGTCAGAAATGCCGATATTGCTCTTGATGTAGGAACTGGAATTGATGAGGTAAGTATGCGAAACGCCGGCGGCTCCAACGTTTGATTTGAAATAAGTATCGCGGCCACTAAATCCATAGAGATTGTTATCTTTCGACTGAAGATCTTGTTTCAGATCCACGAAACTCAGCCCGCCAATGCCCCACACCGAAAAACGGCCGGCTTTTTTTGTCGGCAGATCCGCTTTAAAGGTAAGATCCTGATATTGCGGCACGGCATTGCCGGTACCGAAATCCAGGCCAATGTATTTGAACACGGCCAGCGTCGAATAGCGGTAGTTAATCATGAATGAACCGTTCTTCTTTTGCTTATTGAAAGGCCCTTCGGCACCGAGCTCGAAACCATTGAACCCTACCATGCCGAGAAACTCATACTTTTCATTGTTTCCCGAACGCATTTTGAGATCGAACACTCCAGCAGTTGCGTTGCCATAGTCGGCCGGAAAAGCACCGCTGAGAAAATCGGAATTGTCGAGCGTGTTATTGTTGAGGATACTGATAGGTCCGCCTGAAGAGCCCAGGTTTCCGAAGTGGTTGGGGTTTGGAATATCGAGGCCATTCAACCGCCACAAGATCCCAATGGGTGAGTTGCCACGAATGATGATATCATTACGGCTATCGTTCGAACCGCTTACGCCTGCATAATTGGCCGCCATGCGCGCAGGATCGCCGCGGCTTCCGGCATAGCGATTGGCTTCCTCGGTACTAAACACCCGCGAACTCACCGTTGCCATCTTATTATTGGTTTTGGTTTTATCCACCTCTTCGGTTACGGTTACTTCCTGCCCCTGCACGGCGCTTTCTTCCATTTCTATCGTCAACACGGCTTCTTTGCCACTGTTGAGGATCACGGTTTGGAATTTTTCTTTGTAAGAGATCAGGGAAATCTTTAGCTGCTTTCTTCCCAGGAGCACATTGTCGAAGCGAAATTTACCGTTCTCGTCGGTGCTGGTGGCTTTCAACGGATCGGTGCCGACGATGCTGATCACTGCTCCTGGCAAGGGACTTTGGGTTTGCTTATCGAGTATTGTACCCCGGATGGTTTGCGTAAGCTCTTCCTGCGCCTGCATCAGCCTGCAAATTGTAAGCAGCAAAAGAATACAAAGTGTTCTCATAAAAATAAGATGCTGCAAATATACACATTCAAGTGTTTTGACATGGGTTGAAACCTAAACTAAAACCAGCCGCCTAACCTTGCTACTTCCACCTGAACGGGTTTCCGTATTGGTCAGACGAAAGAAAGATGAGGCAAGGCATTGCGTGAAGGATAGAACGAAAATCCTTTTATGGCACGCAGTGGCGTAAAAGATTGAAGAGATAGCCTGGCCGCGGAGCGGCACGCCCAAAAGGATCTACGGCGTTGAGGAAGAAACCGGCAGTATTTTCCCGTTGTAATACTGGTGTCCTTTCAATGCAAACTCAAAAATATATTCTGCCATTTGCATAGGCGTAAGAGGTGCCACATAACCCGGAAATGCCTCGGCAAGCATTTCGGTTTGCACGGCGCCTATTGCCAGGCAATTCACAGAGACATTACTGTCTTTCAACTCTTCGGCCAAACACTCGGTGAGCCCGGCCACTGCCGCTTTAGATGAACTGTAGGCGGTGAGGCCGGGAAATTTGGCGCTTCCCTGAAAACCGCCCATGCTACTGATGTGGATCACGTGAGTGCGACTGTGTATGCCCATCAAAGGCAGCAACTGCTGGGTGAGGTAGTAAGGAGCGAATACATTAACCTTATACACACGCTCCAGGTCGGCATAGCGGATAGTTTCGTAAGGCTGATTAACCAAACTGCCTGCGTTATGAATCAAGACATCAATGCGCTGCGTATGGGCGCGTACAAAGGCTGCAGCCGCATTCATGCTTTCCACCGAAGTGAGATCGGTAGCGCATACGAGCAGGTTCTCCTGCCGGATGTTTTGCAAGGCATCAATGTTCCGTGTCAGGCAAAATACGCGATGCCCCTGAGCCAGGAACAAACGAACCGTTTCGAACCCAATGCCGCGGCTTGCGCCGGTGATCACAACCTCTTTCATATCAGGATTAATAATTTACAACCTGTTCTACGATCTCTTTCGGCAACTCGCGTTCGCCATATTGCTGGTTCCGCAATTGAGGCACAAATCCTGCTTCGCGGATTGCGTCCTGAATGGTTTTGTAAGTAAAGCGGTGAGGCGCGCCGGCAGCGCTTACCACGTTCTCCTCGATCATAATACTTCCAAAATCGTTAGCACCGCCATGCAGGCAAATCTGTGCCGTTTGCTTCCCAACAGTAAGCCAGGATGCCTGAATGTTCTCGATGTTTGGCAGCATGATGCGGCTCAGGGCAAGCATACGGATGTATTCGTCGGATCCCACATTGTTAGAGATGCCTTTGATCCGTTTGAGCAAAGTGCCGTCGTCCTGGAACGGCCATGGAATAAAAGCCAGGAAGCCTTTGGCATCGGCAGGCTTCTCGGATTGCACGTCACGAAGCCATACGAGGTGCTCAAAACGTTCATACACCGTTTCTACATGCCCGAACATCATGGTAGCTGAAGTGGTGATGTTGAGCTGGTGCGCAGCCCGCATCACATCGAGCCATTCGCGGCCTGTGCATTTGCCTTTTGAGATCAGGCGACGCACGCGATCGTTAAGAATTTCGGCACCCGCACCTGGCAAGCTATCCAGACCGGCATCCACGAGGGCTTTCAGCACTTCGGTGTGCGTCGATTTTTCGAGTTTGGTAATGTGAGCGATTTCAGGTGGGCCGAGTGAGTGCAATTTGATCTGCGGGAACAGCGATTTCAGTTCCTTAAACAAATTGACGTAGAAACTAAGGCCCAGATCGGGATGGTGGCCTCCCTGCAATAAAAGCTGGTCGCCACCGTATTTAATGGTTTCTTCGATCTTGCGCTTGTAGGTATCGATATCGGTAATATAAGCCTCCTGGTGACCAGGAATTCTGTAAAAGTTACAGAACTTGCAATTGGCAATGCATACATTGGTGGTATTGAGGTTGCGATCAATCTGCCAGGTAACTTTGTTGGAATTGTTCTTTTTGATGTTTCGGATGTTATTGGCCACAAACATCAGCTCGGATGTAGGTGCCTGCTCGTATAAAAACACACCTTCCTCGATGGTGAGGAATTCGAGGTTGTCGGCGCGTTTCAAAAGGGATTGAACATTCATGGGCAAGGAAATTTCGGAATAAAGGTACTGTTTATCCAGGGAGAAACAAAAAGCAGTGGCTATTGTTCGGAAATGCGTCGGCGTGCATTTTTTGTCACTAAATGCTGTTTGAGCGTTATAAGTTCAATAACCCAGCTAGATATGATCAAAAAACTACACGCTTTCGCTATTTTATGTGTTTGCTTGTTGCCCGGTGGCTTTGCCCAAAGCCTGACTGCAAGCTTTTACTTTGAAACAAACCAGGCCGCGTTGAGTGATTCCGAACTACTGAAACTCAAGACCTTCGCAGGCAGGCTCGATACAGTAAACGTGTTAAGCCTGCATCTCAATGCTTATTGCGATGACCGGGGCAGCACGCAATATAACATTCAACTGGCATCCAGGCGTGCACTTGCCGTGAAACAGGCTCTCGAATCGCTGGGCACTCGGGTTGCTGTGGATGCCCAGGGCAAAGGTGAATTACCACTCACAAACCGCAACGACAGCATGGCCGAACGCTCGCAAAATCGCCGCGCAGATCTCACGGCAACCTACTCCTTGCGGCACAAACCACTGGTAAAAGAAGAGCCAAAAGAAATTGTGCCTGAGCAAGCTCCCGAAAAAAGCAAAGTTGCTGAACGAAAAGCGCCTATTTTATCCGACGATCAGAAAGTAGGCGACAAAGTCACGCTGGAAAACATCCTCTTTATTGGCGGACGGCATGTGCTTCTTCCCGAATCATATGAAAGCCTCGAAAACCTGAAGAACCTGCTGCTTGAAAAGAAAAAATACCATATTATGATCCTCGGTCACATTTGCTGCATTACCAGCGGTGAAGACGGGATGGATTTCGATACAGGCAAGCAAAACCTTTCTGTCGCAAGGGCCAGGGCAGTTTACAATTACCTGGTAGAAAACGGCATCAGTGCCGACCGCCTTTCATACAAAGGCATGCGCGCAAAATATCCTACCGGCAAAAGCGATCGCGAAGACCGCCGCGTAGAAATCGAGATCACGAAAGTGGACGGGGAATAAGTGCTTCCTGAGGGTGGAGAAGCACGCAATGCGTATTTACGATAACTTTTGGTAGGTTTGCCACCAACGGTCCGGAATTTCGTTGTTCACCGCCATTTCGTAATCTTTATAAGAACAAGGCAACAGTGTATGCCGCTCAAATTTCAGCCCTTTGGTTGGTGGATATGGAATTTCCATCCACCAGCGATCGCTCTTGCGGCTTTTGAAAAAATTGATCTCGTATTTTTCGTCCTGCAACACCACATGGAATTTCACATAATCGGCGCTGGTACGCGATGGGAAATCCTGCTTCCGGTTGTAAAAACCATCCATGAAGCACCAGATCATCTGCGCGGCCAGGTTCGAGGTTTTACCGTTGGTATCAAACGAAGGATTGATTTCATATAAACCAATCGACGACAATTTATCGTTCATCCCGGCATAACGCATCATCTGGCAGGCTTCTTCGGAATAAAACCCATTGGGCGACGCGTTGGGATTTGCAGGTGCATCGCTGTGCTTGATGGCTGTGATGTCGAAGCTGAGCATATCGGCATGCCGGATAATCGGCTCCGACTCTTCGATGGCGTCGCGTACCTGCCCGAGCCGGTACGTATCGAAATACAGACGGTTCATCATGTTGAGCGACGCCTGATCGACCAGGTAAGTTTGATAGCCGATGTTGCTGTAATTGAACAGGTAATTCGGTTGGTGCAAAATGATCTTGCCAAGGTAAGCGGTATTGGTAATATCGTCGTCGGGATTCCCCAGATCGAACACAGAATCAACTGCCACAACGTTGATGGTTTGCTCAAGCTTTTCGTACCCGAGAAACTGCGCGTAGGTCAGGTCCTGGCTTCCGCCAAGGATGACCGGAATGATGTTGTTACGGATCAGGAACTCAACCGTTGATTTGAGTGCATAGTACGTATCTTCTACATCGTGGCCCGGCTGAATGTTTCCCAGGTCGGCTAGTCGAGGGCGAAAACTACCCGGATAAAGTTTGTAAAGGAACTCGCGGACGCTGTCGGGAGCCGATGCGCAGCCGGCATTTGCATCAGCGCGCCGTTCTTCGCATACGCCTACCAGAGCCATATCCACGTCTTTGAGCTCAGGAAAGTCGGCACCGTCGGCATACGCCGAAATGTAATGCCCCAGCTGATTCTCTTTATAATCTGTGATGCTGACGGGCCTGAAAAAATGTTGTATATCGCTCATGGTATGCTCTGAATAGTTCTATTTTTTAAATGTATTTATAAAGGAAACCGGCATCCGGGCATTTCAGCCAAACTTATCAACTCCGGGAGGTTAGTTTACCTGTAATTTTGGCATTCAAAAGCAATCATTTCGGAATTTTTTTCAGCTGATCTCCTACGGAAATGCCATTTTTTCAGCAAAAAATGGGCTGGTACAGCGCTTGATCCATGCGATTCAGGATTGCAATCTGACTTCAAAAAAACTAAAAAACAACTGTGTAAAACCTCCTGAAACAAGGAACAAAAATAAAACGACTATGTATTCATTCATTAAAAACAACAGCGAAAAAAACCTCTCAAGGTTCAACGAATTCCCATCTTTCTTCGATGATGTATTAACAAGGGAATTTTTCAATAAAACCAAACGGGCCGGTTTCAACACCATGCCATCGGTAAACATCCGGGAAACCGACAAATCGTTTGATCTCGAACTCGCCGCCCCGGGTTTGGAAAAGAAAAACTTCAAGATCGACCTCTCTGAAGATAAATTAACGATCTCTTCTGTTCATGAGAGCAGCAGCGAAGAAAAGAACGAAGCCGAAACATTCAGCAGGCGTGAATTCAATTACCATTCGTTCAGCAGATCGTTTGTGTTGCCGGAGAAACTGATCGACAAAGACGCGATTTCCGCAAGCTACGAAAACGGCATTTTGAAAGTGGTGCTTCCTAAAAAAGAAAAAGCGATCACGAACCAAAACCGGGAAATACAAATTTCATAAGTTGGTTTCGAAGGGAAGGAAAAAAGGCTGCCGCGATAACGCGGCAGCCTTTTCGTTTATTCAACATTTGCATGCCTCTGTATCGTTACCTTACCAAATACTCACACGTTTTTCCGCCGGCCTGTACATCCCGTCTCCCGGTTTCACACCAAAAGCATCGTAAAATTCCGACATATTGCTCAATGGTCCGATAGCACGGAAATTACCCGGCGAATGCGGATTGGTAGCGATCATCTGTTTCAGGTAAGCGTCACGCATCAATACTTTCCAGGCTTGAGCCCAAGCGATAAAGAAACGCTGCTCGCCCGTGAAACCCGCAATAACAGGCGACTTTTGACCGTGAAGCGATTTTTTATACGCATAATACGACATGGTTAGTCCGCCCAAATCGGCAATATTTTCGCCCTGCGTCAATTCGCCGTTTACATGCAGCGTATCAATGGCCTTATAGGCATTGAATTGATCAACAATGAGTTTGGTTTTACCGGTGAAATTCTTGTAGTCTGCTTCCGTCCACCACATTTTCAGGTTTCCGTCCGCATCAAATTGTGAGCCCTGATCGTCGAAACCATGTGTAAGTTCGTGGCCGATTACCGAGCCCATTACACCATAGTTGTAGGCATCATCCGCTTTAGGATCAAAAAACGGAATTTGCATGATACCTGCCGGGAAAGCAATCTCATTAGATGTTGGGTTATAGTACGCGTTTACCGTAGGTGGCGTCATGCCCCACTCCATCCGATCTACCGGTTTTCCAATTTTGGCGATCATGCGCTTAAACTGAAATTCGCTGCCAGCTGAAATATTTTTCCAATACGATTGGCGGCTAATCGTCAGCGGTGTATAGTCGATCCATTTATCCGGGAAACCGATCTTGCGGATAATTTTATCTAACTTCTGCTGTGCCTGCTTTTTCGTGTCGGTACTCATCCAGTCGCGCGTATCGATGCGCTCGCGGTATGCTGCAATCAGGTTATCGATCATGACCTCAACCCGTTTTTTGGCATCAGCGTTAAAATACTTTTCTACATACAACTTACCAAGCGCCTCGCCAAGCACAGCGTCTGTTGTTGCCTGCACGCGCTTATAGCGTGGTTTCATCTCTTTTTTACCAGCCAGGATGGTACCATTGAATTTGAAACTCTCATTTGCAAACGCAGACGATAAATAAGGCGCTGCTTCTGCTACCAGTTTCCAACGGAGAAAGATTTTCCAATCGGTAACGGGAACCGAGTCGATCACTGCGTTGAGCTGTTTATAAAAATCGGGTTGGTTGATGATGATCGTTTCCGGGGTTTTGAGCCCGAGCGCTGTAAAATAAGTATTCCATGGGATGTTTGGATAGGCAGCGAAAATCTCATCTTTAGAAAATGGATTGTATTGCTTTTGTGGGTCGCGTTGTTCAACTGCATTCATTGATCCTTTGGCGAGGCGTGTTTCTATGCCCATCACAATGGCAGCTTTGGCTTTGGCATCAGCAGGCAGATTACCCATGCATTCGAACATGCGCTCAATATGTTCAAGGTATTCTTTTTTAATAGCCTCATAGCCAGGTTCGAAATAAAAGTCCTTATCAGGCAACCCCATACCTGTTTGCGACAAATAACAAGCGTTGGCATTGCTGTTCTTAAAGTCGGAATAAACATAAAATCCGATCATGCCGCTAACACCTTTTTTGTTGAGCTGTGCAGAGGCTTTGATGAGCTCTTCTTTATTTTTGATCAATTCGATAGCTGCCAGTTGGCTTTTGATCGGGTCCATGCCTTCCTTCTCTGCTTTCACCGAATCCATACCGGTAAGGTAAAAGTCGCGGATCTTCTGCATATTACTTCCCTGCACGGCTTTGGCATCTTTCGAAATTCCGGTTAACAGGGCTTTCAGGTTATCTACGTTGCGTTCGTGAATCTCATTGAAACTGCCCCAACTTCCGTCGCTGGCAGGAATTTGTTGCAATGCCAGCCATTTGCCGTTAGCAAAACGGTATATATCGTTGCGCGGGCTTACCGAAGAATCGATATGTGCCAGGTTGATCCCCGCGGAAAGCGTCTGCGAAAAAGCGTGCACGCCGGAAAAAAGAACAGATGTTAAAAAAAACTGTTTAAGCATGGTATTATTGATTTTTGATAAATATAGGAGGATTTTAAGAAGCCCTGCCGGGATTTGTTACGAAGTGCCGTAAAGCCGTATGAACGGGGATCAATCGACGAAGACAGAGGGTGCCAGCCCCTCAATCAACTTGTGCTCAACGGCTTTCTGAAACAGCAGCTCCACTGCCTGACGGCCCGTTTCACCAAGGTCTATCGAAAATGAGTTTACATACAGGGCAATGTGCTTTTTCATCACCACTTCGTCCATTTCCTGTGCATGGCGTCTCACATAATCCATGCAGCTTTCCGGATTGGCAAACGCATATTCAACACTTTTTCGAATCAGTTCGCCAATGGTTTTCTGAAGCTCAGGTTCTATGGAACGTTTCACAACGATGCCGCCAAGAGGGATCGGCGCGTGAATGAGACTTTCCCAGAATTCGCCAAGATCGATAATTTTTTCAAGGCCTTTTTGCTCGTAGGTAAATCGGTTTTCATGGATCAGTAACCCGGCGTCCACTTCGTGCGAGAGTACTCGTTTTTCGATATCGCTGAACAGCGTTTCCTCCCGCCGGGTGGCTTGCGGAAATGCTAATGATAACAGGAAATTTGCAGTTGTGTATTTGCCTGGAATGGCAATGGTGGCCTGGTTGATATCACCAATCTGTGTTTTAGCGTCTTTCACCAGTAAAGGCCCGCAGTTGAAACCAAGCGCACTGCCGCTGTTAAGCAATGCATAGTGCGCTGTGAGGTAAAGAAATGCGTGGTAACTTAGCTTGGTAATATCCAACTCCCGTGCAAAAGCCCTATTATTCAATGCTTCCACATCTTCCATTACCACGGTGAAGTCTATTCCCTGGGTATCGATTTTATGGTGAACAAGGGCATCGAAAATAAAACAATCGTTGGGGCAGGGCGAAAAACCAAGGCTAAAATTCATGAGGCGGTTTTGTTAGGAATTGAATTCATTAATGAGGTGAGGTTGTCTATCAAAAACGTGTTCAGGTTTGTGATCGCCAACGGTATTTGCCATTTGCTCTTATCCCGTTTTTCGACATAGTTAGAAACGCTTCTGATTTGCAGAGCATTCGTCACGCCCTGGCAAGCGGCAAAAAAAGCAGCACCTTCCATGCTTTCTACCTGCGGCTGGTATAGCCGATGAATGTTACTAATCGATGCATCGTTTCCATGCACAGTATTCACGGTAATTCCTGTCACCCGGGGCAAGGCGTCTGCTAAACGGATAGTTTGCGGCACGAGTGCCTGGTAGCGGTGGCTGCCGGGAAGATCCATCTGATCGTATGGAAGAAAATCATCCCCATCTTGAGCGCCCATTTCACTGATCACGTCGCTTGTAATGTTAACCAACTGCCCGAGCAAAAGGCTTCTGTCGAAAGCGCCGCAAATACCTACATTCAACGCCAGATCGAACTCTGGCGAAACGAACCTCGCTGTATTTACGGCGGTATTAACCATTCCAACACCGGTAATAAGCACATCTGCACGGACCCCATTATGCCCTGTCGCGCCTTTATTCAGGCCTGGTTGCGGGCTGGCTATACCGAGATGTTCGAGCAGAGGCCCGATCTCAAAATGTGTTGCCGATACGATCAGAATGTGCATTTATATTGCTATTTTTGTAGAGTTAAAATTACTATGATTTATCTTACCCGCAAAGAACATTTTAATGCTGCGCACAAATTGTTCAACCCCAACTGGAGCGAGGAACAAAACGAAGCTGTGTTCGGGAAATGTGCCAATAAAAACTGGCACGGACATAACTACGATCTTTTTGTAACCGTAAAAGGCGAGATCAATCCCGATACCGGATTTATCATCAACCTGAAAGAACTCAGTACCCTGATACGCCGCGAAGTAACCGACGTGCTTGATCATAAGAACCTCAACCTCGACGTACCGGGTATGCCGGTGATGCCGTCCACCGAGCATGTTGCTATTTTTATCTGGAAGATCCTGGTGGAAAAAATAAGCGATATGGGCGCCACGCTTCACCGCATAAAGCTCTACGAAACCGAAAGCAATTATGTAGAATATTTCGGGGACTGAAAAACCAAAATCGCCCGCCGTTGTTATTCTAAAAAAACTTTATATGCTGAACGAGGAATTTGAACATGAGCTTCACGGCTACAAAAAAATAGACCAGTATAACGACAAGCTGGTTGAATCCATTTCCAATATGTACCGCAACATCCTCGACGATGTGGGCGAGGATCCGGGCAGGGAAGGTTTGGTAAAAACACCGGTAAGAGCGGCCAAAGCCATGCAATTCCTCACCCAGGGTTATGACCTCAATCCGGCTGAGATTCTCCGTTCGGCCATGTTTCGCGAAGAGTACAGCCAAATGGTAATTGTTAAAGACATTGAGGTATATAGCCTTTGCGAGCACCACTTACTCCCGTTTTTTGGCAAAGCGCACATTGCTTACATCCCCAATGGCCATATCGTGGGCCTGAGCAAGCTGCCACGGGTAGTCGATGCATTTTCGCGCCGGCTCCAGGTACAGGAGCGCCTAACCAACGAAATCCGCGACTGCATACAGGATACGCTCAAACCGCTGGGTGTAGCGGTGGTAATGGAATGTTCGCACCTATGCATGCAGATGCGTGGTGTGCAAAAGCAAAACAGCGCCACAACAACGTCCGCGTTCACGGGTGAGTTTCTCAAGGATGCTACCCGCAAAGAATTCATCAGCCTCATCGGCACCAAGCTGCATTAGGCCTTAAGCCAGGCTGACTGTATTACCCGGCCAGCATACCCTGAAGCATCGATTATAGAAAGCTAAGGGTGCCCGGGCGGGCTCTCTGCTCCAATGCCCGCAAAACCGGACAGCGCGGGCGATTTCCGCGGCGATCCCTGGCGCAAAGCTGCACCTTCAACAGCATTGAAACTCGTGCAAGGCCGTTGTCTGCGTGAAGGATTGCAGTGAAAATCCTTTTTGCCGGGCTTCGAGAGCCTCAACCGCCTGGCAAAAAAATTGAAACGAAAGCCTGACCTTTGCCGGCGCTATGTTCCCGAAGCCGGCGAAAGGGCACGCCCAAAAAAGTTCGTGCAACATACAACACAGCTTTTGCATTGAGCGCTGCTCACCACCAATACCTTAAAGAATCCGCGTTTCGAGCCCTGTATTAAACAGAGCATCGATGCAACTAAGATCCGGAACGAAATCGCTCCCGATAGAAAACACCTGGTAGTATGGATTTATGGGTCCTGCCGGCCACTCAGCCCGGTAATCGGTTGCCAATGGCCGTGGTTCGTAATGGTCTGTAAACGTAAGTTCTTTTTTCGCACGCAATAGATGCAACACTTTTTTGAGCAAGGCCGTATTGTATTCGAGCAAAAATTCATACCGGGTCTCGTAAAAAGGCCTGAAATCACTCTCAAAGAATTCGAAATAAGGCGAGCTTTTATAAGCGCTGCTAATGGTGCGCCAGTGTTGTTGTTGCCAGTTCTCGGCATAGGCTATCCGCTTGGCAGAAATCAGCTCTTTATCGCCGTGCTTTTCGAGCGGTATGCTCAAAGAGCGTTTTCCATTTGCGGTGAGTATATCACAACGGTTCCGGTATGTTTGCTTTACAAAATTTTCGTGAACTTCGATCTGCACATGTTCTGCCAAAAGCACTTGCCGGAGGTATGGCAAAGGCGGCAGATAAGCTGTGGGTAAAAGAACAGATGTTGCTTCCATCAATGAATGCGCTGAAAAAGACGTTCACGGCGAACACCGCTATGGTAAAGCTGATCGGTTGAATACACGATGCGCGTGGCTTTGCCAATGATGTGATCTTCGGGTACAAAACCCCAGTGGCGGCTGTCTTGCGAGTTATGGCGGTTGTCGCCCATCATGAAATAATAGTTCTGCCGAACAACGTACACTGGCGCAAACACATCGTTAATGAAAATAGAATCGTTCTTTAATTCCAATGTGTTTCCCTCATACACGCGAATAATGCGCTCGAAAAAGCAAAGGTTGAGTGTATCGAGAAAAACACTATCGCCGCGTGCCGGAATCCGCAAAGGTCCATAATGATCTACATTCCATTTATAGTGGCTGTTGAGCGGGAATACAAATTCATCCCACATCTCTGTTTTTTCGGTATTCTTTTCGATGCCAGTGATAAAGGTTTTACTTCTTAACGTATCGGCCATTGCGTCGGTAAGTGTAAACGAATAATCATTATTATCTGATATCTTCCCGCCTTCATACAGTTGATAACGCTCAATAAAAGCCGAATCGATTGGCACCGACGATTTGATGTGGTAGTTGTATTGCAATAGCGACTGGTTATCGGCAAACTGCCCGTTCACATACACCTTGCCCTGCTCTATCGATAGGGTGTCGCCTGGCAGAGCCACGCAACGCTTCACAAAATACGAGCGATGATCGACCGGGAACTCATCTTCCTGCGGGTAGTTAAACACAACCACATCGTTGTGCTCTACACCCGGGCTACCGAAAAGCCTCAGGTACGGCAAATTGATCCAGTCGAGGTAATAGCGCTGGTTGACAAAGGGCAGGCTAAGCAGCGTATTGGGCAGCCTCGGCCCGTAACTTAATTTGTTGATGAGCATGAAATCGCCAGTGAGAAGGCTTTTTTCCATGGATGGCGAGCGCACTGGCGAAATTTCGAAGAAAAACGTCCTGAGAAATAACACGAACAAAAACGAGATTATAAGAGCTTTGGCCCATTCGGCCAATACACGCCTATTTAGCAATCCCTTCAGCATATTTTCAAAGATAACCAAAAAAGGAAGTGCAGGGCCTAAAAACCGGGCACAAAAAAACCTCCCACTGGAAGATGAGAGGTTTTTTTAAGCAATTTAAAAAGTTTAACCCTTAATTATAACCCTGATCAATTGCTTTACCGTAAATCAGTTCAGGCTTATCGCAGGGATTTTTCCCTCGTTGATAAGCATTTGCGTTTTTTTCTTGTGATCTTCAAAATTACCGAAAGCCAGGGCATCCAGCATCTCTGCACGAGACATGTTTGGGTTGCCGAATTGCTTGCGAATGTCATCCGAACAACGGTCAACGTAATTCTCGAAACGTTTTGGCGCCCAGAGGTAGTCTTTCTTCAGTGTTTCCTTTTCAATCTTGAATTCTTCCGGCAAACCGCCCTCGATCTTCGATTTGATTTCGAGGCCTTCATACGATTTTGGAAGTTGGCGATTATCGAACAAAAACGGTTTGGAAATCATGATCACATGCTTTTTCCGTTTCGGGTCGATCATTGACAAGCCCTCAATCCGTAAACCTTTCTTTTTCAGGGGACCAAATTTTGTTTCGAAGCTCTTTAAAATCTCAAACATGACGGTTGCGTTGCAGTTATTAACAAAGGTAAGCTGATAAATACGAATCCGATAACTTATTAGACGAATCGACTTCCTTTGTAAAAACAAAATATGTTTAAAATCGGTTTCTTAACTGTTCACAAATTGTTAAAAAGCAGTTAATTAACCTGCAAGTTGCTGTCTATCAACGAAAAGCAAATACAGATGCATTTGTTAAAAAAAGGCTTTTAGCTAGGGTTGATAAAACAGGCGAATGCCGATAATTCGTTGAACGCCGTTTTCAGCTAAAACTCGTTCCTGATTTTAAGCCTTGGCCCTTTCGAGGGTTTGTGCTCCAAAATCGAGAATGGAATCGATAAACTGATAGGGCTTATAACCGTTGATGGCGGCCTGATGGTAAATGCAGGTTGCCGGTGTCATACCAGGTAGTGAATTGACTTCGATAAAGATCACTTCAACATGTTCTGTATCAAAGATTCTAACAAACGCATCAATGCGGCAATAACCTCTGATATTGAGAACCTTTGCTGCCGCGCCGAGGGTTTCCCGTACTTTTTCCGAGATCTTAAGCCGGTCTTCGGCGTTGCGTGCATAGCGGGCCGGTGTAATGTTCTGCCCCTGCCCTGCCAGGAACTTTTCTTCCAGGCTAAGAATATCACCTTCTGCCAATGCTTCCGACGCTTCAAACACTTCATATTCTACCTCACCGCGGCTGTTCAGCGTCGTCAGCATGCCACCGGTTATTTCCAGGAAATGCGCGGCCCCATTCTTCGAAATCAACTCTTCGACAAGGATTACCGGTTTCTGCGGAAACTCTTCTTTGGCTTTGATGTGGAGGATGTTGGCCGCTGCCTGGTCAAATGCCTCCGATTTGCGGAACATAAGTGTGGCAAAAGCCTCGAACTCTTCAACATTTTTAATTTTCTTCACAGCGCTGCTACACCCGTCGTCAACCGGTTTGGCAATGAGTGGATACTGATACTCTGTTTCGAGTTTATGAAGGATCTCCTCTTTATGCTGTTTCCAATCGTTCTCAGTAACCAGGCAGTGCTTAGCGACCAGGAACCCGTGTTGCTGCAAAATTTCGTTGGTTCTGTATTTGTCGATCGTCACCGAAGAACTCTCTTTGCCGGAGCCATTGTAACTTAATCCCACTTTTTCAAGTTGTTCCTGCACGGCACCGTCTTCGCCCGGGCGTCCGTGCAAGGCTATAAATACCTGTTTCACCAAACCTGCCAGCTCCTCGTAACCGAGCGGCTTTGGTGCCATGAGGTTGTCGGGCGATCCGTACTTGGCAGTAATTACATGGCATTCGTCAATAATTTCCAGAATAGCCGGATGTACTTGCCAATGATCGATTTTCTCTTTGATATCGTCGGCATTGTCTTTCAGCAGCGCATTGACCGGAATTTGGTACATGAGGTGCTTTTCCGGCCCGCCGGTCAGAAAGACCGGAATGGGCGCATATTTTTCGGAAGACGCAAGTTTCTCGAAAATATTTCGTCCGCTTTCCACCGAAATATGCCGTTCGGAAGAATAGCCTCCCAGGATCACAGCCACTGGTATTTTACTGTCGGCTGCCTTCTTTTGGCTATGCAGAAACGCATCGAGACGTTCCAACAACGCATCATAAGAAGCGGCGCCTTTACTCTGGTGAATGCGTTTGCTTAACGAGGTACGGATAATGTAGGTCAGAAACTGTGATGGGGTAAGGCCAATCTCCGCTGCCTGGTGAAAGAAAAACGAAGAAGGCATCATGCCCGAGGTTGTATTCGGATCATTCAGGTACACTTTTCCGTCGTTCCCTAAAAAACCATCGATGCGCGCGTACACATCAAAACTAAGTTCGGCAAACAACCGTTCGCATGCTGTTCTGATCGCCCGGATCTGTTCATTACTGGCTTCAATCGGCGTGATCTTACGCGACAGGCCAGGCAGGTATTTGCTCCTGTAGTCAAACAATTCTTTGCCTTTGCGGATCTCGGTTGGTGGCAGGGCAATGGCTTTATTGCCCGAATCGGTATCTTCCAGTACAATGCATGAAAACTCTTTGCCTTCAATAAATCCTTCAACCATCACCGTGCTTTCTCCATCCAGTGCCTCCAGTACAAAACCGTCGCCGTTACCTGCGCGGGCATCAAGGAATGTCATCAGCGCATAAGGCTCGTAAAACACGCTGCTTCCCGCTCCTGCATGTGCATCTGTCGCGCCAGCAACACCAACAATTCTCAGTGGCATACCTATCCCTTCCCGGATGTCAGAAAGTTGTCGCAGGTAATCGATCTTCGCATCTGTTGCCAGTTTTTGCCATTCGTTGGCATCGAGCCACCGGGTGAAAAATGCCTTTTCCACGGCCGACATGAATGCATATTCATCGTCGCTGTTAAGGATCGAAATGCCGATAGAAGACCCCTGATTGGCTGGTTTGATCACCATCGGGAAACCAATATCCTGTTTGGCTTTTTCCCATAAACCTTTGGTTCTTCCAGCAATCCAGTCGGCACGGTCGATGGTAAAATAACGCGGGCTGTTGAAACCGGCATTTACCATCAGGCGTTTTTGTACGCTTTTGTCGATGCCGATCGCGCTTGGCAAAATGCCACTACCTGAATATGGAATGCCGAGGTATTCGAGCAGGCCCTGGATGCGCCCATCTTCGCCGTAAGGGCCGTGCAAAGCCAGAAACGCGAAGTCGATCAGGCCAGGAAGTTCGTTCAGTTCAACTTTTTTACCAATGCCCGAAATGAGGCGATCTTGCTCTTGCATACTTAAGTTACCGAGGTTTTCGGCATAGTATTGAAAGTCGGTATTGGCCGCGGGAATAAACTCAACCGGCGGGTAAAAATCGCGAATGGTGCCTTTATACACGAAGTTCCAGTCGAGCAGAACGATGTTCCCAAAGGAATCTACAAACAGGGGAATGGCTTCGAAGAACGATTTGTTAAGGTTGTCGTACACGGTTCTTCCGCCAGCGAATGAAATTTCCCGTTCTTTGGAGCGGCCTCCGAATAAGATCCCGATTTTAAGTTTCGACATGGATGTCATAGTCATTGATAAGGTAAAACACGCCTATGGCACTAACCACTAAGCAGCTTTAAAGTTAACACGGTATTCAAAAAAACAGGTGAAAGCCGAAACAAACTATGAACCAAAGATTGTTAAAACCCGCGACCTAAAAACACTCGCCAATGGTGAAGTAAAAACCCTTGTCATAGGAATCTGAATACCCATAATCGATCCGCAAATTCAGCTTCTCTTTTTCCAGGATCGATAACCTGAGCCCGCCACCGAAACTGTATTTTACGGATCCCATGTTTATGTTCCGGGGTTTGTCGTACACATCGCCAAAGCCTCCGAATGCACAGGCGCTAAGGCGCCAGAACAAAGGCGCACGGTATTCGGCAATTACAGAGTACATCGAATTATCGCGGTAGCGGCCCTGGTAAAATCCCCGGAGATTGCCCGCGCCGCCAAGGGTTGCCATGGAGCGAAAAGGTGTTTGCCCGAACGTGTAGTAGTTATAAAGTTGACAAGCGATCACATGATCTTTAAATACCCGTTTGAAGAAACGCGCTTCCGCGGTCCATTTATTAAACGAATAATCAGATACAAAGCCGCTGTTGTAGGTAGTGAATTGGGTTTGCAGGAACATGCCGCGGGTGGGCCAAAAAGTAGAGTTGCGGGTATCGTAGCTGGCAGTGAACCCTAGGCCTAGCACATGGTAGGTTCTCTTTCCGTAAAACCGACTCGAATCCATGAGGCCGCCCTCAGGATAGGCTACTTTGAGAATGTCCTGAAAATCTTCGAGCACACCGAAAAACACATGCTTCGCAAACTTGCGCTTGATGTGCGCGCTGATATTGAAATTTTCGAAAACATATTTTTCTTCGCTCGCATCAAGGCTATACTGGCCAATGCCCCAGAATTTATCAGGAAAATAGCTGTGCGTGGTATTGAAGTACAGGATATAGCGCTCTTGGGGAAAATAGATCGTGGCATCGATGGATTGGATATTTTGCTGGCGTTCGGAAAAAATACCGATCACCTGCACCGTAGAAACGCGGGTGAGGCTGTCTTTCCGCTCGGTTGTTTTAAAAGACAGGGAACCGGACAAGCCGTAAGCCCAACCTGTTTCAGGAGTTCTGAATAATGTAGGAATTACCAGGTAATTGACGCGCCGCGTGGTATCCGGCCTTAACTGGGCAGAAAGCCAAAGAGGCAAACACAGCAGCAATAACACGATCCTGTTGTGCAAACCGGATTGAGAGAACGTATTATTGTATGCTATTTTATTTCCAAGCATGGTATGACCGGTATTATCGCCACACGGCTACTAGCCGCCAGATTTTTGTGTTAACCTCGACCTGAAAAAATGCAGAAGCTGGAAAGTAATCAACGCATCCATTTCGCAATATTCTATAAGTTGCTGCTTGGCTGTTTCGACTTCGATGGCATTCTGCGACCCCAATCCCTCATACATGTACATGGCAACAATACCTGACTGAATGTCCAACTGCTCGAAACCGGCTTCCTGGTTCACTATCGGTGCCAGGCTTTTGAGGCTGAAATTCCCTTTCATATCCGGATGGTAATAATGTCCTCTCCGAATCGGTTCTGCAAGATCGACAATCTTTGCTTTCAGCGCAGCAATGTCGCGCTCATATTTGGGAAAGCGTTCTGCCAACTGATTAAGTACCGATTCTTCGAGAGCCTTGTCGAACATCAACACTGTTTTAAACGGCTGGGTCGCTTCCAGGATGTGCTCCAGGAACTGCTCACGCAAATCATCTTCAAACGGTTTGAAATAACTGTAACGCTCTTGCCTGCCACCTTCCTCATACACCATCGAAAACAGGAACGGAATCTGTTGAAAGGGCTTGGTACCTTGATAGAAAGGAATTGCTGGCATCCACACTTCAATGTCGAGACTACAGCTAGGTTCTTGGATGTTTGAGAGAAACGAACGGATTTCTTTGTTGTCTGTTTGTTCCCGTTGTTCAATGGCGGCGAGTACTTGCACTTTCACTTCCTTCTGTGCAATGGTGTTCACATCGATCTCGTCAATCCGCCGGATATTGTTATCGTAAAGCTCAAACATGGCTTGCTTGGTCAGTTTGCCGAGTGTCATCACCGAATGCGGATCACCGGTATTTTTCCAACAGGTGCCCAGGAAGTCACACTCGTAAGGCTGAAAACAATGTGTTCCTATTTTAATGTCGGGAATTTTGTTTTGCTCAAGCGCCAGCCGGGCAATCTGTGATTTATGCTCAAAATAAGGCTGGTTGCGGATGGCATCTTTCAAAACCGATGTGGACTTAAAAAGTTTATGGATATCCAGTGTCCCATCGAGTACATAACGGCCGTCGAGAGTCAGCAAGTTAAACTGTTCCAGTTCGGGCAGACACTGTTTGATCACATAATATTGAAAACAGGCATCTTTGACGTAGGTATCGGTAATTTTGAGCGAGCTTTTAACCTCGTAAGCTGTCCAGCTGCCATTCTCCTTATGAAGAATATCAACCATGACGAGCAAGTCGTTGTATATAAACGTGGCTTCGTAGATCGTATCGGCACCACTGTCAATCAGATCCCGGGTCCGTTTGGCAAAAAGCTGTTGGTCGCGCTTTTCGCCGATCGTCACATCAACACCGCCCGGAAACACTTGCTGCGCAAGAATGCCGACATCGGTGCCGCGTTTAAAGATCAGTTGCTTTTCTTTGGAAAGCATATCGCGCAGGTACGGATGATTCCGGTAGAGGTAAAAATGCTTGAGGCATTGTTCTGCTTTGATAAAAGCCGATTTACTGATCAGGGCGCTCATAAACATTTGGCAATGCTGTTCCAAAGCAGGTCGGCTGATCGGTCCCACGAAAACAGGCCTGCACGCTGTCTTCCTTTTTGAATAAGTTGTTCGCGCAGCGTAACGTCCCGGTACAGCTGTGTCATCCCGTCGGCAATGGAATCTGTATTGAATGGATCGACAGGCAAAGCCGCGTCGCCGGCAATCTCGGGCATGCTGGTTGTATTGGATACAATAACGGGCACTTCACAACGAAATGCTTCGATGATTGGAATACCAAAGCCTTCAAAGTAAGGCACATAAGCCAAGGCAAAGGCAGAAGCCATGAGGCGTTCCACTTCCTGCTGCGGCAAACGCCCTGCAAATACAATATCGTTGCGGTACGCCGATTGCGTAATCACACGCCTTACATCGCTCTCACTGCTGTACACCGCTCCCACCAACAACAGCTTCATATCCGAACCGGTTTGCTCCTTGAACTTACCGAAGGCTGCTACCAGTCGGTTCAGATTTTTGCGCGGGCTTTGCGACCCGACGAACAAGAAATACGGTTTTCCCGCTGTGTAGGCGCCACGAACAGTCTTGCGTTCTGGCTCTGGCATAGGCGCAAAACCTTCGTTGATTCCGTTATACACCACATCGATCTTGCTCCCGTCAATACCATAATGCTGGCTGATATCAGCTTTGCTGTATTCGGAAACCGTGGCAATGCGTGTGGCCATGCGGGCGTATTTCGGGAAAAAGTGATTGTAATATTTACTGGTAAGCGGCGACAGGTCTTTGGGATTATGCAAAAAATTGATATCGTGTATTACCGGAAGCTGTCGGCACGTAGCGCCAGGCGATAAAAAACCGTCAGGCGATAAAAACAGGTCGGGCTTCATGCGGTTGAGCAATTGCCTGACCGAGATGTGAAACCAGGCATAATACAAAAACGGGTGCCGGGCTTGCGGCCCTACAACCAATGGTGTGATGTTATCCGCATAGATGAAACGATCGCTGAAATCCCGGTCGAACAGAAATACAAAGTGTACTTCCGGGTGCTGCTGTGTGATGCGCTTGAGTGTTTGATCGCTAAACCACCCGATACCGTCCAATTTGTTTTCTATTAATAACCGGGTATTGACTACTATTTGCAAGTGATAAATTTTAATGCAAAATAAGGGTATTTTTAAAATAAACGCGGGCTTTTCATCGATTTTTTGACAGACGATCACCGATCGAAAAGGGACATTTAACGTTCGTTGTGAACACGACCCTGAAATGCTCACGCGTTTTTTTCATACTTTAGCATGTCCTGCATTTTCATGTCCACGATCAAGGAAAAATTTGCCCACCAGTCTCTCTACACCAAGATCATCCTGACCTTTCTATTCGGCTGCATTGTTGTGTTTATTTCGTGGTTTACAGCTCGTTTTGTATTCCGTGAGACGTTTCTCACCATCGACAAGATCGCACAGCCAAATCCAAAACTGCGCATCGTCAATGGTTTACTCGCTACGGTAAATAACCTCGATCAGAAACAACGCCTCGATATCGTCAAAAACAGTGAAAATGCGCAAACCGCCTTAATCGACGATTCAAGAAACATCATTCACTCGCTCGACACCTTGCAAATGCTGTATGGCGACGATAGCGTACAGGTAAACCGCCTCGAACGGATGAAAGGCTTATTGCTGCAACGCGATAAGCTCTTCCTGAAGTACCTTAAATTTCACAATGAACTGATACACAACCGATCGCTATCGAACAGCATGGAAAACCTTTCGGACTATATCAGCGAAAGCATGCGCCACCATGATAGCGCTGCTGTGACACAAAAGCAAAAAACCGTCACCACTATCCAGGAGCTTCCGGTAAATGAGGCGCAGAAGCAGGAATCTTTCTTCCGACGCCTATTCACCAGGAAAAAGCCAGCAGCTCAAACGGCACACAAACAGGTAACAGAACACATTACTACCACAACCGATACACTGGCTATCGCGCAGCGCGACAGTTTTATACGCGACATGGAATCAGTTATCGGCACCATCGAAAAAGACCAGTCGAAAAAAGGATCACGCCTATTCAACCACGAAATCAAATTGGCTAACGCCAGCAATACGTTTATCAGCGAATTACAAGCCATCCTGTATCAGATTCAGGATGAAGAAATCAATTCTCTTCAGGAAAACACCTTACAACTTAACGAGGTATTCAACAAGGCATTCAACCGGATTGGCTTGATATTACTGGTTTTCCTGGGACTGACCATTACGCTTATTTTTCTGATGTTTTCCGATCTTTCGCAAAGCGGGCGGCACCGGCAAGAACTCATCGAAGCAAAAGAACAGGCTCAACACATGGAACGGGTGAAAGAGCGCTTTCTGGCAAACATGAGTCATGAGATCCGCACACCTTTGCAATCGATCATCGGCTATTCGGAGCAATTGAAAAATACAACCAGCCCTGGAAAAGAATATGCGGAAGCTATCTACCGTTCCTCTGGCTATTTGCTCCAGATCGTGAACGAGGTATTGGATTACAGCCGCATCTCTTCTGGTAAATTCAAGTTCGAAAGTGCAGGTTTCAGCATGGCTGAAGTACTGTCGGAAATCGCCGACACAGTGGAAAGTCAGGCCGAGCAAAAAGGTATTCGTTTTCGTTTCCAAAGCACTATTCCGGCAGACCTATTGCATAGGGGCGACAGTTTCCGCCTGAAGCAGATTCTATATAACCTGCTTAATAATGCCGTGAAGTTTACCGAACATGGTGAAGTGCGGTTTAGCGTAAGTGCCGTGAGCGACGCTAAAAAAACACAATTTAGTTTTGAGGTTTCCGACACTGGCATTGGCATGAACGACGAGCAGATGCGCGCTATCTTTCATCCGTTTGAACAGGCGAGCGAAAGCACTCAACGGCATTTTGGCGGCACCGGACTCGGCCTGAGCATTGCCAAAACGCTTGTGGACATGCAACGCGGACAGATCGACGTTAAAAGTAAACCCGGAGAAGGCAGTACCTTTACCGTTAGGTTGGGTTACCTGAAAGCTGCTGAAAAGGATGATTCCGGCCAATCTGAAGATCCGGCAAAGCCGATCCGCTTTGAAGGCAAGGTACTGGTGGTGGACGACGACGAATTGATTCTGCAACTTTGTTCACTGATCTTTCGCAAACACAACATTGACCATGTGTGTTTCCAATCGGCGGAAGAATTGTTTGAATTGCCGGCTGACCCGGCTGTGAAACTGGCATTTATCGACATGCGCATGCCTGGAACCAACGGCCTGGAAGTTTGCCGGCAACTAAAAAAACGAGCCATTTCCCCGCTTCGCCTGGTAGCTCTTACCGCCGAAGCGATGCCCGATGAGATCGAGCAAATTCTGGCACAAGGCTTCGACCAGATCCTTCTCAAACCATTCCGCGAAAAAGATCTACTACAGCATTTGGAACATAAAAGCGGCAGTAGAACGCAAGGTCCTGCACCCGACACCGAGTTCGATATATCGAGCCTGCGCGCACTATGTGATAACGACGCTGCCGAATTAAAAAAAATTCTCCTGCTGATGCATACTGAAATAAATAAAGACATCGGTTTGTTAAAACAATATGCTGCGAACAACAACATTACCATGCTGAAAGACCTGTTCCACAAACTGGCTGCCAGAACAGGCCAGGCAGGTGCCAATAAGTTGTGCGCTGCCCTGCGCCTGCGCGAACAACAACTTGGAACGGAAAAAGGGTTTACAGAAGATGACCTGAGCTACCTGGCCGGCCTACTGGATAACTTTGCCAACAATCTGAAAACGGCGGCTGACAAGGGCTAGACATCGATGCCGTAACGGGCAATTTTCAGATAAAGGGTTTTACGATCGATGTTGAGAATGCCTGCGGCCTTGGATTTATTGTATTTTACCTCTTTGAGTGTTTTGATGATCAACTCCTTTTCATTGGCTTCATTCATGGCACGAAGTTCTTTTTCCTGGCGAACGGGCACAACTTCCGTTTGGCGCATGTCTTCCGGTATGTCGTCGATACCGATCTCTGTTCCCTTGGCCAGCAACACCGCACGCTTGATCGTGTTTTTCATTTCCCGCAGGTTGCCCGGCCACTTATAGGCCATGAAGATTGACATGACCTCCGGGGAAACTTCTCTGACTGGTTTAGAAAGTTCCTGACTGGATTGGCGGACAAAATGATCGATGAACAGCGGAAGATCGCTGCCACGGTTGCGCAGTGCCGGCACGCGGATGCTGAACTCATTGACACGGTGATATAGATCTTCGCGAAAACTTCCGTTTTTAACAGCTGTTACAAGGTCTTCGTTGGTAGCGGTAATAATGCGAACATCTACTTTGATGGCTTTGTTGCCACCTACCGGCTGAATGATGCGTTCCTGGATAGCGCGCAATAGTTTCACCTGCACCGGATAGGTTAAATTACCAACCTCATCAAGGAAGATAGTACCACCGGAAGCCATCTCGAATTCGCCTTTCTTATCGTTGATTGCTCCCGTAAATGCGCCTTTAACGTGACCGAACAACTCGCTGGAAGCCAGTTCTTCCGATAAAGCCCCGCAGTCGATCGCTACAAAAGGGCCGTTAGCGCGCGCACTCATCCGGTGAATGCTACGGGCGATGTTTTCCTTTCCGGTACCGCTTTCACCCAATATCAACACCGTCATGTTTGTAGGCGCAATAAGCTCTATATGCCGCATGAGTTCCTGCGATGCCTCGCTATCCCCTTTCACAAAACCAGGCTGCCAATCAGCCTGTCCCTGCGATTGTTCTGTACCGGATTGCGCGGCAAGTGCTTCGGAAATTACCATCAACAATTCTTCGGGGTTCACCGGTTTGGTAATGTAGTTGCTGGCTCCCATGTGAATGGCTTTTACCGCTGTGCGAATGTCGTGAAAACCCGTCATCATGATCACCGGCAATTTCACGCCATCGGCAGCAAGTTCACGGATAAGATCGAAGCCATTACCATCAGGCAGATGGTAATCAAGCAGCAAAAGTTCATAAGACGCTGAAGCGATCATTGCACGTCCTTCTTTGAGCGAAGAGGCCGCCGAAATGTCGTACTTTTTTCGTCGCAAAAAGGTCCCGATGATCTGGGTAAAAGCGGGATCGTCTTCTATAAGCAGGATACGTGGCATGGGCAAAGGGATCGCGATACAAGTTAAGCATAAAACAAACACAGGAAAGCCGGAATATCATCCAGCTTTCCTAAAAAAACAAAAAAGATTTTTACTTTAATAAAGCACCGTCTTTGTCAAATTTCAGTGTCTTGGTTTCTTTTTTGTCGTTGGCTACCAGCACTTCGTAGTGGGAAGCAGTAGCGGATTTTACAAGTGATGCGCTTTGAATGGCCCACCCCTTATAGGCATCGGCCGACAACGATTTTTTAATGGGTTCAGGAAGTTCTTCAGGCTTCAACGTTGTTTTTTCGTCGTCGTTTGCAACATGAATTACAGCACTGGCCGTGTTGTTTGATGCGTACACTGTGTTAGCTGTGAAAGCGAGACCGAGGCAAAATGCCATTGCAATTACTTTTTTCATGAGTAGGTTGTTTTACGTTTTAAAAGGTTAATAATACTGCAAGCCATTATGCCAAGTTTGTACCAGGAACTTTCATCAAAAACAAACAATTGAAAAACAAACACTTAACCCATACCACACCTGAGTACACCTGTTGAAAATTTCAACACTTTGTGGGGCGACTCACCATGGAATCCTGAAAAAATAGCTGATGAATGTCTATCTTTACTCCGGTTCCCATTTTTCTAACTATTCATTTAAATCTGTAACGATCATCTATGCACGCCGGACGACGCTTTACTTTATCACAGGTTATTTACTGGACACGCCGCGACCTTTTTGCCTTTGCTATCTTGGCCAGCATTCCTACGGCCCTTTATTATTTTTTCGATATCAAGTGGTTGGTGATTCCCTGGGTTGCTATTGCACTCATTGGCACAGCGGCAGCATTCCTGGTTGGCTTCAAAAATACGCAAACCTACAACCGCCTGTGGGAAGCCCGGCAAATATGGGGCGGCATCATCAATACCAGCAGAGCCTGGGGAATTCTGGCAAAAGACATGGTCAATGCAGATAAGGAGGAAATACGCCTTCTCATATACCGTCACATTGGCTGGCTCACCGCTTTGCGCTATCAGATGCGCGAAAAACGCGTGTGGGAAAACATGGAACTGAAAAGTAATATTGAATATGCACGCTACTATCAGATTCCCGAACGCCAAACGCCGCTTGAAGATGAATTGAAACCGTATTTATCAGAAGATGAGCGCCTGTACGTGCTGAGCAAGAAAAACCGCGCCACGCAGATCATTGGCCTTCAATCGGCACACTTGAAACGACTGAAAGATGCCGGGAAATTATCGGAATTTGACTTCATCGAGCTTGAGCGAACGCTCACCACATTATTCGACCATCAGGGAAAATCGGAACGCATCAAAAACTTTCCTTACCCAAGGCAGTTTGCAACCATCAACCAGATGTTTGTGAGGCTATTCATAAGCATGCTGCCATTTGGTATTTTACAGGAATTTGCTAAGCTCACCAAAGACCTCGGCGAAGGCTTTATCTGGGCAACCGTTCCCTGCTCGCTTATTGTGGGTTGGGTATTCCATGTGATGGAAAGAATCGGGGAAGCCACTGAAAATCCGTTTGAAGGCGGTGCCAACGATGTACCGATTACCAACATCAGCCGCACCATCGAAATAGACCTGCGCGAAATGCTTGACGAAAAAGATATTCCGCCAGCCATCACACCGGTTAACAACATTCTTCTTTAATTTCCAAAAACATGACTTCTCAAAGCCAAACTCCCGACGACTACCTGAAAGAAATACCTGCCGAGAGGCTCGACGCTTTCGTGGCCCTGCGAAACACCATCAAAAAGCATATCCCAAAAGGGTTTGAAGAACGCATGAGCTATGGCATGATTGGCTATGTGGTGCCACACACCTTGTTCCCGGCGGGCTACCATTGCGATCCTAAACTACCACTGCCCTTTGTGAACATTGCCTCTCAAAAAAATTTCATCGCCTTGTACCACATGGGTCTGTATGCAGATGGCAACCTTTTGGAATGGTTCGTGAACGAATACCCGAAACACTGCCAGAGCAAACTGGACATGGGAAAAAGCTGCAGCCGGTTTAAAAAACCGTCGGACATTCCGCTGAAGCTCATCGGTGAACTGATGAAAAAAATGAGTGTGAAAGATTGGATATCGTTATACGAAACGAACCTGGCGGCACCGCGACCCACTAAGAAAAAAGCCGGATAAGCGATTACTATACAAGCACCAGTGGCGCTTTTACTTTATGCCTCACACTTTCTACGGTTGTGCCAAAGAGGATGTCTTTGATAGTTGTATGTCCGTGTGTACCCATTACAATCAAATCAGCATCTTTCACCAATTCGGGTATAACGGTTCGCGGGTTGCCGAAGCCAAGTTCAGAACTGCACTGATAACCATGTTCGAGTAATTGGCTTTCGTAAGCCAGCAAGTTAGCCGTATCTTCGTTGCGCTCATTATCGTCGCTCTGCTCACCGTATATCACCGCCGCAGTGCTTTCGAGTACATGTACCAATTTGTACTTTACCTCTTTCCCACCGAGCTGTAGCGCGCGGTTAATGGCCTTGTGATCGCTACTGCTAAAATCGACCGGAATGGCAATGAGACGATAGGGTTTAGGTTCGTCGAAAATAATTTTGGCGAAATTGCCGTGAAACTGAGATGGCTGATTGTGTTTTCCCTTTTTGAATACTGGCTCGAATGTTATATACAGCAATACAGCCAGGCACAGAGCCATAAGCGGCACTACAAACATACCAACAAGGTAAGGTGCATCGGTACTCAACAGCCACTCGCGCACCTTAAAGTAAAGCAATTGGCAATTGAGGAATACAATCACCGACACCGCCAGCCAGGAAGCGATTTTCTGCCAAAGCGGTATAGCAAATTCGCCCATGCGCCGTTTGCTGCTTACAAAATGGATGAGTGGAATGATGGCAAAACCCAGTTGCAGGCTAAGGATTACCTGGCTGAGCACGAGCAGGTCGCCGGTTTTTTCTTCACCAAGATAATAGATTGTGAGAAACGCCGGTACAATAGCAATCAAACGGGTAAGCAGGCGCCGGATCCAGGGTTGCAGGCGCAAATTCAAATAGCCTTCCATAATGATCTGCCCGGCGAGCGTTCCGGTAACGGTAGAACTCTGGCCGGCGGCAATGAGTGCCAGCGCAAAAAGAAAAGGAGCAAGTGTACTCCCTAGCATCGGTTCCAGCATACGGTAAGCATCTTGTATTTCTTTGACGTCCACACCGGTATTGAAAAAGGTACTGGCGGCAATGATCAGGATGGCTGCATTAACAAAAAGCGCCATGTTAAGGGCCACGGCACTGTCGATAATATTGAAGCGAATGGCTTTGCGGATCTCCGGCACCGTGCGGTCGAATTTGCGTGTTTGCACCAGCGACGAATGCAGGTACAGGTTATGCGGCATCACCGTGGCGCCAATGATGCCAATGGCTACATACAGCGCGTCTTCGTTCCTGATACCCGGAATGAGACCTTTGGAAATTTCGACCACATCAGGCTTGGCAATAATTAACTGGATGAGAAACGACACACCAATGATGCCTACCAGTGAAATGATAAACGCCTCTAGCTTGCGGATGCCGGCGTTAAGCAGGAACAACAGAATGAAACTATCGAGAACTGTAATGCACACCCCTGTAAGGATAGATACCGCGGGGAACATGAGGTGAATACCGATGGCCATGCCAACCACTTCGGCGAGGTCGCAGGCCGCTATGGCAATTTCGGCCAGGATATATAGAAAAAAGTTGACAAAACGCGAGTAATGGTCTTTAGAGGCTTGTGCGAGATCGCGGCCCGATACCACACCCAGACGCACGCAGTGACTTTGCAACAGCAGGGCAATGAGGTTGCTCATCACCAATACCCAAATAAGACTGTAACCGAATTTGCTGCCGCCTTCAATATCAGTCGCCCAGTTACCTGGATCCATGTATCCCACACTGATCATGTATGCCGGACCCAGGAACGCAAATAGCTTGCGAAAACCTCCTTTGCTGGACGTGTTGACGGAGCCGTGAACCTCGCCTAAAGAGCGGTGTGCATTATTTTCCATGCTGTACTTTCACTAAGATCGAAGAGGCAACAGCCGCACTGAAAAATTCGGCATGCTTCTTCCTAAATTTCACTTTACACGAGAGGTCGTAATCGTTTACCGACTCGACATGAACCACATCACCCAATTGCAGACTTATGGAATCAAGGTATTTCAGAAAACGGTCGTCGTGGTTGGTAAGCCCGCAAAACACGCCGCTTTCTTTCTTTTTCAGGGTATTGAGTGGCACCGCATTGCTATAGCGGATATTACCTTTCCTGTCGGGAATGGCATCACCATGAGGATCAAATTCCGGGTTTCCGAGAAAATCATCGAGCTTATCGATGAGTTCATCACTGTGAATGTGTTCGAGCTGCTCGGCGATCACATGCACCTCATCCCACTTAAAATGCAGTTTGCTTACCAGGAAGACTTCCCAGAGGCGGTGTTTTCTGATAATATCGAGTGCTGTTTTCTCGCCCTTTGCCGTCAGTCGTACACCGTAATATTTCTTGTAGGTGAGTATTTTTTTTTCGGCCAGGCGCTTGATCATATCCGTTACCGTAGCCGGCTGGGTTTGCAGACGCTCCGCAATATCGTTGGTAGAAACCGCTTTGCTGCGACTCAGCTCCTGAACCTTGAAAATGGCCTTGATGTAATTTTGCTCGGTATGGGATAAGGGATTGTTTTCCACGATACGAAGATATAAATTCTATGGATCGAAACAAATTTTTAGACCAATCTAAAAATAATATGACTGAAAATAGACTTCAATGTAAATAGGGAGCTGGCGGCACTAAGGGCATTTCTAAGGGCGTGCCGTCAAAAAACGGCCAGGCTTTACGCTGCAATCTTTTTGCCAGGCGGCTGAGGCTCTCGAAGCCCGGCAAAAAGGATTTCCACTGCAATCCTTCACGCGGGCATTAACGTGGGACTTCGAGAATATCAAAGGGACTTCGAGAGCCTCAGCCCCCTGGATTTAGTCGCCTGGGCTTCGAGAGCCTCAGCCCTCGGGGATTTCAGAGCATCAGCCGCAGGACTTTGAAAACAGCAAACGACGGACTTCGAGAATATCAAAGGGACTTCGAGAGCCTCAGTCCCCGGATAATGAGAGCCTCAGTCCTCGGGGAATTTCAAAGTCTTGGGACAGTTTCAAGAGTTTCAGCGAATCATTGCGCCAGGGATGCGAAGGGCCTGGTTCCTTTGCCGCTTGTTCGTTGGCGGCAAAGAACCGCAGCGACAGCGAAGCCCGCAGCAGCCCGCCCGGGCGCCCAAATCATGACGGATAATGGAACGGGCTTCGAGAGAACTCCAACCGGGACTTCGAGAATATCAACCTGGACTTCGAGAGCCTCAGTCCCTGGATAATGAGAGCTTCAACCGGGACTTCGAGAGCCTCAGTCCACGGGGATTTCGGAGCCTTGGGACAGTTTCAAGAGTTTCAGCGAATCATTGCGCCAGGGATGCGAAGGGCCTGGTTCCTTTGCCGCTTGTTCGTTGGCGGCAAAGAACCGCAGCGACAGCGAAGCCCGCAGCAGCCCGCCCGGGCGCCCAAATCATGACGGATAATGGAACGGGTTCGAGAGAACTCCAACCGGGACTTCGAGAGCCTCAGTCCACGGGATTTAAGAGCAGCAAACGACGGGCTTCGAGAGAGCTCCAACCGGGACTTCGAGAATAGCAACCGGGACTTCGAGAGCCTCAGTCACCGGATAATAAGAACTTCAACAGGGACTTCGAGAGCCTCAGTCCCCGAGAATTTCAGAGCCTCAGTCCCCGGGAATTAGGACTTTGAGGGCATCCGCCGGTGGGCGTTCGATACTACTATAAAAGGGAACAGAGAACTATTTACGCAATTCGAAGTTACTGCCAAGGTAAACTTTGCGCACCATCTCGTCGTTGGCAAGGTCTTCGGCACTACCCGACTTGATCACCTCGCCGGCATACAGCAAATAGGTGCGGTCGGTAATATTGAGGGTTTCGTGCACGTTGTGGTCGGTGATGAGAATACCGATGTTCTTGTCTTTGAGCTTGCGTACTACGCTCTGAATATCTTCTACGGCAATGGGATCAACCCCCGCAAATGGCTCGTCGAGCAGAATGAACTTTGGGTCAGTGGCCAGCGCGCGGGCTATCTCTGTACGGCGCCTTTCGCCACCCGACAGCTGATCGCCCAGGTTCTTGCGTACATGGTGCAAGGCAAATTCATCCAGGAGGCTTTCGACCTTATGCGCTTGCTCGGCCTTGGTGAGCTTAGTCATTTCCAGTACGGCCCTGAGGTTGTCTTCGATGCTCAGTTTGCGAAACACCGATGCTTCCTGCGGCAAATAGCCAACGCCGAGCTGTGCCCGTCGGTACATCGGTTCTTCGGTAATGTCGCGATCATCAAGGAAGATCTTGCCCGAATTGGGTTTTACCATGCCTACGATCATGTAAAACGAGGTTGTTTTACCGGCACCATTGGGGCCCAACAGGCCCACAATTTCGCCCTGCTTTACCTGCACGCTCACGTTGCTGGCAACAGTACGGCTTTTGTATTTCTTAACGAGGTTTTCCGAGCGAAGAATCATGGCATTTTCAAGCAGTCAAATATACTCAAACTAACGTCAGCGAAAAGATAAATTTTGTGAACCCGCATCAGAACGTGAGCTGAAAGCCGGCTTTCACGCCAAAATTATTAGCGGCTTTCGGGTTCTGATAGGTAGCCCTGTATAATGCATCTACCCTGAACACTTTAAAAATATTTTCGATGCCCGCGCTCAGTTCCACATACGGCTCATTACCCAGTGCATTAAGGGTAGTAGGAAAGATCAGTGTATTGCGATTCCGGTTGTCCACACTGCCCCACAAGGCTTTGGCCGTAACAACTTCGCGCCACTTGAGCTTTTTGACGAGTGGAACTTTGTTAAACAGCAAGCCCTCGAAATGGTGAAACAAGCCAACCGAAGCATACTGGTCGCTGGCAAACTCATAGTATTTCATCATGTTGTAAGCCATATAATCGTAAATATACGTTTCGTTACCGCCATGCAGCTCCATGAGCGGGTATGGCACCGCCCCAAAGATCTTCCCTACTTCACCGATGTAATCGGTGTATCCCAGGAGCGACACCAGGCGCACCCGGTCGTTGATGTTAAGCACTACTTTTTGATAATTGTATTCGCCACGAAACGCATTCTGCAGCGACTTGGAATAGTTGAACTGGAACACAGGCCACTTGGTTCCCAGACTGATGCGTGTAAAATCGCCACTAATGAATTTTTCTTTATACGCAAAACGCACATTGATGCGCACCTCGGTGTTACGAATGCTTTCTTTGGTATGGATGGTACCATCGGATTTGTAATACCGGTAGCTATTGGCAATGAGTGGCGTAATGGTACGCCCTATTAATGTAAGGCGTGAAGTAAGCCCTTCTACCCATTCGCGTTCGTACCATGCAAAGGTTTGATCGACACGCGTGAGGTTCGTCAGCGGATTGGTACGGAACAGCGAGGCGAAGATATTATCCTGTGAAAAGCCGTTTTGGCTTTGCCCGAGAATCTCATAATCGCTCTTGTACGTCATGCCTACCAGCTGACGGTGTGGCTTTTTAGTAATGAATGTCTTGAAGCCGATGCTGTATTTGAACTTCTCGTCTTTGAAGCCGTAGGCGACATACCCTTGGAGTTCATACCAACGACTGAACTTACTGCTGGTACGCCCACCAAAGCGTGTGCGCAGGCCTTCCACGCGGTTGTAACTCACGAGGTTAAAATATGGGCCAATCTCAAAATTGTTGACGACTTTGTAACCCGATACGAAAATGGTGAATATATCGACCCAGGTTTTGTACACCGGCAGTGTCTTTATGGTGTCGATCATGTGGTAGATCTTTTTCTCGCGCTGCGACAGGCTATCATGGCGGTGCAAATCCCAGAATTCGTCGCTTTTTTTCATGGCCGAATCTTCTACCACGATCTTGTCGCCGAACTCATAAAACTTCGGATCTTTGGGTTGGTTGATCACAAAATCGGTGTAAGAAGTGGTTTTGCGGCCATACACACCCACCTGGTATTTGTTCATTGAAAAATCGATCACCAGGCGGTCTTTGCTCAGCATCCACGTGCTATCGATGCGTGAAAACTCCTGCACGACATTAGCCGCATTGATGAAGTTGATGTTGGCATCTTTCGGGATGCTCATTTCGAGGCGTTTAACTGCCCAGGTGGTATCGGCAATCCACATGTTACCGGTGAAGCAAAGTTCGCTCGGGCGTTTGGACTTAAACCGTATCTGGAAACAGCGGGTATTACCAATATAAATACTGTCTTCGAGGTAGTACTTATAGTAGAAGAATCCGTTATCGGATATCGGGCTTACAAAATCTTTACCGAACACAAGAATGTTATTGTCATACACATTGATGTTCTGGTACATATCACCCATCACCGAACTGATGCTGGAATTTTCGATACCGGTGATCTTACTGGCTTTAATGACTTCTTTTTTAAGGTCAGGGTTGCTCCGGTAGTAGAGGTCCGACAGCGATTCGGTGATGAATATAGGAAGCGAAGGTTTCTCGCCTGAGTTGACACTATCGACGTTATCGAACACGAACTGTATGGGCTTGAAGAGCTTGCGCTCGCGCATTTCTTTGGGGATGCGGTTAAGATCGAACTCAACTTTGTTGTAGCTCTCGTACTGATAGGCATCGAGGCGGCGCCTGTTGTTATACTTTTTGTTGGCAATTACATTGCGAATGATGCGGTGAGCGGGATTTTCTCCGGCTTTTACCACCACTTCGAGCAGGTTGACACCCTGCAATACCATCGGCAGGTTAATGGTCTGGTTCTCACCACGCCGTATGGCACGCGAAATTTTGATATAGCCAACGTAGCTTGCCACAATCGAATCTCCAACGGCTGTGGTGGTAATGGCATAATTACCATCGAAATCGGTGGTAGCGCCTACAGTGGTTCCTTTGATGATAACAGGCACGAAAGGCAACGGCTCCTTCGACTCCGAATCAAACACCTTTCCGCTGATCGTATAGGATTGGGCGAAGCCTGTAAAACCGGCCAGAAAAAGTAAAATACTACAAACGAAGTAAAGCGTTCTGCCCATTCACGTAAATAAGCCTAAATATAATCATTCGGTCTGAATTCATAAACCCACCTGAAAATATTTTAAGGTTCTGCAAAATCGGGCTTTATACAGGTGATTTTAACGGATATTTCGGGGATATTTACTATACTTACATCGTTAAACTTATGAGTAGATACGACGCGGTTGTTATCGGTAGCGGGCTTGGTGGATTATGCACGGCATACATCCTTGCCAAAGAGGGTATGAAGGTTTGCGTACTTGAAAAAAACCGCCAGATCGGCGGATCTTTACAAATATACAGCCGCGACAAAGCCATTTTCGATACCGGTGTGCACTACATCGGAGGCCTCGATGAAGGACAGAACCTGAACCTGTATTTCAGATATTTCGGACTAATGAAAGACCTGAAACTTCAGAAACTTGACAAAGACGGTTACGACATTATCTCATTCAGCGGCGACAAACAGCTCTATCCGCACGCCCAAGGTTATGATAACTTTGTGGAAAGGCTCGCAGCTATTTTCCCGCACCAACGCGAACAGCTGAAGCTGTACATCGATAAGATCCGCGAGGTATGCGCCGCCTTTCCACTGTTCAACCTATCGCCGGAAAAAAAAGACATCACTAACGCCTGGTATCTTGAAATAGATTCGAAAACGGTTATCAACTCTATCTTTTCCGATCCCAAGCTCCAACAAGTGATTGGTGGCAGCAACATGCTGTATGCAGGTCTCGAAGGACGCACGCCATTCTATGTGCATGCCCTGGTGGTGAACTCCTATATCGAAAGCTCGTACCGCTGCATCGACGGCAGCTCGCAGATTGCGCGCATCATGACGAATAATATCCGCAACTTGGGCGGCGAGGTGTTCAACTACAGTGAAGCCATACGTTTTCATTTCAACGGGAGCGAAATACAAGCTGTGGAACTAAGCAACGGTGAATTTGTGGAGGGCAAGCTCTTTATTTCGGGCATCGATCTGTCGCGCACTATCGACATGGTTGAGGGGCCACAGCTCAGACCCGCGTACAAGCACCGCATCCACGCGCTCGAAAATACGGTTTCTTCTTTCCTGCTGAATGTGGTGACCAAGCCACAAAGCATGCCGCACCTCAACTACAACATCTACCATTGTACGCAACCCGACATCTGGTCGGGCCCGAAATACACTGAACAAACCTGGCCGGAAACGGTGGCGATGTTCGGCACCACCTCGTCGAAACATCCGGGCTATACCGAGAATTTTTCGGCGATGGCTTACATGCGTTACGAAGAGTGTGCCCCCTGGATGGATACCAAAAATGTGATCCCGAACCACGTTTCGTACCGGGGCGACGACTACGAACTGTTTAAGTTCGAAAAAGCCGAAAAACTGCTCGACGTACTGGAACAGCGCCTGCCGGGAATACGCTCTCAGATCCAATCCTACACCTGCGCCACGCCCATTACCTACCGCGACTACATTGGCTCGCGCGACGGTACGCTTTATGGTGTGATTAAAGATTACCGCGAACCATTGAAGTCTTTCATTACCCCTCGCACCAAAATCCCGAACCTGTTCCTCACTGGCCAAAGCCTCAACCTGCATGGCGTGATGGGTGTAACGGTAAGCTCGGCGGTAACATGCAGCGAAATACTCGGACATCCTTACTTAATTAACAAAATCAGAAATTGCTAGCGCTTCTGCGCTTTTCAAAGATCCGTAACAGAATCTCATTACACATACAACAACTTGCTTATGCTCAGCCTGAACCCTAAAGAACTACCGGTACCCGATCTTCATCAATATTTACTTGGTGCTGTGGGCCCACGTCCCATTTGTTTTGCCAGCACGGTGGACCTAGAAGGCAATCACAACCTGGCGCCGTTCAGTTTTTTCAATGTGTTTTCGGCAAAACCGCCCATCGCTATTTTTTCGCCAAACCTGAGTGGTAAAACGGGCAAAGCCAAAGACACGCACCTTAACATTAAAGAGGTGCCGGAGTGCGTGATCAATATCGTGAACTACAACATGGTGCACCAAATGAGCCTGGCGAGCAGCCCTTATCCGAAAGGCACCAGCGAATTTGTGAAAGCCGGGTTTACCCCGCTGGCTTCGGAGCTGGTGAAGCCATTGCGCGTGAAAGAGAGCCCGGTGCAACTGGAATGTAAAGTATTTGAAGTCCGCGAGATCGAAAATTGCAACCTTGTGTTTTGCGAAGTAGTGAAAATACACATCGACGAAGCTGTACTGGATGCCAATAAAAAAATCGATCAAACGAAAATAGACCTTGTTGCACGCATGGGTGGCAACTGGTATTGCCGCGCACACGGCGACGCTTTATTCGAGATCGAAAAGCCGATTACGACCATCGGTGTAGGCGTGGATGCGATACCCGCGGCTGTGAGAAATAGTACCGTGCTTACCGGCAATAACCTCGGGCAGCTCGGCAACCTGGAGGTTTTGCCAACTTCTGAGGAGGTGGCCGCTTATAAAAACACGCTGACCAAACACTTTAGCAGCGAAACTGAACAACACCAATTTGCCAAAACTTTGTTGGATGCAGGCAAGGTAAAAGAGGCCTGGTGTGTATTACTGGGCTAATACGTGTTATTAGTAAAAAGAATTTTATGTTCCAATCCTTGCCTGGCTTCGAGAACCTCGGCCGGCAAGTAAAAAACGATTCACGTTGCAATCTTTGCCTGGCTTCGAGAGCCTCAGCCGGCAAGTAAAAACTTTACGCTGCAATCTTTGTCTGGCTTCGAGAGCCTCAGCCGGCAAGTAAAAAAAGATTTACATTGCGATCTTTGCCCGGCTTCGAGAGCTCAGCTGGCAAGTAAAAAACGATTTACGTTGCGATCTTTTGCCTGGCTTCGAGAGCCTCAGCCGGCAAGTAAAAAAACGATTTACATTGCGATATTTTGCTGGCTTCGAGAGCCTCGGCTGGCAAATAAAAAACGATTTACGTTGCAATCCTTGCCTGGCATTGAGAGCCTCAGCCGGCAAGTAAAAAAACGATTTACATTGCGATATTTTGCTTGGCTTCGAGAACCTCGGCCGGCAAGTAAAAAACGATTCACGTTGCAATCTTTGCCGGGCTTCGAGAGCCTCAGCCGGCAAGTAATCTTCACAATTCCATTTATATCCCAGCTTTTCTTTTCGAATTCAGCCTGGATTTGATAACTTCACTGTACAATCCAACACAAGACATCTCTTCCCTACCGATGGCGAAACCTATCTCCTTTGAGACCCATATCGACAAGCTCGCACACCTCAAGACCTTTTACCTGGAAATCCCGGCAGCCATCGTTCAGAAGCTCGGCGGATTTACAGCAAAAGCAAGGCTGATCTGCGCGGTAAATAACCGGGTTGAGTTTCCCTGCGGTCTGATGGCCCTCGGCGAGGGCAAAGCCTACATCAGCATCAACAGCAAACGCATGAAAGAGGCCGGTATTTCTTGTGGCGACCAGGCACACGTGACCTTACGCACTGACGAGAGTTTATATGGCACGGAAGTACCTGAAGAACTGACGGAACTTTTCAACCAGGATCCTGAAGGCAAGCGCCGCTTCGAGCTGCTCACTGCGGGTAAAAAACGCTACATCCTGAATTATGTTTCCACGGTTAAAAATCCGCAGCTGCGGGTGGAACGTGCTTTTTTACTCATCAATAACCTGAAAAATCTGCCGCCTGGTAAAGAGAGCTTCCGGGAAATGCTCGGGAAATGGCCAGTAAGTTGCGTACTACCCGATACCGTCGAATAACCAAATACGGCGGGCATCGAAAAATTTTTCTGACATAAAAAAGGACGACCAAGGGGCCGTCCTTTCTGGTTTTAACGCTTATAATTCTTAGTTCTCCACCGGCAGATAGCTGTAGTTTTTGCTGTATTCCAGCATTTGTTTCATAAAGTTTGTCGGGTACTCAACTTTCACGTCCACCATCTTTCCGTCTTTCATCACCGGAACCAATTTTGGCTGGATGAAGCCCTGGTAAGGCGCCATGCCCAGTTTTTTATAACGTTCCAACACTTCTTTGTGTAAAGCAGGATCTACCTTCACACCGTAGTTTTCAATGAGATCATGTCCGGCTTTGTAATCGCCCTGCGATTTGATGCGCTGGATCTCGCGGAGCAGATCACCGAACAGGGCACGCAGTTTCATGTAGTCGTTGATCACAAAATACGTTTTGCCGTTCTCAACTTTCTTTTCGATCACGTTATCGGCTTTGCCTTTTTCGTAAGCCCAAGCTGCCACCATCTGGCGGTTGCGCATGTGCGCTTCTTCGATGTTATCGCCAAGTTTCAAGCGAGACAGCTGTACGATCAGGCCTTTGGTGATGTACTCGTCGTAAGAAGCCTTACCGTAATCCAGCGACGGCATCACACCAAGATCCACCAATTTCTGATCCATTAAATAATACAGCGCCACGAGGTCGGCACGTCCTTCTTCGAGTGCCGACGCATAGTTTTTCAATGTTTCATGCGGCTGCCCCACGCCTTCTTCAATCTGCCCGCTGGCATGCCCGATCACTTCGTGCATATCGGTATGCAGTTTATCCGCCAGACCTGCATAAGCCAATACGTTTTTGCGGATCGCATCGTTGTAGTAAAATTCGTTCACTACGCTGCCGCCCGCTGCCTGATCGTAGGCTTCTACGATGTTGCCAAGGTTTACCGATTTGGAACCGTGTGTTTCTCGGATCCACTCGTTGTTGGGCAGGTTGATGCCAATCGGTGTGCTTGGCGCAGCGTCACCGCTTTCCATCACCGCATTGATCACTTTCGCCGAAATGCCTTTTACATTCTTCTTTTTGTGCTGTGGCATGAGCGTGGAATTATCCTCGAACCATTGCGCATTGGCGCCAATGGTTGCAATACGCTTAGAGGCTTCAAAATCTTTCACCGATACCACCGATTCGAAAGAGCCTTTTTTGCCGAGCGGATCTTCATACACTTCTATAAAGCCATTCACCACGTCGATGGCGCTGTTCACATCTTTTACCCAGGCAATATTGTAATCGTCGAAATCTTTCAGTGAGCCCGATTTGTAAAACACCACCAGTTTTTCGAGGGCTTCTTTTTGCTCGGCATTTTCAGCCACGTTTACCGCTTTTTCGAGCCAATACACGATCTTCTCGATGGCCGCGGTGTACATGCCACCTACTTTCCACACTTTCTCAATGAGTGCACCGTCTTCTTTTACCAGTTTGCTGTTCAGGCCAAGCATCACCGGTGTTTTGCTGTTTTTATCGGTCATTTTCTCGTAGAATTCGATCGCCTCTTTCTGGCTCACGCCTTCGTAGAAATTTACCGCAGAGCTGGTAACCAGGTCTTTCGACGGATCGAGGTTTACCTTTTTTGGTGCAATCGACGGATCGAACACAATGGGCGTCAGGCGGGCAATGAAGTCTTTTTTCGATTCGCCCTCCTTCACCGGCAGTAACTTTACATCGACGGCGTTCACGAGTGTAGCAAAATAGGCCTGTGAAAACTCCGGCAAAATCTTATCGCTGCTGTAATGGTGATGGATGCCGCGGCTAAACCAAACGCGTTTGGCATACACCAGGAATTGCTTGTAGCCGGCCGCATTCACATCGCCTTTGTAAGTATTAACAATGGCATCGAGGGTTTTGCGGATCGTCAGGTTGTATTTATAATTTTGATCCCAGGCAATGTCGCGTCCGCATAAGGCGGCTTCCGACAAATAATACAGCAGCTCTTTTTGTTGCAGGCTTAACTGGTCGAAGCCCGGAATTTCGTATCTCAGAATCCTGAGGTCAGCAAATTGCTCGCTGACATAATTGAACTTTTTGATTTTATCAGCCATGGCTGTTTGTTTTTGTGTGACGGGTTTTCCCTTGCCGGTGCCTGTTTGGCCAGAAGCAGCATGCCCCAGTGCAAGCATGCCGGAAAGCGGCAGAATAAAGTACTTTGAATTCATTTCAGTGTGTGTTTTGTTTTCACAAGAATACCATTTTAAAAAGTGTTTTCCAAGGTATTTTTAGCAGTTTTGGGTTCCTGTATTATTGGTTATCTTTGTCTGAAGATGAAAAAAAAGCCTGTCGTTACAGCGATCTTCTGCCTGCTGGCTCTCTCCCTGATCGGCCAGACCGTACAGCACAGTCTCACGCAAGCGCGCTGTTTCCGGTATAAGCATTGGTTCTATGTGTACGGTTACGAACAACGGCGTGAAGAATTAAGTTTCCGCTGCTTCTCTTACGACGCCCAATTGAACCTGAAAGACAGTGCGACATTTGATCTTGGCAAATGCAACGCCAATCAATTTCTCGACATCAACCACGACACGGTGCATGATGTTCTGAGTTTCTATTTTCAGAAAGCCGATCAGAAGAACCTGGCAACACTCTGCCGGCTCGACAGCAATCTCCGGCTGATTGCTTCTGCGCAGAGGCTTGATGCCAGTCATATCAATTCCCTGACTTCTTTCGGTGAAGATCATTACCGCGACAGGAACAGTCTCTACACGATTACCTCCGCAAAAAGCGACACCAATAACGAAAAACAATTCTACTTGTCGAAATACAGTTTAAAAGCCGTTGACAAGCCTTTCGAATACGATTTCAAGTGGCAGTTCCCGTTCGACCGTCAATACATTCACCGCGCAAGCATCCTGTTTTCCGATGCCTCTATGGTACTTGTGCATGTGCATGTGAGCGATGGCGCAAAGCAAGGACAATGGCTTCTCTGGATCGATGCCAGGAAAGGAAACCTGCTGAAAGCGCGGAAGATCAACCCAAAAGGCGATACGCGGCATTTTCTCTGTGGCACGGTGCTCATAAACCCGCGCGATAAAAGCATTTGCATTGCCGGAAGCATTATCCCGGAAAACACGATCGATTTCAAAAAGAACCTGGCAGATTTCAACGGCCTGGCTAAAACGCATTCGCTTTTTTTGATAAGCCTTGATAGCCTTGGTGATATCACTATGCGTGCGGAGCGCGTATTGCCGCTCCCTACAGGCAAAGATCATGGAACCCTACACCTGAAATTACGTTCTCTTGCTAAAACAGGCGGCAACAGTTTCACGCTATGGGGCGATCTGTATGAAGAGCAAGCGGCTGGCAACATGCAATATTTTAGCAGCTGGCTTCTGTCATTAGCTGTTGATGAACAGATATTGAACATTAAGTCCTCTGCTGTTTACCCTATCCGTAAACTGATCCCGGACCTCATCAATCCTGCTTCCGGCCGCACATTTACAAGCTACGGAAAGCTCCTGCTAAAAACACCCTCCGATTACGACCGCTTCCTGTTAGCACCTGCAAAAACGGACGTGGTTAGCAGCTACAGAACGGATGCTAAGGGACAACCAGCGCTTCTGCTAAAGAAAATGAATGGCAACGGTACGCAAACCACCTGGCAAAAGGTGTACACCAACGATAAAGGACTTGTGGTTGCTCCCGTTCTATTGACAGTCAAAGGCGAATACACTGCCCTTTTCCCTTCCGAAAAGCGATATATCTTGTTTAAAAGCAATAGCGTATTGAACCAATACGAACTGAATACCGGCGAATGGTAACTACAATCAGACGAATACACAATGGCCATTTTTCCCCGGGCAAAAAGACTTACCTTCGAATGAAATAACACTCACTATGAAAACAGCATTGAAAACAACGTTAGCCATTGTGGCATTTACCTGCATTTCGAACATCGCTTCAGCGCAATACAGCATGGACAGCGACGGCAAAACCATCCGTAATTCGAGCAACTCGTCGGTAGGACGAATCGACAGCGACGGCAAAACCATCCGCAATTCAAGCAACAGTTCTGTAGGCCGCGTCGATAGTGATGGTAAAACCATCCGTAACTCCAGCAACTCCGCAGTACTTCGCGTGGACGGCAACGACATCCGCAATTCAAGCAACAGCACCATTGCCAAAATGAGCGACGTAACCAGTGCCATCAAAGGTGCCAAGCCAGAGGCCATTTATGTGGCGCTGTGGTGGTTTATCGTGAAAGGTAATAAATAAGCTATAGCTACTGAATCGAAAGCCGTTCTTATACAGAACGGCTTTTTTGTTGCAGCCCTTCGGTACAACCAGGCCAACAATGGCGCCCGGGCGGGCTTTACGCTACAATCTTTTGCCTGGCTTCGAGAGCCTCCGCCAACAGGCAAAAGGATTTTCGCTGCAATCCCTGGCGCATGGCAAGCACTCATCAATGATTGGCAGAACGTTGGGTAAAGCCGTTTCAGGCCATCGCCCGAGGATCGCAAGCATCAGCACTTTCTGCCGTCATCAGATCCCAAGCACAGCCACCTGTTCGGCCTGTTGCATGTGAGGAGGAATAGACGCCAGGATGCTCACGCGAAGCGAGCGGACCAAAGAGGCCTTTAAAAATTCGCGGTGGGTTACCAGGCTTATTTCCCTTACCGGCACCGGTTTCCGAAAAAACCGCAACCTCTTTCTCTGAGCCGGACTGAGGTTGCCGGCAGCCAGCTCCGGAATGATCGTCATCCCGAAATCAGTATCCACCATGTTTTTTAGGGTTTCAATGCTTCCAGCATTGTAAAGAAACTGTTCGCCCACCTGCTTCTGTTTTTTGAGCGAGCAAAGATTGAGAACCTGCGCGCGCATGCAATGCCCTTCTTCGAGCAGCCACAGGCGACTGAGGTCGATGTCTTTGGGTAGCACAAACTGTTTCGAAAAGCCTTTCTCCTGTTTCCCGACGTACAAAAAATAACGCTCATAAAACAGCACATCCTCCTGGAGTCCCACTTCCTGAAGTGGCGTAGCAAGTACGGCTGCATCGAGGTCGCCGTTCCTTAGCTTCTGAATAATGATCTCGGTAGTGAACTCATTGATCAGTAATTTCACTTGCGGGAAATCGCGCAGAAACCCTTTAAGAAAAAGCGGCAGCAGATAAGGTGCCAGCGTAGGAATGATGCCGATGCGCAATTCGCCGCTGATGATGCCTTTCTCTTCTTCAATGATCTCTTTCATCCGCCTCGCACCTGCCAGGATGTGCTTTGCCTGCGAAACAACTTTCTCGCCAATGGCGGTTGTTTTTACAGGTTGCCGGCTGCGGTCGAACAGCTTCACCTCCAGCTCCTCTTCCAGTTTCTTTACCATCATGCTCAGCGTGGCCTGCGTTACAAAACAGGCTTCCGAGGCCTTGACAAAGTTCTGCAGCTTATCTAAGGCAACGATGTATTCGAGTTGTTGCAAATTCATATAGATAATATCTATACAAATATAAAAAATATCAGTTTTATTGAATAAAATTATTGTCCTACTTTTACCGAAGATAGTTGAGTAACCGTCCGAACATTCACACCTCTTAATTGTCTTATTGCTAAAACCAACAACACCATGAAAACAACACGCATCGGATTAAACAAAGACAAAAGCGAACAGTTAGCCAAAAAACTGAACGGACTTCTTGCCAACTACCAGGTATTTTACATGAACACCAGGGGCTTCCACTGGAACATTAAGGGCAGCAACTTCTTCGAGCTGCACCTGAAATTCGAAGAGATCTATAATAACCTGCAACTGAAGATCGACGAGATCGCCGAGCGGATCCTCACGCTGGGATACACACCGCTGCACAGCTACACCGACTACCTCAAAAAATCGGAGATCAAAGAAAAAACAGATTCAACCGACGGCAAAAAGTCGCTGGCAGAAGTGCTATCAGCCCTTGAGATCATCATTCGCCTGCAACGTGAAATCTTAGAACTGGCTTCTGACGCCGGCGACGAGGGAACCAACGCACTGATGAGCGATTATATCCGCGAACAGGAAAAGCTCACCTGGATGTATGCTTCTTACCTTAACCAATAAACGCGCTCGATATGGAAAACCATCAGATACCTCAACAGGCACCCTGCTGCCTGAAACGATGCCAGGGTGCGGAAGAGCCTCAGGAAAAATCAGCCATCAAATCACTGACACAGAAAGAACCGGCAGCCAGCGCAAGATTACAGGATGGCATTTTTGGAATCTTCGGCGACAAGCTGTTCCTGTACTAAACCGCAACGTTGCAAGGACCCTGTCGGTAAAGAAAGCCGCGATGATACGCTAAATTAATCAATACATCTCTATACCATGGAAAACAAAAAACTCACCACGGCCTCGGGCATTCCTTATTTTGAGAACGAAAACAGCCTAAGTGCAGGCCCGCGCGGGCCACTCTTACTCCAGGATTTTATCCTGCACGAAAAGATGGCACATTTCAACCGCGAACGCATCCCGGAACGCGTGGTGCATGCCAAAGGAACGGGCGCATTCGGCACCTTTACGGTAACGCACGATATTACAAAATACACCAGGGCAAAGCTATTTGCCAAGGTGGGCAACACCTGTCGCATCCTTATCCGGTTCTCGACGGTAGGTGGCGAGAAAGGCAGCGCCGACAGCGAGCGTGATCCACGGGGTTTTGCACTGAAATTCTACACAGAGGACGGAAACTGGGACCTCGTGGGTAACAATACGCCAGTGTTTTTCGTGAAAGATCCAAAAAAATTCAGCGACTTCATCCACACCCAAAAACGCCATCCGAAAACCAACCTCAAAAGCCCAACCATGATGTGGGATTTCTGGAGCCTGAGCCCGGAAAGTTTACACCAGGTATTGATCCTGATGAGCGACCGGGGTACGCCCTTTTCCTACCGGCACATGCATGGCTTCGGAAGCCATACCTTTTCGATGATCAACAAAGACGATGAATTGGTTTGGGTAAAATTTCATTTTCTGACACAAAGTGGCATCAAGAATTTTACCGGTAAGGAAGCAAACGACATGCGCGGCATTGATCCCGATCAGGCTCAGCGCGACCTGGTAGAAGCAATTGAACGCGGCGACTTCCCGAAATGGGACATGAAGATCCAGGTGATGACGCAGGAACAGGCAAAGGCATTCCGCTTCAACCCATTCGACCTTACCAAAGTGTGGCCTCACGCCGATTTTCCGCTCATCGATGCCGGTACTTTTGAGCTGAATGAGATTCCGAAAAATTATTTCGCCCAGGTCGAACAAGCCGCTTTTGCTCCCGCACACGTCGTAGATGGCATCAGCTACTCGCCCGATAAAATGTTACAGGGCCGTTTGCTTTCGTATCCCGATGCGCACCGCTACCGCCTGGGTGCTAACTATGAGCAAATTCCGGTAAACAAGTGCCCTTACATGACTAACAATTATGAACGCGATGGCGCGATGCGCGTGGACGGTAATGGAGAAGATTCCCCGAATTACTTCCCCAACAGTTTCGATAACATCGAGGCCGATGCAGCTTATAAACAACCGGCTATGCCTCTCGACAGCCAAATAGCCGACTGGTACGACCGCAATGCGCCCGGCGAAAATGACCATTACACCCAACCTGGCATTCTTTACCGACAGGTAATGACCGATGAAGAGAAACGCAACACGGTATCTAACATTGTGGCAGCCATGAGCGGCATCAGCGGCGACAAGAAAATGGAAATCATCAACCGCCAGCTCTGTCATTGGTTTAGAGCCGATATTGGCTTAGGCATGGCGATCGCCAAAGGACTTGGCATCAGCGTTGATGAAACCATGATGAAACATTGATCTCAACACCTAATTAAAACCACATAGAAAATGAAACGAACAGCAAAAGCACACTGGGAAGGCAATCTAAAAGAAGGCAAAGGCCACCTTGGTACACCCAGCGGTATTTTAAACCAAACGAACTATAGTTTTAAAACGCGCTTTGAGGAAGGCGTTACAGGCACTAATCCGGAGGAGCTTCTCGCGGCAGCTCACGCAGGCTGCTTCACCATGGCCGTAAGCGCGATGCTCACCGAGAAAGGCCTGGCAGCCAAAACACTCGATACCGAAGCGGTACTAACCATGGAAGGCCTTACCATCACAGGCATTCACCTTATCATACAAGGTAGCGTAGAGGGTATCGACGCCAAAGGCTTCGAAGAATTGACCAAAAACGCAGAAAAAAACTGTGTGATCTCTAAAGCGCTCAGCGTGACCATTACATCGGAAGCAAAACTTGTGTAAGGAGTCTTACCGGCATTTTTTAGGTTTGAAGCCGGAACTTCCCACACGCAGCAGACTTCTGAAGTATCAAAAGCAGTCCTTTTTTGGACTGCTTTTTTAGTTCCAGCTATTTATCGTAGATCAAGATCCGACTGACTCTGCCGTTGAAGTGATCGGAGGAGTTGATCCTGACAATGTAGATTCCTGGATTTACATTCAGATTAAACGCATTGTCACCAGGCCTAATGGTTTCCTCGCCCACCAACTGTCCGTCCGTAGCATAGAATTGCGCCTGGATGTCTTCAGAACCGTTATAGTCGATGCGGAGGACATGGTCACTAATGAGGGTTGGGTATATGCTCAGCGCCGGCAATACCTCTGCAGCTGGCGGAACGATTACCCGTTTACCATACACGGGTTCACCCACTTTATGGCAAAATTCCAAATTGCGCAAAAACCGGCAAGGATCGACATTTATTCTAAAAATCAGGTCGTACCATTCACCTATACCTTCAATGAAGAAGGATGTTCCCTCCTGGTTACAGGCATAAGACGGCCCGCGATAATAAACTGAACCGTAAACCAATTTCCCTAACGAGGTATGTGTGAAGACAGTATCCCTTCTCGCGCTGTAATCGCAGTTAGCATAACCAGGTGTTTCCGTAAATAATACCGCTGTATCCAGGTCATTGATGCGAATGTCGTGCGTAACAATTTTGTCTGGTAAGTTAAGCCAACTATGCTGGTATTTCCGGGTATCTTTCACCGTATAAATTACGTAGCCCGTAAACTCCTTTTTCGCAAGTACAACGCGTTCTTCATACTTAGCTCCTTCTGCGCAATAGTTCACAGGGCTGCTCCATTGAACGGTGTCTCCGACGGTGTAATTGTACATTTGCCGGTTGGTAACAGACGTTTGAGCCCTGGAGAAGAAAGTCCAACACAACGATACGGTCAGCAAGAGGCACCTGTATATCAACATGGTCTTGTGTTTCAGAAATCACGGGGCTACAGCCCTTTCAAAGATAACAAATTCCGGTTGCTGCAGGCCGGATAAAAATTGCCCCGGATAACCGGGGCAATTCGTCGTTATAACGGGGGAGTTATCAATGTAACTCAAGAGCTTTTTATGCTTGTAAAATTACACACGGCATCGCTAAAAGCCCTGCCGAAAAAAGGATTTTTGGCACAAATCAGAAAAAACACTAACTACTTTATTCGTAGATAAAATAATAAACTCTATCCGAATTATACATTCATTCAGCACATTTCAAAAGCATCATAGAAGCGATCGGCGCAAAAAAAGCACGAAAAATAAGTGGGAAAGGTGTGTCGGGATCGTCTTTAAAAATCACTTGTGTTCATCAGATCGTGGCACGACATGAATGGTTTAAAAAACAGATGCAAAAAAAGTGAAGACCAGTTTCCGGGCGCCCGGGCGGGCCATGCCGGGCTCCGCTTCGCTACGGTTTTTCCGTGGCGAAGAGACAATGCCGCGGAAAGAACCAAGCCCTTTCTGTCCCTGGCGCAGGATAGACGTCGTCAGGTGGCGAGTTACATCCATGCGTGAGGACTTTTAATAAGAAAGACACAGCGATAAAAGGTCTGGTAGTGTTTCGAATAAAATGCGGGACAATGACCCTGGTGTATTCCAGACTCTTCAACCCATCATCAATTCAATTCATAACTCAAACTACCAATCTTATCCAATTCATTCATCAATTCGGTACTTACAGCAATTTTTTGCGACTTAGAAAAGAGCTTCACACTCATGTTTTCCGAAGGATCTTCCACGAAAAATTCCACGCTGCATTTTCCCTGCGAGGCGTTAAAAATAGATTCAATAGTATCAATCAACTGCTGGTTGATGGCTGCAATATCCATCTTCAGTTTCATCGATGAGAAAATATTTTCTTTCACGTTTTCGAGCAACTCGATCTTCTGAATCTTCAGTTCCAGGCTTCCCGGCTGGTTGTAGCGTTCCTGCACCTTGGCTTTGACATATACAAACAGCGAGCTCACCATGAATTTATTGTATTCCACAAAGTCTTTACCAAACAGCATGATTTCTACCGAGCCCTGGTAATCTTCGATGATGAGTTTGCCGAAGGCATTTCCAGTTTTGCTGGTGCGATGTTCAAAGCCCGTTACCACGCCGCCAAACGTAATGTCCTTTCCTTTGAACGGTTCAAGGCCTGCCTTAAGTTGGGCGCAATTGGCGCTGCACTTATGCTCGATAATGAGTTTGTAAGGATCGAGCGGATGCCCTGAAATGAAGAAGCCTACGACTTCTTTCTCCCGTGCCAATTCTTCCAATTTGCCCCATGGTTCTACTTTAGACGGCAGCTGTGGTTCGGTGATCTCCACCGCATCCTCACCCCCAAACAAGCTGGCTTGCGAGGTGTCGTTGCCCAAACTCATTTGGTTACTGTATTTGATCATGCGATCGGTAAGCGTGGTGCCGTCCATGAGATCCACGCTAAAGAACATCGCACGATGCACGCCATCAAATCCATCAAAGGCGCCGGCGAGTGCCAAACCTTCAATCGACTTTTTATTGATTGCTTTGCTATCGAGGCGTTTCGCCAGATCGAATACCGAAGTAAATTTCCCGTGGGCATTGCGCTCTTCGATGATGGCATTGACCGTGTTCTCGCCCACTCCTTTGATCGCACCCATCCCGAAGCGGATGTCGCTGCCACCTTCGATAACACTGAATTTAGCAAAACCTTCGTTCACATCCGGGCCAAGCACTTTGATGCCCATGCGTTTACACTCTTCCATGAAGAAAGAGATCTTTTCGATGCTGCCCGAATGGTTGAGTACCGAAGCCATGAACTCCGACGGATAATGTGCTTTGATGTATGCCGTTTGAAAAGCAACGTAAGCATAGCAGGTCGAGTGCGATTTATTGAAGGCATAACTCGCAAAGGCTTCCCAGTCTTTCCAAACTTTTTCGGCCACCACGGTATCGTGTCCGTTGGCTTTACAGTTGTCGATGAACTTGCCTTTCATTTTATCCAGTGTAGCCCGGTCTTTCTTACCCATGGCTTTCCGCAGGGTATCGGCATCACCTTTGGTAAAATTGGCTAACTTCTGCGACAAGCGCATTACCTGTTCCTGATACACCGTAATACCGTAGGTTTCCCCCAGGTATTCGTCCATGCCTTCCAGGTCGAACTGCACCTCCTCGCGGCCGTGCTTCCGGTTAATGTAATTGGGAATGTACGCCAACGGACCCGGGCGATACAAGGCATTCATCGCAATCAGGTCATTGAACGAATCGGGTTTCAGCTCTTTCAACGACTTTTGCATCCCGGCACTTTCGTACTGGAACACGCCGTTGGTTTCACCGCGCTGGAACAACTCATACGTCTTTTTATCATCGAGTGGAATGGCGTCGATGTCAATGTCCAGACCGTGGTTTTGTTTCACGAAACGCAGCGCATCTTTGATGATGGTCAAGGTACGCAAGCCCAAGAAGTCCATTTTCAGCAAGCCAGCGCTCTCGGCCACGGAGTTATCGAACTGCGTTACCAGCATGTCCGAATCCTTGGCTTTGGTAACAGGTACAAATTTCACCATCTCATCGGGTGTGATGATCACGCCGCAGGCATGGATGCCCGTATTTCGCAGGCAGCCTTCCAGCTCGTAAGCCTGTTTGAGTACATCGGCCTCTGGTGTTTTCTCTTCGGCGAGTTTGCGGAAGTTGTACGATTGCTCCACCACTTCGCGTTTTTCTTTGATCTTGTCGAGGTATTTCTCGTCGATGCCACCCGGTTTCAGCAAGGCTTTCAGCTCGGCTTCCAGGCTGTCGGGGAAAGACTTCGCCAGTCTATCCGCATCCGGCAAAGGCAGGTCGAGCACACGGGCCGTATCCCGGATAGCCGATTTTCCGCCCATGGTACCATAGGTGATGATCTGCGCTACCTGGTTGAAGCCATATTTGTCGATCACATATTTGATCACGCTGTCGCGGCCTTCGTCATCGAAGTCAATATCGATATCGGGCATGCTGATACGATCCGGGTTCAGGAACCTTTCGAAGAGGAGATCGAACTTGATCGGATCCACGTTGGTGATCCAGAGGCAGTAGGCAATGGCTGAGCCGGCAGCCGAGCCACGGCCAGGACCAACGGACACGCCCATTTCGCGCGCTTTGGAAATGAAATCAGCAACAATAAGGAAGTAGCCCGGATAGCCCATCCGCTCAATGGTAGCTAATTCAAACTCAATACGCTCTTTGGTTTCAGGCGGCATGTCGGGATAGCGCTTGTGAGCGCCCTGCCAGGTAAGGTGCGACATGTAGATGAACTGCTCGGCGATCACCCGCATTTCGGCTTTCTGGATCTCTATCGCTTCTTCCGATAATTTTTTGTCGATCCAGGCCTGTTGCTTTAAGGCAATGATGCGCTGGTGCGAAGCCTGAATTTCCGCTTCGTTGCTCTCAATGAACGATGCCGCGATCTCGAACTTCGGCAGGAGGATATCACGACCGAGCTTGAACTGCTCGATCTTGCCAACGATCTCCATAGTGGTTTCAATGGCTTCGGGCATATCGGCAAACAGCTCGATCATTTCCTTTGGCGACTTGAAATAAAACTCTTTATTCTGGAGTCCGTAGCGAAAGCCGCGTCCGCGGCCAACAGGCGTTGCTTTCTTTTCGCCGTCTTTCACGCAGAGCAGAATATCGTGTGCATCGAAGCCGTTCTTATCGAGGTAATAATTGCTGTTGGCTGCAAAATATTTTACCTGGTATTTTTGGGCAAAGCGCAGCAACACCTCGTTCACGTGATTCTCATCGGGAAGATTGTGTCGGTTAAGCTCTACGTAAAAATCGTCGCCAAATTGTTCCTTATACCACACAAAGGCTTCTTCGGCCTGCTCCTCGCCCACATTCAGGATCAGGTTCGGGATCTCGGCCGACAACGACCCTGTGGTAGCAATAAGACCTTCTTTGTATTGTAACAACAGGTCTTTATCGACACGTGGCACATAGTAAAATCCGTCGATAAGGCCGGTGGAGCTTAACCTGGAAAGATTTTGATAGCCTTGCCTGTTTTTGGCAATGAGTACCTGGGTATAACCATTCTCCTGTTTGGTCTTGTCTTTGTGATCACGGCACACGTACAATTCGCAACCGATCACGCATTTCAACTCGTTCTTTTTCTCACCTTGTTTTTCGCCCTTTTCAATGGCCTCGTTGTGCGCTTTGATGCCTTTGTTCTGCTTATCAATAGCCTGCCAGAAAAGAAACGCACCATACATGTTACCGTGATCGGTAAGGGCTACCGCAGGCATGTTGTACTCTGCAGCTTTTTTTACCAGGTCGGCCACATCGGCTGTTGACTGAAGCACCGAAAACTGCGTATGGTTGTGCAGGTGCGCAAATTGAAGGTTCTCGACAGCAACAGCTGTCTGGGTTTGCGCTTGCTGTTTGCTGCCCGCTGCTTTCCGTTCTTTCCATGCCTGCTCATGCTGATACAAGGCAGAAAGATCAGGCGCTACGTAGTTGATCAGCGGCAGGTCGCTAACCGTTAGCTCGGCCACGCGCGTGATGCCGCGTTTCAGGATCTCGAAGAAAGCCCGGGCAGTAGCTGTAACGTCGAAAGCCGCATTATGTGCTTCGGCAAAGGTTTCGTTGAATAACTTGCTGTACAGTTCGGTAAGCGTCGGCCATTTGAATTTGCCGCCGCGTCCGCCAGGTATGGCGCAGAACTCAGTGGTTTGGTCGTTTTTGGTATCGATAAAAGGCATCGAAGCCAGCACGTTTTCGAAGCCGCAACGCAGCAATTCTGCCCCGATGATATTGATATCGAACTCGATGTTATGCCCGCACAGGTATTTGGTTTGAGCCACGGCGGCAGAAAACTCCTTCAACACGGCCCGGAGATCCTGCCCTTCTTCGAGGGCCCGCTCGTTGGTAATACCGTGGATCTGCACGGCATTGAACGGAATGGTGTAGCCTTCGGGTTTAACAATGATGGAATTACTGCTGATCAGGTTCCCTTTGGCATCGTGCAATTGCCAGGCAACCTGCACCATGCGCGGCCAGTTATCGAAATCGGTCAGTGGTGCGTTGTAATTTCTTGGTAAGCCGGTGGTTTCTGTATCGAATATTAAGAACATAGGTGTAATGTAAACGTGTGTTTATAAAAATAAACTCAGGACTTTTGTTGATCGAGTACCTTGCGAATACCGATCAATTCGTTTTTTATATCCAGTAACAACTGGGAATCGCTTATTGTTGACGCAGGTGCAGTTACAGCCGTAGCATAACCATGCTTTTCGCGGATCACTACTTCGCGTTGGCGAAGAATTTCGGCTTTAAAGGCCTCGGCGTTGTTGATGCCGAGCATGCTCATCATGTTTTGGTGATGGCCGCCTCCGCCACCAGCTGTTTCGATGCGGATGAGTGTGAGTCCGAACGCGCGGAGCACAGGGCCGCCCACGAAGGACAGATCCTGGATGTTTTCGAGCGGGATGGTTTTCTCGATATGCACGATCAGGCCTTTCGAGAATTTCAGGTTCTTGCTCGTAATCTGGCAGGAAAGCGTTTTAAAGAACTTTCCACTAAGCCACTGCCCCAAGCCAAATACCCAAAACGGCACTAGCACAATTCCGATGATGGAGGAAACAAGCGCGATAAGAACAACGAAAAAAATGTAGGTTTTTACCCTTGGGCTAAAGGTAGCGGTGTTTAAAACAACTTCTTCTGTCATAACCTCTTAAAGGTACGAAATAAGAAAACGGGGCTGAAAGATTGTTGATATTTGCTCAGAAATTACAGCACGATTCCGACCACGCAGATATCATCGACCTGCTCCAGGCTTCCCTGCCAGGCCTCCAGGGCTGTTTTGAGTGCGTATTCGCGGTGATCTACCGGGTGCGTATGCAGGCTTAGCAACAACTCTTCCAGTTGCCTGTATTTATATTTTTTTCCGGCCGGTCCGCCGAACTGATCAGCATACCCGTCAGTAAAGAGATAGATGGCATCGCCGGGGCGAAGGCTCAGGGTATGGGTTCGGAAGGGGAGCGGATCATGCACAAAGCCGATGGCTTGCTTATTTGCCCTGACCTCGAGCAGCGACGGAGGCATGCCGGGAGATCCTGACTGCGTACACCACAAGGGGTTGTTCGCTCCCGCCCAGCTCAGCGTGGTTTCCGCTCCGTTTCGCTTTACTGCCAGCAACGAGATGTCCATTCCGTCTTTGATCTCTTCTTTGCTTTTCGAAAAATGCTCCACGACCAGCTCCCTGGTTTTATCAAGGATCTGCCCCGGATCGCTCAGCCCGAATTCCTTCACGCTGCGATTGAGGGCATTGCTACATACCACAGACACGAGTGCGCCCGGAACCCCATGCCCGGTGCAGTCGGCTGCGGCGATGAGAAAGATATCCCCGATCGTTTCCGACCAGTAAAAATCGCCGGCTACGATGTCTTTGGGTTGATAATACACAAAGGCCTGCGGCAGGTGCGCACGGATGAGCTCAAGCGGCGGCAGGATAGCCTGTTGGATGCGCCTGGCGTAGGTGATGCTGTCAGTGATCTCCTTATTTTTCTCTTCAATGATCAACCGTTTTTCTTCCACCTGCTTCAGGGTGGCTTTCAGCTGTTCTTCGGCAAGCACGCGACGTTTGACCTCGTTGCGAAATAAGATATTCCACAACACAAAGCTGCTGACCAGCCCCAGCACACCTCCTATCAGCATCAAGTTTCCTCCGGGCCAGTGCAACAGGCGGCCGAGGAAACCAATGCAGATGAGCATGATGGATAGCAGATCAAGAACGTTCAGGAGGAGGCTGCGCCCGGCCACCAGCCCCCGGCGCTTCTCATAACGGGCTTTGATGATGAGCGGCAGACCTGAACAGCAAAACAGAAAAATCGAGAAAAGCAGTTCAAACGAGGCGCCGGGCCAGTGCATGAACTTACTTAAAAATCCACCGAGAAAGAAGAATCCTGAAATAGCACTGATGATGGCTATGACACGTGTTCTGATAAGCGCCGGTGCATGAAAGTACACCAGGCACAAACCCAGGCAGAGGCTAAGCACCGAACCCAGGATCAGCAGCAGCAGGATAAACTCGGAGGTCTCTCCATTCCCGAAGTACTCTGAGGCCAGGTACACAGGAATGAGCAGGATGCTACAGGCAATGAATCCAAAGCCGATGCGTTTTGCGTAAAGAGATGCTTCCATGAAAAATAGTTTATTGATAATCAAAGATATATAAAAAACTTTAAAGCCTAATTGTCAAATACATAATTTTCTTATGTATCTTTGTCTTAAGTAATTCATTATACCATCATGATCTATTCTTCCGAACTCATTAAAGGCACCCTGAAGACCATTGTGCTAAAGCTATTGGCCGATAACAAAAAAATGTACGGATACGAAATCACCCAAAAAGTGAAAGAACTTACTTTCGACCGTATCCAGATCACGGAAGGTGCTTTATACCCTACTCTGCATGCGCTGGAGAGCGATGGCCTGGTAACAACCGAAACGGAATTCATTGGCAAGCGCGTACGCAAATATTACAGCCTGAGCCCAAGCGGAAAAGACAAAACGAAAGAAAGAGTAAACGAGTTGGCCGATTTTATGGAGACCATGAAATTCCTCCTCGATATCAAACCGAAAAATGCCTAAGCATGTATAGCCTTAGTGAGCAACAGATTGATTTTATACTCGACGACATACGTGCACGTGGCGTTGAGATGGAAAGCCTGCAGCAAAACCTGTTAGATCATATCTGTTGCATCATTGAGAACGACCTCGAAGAGAACGGAGACTTCGAGGGCTTCTACCGGGAAACCATCCGGACATTTTACAAGGATGCCTTGTGGGAAATAGAAGAAGAGACACTCCAATTATTAATTTTTAAAAATTATTACACGATGAAAAAAACAATGATCGTCAGTGGAACATTTTCTGCTGCAGCCATGAGTCTTGGTATATTTTTCAAGTTTATGCACTGGCCAGGTGCCAGTGCCCTGATTATCCTTGGCATTGCGGTGTCGAGCCTGCTGTTCCTGCCATTACTTTTTACCCTTAAGGCCAAAGAGAAACAACACACCAAAGACAAGATCATCCTGGCTATTGCCACGGTGGCGGGTTCGCTGGTAAGTATGTCTATTCTTTTTAAGATCATGCACTGGCCTGGTGCCAACCTCATGGGTAGTATTTTCCTGATGTTGATGCTGCTCCTCTACATTCCCCTGTATTTCTTTTCGGGCATTAAACATCCCGACTCGAAGGCAAATACCATTGTCAGCACCATTATCATGATCATGGGCTGTGGCTTAATCCTGACGCTGGTAAACACCAGGCCGTATATCCAGGACAATGCCAACGAAATAACGAACCAGGCTTTGCAGGAAAGTTACCTCTCCATGAGCGAACAGACACGCCTGCTATCGAATACGGCTTGTATGGCACTGCCGCCCGCTGGCGAAAGTTGCTCTCTGATTTGCAACAGTACCTGCGACCGGATCGAGGCGCTGAAATTAAAACTGATCAATGCATCGGAAGATAGACAGGTGAAAACAGTAAACTATAACGAGTTGGGCAAACTCGACAATTTTCAGCAGCCTACACACGAGTTGTTCCATAATTCCGATGAGAAACCATCTCCAGGTGAGGAGCTGCAAAACCTTCGCCATGATCTCGAAAAGATCAATACCATGCTCGGTCAAAAGCTGAATGCCTCAGTCAACCTCATTGACCTTTCAGACAAAAAGAACCTCCGAACAGGAACACAGGAGTCCTGGGAAATGCATACCTTTTACAACACACCGTTAACCAATGTGTTGCGCAACCTTACGCAACTTCAGATCAACATCCGCTTCGTTCAGATACTGGCTCAACCTAAGTCTTTGCCGGTAATGGCTGCGGCCGAGCCTGTGAAAGAATAGCGAATGTAAGCCCCAGAAGTAGGTTGAAGCATGACGGCCACAAACACACGCCTGAGCAACGTCATCTGCCGTCCGGTTTCCTGATAGTTTCCCGGTGGCAAAGGCCCGTCACTGCTTTCAACACAGCCATTGCGGGCTAACACCTGCAGTGGCTGTTTGTTTTTTATCTTGGAAAAAATCAGAGGCTTGTCCAGGTGGTAAGGCCTTCTCTGGTAAATTTGAACGATTGAACACGTCCGCCAAGGCTCTCAATGGCCCTGGCTACTTTGATCTTGGTTACAGCCGGGCAATAGAAAAACATAAAGCCGCCGCCACCCGCACCGGATATTTTTCCGCCGCTGGCGCCTGCCGAAAGGGCTACTGCATAGACTTCGTCGATGAGTGCATTACTAATAGATTTGGCCATTTGTTTTTTGTTGGTCCAGCCAAAGTGCAGGATCTCTCCGATCTTATGCAACTCGCCGCGCAGCAAGCTGTCTTTCATTTGTTGGGCCTGCTCTTTGAGGTTGTGCATGGCCTCTACCGAGCGTTCGTTCTTCTCGTTCACATTCTTTACCTGCTCGTTGATGATGGTAGCCGACAGGCGTTGGGTAGCGGTGAAGTATAACAGAAGGTTGAACTCCAGCTCGTACAGCACTTCGTCTTTCAACTGAAGTGGATTCACGATTACCTGGTCGCCGGCCAGGAACTCCATGTAATTGACGCCACCGAATGTAGCAGCGTACTGGTCTTGCTTGCCGCCGCTCATCTTCAGGTCGATGCGCTCGATCTCGTAGGCCAGGTGCGCAATATCGTATTTGCCGAGCGGCAATTTAAGCCACTCCGTGAACACGCCGATGAGCGACACCACAATGGTGGATGAAGTGCCAAGCCCCGACCCCTGCGGTGCCTCGATGTAAGAGGTGAGGCGAAATGACAGAGGCTTCAGTTTATATTGCTTTACAAGCCTATTGTACACGCCGATAAACAATTCAAAACCTTCTACAATGGGTAATTCACTTTGCGACTCGAGGCTCAGTGTTTTATCTGTGCCGTCGATGCAAAACTCGATGGTGCCATTGTCGAGCGGCTCGAGGCTCGCATAGGCGTATAAATCAATGGTGGCGTTGAGGATGGCTCCGCCGTATAGGTCGCTGTATGGCGACACGTCTGTTCCGCCTCCGGCCAGGCCGATCCGTAAAGGAGCCTTGCTTCTGATGATCATGATATCTGTTTGTATAAATCCACGACTTCGTTCACGAAGATCTTCCAGTCGTATTTTTGTTTTTCCTGTTTCATGCCTTCTGTAAAGGCTTCCTGCCGGTTGGCGTCGAAATAATCGACGATGGCTTCTGCGATTGCAGGCCCGTTGGGTTCCACCACATAACCGGCTTTTTTGTCGGGGATCACCTCCGACAGTCCTCCGACATTGGTAACCAGTGTAGGCACCTCAAAGTGAAAGGACACTTGTGTGACGCCACTTTGGGTGGCATCTTTATAAGGCAAGGCCACGAGATCGGCTGCCGAAAAGTACAGTTTCACCTCTTCGTTGGCAATAAATTTTCCGTGAAGAATCACCTGCTCCGCGATACCGTACATAGCAATCAGGTCGAGGTATTGTTGCTTGTCGCTGTAAAACTCACCGGCGATCAGCAACCGAATGTCGGGGCGGCTTTTGAGTTCCTGAAATGCATCAATAAGCAAATCAAGGCCTTTATAGGCGCGTATCAAGCCAAAAAACAAAACAATGTTTGCCTCTTCGGGGATGTCTAACGCTCTGCGGGCTGCCTTTTTATCGAGCTTCTCGCCGAACGAGGTGTACAAGGGGTGCAAAAGGAATTTGCGATGCGGTGTTTGGGTAAAGCGTTCGAGGTCTTTCATCACGGCTTTGCTCATGGTCACGAAACCATCGCAACCCTTGATAAAATAAGCAGCCAGGGCTTCTTTGGCCGGAAAACGCTCGTGCGGGATCACGTTATCTGTAATGGCCAATGTGCGGATGCCATGTTTCCGGATACGGCGTGCAATGGTTCCCAACGCGGGTGCCATAAAAGGAATCCAAAACCGAAAAACCACAAAATCAGGTTTCTGCGCGATGATAAACCGGGCGGTTCTATACCAGGAAAGCGGGTTTACCGAATTGATCAATGTATGAATGGTGATTTGTGCAGGAGCGTTTCCGCTGGTATCGAACTGTGTGGTGCCGGGAAACAAAAAACCAGGGTATTGCAGGCTGTACGACACGATCTCGCAAGAATGGCCTTCGGCCTGAAATGCCCGGCAGAAAAGCTCGTCGAACGTTGCGAGGCCACCGCGAAGCGGGTATGCCGGCCCTATGATCATTACTTTTGCCACGCGTCCTGCTTATTTTTTGCCTACTACCAACTCCACCAGGTCTTCCTCTTTCAGCCACTTGCGGGCCATCTCGCGGATCTCTTCCGGTGTCACCGTTTTCACCGCCTCAAAATAGCGGTCGAAGTAATCGTAGTCGAGACCAAACTCCCAGATGGCTTTGAACTTATCGGCGAGCGCGTAAGGTCCGTCAACACTTCGCAAAAACTGGCCCAGCACATAATTGCGCACGGTCTCCAGTTCCTCGGTATCTACCAACTCTTCGCGCAGCAACGCAATTTCCTTGTAAAGTTCGGTGAGCGTGCTATTGGTTACGTCTGCGCCTACTTCAGTGGAAATGAAAAAATAACCGGCGTTCACCAACGATGACAGGCCGCTACCGATACCGTATGTGTAGCCCTTGTCTTCGCGGATGTTTGCCATCAGGCGCGACCCGAAATAACCACCCAGGATGGTGTTGAGCACCTGGAATTTAAAATAATCCGGGTCTTTTTTATTGAACAGGATACGCCCTACCCGCACAGCCGACTGAATCGCATCTGTCTTTTCGATGAAATGGCGGTGTTGGGTCGTGGTTTGTGGAGCAATCCATGCTTTTTCCACTGGTTGGATTTCGCCCCAGGTTTCCTGCCCGAAAAAGCGGTTGAGGATATTCAGAAGATCGTCGGGAAGTTTTCCGGAAGCAATGATGGTGCAGTTGGAAGAATGGTAATGCTTCTGGTAAAAATCGCGGACCTCGCTAAGTGTAAGCTGGTCGAAATCTTCCGTTTTCACATCGCGGCCATACGGATGGTCGGCGCCAAAGAGCAATTCGGTGAAGCGGCGGCGCGCTAGTACATTGACTTTTTGCGAATTGACCAGGTGTTTTTGTTTTTTATTGGAGAGGTAAATATCGAATTCGTCTTTTGGAAATGTCGGGTATTTGATTATTTCTTCTACAAAATGAAGGCTTTCGTTAAGGTATTTATTGAGGCTGAACAGGGCCAGTGTCGAATAATCCTGGTCAACAGCACATTCAAAAAACGAACCGTAAAAGTCGATACCGTCCGAGATCTGGTTTGCCGTATAGTTTTTGGTGCCGGTTTCGAGCAGGTTGTTGGCCGCAGACGCCACGAGCGTACGGTTCTGGTAATACATGCCCGCTTTAAAGACGAACTCAATTTTGGTAAGCTCCTGCGAACCGCTGCTCACGGCGTACACCTTGATCCCGTTATCGAGGGTATAAGGCGTTGCTTTCTGGATATGGATCTTATCGATCGTTTTAAATGGAGGTGCTTCTGCTCGGTTTAATGTCATGGTTTAAATTTACAGAAAATCGGCGGAATTAAAACAAAAATCCGGCTGTATCAACAGCCGGATCCTTGCGTTATTCTCCTTGTAATTCGTTTTTTCACCGGAGAACGATAATCGCTACCTTGTTCATTTCTATTTTCAATTCTTAAACCAACTTGATCTTCTTTTCATCCGATGGATCGAGTGCTGCGCTTTTTACATCCACATGTGCTTCTACGGCGTATTCCGATTTTTCGTTATTGGCAAAAGCAGCCATCGAACCCAGCGCTCCCATGGCACCACCACGCTCGCGAAACTCATCATTGTCGGATTTGATCAGTTTAAAGCTAAGGTCGAACGGAATCTCTTTGATTTCGCCCGGCTTGATGGTGAAATTGACAGGCATTTTCAATTCACCCAACGTAAATTCCTTGGTCTTTTTCTCTTCGCCACGGCCCGTCGTGTATTCTTCTTTTAATGAAACGACGATTTCCGTAATTTCCTGTTCGCTTTTTGTAGTAAGTACCAATTTTCCACTGATCAACCCAAGGTCTTTGGCCACCTGGCCTGGCACCTGCAATTCTACCTTTACACCACCGATGCCGAGTTTGTTTTTAATTGTTTGAAGAAATCCCATAATGATCTTTTATTTTTTTGAGCGTTGTTAATGAATATGTCGTAAAGCTACAGATAATCGTTTGTTGGTTGACGGCCAATGTACATCCGCCACCTATGAGTGAGTATCCGTTGCTTTTCGATTAAAATCTGCAACTAAAAAGCCCCCGCAAACGCGGAGGCTTTCTGATATTCATATCTTCCCTAGTTTTTTATTACCCGGAGTAGGCGGCTTGTACCAAGGCCTTCCAGGCGAATAACATATATACCCGCGGCCTGGTTGCTGATATCCAGTTGAAAACGATTGCTGAATGATACAGGCTCCAACACAGACTGACCAAATGCATTGGTAAGGGACAACTGCCACTGACCAATGGCTTCGATCGTCAGCAAACTAGCTGCAGGGTTCGGATAAACGCGTATGCCGTCTAATGCCATTTCCTGAACCGACGTACATGCACTGACCTGCAAGGCAAGGGTGGCTGTGTTGACACAACCTGAGGCCGACGTGCCCGTAACGGTGTAATTGGTTGTCGTGACCGGGTTTACAGAAATGCTTTGAGTAGAAGCTCCTGTACTCCAGGCATAAGTGGAAGCGCCATTGGCCGTTAGGGTAGCCGTTTCGCCAGTGCAGATGAGCGTATGACTGCCGGAGGCCTGCACATTAGGCAGCGGATTCACGAGCACCGCGATGCTTTGCAAGGCTGATGATCCGCAGGCGTTGTTTGCCGTAACCTGTATGGCGCCGCCAACGCCACCAGCGGTAGCAATGATGACGTTACTGGTGCTTGATCCGGAAAAACCGGAAGGCAGAAGCCAGCTATAGGAAACAGCGCCAGGCACAGCCGTGACACTGTATGCACTCGAAGCGCCTGTACAAGCCGCTGTATAACCATTGATAGCAGAAGGCTGTGAAGGAACACCCGTTACATTTACGGAAAAGCTCTGTGCAGCGGAGCTACCGCAACCGTTGCTGGCCGTTACCTGGATGTTTCCACCGGTGCTACCGGACGTTGCGCTGATGCTGTTGCTGCTGCCTGAGCCGCTCCAGCCTGCGGGCAGTGTCCATACATAGGAACTTGCACCCGCAACCGGGCTTACCGAATATGTATTGGAAGAACCGGCACATACCGTCGCGGTTCCCATAATGGCAGCCGGCATAGGCGGTGCGGAGCCCAGGGAAACGGCTAGTGTTTGCGAAGCCGAACTGCCGCAGCCATTGATGGAAGCAACGCCAATTGTACCTGGCGATGTGCCGGCAGTAAGTGTAATGGTATTGCTGGCAGAAGATCCGGACCAGCCGCCGGGAAGCGACCAGCTGTATGAACTTGCACCACTCACAGCTGAAATGCTGTAGCTGAGCGACGCACCCGGACAAAACACAGCGCTTCCGCTGATAGGCCCCGGAACGGTTGGAAGTGCAGCCATGCTAACGGTCTGCACCTGTAGGCCTGAACTTCCACAGGCATTTACTGCTGCTACCGTGATGTTGCCGCCGGAAGCGCCCGCACTGACAGCGATGCTGTAGGAGGTGCCGGAGCCTGTCCAGCCGCCGGGCAGCGACCAGCTATACGCTATGGCACCGCTCACAGGCGTAACGCTATACACAAGCGCGGAAGACGGGCATACGAGCGTGTTGCCGGAAATAGCAGAAGGCATGGCAGGCGCCGAGGCCGTACTTAGAACCACATCCTGGCCCGGCGATGTGCCGCAGCTGTTGGAAGCATTGACAGACAGGGTACCACCCGACGAGGCTGCCGTGGCAGAAATACTATAGGTTGAGCTCGTTCCGCTCCAGCCGCCGGGCAAAGTCCAGGTATAAGCGGTAGCACCGGATACAGGTGTAACGCTGTACACAACCGTCGATCCCGCACAGGGATTGGAATTGCCGGCGATGGCCGATGGTTGCGCCGGGATATCCTGCACGCTTACGGATTGTGTTTGAGCGGCCGATGCCCCGCACATATTCACTGCAGACACGGAAAGGTTTCCTCCAGTAGCGCCTGCCGTGAGCGAAATGGTATTGCTGGTGCTGCTACCGGTCCAGCCACCAATGGCTGTCCAGCTATACGATGTGGCGCCACTCACCGGAGCCACACTGTAGGTAGCGGTGCTTCCTGCGCACAGTACCGATGGTCCCGAAATAGCGCCCGGCGTGGTAGCCGAAGGATTGACGGTGACAGTAAGTGTGCTGGCAGAAGATGTACTGCAGGAACTCACCGCACTCACGGAAAGAACACCACCCGCGCTGCCCGCAGTAACAGTGATCTGGTTGGTGCTGCTGCTTCCTGTCCAGCCACCGGGCAAGGACCAGGTGTAAGAGCTTGCCCCACTTACCAGTGGCACACTATAGGTACCTGTGGCGCCGTCGCAAAGCGCTGCAGGGCCTGAAATAGCTGCCGGCTGCGCTACAGCAGCACAATACGTGGATGAGCAGACGCTGGTGGCGACAACGGACACCGTGCCGTCCACGAAGGTCTTTACAGGTGAAGAGGAGCTCGAAGGCATCAGCACATTTGGGTTAAGCACCGTCGGCGTTTTGGAAGTGGCTGTAAACGTATAACCCGAAGCCGAAGAGCAGGCCAATGTAATGGCAGCGGGGATTTTTTTCACTTTATTCGTGAAGCCGATTTCCAGCGAGCCGTCAGGTGGCGACACCATCGTACACATATTATAATTCCGTTCATAAATATCGTTTATGCCATTGAGCCGTACCGAGCGCACCGGTACGCCTAAGCTGGTGGTTTCCAACAAATGCGGATAACCGTCGGAATGGATCTCATAGAAAACGAGGTTTCCGTTAGGCAACTCGGAAATCCCCTGAATCATCGCACTTCCCGAATTGGCCGCATATTCTTTCATCCAGATGACATTCCCGGACGTATCGATCTTGGCGGCCATGCTATAGCCGGCCACTACTATATTGGCATCGGCAGTTTGAATACCGGTGAAATAGAAGCCGAAGCCGGCACCGTTAAAACCCTTTTCAAACAGCTTGGTGCCCGAACGGTCAACCTTGCGCAGGTAAGGCGTCGCAGAAGAGCCACTCATCGTGGAGCCAATCAAGAGCATCGATCCCGAGGTATTGATCGGCAGCACTTTGTACAAGTGCGGGTTGTAGGTACAACAGGTCCAGCCCACACTGCCGTATGACTTTGCCCAAAGAAGATTCCCTGCCTTATCCAGCTTCATATAGCCGGCGTCGGAAGACGAAGTGGAACTTAGAATACCGCCTGCCACAGTAATGATGTAGGATGAATCCGGCAATTGCGTGACATCCGTGGCCCGCCGGGAGCTACCGGGCGTATGGGTAGCTTGCCATTGCAGCACGCCAAGCGAATTGGTCTTAACTGTATAACAGTTCGTGCCTGTACTACCCACCAACAGGTAGCCTCCGTCAAGCGTCTGGATCACTCCTTCTGCCTGATCATCATCGACACCACTGCCGTACGCATGCGCCCACTGTACATTCCCGTTCGCGTCGAGCTTCAGCATGGCCATGTCGTCGTTGCCCAGGTACGCACTTTTGCCAGACACGATGGTGCCGCCATCGCTGGTCACCGCGAATTTCCGGATCCTGGTAAAATTGCTATAGGTTTTTTCGAACATTACCTGCGCAGTCGATAGAAGGCTAAGGAACATCAGCAGGCCGAGCGCCCGGCTTCTTCTCATGGATGAACGCGGGCTGATTTTTGATAAAAGGTTCATAGAAGTACAGATTTAAGTTACAGGCTGTGAGGCACAACAGTACCTTTGGCAGTGTAAAACTAATCATTTACCCTATAGGATGGTTCTTAAATGTATAAGCGTCTTGTTCTGATACGTATTCGCAGCGGGCAATTGTAAATCCGCGCGGGCTATGCACCGTTACAGGCACTTCCAGGCATCGACACGTAAAATCTGATGAGAAAACCGGGGAACGGTTCAAAGTTTATCTTTCAGGCTGAGGAGCTGCTCTCTGATACCTTTGAGCTTATCGATCACCTCTACCTTCACCTGATCCGATTCTTTGACACCTGCTTTGAGCTTATCTTTGGCACCTTGCAGCGTGTAGCCCTTTTCTTTCACAAAATGGAAAATGAGCTTGAAGTTCTCGATGTCTTTTTTCGTAAAGAGGCGATTGCCTTTTTTATTCTTAGATGGCGAAATGATATCGAACTCTTTCTCCCAAAAGCGGATCAGCGACGTGTTCACATCAAACATCGCAGCCACTTCGCCAATGGAATAGAATAATTTTTCGGTTTCTTTTTCTTCCGATACAGCCATCGACCAAAAATAAAGAACTCTCTGTGGATGTGGACAAAAGTTTTTCAACAAAAGCGCTATTGAATTAACAACTACAACCGGAACAGGAACGGGGCGCCCGGGCGCGCTTTGCGCCGCAATCTTTTTGCTGGCTTCGAGAGCCTCAGCCAGCTGTGCAAAGATTTCCGTTACAATCTTTTGCTGGCTTCGAGAGCCTTAGCCAGCTGTGCAAAGATTTCCGCTGCAATCTTTCCGCCGGCTTCGAGAGCCTCAGCCAGCTGTGCAAAGATTTCCGCTGCAATCGCTGGCGCGGCTCTACCTACCGCCATTACGGCATGCGCAAAAAACATCTGTATGGCAGGTGAGCGGCCTACTTTTTTTGTTCGCTCAACACCTCGAAAGGAATGGTGAGTGTTTCGCCCGTGTTATCAGAAACGGTGAGCAGGTGCTTGCCCCTGGCCGGTGCTATGCCTAGCTGATGGATTTCGGTGGTGGTTCCTACCAACACGCCGTCGAGATGCCAGAAAACTGTGTTTGCCGGGTTCCGGTGCGCAATTTCCAACACGGTCTTCCCCTGTTCGCCGTTAAGCTCATAAGGAATGTAGATCACCGTTCCGGCTTTCGGGTAGATCATTTCCATGGCGCGCTCCACTGCAGGCTCACAGCCAGGCTTGTAGGGCGGCAGGGTTTTGTACGACGGGTTTTTTACTTTGTAATAATATTCGAGGCTTGGCGGCAGCACAAACCAGGGAACCGTCTGCATCTCGAGTGGCGACACGCATTGGTCGGTTACGCGGTACATGCCCGAAGCATCGGTATGGATGAGCTGATGGTAGCGGCACGTCTGCGCCACGTGGCTGTGTTTCGGAATCCAGTCGGTTTTCAGTTCGGGGCAATGAGCCGAAGGCAGGCAACCGCTTTGGGCGCAAACGCTTACCGCGCGAAGATCGGCCTGCGGCCTGGCAAACCAGTTGGACTTAGGCAGCATGCCAAAAATCTCGAACAATACCGGTGCGGCCGCCGAAATACCGGTGAGGCCGGGCCTACCCTCGCCATCAGCATTTCCGATCCAGACACCTACCACGTAATGGCCCGTAATGCCAATGGCCCAGCCATCGCGGAAGCCAAAGCTCGTCCCCGTTTTCCAGGCTATTTTCTGCGCATTGCCAAGGCGCTTCCAGCTGGCATCGATGTCGGGGCGCCCTACATCTGCCATGGCTTCAAAAGTAAGCCACACCGAAGAGGCGGCAATCAGCGGATCGGCCGCTTTCGCCGGCTGAGGGGAAGTCTTAGTGTCTTGCAGGTAGCGCGGCTTGTCCCAATCGGCCACAAGGTAAGTACGCGAACCGTTATAGCGGTTGAGCACCCGGGCCATGGAGGCATAAGCCGAACACATGTCCCAGAGACTCGATTCGCCGCCTCCCAAAATGAGCGAGAGGCCGTAGTTGTCGGCAGTGCGGTTCATGGATCCCAGGCCAAGCTGGTGGAGCCGGTCGAGGAAGCGGCGAATGCCGTAGGTTTGCAGCAACTTCACCGCCGGTATGTTGAGGCTGCGGGCCAGGGCTTGCCGGGCAGGCACTGCACCATCATAGGTAAAATCAAAATTTTGCGGTACGTAACCCGAGATCTGAGTGGGAATATCGGGAATGAGCATGTTCGGCAACAGTTCGCCATCATTCAGCATAAAACCGTATAGGTAAGGCTTCAGCAGGCTTCCCGTGCTCCTGTCGGCCATGATCACATCAACCGCCTCGCCATGCGGCTCCTGGTCGCGCAAGGGCGTATTACCTACATACGACACCACTTCGCCCGCACGCACGTCGAGCACAAGCGCACAAAGGTTGTGCACTTCATTTTGTTTCAGGCGGGCGCCATGCTTTGCCAGGATGTCGAGCACCCTGTCTTGCAGCTCGGCGTCGATGGTGGTGTTAAACTGCCGGTTGCCGGGTTGCTCTTTTACGGCGCGGTTGAGCAAATGGCGGGCTTTGTTGGGCAGCGCAAAGGGTTTCCCCGGCAGGGGTTCGCGCAACGAAAGCTGGTAGGTTTCCTGGTCGATGCAATGCAGTTGGTAGAGCTTGAACAGAAGGCGGTCGCGCTTTTGTTTTAGCTTGTCCGGGTTGCGGCCCGGGTAAATGATAGAAGGCGAATTGGGCAACACCGCCAGGGTGGCGCATTCGGCCCAGGAAAGCTGCGACAGGTCGCGGCCAAAATAGCGCCAGGCGGCGGCCTCCACGCCTACCACGTTGGTGCCAAAGGGCGCGTGCGAGGCATAAAGCCGGAGGATCTCGGCCTTGGAATGCGTGAGTTCGAGGCGCAGTGCCATCACGACTTCAATCGATTTCTCAACGTAGGTGCGTTTCGGGTTTTTGCGCATGAGGCGGGCTAGCTGCATGGTGATGGTGCTGCCGCCACTCACGATGTGCCCTGCCCGGCTGTTTTGCCGCATGGCGCGCCAGATAGAAAAGGGATTGATGCCGGCATGCTGTGTAAAGTACTGGTCTTCGAAAGCGACCAGGCTGCAATTGAAGCGCGCGTTGGTGCTGCTTCCTTCCGGGAAACGCCACTGGCCGTCGGGAGCAATGCTGGCTGAGAGCAGGCTACCCTGCCGGTCGTTGAGCACCACGGAATACGGATCGGCAAACAAGGGATTGGGCAGGCAGCGTGCAAACCACAAGAGGCCCACCAGCAGCGCCAGGGCCAGTAAACTTGTTTTTTTATAACGCAACAGAAACGCCATCGGTTTGAGAAGGCAAGGTACTGAAATCGGGCGAGTTTTGGATGAGGAAAAGACGGAACACAAGCGGAGAATTTACACAAGACCAACCCTTAGCCCTGGGAAGGGAAAGTGTTAAAACTGCGTCCGACAGAAAAGAGGGCGGTAAACCGCCCTTTTTGTGTGAAGGTGATCGGTTACATTTGCTTCGCAAGAAAGATTGATGGACGTGCGAAATCGAAATATTAATGATGTGACAAAAGAGCTTCTAGATAAGGGGTTTATTTGTTTGACTAACCAGACTGAAGAACAATTAGGAAACTTAATAAACTCGCTAGGCCAGGTTATCTTCACTACAGATATCGTCATTAAGCCCGAAAGTAAAGGAATGGTCACTTCTGCGCGTGGACTTGATTATCATACTGACCATCACAAAGCCAAATATATAATTTGGTATTGTTACAAACAAACCGACTTGGGTGGTGACAGCATTTTGATAGACGCAGAAAAAATTTACAACCAACTTTCAGACGACCATAAACACCAACTTAAATCTATAGAACTTTTTGAACATAAAATTTTTCCTGACGACAAAGAGAATTATCCTTTGGTTGCAACAGATGAAAAAGGGAATAAAAAATTCTACTACTCATTTTGGCTTGTGAAAAATGAAGACAAGCAAAACCCAGCCATGCTTGAATTTCAGCGACTCCTTAAACAGAGTGATTCATTTCGATTGAACTTAAAAGAGCGGGACATTCTTGTGGTGGATAATCACAGAATTTTTCACGGCAGGACCCCAATCGAAGGTAGCAAAGACCGTTTTCTTAAAAGATTTTGGCTAAAAGCAAACAACTCATAAAGCAAAAAATAAAGCAAATGGAACAGACAGTTTTAATTTATCCTGACCCGATTAGCGCAGAAAGAGCTTCTTATCTAATCAACCAAAAGGGCATTGACCCTGTAATTGCTAATGTGAACCTTGAAATGGTTAAGATGAAACTTCGTGACCCAGAAGAAGGTGAAAACTGGACACAAGAACAATGTGACAGTGCAGAGATAGAATACAAACGCTATCTACACTTATGTAAAGTTTTTGGAAAAGGAATCGTACCTAACAAGATTATGGACAAGTTCTGGCATTACCACATACTTGACACAAAAGCATATCATAAGGACTGCGACACTGTATTCGGACACTATCTGCACCACTTCCCATACTTTGGTATGCGTGGTGAACAAGATGCTATAGACTTGAAAAATTCGTTCTATCAAACCAAAGGGCAATACCTTAAAACGTTTAAAGAAGAAATGGCTCGAGAGGACAACGAAATGAACTGTTGGCACGACTGTGAAAACCGTTGCTGGCATGCTTGTTCTGACGACAAATGACAAGAACCACTGGCTATAACAGTAGCTTGGCAAAATGCGAGCTCAGCGCTAAAATCAACGGCAACTATCCGATTGAACTTTTCTAAAACTAAACGTTTATGCATCGGTTTACGCCACCTCGCCAAGCTGCAAAACTTTATAAGCAACCTTAAGACAAGAAAAAAGAAAAAATAAAAAATGGAAATACTGAAACTAGAACAGGTATTTGACGAATCAAAATTCCCAGAACTTACTTTTATCCCCATTAAGGAATATCCGTACATCAAATCTGCAATTAGAACAGATGGCAAGCATGTTACTGTTTCTGGCCCTTCCGGAAGTGGGAAAACTACTATTGTTAAAAGGATACTGCTTGAAGAAACAATAAAGGATTCAGATTTGCTTTGGATCAATGCTAGAGAGTATGAAACTGCTGGCTCCTTCAGCGAACTATTCTCTAGAATACTAAAAGTTGTCCCAATATTCGAAATAATAAACGAATATCTTTCAATGGTTAAATTTATTGTCATTGATGATTTTCACTTTTTATCGCAAGCTGTTAGGTTTGAAATTGCTAAGAATCTAAAATTGCTACATGAAAAACATATAAGATTTATAATTATCGGGATATCAAGTTCTGCGGAAGAGCTTGTTGGAGTTGATGCGGAATTGGGAATACGAAATGACCCGTTTGATTTGAAGACACAAAATGAAAATTTCACTCGAAAATTGATTGATGCGGGATCCAAAATACTAAATATAAACTTTACTGAAAATAGCATTCAACAAATTGTTAGAGCATCGAATGGAGTACCCTCTATTATACATGTAATTTGTAGAATCACTTTAATAACAAATGGCATCTTTGAAACCCAACCCGAGAAAAAGGAGCTATCCGTTGATTTAAAAGAGCTCACGAGTGAAATAATAAGAATATTTGATAGTAAGTATTTCAGTAAAATATTAGCAATTACTAAAGGAAAACAACAAGCACGCTCAATACATAATACTTACTTTGATATTATTGAAGCTATTGCGTGTGACCAAAGATCTGAAATACCAACTGAGTTCCTTTATGAGAAATTAGTAAAACCAATTGCTGACGCAAAGGAAAGAGGAAGGAAAGCAACTTCCTTTTATAACTGTTTAAATAATTTAGCTGAAATAATCGAAGTAAACAAAAGTTCTGATTTGATCTTTTATAATAAAACAGGCAAAACAATTGCAATTGAAGACCCTTCGCTTCGTTTCTATTTAAATCTCTTAGATATTGAAAGACTAAAATCAAAAATTCATATAAGACAAAATAAATTTACATGGGACGTGGCCGTTTCGTTTGCAGGAGAAAATAGAGACATTGCAAAGGAATTTAGAGATGCTTGTAAAGAAAACGGGATTGAGGTTTTTTATGATTTCGACCAACAAGCAATATTATGGGGAAAAGACTTAAGTAAAGTCCTAACAAATGTCTATCGCAATGAAGCACTTTTTATGGTAATTATTATATCAAAAGATTACCCTGAAAAAGACTGGACAAATTTTGAATTTGTCAATGGGAAGGATGCAGAAAAAGAAAGATCATTAGAATATTTGTTACCAATTCGATTGGATGATACTCATATAGTTGGTCTAAAAGAAACTATTGGAATTATTGATCTTCGTAAACAATCAATGGCGAGTATTGTGAACGTTTTATCTGAGAAAATTGAAGCCCTGTAAAGGCAGCCCATAACATCGGTTTGGCACAAGCGGGGCTGACGTTCTCCGTTTTGACAGATTTTCGTAAATTTGAATATACGGCTTCGCCAGAAAGTGTGGTGGCAAAATCCCATCCTTCATCAAGCCACAAACCGTTGTGCACTATGGTAGGAAAACCCAACAGAAACTAACAGAATGAGAAAAATAGTTACTTATCTTTTTGACAAATGGTGGCGACCAATTTTGTTTTGGTTTATCGCTTGCTTAACATTTGGAATATCTGAATTTGTTAGAAACAGGGCATTTGGAAATATTGCATTTGTGTTTTTTGGACTTGGACTATTAGTAGTTTTAATTTCAGCTATTTATTTACTGATAAAGAAAAAATGGTTGACAGGATTATTAAATTTAGGGATTTTTGGTGGGACAATTGTTGCATTTATTTTCTACTCAATTGCAATGTTTTGGATAGAACAAGAAAGACCTGACGAATGGGCAAAGAATTTAAAAATACCAACAAATATTCAAATTGACAATCCAATTGATTTTGGTTTTGACGAACACAGACCAGACAGCATAACAAATCGGAAAGTATTAAATACCGACTTTCAACTTTACAATTCTTTTCAACCAGGCTTATATGAATATGACTTTTGGACAAACAGAATTGAAAGCGGAACCATCTATTTGAAAGCATTTGAAATTACTCAAAACTATGCTCTTTCAACAGACAGACTTCCTGAAAGGAGTTCCGTAAAAATTAGCAACCCGACAGACAGCATAATGAAATTTGGAACAAGTTCACATTTTACAATTTATGAAGGCGATTGGGGACAACCTTATGCAGGAAGATTTGAAGTTTGGTTTAAACCTGACAATGGGGGACAAGAAAGAAAGTTATATACAAAGAACTACAAAATTGAAGGATGGATGCGATAACAAAAACCATAGCACACAACAGCAGTTTGGCAAAATGGCAGGTTCAGACTAAATTGAACGCTTGGCTTTTAAACAAACATTTGTTGGTTTAGACACAGGAAGTTTCAAAAAGCCGCCTGCGAGTGCTTGCAAACCGTTGTGCGTAATTTACCCGAACCACTTTAATACAAAACTGACAGTTGAATCATTTTAGAACCGAGAGAAAAGCAGTTTACGACACAGCAAAATTCATAACAGAATGTGGTTGGATTTTTCGTGAGCAAACTGTTGTTGATTTAGGAGTTGATGCGCTTGTAGAAACACCAATTGACGATAATGGGAAGATAAAAATTTTCGCGTTACAAATTAAAGGCGGAGAGAGTAATTTTATACGAAAAAGCAATTATTTGACATTTTACTTTTCAGAAAGACACTATCATTACTGGAATGCCATATGTGAAAATCACCCTTTGCTTATAATACTACAAGACAATAGCACAGAAAAAATTTACTGGCAAGAATACAATTACAATTTCATTACAAAAACTTCAAAAAATTGGAAACTTGATATTCCACTTACAAATATCCTGAATAAAGATTCAAAGAAGGTAATCATTGACACTCTATTCAAGTTTCAATATTATGAGTTACCAAACCAGTTATATCCTACCTCAATTCAAAAAAGCAGTAACGAACTAATCATCTTCTACAGCAATTATCACGAAACGAGAAAAACGATTCATTTAAATATTAACTACAACAAAAAATCAATTATACTAGATCTATTTTATAAACCTAAACAAAAAGAATCTGACAAAAGTGAATCATTTCTAAATTGGGAATCTCAATATCATTATTCACTAATTGGTTTTAAAAAATACATTTCTTTTCTATTTGAAAAAACTAAACAAAGCAACGCGACTTTTAATGACTTGGAGACAGAGGTCAAATCAATTATTAATGGCAATATCGAAAATGTTCAGGAGTTTATCTTTGACTATGACAATAGAGACTCTGATGTTCCCAAGTATAGAGATTTTCTAAAAGCATTTGAATTTCATAGTAAACTTACAAGAAAACAATATGAAGCCCAGGCGCTTGGCAATATAATTCACATTAAAACAAAAAATGGAGAATTTGAACTTAGTTGCTATCAAAGCCTTACAGAAAATTTGAAAAGTTACATTGATAACTACAGTTATGATGAAATTTACACCGAAACAAACGAACATATCTGGTCTGAAATTTATATTGATGCTGGCATAGAGAAATCAAGGTTTATTCCAGTAATGCAGAAGGAACTAGAACGATACTGGCGGACACTATATAAAAGAATTCAGGAAGAAATTGGGCGAACTAATCATCTGGATAAAAACAAAGAAGAATCATGGAGAATGTTTCAGACATTTATTGAATTATACAACGATTCAGGAAGTATAATTGAATTAGCCTATGACTTTGACGACACGGTATTTTATCCAATCGCTGTTATTTCAATGATGCAAATATTCAATGCTGAAGTTTGTTATGGGGAATATTGTGAGTTAGAATTTGATGCTGGGAAAGAATGGGAAAGCATTTGTATTGATGATGAAAGTTTTGATGCCCCTATTTTCCATATTAGACCATACGAGATTTAAACTACGCAAAACACGGGCTTTGCGTCAGGCGGGCTGAAGTGCAAAATTAGACAGTAGTTTTCCAATTAAAATTTAGAAATAAATTGAAACTTTGTGCTCCGAAAACCGTCCGAAAGCAAAGCCCGAAACCGTTAAGCCCAATGCTCAAAAGCTCCCACTGACGCCTAACATTCTGTTTACGAAAATCAAAGATGGCCTTTGTTGTTTTTTTTCTAATGCTTATTTCAATCTTCGCAGACAGACGGGACCTTAGGGGCAATTACTAAGACAACTCGATAATATATTAGTTAAAAACTTTTGTGACTTTCAATCAATGCTGTATTATAGACAATATAAAAATATAAAAGTTGCATGAAAGTTTTTACTCTACTATGTATATATATAAGCATAAATCTATATTCCCAAAGCAATTACCCGAATTACACATCAGAAATGTTTAGTAAGGATACAGCCAATATAGCAAAATATGCTATGGACCTACCCTTAGAAAAAAAGTCAGAATTATATGCACTAGCAGAACTATGGGCTATCGAAAAAAATTATTCAAAAGCCACACGACCTGATACAATATATAAACATGACTGCGTAACAAAAAAAGAACAAAACAAAAGGTTAAAAGAATTAAAAAAAGAGTTTTCACTCACAAAAAAGCACATTTATGACTATAGTTTTTATCGTGGTTGGAAACTTTATTATTTTTTCGACATCAACAAAGACGGAAAAATTGACATTATAAAGGTTCATAGAAGTTGTGAAGACAGTATAGAGTATAACTATCCACACGTTAGCTGTAATTTTTATACGATTTATTTAAGCACGCAAAGCAAATTTTATAATAAGTATAGCTCAACAGGTAGAATAACTGCAATAAAGGAAATACAAAATGAATATCATTTCACAACAATAGGCTACGACTGTTGCGACCAAATGGGAACGGACATTGGAATGTTTCATATTTCAAAAAATAGCCACGAATATGTCTATGATTATATTTTTTGGGGAAGATTTCTACCTCCCTATAAAAATGTCCATTACAACTTGCATACAAATGACTACGTTTTACCCGAAAATTTAATTGAACCTAAATATTATATTCTATGTGCAGATATACGGATAAACGTAGGTTTTATTGATGAATGGAATACGTTTTTAACGTTCAAAAAGAATAGCGTTATAAGAGTATTTAGTAACGAAAAGAACTTCTATTTTGTAGAATTTAAAGTAAAACAAGAAATGAACAAAAATATTTCTAAAGACTATATATATGTTATTCAACCTTATATGAAAACTGAATTTGAAACATTTGCAGAAAGTTTTTGACTAAAAAAGTAATAGCACCTAACAGCAGTTACCAGTAATGCGGCTGGAATTGCAAGCATTTGCAAAAATTCAAGGCCACTTCGTGACAGTTATTCATTTTGCAAATGCATAGAAACATAGTATCTTTAACCAAACTTTTCGGTAGACATCGGTTTCAATCCGCACTACTGGTAGCTGCAATACTTTAGGCGAAATCCACACAAGCTCCACCTGACACCAAACATCCTGTTTACGAAAATCAAAGACAGTCTTTGTTGTTTGTTTTCTAATGGCTACTTTCGTCTTCCACAACGACCGGCCGTTAGTAGTAAGCCACCGGGACAAATCATCATGACCAAAAAGTTGACGATATTAATTATCTTTCTGACAACAAATATTTTCGGGCAAACCTCGCCACCGAAAAAAGTACTCGACTATATTAAATCTCTAAGCTTAAAACCACTCAAACAAGTTGACACGACATCTGTGGAAATTCCACATGACTTTGTTATTAAATCCAACTGGCATGTTGACTATTACGCTCGAATCACAACCAATGAAGGACCTGCGCAACTTGACGTATATGAACTTATTTATAATGACAGCGTTTTTTCTTCATCGTGGCGACCTTTTAATACACGCAAAAAAATCGAATACGACTTCATGGAGGTTAAAGACGAAACGCCAGAATTTATTTATTTCGGCATTAAAAAAACTCCGACAGACGAGTATTTGCTTATAGTATCAAAAGCAAAAGACGACTTGTTCTTCCAATTTTCAAACTTATTATTCAAAGACATTCCCAACGGCATTTTTGTTGAATATTCAACGGAAAATTGTGTTGAATCAGAAATGCCTTTAGTCCTCGACATAGTTAATATTAAAACCGTTAAATATGACAGAATAAGATTCTCAGGTTATTGCACAGACATTAATTCCTGTTTAAATAAATTCACATACCCCAATGGACAAATGACCATTATGGCTACTTTGACAAAAAAGAAAACAAAAAAAACATTTACAGAAACTAAATCATATAAAATATAGGTGGACACCAACAAAAAACAGTGTGCAGTGGCCAACTACGAACACGGGTTTCGCTTAATGGGCGGACAGTTGATTAGAAACGTTTTTTGCAATTAATAAACGTTGGTGCTGACAGACGGTTTACGGTTTCAAAAGCACACCAACGCCAAGCCTCAAACCGTGGTATGCGTTAATATGACAAGACATTTATTTATAGTCATTTTTTTAGTGGCATCTGCTATTTCCAAAGGTCAAACTCCTCTTTGGAAACTTAAGTTTTCGACTACAGACATATATAAGTGGAGAATTTATTACGAACGTGGAAATACTATTGACACACTTAATGTTAACAAACCTATTTTTGCTATCGAGGGTGACAGCGCAAAATTAAAAGCAACAGGTGTTGACACTCTCCTAAATGAAATGTTCAATGTTTTAAGACACTCAAAAATCAAAAAACGTACTACAATAGCAAGCGGCCTTTTTGACAAAAACCCATTTAATTACAAAGGAAACCCCGAACATATATCAATTTGGTGGCAGTCAAAAAGAGACTTTAACTATTACAGAATACTTGTTACTTTAAAAGAATCACCAAGTATTCCTGAAGAAAAATTCAATTATGTAATCGTTTTAGCAGGTCCCTCTGGTAACAATCAGACTTTGCATTATGTCAGTAAAGAAAAAGCAATAAGAGTATATTCCATAATGAACTATATAGCGAATAAAAACTGGGGAAAAGATTACGTGAAAAATCCTTGAAAATTATTACAGAACCTAGCAGCAGTATCCAAAACAAGTTCTAGCTGAAAAACGCTAAGCGCAATGCTCACAAGCTCCCACTGAAGCCTAAAGCCCTATTTATAAAACAAAAGATGGTCTTTGGTGTTTGTTTTCTAATGGTTACTTTCGTCTTCCTCAACGGCCAGGCCGTTGGTGGCAATTTTACCGAACCGACCGTAAACACAGGACAGACTTTGACATTACATAATTTTTCAGACCATAAATGACGCAAATTTTCAAACTAACATTTCTTGCAATAGCAATTCTATGTACGAGTTGCAATTCATCAACTCAACAAAAAGACAATTACTCAACAAAAATTGACAGTTTATTAAAAGCCAAAAATCCCAGAGAGTTCAATGGCGTAGTTTATATTCAGCAAAATGGAAAAACAAAATATGCAAAAGCCCACGGACTTGCGGATTTCAACAAAAAAACACCGTTGAAAGTTGATGACAAATTTTCTACAATGTCGCTAGCAAAACAATTTACGGCTACGCTCATTTTGCAACAAGTAGAAAATGGAAAAATTGACTTACAAACACCGATCAGAAAATATTTACCCGATTTTAAATATTCCTGGGCAGATACAGTTACTATCCATCAATTGTTAAATAACACTTCGGGATTGTACAGTGATAATTTGGAAAAACCTTTAAAGTTCAAGCCTGGAAAGGCATTTAGTTATTCAAATGTTGGATACTATGTGGCTGGATTGGTCTTGGAAAAACAAAGTGGTAAAAGTTTTGAAACGCTGATAACTGCATTATTCAAAAAATGCAAAATGAATAACAGCTATTATCCAAACGATAAAAACAGCCAACTTTTGGTAAAAGGACACACCATAAAAAAGAACGGAACCTTTAGACTTAATCAAAAACCAAATTTTGTTGCTGATAACTACTTCGGAAGCCATCTAATTGTTACAGCAGCCGATTTGGCAAAATGGAACGAGTGTTTGCATAACGGAAAAGTGCTAAAACCAGCGACCTATAAAATGATGACCAATTATGTAACAACCGACCAGCATCAGGTGTTTAGTGAAGAACCGATTGGCTATGGTTATGGTTTGCGAATAAACGATAAAGCTGATATTTACGAAATCGGACATACAGGCTTTCATCCAGGTGAAGGCTTTACGGCAGTAAATTTATACTATCCAAAAACTAAAACCAGCATTGTCGTTATGGAAAATACAGGAAATGAAAACTTTGACATCGCCTACTATTTTGCACAGGAAGTGAGAAAAATTATCAAAGAAAGTAAACTCTTGCAATAGACTTAGTCATGAAAAAACTGTTTCCATTCTTTTACACTTTCTTGTTTTCAATTCAATCTTTTGCTCAAAAAAGTAACGAACTTCGCAAAGAAATTAACCAAATTATTGCATCAAAACATGCCACAATCGGAATTTCTATAAAAGAAATTGAAACCAAAGATACTTTAAGCATTAACGGAAATTTGGACACACCATTAATGAGTGTTTTTAAATTCCATATTGCCTTGGCAACTTTAAATTTAGTTGACAAAGGAAAACTTTCATTAAAACAGAAAATTTTTATCAAAAAAGAAAATTTACACGAAGATACCTGGAGTCCAATACGAGAGGAATATCCAAATGGAAATATATATTTGACATTAGACGAACTATTGAGATATACTGTTTCACATAGCGACAATAACGGTTGCGACATACTTCTAGATTTCATTGGAGGAACAAAAACGGTCCAAGATTTCATCACTAAACAAGGCATAAAGGAATTTACAATAAAAGTAAATGAACAAGAAATGCGAACTTGGGAAAATCTTTACATAAACACAACAACGCCATTAGCAACAACAAAACTTCTTGAAAATTTCCACGAAGGAAAAACCCTCAAAAAGAAATCAACAAAATACCTCTATCAAATAATGTTAGAATGTTCAAGAGGCCTTACTTGGATGAAAGCAGGGCTTCCGGAAGGAACTGAACTAGCACACCGAACAGGAATTTCAGGAACTAATGAAAATAATTTAAGAGCAGCAATGAATGACGTTGGAATTTTTAAACTTCCAAACGGAAATCACGTCATTCTATCAATTTATTTAAAAAATATTACAGAAGAACGAGGAGTTACTGAAAAAATAATTGCAGACATAACAAAAGCAACCTGGAATTACTACACAAAAAAATAAAAACTGCCACCAATATCTGTTTGGTAATATGGCCTGATGTGCTTCTATGAACATGGTACAAGATTCAACGGCAGTAATCTATTGAACTTTTGTGCTAAAAATGCCCCACCATCGCCAAGTCAAAAAACATTAGACACTATGCTCACAAACTCCCACGGAAACCTAACGCCTTATTGATAAAAACAAGTGATGGCCTTTGTTGTCTACATTTTAATGACTAATTTAATCTTCGCAAACAGACGAGCCGTTATAGCCAATAAGCGCGGACAGACCAACTAGGAAAAAACATGTCATTCTTTAACAAAATATTCGACAGAAAAAACAAAACATCTTCCGACAGCCTCACGACAATATCGAGGACTGAAACTTACGAAGGATTTTCCATTCCCGGCATAATCCATAACATGCAATATCACTTTACAGACTTGCAAGTATACAGAGACGGACTGGTTTATTGTTGGGACATGGTTGATCTTAAACTATTTAAAGAAAAACTAAAGGCAGGTTGGGTTGTTACTCGCATTCCTGACGGAGAACGCATCTCATTGTTCAGCTTGGGTAATTGGACAATAGATAATGGAACGTGGGACTTCAGCATCATTGATTCTTATTACGATTATATATTTTCGCTAGTTAGAGTCCTTAACCCGGAACTTGAAAATCTTTACGATTGCCATGGCACGACTGTAAAGCTAATTAATGGCGTTAACGTTTCTACCTTCAGTAGTCCCAACCCAGTCCCATACTACGAGAAGGGAGATAGCAAAATATTTCCAGAAAGAATTAAGGGTACACATCGGTATATTTTCTATCGAGCCGACGACAATAAGTTATACTTAGGACAATTATCCATTTTCAAAGACGGACAAATAGAAATAGCCAACATTCCAGAAAAGAAAAGATTCAATATAAATGAACTAGAAGATTTAATAAATAAAAAAGCGCTTCTCACCGACTTACCTTTAAAAGAGAGAGTGACGATACTTGGTCTTGGCTCATTTGAAATAATTAGTGGAGCTGGAGTTGACATAAAAGATAAATATGCTGAGTTGCTCGACGCTTATGAGGAACTTAAATCGGGGAAAAATAGTATCGAAAGATGCAGAGAAGTTCTCGAAGAATATAAATCAAATCCAACCGACAAGCTAAAAGAAAAGCTAAAAGTAGCCTATGAAAAAGTACCGAGACATCAACGAATGTTTGTTGGAGATATGGACACCAAAGACCATGAAGTCAAAAAAATAATATACGGCAAACTCAAATAGGCAGACACCCATGCAAAACGTACCTGTATGGCGCTTACAAGCTATAACACTACCTACCTGTAACGCGAACAGAAGAACAAGCGCTTTATGCTTACCGGTAGAAAAGTTTCAAACCGCACAACGCTAATTTGAGTCCACTCAAAAAATAATTATCTTCGTTTAAAACAGTTTGTAGGTAGAAAACAAATCGGCTTCTAAATCCACTTCAGCCTGCTTGCATTCCACTAAAGTCAATGTTAAAAACAACTATTCATACATTCAACGAGATCGAAAATTGGTTGTCCGCCAATTTCTATTTTGAAGACGGGCACGTATTGGCAATCGAGGAACATCCGCTTAAAATTACTGTTGGCTATAACGTAAAAGCAACTTATAAGGCTAATTCAGAAAGACACATTTTACCTTTCAAAATCATTCCGTACAAAATTCATGAATGGACGTTCGATAAAGACGTTACAAATGTTGGAGACGGCAACTATATTGAGTGTATTGAAGCAAGTAAAGTTGAAAATGGAATTTGCTTAGATTTCTGTACCCCCGATACTTTCAGGCTTGTAGCGGACAGTTTTGAAATCGAAGAACAAGAACTAATAAAAACAACGTTTAAACCCTGGACAAGCGATAAAGAAATATATGTGAACACTGATCTTTCCGAAATTCCTAAACCAGACTTTTGGAAAGAAGAATTAGGCAAATACGGACACGACATTTTGTTTCGCTATTACGCCGGTGATGAAAGACAAGCAGAGCAAGTTCCTTATCCAGACTATCAAGGCTACTACATACAACTTGCAAACAGAATTAACTCAACCCGAGAGGGAATTTTTCTAAAACACCTAAACGTTAAAAACGGAAAACTAAGTTTGAATTTTGAAAACAAAGACGAAGCACTGAAAAATGTTTGGGACGATTTAACAATAATTCTTGCTGACTTTCCGAATGCTAAAGTTAACAGTGGAAATTGTGAGTTTACAGGGACAAAATGGAAACAGTATATAGTTGAAAAAGTGTTACCAGCAATAAAATGAGAAAAAAAGCACATCACATGACATCACATTGCAAGTGTAGCGACTAAGCTGTTCTATGAACCACGAGAAAATTAGGCCGACTAAAACCTATACTAGAATGTATAAATTAAACCCGCACGTGTTAACCAGTACAAACCCATGAACAGAATCACAATTTTACCAGTTCTGCTATTTATAAACTATTGGGCTTTTGCACAAAAAAAATTACCAATTATCAAAGCCACTTCCACAAAAGCTTATATTATTGAAGGTGAAGGCGAAAAAAACGGATGGACGCTGAGTCCTGAAATAAAAACCGATACATATGTAATAACCAAAAGCGTTAAACCAAAATGGATCAAATTTTACACCGACATCGACTACATCAACGTAAAAATAAAACCCAATGAAAACTTTGATTTTATTGTTGTTTTGAATAAGAAAGACAGCTGCTATACTCGAATTACGAGCTTACCCAATAAAGACTATTCCAGGCAAAAACCAAGTACACACGACACCATTCCGTTCATTTTAACAGAGTTCAATAATATCAAAATAAAAACAGTTCTTAACGCAAAAGACACCTTAGATTTAAAATTTGACTCAGGAACTACAGGCCTGCTTTTAACAAACGATGCCATTCAAAACAAAACGCATCTACCTGACCTGGACAAGAGCAACAATACACTGAAAATAGGGAATTTGCATTGGGATAACTTACAAATATACCCTGTAGAATTATCCGGGCAGGGAACAGATGGCCGCTTTGGCTGGGACTTGTTCGACGGAAAAATTGTAGAGATAGACTACGACAAGAAGCTCTTTATCGTTCATACCAAACTACCAAACATTAGCAAAGGTTTTTCAAAATTTGAAATGGAATATGTAAATACGTTATTTTGCATACAGGCGGAGCTTCAGGTAGGAGCCAAGAAGTACAAAAACCGATTTCTGTTTGATAACGGCTATCAACGCACCATTATGCTAGATACCACGCTCATGGCTGAACAACATTACCCGAAAGATCTAAAGATCATAAAAAAGGTAATAATGAAAAATGGCCAGGGAAAAGAAATACCGGTTATTACAGTGAATAACGAAAAATTCAATTTAAAGCCCTATTCACTCTCTGATATTCCTGTACAGCTAATGACAACGGGTAATCCGGCCAGATTCAAAACACATATTTTAGGCAACGAAATTTTGAAGAGATTTAATACCTATCTTGACTTTCAACACAATCTTGTCTATTTGAAACCCAACAGTTTACTGAATTTGGAATATACAGATTCGAAATAAACAAATCGTACCAGCATCCGCGCATAAAGCCCTGAATTTAGAAAACAATGCCGTGCGGGCGGAACTCAATACCTGCAAGCCCCCGGGGAAACTGTCTGTTTCTAGGTGAGACCAGTGGCCGATGTTCAAAATCCGGGGTAGCAGCTTGCAAAATGCCCGCCGGTTTGCATGGGCAGCCAAAAACGCGGTTTGCCAAAAATAAAGATGTCCTTGGTGATTTGACTTTTTTATAGTTAATTTAAACTACGCAAACAGGCGCCCTGCAGCGTAAATTTCAAGCAAACAAGCGTAAACGATGAGAGTAGCCATTTTTTCTGACATACATGGCAAAATACTGTTGCCCTTCAAATTGGTTGATTTATACCAAAAAGAAACGGGCAATAAAATTGATTTAATTTTGCAATGTGGAGACATGGGTGCTTACCCGATCATTGAAAACTTAGACAAAGTAACCATCAAGCATGCCCAATACGATCGGGATGAGTTGGGGTTTCATGACGATTTTACAAAAGTAAACGAAGGCATGAAGTCATTCTTAGACAACTTAAATATCAATATGGTTTGTGTGCGTGGAAATCACGAAGACCACGATTTCCTGGATAACCTGGAAAAAGAAAATTTTCAAAGCAGCAGGTATCCTATTGACATTTATAAAAGGGTTTTCGTCTGCAAATCGGGTGTAAAACAAAAACTGGAAACTGAGAGCGACACATTGACTTTCGTAGGCATTGGCCGAATTGGGGATAGGAAAGGAAGAACAGAAAAGAGATTTATCCAAGAATATGAAAGAAAAGAAATTAAGAAACTACTTAAAACAAAAGACCATTTCGACGTTCTAATTACACACGACAAAGACGACAGTAGCCAAAGAGGCTATGGAATGGCTGAAATCAGAGAGGTTTTAGACAATGTCATTTTTCATTACCATTTTTACGGGCATACAGGAGAGCCATACAAACAGGAAACTGATTCTAACGGCATAACACAGTCTATAAAAATAAAGGAGTTGGAATTTAATGAAAGCGGCATCTTAGAAAAAGGCTGCATGATTATACTGACAAAAGAAAACGGAACCCTAAGCATTGAAATCGCGGAGCAAAAATTGACAAACAAACTAACTAAATACAATTGGAAGACCGCATAAAAATTTAGCAAAACCCCGAAAATGCTATAAAAAACAGGGGAGAAATATTACTAGACTAAAATGCGATGACTGCAAGGATATTGACATTATTCATTTTGCTGAACTTAACAAAGGTATTTCCATGTTCTTGCTCCCCTCCAACGATAGCAGCTTCTTTCGAAGCCGCCGACGTTATTTTCGTAGGACAATACAATGGACAAAGCAAAATAGGTGGCGTCTATGGGCTGCCTGTAGAAATTGAAAACTTTGAAGTTTTCAGATTTCTAAAAGGCAAAGACATTTCTTTGATAAAAAAAGTACTTAAAAATCATTACCATAGCGATAAACCAATAGTTAGTTTATCGAGTTCTGCCCATAGTAGTTGCGGATATAATTTTACGAAAAACAAATACTACATTGTATATGCGTACAAAAATTTCGGTTTTGGACTGATAACAACCGACGGCTGTATAGCGACACATGAAATTGAAGCGAATCAATTAAATGAATACCTATCAGAAACCTCCACAAACTCTGAAGTCATCAAACTAATTTCCTTAGCCAAAGCAGATACGCTCAACGTATATATTACTGAACCTAATTCCGTTGAAGACTATGTCCCAAAATCTTTACTAATTAACTCTGAAGAACGTTTACAAAATGAAATAAACAACCGAAACATCATTCTTTGCATTACACTTCCGACAATTTTAGCACTTTTAGTACTTATGGCGTTTAGAAAGAAAAAGCAACACTGAGGCAAATTATAGTCGTCTCACTATTTCTTAAAAGCAAAATCCGGCTCCATTGCCCAAACCAAATACGTGTATAAACCCAACACGCTAACCGGCTTTCGAAACGACAAGCAGGTATATAACAAGTAAAATATTGGCACACGCAAACCAGAAGCCATGGTAAACATTTTTGAGATAAAAGACAGCCACTTAACTGATCAGATAGAAGCCCACGAGAAAATTGGAGGTGCTTTACGGATTTCTGTGTTTGAGATCAAACCGAACTACCTGGGGCAGTTCCCTGACGAATACAACGCGCATTTAACAACGGCCCGTCAAACACTGGAAAAGCAGAATTTTGAATGGAATTTCCATTTTAACAAAGTCGCAACTAAAAACAGAAGGAATCAATTTGCCTGTGCGCAAACCGACTTCGATAAATTGGATTCCAGTGGACAAAAAATAGATGTCGCCCGTTTTTTAGGGCCACATTTCGACTTACATAAGATGAAACCGCTTTTCCGGGGACAGACAGCAAATGACACCCCGAACGCTTACTTTTATTACGACCAGGATGAATTGCCCGAAAATAAGATAGATATAAATGCCATCAATGATGCCTACAGGAAATTACACCAAGAGAGTGATGGCAATTTCATCCATGCCTTAATGGATCCGCCGTATAGCTTAAGCCTTGGAAAAGACATTTACCTCCGTGGAAAATACCTTCTGGAATTTCTGGACTACTTTTTCGGCGACTTAACTCAAGTGACAATTTATACCTGGGATACAACCTGCTCAGTTGTCTTTGACGCAGGAAATGAATGGTGGGGAAGTTACTTTTGGACGATACACAATCCGGCAAAAAATTGGTATATTGGCATAATTGCGTCGGAAACAGACTAAACACAGCTACCAAACAAACAAAGCGGCAAAACGGAAATAAAAACCAATTGCAACAGATAAGCCCAGCTATACCACAACCAATTAAACAGAAATGACAACCCATGGACACACCTCATATTTGGTTTACATCAGATCACCATTTTGGGCATAAAAACATCATTGAACTTTCAAAGCGGCCTTTTGCCAACGTGGAAGAAATGAACGCAGAAATGGTAAAGCGCTGGAATGAAAAAGTCGGACCAGACGATGTAGTCTATCACCTGGGCGACTTTGCCCTGATGTCGCCAGGGAAACTAAGGCAACTAAGAGATCAACTCAACGGGCGAATATGCCTCATAACGGGAAATCACGAAAGTTCGGCATTAGACTGTGCCAACTGCTTTGAATGGATAAAGGACTATTACGAATTAACCGTTCCTGACAGCGAAGCGCATAAAGGAGCGCGATTTATTGTTTTATTTCACTATGCCATGAGGGTTTGGAATGCAAGCCATTATGGGACCTGGCATTTGTACGGACATTCGCACGGCGACCTGCCAGACGACGAAACCTCACTGTCTTTTGATGTTGGTGTTGACAGCCACGATTTTTATCCGCTGTCCTATCAAGATGTGAAACACATCATGGCGAAGAAAAAATGGGTGCCACCCTTTGAACCAAGAAACAGATAAGAGATACTACGCTGCCAACAAGGGACTAATGCAGCAGCATAAGCTGTTGAAATGGCAACTTTACGGGACGCCATCTGGCAAGCCTCAAGCATCGGTAAAGCCAACGAGCGCTGCAGACAGAGCAACCCGTTTTTGTCAACGATCGTACCAGTAGGTCTCGTGTTTGCAAAACACTGCGAACATTTGTATTTTTAAGCTAAGCAAGATAATTTGTTTGCATGACAGACAAGCACTACATCAAAAATTTAAGAGTGCCAACAAGAGAAGACCCCTTGAGGGTTCTTGTAAGTGCCTGTTTGCTCGGTGTTAAATGCGGTGTGGATGGAAACAACTATGGAGAATACCCAAGCGTATTGAAGTTGCTACACTACGACAATGTAAAGCTGACTCCGTTTTGCCCGGAAGATATCGCTTTTGGAACACCCAGGGAAATGTGCGATATATACGGCGGTAACGGATTGGATGTATTGGAAGGAAGGGCCAAAGTACTGACAACATCAGGTATCGATTGGACGGAAGGCATGATAAACGCATCGGAAAAAATGCTCGAAAAAGCCCGGGAGAACAACATCGAACTGGCGATCATGATGGATGTAAGCGCTGCCTGTGGAAATCATGTCATTTATGACGGCAACAGATATGCCGAAGATAAAAAGTACCAGATCGGGATGGGCGTTTGTGGCGCCCAACTTCACAGGGCTGGATTTAAACTCATAAGCTGGAGGGAATACGAGTCCCTGGAAATTTTGTACTCCAGGCTGAATCCTTCTCACCAGATAGATACGTCTGCCAAAGACTTTGACCAGCACGAGTGGTACAGACAATACTTCAAAACATAGACGGATATACGATCGACACTATTTTTTGCAATACGAGGATAAATACCGGATCAAAAAATAACAAGTGCCCAAAACATAGGCTTTGCATGCACTACACCATGACCACAGAAGATCTTCTAAATACCTTAGGCTCATTTTCGAAAGCCGATGCAGGCTTGTTCGATATGCACGCCTCAAAAAAAAGGCTCAAAAAAAACAACATTTTAGTTCGCGAAGGCGAGGTTTGCACTTGCGTTTACTTCATTTTAGAGGGTTCCTTTATCCAGTTCCAAAATCGCGACACAGAAAAAGCGATCATCGACCTTCATTTGCAAAACGAGTGGCTGTTCAACCAACAAAGCCTCACTACGCAAACTCCTTCCGACACAACGATCCAGGCTTTTTCCGATGCCGAAGTCGTGGAATTGAGCTTGTTCCATCTTCATCAACTAATCGCGAAGTCACAATCCTTTCTCCAATTTGGAAAAATCCTTAACCAGCCGCATAACAGAACGTTCATTTTCGACAATTCGCTGACACCTGGGCAAAAGTACGAGTACATAACACGGTCAAAACCACAACTGGCAAAAGTATTCCCGGTTAAAATGATTGCCTCTTACCTGAAAATGGCGCCGGAAACATTAAGCAGGATACGAGCGAGCTCTTGAATTTACTGATCTCAATCAAGTGTTGATTTGATGCAGAATAACGACTTTCGACAAAAAAGCCATGCTAACAACGATTATTCCTAAACTCCCGATGCGCAACAAAGCCGCTACCAGGGCATTCTATTTGTCAACACTCGGTTTCAGCGACGCCGGAAGTGCCGATTTCGACGGCTATCTGCTGGTAAAAAAAGACCAGGTAGAAATACATTTCTTCGAATTCAAAGAACTGGATCCCAACGAAAACTACGGGCAGGTTTACATCAGGGTGAACGACATCGAAAGCCTTTACAACAGCTTGCTTACAAACCCCACCGTTATTCACCCGGCCGGACACTTGCAGGTAAAACCCTGGGGACAAAAAGAGTTTTCGGTACTTGATCCTGACAAAAACTTACTTACTTTTGGGGAAAGTGCATAGGTCGAAATAACTGGCCTGCACAAGCCTGTATGAAAAAATTACTGACCATTCTATCCATTGGGTTTTGGGCGATGTGCCCCGGACAAAAAACCGTTCAGTTCGCAGATTCAATCCGTAAATACTACCACATTCCGGAAATAAGCTATGCGGTGGTTGATGACAAAACGGTGTTGGAAATTGCCGCCCTGGGACGCCATGCGGTCAACCTGCCCGACACAGCAACTTTGAACGACCGGTTTCACATTGGTTCAAATACCAAAGCCATGACGGCGTTTATCATTGCCAGGTATGTCGAAAAAGGAAAACTGCAATGGACCACGCCTTTTTTTGACCTATTCCCTGAATGGAAAACAAAAAGCAATCCCGGCTATGAAAAGATCACGTTACAGGACCTGCTCTCGCACCGGGCGGGAATACAGCCGTTTCAGGGCGAAAATGATCCCACGATTCCGGATTTCACAGGAACCAACCAACAAAAACGAGTGCAATTCGGGCAATTTGTGCTGACACTGGAGCCCATGTTTCCCGACGAACAAAACCCGTTTGTGTATTCCAACGCAGGCTACACACTGGCAACTTTGATGGTAGAAAAAGTCACGGGCAAAAGCTGGGAACAACTGGTGGAGAACGTATTTAACAAAGACCTGAAATTGCACGTGAAGCTATCGTGGCCTGAAAATCAAAAACACAAAGATACCTGGGGACACCAGTCGGAAAACGGCAAACTCATTCCTGTTCCTTCCGCTGCCGGCTCTCATTTGGATTACACGGAGCCCGCAGGAGACATCAACATTAAACTGAAAGACTACATCAAATTCATTCAGCTTAACCTGAAAGGCCTGAACGGCGAAAACAACTATTTGAAAGCCGAAACCTACCAGTTTATGCATAACGGGACGGAAAATTATGCCATGGGATGGTTCAATATAAAAGAAAATGGAAAAGAACTTTCTGTGCATTCAGGAACAGGAGCGTTTACCTACTTCACCATCGTACACATAGACCGCAAAAAGGGCAAAGCCTTTATCATTGCAACGAATTCATTGAACGACGACACCCAACAAGGCGTAAGGCTTTTGATGCGAAAACTAAAGCAAAACTACGGCAGTTAACAGGTCCAAAATGCCCTTTCCCCTACTCCATTGACCGAACAATCCCCAACACAACAAATGAATGCCAGACAGATTGCCTTTGCAAGATACAACATCATTAAAAAACAACGTCAATGCGTCACAGCCTTTACAAATGCCACCCGCAAAATGATGCAATGCTGACCCCCTTTACACGGATATCTACCTGCAGATGACTTCCCAAATAAGCTGCAAAAAATAATATGACTGAAGTAAAACGAAAAGGCGCAAAATCGACCAAAGACATTCCGAGAGAAATCCTTGACCAATTAAACAGAGGACAACTTGAAACGGCGAATCTGGTCGAATGGCTTGCTGTAAACCAACGGCTTTTACTTGAACACCTGCTCGCGGAAACCGGCCGCAAAAAATACCTGAAACCCATTCTAGACAGCATTGAACATCTCAAAAAACAAACTGTAAATACCATAAACCAGGCAATCGGAACAGGCATTTTTGAATTGGCAATGAAACGCAGCGACACCGGGATGTTCGATATTATGTCTGCACATCCATCGGATCTGGTTCGCTGTTGGGCAACCTACACAATCGGAGCAAATCCAAAACTCAACATAGGCAATAGACTCTTGCTCATTCAACCGTTTGCGGCAGACAAACACTTTGGCGTCAGGGAAATAGCCTGGCTGGCCGTTCGTCAGGCCATTTCCGAAAACCTGGCTGAAAGCATCAACATCCTGTCGGGTTGGACAGCCAGCCAGGACGAGAACATCAGGCGGTTTGCGAGCGAAGCCACAAGGCCTCGTGGTGTGTGGTGCGAACACATCGAAGCATTGAAACAAAATCCAGCACTGGGCCTGGCTATTCTCGAGCCTCTGAAATCGGACAAAGCTAAATACGTTCAGGACAGCGTCGGCAACTGGCTGAACGACGCCAGTAAGACACAGGCAAAATTTGTAATGGATACCTGCGAACAGTGGAGCAAAAAAAGTAAAACCAAAGAAACAGCCTACATCATCAAAAAAGCCATGCGGACCATCGAAAAAACATCACAATGAGCAGAACATCAAAAACAATCGCTTTATCCTGCTTTATGCTAATGGCGCTTTTTTTGGTTTTCCGGGATAAACCACTGGACGGCAATTTAATTCAAAAAATCGGCGCAAGCATTTTACTCGACACGACTGCGTTAAAAGAATGCAGCCATGACACCATCATTATTGAGTTTGAGAAATTTAAACACTGTGGCAATGATCCTACAACCTATTTGTATTCACATTCGTGGATTTCGCCTGTCGAAGAACAATTAAACCGACTCGACTTTAAAACTATTTTGGTTGACAGCAGCTCGTTAACGATGACCGATCGCATTTCCCGGGTCTCAATAAGCTGCCATTTAGAGAACAACGATGTTTTATCTACAAAAGTTGGCATACACGTTATATATCAAAAACAATTCAATTTTAAAGGAGAAAATATTCTGGTAAAAGATGTAACATTAACACTGAAAAACAACCAGTGGCAACCTGTCAAAAAAAACGCTTGAAATCTTTTTTCAAAACACTAGCTTTCTCAACTCTGCTCACGGCGTCAAAGGTCCATGGGCAAGCTACCGCCTGTGACACGATTTATAACAATCCTATAACGATGCCTGCATATAAAGATGGCATCCGGGGACTTTCAGAATATTTAACAGATGAGTTAATTCCAATCATATCTGGTTGTATGAAGCAGGACTCAAACATCATTGCCAGTTTGTATATAATACTAACCATTGATGACAAGGGAAATGTTGCGGATGCAGCATTTCCAAAACTTAAACCAAACTCAACATGCATAGAGGTTTTAAAGAACAAACTGCTAACCATGGCCGGCTGGACCGCGGGAAAAAACGAGGAACGGGACGTATGCAGCAGATTCGTTTGGCCAATTTCCTGTATAAAATGGAAGTGAGTTCAAAAACACTATCACACCCAACAAGTAAAATAGTTAATAATCAGAACAAGGCGTTATCCACATGAGACTATTTGACTTTTTCAAAAAGAAAAAAAGGCCAGAAACACATAGTATTCTTGGCTACGAGGTCCCATCGAAAGATACAGGTAAAGATGATGATGTATTGGCACCTAAAATATGCGCAAAGGAAATTCCGGGCGAAATTGCTTCAAAAATTGAAAAGATCAATTGGCATGAATTTGAAACTGCATACGGCAACGCCGGAAGCACAGTGCCGAAGTATTTGAAAAACTTATTTTGCTCAGAAACCGAAATAGCAATGGGTGCTACCCATCAACTCTGGTGTTCGTTATGTCACCAGCATGCGTTCATCTCAAGCGCAGCCTTACCGTCCTACGAATTTCTAAAAATTGGGTTACTGACGCTTGATAACAGCATCAAGGTTGAAATATTAGATATATTCCTGGGCTTCACCAATTGTACAAATCCGACAGTAGTACGTCCTAAATTAGAAATATGGGAAGTAGCTTTACGCAATCATCTGATATCCGATATCGACATCTTTAGAGAACTTGCCTTCTCCCCGGATGAAGACCTCTCTTATTTCGCGAATGAAATCCTGAAAAGTTTAGAAACCAGCTTGAATTTAGCCAGTCACTAGCAACCTGCCTTGCCTATCGGGAAAAGGTAAAGGCAATTTGGATCCGTATAGCCAACGCAGCTGATTTCCACATAGAATACTCTTTGACATACACTAAAGTCAGCCTTTAGCATAAGGCAGCATAGACTACAAACTATGTTCGCGCTTGCGTTTATACAAAGCATCGTCGAGGGTCATGAATTTCAGGTAAATCTCGAAGCCACCCGCACCCTTGTTAACCTGGCTGTATTTGGAGAGCGTGTAGTCGTATGAAACGCCGATGGCATACTTTCCCATATCGAGGTTGATCTGTGGTACGATGGCATCGCTGAGGCGATAGTAAACACCGATGTTCAATCCCGATTCGGTGATGTTGCCGGTAAGTTTGGTCCCATTTTTAAACCGGAAGCGAAGGTGCGCGCCGGCAATCACTTCCATGGCGGATGCCTGCTGCAAATACACGAGGCTCGGCAAAAGCGAGAGCTTGGTGTCGCGGATGTCGATGCGGGCCTGCACATTACCAACAAAGCGCATCGGCACCTGGTAGGTCGATCCTGTGCTGAACCTTTGCACCGGCTTGTTAATGTGATGAACTGCCGCTCCCACGCGGATGCTGAACACATCGTCGCGCGTCATGTCTGCTGTAGCAGAAGAATAGTCGTAATTGACACCAGCGCCTACGTCCGAATTCACAAACGAGTTGTAGTTTACCGTCTCGCCGGTTGCCAGCGACTGGTCGATCTCTTTGCCGTTGTATTGGTTTCCGTAGGTAAGCGCAGCATACGTGGCGCTGTTTTGGTTAACGCCAAGGTAAATACCTCCGGCGATCTTGCTTTTCTTGCTCGCCTTCACAATGGCATTGGCATGAAGCTGGGCCTGCGTTGTGCCTATTTTGGCTGCTCCTGCACGGTCGTTGAACACAAACAAGCCCAAACCGGCGTAGGCTTTGTTCTTCCGCACTTTTAACGCGTTGCCGTCAACACTGATGGCCATCGTCTGGTAAGGATTTCCCATCGACGCCCATTGGTTGCGGTAATTGGCTACGGCACGAAAATAGCCGTTGAAAAAGCCTGTATTGGCCGGATTTAGCCACAAAGGCGCTTCCTGTATTTGCGAAAAATGAATATCCTGGGCCGACAGTGCCAGGCCAAGCAGCAAAAAAATAGAAGATAATCCTGTTTTCATGGTCCAGCGCGTTTTTGGTTATCTCAATAAAGTAACATTGCCCTTCGACCGCTTCATGTCGCCTTCGAAAGTCGTGAATTTGATCAGGTAAGCATACACCCCCGTATGAGCCGGAACCCCGTTGAAATTGCCGTCCCAACCCTTGCTAAGGTCATTTGTGCTGAACACCAGCTGACCCCAACGGTTCCATATCTCGATCGACACGCTGGTAGCATGTAAGCCTCCCAAGGCAAAGAGTATATCATTATTCCCGTCGCCATTAGGCGTAAAAGCCGTCGGAAAGATCACGTCGGTGTCACTCTCCTTCAGGGTCTCCTCCAGTTTTTTATCCTTAGGTTTGTAATGAGCGATCACTGTATCGGCCTGCGTAAAACTAATACTCACTGTGTCGCGCGTGGTCGAAGGCGATGGTGTATGATGCTTGAATTCCCAATGATCGAACTCGTAATTAGCCGCATCGAGTTCGCGTTGTTCGAAACTCATGCTCACACCTCCAAAGTAATTGCCACGCCATACATAGCTCGGCAGCCAGATGCTGTTGAGTTTTACCTCGCCTTTGCCGGCTGGCTGCACATCTACCGCCACCTGGTAAGGCCCGGTGACATTGTAGCAATCTTTGATCTTTTGCTCAATGTAAGAACACCGCTGTGTGATCTTGCTTTGTAGTGTGTCCATGTTTTTGTTCCAGTCGGCCAGCGTCGATCCATTTCCCCATTTGGCAATATGACGCGGCATTTCCGGCGTCAGGATGTTTTTGAAATAGTAAAAATGATCCATGATGCTGTCGCATTTAAACGCCGTATTCAGGAGATCCGCATAGCGGTTGATATACATAGCTTTGAAATCCGGGTTCGTCAGCAGCTTTTCGAGAATGTCGGGATGACCTTTGTTCGGGCCTGCGTTGTGGAATGTATTTTGATACGAACAAGGGTCTGCATCCATGCCCGTTGTAGGAATGCCAGAAAAGTTTTCCCCCAGGTCGTACACATTGTCCATGTCCCAATTCCAGTAGCGCCATTTCTTTTTATCACCCAGTTTTGCACGTCCGCGCCACCAGGCGGTGTTCCAGTTGATGAAGTCGGAGTTAACCACATAAGAATTATACACCATGTAGTCGATCAGGCTTTTAAAATTGAGCTTGCTATCCACATAGTTGTAAGCAGTCGCATTGGTCATGGCATTGGCCATTACATAGGTGTAAAGGTTCACCCAGCCGGTATCACTTCCGTCGCGTATCTGCAAACCGCCCCAGAATGCCAGGTTGTCAATGCTGTCTTTGGGCTGATCGTAGTAGTAATCCGTGTAGTCTGTCTCAAAGGCCTCTCTCAGTTCGTAAATGCCCCAATACTGCCCGTTCACGAAAGTGATCACGTGCTTGCTCCGTCTGCCATCGATCTCCAGCTCTTTGCGGAAACTATAGGTTTGCACAAAGGCATCGCGCATGTGGCAAGAAACCTGGGGCTTGTCGCCGGGAAAATTATCCGACGCTGCCGCTTTCAGGATCACATGCTGAAACTCCTTGCGCTTGCTTTTACCCATTTTCCAGTCGGTAAAGAACTTATTCAGCAACGCGTAATTGTAACCGTAATCATCTTTTGTCTCGAAATCGATGCCGCGTTGGTCGTAAGCCCAGGAGTCGTTGCCGTGCTTGTTAGACAACCCGTAGGTTTCGGTAACAAAAGCGTTGTTGTCGAAATATTCGAAATGCGTCGGCGGGTTATTTTGCGTACCATTCATGAGCTGGTTGAGCTTGGTGCCGCCGCTGATAGATACCACACCGTATTGCGAATTGATGGACTCGTTGATAAAATACGTATTTGTTTCCATGAAACTCGGCAGCACATTGGCATTGCTGCTCACGGCGTAAGCTCTGAGCACCGTGGTGGCCGACACATTCACCGGACTTGTTCCATACACCGTTGACGAGGTTCCTGGCTCCGAGCCATCGGTTGTATAATACACGGTAAGGCCCGAAGAAGGCGGCACTGATATGGAAACACTTTGCCCGGAACTGTAAAAGCCCGGACCGGGACTCAGCAGAGGTGTCGGTGCATAACCATCATAAGCAGTACCTGTATTGGAAGCATTGGGCGTGGGCGTGGTGTACACTTTCCAGGTCGCTGAACCATCCGGACTTCTTCCCCGCGAATGCCTCACCTGAGTTTTCCGGAGCCGGAGCGTATCAGCTACTGTCGAGCCGTTCATCAGGATGATCCAATCGCCTTTGCACTGCGTGAGTTTGAAATTGGTATGAATATGCCCCGATGCGTTGGCCGGATCGCCTTTGCCGCTGCACCATATCCGCAAAAAACCACCTGCAGGGATACTCGTACCGGAAGGCAACGCGTATTTCACAATATCGTTCGGATCATCGCTCAGGTTCCAGCCCCCGATGTTGGCAGGCGACGAGCCGGCATTGTAAAGTTCCACCCAATCGGGAGAGCTGCCCGTATTATCGGTAAACACCGTTCCTGTGGTAAGCGTAGAATTGGAAACGGAATATTCATTGATCTTTACCTGGGCCTGCATCGAAAAGACAGTAGCCAGGAATAAAAGTGAAAGCAAATGTCGCGTCATCAGGTAATGATTTGATAATATTAAATATACAATCATTTTATGTTAAAATTTCTTATAATGTGAGCTCAATATTGGATTTTTACAGGATTTTTCTAAAAAGACCCGGAAACTATGGCAATACACAGCTTAATGAGTAAATTTGCATTTCTTTAATTATGAGCGATAGAATTGAACACGAGTGTGGTGTGGCATTGATCCGGCTGCTGAAACCACTGAGTTTTTACAAGGAAAAGTACGGTAGCAGCCGCTATGGCTTGCACAAGATGTACCAGCTGATGGACAAGATGATCAACCGCGGCCAGGACGGCGCGGGTGTAGCTACCGTAAAGCTGGATACCGAACCCGGCACCACCTACATCGATCGCCTGCGCTCAATTGAACCCAAAGCCACACAGGATATATTTTCGCAGATCAACGACCTTTATATTCAGGCCAAACAGAAAAACCCGGAAGCATACAACGACATCGACTGGCAGAAAAAGAACATCCCGTTCATGGGTGAACTTATCCTGGGCCATTTGCGGTATGGAACCTACGGTGGGAACAACATCCAAAGCTGCCACCCGTTCAGAAGGCAAAACAACTGGATGGCGAGAAACCTTTTGGTAGCCGGGAACTTCAACCTTACCAATGTGGACGAGCTACTGGGGCACCTCATAGAATTGGGGCAGCATCCTACCGTAAAAGCCGATACCGTAACCGTGATGGAAAAGATCGGACACTTCCTCGATAAAGAGAACGACCGCTTATTCCGGATTTTTAAAGAAAAAGGCCTGAGCAATTACGAGATCTCCAAAGAGATCCAGAAAAACATTGATGTAACCTCGATCCTCGTAGAGAGCAGTAAAAAATGGGACGGTGGCTATGTGATGGCCGGCATGATGGGACACGGCGATGCATTTGTATTGCGCGATCCTAACGGTATACGCCCTGCCTATGTGTATAAAGACGATGAAGTGTTGGTTGTAGCGAGCGAACGACCGGTGATCCAAACAGTATTCAATGTGCCTATTTCAGAGGTAAAAGAACTGAAGCCCGGGCATGCTGCCATCATCAAAAAAGACGGCAACTACAGTGAGCAACAGATCATTGAGCCGGGCGAAAAGAAAGCCTGTTCGTTCGAACGCATTTATTTCAGCCGCGGCAACGATGCCGATATTTACCGCGAACGCCAGCAACTTGGCCGTTACCTGGTACCGCAGGTACTCAAAGCCATCGACTACGACCTCGATAATACGGTTTTCAGTTATATTCCCAATACGGCCGAAGTGGCTTTTGGCGGTCTGGTAGAGGGTATCGACGAACACATCAACAAAGCCAAAGCGACCGAGATCCTCAAAATGGGGGCTAACGTTTCGGAACCTGCCCTCAGCCAGATCCTGGCCAGGCATCCGCGCATCCACAAGGTGATCCTCAAAGATGCCAAGCAACGCACCTTTATCACCGACGACGAGAGCCGCGACAGCCTCGTGAACCTGGTGTACGACATTACCTATGAAACTGTCCGCAAAGATATCGACACGCTTGTGGTGCTCGACGATTCGATTGTTCGCGGCACAACGCTCAAGCAGAGTATCCTGCGCATCCTCGACCGTCTTCATCCCAAAAAGATCATCATCATTTCGTCGGCTCCTCAGATCCGCTACCCTGATTGCTATGGCATCGACATGGCCATTATCGGAAAGTTTATCGCCTTCGATGCGGCGATCTCACTCATCAAGGAAACCGGCAAAGAGGGCCTGCTGAACAACTTATACGAAAAGGCGAAAGCCGAACTGCTCAAACCAAAAGAAGAGCAGATCAACGTGGTTCAGGAAGTTTACAGAACGTTTACCAACGAAGAGATCTCTCAGAAGATCGGCGAACTTCTCAAACCGGCTGATCTGAAAGCAGAATTGCAGATCATTTACCAAACCATCGAAGGCCTTCACCAATCGTGTCCGCACAACCTGGGCGATTGGTACTTTACCGGCAACTACCCTACTGCAGGAGGCAACAAAGTGGCCAACAAGGCTTTCGTGAATTACATGGAAGGAAAAAACGAAAGGGCTTACTAGTATAAATCTCGAACATGAAAAAACCCGCCGGATTGCCGGCGGGTTTTTTCATGCTGGATGCACAGACTATATACCACTAAAAAAAGCGGCCACCTGTTCGCAGATGTACGCAAGCTCATCAAAACCAAGGTCGTGGTACATAGGCAAACGCAATAAGGCTTCCGTGTAGTGATCGGACCAGATCAAGCGGCCCGTATTCTGCGCAGCGTAAAACCGGCTTTGGTTGAGCGACAAAAAATGAAAGGCCGAACTGATCCCTTTTTCTTTCAGAAAATGAATTAGCGCCTGGCGTTGCTTAGAATCGTTGAGCACAATGTAAAAAATGTGTCCGTTATGGGCGGCTCCCGGCGACAACTGCGGTCGCTTCAGGAACCCTTTTGCTTCCTGATCAGCAAGGCTATCGTAATAGGCCTGCCACAAGGCAAGTCGTTTTTCCTGGATTCTCGGCAGCTGTTCGAGCTGTGCATACAAAAATGCAGCCGTCAATTCAGACGGCATGAACGATGAACCGATATCCACCCACTCGTATTTTACAACTTCGCCACGTACAAAGGCCTTGCGATTGGTTCCTTTTTCGCTGATGATCTCCGCCCGGTTGAGGAAACGCGGATCATTAATGGCCAGCAAGCCACCTTCACCGGCAATGATATTCTTGGTTTCATGAAACGAGAACGCCGCTAAATGCCCGATCGTTCCCAGCGGACGACCTTTGTAATATGCATCTACGGCTTGGGCGGCATCCTCCACCACGGCGATCCCATGACGGTTTGCCAATTCCATGACAACATCCATATCGCAGGCAATTCCGGCGTAATGCATAGTAACAATGGCTTTCGTATTTGGTGTGATGAGCGATTCCAGCCTGCTCACATCCACATTCGGATTTTCCGCGTTGCTATCAGCAAACACAATGCGGGCACCGCGCAGCACAAAAGCATTAACGGTAGATACGAATGTGTAGGCTGGGGCGATCACTTCATCGCCCGGTTTGATATCGAGCAAAATAGCAATCATCTCCAGGGCATCGGTGCAGGATGTAGTGAGAAAGGCTTTCGGGATACCGTAACGGCTTTCGAAAAAGGCGGTACACTTCTGCGTAAAGGTACCTTCTCCCGATAACTTCCCGGAAGCCATCGCCTCACTCATGTAATCCAGCTCCCGGCCGGTGTAATAAGGCTTATTGAATGGTATGCTCATAAGCTGTACGTTTTTTAGTGTAGCTTGTTGACTTTGCACCAGGCGCCAAAAGTATATTTGAGAAAAGGATCGATCACGCGCGAACTGCGGTATGGCTCCGGAATATAATGCGTATAATCTTCGAACGCTTCTCTGTTGGCGCTAAGCCAAACATCCTGCGGCGTCGTATAGCCTTTCTTGTCTTTCCGGTAGCGAATGGTTTCAGGCAATTCAGCCATCGCTTCCCGCAACAGGAATTTCTGCCAGCCCTGTTTGATCTTCGCGTCGTCGGGCAGCGAAAAACAAAAATCCACGAGGCGATAATCCAGGAACGGATGACGGGTTTCCAAACCGAAAGCCATCGCATCGCGATCGTCCGAACGCAGGTAGGCAGGCAGCATGGTTTCACTGAAATCGATCTTCAACAGGTCTATTAGTTTATTGGCGCTGTTCCAGTGATTTTCCAGCTTGTGGCCGCTGGCTTTTAATCCCATCTTGAACTTCATGGCATACTTCACTTCGTTCACGATCTGGCGGTGCAGCTTATCACGATCGAAAGACTTCAGTTCGCAAAAGCTCTTCAGTTCCGACAGGTATTTTCTAAATTTCCCTTGCAAAATCAGCTGGCGGCAATAGCGGTAAAAATGGTGATGATAGCCCGCCAGCAATTCATCGCCGCCTTGCCCGATCAGCAACACCTTCACATCGTGCTGACTCACCAGTCGCGCTACGCACCATTCCGCATAATAGGAGGTAGAAGCCACCGGCATGTCCTGATGGTAAATGTGGCGCTCGAAATCATCAACGGAGAACGAGTCAAGTGGATTTGTATAAAAGGAGCTAACGCCCAGATCGTCTTCGATGTAGCGGATGTAGCGAGACTCGTCGCCGTCCAGCCCCGGGAAGATTGCCGAAAAGGTTTTGATGTTTTTCTCTACCCCTTCTTTTTTAAGAAGCCCGTAGGCTTTATAAAGAATGGAACTCGAATCCAGTCCACCCGAAGAAGCAAACCCCACAGGCACATCGCTGCGCATGCGGATACGGACCGCGTCTTCCAACAGATTTCCGAATGCTTCGACCGTATCCTGCCCTGCATTTGTTATCCGGTTTCCGAGACGGTAATAAAGCTGCGGCTTCAATTCTCCAGGTACATTTCCCAGTTCTACGTATGCGTAATGCGCTTTGGGAAAACGCCGGATTTCATTAAAAAAGGTCTGTTCGTCGTAGTCCACATAATAGGTCGTTAAAAACGTATTTACCGCATTGCTATTGAGCGTGAGTGGCAAACCATAAGCCTGGAACTGCTTGACCTCGGACGCAAAGATCAGGCATCGGTTATCCTGATAATAGTAAAGTGGCTTCACACCGAAGCGATCGTTGGCAACAAAAAGACGGCGACGTGACGCATCATACAGCACAAAAGCGAACATGCCGTTAAACTTCTCAAGGCATTTTTCCTGCCAGCGATCATAGGCGGCTAAGATAACTTCGGTATCGCAACCAGTGTGAAAGATATAACCGACGGCCTTCAGTTCTTCCCGGATCTCGATGTAATTGTAGATCTCGCCATTGAAAGTGATAATACCATGGTGGTATTTCATCGGCTGATGACCTGCCGAACTGGTATCAATAATACTGAGGCGCTTATGTGCCAAAGCAAGATCTGATATAGAAAGTATCTGTTCGTCTGGCGCCTCGATGTTCGAAACGGTCACATCGCCCGGCGTTCTCGAAGAAATCAACGTAATACCTTCCCCGTCGGGCCCACGATGGTCGATGGCGGAAAGCGCTTTCCTCAGCGCTACGGCATGTGCGCGGCTGAATGTTTCAGGTTGGTAAACGGCCAGGATGCCACACATAATTCAATAAGTACGTTCTATAAGATGTCTTAATTCCTCACGGTTTTCCGTAAATTCCAGATGACTGAAATGCCTCGCGAGTGGGAAATCGGTTTCCCGAAAATAAGCAATTGCCGACTTCCTTCCCGCATGCGCGCGCTCAAAGATCAGCGTAGTCATATAACACACCGCCAGGTACACGTCGTCGAATAACGTATTCGAAGGCTGGGTACCCTGCTGAATGGAAAAAGATATATCCGGCAGGTAGCTACGATAGTGTTGGTGCAAGCCCGATTCCGTTTCACAAAAGGCGCGTTCACGCGGGTGTGGATACACGACAAGCTCAATGTCGCTGCGCCCGGCAAGGATCGTGTTCAGATCGGTAAGCAGACGGCTTTCGGAATCTTCCATGGCCGTGCCCTGGTCAAGATGTCCGAGGCGATTCCGTACCCAGCCGCCGGTTGAATAAAAGCCGATGCGTTTGTTTTTTTCAGGCGCGTGTTCATAGCGCCTTGCGATCTGGTAATATGTCTCGGGACCAAAAAGCACCACGCGGTCATACTGCATCGTTTCGCGGAAGCGCTCTGCTTCCAAACGCTGATAGTCAATTCCCAGGATCAGCTCGTTGGTCACCAGCTCACGGTTCCATTTATACAACGGAACTTCGGATGTGATCTGTGACACAAAGATGCCGCGGCGCATGGCACAACTGCTTAGGAAAGCGGAGTTGGTATCGTAAATGCTGAAAACGTACAAATGCTTGATCGACTTCCCCGCCAACAACATATTACGGGTAAGCAGGCAGTTTCTAAGTATAGACGACAGACCCGAGCGCTCTTGTCTAAACAGGCCAACGATCAGGACATGGAGTAGTATTGGAATCGTCAGGAACATAAAAGTCAGCCGATCAGTGCGGGAAACGAAGTGTTGCATGGCCTGCGCCGGAAGAAAATCCATCTCTTCGGTGATACCGTAAAAGCGGAGGTATTCCCGACGCATGTCAAAGGTATCAGGCGCTACATCGTAAATCACAACAGGTACCCGAACAACAGCAGGCTTTCTTATCGGGAAAGCCAGGAGTTGTCGCATGCCCGAAAGAAGTGTTTTGTAAGCATAACGGTATTTTTCGGGAACATCGAAACTCACGCTTCTCAACTTGCGGTAGGCAATGGCAGCGACACTTTTGGGAACAAGTATATTTCCGAGTGCTCCGGCGAAGTAACGTACTACAACAAAAAAAGTGAAAAAGAGATGCATCAGCAGATCAATTCGATCATGTCATCGTATGAATATTGCTTCATCACAATGGTTTCCACAAATTCGCGGAATGCGCCGTCGCCGCCTTTTTGTATGGTAATGATCTGAACAAAGGCTTTGATGTACGGAATACCGTTAGCCGGTGTTCCGCTGATTCCGACTTTTTTCAGCAGGTGAATATCGCCAAGGTCATCGCCGATGAAAGCTACATCGGAAAACGAAATGCCCATTTCTTCAACGATTTGTGTGGCCGCCGCTACTTTGTCAAGGCAACCATCCACAAAATAATCCATCTTCAATTTATCGGAGCGGCGCCTTACAATCTCTGTGCGCTCGCGGGTAATGATACCGACTTTGATGCCGAGCTTCTTACATAGAAGAACGCCTGCACTGTCGGCAGTATTAAACTTTTTCCATTCATTCCCTGTCTGGTCGTAATACATCCCACCGTCGGTCCAGACGCCATCGATATCGGTTAATATGAGTTTTGGTAATTGCATTAAAATTTAAAAAAAGACTGCATTGGGCAGTGAGCAAATCTCTTCAGCTCAATATTATTTAATCCAAAAACTTCGTTAACCGCCTTCGTTTCTCCGGGAAAATTAACATCATTAAGTTCGTCAAAACTTACTATGCTCCCTTTTACCAAATGTGGTTTTACAATATTCAAACAATCAACAGTGGGTTTGTAAATATCAAAATCAAAATGAGCTAATGCAATTATTGTCTGAGGATTCTTTTCCAAGTATTCCTTTAGTTTAACAGGCGCATCTCCTTTTATAATTTCAAATTTTTGAATATGCTGAAGCGGCGATTCATTTTGATGTATAGTTAAAAGCTCCTGCAAATATTCGGGGTAATTATCGGTAACACTAAATGCACCATCCATAATTATTTCATGTGCGCCATCATCTTTTGCACTGACGTTTTTAAACCCTTCGAAAGTATCGAATCCAATTATCTTTCTATTGTAATTAAAAGGCTCATATATGCCCCTCAAATTGGAAAGCGTCACCATATTCGTCCCCCAACGCGTCCCAAATTCAACTATGATACCATGTGTCTCTAAAATCTGCTGATACAAATGTTGAAAATAAAATATTTTAGATAGCTCCTGGCGCTTTAAAAACAAAGGAATATGAAAAGACTTTTCATTATCAGGGACCGGATTTCTGTTTATCAAATCAGCTAAGCCTAAGCGATTTTTTTTCTCGTTGGCAGATGAAACTGTATTGGTTGTAATACCCATCATTGTATATTTTTTTGATAAATAATTTCATTTTCGGCAATGTCAATAGTAAGTTTTTTACCAATAATACTGTCTTTTTCAGTCCACTTAAATCCATCACCAGGAGACAACATGTGAATGTCATTCTCTGTAATCACCTGTCCTTTTTTCAGATCTTTGTTCGTGGCGATGGAACGCTCCAACTTGATGCGGGAGCTCATCACCGACGGCTCGATAAAAATCTCTTCTTTGCCCAGGCTCATCTCAAACACGCGGATGTCGCGTACCATCCTGAAAATCCCATCCGGACCAAGGGAACCTTTTTGATCGGTACCTTTCATGCGGCGATCGAGTGTGATGTGTTTTTCGATGATCTGAGCTCCCATGGCCACTGCTGCCAGTGGAGCTGAGATGCCAACGGTATGATCCGAAAACCCAATAACATATTGCGCATAGTGTTTTTGCAGGTAACGAATCGTATTCAGGTTCACATTCTCAGGTTTGGTAGGATATTCCGACACGCAATGCAAAATACTGATATTGTTATGATACCTTGAAACGGTAGCTAGCGCATCGTCAAGTTCTTTCTTACCAGCCATGCCAGTGGACAGGATGATCGGTATCTTCGTTTCTGCCAGTGCCGATAGCAGCGGTAAGTTTGTAAGATCGCGGCTCGCCACTTTTAGCTTGTCTGGCGTAAACAGACGAAGCATGCTCAGGCAACCAGTGGCACAAAGCGTTTCTACGAAGTCAAGCCCAAAAGACTTAGCGTACTGATAAACTTCGAAATGCTGTTCATCGTTAAGCTCAAGTTTCTCACGATGTTCTCCATACGTTTTCCCGAACGAATTAGGGTTATCATATGGAGCAGCCATTTGCGAGGCAGACAATTCCTGTTTCAGATCACGCTTGGTGAGTTTCACCGCGTCCATACGCGCCAATTCATAGCCAAATAATTCTTCCTTTACAGGCCTCGCTACGGCATCTATAATTAGCTTTGCAATATCCACCGAGCCGTTATGGTTCTGCCCGATCTCCCCGATGATGTATGTCATGTTATCTTTCCTAGTCATGAGAGTGAATAATTTTCCTGGTACACATATTCCGTTTCGTCGATCAGCGTCATGTACTCGCTGTAAAGCATGGTGACACCGCCCGGCAATTTAATGGCTTTGCTTACATCCACCACATGCTTGTGAGACACGTTATTGATCACATCCGCAAAGGTAACTGACGAAAAAGGAGATTTACCGATATGCTGCAGCACCTCAGTCGCATAAGCATAATCTTCGGGGTAGTCGATGCTCAAATTGACGTATTTCACATACGCACGTTCATCCTGAAACTGGATACAGGCTTTCCTGCACTGCTCGTCTTTCAGCACAAACCACGAAAGGTACTCGCTCACCGATGGATCTTCCATACGCAGGTAAAGATCCCACAGATAGCCCGTCCGAAAAAGTTCGGCGCTCGTACCAAAAGGAACATTGTTTACGCGAACGTAATCGACATTGTGCTGCTGAAAAATCTCCACCATGCGATCCATCAACACCGGATCGGTGAAGGGATTATCGCCCGTCACACGGAATACGGCAGCCGAGCGGTTTTTAATAGCCACTTCCAGCAGGCGATCGATCACACTTTCCGGGTGGCCTGCAAAGTTAGGAAGCCCCTTACTTTCAAACAACTCGGCCAGTGGCGCATCTTCTGGCAGGTAACTTGTTGCCAGCGCAATATGCGGAATACGTTTACAGTTGTCTTTCAGGCGATGGTAAAGCGACAGAATGGATTCATGTTCGCCGAAAGACTTCAGAACTTTGAGCTTCAGCCGCTTCGACTTCAGGCGTGCGATCAGTGCAGCAGTAACATTCTTTTTATCAAAGTCTGCAATCTCCGTTTCCATAAAGGTTTTGCCCTCGTTGTCGCGCTTAAACACGCCATTCCTCAAATATTTTTTAAATAGGATGTTACGGTAGCCTTTCTCGGATTTTACCGGATGTTTTACACCATTCCCCAGGCTTTGCGCATAATGCCGGAGGCTGTGGACCATCACTGCAAATTCATGTGGTTCCAGCGATACCTGGTAGTCGAACTGCCGGTCGGCACGGCTGAGCGTAATGTGTTTTTCGATATAGGCGCAACCGAGCGACATTGCCATGCATGGAATGATTTGTGTATCGAGGCTATGGTCTGCGAACCCTACCGGATGCCCGTAGCGTTTCAGGTACGTCACCGCCGACAGGTTATGCTCGTTAATCTCTGTGGGGTAATTGCTGAACCCGTGAAACAGGCATTCAATTGCGTCGCCGAGAATACGAACAGCAAAACTGATTTCGTAGTCAGTACTGCATTGTGTTTCGAGAATAACCCGGCAGTCGCCTTTCGAGCGGATGTATTCCAGCAAAGGCTTGTTGGTCAGATCCGTTCCATGAATTTTCACCAAACGGTATCCATAGTCGTAAGCCACATCAAATGAGGTCTTCTCGAGTGTGCAGGGAATCAGCGCGATACCGATCTCGTTACACAAGTCAAACAATGTCCGCCATTGATCCGCGGAAAATTCGGTATCCTTATACAACTGATATTTGGAATACTCCTTCGTGCAGAAATCCTCCACATGCATCATTTGTACGGTAAAATAATCAGCGCCAGCTCCTTTGGCTGCATGAGCCAGCTGCTTCAGGTACTCAAAATTTCCCTGGTGGTTATAGGCGCTTTCTGCGATAACTTTCATGGTTGCAATTTTATTTTCAAGACAATTTTAAAAAGGTCTTTGGTCTTCAATAAAGGGGCATGAGCATCTTCCGGGTAGAGAATCATGATGTGTTTCTCCGGTAACGGAATTTCCGCATTAACCTGGTCGTCATACAGGATGTAATCGTCCTGGTCGTTGAAACTATCTACGGGTTCCAGGCATTCCCGGCGAGGCTTCCAACCAATGGCATCGCTTCCCGAAACCGCCACATGAATATCAATATAACCGTTATGCGCCTCGAGCTTCGATGCTTGCTGGGAAGTTCCGTTTCGCGATACGATAGCAAATAGCTTATCGCCGTCGATCACAGTCTTACCATCCGGTAATGCATGGAGGTCGGCAGTTGCCAGGAAGCGGAATGCCGCCGGGAACAACGGATGAAGTGCCTCATAACGGTTTGCTTGTGTCAGTTCTGTTAATACCATCAGATCAGCTTATGTAGAAGAATAACTTTTGAAGATTCCGGTCCCACCAGCACGCGTTGAAGGCTAAGGTTCAGCTCAGCAGCATTGCCAATCACAATTGCTGAAATAACGTAAGCACAATTCATCTCTTTTAGCTGGGTGATACTTTTAGGATTAATTATGTGCATAAGATTAAGCAAGGGGTGTAATAAATACCCACTGCATAATACCATTTCGTTCGGTAAAAAAGTTCTTTATTTCGGACAACGAAAACGCGTTCAATAGATCAAGTTTTTCAAAGCGTTTGAATGTGTTTTCGCTATATATGTATTCAAGATGATGTGTTTTAGAAAACAATTGATGCAAGCGGTAAGAAATTTCTTCGTTATACAAATCATGTAATTCTATTAATATATCACACTTTTTCAAATTCGGTAGATTTTCTTCATTGAATAACTCCAACTCGTACCCCTCACAATCACAAACAATCAAACTCCTCTTAGAAAAATCAAAATTTTGCAAAGTGTTTGGCGAACATCGTTCCTCGAATACCATTCGTGATTCCACGTTATTTATCATCGCCATTTTCTTGCATTGCTGCAATGCCATTGGGTTTATATCATAGGCATAAACTTTTGCAGAGGGCATCTTTAACGCTAATCCAACCGCGTAATAACCCTCAGCACATCCTACATCTATGATAATCTCATAAGGTGTTCTTAACACCCTCTCCATAATTGGAAACAGTTCGGATTCATAACTTCCCACTAGCTTTGAATAAATACTACTTCCCATTGCTGTAAAAGAAGGGTATTCCATTCCTTTAAACAAACCATTTTGAACATACAAGTTCTCAAATTTCTTCTTAAGTGCTTCTTCTTGCTTCTGATGTTTTAACTGTCGCTGTTCTATTCCAATTAATTCACGTTCAAATACGAATCGGTTTGTAAAGCGATGCATTATTTTAAACAAGGGCCAAGTCACCGGATTAGTGGCCAGAAAACGAATTATTTTTCTCATTTACTGCGTATATAAATTTTCATAAGCTCCTACAACTTTGCTTTCGTTAAATCTATTTAAGGCTTTCTCACGGATAGCATATTGATCAAAAGATTCCATGCTTAAGATAAACTTTCTGATTGCGGATTTTAGTTCTTCCGTTTTGTTTTTACTGCTAAATAATATTCCGTTTTCTCCGTCTATTAATTCCCCCACAGCTCCAACATTTGTAGCAATAACTGGACGGCCTCTTAAATGGGCCTCCGCAATAACTAACCCAAAGGTTTCCATATCAGAAGCCGATATTAAAGCATGGGATGCGTCTAATACCTCAACGATTTGATCGGGACTGTTTAATCCAAGGAAATTTATCTGGCGGGTTAATTTATGACATTCAATGAAGCTGACAACCTTATTCAACAGGGATCCATTACCTATAATATTAAGATGTATGTTAGGAAGTTGAAGTTGTTGAAAGGCGGAGAGGAGTTCTAATATCCCTTTCCGCTTTTCTAATCCCCCAATAAAGCAAAAAGTTATTTTTTCACTTCTGGGCAATTTTACAAAGGCAGCATCAAAATATACTTTGGAGAGAATATTTGGTATTGTTATATAGTCAGCTCCAAAATAACTTTCAAAAAGAGACGCTGCATAACGGCTAACCGCCACGCGTTTATATGCTGATTTTACAATTTCTTCTACTTGCTGTTTATCAAGATAGGGTGAAAAAAAACGTCCTCCCGACTCTTCAAATGAGGTATAATGTTCAGTAATAATGTGTTTGCATAATTTATGTTTTGCAATTTGGTGCGCTATATAAGGAGTGATGTTATTACAAACTGATTGTGTATGCACACATTCTATTTTTTGTGTACTTAATCGCCTTAGTACCTTCCTTAAAACCCTCTCCCTCATGGTGCCGGTTGACGCGATCTTTAAACATTTTACATACTCTATTCTATAATTGTGCGGAAAGGAAATGTTCGTAGATCTAAAACACGAAAATGCTTGTCGGATCGAAAAAATCTTCACGCTTAATAAGACAACATGAACACCGTTTCGTTGCAACGCCTCGCAAAATTCATGAATAAAAATCCCTTCGTTAACATTGGAAGGATTGAACCAGGCAGAAACCACTAGCACAGTCATCTTTAATTTTTTACGGAAAGCCTAATATTAATAAAGTCAACTATTTGCTTTGCTTTCACTTTATAATCAATATAAGGCTTGGCTGTATCTGATATGTACTGCGAAGTATAATTTAAGTCTACCAGCTTTTTATAAAAAAGAACTATCTTTTCAAAATCAATTGGCGTTTCATCTGCGGGCAGTTGAAGAACCACGTCTTTTAGATTTACTGCATCGCTAACATCGGTATCCCTATAAGCTATGACAACCGGGAACCCTCTCATCAAACTTTCTCTGATCTTTAAAGGCGTAGCCTCCTTTAGTTTTTTCCTATGCAACGCCAGTGTACCCATGGAAATATGATGGTTACTTAGAACTTTATCCAGTTTTTCATTAGGAATAGGGCCTAAAAACCTAATCTGTTCATGGAGTTGGAAGACATCAACTAATTTTTTATCAGCAGAATCAAAATATCCAATAATATCAACTGTAATCTTTTGCGCTCCTGCATAATTTTTCATCCCGTAAATCAACCGATCAACCCCATGCCAATTAGCGCCTGTTCCGATGAGCATAAACAATCTGAGTGTCTCAGTTGTATTTAATTTATTGAGAATTGAATCTGATACCTGGTATTTAATTCCATTTGTAACTACGGCGTTTTGGTACGACCTTACTCTATTGGTTTGATAGCATGCAATTTCTTTTGTTACACTGATTCCGCCAAGTGCAAGTTTTCTTATTTTATTACCGTAATACCGTTCGCAAAATAAAGGCCATATTCTACCCTCTAAATGATAAAAAAAATACCCTGGCTTAAGGCTAAAAGGCAATTTTTTGAAGCGCTCTTTTATAAGAATAGCATGCTCTGTTTCCTCGAAAGTATTGTGTTCGAATACAAACCTCTTTGAGTATTTTTTAACTAGCCTATATAGAGATCGGCAAGCAATATTGTACCTGAACAACACAATATCGAACCTTTGTTCTGATAAAAATTTTCTGACCTCGTAGTACAAATATCTATTTTCAAAAAAGGTATTGAAGAATTTTTTCTTGGGTTGCAATCTCAACTTTTTAACAAAGAATGACGGATTGTTATAATAGTCTTCCTCTATAAGCTGCGAAAATGAAACTCCCAGACACTCGACATCATCAAGGTTGTTCAATGCCTCGGCTTTACTCAAATCTTTGACAATAAATCCTAAAGACGCATTTGCAACATCATTGATCAAAGTAATAAAAACGATACGCATACTGCTATAAAGACTCAAATTTGTTCATTACAAGAAATTTCCACTTAAGGTCGTTTGTTAGTCCCGAATCGACAATTAACTTATTGTCAAGATCATACTTGCTACACATTTTCTTTACATCTACTGATGCCGATAACTTTTCTATCCATAATTTTTGCGGTGGCTCATAACCTATCTTATCTTTTCTCCAAGTAATAGAAGGCGGCAGGACATCTTTCATACTTTCTCTTAAAATCATTTTCGTCCATCCATTCCTCAGCTTAAAGTCATCAGGCAGCGTAAAACAAAACTCCACAAGCCTATGACTTAGAAATGGTAGACGTACTTCCCGAGAGTGTGCCATGGAGTTACGGTCTGCATACCTCAGCAAGGTTTTGAGGCCAGTAGAAAGCATATCGGTCTTTAATTCCTGGCTCAAGGCTTTACCATGTGTTTTATACGCTGTATTTAAGAGTTGAGCCTTATACCTGCCGGCTTTCATTCTCAACGTCTCTGTTTTTTTGAACGGCGTAACCTGAGCGTGAGGATGTAAAGTATTGTATGCATTTAACTCATGGCGGTACAACGTGACATTATGAAAGAATAGGGCGTTCAGGTATGTTCTATAGTAAGGGATGTAGCCTCCTAGGAATTCGTCTGCACCTTGTCCATCCAATAGCACAGTTACGCCATGTTGTTTTGCGAGTTCCATGACGGCATATTGAGCGATGATGCTTGCTGAACCGTAGGGTTCATCTTGGTAAAAGCTTACTTTATCTATGACACTTTCAAGATATTCCCTATCAGGCCAAGTGTAGTAAATATTGATGTGATTACAAGCGTTAACTACTTGCTGGATATGATTACCCTCGTCCTTATCAAAATCTTTGAATCTTGCCGAAAAGGAATGATGAACGGTGTACCGATCTTTTATATTATCAAGAAGCAACACGATACTAGATGAATCGAGCCCACCGGAAAGGCTTGTTCCAATGGGTACGTCGGCACGCATTCTTAACTTTATGGAGGTTGACAAAAGCTCTAAGAACTGTATTGAGGCATCTTTTAATGTACCACCAAAGCTCTGATCTGTGCTTATATCCCAATATTTTGTTTGATGGACAGAGTTCTGTCCAGGACGGATCATAATATAGTGAGAAGCACCCAGATTAATAATGCCCTTATAAAATGATTCCGTAGGGTCAAGCGGATTATCAACATCTCCAGTATAAAGAAAAGATTTAACTCTATCTGGCAAGAATTCCTTTCGTACACCCGCCGCCCATAATTGCTTAATTTCAGAAGCAAAAAGCAACTGCCCATTATTAAAAGCGTAGTGAAAGGGTTTTTCACCAAAGCGATCCCTTGCACAGAAAAGCGTATTTTCTTTGTCATCCCATATAGCAAACGAAAACATTCCGTCCAACTCCTGCAGGCAGTTTTCTTTTTTTTGATCGTACAACGCCAACAAAACCTCAGTATCAGAATCTGATTTAAAATGGTAGCCCTTTGTAAGCAAATTCTTGCGCAACTCAATATAATTATAGATCTCACCATTAAAAGTAATTGTGTATCTATTCATGTATTGCATGGGCTGTCTACCGTTTTCACTCAAATCCACTATTGAAAGCCGCCGGTGACCGAAGCCCGTCTTTGCATTGTCACTCACCCAATGCCCTTCGCCGTCAGGCCCTCTGTGACGAATAATGTCAGTCATTTTTTGCAAAGTCTCAATAGTGACTTTTTGTCCTGTAAAGGAGTGTATGCCTGCTATGCCGCACATCAAGAAAGCAAGTGTTTTTTTATGGTCATCGGATAATTACTTTCTGCATTAAAATGATCATTCCAGAATTTCTTTACACCTCTTCGAAATTCCGACTGCGCCCGATCATCAAGTTGATAATACTCCGTAATGCGCTTTGCCGCATCCTGAGGTGTAAAATCAAGCGGCAGCAGAAAACCCGAATCTGGGGTAACTATCTCTGGCACGCCGCAGATGTCGCAACCAAAAGCGGGTATGCCGAAACTTATAGCCTCCATAATAGATACAGGAATACCTTCCAGCGAACTGGTATTCACAAAAAGATCTACCTGCTCTATTTTATAAAATTTCAAGACTTCATAGTTCGATAGCTGTCCCTTAAATTCCCATGCTACATGTGATGGAAGTGTCCTTGCTTTATCTCTAAGGTCCTCCAACAACTCTCCGGTCCCAATGTGAGTCCATTTTACTACAAAAGAAAGTTCTTTTAATATCTCGATAATAAGATGGACCCGCTTCAACGGGATCAACGAGGAGCACGAAACAATGTGAAATACATCTTTCCTTCTATAAGTCAAAGCCTGATGTGAATTTTTAGTTCCGAGATAGCAAACATCCATGATCGGTATGTGCGATTTGTAGCGATTTCTGATATAGTTATATCCATACTTTGATACGGGCAACAGAATATTTAAATACTTTAATTCAAATTCCCTGAACAAAGGAAAGCGTCCTTGTTTTTGATCGAAATCATAGCCATGTGCTCGGCAAACAAGCTTATGATCTATATGCTTTTGCTCTTTTAGCAGGCAAAAATTAAAATAAGGCTCTACAAACCAATAGAAATAGAGAACTTCTGTTTTTTGCAAATAAGGCTGCAAAAAATCGCGATATTGCTTGCTAAGTTCTATGTCTACTGTCAACTGGATTACCCATTTTTTTAAATAACTTAGATAAAACTTCCTATCAGCAGAATACAGTAGAGTATATGATAAAACTTTTAAAATAAGTGTAAGGTTTTTTCTGATGTACTTTCTTAATTTGGCCTGTGGAATGAATTTTACAGGGCATTGGATTATCTCGCAGTTAGCCGGCAAATTCCTACTAGACCCAGTACCATCACGAGGGACGATAAAAATTTGCTCAAAAAAACCACTCAAATATAAAATCTCAGTTTCCAAGAATTGCTCCCCATAGCCGTATGGAAAAGCAGCAGTGAATAACAAAACAGATCTACCTTTCCCCTTCATAAACCCCACATATATTGTTGATAGTCGGAAACATACGACAGATGAGCTGAGCTATAACAGAATTTTCATAAACGGAAATCAATTTTCGGAAACTAAGTGATTTTGTCGATAAAAGAATTGCAGTATCTAAAACTGACGAGCCTTAAGCAATTTGCTAAAAAAACTAGGATCAAAAATAAGCTGACCTTATACCATGCTTTTACGATTTGGAGCCATGTACATTAATATATAACAATTGTTTAAAAAAGGATCAAATTTATATTGACCCTACAACCTCTTAAAAAAGATACCCATCAACTAGTGAAACCAGCACAACCGATAGGTAGATATACAAAGACGTTACAATCATAAAAATAGGATAAATTCTATTATATTAAAGGCCATAATGTATCCTGGCAAACTTAGAAAACTTCAAAAGTATTTTATTAAGCAACACAACACTTGTTGTCAAAGCATCTATGCTAAGCTTCTTTAAGCGACTAGTCGTCCCTAATCGGATTGCTGGAAGCGGTTTTTTAAGAAGCTCCAAAACGGATCTTACCGACTTATTGATAGCATTCTCCATAAACCAGCTATAAGCTTCTTCTACTGTCGATGATAAGAATCTACTACGGTAGATGGCATCAAGCTGTTGCCTTACTTCTTCTCTGCTCGCCGCATGATACATCGGATAAAGCGAGGTCATTTTAGAGCTATAATCGCTGTCTTTTCTATTTCCTATAAAGGGAACTTTCATAGCCAGTAATTCGAACACCACACCGTATGAAAACCAACTTCTGCCAAGCTCGCCAACGCCAACGTCACACTGCCGAATGACTGCCATAAGATCTTTACGATGCATTTTAGGCAACCAAACTACATGCCCTTCCATCCGGAGCAATGCGATCAACTCCCGACTTGCCTCCACATCCAGTCCATATTCGAGAAGCAATAACTTGATTTTCGACTCAGGGTAAGAAGCGATAAAATCATGAAATCCTTCCAGCAGCAACTCATTACCTTTGTAATGCAGGTCTGACTTATCGCACTTCCAGGATTGCCGGCAATGCTGCACTACCAAAAAATCGTTCTCTGCTTTCAACTTCTCTATTTTTTTTAAATAAGCCGATTTTGCAAAAAAAGAAGGCGTATACTGATCCATGTAAAGAAACGGCAGAGCGGGAATTCGCTTTTTTTTATCCATGTTCAGTAAAGGCAGGTATCTCTCAAAATCTTCGTTAGCGGCATCCATCGAAACCGTTTTCACGAGGCTTAATCCCATTTTTTGATACTTAGCGCAACGCCAAGCCTCTATTTGAAATATAGCAGGAAGCCATTTCCACCTTCTCAGTTTTCTGAAAGGATAATCGAACAGATCCCCACCAGCAGGAAAATAGATATCAACGCTCAAATATGCTTTCAAAAGGATAGCGGGTGCATAATCCGTACCTATAAAAAAATCGAAAGGTTGAAAGACCGCTTTAACAGCCTTACTTGTAACGGCATAAAAATTTAGATCGTTCCACCCGAGACTAACTATATTTACCTCAGGCACCTGATCAAAAGAATCTGCATCTGGCAAAAAATGTTCGTACTCATCCAGCAGGAAGAGCGTAACCTCATGCCCCGCATCTGCCAAATAACGAGCAGTAGGGTACATCATATTATTCATGTTACCAATACAAGCAACTTTCATACTAGGCTTTAATCTCTTCTTTCAGCACACAAAATTTATCATAAAAACTACGGGTAACATACCCGCTCTTTAGCAACAAATAAAAAAATGGCCGTAAGCGTTCAAATGTTTTTTTATAGGTCGGGTAATCGGTATAGTGTTTATTCGGCGCAGCCATAATAGCTTCCCATCCTTCATCTGTAAATCCGAGCCGTGTTTTAATTTCATCCAGCAGGTTTTTTTCAAAAGGCTTAGGCTCTTTTATTTTCAGTAGCGCGTCATCGCGCGTCATCTGTCCGCTGCGCACCAATGCGGAATACTCGCACCATCTTAAATCAATACCAAACTTTACGGGCAGATAATAATTATTAATAAAGTAGGCTGTACGGTTTTCCATGTGATGTCCGCCATACCATTGCCAGCCATACTGCTCTGCCAAAAACTTTTTTGTCGCTTCTTTATTGTAATCGAGGTAATACAAAGGCCGGAACTTTTTGATTTTATTAACCACCATCCATTTAATCCACTTGCTTAACCAAAGCAGAGGCGTGGATTTAATGACACCATTACCAAATTGGTTATGAATGGATTGTATGTATTTGGCATCCATGTAAAACCATCCCGGAGGCGAAACCCCTTCAGTACGAAAGGAATGTCCTTCCCAGATGTGTTTAATCCCATATTTGGCACAAGCCATGTAATGCGTTGTTGCCAATGCCAGATCGGTTGCCGCTTCAAACTCGGGCACCGAAGCTTTCAACAGAGACTTTTGTATGCCTTCAAACTCGCGGTTATCCACCACATGGGTGAATAAATCAATTCCGAGTTTATCCAGCATAATTTTAATATTTTCTACTGCTATTTTAGAGTTATACGTATTATCAAAATGCGCCGCCAATACCCTTAAGCCATACACGTTTTTAGCCAAATGCAGCATATACGACGAATCGCAGCCACCACTTACGCCAATTACCACATCGTAAGGCTTTCCTTTCCCATCTTCTTTCATTTGCGCCACATAGGCTTCAATGATTTTTTTGCCCGCTTCGCCCGTGGGGTATTGAGCGTTCATGGAATCGTATTGTTCGCAATAGTTACAGATTCCCTCCGCGTTAAACGTTATCTTGGGAATATCAGAATGATAGATACAGCGTTTGCAGGTTTGCATCATTTAAAATAGTCGAAACGGATTTCGTTTTCAGTTATAATTACAGTACCGATCTGCTTTGCCGGAGTACCAGCTACAATAGCATAATCAGGAAAAGATTTATTGACAAAACTTTGCGCGGCCACTACGGTGTGATGCCCTAGTGTTACATTTTTTGCAATGATGGAATGTGGTCCGATATACACATTATCCGCAATGGTTACTGGCACCCGTTCAATAGGTAATTGATTATTACTTAGTGTTGCTTTTACATTATCGTGCGAATAAATATGAACGCCCGCCGAAATGGTGCAATGATTGCCAATAGTTAACCCACCCGAGCCATCAAGAATGGTAAACATGCCGATCCAGCAGTTTTCGCCCACTTTTACATCGCCTATTACATAACTGGAATCGTAGATATTTGTGCCTTTTCCAAAACCCAGACGTTGCGCCCTTTGCCAGCGATCGTTCAGATGATCGGCCATTGGCAGAGAACGCTGCAGGTGCTCGAGAAAACCTTGTTCCAATACCTCATTCAGTTCGTTTGCGGTTTGGAACTGTTCCTGTAAAGTTGTTTTTCCCTCCAGTATTTTTTTGCGATCCATTTTTACTTCATCAGGGTCTTCATCCATTCCGCGGTGCGCAGTACACCTTCTTCCAGATCCACTTGAGCTTTAAAGTCCAGAATGTCTTTTGCTTTATCCACGCTTGGAATACGGATAGCGATATCAGCCGATAAAGGCGGATCAAACACAATTTTAGAATCGGATTTCAATACCCGGCATACCAGTTGCGCCAATCCTAATATCGTAATTACCGCGCGGGCATTACCGATATTAAAGCTTTCGCCCATCGCGTTCGGGTTTTCCACACAGCGAATTAAACAATCTACAAAATCGTCAACATAACACCAGGCACGAATCTGCGAACCGTCTCCATCAATATGAATGTCCTCATTTTTTAACGCGCGTTTAATAAAGATCTGGATAGCGCCTTCGCCGGTTTGCCCGGGCCCATACACGTTAAACGGACGCACCGTTACTACCGGTAATTTATATTGCTTATAATACGCGTGGGCTAAATGTTCGCCCGCCAGTTTACTGACAGCATAGGTCCAGCGCGCTTCACCTGCACTGCCAGCTACTGTTTGATCACTTTCAGAAGATTTGAAGGCCATAGAACCAAACACTTCTGAGGTTGAAAAATCAATGAACCGGTCTTTAATTCCGTTTTCCATAGCTGCCTGAAGGGCATTGGCCGTTCCCATCATATTTACCCGCATGGTTCGTACCGGGTCTTTAATAACGGTATCTATCCCGGCAATACCCGCCGCGTGAATAACAATATCCGCTCCTTTCATAGCGGCTGTCATCGCCGGCAAGTCCAACACATCGCCTTTTACCACCGTAATATTTGCGTGATTGGCCACCGCACTGCCACTTAAGGTATCGCGGTGAAAATTGTCGTACACAATAATCTTATTGTTGTTAACGTAATGTTTTATTAAGGTATTTGCGATAAAACCCGCACCGCCGGTAATAAAAATGGTTTTATTCTGTATCATGCTGTTAATTGATTTAATATGTTTGCTATATACTGCGCTTGCTCTTTGGTTAAACGATCGTACAGGGGCAAGGCTAATCCCTGCTTGTATGCTTTCAACGCGTTTGGAAAGCGTGTTTCGCAATGGAGTTTATATTTTTGCTGAAAAGAGGTCATGTAAGGCATACATTGGGCACCATAATTAACCCCAATGTTTTTTTCGCGGAACTTCACAATGAGTTCATCGCGGTCAATACACTCATCTACCAGAATATGATACGTTTGCCAGGTGTGTGCTGTATAATCAGGCACATGCGGTAAGGTTACGTTACTTGTAGTTACCTCATTAAAATAAATGCTTGCCAATTCCTTTTTATAACGGATGCCTCCCTGCAAACGTGGCATTTGTGAATACACCAGCGCGGCCTGAAAATCCGTCATGCGGTAATTAAATCCGAATGCGGTAAAATCCATCTTCCCATCTATGATATCGGTTCCGTGGTTCCGCAATAATTTTACCATTTTGTCGAGTTGTCCATTATTGGTAATCAGCACTCCGCCTTCGCCACTGCTTATGGCTTTCCGTGGATGCAGAGAAAAAGATCCGAAATCACCAAATGACCCTACGTGTTTTCCTTTATAGAAAGCGCCAAGCGCGCAGGCCGCATCTTCGATCACATAGAGTTTGTGTTTGTTGGCAACATTTACAATGGCCTCTATGTCGCAGGCCAAACCAAATTCATGAACAGGGATAATGGCTTTGGTTTGCGGCGTAATAGCAGATTCTATTTTAGCGACATCAATATTAAATGTAGCCAGATCAATATCTACAAATACCGGTTTGGCGCCAACCAACTCTACTACATTGGCGGTAGCCATGTAAGAAAAAGCAGGTACAATGACCTCATCGCCCGGTTTAATACCCAATGCTACCAGCGCCAGATGAAGCGTTGCCGTGCCATTACTTACCGCTGAAGCGTAAGCCGCGCCTGTTTCTCTGACAAATGTTGTTTCGAGCTCCCCAACGTATTTGCCCTGTACAAGCATACCGCTGCGTAGTACCTCATTAACCAGTGCAATATCCTGTTCCTGAATATCAGGCTTCGCCAAGGGGATAAAGGTTGTACTCATCATTAATTCGTTATTTGCCAGTTGGCATTCATTCGGGCATAGCCCAGTTTAAAATCGTAAATCAGTCCTTTTTCGCTGGTGTTGGTCACATTCAGGACATTTATCTCCAACACATTTTCAAGATAATCCTGAGTAGCGCCATCGCTGAGGTGCACACCCAGACTGATAAAGTACTTACCCGGCTGTAAGCGATTCTCCAGTATAACACGGGCTTTCAACATTCCCTTTTTTACCTGTAATAAATCACTTCCGTAAAGTGTCATACTATGGAATAATTCTATGCCATCGTTGCTGCTGATTCTGGCATCAAGTAACACATCGTTCAGATCTTTTTCAAACGCAATATCCATAGAAATATGAACCGGGTTATTAAAATAGATGCTGTTACCATTACTAAATTCTTCGTTCTCCAATTTAAGATGGCGTATAAATACGTTACCTGCATTGATGGTACGGTGATGCGGTTCAATAGTTCCGTTGTTCAGCGAGGGGTTAAGGGCTTCGAGGTATTTCGCTATTCCTTCTGTTACGCCCCCGTCGAAATGCACCTGCCCGTTACGCATTACAATGGTACGCTTGCAAAGACTTTTTACAGCCGCCATGTTATGGCTTACAAATAATACGGTTCTTCCTTCCCCGCTTACACTCTTCATTTTACCGAGGCACTTATCCTGAAATTCCTGATCGCCTACGGCCAATACTTCATCTACAATTAATATTTCGGGTTCCAGATGCGCGGCAACGGCAAACGCCAGCCGTACGTACATTCCCGAAGAATAGCGTTTTACCGGTGTATCAATATAGCGCTCTACCCCGCTGAAATCCACGATAGCATCGAACTGCCGGCGGATTTCCGCTTTACTCATGCCCATGATAGCGCCGTTTAAAAACACATTCTCTCTTCCCGAAAGATCGGGGTGAAAACCAGTCCCCACTTCGAGTAAGGAGGCTACCCGTCCTTTTATTTTATATTCTCCCGTTGTGGGCGTTGTGGTGCGCGATAGTATTTTTAACAAGGTAGATTTTCCTGCGCCATTCTTTCCGATGATACCCACCACTTCACCCTGATTTACTGAAAAATTAATATCGCGTAAAGCCCATACGTATTCTGAATTTCCTTTTTTTGTGCGATCGTTGGTTTCTCCTACCTTTAAGAAAGGGTCTTCCTTTCCTCTGACGCGGTACAGCCAGCGTTTAAAATCGTCGGATAACGTGGAGGTTCCTACCTGTCCTAAACGGTATTGCTTTCCTAATTGCGTTATTTCAATAACCTTGCGGCTCATTACACTGTATCCATAAAGGTGCGTTCGGTACGGTTAAATACCATAATGGAAAAAAAGAGGACAAGTATTACCACTACTACTGCCACACCCAGATGTAAAGGTGAAAAATATCCTTGTCCGGTTAATCCAAATTTGATGGCTTCTGTTACCGACATCACCGGGTTCATCATTAATACAAAACGAGTCTTTTCACTGAAGGTGGATGCAGGGAACACAATGCCGCTTACGAACATAAAGAGCTGAAGTCCGAAACCCAGCAGAAACGAAAAATCGCGGTACTTGGTAGTGACGGCTGAAAACAAAACGCCGAGGCCCAAGGCAAACAGTCCTAACAACACAATCAAAAAAGGCTGAAGCGCCAATAAGCCATACTGCGGATGAAGATCGTTTGTGGTAGCGAGGTAATAACCATAAACACACAACATCATCAGCATTTGAATACCCAAACGAATCAAATTAGACACAATCACCGATACGGGCATAACTAGGCGCGGGAAATACACTTTACCGAATACAGAAGCATTAGCAATAAAGGTATTGGAGGTTTTGGTAAAACACTCGGCAAAATACAGCCAGTAAGTTTGACCGATGAGGTAAAACAACAACGGTGGCAAGCTGTCGGTTTTAAACTGAGCCTGTTTGGATAAAAATGTATAGAGTAATGTGGTGAACAGCGGCTGTAAAAACATCCAAACAGGTCCGAGTATAGTTTGCTTATACAATGCGGTTAAGTCCCGTTTTACCATCAGGATAATTAAATCGCGGTAAGCCCAGAGTTCTTTCAGATTCAGTCTGAAAAAAGCACCTTGCGGTTTAACTATCAGATCCCAGTCGGTATTAGTATTTGTTGAAGACACGTATTTTATTCTTTAATAACCGATTCGCGGTTCGGGAAATTAATCAGTACACCCATTCCCTTTTTACTGTAAACCGCCATACTACCGATAGCCGCAGCATTGGCATTTACATCGTACAATACTGTTTTGAGATGATCAATGTTACCACATCCGCCGCAGGCAATAACCGGCACTTCTACTTCGTGAATAAGGCGTTTTATAATTTCGTTATCAAACCCCTCCCAAGTGCCGTCGTTATCCACACTGTACAGCATCAGTTCCCCTACTCCCAAATCGTTAGCCAGATAGCGGGCGTATTCTGAAAGATCCTGTTTTATTTTATATCCCATGTATGAATACGGTGCTTTGGCACCGAACAACGGTTTTTTAAAATCAATACACGCCACTACTGCCTGGGCGCCGTAATGGGCTACTACTTTTTTTATGACTTCCGGGTTTTCCTGAATGAGTGAATTTACCACTACCTTTTCGATTCCGATTTTATAGAGGGTTGCAAAATCGTCGAATGTTTTTACACCACCGCCGTACGCAAAAGGCATAAAGGCCTCGCTGGCCATATCGGCAATTTTATCAAAATTCGGTTTGCGTTTTTGTTTCGAGGCGTTGATGTCTATCAAAATAAGTTCATCTACCTCTTTTTCATTATAGATTTTTATGGCATTGATAGGGTCGCCAATGTAAGACGGGTTTCTAAATTTTACCGTTTTTACTAAACCTACTCCATCGTAAAGCAGGCAGGGCATGATGCGTTTGAGGGCCATTATAATTTAGAAAAATTTTCTAATATACTCATTCCGAATTTCAGACTTTTTTCCGGATGAAACTGGGCACCGAAAATATTGTCTTTATTTACCATACAGGTAAAATCCTGCCCGTAATGGCTGGTAGCTAAACTTTGCGCTTCATCGAAACATTTCACATAATACGAATGAACGAAATAAAATCTGTTGCGGCTTTCTGTGTCCACCAATTTATTCTCCCGCTTCACCTGAATGTAATCCCAGCCCATGTGCGGCACTTTCAATTTCAATGCTGGATCGGGATTGAACTTCAGGGTTTCAGCATCTATCCAGCCGAGGCCCGGGAGCTGGCCTTCTTCGCTCCAGCGCGTGAGCAATTGCATGCCAAGGCAGATGCCGAGGATGGGCGTCTTTTGCTCCAGTACTTTCCGGTTGAGCACCGGCAACAAGCCCGATTGTTCCAAATGTTTCATCCCTGCATCGAAAGCGCCAACGCCGGGAAGCAACAGCTTATCGGCGGCCTCAATATCTTCAGCTCTGCCAGATATTTTCACATCTGCAACGCCTATCTTTTTAAACATGTTGAGTACGGACGCGAGGTTGCCTATGCCGTAATCTATAATAACAATCATTTCAGTTTATTGAGAGTTTTCGCTTTTCGCATTTTAAGGATCTGTTTCGGCACCTTTACCTTGATGGATTGCCGGATGCTGTCGAGCTCGATCTCAAGGTATTCTTCGTTCTGGATCTGCACTACCGTTCCGATGAGGCCTTTGAGATAACCCTGACTGATCTCTACCTGATCGTTCACACCGAAAGTACCCGCCTCCTGTGACACGTCAAAACCAGTAAGTTCTATGGACCGCAGGATATCGATCTCGCGCTGTGGAATGATTGCTTCTTTTCCTTCAAATTTCACAAAGCCCAACATGGCTGCGTCCGACAGAATTTTTTCTTTTTCGCTGAGGTCTGCTTTCACAAACACATAGCCGCTGATCATCGGGAATTCTACCCACTTTTTCCGGTCGCTCCATTGCCGGAGCCTTTTCACTACAGGCGAATAGGCTTGAATATGCTTATCCATAAGCTTCTGCACCACTTTCTTTTCGTGCCTCACCTTTACATATATTACATACCAGTTTACCATTTGTACATAGCTTCGCCACCTCGGTCACAGCCGGGAACCCGAACAATCCTGAAGAAAACACGTTTCCTCAGGATTTACCATAACCGTAGCCATAGCCGTATCCGTAACCATAGCCATAGCCGTATTTTGAGTAGTAGTACTTGTTCTTACGGCGTTTAATACCGTTGAGAACTAAATATACATCCTTAATAGAATTGTCTTTAATGAGCTTGTGGAAAAGATTTAACACTTGTTTGTTAGCGTACTTCGTATGCGATACAAAAATATTGATATCTGAATATTGCATTAGGTATAAGGCATCAGACAATAAACCGGCAGGTGGCGTATCGATCAAAACATAATCGTAATGCTCTTTGGCAAAATCAATAATATCTTTGAGTTTTTCAGAAAGAACCAATTCCGACGGGTTTGGTGGAATAGGTCCCGAGAGAATGGTGTAAAGGTTCTTCACCAGTGTAGGAGCCACAATCTCTTCCAGGGTATTACTACCCATAATATACGTGCTTACTCCTTTTTCAGCGTTCATTTCGAGCGCTTTCTGGATCCTTGGCTTATGGAGATCCAACTCCAGCATAACAACCTTTTTGCCGCCTTTAGCCAAAATAGCTCCAATGTTGATAGTTGTAAACGTTTTGCCTTCGCCCGGGGCATTGGAAGTAAAGAGTATGGTTTTCTTATTGGAATTCAGGAACACATACTGTAGGTTGGTACGCAATGTGCGGAAAGCCTCAGCCAAATAACTGGTAGGCTTGTCTTCCACAATAATGCCTTTATCGGCCACTTCTTTTTGTTGTGGCAAATCGCCGATAACCGGTAAGAATGTTTTTTCCTTGAGTTCTTCCACCGATTGAATGGTGGTAAAGAACATGAAGCGAACCATAATGATAATGATGGACGCGACAAAACCAATCGTGACATAAGAAGAAATAATTTTTGGTTTGTCAGGACTTACCACGCCAAGGTCGCGCGGACTGTCGATAATCTTGATCTCAGGCACGATTGAGGCCCTTGAAATTTTGGTGTTGGCACGGCGCTCGAGCAGGAAGTTGTAGAGTTCTTCGTTTACCACCACACGGCGCTGAATATTGAGGATGTCCTGTTGCTTCTGCGGAATATTTTTTACCTCATAAATGTAGCTGGCTATCTGACCGTTCACATTTTCAATGACTTTATAGGTCGCGTTGCGTGTATTCTCCAGGTACACCAGGATATTTTGCTTCAGGCGTTTGATGTTTTGCTTGATCTCCGTCACATTAGGATTGCTTTCTTTCAAGAAACCGAAAGCTTGATTGAGCTTGATTTGTGAAGAGTACAATTCACCCACCGACGATACAAGGAATGGATCGCTATCTACAATAAATACATTGGGTGGGAGAAATTGCGGATCCTTATCTTCAATGATGTATTTCTCAAGATCGTTGATAGCTCCGATCTTCAATTTCAGTTTCGACTTTTGCGCATCAAATTCAGAAAGTTTGTTGAGGAAATCTGTTTTCTCCCATTCCAGGTCCAGGATCGCTTTCTGCTTTTTATAATTCTGCATCGTATCCTCCACTTCTTTCAGGGCATGGCTCACCTCTTCCAACTGTTTATCGATGTACATAATCGTTCGCTCATTAATTTCAAAACGCGAGTTCAGCGATTTGTTGATATAAAGTTTGGAGAGCGTATCGAGCACCAGTACGGCGCGTTCGGGAATAATATCATTGAGTGTGATCACGAGTACGTTCGTATAATCGGGATTCTGTACGTCGAGCGCCCGCTGAAAGCTATACACGAGGTTGTTGAGGTCGTGCACCACAATTTGATATTTCAGGGTTTTGAGCTCTTCGTATGTGTTGCGGGTAAAATTAGCGCTTCGCGCCAACTCCAAGTTAAAATCAACATCAATAAAACTCTCGTTAAATCTTCCGGTCTTAATTTCTTCGAGCCCGTTTTTGAGGTACTTCATCCGGTACTCATCGTAGTTCACGATCTCGATTTCGAGTGCACTTTCTTTAAGGGCCGGGTTCATCGAGTTTACCTTCACTTCAAAAGGCACGCCGGTGAATTGTTCGGTTGTTCTAACACGACCAACCAGGTAGTACGATACCTCAAGCCTGTCTTTCAGTTTCGCTACCGTTTCCTTCATGAGGTCGAACGATTTCACGATACGGATCTCGTTCGAGTTGTCGATGTAAGTTTGCGTGTTGAGGTTATTATCGGTAATAAGATTGTCCTTGTAATAAGTATCGTTGGTTTTTAACAACTCAACCGAGGCTTGCGAAATGCTGGTGAGTTTGTAAACATAAAAATAACCGATAACGTAAAAGATAGGTACAATGAGCAAAGGAATGTACCAGTTTTTGGAGATTATCCGCCAGATTACCTTAAGATCGTTGATATTGACGGCTGTACCGCTCTTTTTCTGCTCCACGGATTTATTGTAGGTTACAAATATAAATATTTGGCATGATTTTTACACTACAATTGCTGTTCCAATTTATTTTATTTACATTTACCGTTTAATTACCAAAAAATAATGAGCGCAAAATATATTTTATCGGCTGTATTTTTTATAGGTTTTAGTTCATTATGTTTAGCGGCTCCGCCCCCGCCATCTGGTGGCCCGGGATGTTGGCCACCACCATGTGTTCCGATTGACGGCGGTATCTCGCTCCTGATTGCTGCAGGCGCATTGTATGGCGGCAAAACCTTATATGACAGACGCAAGAAAAAGAATTCGGCTTTATAGATCCCCCGCTTTTGCGGGGTTTTTTGTAGATGTACACCAAACTCAAATCAAATACCCTTCTCTTCTTTATTGTAAAGGCATCGTTTCTGTACACGGCCTGTTACCTGGTATATGAGTTTATCATTAAACGTTATACCACTATCGATCAGCTTTTTATTCGCCTTATTCTCAACTGCTGCAAAGGCATTCTCGACCTTTTTGGCTATCACACATTTGCAAGCCGCGAGGTAAACGACTTCCAGGTATTTGGCATTGACGGCTCTACCGGTGTGTGGATCGGCGGCCCCTGCAATGGCGTTACACTGATGTGTCTGTTTGCGGTGTTCATCATTGCATACCCCGGAAACACAGCAGCAAAGCGCTGGTACCTTCCGGCAGGTATCTTATTCGTTTACCTCATCAATATCATCCGCATTGTTGGCCTCGCCCTCATTGCCTACTATTCGCCCCAATACCTCGATTTTAATCACACCTATACCTTTACATTTATTGCCTACAGTGCTGTATTCGGCCTTTGGATGCTTTGGGTAAACAGGTTTTCGACAGCATCAACCCGTGAAGCAGGCAACTAAATATCTCCTGTTCATCATGGTATTCGCTATTCTGGGATTCAGCCGAGAGTTTCTGTTTGTGAACATCAACAACCAGCTCTATAAATTGTATTACGGCCACTCGGCACTCCCGTTGCCCGACTCGCTCAACTTCATTGCTGACATCGACTACAGTACGCTTTATTATTCTAAGTTCTTCCTTACGCTTCTTTTTTATGCAGCTTACCTTGGCGCAACCCTATTGGCGTTACGGCTCACGATTGCACACAAAAAAATTATCAGGTGGACGATCTATATCTACCTTTTATTGTTAATTTTAGCAGGATTATCCATGCTTTACAATTACCTGGCACATAACAGGCTCGACGGCGACGAGTACACGTTTAGCCGCTGGTTGTTGGGTATCGCACAGTCGCCACTCATTGCCTTTTTTATGATTGCCTCATCGGCCCTGTACCGTAAATTCCAAACTGAACAAGAAACTAACTTTTAAATTTTATGAAAAAAGACACGGCTATCTTTAAACTGATCCGAGAAGAAAAGAATCGTCAGACGCGTGGCGTAGAACTCATTGCAAGCGAAAATTATGTAAGCGACCAGGTGATGAAAGCCATGGGCAGCGTGCTTACGAACAAGTATGCTGAGGGTCTTCCGGCGAAGCGCTATTATGGCGGCTGCGAAGTGGTAGATAAAATAGAGCAGCTGGCCATCGACAGGGCGAAAGAACTCTTCGGCGCTGCATGGGTTAATGTGCAGCCGCATTCGGGCGCTCAGGCCAACGCAGCCGTGATGCTTGCCTGCCTCAAACCGGGCGACACAATCCTGGGCTTCGATCTCTCGCATGGCGGGCACCTTACACACGGATCCCCGGTAAACTTTTCCGGTAAGCTCTACCGTGCTACGTTTTACGGCGTAGAGGAAAAAACCGGCCGCGTTAATTACGATACACTCGAGGCTACAGCCAAAAAGGAGAAACCAAAAATGATCATTTGCGGTGCTTCAGCTTATTCCAGAGATTGGGATTATGAGCGCTTGCGTAAAATTGCCGATAGCGTAGGTGCCATTTTATTAGCCGACATTTCGCATCCTTCCGGACTCATTGCCAAAGGCATTCTCAACGATCCTTTGCCTCACTGCCACATTGTTACAACCACTACGCACAAAACGTTGCGCGGACCCCGCGGCGGTATGATCATGATGGGCAAAGATTTTGAAAACCCGATGGGCGAACGGACTCCGAAAGGCGAGCTGAAAATGATGAGTGCTTGTCTCGACATGGGTGTATTTCCTGGTACACAAGGCGGCCCGCTGGAGCACGTGATCGCTGCAAAAGCAGTGGCCTACGGCGAGTGCCTGAGCGACGAATACATGCACTACTGCGTGCAGGTCATTAAAAACGCGCAAACCATGGCCAAAGCCCTTATTGAAAAAGGCTATAAGATTATCTCCGGTGGTACCGACAACCACTGCATGCTCATCGACTTGCGCAGCAAAAACCTCACAGGTAAAGAGGCGGAAAAAGCATTAGGTGAAGCTGATATTACAGTTAACAAAAACATGGTGCCTTTCGATGACAAATCGCCATTCGTTACATCTGGTATCCGGATCGGCACGCCAGCCATTACAAGCCGCGGGCTGAAAGAAAAAGATTGTCTTAAAATTGTTGATTTCATTGATGCAACCCTGAGAAACAAAGACAACGCCAAAGAACTGGCGAAGATACGTGCTAAGGTAAATACCATGATGGAAAAATACCCGCTTTTCAAAGATCAATAACAAATAAGCGCTTTCTGGTTAAAGCCCCGCCCCACCGGTGGGGCTTTTCTATTGCGTGGGGCGCAACCAACGCACACGCTCGTCTGTCACCAACACGTAGCAGTATATAGCAACTGGCCTGCATTGCGTCGAAGCGCGCAGCAATTGAACAATTACAGCTTACTTAGGGCCCAGATCAAGCCGGTTTCTTTGGTGGCGCGGAAAATGGTATGGTGTTTTTCTTTGCGCGCGGGCAGGTATTCCCACAAAAATCCCGGGCTATTCCTTTCTTTGAAAACTGTTGCCAGTTTGCCCGCGTTACCATAAATATCTTTGGCACCTGAGGCCGCGAACCAAAACGCCTTACCCGATGGTGATTGCTTATCGAGATAAGCCCGGGCTTCGCCCAACAGTTTGCCGCCGTTCCACCATAACGAGGGATCGAATGCAATGTACACATCAAACAGGCATGGTTCCAGCAGGAACGTTTCCGTTACAAAAAGCCCCGCAAGCGATTCACCGATAATTGCCTTTTTTTCATTGGTGTGGTAACGCCGCTCGATCTCAGGCATCAACTCTAATGCGATAAACGCACGGAATTGTGCCGAGCCTCCCACGACAGGCGCGATCGTTTTGTCCTTCTCTACCTCTGTAGGGCCGGTCAGGTCGCGCCGGCGTTGCGTATTTTCAATCCCAACCAACATAACCGGTGGAATCTTACCTGTGCGGATAAGGCTTGCAAGGGTATTGGCAATGTGCGGAAAATCCTCCTTTACGCCCCCATCGGGCATGTATAATACTGGTAACGGCTTGGCATCCTGTACATAGTTATCAGGCAACCAGACATTGATCACCCTCACCTCGGCCAGTGGCTGCGATTGCAATGTAAATGTGGTATGTGCCGGCACAGTATCGGCTGGTTGCTGTGCATGGGTTAACAGCGCACTTAGCATTACCATGCTCCATAGCAAATAATTGTATAAAAATTTCATCGCGTCTGACTTACTAAAAACATTCATAGCCAAATTACAAAATCCATGGTTTGTTCCGTACCGATGTGCTCTTTTTTTCGGATGACAGCCTTCAAAGGCAGCAGATAGGTTTCCTGCTTTGTATCGAACCAAATCGCCGTTTCCCATTCGCTTTGTCCTACTTTAGCCGTTGCCGGCAAACGACCCCAACCCTGCTCTTCGGCTTTAAGAAACTGCCTGATCTCGCCAGCCAAATCGCGCGGAAGCGACACGAAGTACCAACCTCCCGGGGCAGCATGTTGCCAAGGTCTTGCAGAAAAGGCATATCGCATATTACCTTTCATTCGTTGTATTATTTATAATCAAATAGGTTATCTATTCAGTCTCTATTGCACATAAAAAAACCTCCTGCGAGAGGAGGTTTTTTTAGACTATTAGACTTAGAAATGCCACAAATCGTGTTCCCATTTAAAGATATCGTTCTTGATACGATCGGATTCAAGCAACGCATCGATACCTTTCGAATAATTCTCGATCGACCGGTCGTAAACGTTGGTTTCCTTGATGGCCCGCGACGAGAACTGTCTTTTCCAGAAGATGTCTTCAAATGTACGACGCTCGGCATCGTTTTTCCAGTTATACACTTCGTGCTTGGCAAAGAACGGCCGACAAGCAGGGAAATAGGTATAGAAAATAGGGTATTCACCCAGATCCTCTTTTTTAGGTTTCAACACATTGAAACCCATGGAAAGGATGCGTACTTCTAATACTGATTTTTGCTTATCAAAGAACCAGTCTTCTTTCAGTTCAAGCGAAGTAAAGTTTTCGAAGATCCAGGTTGAATCTACGATACCCGGTTTTTTAACCATATAAGAGTTACCGTCTGAGTCAAACTCTTCCACATCGGCAGAGTCTTCCTGCAACACGATCATTGCACGGATATTAGAAAGCTCAAGAGGCTCGAGGAATTCTTCGTCTTTGAAAGCGATGATCTGGCCTGACAATACATACTTGGTGATCAGCTGCATTAACGAAATTCTGCTAACAACCTGCTCTTTTGGGTAATACAATTGCTGGTTCTGCTTCTCTCTCATATCGATTTTCCTCCACACACGTTTTTCCCACGACACGTCAGCTTCCCGAAGGTGTGTGTAAGGAATGTAACGCCTGTTGATGGAGTTTTCTTTATCATAGATTCCATCGCGGTAATCGCCAGGCTGAAATACACTCTGTTGCGATTTCGCAGAGAAACATGAAAAAAGCAAAACCGATAACAACAACACATTTTTTATAGTTCCCATGATTTCAGTTTTTATTGTAACAAAATTTAAACGTTAATAGAGCGCTTACTTCGTAACCTTGATACCGCAGGTTACTGAGTTGATTTTTCCATCCGGGCCTTTTACTTTGGCATCAATGTAAACCTTGGTTCCCACATCAGCGCCTTTCAGGATGGCTTGCGCGTCGGCAGCCAGGTTATTCCCATTACCTGAAGCCTGGGCCAGCTTTCCTTTAGCTTTACCGGTAACTTCGTAAGACATTACGATAAAGTTAGCCTGGAATTCGAAGCCATTAGCACCGGCACCTAAACCACTTACCAAAGCAATTTCACCTTTTTTCAGCTCCTGAGGAGCAAATTTACCACCCACTTTCAATTCAGGTTTTGGTAACGGTTTTACTTTGAAAGCGACAGGAGGACCTTGAGCTTTTGTACCATCTTTGGTTTTAGCTGATACGGAGATATTACAGGTTCCGGTACCTACGAATGTAAACTCGTATTTACCACCGCCTTTAGATATATATTTTGCACCTGCACCGCTGGCATTTACCACCAGGTCGGTAGGCGCTACACCAGCAGCAGAGATACTTACCGGGTTCACAACACCGGCGTAGAATACCTTCATCTGGTCAGCAGAAACGGCTACTGAAGGAGCGGCAACCATATACGATTGCTGGAATGGATAGTACTTAAACGTACCATCAGGATTTCTGTATTTAATAACGCCTTTATACGTTTGCTCACCTTGTCCGCCTGTTCCTACAGAGTATTTGCCTTCACCGTTTACCAATGGCACTAATCCGGTGCCTTTGCTTCCGGATGCAGCCTGAGCAGAGTCAACACCCATGATGATCTCCATATCTCCTTGGCCTAATTTAGAAGAAGAAGCCGCGAGGAAGATATCTGCCTCATAAGGAGAACCTGCCTGAATGTATGAAGATGGCGCTACCACACGAGCCACGATGTGGTCGAATTTAATGGCCAATTTACCGCTTGCACCCGAGAACACTTGCAGGATCTCAGCCTCCACGTTTTTAAGGTCAGATTGGAATTTGTTAAGGTTTGTGTAAACGGCAGCTAAAGGCAAATGGTAGAAGTTATCCATCTCCCAGTTGTATTCAACACCGTCTTCTTTACGCTTACTGTCAACTGGCTTGATAGAACCCAATTTCTTTTTCAGGCCTTCGTAGTCAGCCTGCAATAAATGCTGGCCTTCTGTTTTTTGCATCTGATCAAGCATAGCAACGAGCTTATCATGCAAGCCGGTCATTTTGTCTTTCAGTTCAGAAGCCGTATTAGGACCTTTTTTTGGTGTTTTTGGCTCAGAACCGATCAACACAGTGGTTGGCATATCGTAATCATCCATTTTTTCAGACCTGCGCAGGTTGAGTGTATCGGCGATTTTGATGTTTTTAAGCTGTTCGGTTTCGTTCACCACGTGCGAGCGCAGATCACCAATGTATTTATACACATCGTCGATCATTTTCTGAGCTTCTACAGCTCGTTCGTAGTATGGCTTGGCTCCTGGATTTCCTTCGATTGTTGTACGGAAAGCCTCAGTTACCAATTTGTTGTTTGTTTGTAAGTTGTCGCGTGTTTTCTCCAAACTCTCATTCACAGAGAGATATCCCTGTAAGATCTGTTTGGACACGTTCATCGCCAGAAGAGCCGTGAGTACGAGGTACATCATACCGATCATCTTCTGCCTAGGTGTTTCTTTACCGCCTCCCATAGTGCTATTATAATATGTTTAAATGATTAGTGAAGTTTTTAATAAGCCCGGCAACGATCTTTACAGATCATTGTCCGGACTTTTCTAATTGGTTTGTCAATAACGATTATTGTTTGTTGAAGTTCATAGCGCTTAACATATTACCATAGATGGTATTGAGCGCTGTGAGGTTATTCGACAAGTTAGACATTTCTTGTCTGTATTTCTTCGTATCGTCAACTGAGTCATGTAAGTTTTTCATTAACTCAGCGAGGCCACCGTAGAATTTCTCAGTAGCTTCGAGGTGTCCGCGTGAACCTTGCAGTTGCAGTTCGTAAGTTGCATTTAACGCTGAAAGGTTTTTAGAAACACTGTTCAACGATTCGCCAATCGAGTGACCAGCGTCATTAGATTCAGCAAGGCTCGAAATAGAATCTGCAGCTTTGCTGTAAGTATCGGCCAGGTGAGAAACGTTTTTAGAAGCTGCTTTTACGCTATCTACATAATCGTTGGTTGCAACAGTGGCATTGCTGATATCCCCGATTTTAGAAGCGCTGTCGCTTAATGAACGCATACCAGAACCCAGGCTTTCGATCAGTTCAGGACCGATTTTGGCCTCAGCAAGCATAGCGTCTAATTGATTAGAAATAGGTAATCCTCCTTTTACGCTTTCTTCGTGCTCGTCTTCATGACCGCCCATGCCGCCCAATTCTGGGTAAGCCAACGACCAGTCGTACTCTTCGTGTGGAATATCAATACCGAATAAAACGAATAATAATGCTTCTGTACCAAGTCCTGCAATCAACGCCACAGATGCACCAGGCCAGTGCATGATCTTAAATAACGCCCCAACGATTACGATAGAAGCACCAAAGCATGATGCTAAGTGTAAGTACTTTTTAAATCCGGTTACTTTAGGTAATTTGCTCATAGCTCTTTGTTGTTTGTTTAGTTAGTGATTTGTTTTGTTTGTGTTTGTGGATATTTGTTTGTGTGTTGTGTTTGTATCAGTACCGATGAAGCGTAGCCTATAACTCATCGTTCTTATCCCTACCCAGGTAAGTCATCACGTTACGGAAGCCGATGTAGCATTTCGCTGTATCCTGGTATTCGTAAGTTCTGCTGCTGGTTTGCAGGTAGTAACCTACGTCTTTCCAGGAACCACCGCGAATTACTTTACGCTTCAGCACGTTGGCATCTTTATCCTGTGCTTCGTAAACATAATCCGGATTCAAATCGTGTGCAAAATCGTAAGCAGACTCGTCGAAGGCATTGCTGGTCCACTCTGCCACGTTACCTGCCATACAATACAAGCCGTAATCGTTAGGGTTGTATGAGTAGATATACACTGAGTGGAAACCACCGTCGTCGATATACGAACCGCGCATTGGTTTAAAGTTACCTAAGAAGCAACCTCTCGCGTTTCTGATATACGGGCCGCCCCATGGATAAGGAGAAAGATCGTTACCGCCGCGGGCTGCATATTCCCACTCAGACTCTGTAGGCAAACGGAAGTCGTTTACAATAGACTGGCCTATACCGATCAGGAAGTTGTTGAGGAGGTTTGAACGCCAGATACTGAACGCCCGTGCTTGTTTCCAGGTAACGCCAACTACAGGATAATCATCGTATGCCGGATGCCAGAAATACATGTTAGTCATTGGCTCATTGAAGGAGTAAGTGAAGTCATGCACCCAGGCTAATGTATCAGGGTAAACATTGATCACATCTTTCAGGATAAACACCGAACGGTCAACGCCTTTGCGCTCCCTTGGCACGTAATTACCCTGCCCTACAGATACCTGATCATCTACATTATAAGTACCCAGTGTTTTCGGGTCTTTTCCAGGATCGCCTACCGGTGTGGATGGTGTTCCAGGTGTACCGTTTACACCATCATTGAGGTGTACACCATTGATGTAATCTGCTTTTTTATACTCGTGAGCCGCATTCTGAACGTCAGTCGATTTTTGCGGGATAAAACGATTGCTTTTAGAAGCTGCTAAACGGATATCGATGCGGTAGTACTCATAGTTGAGTTTACGGGTATCGATCTCTTTACGGTTGTAGAAACGCTCGTCTTCAGGCAGGTATAATGGCTGAAGATCTAAGCGGTAATCCTCATCGTCGCTATCCCACTGGATTTTTTCGTCCCAGTTAATGTACGGATCCTGGAGGTTGTTGTCTCCTTTGTAAACCGGCCACATTTCCAGGAAGTCGTCCTGAGAGATTTGATAGTCTTCCGCGTTACCGTTTGAACCAAAAGCTAACAGTTTACGGGCAATTGAGTCGCGCACCCAGTAAACAAACTGACGGTACTCATTATTTGAGATCTCGGAATCGTCGATGTAAAATGCCTGAACAGACACCATTTTTGACTTTGACGTATGAGCCATCGTAATTTCCTCATCACTCGGGCCCATGTGGTAGCTTCCCATTGGGATGTAAAGAGTGCCATACGGATCAGGCTGATACCACTTCTCCCTTCCCTGTACGCCGATTAACTCTCCCATTCGCTTGTTACAACCGGTAACGACTGCGATAAATGAAGCTAATACAATCAGTTTTTTCATAGTGCTTGTGTTTAATTTTGCTTCCGACGCCGCGGCTCAGATGCTTTTGTTGTTTATAATCCCAAACTCTTTTTTTAGTGACAGCTTATCTTTTCAACAACTTATTAACAGGTCGGGAAATAAGTTGGTAAGGGACTTAAACGTGCTTTTTTTTAAAAGGTTACAACTTTTTAATCTAATTGCCTTGTATTTTGGTACGATGTAATTTTCACTTTCGGTTTAGGCATGAAGCAATAGCCTAACATGATCTCATGGGTTCCGGCGCTGTAGCCTTTGATTTTAGACGTGGTAACGTCGTAAGAGTACCCCACTTTCAGGCTTCTGTTTTGCAGGAAACGGGCACCGATCATTGGCGCGATGGCATCCTGCATCCGGTAAGATACACCAAACCAGAATGTATTTCTGAATAAGTAGGTCAGGTTCACATCCAATTGCGTAGAAGCCGCATCGGATTTTACTTTGATGTTGGGTTGAATAGCATGATCCTGTGTCAGATTGAAAGTATAACCTCCCATTAAGTAGTAGTGGCGGGCAAGAGAGTATTTTACTTTGCTGCCTGCACTGATATCTTGGGCCGTTAAGTGAGTTGAAGATATCCCCACATACATCCTGTTAGGAATGGTATAGTACGCTCCAAAGCCAAGGTCATAAGTAAGTTCGTTTAATTTAGGATTTGCTTGGTAACTAGGAATTGAAGGATCCAAGGGTGTTGGACCATCAGGGGCAATCCAATTACCATTGAATTGCTGTTGCAGGATACCGCCGTCGATACCTACACCCAAGATACCGGGTCCTAAACCTTGCTTGTTCCAGGCTAATGCCAGGCGTGCAAACAGGGTTTTAGAGAAACCAATCTGGTCATTCATCACATTCAAACCAATACCCAAAGGCAGACTACCCACAGGCATATCGATGCTGATAAGGCCGGTTTTAGGCGCGCCCGGGAAATTCACCCATTGCTGGCGGTACAGTACATTGGCACAAATCGCCTGGCTGGTTCCTGCATAACCGGGGTTATAGATCAATTTATTATGCATAAATTGGGTAAATTGAGGATCCTGTTGAGCGAAGGAAACGCTTGTAAATGCTGCCAAAGCAACAGTTAATGTTGTAAAGATTTTCTTCATGTTGACCAGTTTAGTTTTAATTTTGTTAAGTATCGTTAAATACCTAGGGGACTAAATTAGGACAATTTTTATTCAAATCAAAGTTTTTGAACTTTTTTTTGTTAAAAACCCTGTGTATGATTTTCTGTCAAAATTGATGAAAAAAACAAAAAATAAAGCTAATATCCCGATTTATTGTCAATTTTGTAACCGTGAACCCGGCAATATTACCGTTTGGTAAAATTCAGGGGATTTGGCACCCGGTTTTGCGGGAATTTTATAGTTATGATCGCATCCATTTTTCATAAGGGCAAGGACTACAAGATCGACCTCTATCAGCCCATCGACATTTCAATGCCACTAAGCAACCGGCCCGACAGTGCCAGTGCCTGGTATGTTAGCCCCATGAAACTGGAACCTGTGAAGAACGGAGCCTGGATCGGAGACGTGAGCCAGGGTGGTTCCGTCAATTTCCGCGACATTACCTTTAACCCGCATGGTAATGGCACTCATACCGAATGTGTAGGCCACATCAGCAAGGAATGGATAAGCCTCAACAACTGCCTGAAACGATTCATGTTTGTAGCCGAACTGGTGACGGTATTGCCTAAACAGCTTGCCAACGGCGATTTTGTTATTACACGTGATCATCTGGAAAGTGCCCTCGAAGGAAAAAAGCCAGAAGCGCTCGTTATACGCACCCTTTCCAATGGGCTCAACAAGCTCAGCATGCAATATTCCAATACCAATCCGCCGTATGTGTTGGAGGAAGCCATCCTCTACCTTAACGACATTGGCGTGGAACACCTGCTGATCGATATGCCAAGCATCGACCGGGAGATGGATGAAGGAAAACTCCTGGCGCACCACGCGTTCTGGCAGTACCCAAACAATATACAACTGCATAAAACCATCACAGAACTGATTTATGTTGGCAACGACGTGATAGACGGCACGTACATCCTGAACTTGCAGATTGCGAGTTTCGAAAACGATGCCAGCCCGAGTAAACCCCTCCTTTACAAGTTGTTTTAAGAAAAAGATACATGAACAATAGATCAACGGCCTGAAGGGTAAAACTATCCACGCACCACAACAGATATTACACAAAAGACAGCGGACAGAAAACCACATGAAATTATACCTTCCTTACAGCGATAGCCTTACCGAATACAAACGCTTTAAAACGCACGAGGTGATGTGCGGCAGCATAGGCATTGGGGGCAACAACCCGATACGCCTGCAAAGTATGACTACAACCGATACCATGGACACAAAAGCCACGGTCGCACAAAGTATCCGCATGATCGAAGCGGGTTGCGAACTGGTGAGGATCACCGCTCCCAGCATCAACGAAGCCAAAAATCTTGAAAACATAAAAAAAGAGCTGGTGGCTGCAGGCTATCAGACGCCTTTGGTGGCCGACATCCACTTTACACCGAATGCCGCCGAATACGCCGCGCGCATTATCGAGAAAGTACGTGTGAATCCGGGTAACTACGCCGATAAGAAAAAATTTGAAGACATAGACTATACCGATGCCGCTTATGAGCAGGAGCTTGAGCGCATCCGACAACGGTTTTCGCCACTGGTAAAGATCTGCAAGGAATATGGCACTGCCATGCGCATTGGCACCAACCACGGCTCGTTAAGTGATCGTATCATGAGCCGTTATGGCGACACACCATTGGGTATGGTGGAATCGGCTTTTGAGTTTCTCCGTATTTGCGAGGATTTGAATTACCACAACATCGTCATTTCCATGAAAGCCAGCAACACGCAGGTAATGGTGCAAGCCTACCGCCTGCTGGTGCAGAAAATGATGGAAAGCGGACGCAGTTATCCGCTACATCTTGGTGTAACCGAGGCTGGTGATGGCGAAGACGGACGGATCAAATCGGCAGTAGGCATTGGCACCTTGCTCGAAGACGGACTGGGCGACACCGTAAGGGTTTCGCTTACCGAAGAACCGGAATTTGAAATACCGGTGGCCAAAGCACTCGTGGACCGTTATTCAAAAAGAAATCCGCACGATGCCATAGCGCCACTGAAAGAAGAAAATGGAAAGCTCGAGCTGCCTTATGATCCATACACGTATGCGCGTCGCCATAGTACTCCGGTAATTAATACCGGTGGCCATCACGTACCACGCGTGGTAGGCGATTTGAGTGAACGCGGGCAAATTACCCAGGCGGCGCTTTTCCCATTCGGGTATCACTATTCGGTGCCGCTCGACAAATGGAACATCGGCGACCTCGCTTGCGACTTTATTTATGTCGGCAATCAACGCATTGAATTCGAAATACCGGGTACCCTGGGCATTATCTACAACTCCGACACCTGGCTCGACATCGAACGTCCGGTAAGACAATACCCATTGTTTTTCGGCGACGAATACCTTCGTAGCGAAAAAGTGCACCCCGAACTGAATTTTGTAGCCATCACCAAGCACATTCTCACCACGGAATTTTTAGACGAGATCAAGAGGAATGGCAATGTGGTATTGGTGGCCGAGACCTTGAACAAACATGCCATGCCAGAGCTGCGACGGATGTTCGTAACACTTGCCGAACATGGCGTTTCGCTTCCGGTAATTGTGCAACGCGCATACAACGATATCAGCGAACAGGACTTTCAATTGGGTGCATCGGCCGAAACAGGCGCGTTGCTGCTCGACGGGCTGGGCGACGGCATCTGGTTAAAACCAGGAAACAGCGCACCTCCGCAGGTAGCCAACTCCACGGCATTTGGCATCTTACAGGCTACACGCACGCGCATTAGCAAAACAGAATATATTTCGTGTCCGAGTTGCGGCCGCACGCTGTTTGATCTGCAGGAAACCACGCAAAAAATCAGGGAACGCACCGATCACCTGAAAGGCATTAAAATAGGCATTATGGGCTGCATTGTAAATGGCCCGGGCGAAATGGCCGATGCCGATTATGGCTACGTGGGTGTAGGTGTGGATAAAATATCGCTGTACAAAGGGCGCGAAGTAGTAAAGAAAAATGTACCGAGTGCCAATGCGGTGGATGAACTGATTGAGTTGATCAGGGAACACGGTGATTGGGTGGAAAAACAATAACGCAATTGGAAACCGTTAAGGCTAAGCGAACGATATCCATAACCCCTAACGGCTTATGCGTCTGCGCAACCGGTGTTTCGTCCTGTGCCAACACCGTAAAACGGATGATTGCATTTACGCTGACCCTTGGCAACCGGCAAACGAAACAGGGTTTGACACAACGCCCTGACGTTGACTATTAACCTTCAAGCTAATTTAACTTTGTATAGCCCGACACGCGATCATTCTTTTACTTCCGTTTTTTTAAGCTGGCTGAACTTCACACCAACAAACGATCAGTCGGACCTGATTGCCATGCTTTCTGATTTCATGGCAAGTCAAAATGAGCGCGAAATCATGGTGATAAAGGGCTATGCCGGTACCGGAAAAACAAACATGATTGCCGCGCTTTCGAAAACGCTCCCGAGTTTTAAATGGCGCAGCGTCTTACTGGCACCAACAGGCCGGGCTGCAAAGGTGTTATCGAACTATGCACAAAAGCCTGCGTTTACGATCCATAAAAAAATTTTCAGAAAGATGCCAACCCACGATGGCGGCGTGAGTTTTACCCTGGGCGAAAACTTACACCGACACACGGTGTTTATTGTTGATGAGGCGTCTATGATCGGAATGGACAATCCGGATTCGGGATCGGTTTACGGTAGTTTACTGGAAAGCCTGTTTGAATATGTTTTTCAGGGTGATAATTGCAAACTGATCCTGGTAGGCGACACGGCGCAATTGCCACCGGTAGGAAGCGCTGAAAGTCCGGCGCTGAACATCGACTACCTGAAAGCCTCGTATAGCCTGGAGATCAGGCACCTTGAACTAAAACAAGTAGCCAGGCAGCAAGACGCGAGTGGCATCCTGAAAAACGCCACACACCTGCGCGAATGCATTGCGCAGGAGAGTGAAGATTTTCCGAAACTACATACCTATCCCGATGTGGTACGCCTGAATGGCGACGAGCTGGAGGACGCTCTGAACAACGCCTACAGCAAGTACGGCTACAACGATGTACTGATTGTGACACGCAGCAACAAGCGCGCCAACTTGTTTAACCAGGCGGTACGCAGCCGCATCCGGTATATGGACGACGACTTATGCGGAGGCGATTTAATGATGGTGGTAAAGAACAATTATTTCTGGCTCGACGATAAATCGGAAGCGGGCTTTATTGCCAATGGCGACAGCATGCAGATCAAAAAGATCACAAACCGGCGTGAGCTATACGGCTTTCAGTTTGCCGAATGCGTGGTAGAACTTTGCGACTACCAAAATGCGCCCGAAATTACGCTTAACTTACTTCTCGACTCGATCAGCAGCGATGCTCCGGCCCTCAGTAAAGAGCAGCAACAGGCTTTGTTTGAGAACGTGATGGAAGATGTGGCGGATGTTCCTATCAAGGCTTCGCGCATGGCCTACCTCCGTAACAGCCCATACTTTAACGCCTTGCAAGTGAAATTCAACTATGCTGTTACTTGCCACAAAGCCCAGGGCGGACAATGGCCCTGCGTGTTCATCGACCAGGGTTATTTAACCAAAGAAATGCTGAATGTGGAATTCATTCGCTGGCTTTATACGGCATTTACACGCTCAACGGAAAAGGTTTACCTGATGAATTTTTCGGACGACTTTTTTGATTGATCAATTAATGAACATTGCTGTTTTGGGCGTATCCTTTCGCCAGCCAACAAAAGGCCGGCCAGGCGAAAGGCCGGGCTTTCGGCGCTGCGCGGCAGCTTGCCTTAATCCCTTACGCGGGTTCAATTTCCAACTACCGGCTCCTGCGTACTTTAATAGCGAACCCGGCAATACGTTGAAAACACGGGATTGTACCGGGCACCTTTTAACCGACACACAAACCTGAATTTTTTATGGAGATAAAAGCCCTAGCCCCGATGGCAGCGACATCCTTTGGGTAGGCCATGAGCCTGCCCAAAGATAGAGCGAACAGCGGGAAAAAGCTCCAAATATTAACGGGCCAATCCGGTCAAAATTACTTATATTCGCAGGATTAAATTTGAAATTAAGAATGACAACTCTCACCAAGAAAATACAGATGGTTGACCTGAAAGGTCAGTACGAAAAAATTAAAACGGAAGTGGACGCGGGCATACAGGATGTGATCAACAACACTGCTTTTATTAATGGCCCCGCTGTAAAAGAGTTTCAGGCCGATCTGGAAAAATACCTTGGTGTGAAGCATGTAATTCCGTGCGCCAACGGAACGGATGCCTTGCAGATAGCCATGATGGCCCTGGGCCTGAAGCCGGGCGACGAGGTGATTACCGCCAGTTTTACGTATGTAGCTACCGCGGAAGTAATTGGCCTGCTTGGCCTCACACCTGTGTTGGTGGATGTGTATCCAGATACGTTTGACATCGATGTAGAAGCGATTGAAAAAGCCATTACACCAAAAACGAAAGCAATTGTTCCGGTTCATTTGTTCGGACAGTGTGCAGACATGGAACGGATCATGGCCGTTGCCAAAAAACATAACCTTTATGTGATCGAAGATGTAGCACAGGCTATTGGTGCTGACTACACGTTTTCTGACGGCCGAAAAGCAAAAGCGGGTACCATCGGCACCGTTGGTTGCACCTCGTTTTTCCCGAGTAAAAATTTAGGTTGCTATGGCGACGGTGGTGCCATGTACACCAACGACGATGCCCTGGCAAAACAACTACGCATGGTAGCGCACCATGGACAAAGCGTGCAATATGTGCACGATGTGCTGGGTGTGAACTCGCGCCTGGACACAATACAGGCAGTAGTATTGAAAGCAAAGCTGAAACACCTCGACGAATACGCAGCAGCACGCAACATGGCAGCGGATTATTACGACAAGGCTTTAGCCAATCATCCCAAGATCAAAACGCCGGTGCGTGCTAAAAACACGAACCATGTCTTTCACCAATACACCTTGCAACTGAAGGGTGTTGACCGCAGTAAGCTACGTGAGCAGCTGGCCGAACGTGGCATCCCTGCGATGATCTACTACCCGATTCCGTTGCATGAACAAAACGCTTTTAAAAGCGATCGTTTCAAAAAAGGTGACTTTCCGGTAACAGAACAACTTTGTGCCACAGTTCTTTCGCTGCCAATGCACACGGAAATGGACGAAGACACTTTAAAATATATCACTGACAATCTCATAGAATTAGTTGGATAGAACAACCGGCACGTGTTTTGCAACGCCTGCTGGTTCTCTCCCAAAAAAACAACTAAGCGCTTAAATTATATATGAAAATAGCAATTGTAGGAACAGGTTATGTAGGGCTGGTAACTGGCACCTGCTTTAGTGAAGTTGGTGTGAATGTAACGTGTGTGGATATCGATCAGAAAAAGATCGACAACCTGAACAACGGTATTTTACCGATTTACGAACCGGGCCTTGATGAAATGGTGACACGCAACGTGCAGAAAAAACGCCTGCATTTTTCAACCTCGTTGAAAGACGGCATTGCAGATACGCAAGTGGTGTTTATTGCGGTGGGCACACCTCCCGATGAAGACGGCTCGGCCGACCTGAAATATGTACTTGCTGTAGCTGCCGGCATTGGCGAGCACATGCAGCAGCCGATGGTAGTGGTTACAAAAAGTACCGTGCCGGTGAGCACTGCCGAAAAGGTGAGAAAAGCGGTACAGGAGCAACTCGACAAACGCGGCTCAACGCTCGACTTTTATGTGGCTTCAAACCCTGAGTTTCTGAAAGAAGGCGCAGCCATCGAAGACTTTATGAAACCCGACCGCATTGTGGTTGGTGTTGACAGGCCCGAAGCGGAAGAGCTGATGCGTAAGCTGTACAAACCTTTCCTGATGAACGGCCACCCGATTTACTTCATGGACATTCCGTCGGCAGAGATGACCAAATATGCCGCCAATGCGATGCTGGCCACCAAGATCAGTTTCATGAACGATATTGCTAACCTGTGCGAGATCATGGGTGCGGATGTGAACATGGTGCGTAAAGGGATCGGCAGCGATGCTCGCATCGGCACGAAGTTCATTTATCCGGGTGTAGGCTACGGCGGCAGTTGCTTCCCGAAAGATGTGAAAGCACTCATTAAAACAGCCAAAGAAAACGACTATACCATGCGCATCCTGAATGCGGTGGAGGAAGTGAATGAGAACCAGAAAGAGGTGCTCTTCGCAAAAGTGAAATCGCACTTCAATGGCGATCTTAAAGGCAAAACCTTTGCGCTTTGGGGCTTATCTTTCAAACCCAAAACCGACGACATGCGCGAAGCGCCATCGCTGGTAATTATTGATAAACTAACGGAAGCCGGGGCGAAAGTAGTAGCTTACGATCCGGTAGCCATGCATGAGGCCGAGCGCATGATTGGTAGCAAGATCACTTATGCTACAGGCATGTACGAAACGCTCGACGGTGCCGATGGCTTGCTGATCGTGACGGAGTGGCCGGAGTTCCGCGTGCCGGATTTCAACGAAGTGGGCAAGCGTCTGAAAACAAAAGCCATTTTCGACGGCCGCAACATTTTCGACCACCAGGACATGAAAAAATTAGGCTACGATTATTACTGTATCGGCATCAACACGGCTAATTAAGTAGCGGCCTCCTGCCAAAAAAACAAAAGGGCTGTCAGATGAACTCAGAAGTAATCGTTCTGAGTTCAGCGGGCCAGGACAATGATAGACATATGCAAAAACGAATTTTGATCACCGGCGCGGCCGGATTTTTGGGTTCTCACCTCTGCGACCGTTTCATCAAAGAAGGCATGCAGGTGGTGGCCATGGATAACCTCATTACAGGTGATCTGAAAAACATCGAGCATCTCTTCAAGCTGCCACAGTTTGAATTTTACCACCACGATGTGAGCAAGTTCATTCATGTGCCGGGACGCATCGACTATATCCTGCATTTTGCCTCGCCTGCAAGCCCGATCGATTACCTGAAAATTCCGATCCAGACGCTGAAAGTGTCTTCGCTTGGCACCCATAATGTGCTTGGCCTGGCGCGTGTAAAAAAAGCACGTGTGCTGGTAGCCTCTACCAGCGAGGTTTATGGCGATCCGTTCGTGCACCCGCAGACCGAAGAGTACTGGGGCAACGTGAATCCAGTAGGGCCACGCGGCTGCTACGATGAAGCCAAACGATTTATGGAGGCCCTTACGATGGCTTACCACGATACGCATGGTCTGGAAACACGCATTATCCGCATTTTTAATACTTACGGCCCACGCATGCGCCTCAACGATGGTCGTGTGCTACCGGCATTCATTGGGCAGGCATTGCGCGGCGAAGATCTTACCATGTTTGGCGACGGAAGCCAAACGCGGAGCTTCTGCTTTGTGGACGACCTCGTGGAAGGCATCTATCGTCTGTTGATGAGCGACTATCATTTGCCGGTGAACATCGGCAACCCCGACGAGATCACCATCAAAGATTTTGCGGAGGAAATCCTGAAACTGACTGGCTCACACCAAAAACTGATTTCGCTGCCGCTGCCTAAAGACGATCCTAAACAGCGCCGTCCAGACATCAGCAAAGCCAAAGCTATCCTGGGATGGGAACCAAAGGTAAACCGTGCGGAGGGCCTGAAGATCACCTATGATTATTTCAAAACCCTGAGCAAAGAGGAATTGAACAAAACCGAACATCGAAATCTCGAAGTCCTGAACAAGTAATGATCCGGCACTACAACATCACCGTTAAAGGCAAAGTACAGCGTGTATCTTACCGTTTCTGGACACAGGCTACTGCGCAGAAATACAACCTCACGGGTTATGTACGCAACCTGCACAACGGCGATGTGTACATGGAAGTAGAAGGTGAAGAGGCCGACATCAATACGCTGATCGATCTTTGCTACGTAGGTTCACCACGCTCCGATGTGAAAGAAGTTAATGCCGTGGAAAGCGAGCTGAAAGATTTTGAAACGTTTGAAGTCATCAAGTAAAAACAGTGTTGAATTGCCACTGAAAGCATAACGCGACAGAGCTAAAGACCGGTGCTCCCGTCCCGTTAAATTGAAGCTGATTATGGAATGTAATGTTTTTTTGGATCTCTTATGTAAATAACCGAATATATGAGTCACTCTATCTTAAAAACTGTTTACCCGTCGATACTTCTGTTAGCCTTTGTTGCTTTTTCCTGCACAAAAAAGAATCAGCAGCAGCCAGACTCTACTACGGGATCTACCACCAATACGGCTTCCACAACCGGAAGTACAACATCTGGCGGCAATACAACACTTGATCAAAAAGATTCGCTAACAGGTACTACCTGGGTGTTGTACCAATACAGGGATCAATATACCACCACGCCTCTTCCGCGTACCGACACACTTGTTTTCACCAGTATAAATGCCTACACCTGGAACGGCTTAGCACAAACATACTCACTCAATATCCAGGGAAATGTGTATAACAAATACGTATTTACCCTTAAAAATACGCCGTTTGGAACCTTGCGAGGGCTGGTGCCTCTAACGATAAAGCAATACGGAGAAGTGATCAACGAACCTTTTTCCCAAAGTGGTGTTAGCAGTCCTCAAACATTCTTCCTGTGGCTGAAGAAAATCAGTTGAAATAACCTCTGCTTTGCTTTGAATATGGGCGCCCGGGCGGGCCGCTTCCGGGCTCCGCTATCGCTCCGGTTCTTTACCGTAACGGAACAGGCGGTAAAGGAACCAAGCCCTTCAGGTCCCTGGCGCATGTGCATTTATGGATTATACCAGCTGTTGCCGGATGGATGAGGGTATGGCACATTTTTCCTGTCTCGAAAAATCATACACTACCAGCACATCTTTTGCAATTGCAACCAATTCACCGTCACCGTTGGTAATGGTATGCTCGAGCACGAAACTCGTGTTGCCCGAAGAAAGCAGCCGCGTTACCAGATGCACACTTCCCGGAAAATGCAGTGGCTTTTTGAACGTACAAGCCGCTTCCGCCACCATAAACCCAACGTTTGCCGAACGGTACAAATTCATCAGCCCAATCTGCTCTACGTAGTTCAGGCGCGCTGCCTGTACATATTTCATAAACATCACATTGTTCACGTGCCCGAATGCGTCGAGCTCGCTCCAATCGATCCGCAATGAGAGCTGTGTTTCTAACATTTATTTTTTAAATAACTGAATGATCTTGCGAAGCGGCTTCATGTAAAGCGTCAGGAAATGCGGATCCAGGCCATTGATGCGCCAGGCTTTCCGGTCTTCCCTATTCGCACGGAGCCTGTTCCTGAGCGATACATTGCTCTTGCCCCCAACACGCATTTTAATGATAAATTCAGGAAGATAGGCTAACCTGACGCGATGCTTGTGAATGAAGCGTAACATCAGTTCATAATCGGCGGCCGATACCAGGCTCAGGTTAAAGCTGCCGAATTGGTCGTAGCAGGATTTTTTCGCAAAAAAGGTCGGGTGCGGAGGCATCCACCCTTGCCGGAACATACCGTGCTTGTAATGACCCGACTTCCATTTCCGGAAAATAAGATTCGTATCGTTTTTGTCCACGTAATAGAGGTCGGCATAAGCGGCGTCGGCTCCGGTATTGCTAATGACCTGCACCATTTTTTCGATCACCTTGCTATCGGTGTAAAAGTCGTCGCTGTGCAAAATCCCGATCAACTCGCCGCTGGCCATGGCAATGCCTTTATTCAAGGCATCGTAAAGACCCTTATCTTTTTCCGATACAAATCTGGAGATCCTGTCGCGGTAAGATTCTATGATCGCCAGAGTTCCATCCGTAGAGCCACCATCGACAATAATGTATTCGATGTTGGCATGGGTTTGCGACAATACCGATTGTATCGTGCCTTCGAGTGTGGCCGCGCTATTGTACGTAATGGTTATGATCGATACTTTCAATCGTTCTCAGGTGGTTAATGCGTGTGCAAATTCAAGAAGAGAGCTAACCCTGAAGTCGATGCGATCGTCTTTCTTCTCTTGATCGGATACATATACCGTTTTCATACCGGCATTACGGCCAAACTCCATATCGCTGAGGCTATCGCCAACAATGACCGACCTGGAAAAGTCGATGGCCGGAAAATCTTTCTTAGCCTGTAAAGCCATGCCAATGCCCGGCTTGCGTGTAGGATGATTTTCAGCATGCAGGTAAGGCGAAAAATACACTTTATCGACGCGGCCCTTCAAATAGGTGATCTCGTAAAGCATGTTGCGATGAATCAGATCGAGATCGTCTGTTGTAATGATGCCCTTGCCGATACACTGTTGATTAGTGACGATGACAATCGTACCAAAGATAGCATCCAACTGTTTCAGTGCTTCACATACGCCATCGAGGAACTCGAATTCGATCCAGTGCTTCACATAATCGTCGTCGAGCTTGCGATTTATGACGCCATCACGATCCAGAAAAAGCGTCCAGCTTTTATCTATAGGTAAATTCTTTAAAGTCATCCTGTGCTTTTTGGTAATCTTCCGGAATACCGATATCTATAAAATAGCCTTCGTACTCAAAGCCGCATAAGCGAAGATCTGAAAGCCTGGTTTCAAAAAAATCTTTCTCTACTGAGAATACTGCATCCGGCGGCGTATTGTTCAAAAACACGTCGCGCTTGAGTATATACACGCCACCGTTGATGGTACCGGGCTGCGCAAGGCCGTCTTTTTCTCTGAACGCTGTAATGCGGTGTCCGGCGCCGGTACAAATGGTTCCGTAGCGGGCAGCGTCGGTAACTTTTCTCAATGCCAATACGCCATCGGCCTCACTGTCGCTGTACTGACTTGCTAATCGCTCGAGATCAACATCAAAAAACGAGTCTCCATTTAATACCAATACGTGCTCTTCGTGACACTGCTGCATGGCCAGGCGCATACCGCCACCTGTTCCCAGCGGTGTGGTTTCTCTTGCGTAAGAAAGACGCATGCCCTCAAACGCCTCACCATAATGCGCAGTGAGTTTATCGGCCAGGTAGCCTACAGATAGCACTACATGGTTTACACCAAAATATCGGAGATAAGAAAATACATAATCAAGAAAAGGCTTTCCGTTAACAGGCGCCATGGGTTTTGGCACCTCGCTCACTACACGTTGGAGGCGTGTTCCGAATCCGCCGGCAAGGATAATTGCTTCCCTTAATACCGGCATCTTCAAGGCTTGGGAAATAAGGCCATTTCCACCAGTTCACAAATGGTGTGTCCCAGGATCATGTGGCATTCCTGGATGCGTGGTGTATCTGTAGAAGGAATATTGACGAGGTATTTGGCAGCATCTTTCATTTTGCCACCTGTCTGCCCGGTAAAGGCTACGGTGATCATTCCCCGCTCGTTAGCGGCTTCAATAGCTTTCAACACATTGGCTGAATTGCCACTGGTGGAAAGGCCAATGAGTACATCGCCTTTGCGCCCCATCGCATTCACCAATCTGCTAAAAATAACGTCGTAGCTGTAATCGTTGGCTACTGCGGTTGTATAGCTGGTATTTACATGCAGGGCTTCGCTAAAAAGCGGCGGCCGGTCGTAGTAAAAACGGCCGCTCAATTCCGCTGCCAGGTGCTGTGCGTCGGCTGCCGAGCCACCATTGCCGGCCCACAACACTTTCCCGTCGTGGCGGTAGCAGTTCACCATATCGTTCACAATTTGCTGAACGGTATGCAATATCGCTTCGTTTTCCAACAGCGAAGTTTTCAGGTCGATAGATGCCTGCAAGCGCGATTTAAGCAGTTGTATCATTGAAATAAGATTGTTTAAAATTAGTAAATTGTTACCTGAAAATCGCCATAGCGCACCAAATTTTTACCCTTGTTCCAGATAAAAATTCCCAACTCGGAGTGATTTGTAGAGGTTTGTGGTACCAGGTAAAGTGCTGTATAAGAGCGAACACCCACGCTATTACTTTGCTGAACCAGGTCCACGGCATCGAAAAACTGTTCCTGGCCGTTCGCCTTCATACTGACGCACATGAGCAACTCACGAAATACCTGTTCGCTTTCAACGCGACAACTCACTTTCAACACACTCCATGGCCGCTTTAACGCTTTACAATCCTTCACATACAGCGGTTTACCATATTCCTGATCGGGACTTAGCTGGGTGTACCTCGCTGCACTTAGATTATCCGCCCCTGCGGGTAATACAGTTGCTGTGGTGTCTGCGCCAGGCACGCCGCTGACAGTACAAAAGGCCGGAACTTTCGCGAGCGCAAAAAATTTCGTGGTATCGATGGCATTCGTCTTAGATGCGCGTCGGATATATACTAAAATCAAGCCTCTGCTACCCAGTTCCTGAAGTTGTTCTATAACCCGGGGATTGTGCCGGTAAATCGATGTGATCATTGTTGAACGGTCTGTTACAACCACATCCCAGGGCCAGTTCAATGCCCGCTCAACTTTTTCTTTCTCCGGGTCGATAATCACGAAACCTTTCCGTTTCAGCAAAATAAAGGTATTGTTGCTGCCATCGGATCCTAAGACCAGCACGTTGGCATTTGGAGCTACGCCAAGCGAATCAAGCAAAGCAGAAGCATTCTTGTAGATCACCGCAGAAGATCTTTCGTTGCTACCGAACAAGGCGATCCGGTCGTTTATGTGCTTGTGAGCCAACACAAATGCGGGCAAAAATAACAACAACGGTGCAAGGCTAAGGTAAAACCGCACGTGAAATACAGGCCACTGCAACACAAAAAAGAGGAATAAACAAACCAGTGGCAGGTAAAAGGTATCGAGGAAATAATAATCGTGGTTAACGAACTGGTAGCACATCAACAAATAATATAAACAGCAACCTGAAAGAAAGATAAGCGTTAAAAACAAAAATTGATGTTGCAAAGGATCAGCCAAACGCCGGTTACGCCACGCCAAATACAGACCAACAATGCCAAGTACTGCAAAAAGTAACCAGGCCGGCTCCGTGAAATAATCAAATCCCCAGCGACTGAGTGCTGCCTTCGTAAACTCGCCGAAATCCTGAAAAGATGTGGCTGGGATCAGGTAATTGAGAAAGAGAGAACCGTAGTGCTCCCGCAGGAATGCATTGTAACGGTAATACAGGGCAATGAGCAAAACCGCGATCAAAAAACCAATCGTTTTATCATACGCCGGGCGCCGACGCTTGAACAGCATCCAGAGTTCGTAGCACATCATCGCTACGAGCAGAATCGAAAAAGGCAAACGGGCGAGAGCAGCAAGTGTAACAAAAGCCACCGATAAGAAAAAGAAACGCCGGCCGCTGGTTTTAAGAAAACGGATGTAATAGTATAAACCAATGATGCTGTTAGCCAAAGAGGGAATGGTGGGCAAGAAACCAGCCTGGTAGTACAGAAACACAGGCGAACTCATGGCAAACAATACAACCAGGAGTTTTCGGCTGAAGCTATTGGTGAATAAAGCAGCGAGCTTGTAAAGAAAAAACAAACCAACCAGGCTATACAACAAGGTGTATAATCTGAATGTCCAGGGTTCTGTAGAATGAGATAAACGCATGACCCATGACACGATGTAATCATGAACCGGAAAATCGACCGACGTAATGCTTGTGGTGCGCGGGATCATGAACTCTCCGGGGAATTGGTTATTCATTACAAAAGTCTCCGGATGAAAAAGGTCTCCACCATTAGTTAAAAATCCTAAGGCCAAGGCATAGCGGTCGCATTGCGCCCAGGAATGAATGTATTGAGGAAAGCTATTGAGCGAACCGGCATGGATCCAAAGGCTTACTACGCAGATAACACTGATAACGACAAGGGTATGCCAGGGCTTCCGCTGCATGGCCGTTACAGGAAACTAAGTGTAAATGCGCAGTGAAATGTCTGTTCTGAGGGCACGCATATTATACCTTCTTTCTCACTAAGATGCCCACTCGCCTGTTCCGTATCAGCAATGCCATACCATGGTTCGAGGCAGAGAAATTGCGAAGTGTGAGGCTTTGTCCATATACCAAAATAAGGCCAGCCCTCGCAATGCAGCTCTACACCGCGGCCACTTTGTGTGCTGGATAAGCGAACATGCCCCACTTGGCCGCCTTTCATCACCAATGCGTCTTTTTCAAACAGCGAGGCCGCCAGATGAAGTTTATGATCGGAGAGATGTAGCACTTTAGTATCGTCGGTAATAAGTCCATCGTGGAGCTTATTTACCGTTAACGCATTTAAGCCATCGAACTGTAGTTCATAGTCTTCAAATGTTTCGTGCGCTTTTAGCGGACAAATAAATGCCGGGTGTGCGCCAAGCGACATATACAAGTCTTTATGATCGGGATTGAATACAGTATATGCCGTGGCTAGCGTATTGCCCTGAAGAGTATAACTCACCTGCAAGCTGAAGTGAAATGGGAATTGTGCGAGGCTCCGTTCGCTGGCTGTCAGTTCAAACGCCAGGTGATCTTTGGACTGGGCAATACACACAAACTCCTGATCGCGTGCGAAGCCGTGTTGCGAAAGCGTGTATGCTTTCCCTTCGTGCGTAAAGCTGTTGTTGCGCAATTTACCAACAACTGGAAACAGGTGCGGCGCATGCCTGGCCCATAAGTTTGGATCGGCCTGCCAGATATACTCAAGCCCATCGGCTTTTGAGCGTACCGAGCAAATTTCCGCGCCCAATGCATCAACACTGATTTCCAGTTGGCTATTGGATAAACTATACCGGCTCATGTTTATAAAGACATAACCCCTTCGATAGCGGCAGCCTTTTCATAAATAGTTATAATCTCGTCAATGCTCATTACCACTTGTTTTACGGTAATACTCAGGTAATTTCCTTTTGCCGATTGCTTCTGGATAATATCAGCATCATTATCAAAAATAGCCTCCACCATTGCCATGGTGCGGTTATCCGATTTAATGATGAATTTAAACATGTAAATGTGCGGAAAGGTGGTGATCGTTTCTTCCAGTTTTTTCTTCAGCTCATCAAAAGTTCCTGCTGCCATGGCTTTGTTGTATTATTTAAAGTAGTGGTTATAGATCAGAACTACACCAAATATGATCAGTGCAGTACCGGTAATGTAGTTCACAATATTCATTACCCTATCGGTAAGGTAATGCTTAATTTTTCCGGAGAGCTTTACTTTAAACAGTTCGATGCCCAACACGGCACTCAACACCACTACGAAAAACAAGAGCATCTTCACGATGGAGTTATCAACGTTTTTATTGGCAACGGTTACATTGGTGAGCCAAAGTAACCATACGGAAGGATTGAACAGGTTCAGGAAAAACCCTTTGAGTACCATCAAACGCGGACTTGGAAGTTGGTTTTGAATATCGATGGTCTCGTCGGTTTTTACTTCGTGCTTTTTGAAAAAGAAAAAGCCAAATACGATCAGGATACCACCGCCAATGGTAGCAAAGGCAGTTTGGGCATTTTGCGAGTCGAGCAGATTCGACATGCCAAAATACACCAGCAGACTAACCAGGATGCACACGAACAAATCGCTGAGAACCACACCAAGAGCTAAAAAAGACCCGGTGTGATAGCCAAATTTAATTCCCGTATTAATGAGCGCAAAGAACGCCGGCCCGAAGGAAAAGGTGAGCAGGAGAATGAGAATAACTGCCTGGTATATTAAACTTAAAATCAAAACGCTTTCTTATAATTTGAAATAAATGCCTGCCAGTCGTTCAGCAGGCTTCCTTTGAGCACCCTCGGAAATTTATGTGCTGAACCCAGCTTGCCGCGGGTAGCCATAAAATCAATGAACGCATCGTCGGGAAGGACTTTTACATACACATCTTTCAAGGCCGAGGTCCGCTCGACGCGGTAATCGTCGTTGATTTCCTTCAAATGGAAATCCAGGCGCTGCCGGATATCGTCTTCTGAAGCCTTGGCATCAGAACCCACATACCATTGATGCGCAAACAAGCTACCGTGAGGCACACCGGCCACGGCAAACTCATTGATCTCAATTTTGAGATCATCGGCCGTCATTTTAATGGCGCGGCTCATGTTCTCTACCGAAAGATGTTCGCCGCATAAGCTCAGGTAATGCTTGGTACGACCGGTAATAACAATCTCAGCGCGCTCCAGGTTGGTAAACCGGATGGTATCGCCAATGAGGTAACGCCAGGCGCCGGCGCAAGTGGACATCAGCAATGCATAATCTTTGCCGAGCTCGGCATCTTTGATCGTGATCGCTTTGGCGTTGGGATTGATGTTGCCGTCGCCGTCAAAGTTTTCTTCAGTAAACGGTACAAACTCGAAAAAAATACCGTTATCGAGCAACATGCGCATCCCTTGTTCGGGATTAGGCCGTTCCTGGTAGGCAATAAGCCCCTCGGAAGCCAGGTATGTATCCGAAAACACCAACGGAAAAGCAGTGAGCTTATTGATGCTTTTACGATACGGCTCGATCGATACGCCTGCATGCACATAAATGCGAAGGTTCGGCCAGATGTCGTGAATGGTTTTTACCTTGTAGTGTTCGATGATGCGCTCCATAAGGATCTGTACCCAGGCAGGAACGCCAACGAGAATGCCGATATCCCAGTCTTTGGCACTTTTCACGATCTCGGCCAGTTTGGTTTCCCAGTCTTTATAGCGCGATATTTTTTTTCCGGGCTTATAAAAGTGTTGAAACCAGGTTGGGATATTAGCGGCTGTGATCCCGCTCAGATCGCCGGCATAATGCGTGCCATTGAAATCGAGCATGGTGCTTCCGCCAATGGCCAGCATGCCTTTTTGAAACAGCTCTTTCGGAAAATCGTAATGTGCCATGGCCAGAATTTGCCGTACACTGCCGCGTTTGATCGCTTTCAGCATTTCGCGGCTAACTGGTATGTATTTACTGGCAGCTTCGGAAGTACCGGAACTCAATGCAAAATATTTGATATGATTTGGCCAGCACACATAAGGCTCACCCGCAAGTGCCCGGAACCACCATTGCTTGTAAATGCTGCTGTAATCGTGTATCTGCACGGTTTGCTGAAAATCATGCACCGTGTCTTTTGAATTCAGCAACCTGCCAAAATGGTAATGCTCACCAAATGCCGTGTATTGCGCTTTGGTAAGCAATTTCTTCAAAACCTTTGCCTGCTGGGCATAAAAATTGGTGCGTTTCGGGATCTTACCCCGTGTATCCACTACTGTTTTTAATATAGAACCGAGTATTGCCATTTAGTTTAAATGAAAGGATTAGTAGGCGGTACGACATAAAGCGATCAGTGCTTTTTATTCCGTCCGGCCATGTTCTATCTTACCAACTATTTCAAATACCTGAAATCGTGATTGTTTTTGATCTGTTTCAGGGATGCAACGATGAGTTTGATCACATCTTCCACATCGTCCTTATGTACACTCTCTACCGTGGTATGCATGTAGCGCAACGGCAGAGAAATAAGCGCGCTGGCCACGCCCTCGTTGCTGTAAGCAAATGCATCGGTATCGGTGCCGGTGCTGCGGCTGGCTGCCTGGCGCTGGAAAGCGATCTTCTCTTTTGTAGCGCTGTCGATAATGAGTTTCAATAAATTATTCTGCACCGCTGGGCCATAAGACACAACCGGCCCCTTGCCACATGCCAGATCACCGCTCACGATCTTATTCATCATCGGCGTTTGGGTATCATGGCACACGTCGGTAATAATAGCCGCTTGCGGTTTGATGCGATGGGCGATCATTTCCGCACCGCGCAAGCCAATTTCTTCCTGTACTGAATTTACAATGTACAAACCATAGGGCAATTTGGTCTTGCTCTCTTTAAGCAAGCGTGCCACCTCTGCAATCATGAACCCGCCGATGCGGTTATCGAGTGCACGGCCTACAAAGTAGCGATCGTTCAACACCATAAACTCGTCATCGTAAGTTACCACACACCCTACATGCACGCCGAGCTCTTCCACTTCCTTGTCGCTCTTGCAGCCAAGATCGAGAAAAATATTTTTCAGCGTTGGGGTTTCTTCGCGCGACGCATCGCGCACGTGAATGGCCGGCCATCCGAATATGCCCTTGACGATGCCTTTCTCGGTGTGGATGTTTACCCGCTTCGATGGAGCGATCTGGTGATCACTGCCACCATTTTTACGCAGGTAGATAAAACCATCCTTGGTGATGTAATGAACAAACCAGGATATCTCATCGGCATGAGCTTCGATCACTACTTTGTATGGAGCCTCGGGGTTGACTACGCCCACTACCGTACCGTATGTATCAACAAAGTAATCGTCGATGTAAGGCTTGATATAACTCAGCCAGAGCTTCTGTCCTTCGCTTTCAAAACCAGTGGGCGAAGGGTTGTTCAGGTATTTTGTCAAAAATGTAAGGGAACTTTCTGGAAAGAAACTTTTCTCTTTCTTGGTCGTTTTTTTTGCCATGCAGTTACATTTATACTAAGCATTAAATATAAGAAAAACTATCAGAACCGAAGCCGCAAAATCTCAAAAAAAACCATGCATCATTCTAAATTTATTACGTAGGTTCCTACAATCGTGGGAAATGATCTATATTTGTCGCCCACCATGGACAATCCTGTTGTTGAAATTTATACCGACGGCGCCTGTAGCGGAAATCCGGGGCCTGGCGGCTACGGCATAGTTATGAAATACAAATCGCAGCGACGCGAAATGGCGCAGGGTTATGTGCGTACCACCAACAACCGCATGGAACTTTTAAGTGTGATTGTAGCACTGGAAAGCCTCAAAAAAGAAGGCTTGCATGTTATCATTTATTCCGACAGCAAATATGTGGTGGACGCCATTAACAAGAACTGGATCTTTGGATGGATCAAAAAAGGATTCGAAGGCAAAGCCAACCCAGACCTTTGGAAACGCCTGATCAGGGCTCTTAGCAAACACATCGTGAAATTTGTGTGGGTAAAAGGCCACGCATCGAATGTAGAAAATAACCGCTGCGACGAACTGGCGGTGATGGCCAGTAAAAGTTCGCATCGGCTCATCGACGAAGGTTACGAACAAGCCAAGCGCCCTGGCGGAATGCAGCTTTAATGGTTAATTTTTCACGCCACTGCTTGCCGGGCAAAAGCAATCACATGCCCATCGGGATCGGCTACGTAAGCTACTGTATGCCCCCAACTCCGTTCGAGAACAGGACTAATGGCACGTGCACCGCAATCGAATGCCTGTTTGTAAGCCCCGGCAACATCATTGACATAGAGGTAAAGTTCGCAGCGCGGTATTCCGGCAGCTTCCTGCGGATGCGGCAAAGCAGGTGTGATGATGTTGGCGATATTACCTTCAGGCATCAGGCCAAGCCTCAGCCCCTCGTGAAGATCGAATGCCGTCATTCCAGGCACATCAAGCACCGGCTCAAGGTTCAGTAAATTGGCATAAAAACCGCGACTACGGTATTGGTCGCTTACGTAAAAAATGATTTCGAGTTGTTGGTACATGATCTTAAAATCTTAAAAAACCCTCCAACTGAAGGTCTATGACTTTAAGGGTTTCTTCATCTTTGATGCCAACCCCATTCATCAGCGTATCCACACGGCTAATGGGAAGTTTGTTGTGGTAAACATTCACTTTCAGGTAGTTCAGGATATTGGTGAGATGTTCAAGACCCCGGAGGTTACCTGCCCTACCCGATGATACACCAACCAAGCAGGCTTTGTTATCCGCCCACAGGCGCGGCGGCACGGCATCCAGAAACACTTTCAAAACCCCGGCAAAACTGCCGTTGTACTCCGGACTTACAAAAACAAATTTGTGCTGATCGGTGACGTAGCGATCGATTATTTCCTGAAACGCACCGGAGCGCTTGCCATACAGGTCGGAACTGATGAAATCAGTGGGCAAATCTTTGAGACTAAAGTAATGCACCTGTTCGCCTTTGGCTTGCAGAACAGATTCGTAATGCCTGGCAATTTTTTCAGTGTGGCTATCTTCCCTGTTAGTGCCGGATATTACTGTAATTGAACTCATTATATTATTAACATTTTGGCGAAGTTATGAATTTTACTGTTAAAAACTAAAAACAGAGAAGACCCCTAAATAGTTTACCTTTACGTGTTATATCAAGACTAATATTTGAACCTCTGATCCATGAATATCACCTATTATGGACACTCCTGCTTTGGAGTTGAAATTACCGGGAAACATCTACTCTTCGATCCTTTCATTACACCCAATGAACTGGCGAAGAACATCGATGCCACAACGGTAAAAGCAGATTATATACTCATCACGCACGGGCACGAAGACCACGTGGCCGACGCGGTGGCTATTGCCAGACGAACCGGTGCTATCGTGGTGTGTAACTGGGAAATACATGTGTGGCTGCAAAGACAAGGCATCACCAACACGCACCCAATGAACATCGGTGGAAAAAAACTATTCGATTTTGGCTCGGTGAAGTGTGTGAATGCGGTGCATAGCAGCAGTTTGCCCGATGGCTCTAATGGCGGAAACCCGATGGGTTTTGTGATTGAAAGCACCGACCGGAATTTTTACTATGCCGGCGATACGGCACTTACCTACGATATGAAGCTGATCGGCAATTACCGGTCCATCGATTTTGCTTTTTTACCTATCGGCGATAATTTCACGATGGGAATAGACAACGCCATTATCGCCACCGATTTTATCAATTGCGGCGACATTATTGGCATGCATTACGATACGTTTGGCTTTATCAAAATCGACCAGGAGGACGCTAAATTCAAATTCAGGCGTGCAGGCCGCAATCTCACCCTGCTTGCCATTGGCGAAACGATTACCAAATAGTAAACATACGATTGCAGACACGACATTAACGAAAGAATCATGGGAAAAATCATTGCTATTGCAAATCAGAAAGGTGGAGTTGGAAAAACAACGTCTGCCATCAACTTAGCAGCCTCGCTGGCAGTACTGGAGTATAAAACGCTACTGGTAGATGCTGATCCGCAGGCCAATGCCACTTCGGGCGTAGGCATCGAGCCCAAAAGTGTGAAAACCGGACTGTATGAATGCATCATCAATAACACGCACCCAAAAGATGTGATCCTGGAAACAGAAACACCAAACCTGTTTCTGCTGCCAACCAATACCGACCTGGTAGCTATTGAGCTGGAAATCGTGAACCTGCCCGACAGGGATTACATGATGAAAGCGGCGCTCGATAAGATCAAGAACGACTACGACTTCATCATCATCGACTGCTGCCCGTCGCTGGGACTAACGGTGATCAACTCTCTGGCGGCTTCCGACAGTGTGATCATTCCTGTACAGTGCGAGTACTTTGCTCTCGAAGGAATGGGTAAGCTGTTGCAAACGATTAAGCTCGTGCAGGCTCACATCAATACCAGCCTCGACATCGAGGGTGTGCTGCTGACCATGTACGACCCGCGCCTGAAACTGGCCAACCAGGTAGTGGAAGAGGTGAAAATGCACTTTCAGAACATGGTGTTCAATACCATTGTACAAAGAAATATTAAACTGGCGGAAGCACCGAGCCACGGTAAAACGATCATCATGCACGATGCCGTGGGTAAAGGCTCGATAAATTATCTCAACCTGGCACGCGAGATCCTGCAACGCAACGGGCTGACGAAGATCAGCGATGAAGACCGCACGATGACGTTTACACAGGAAGAGTCGGAATTTAACGAAGGTTGAAACACAGGTAAGCGCCGGACATGAAAAGCAAGGCAAACCGAAGCGTGCGCGCTATATTGCTTTAAAAAACATTGAACGAATAAGAATACGTATTTAATAGAGAAGGATTATGAGCACTAACAAAAAACCGGCATTAGGAAGAGGATTAAGCGCATTATTAGAAAATGCCAAAACGGACATTACCACCAAGCAATCGGGCGAAGCCGCGCCGGTTGTTGGATCAATTGCCGTGATCAAAGTAAAAGATATTGAAACCAACCCGTTTCAGCCGCGTACCAATTTTGAAGAAATGGCCCTCCAGGAGTTGGCCGATTCGATAAAGCAACATGGCATCATCCAGCCTATTACCGTTCGCAAACTCGGTTACGACAAGTACCAGCTCATCTCCGGCGAACGCCGTTTCAGGGCCACCCAATTGGCCGGCCTTACGGATATTCCGGCATACATCCGCGTGGCAAACGACCAGGCTATGCTGGAAATGGGGCTGATCGAAAACATCCAACGTGAAGACCTCGACCCGATCGAAATTTCATTGAGCTACAAACGCCTCATCGACGAATGTAACATTACACAGGAACAACTAAGCGAAAAAGTAAACAAGCAACGGAGTACGGTTACCAACTTCCTGCGCCTGCTGAAACTGCCTGCCGTTATTCAAAAGGCGGTGCGCGATAAAGAGATCAGCATGGGCCACGCACGTGCGCTGCTCAGCATCGAAAATGAAGACAAGCAATTGGCTATTTTTGCCATGGCAGTGGAAAATGAACTTTCGGTTCGGCAGGTAGAAGACCTCGCGCGTGGCGAGAAACTTGCGTTTAAACCAAAAACCTCGCGCGTGGAAAAGCCGCTGAGCATCGAAGACAAGCAAATTGCCAAGAAACTGGAAAAGATCTTCAGCAAATCCTTCGATTTTAAACGCAACGCCAAAGGCGCAGGCACCATTTCGCTGAGCTTTAGCAACGACACCGAACTGGAACACATTCTCTCCTTTTTTGACATTAATTAACTTAGCAATTAAACACAGGAAGCTGGTGGCCCGGCTTCCTGTGTTTATTTTTACGCAGGTGAATCGATTTCTCTTATATAGTATCCTGGGCTTGATGGTTTGTTCCGGTAAGCTGCAAGCACAAACCAGCGACTCTACCAACTATAACAACGAGCCCATCGAAAATGTAAACACCATTCCCGGAAAAAAAGATACGCTCAAAAGCGAACCGATGAAACCCGATTCGCTGCGCGCCAAACGGGAGGTGAAAAAAGCCATTTATGGAACTGCACGCAAAGCCGCGGTGCTGAGTGCTGTGCTGCCGGGTGCCGGACAGGCATACAATGGCGACTACTGGAAAGTGCCCGTGGTGTATGGCGCGTTGGTTGGCCTGGGCTATTGGGCATACAACAGCCACACCAACTACAAATATTACAGTAATAACCTGCGGGCCATGTACGACGACGATCCGAATACGGTGAACACAAGTGCTTACAAAGACCCGAACCAGCTGATCGTTCAGAAAAACCAGTATAAAAAGAGCCGCGATCTGGCCCTCATTCTTTGCGGCGTGGCTTACGCCCTCAATATCATCGACGCCAATGTTTCGGCCCATCTGAAAACCTTTGACGTGAGTGACGATTTAAGCCTTCAATTCAAACCTTACTATAACATGGGCTACCAGGCCCGCTTTCAAACCGGGCTAAGCATCAAACTAACGTTCAAATAACATAAAACCTGGGCGTTTTAGCATCGCGAAAAAAATCTGTAACTACAGAAAAGCGGCCCACCACGCCAATTACGAAACTATGAACATTGCATTATCGGGATACGGAAAAATGGGCAAGGAAATCGAAGCCATTGCCCTGCAACGCGGTCACCGCATTGTATTAACCATTGGCAAAGCAAACGCCGCATCGGTATCTGCCAGCGACCTGCGCCAGGCAGACGTAGTGATTGAATTCAGCACACCCCACACGGTTGTTGCCAATATTCAAAAATGCATCGATGCCCAGGTTCCGGTGGTTGTTGGCACTACCGGCTGGTACGATGCGTTTGAGGGCATTGCAGAAAGCTGCCTGCAAAAAAACAGTGCGTTGTTTCACGCCACCAACTTTAGCCTAGGTGTAAACCTGTTCATGAAAGTAAACCGCTACCTGGCGGAACTGATGAATAAATACCCGGACTATGATGTGGAAATGGAAGAAATCCACCACATCCATAAACTCGATAAACCGAGTGGCACTGCCATTACTCTTGCCAACCAGGTAATTGAGCAGCTCGACCGGAAAAACCGCTGGAGTGTGAGTGAACGCAACGCTGAAACCTTGTTTATCCAGGATGTGCGCGAGGGAGAAGTTCCTGGCACTCACATTTTAAAATACACATCGGCCATCGACGATATCGAGATCATGCACAAAGCACATAACCGGAAAGGCTTTGCATTGGGTGCCGTGATCGCCGCCGAATTTCTTATCGGGAAAAAAGGTATATTTACCATGCAGGATTTGATATAACACCATGCGTTTGGCTCGTTCCCTCTAAGAAAGAAGACAAGCGTATAAAAAACACAAGATACACACAAGTAATATAGTTTATGGGCAACATCATTTTTTTAATTCTTGTTCTAATTTCCTTCGCCGGGCTTTATAAGATCTTCGAAAAAGCGGGCATGCCGGGCTGGAAAGGCCTGATACCGGTTTACAATTTCTGGGAGCTGGGAAAGATCATCAACCGCCCGAAATGGTGGGGACTGATCATGATTGTTCCCGGCGTAAACCTCATCATGTATGGTGTTTATGGATTTCAAACGGCCCGTGCTTTCAAAAAACGCCAGGATAAAGACCTGATCGTCGCGGCACTGATGCCATACCTCTATTTTGCCTACCTGGGTTTTAGCAAAGACATTAAATACTTTGGTGTTACCGACATCAAATCAGAATCAAAATTCATTAAGAACTGGGCCGATCCGATCATTTTTGCAGTTGTGGCTGCCAGCATCATCCGTGGCTTTTTCTTCGAAGCCTTTACCATTCCTACTTCCTCACTCGAAAAATCGCTGATGGTTGGCGACTTCCTGTTCGTCAACAAAGTATGCTACGGCGCGAAAGTCCCTCAAACGCCTATCGCATTTCCTTTCGCCCACCACACCTTGCCGTTTACCAAAAGCACCAAGTCTTATCTCGAGTGGATCAAAATTCCGTACACGCGCCTTCCCGGCTATTCAAAACCTTCCAATGGCGAAATTGTGGTATTCAACTACCCAGATGGCGACACGGTGGCATCCGATGCGCAAAACATGAGCTATTACCAGCTAGTACGCGATATTGCAAATTACCAGGCTGAACAAGACGGCCGGCGCAACCCCGATGCCTACTACCAAAACGCTGCCTGGAATTTTGTAAATGGACCTAGCAAACCTTATGGCGACATCATTGCCAGGCCCGCTGACAAGCGCGAGCACTATGTTAAACGCTGTGTAGCGATTGCCGGCGACAAACTCGAGATCAAAGATGGCGACGTGTATATCAACGACAAAAAGCAGGCTATGCCCGAGCACGCCCAGCATCGCTACCTCGTTGCTACCAAAGATCCTATATTCGGTGAGAACGAAACCAACCGCGAAGGAGAACAAACTCTCAGATCGCGGCTGCTGGAAGACTACGATATTTACGCAACCGAGGCGATGAAAATCAATACGCCTGAACGCATCGACACCAACTACTACGACCTCAATATGCCGCAGGACGTGGCTAACAAAATCAAGCAATTGCCAGGCGTGTATTTCATCAAAGAAAAAATTGAGCCGAAAGGCCATCGCGATGCCCGCATATTCCCGCATAACCGCAGCTATGCGTGGAACAACGATAACTTCGGCCCATTCACCCTCCCGAAAGAAGGCATGACCGTAGCAATTGATACCGGCAACATCTGCTTGTATGAAAAAATGCTAAGCACCTACGATGACGGCATCCACCACATTACCACCTCGGGCGCTCAAGTGTTATACGACGGCAAACCAATCACGTCTTATACTTTTAAACAAGATTACTATTGGATGATGGGCGATAATCGCCATAACTCTGCCGACAGCCGCAGTTGGGGCGTTGTGCCTTTCGATCATGTTGTGGGCCGGCCGGTATTTGTGTGGTTTAGTATGAAAGACCCGAAAAACAATCCATATACCGGCACTTCCGTACTGGGCTCGCTTACCAAAAATTCGCACGAAGGCAAGTTCCGTTGGGAACGTTTCATGTGCTATGTAGGCGAAAACGGTTTGGTATCGTGGAAAATCCCTGTACTGATCATCATCCTTGCAGCCGTCGGTTATAACTATTGGTCGAAACGCCGCAAAAAAGACACGAAGAAAACCGCCTGATGCACAACCCAGAGATCTTGCTCGACCTGGTAAGCGTTAAAATGCCTTTCGGTAAATACCAGGGCAGAATTCTGGCCGATCTTCCGGTATCGTACCTCGAGTGGTTTTTACGCAAAGGCGGCTTTCCTCCCGGAAAACTTGGCATGCAACTTGCCACTATTTATGAGATCAAGTCTAACGGGCTTGATTACCTGCTGGAACCCCTGAGAAAATAATACCAGCAAAAACTTAACAAAACTATTTTCCCCTTGTTTCGTACAGGCTGCGCCTCTTTTAACGGCATGCAATGCAGGTACGCGCCCGGGCGGGTTTTCCGCTGCAATCTTTTGCCCGCCGGCTGAGCCTCCCGAAGCCAGGCAAAAGGATTTTCGCTTCAACCCCTGGCGCATGCGCAATCGTGCTGTTGGTTTTCAAAAGTTAAAGAGAGCATGGAACGCACCAACCAACATCCGCATACAGGTTCAGGCTGTGTGCATAACTATATATTATAATTGAGAATAGATGCTTAACCACCGTAATGAATTGACCATGAAACAATGGCTTGTATTATCAACACTACTGATGCTCTCTTTCTCTGTGTTCGCCCAACAGTCTTCCAAAACCCAAAAGAGGGAGCGAATCTGGGTGTATGATGTCAATATCATTAAAGATGATGCCGGCAGGATCGTGAGGATTGAAAAAGTGGTATTCGGCAAAGGCTCGCCCGGAGCCGCCAGCCAGATACGGTATTTCGAAACAAAAGAAAAAAGAGATGCAGCCGGAAACGTGATCTACTCGACACGGGAGCGCGTTGGCGAAAATAACGTGGCTCCCGAAATTGTAAAACAATACGGAAATGATAACGGCACTCAAGCTCAGCCGGAGCACCAATAGCCGGATAATTGCATGCCGACAGCCATCAGCATACATATCCTGTTCGAAAGGGCTTAATCCACCCGCTCCTGAAAAATAACGTATCTTTGCAGAAAAACAGCGATATGGCATCCTTTAAAGACCTCAACCTCAGCAAGCCCTTACTAAACGCCTTACAGGATATACACTTTGAAGAAGCCACGCCGATCCAGGAAAAAACATTCCCGGTCGTTATGTCGGGACGCGATGCAGTAGGCATCGCCCAAACAGGTACCGGCAAAACGTTTGCTTACTTACTGCCCATCTTGCGCCAACTGACGTTTTCCCAGCAACGTGCACCTCGCGTCCTCATCATCGTTCCCACACGCGAACTGGTTGTGCAGGTGATTTCCGAGCTCGAAAAACTCGCTAAATACATGAACCTTCGCATCCTGGGCGTGTATGGCGCCTCGAACATCAACATCCAGAAACAACAGGTGTACGACGGGCTCGATATCTTAGTTGGAACACCCGGGCGTATCATTGACCTCACTCACAGCCGCACACTTCAATTCAATAGCATTCAGAAACTGGTGATCGACGAAGTGGACGAAATGCTCAACCTCGGTTTCAGGGCACAATTGGTGACCATTCTTGACTTGCTGCCGGAAAAGCGGCAAAACCTGATGTTCTCGGCCACGCTTACCGAAGAAGTGGAAACGGTGATCGAAACATTTTTCAAAAAACCTGAATACATCGAGCTCATCAGCCGTGGAACGCCACTGGAAAAGATCATCCAGGAGGCTTACCATGTTCCAAATTTTTACAGCAAAGTCAACTTGCTGGAATACATGCTCCAAACGCGCGACGAGCTAAGCAAAGTACTGGTATTTGTAAAGAACAAGAAAATAGCCGACGACATTTACACGGAACTCGAAACCGAATTCGGCCACGATATCGGCGTGATCCACTCCAATAAATCGCAGCCACAACGTTTCAGCGCCGTCAAAAAATTCGACGAAGGTTCGCACCGCATGCTCATTGCCACGGATGTTATTGCCCGTGGACTCGACCTGAAAGACGTTACGCATGTTATTAATTTCGACATGCCGGTGAAAGACCCGAACACTTACATTCACCGTATTGGCCGTACCGGAAGGGCCGATAAAACGGGCGTCGCCATCAGCTTTGTTACGAAGGCCGAGCAAGCCATGCAAAAGAGCGTGGAAACACTGATGGGCAAAAAAATCACTGTACTCGAAATTCCTGAAGCCGTAGAACTTACGGAAAATCTAACCAAAGACGAAAAGCCGGTAAAACGCGACAAAAGCCTGAAAAAAATCCCAAAGTTGGTAACACCTTCTGGTGCCTTTCATGAAAAGAAAGAAAAAAATAAAAAAGAGAATAAAGGTGGTAAACGTCGCCAGGAAAACCTGCGGCGAATGTCAGAAAAACGGAACCGTGCCAAAAGCTCCAATAAGTAGTTGACAGACTTTCAGGAACCCTGTACCTTCACACAGGTAAGCACTGGCAAGCCATTTTCACTAAACGTTAAATTCAATATACTTCTGTTAAAAACAATCCGGCAAAGTTTTGAGGCCGGATTTTTTTTGGAGTTTGGCACGGTTGTTATGTTCCCTGCAATCATCCGAAGGATACCTGTCGGCCACCAGGTTGAAACCGGAAATAACAACAACCAATCAACTCATTTTTTATGAAAAAAAGTATTACCGCACTTTTACTCGTCAACAGTTTGTTTGTGATGGCACAGACAAAAGATAAAAAAGTCGGCATCCAATTGGGTGGCGGCATCAACCAATCATACAGCGACCAGGGAAATGGCTTCTTTAACTTTGACAAAGCCCTTTATGGTTTCGGAAACCTAAACCTCGGTCTTTACCTTAACCGGAGCTTCGACCTCAACCTGGGTGGCTCTTATGGCGAAACAGGCTATTACACACCCGATACCACCAAGCTCAATTTCTTGGGCCGCATGGGTCAGGGGCAACTGGCATTGAAATACAAATTTGCTAACGGCTATATGCTGAAAGAAACCAGCATCATCCAACCTTACCTGTATATCGGCGGTGGCCTTTCCAACTTTGCCGACGTACCGAGCAATACCGGCCGCATCAATCCGGGCACTTTTGCAACTGGCAATGCCGGTGCAGGTTTCAACATTATGCTGACAAAAAATGTGTACCTCACTTACAACCTGGGTTACATCTGGCATAATACCGATCAACTCGATTTTACCACCAAAGCATCCAACGAGCAAAATCTTCAGCATGCGCTCACCATCGGCTTCAACATCGGCAAACCGAAAGATGACGACAAAGACGGCATTCCGAACAAACTCGACAAATGCCCTGGAACGCCAGAAGGCGTGTCTGTTGACCTGCAAGGATGCCCAACCGATAAAGATAAAGACGGCATTGCCGATTACCTCGACAAATGCCCTGATGTGGCTGGCGTAGCCAACCTCAATGGCTGCCCTGATAAAGATGGCGACGGCATTACCGATGCCGACGATAAATGCCCTGACGTGGCTGGTTTGGCAAACCTCAATGGCTGCCCTGACAAAGATGGCGACGGCATTACCGACGCGAATGATAAATGCCCTGATGTTGCCGGTTTAGCAAGCCTCAATGGCTGTCCTGATACCGACGGCGACGGCATTGCCGACCAAGACGACGAATGCCCTACTGTAAAAGGTTTGGCTAGCCTCAACGGCTGTATCGATACTGACGGCGATGGCATTACTGATAACAAAGATGCTTGCCCGAAAGTAGCTGGAACTGCTGCTAACAAAGGCTGCCCGGAAGTGAAAAAAGAAGTGAAACAACTTTTTGAAAAAGCACTTACCGGCATTCAGTTCGAAAGCGGAAAAGACGTGATCAAGAAAACATCGTTCTCTATCTTAGACCAAGTGGTGAAAGTGATGCAGGAAAATCCTGAATATAAATTAAAAATTTCCGGACATACTGACAATGCCGGTGACGACGCGAAGAACATGGAGCTGTCGCAAAAACGTGCGGATGCAGTATCGAAATACCTTACATCAAAAGGTGTCGATGCTTCCCGTATCATCAGCTCTAAAGGTTACGGCGAAACCATGCCGATTGCCGACAACAAAACAGCCGCTGGAAAAGCTAAAAACAGGCGTGTTGAATTCGTTGTTGAGTTCTAAGCAGTTCTCACAGTACCATAAAAAAATCCTCTGTTGGCCGCAGAGGATTTTTTTGCTTTCTATTTTTTCGAGAAAACTAATGCGCTTCGAGCCAGTTGTCGCCCACTCCCATTCCTACTTCCACCGGTACTTTAAGCGGCAAGGCCTGCTGCATGTGTTTTTCAATGATGGGCTTGATCAATTCCAGCTCAGGCTTGTAAACATCAAACACCAACTCATCATGCACTTGTAAAACCATGCGCGATTTCACCTTCATGCGTTGCAACTCGCGGTGAATGTTGATCATGGCAATTTTGATCATATCGGCTGCCGAACCCTGGATGGGCGCATTAATAGCATTTCGCTCGGCATAAGAACGCACGGTTTGGTTGGCCGAGGTAATATCTTTGAGCCAGCGTTTGCGGCCCATCAAGGTTTGCACATAGCCATTCTCGCGTGCAAATTCTATTTCGTCGCTCATGTAATTGCGGATGGCCGGGTATTGCGCAAAATAATTATCGATCAATTGCTTTGCTTCAGCCCTTGGGATATTGAGGTTGTCGGCTAGGCCAAAAGCGCCCTGCCCGTAGATGATGCCGAAGTTCACACTTTTTGCCTTATACCGCATTTCTTTTGTCACGTCCGATGCTTCTACACCATACACCTTCGCGGCAGTGGCTGTATGGATATCGGTTCCGGAAATAAAAGCCTCGCACATGTTCGGGTCGCCGCTGATAGATGCCACGATGCGTAACTCGATTTGTGAGTAATCGGCACTCAACAGCACATGATCTGCATCTCTTGGTACGAAAGCCTTGCGGATCTGGCGCCCGCGCTCAGTACGAATAGGAATATTTTGCAAATTCGGATTATCGCTGCTCAGGCGTCCGGTAACCGCTACCACCTGATTGAACGTCGTGTGAATACGACCAGTACGTTCGTTCACCAGCAAAGGCAGTGTATCCACATAGGTTGACTTGAGTTTTACCAGCTCCCGGTAATCGAGGATCTTCGAGACGATCGGGTGCTTGCCTTCCAGTTTCGACAACACATCTTCGCCCGTTGCATATTGGCCCGTTTTGGTTTTCTTTGGTTTCTCGATGATCTTCAGGTAATCGAACAGGATCTCGCCTACCTGCTTCGGCGACGAGATATTAAATTTGGTGCCGGCCAATTCCTGGATCTCGGCATCCACCCGTGTGATATCTTCCTGCAACTGAGCCGAGAACTCTTTCAGCACATTCACATCGAGATTAATGCCTTCCCGCTCCATGCCTGCAAGTGCCTCGATAAGCGGAATCTCAACCTCATGAAATAGCTTTTCCGTTTCCGACTCTTTCAGTTTCGGTTCAAATGCTTGCTTGAGTTTGAGCGTAATGTCCGCATCTTCGGCAGCATAATCTTTGATAAGATCAAGGGCTACATCGCGCATGCTCAATTGGTCTTTTCCTTTTTTGCCGATGAGTGTTTCGATGCTGATCGGCGAATAGTCGAGGTAGGTTTCCGACAGCACGTTCATGTTGTGCCGCATTTCAGGCATAAACAGGAAGTGAGCCACCATGGTATCCCATAATTTGTTGGCAATGCTGATGCCATAATTTTGCAGGATCTGCAAATCGTATTTGATATTTTGGCCAATGAGAACTTTCGATGCATCTGCAAACAGCGCCCGGAAACGCTCTGCCAGGGCCTGCGCCTCTGTTTGGCTGGCTGGAAAAGGAACGTAATATGCTTCTCCGGGCTTCACCGAAAACGACATGCCCACCAGTTCGGCCGTCAGCGGATCCAGCCCAGTCGTTTCTGTATCGAAACAAAATTCGGGCGCTGCGTCGAGCACTGCCAGCAAATCCGTTATCGCCTGAGGCGTATCACACAATGCGTAATTCGGGTTCAGGTCTTTAATGGTTTGAAACACTTTGGCAGCCTCCTGTTCGGCGGCAATATTCTCGTCGCTGAAGAGATCGCCGGTCCCGGCGTTGAACAAGTCCGGCGTTTCGGGTTTTGTTTTCTCTTTTGTCTTCCCGGTATTTGCAAACAGCTCTTTGCCACCGATGTCTTCTCCAAGCACCTTTTGGGCGATCGCGCGAAACTCCAGTTCTACAAATAATTCGCGGAGCGCATCTTTGTTGCAAGGCTTACATACAAGTTCTTCTTCGTTGAATTCGATCGGCACATCGAGGATGATCGTTGCCAGCCATTTCGACTGCAAGGCTTTGTCCTTGTTGGCCTCCACTTTTTCCTTCAGTTTTCCCTTGAGTTTATCTGTATTTTCCAGTAAGTTTTCAATCGTTCCAAAGTCTTTCACCAGCTGAATGGCGGTTTTCTCGCCAACACCTGGAATTCCGGGTATGTTATCCACCTTATCGCCCATCAGCCCAAGAATATCAATAAGCTGTGCAACATGTGTGATCTCCCATTTTTTGCAGATCTCTTCCATACCCAATATTTCAGCGCCATTGCCCAGGCGCGCCGGCTTATAGATGAATGTGTTTGCATCCACCAACTGGCCGTAATCCTTGTCGGGCGTCATCATATACGTTGTAAATCCCCTTTGTTCGGCAATTTTCGCCAATGTGCCGATGGCATCATCGGCCTCGTAACCCGGCACGCCAATGATGGGAATATTGAATCCTTTGATGAGATCGGTGATGATCGGGATGCACACACGCAGGTCTTCGGGCATTTCTTCCCGGTTGGCTTTGTAATCCGAAAAATCGGTGTGACGAACCGTCGGCCCTTCCATGTCGAAGACCACCGCCAAATGACTTGGCTTTTCTTTCGTCAGGATTTCGAGCAACGTATTCGTAAATCCGAAGACAGCCGATGTATTCAGACCTTTGGAAGTAATGCGCGGATTGCTGCTGAAGGCAAAATAAGCGCGGTATATCAGCGCATAAGCATCGAGCAGGAAAAGTTTTTTGGGTGTATCTTTTGTAATCATGACGTAAAATACTGTTGCGGTGTTGGCAGCCCGTACCTAAAGCTACTACACCTGTCTGAATTTATTTATTTCCCTTAAAGCGGAAATTTAATTTCGTAGATCGTTGGCCAGAGCTTACCTGTTACGAAAATCTTGTTGCTGATCGAATCGTAAGCAATGCCATTGGTTTCGAGCGAGCCCGGGTTTTTTGTTTTGCTCTCCATCAAGAGGTTTCCCAGATCGAGTTTGCCAACAATGTCTCCACTGGCCGGATCAATTTTTACGATGGTATTTGTCATCCAGATATTGGCGTAAATATAGCCTTTGATGTATTCAAGCTCATTCAAAAACTCGGTTACGCGGTCAGCTTCAGCCACATCCAGGGTTTTGGTCACAGCAAAACTTACCGGATCAAGGTAGTAGAGATAGCTGGTGCCGTCGCTCATGATAAGGCTTTTGCCATCTGTCGTCAGGCCCCAACCTTCGCGGTTGGTGTAGGTAAAGGTGCCAATGTTTTTAAATGTTTTGGCATCGTAAATAAATCCCTTTTGGTTTTTATACGTCAATTGGTAGATCTTGTCATTTAAGACTACGCTGCCTTCACCAAAATAAATGCTGCGATCGAGTTCCGCTTTCACATCGATCTTTCCGGTTTTCAGATCCACCGGGCCCAGGAGCGATTTTGCCAATGGCACGTTGTCGGGTGAGCCTGTACTTTCGTACAACTGACCGTTGTGAAAATGAAGCCCTTCGGTAAACGACATTACATCGTGTGGGTACTGCGTTTCCACCGTGAATTTGATTTCAGGAACTTTGGGCGTTTCAGGTTGCGTGACCAGTGTGGGCGGAGGCACCTCCTTGGTTTTCTCGCCTTCACAGCCGGTTAAAAGTGCGGTAGCTGCCCCTATCGCCAGACAAGCCATTACCACGTATTTAAATATACTCATTCCAAAAAAATTAAATCATTAAAGGCTCCAGCTTGCTCCTTCTTTGCCGTCTTTCACCTGGATGTTTACTTCGGCCAGTTTATCGCGGATCTCGTCGGATGTTGCAAAATCTTTATTGGCTTTGGCTTTGGCCCGCAACTCGAGCACCAGCTTCATTACACCTTCCAGGGCGGTGTTCGCTTTCCCGCTCTCTTCCTCTTTCCTTAATCCCATGATATCAAATACAAAGTGCTGGTAAATGGATTTTAGCAAGTCGATATCTGCCTGGCTAAGTTTTACTTTTCCATCATTTGCAGAATTTACAAGGCGAATGGCATCGAAAAGATGCGCAATGAGTACTGGTGTGTTGAAATCGTCGTTCATGGCATCGTAGCAGACGCGCTCCAGCGCTGCCACATTCTCCGACGAGCTATCCGATGCTTTCAAGTGCTGAAGCACCTTGTAGCTTTCCATCAGGCGTTGATAGGCTTTTTCGGCTGCATCGAGCGCATCGTTGCTAAAGTCAAGCGTACTGCGGTAATGTGTCTGCATCATAAAAAACCGCACGACCATTGGACTATAGCCTTTTTTCAACAAGGGATGGCTTCCGGTAAACAATTCCATGGGCAGAAAACTGTTACCAAGCGACTTGCTCATTTTTTGCCCGCTTACCGTTAGCATGTTGGTATGGATCCAGTAGTTTGCTGGACTTTTGCCGCAGTAGGCCACGTTTTGGGCAATCTCATTGGTATGATGTGTCGCCTGCAAGTCCATGCCTCCGCCGTGGATATCAAATTGTTCGCCGAGGTACTTGGTACTCATGGCCGAGCACTCAATGTGCCAGCCCGGAAAGCCAACACCCCAGGGACTTGGCCATTTCATCAAATGCTCTTGCTTGGCTTTGATCCATAAGGCAAAATCCAGACGACCGCGCTTGTCGCTCTGCCCATCGAGATCCCGTGTATTTTCGAGAAGTTCGTCGAGTTTGCGTCCGGTAAGTGCCGTATAGTTGTTCGACTTGGCATATTTCTCCACGTCGAAGTAAATCGTGCCGTTACTTTCGTAAGCCAGACCGTTTTCCATGATTTTCTTGGCAATTTCCTGCTGCTCGATAATATGTCCTGTCGCCGTTGGTTCGATGCTCGGCGGCAGCGTATTGAACAACGCCATCACATCACGGAAACCAACAGTATAGGTTTGCACGATCTCCATAGGCTCCAGTTGCTGCAACTTGGCTTTTTTCGACACTTTGTCTTCACCTTCGTCGCCATCGCTTTCGAGGTGTCCGGCATCGGTAATATTACGAACATAACGCACTTTGTACCCAATGTGCGTGAGATAACGGTAGATGATATCAAAGGACATAAATGTACGGCAGTTGCCAAGATGCACATCGGCATATACTGTAGGTCCGCACACATACATCCCAAGGAATGGGGCATTGATCGCTTTAAATTCTTCTTTTTTCCGGCTGAGGGTATTATAAATTAACAGCTTTTCCATATAACGAATGAGATTTTAAATTTAACAATAAAAAAAGACGGCACGAGGCCGTCTTTCACATTTTAATGAATTTTTAAATTAATTTTCGATTGGCGCGTCGCCCACGTAAATTCCGTTTTTGTAAACAGAAATCCGCTGTAAGATGCCATTTTCATCGTAGATATAATTTTTACCATCCATCAGGCGGTTATCTTTAAAAATACCGTCTTTGGTGATTTGCTTGTTTTTGTTGTAGGTGATGTTGGGACCGTTGAGTACAAGTGGGCCTTTGGCAGCCGATCCGTTTGGTTTTTCGTCCGGCTTCAGTACCACTTTAGGACCTTCGAGTTTCTCTACTGTTTTTACGATTGGTTTCTTCGGCTCGTACTCTTTAATGGAAGCGACATCCACATTGCCATCGTTGAAGGTTTTTTCTGCTTTGAGGTCGCCGTTCTCATGGTATTCTTTGATGACACCGGCTTCTTTTCCGTTTACAAAATTACCTTCAATAGCCAGTTGCCCGTTTTCGTAATAGTATTTTACAGGGCCTTCGCGTTTGCCGCTTGCATTGAAGTTGAATTCATGCTGAGGCTGTCCGTTTTCGTAGTACAATTTATAGGGGCCGGTCCAACGGTTGTTTTTCCAATTTCCTTCTTCAGCAATTTTTCCGTTTTCGTGGTACATGATGGCATAACCATCTGGGCGTCCGTTTTGGAAAGTGAGCTGGTTTTTCATGTTACCGTTACAATAGTACTCAAACCATTTGCCCACTTTGCGGTTGTCGGCGTATTTGCCTTCTTCTGCCTTTTGCTCAGGCCCGAAACAGGAGCCTGGTTTGTGTTTCCCTTTCAGGATCCATTTACCCTGCTTTTTTCCTAAGGCGTCGATCAGGTTAATGGTATCGCCTTTAGGGCCTACCTCATAGGATTGCGACTGACCCTGACTGATCTGATATACCAGGAAAATCAAGATAAAGTATGTTTTTTTCATAGCCGGTAACTGTTACTAAATTATGTAATCTCGTACTAAGTTGTATGAGTTTTTAGACAAACACAACAAAAAGGACGATGATTCTGTTAAAAGTGTTAAATGCGACAAAATTTACAGTTCATACGGTAAATATTGGCAATGGTTACACTCTCATAACATTTTTTGTGCCAGGTTTTTCAACATGTTATCAACGAGGCCTTTAAGGTCGTATTTTGGCGTCCACCCCCAGTCTTTGCGGGCCTCTGAATCGTCAATGCTTTTTGGCCAGCTATCGGCAATAGCTTGCCTGAAATCGGGCTTGTAGCTAATGTTAAAATCTGGCAGGTGCTTTTTGATTTCGGCGCTGATGTCATTTGGGGTAAAACTGATTCCCCCGAGATTATAACTTCCCCGGATCCGGATTTGCTCGGCTGGGGCATGCATGATCTCGATCGTGGCACGGATAGCATCTTCCATGTGCATCATCGGGAGAGCCGTGTTTTCCGACAGGAAACACTCATACTGGCGGTGCCGTAGCGCTTCATGAAAAATGTGTACGGCATAGTCGGTGGTTCCGCCACCGGGTGCCGATTTCCAGCCAATAAGACCGGGATAGCGCAAACTCCTCACATCTACGCCATGCTTATGGTAATACCACTCGCACCAACGTTCGCCGGCTTGCTTGCTGATGCCGTACACGGTTGACGGCTCCATGACGGTGTATTGCGGCGTTTGCTCGCGTGGTGTGGTAGGGCCGAATACAGCAATGGAACTTGGCCAATATACCCGGCTGATATGCTTCTCCCTGGCCAGATCGAGTACGTTGAAAAGGCCTTCCATGTTGAGTTTCCATGCAAACATCGGGTTTTGCTCACCGGTAGCAGACAATAAAGCGGCAAGCAGATACACGTGCGCGATGTCGTGTTTTTTTATCACGTTCAGCAGAGCATCTTTATCGAGTACATCCAGTTTCTCGAAAGGGTTGTTTTCGAGTGCCGGAATGGGTTTTAGATCGGCTGCAATAACGTTGCTCGATCCATACAAAAGGCTCAATTCCTGAGCCAGCTCGATCCCGATTTGCCCTCCGGCACCAATGATCAGTATTTTATTTTCCTTATCGTACATGATAATTGTCAGTTCCTGTTTTTTAGTTTTTAGCTATCTTTGCAAACGTATAAATAATTTTTTGATTTGGGAATGGCCCACAAAGGAAGTTCCCAAAATCGAAAATAATAATAGTATAACCTGCAATTGTATCTATTATGTGTGTATTCAACGATGGCTTTTCCAGCCTTTGAATAGATCCATGTGGCTATAATGCACCCAATGCCGAACCTACATGAGAAAGCCCGAATTAAGAAACCGGATCAACAAGGATGTTTTGAAAGCACGCCTAGCCACTGAAACCATTGAACGTGTTACCTTGTCGTTTTATAAATATGTGCCTGTTGAGGATCCGCAGGCGTTGCGCGACCAATTGTTTGCATCGTGGTCGGAGCTAGGCTGTTATGGACGCATTTATGTGGCTGGCGAAGGCATCAATGCACAGATGAGTGTGCCTAAGAACCATTGGGACGAGTTTGTAAGCCGTTTGTATGCCGATGAGCGGTTTACGGGCGTTCCCTTTAAAATAGCGGTTGATGGCAACGGCAAATCGTTTTATAAACTTACCATCAAGGTAAAACATAAGGTAGTGGCCGACGGCATTTCCGATCCGGCATTTAACCCGTCGAATACCGGCACTTACCTGGACGCCAAAGGATTTAATGCGGCGATCGAAGATCCCAATACCATCGTGGTAGATATGCGTAACCACTACGAGAGCGAAGTTGGGCGTTTCGACAAAGCCTTTTGCCCGGATGCCGATACCTTCCGTGAAGAGCTGCCCCTGGTAGTGGATCATCTGAAAGGACAGGAGGATAAAAAGGTGATTATGTATTGTACTGGTGGCATCCGCTGCGAGAAAGCCAGCGCTTACCTCAAACACAAAGGCTTTAAGGATGTAAACCATCTTCACGGCGGCATCATTCAATATGCCAAAGAGGTAAAAGAACAAGGCCTGGAAAGCAAATTCAGGGGCATCAACTTTGTGTTCGACGAGCGTATTGGCGAGCGCATTACCGACGATGTGCTTTCTACATGCCACCAATGCGGTAAGCCTTGCGACACGCACGTAAATTGCAAAAACGACGATTGCCACCTGTTGTTTATCCAGTGCGACGAATGCGCCGAAAAAATGCAGGGCTGCTGTACACCGAAATGCATGGACATAGCGGCATTGCCCCTGGAAGAGCAAAAAGCATTGCGGAAAGCCCGGCATAAAACCGAGGCAGAAACCCTGGCAGTGTACAAAAGCCGTTTGCGGCCAAACCTGGCGGAACTGATAAAAAAGCAAAATAACCCCTAAACATAGCCCGGATTCTTTATCTTTATAAAACGGGTTGTGAACGCTTGTATGCCAATCAAAACCCAACCAATACTCACTACATTAACACACTAAATTATGCCACTCTACCATCACCTAGGATCGATCCCTCAAAAGCGCCACGTGATCTTCAAATCACCGGAAGGAAATTTCTACTACGAGCAGCTCTTCGGCACCGAAGGTTTCAGCGGTTTTTCATCGTTGCTTTACCATACGCATCGCCCCACGCAGGTTAAAGAAATTATCCGAAGTTACGATGTAGCGCCAAAAGCAGCCGTTGAAAACAACATTAAATCGCTTCTGCTGAAAGGCTTCGAGATCAAGCCGGCAGACGACTTTCTTGAAAGCCGCAAAACGGTATTGTTCAACAGCGATTGCTATATTGGCCTGGCAGCACCTAAACAGAGCCTGAGGAGCTATTTTTATAAAAATGCCGACTGTGATGAGATGCTGTTTATCCATAAGGGAACAGGGACATTACGCACCTTCATGGGCAATATTCCGTTTGAGTACGGCGATTACCTGGTGATTCCGAGAGGCATGATCTATCAGATCGATTTCGATACTACCGACAACCGCATTTTTTACGTAGAAACACCGCATCCGCTATACACACCAAAACGCTACAAAAATGCCAGCGGACAGCACCTTGAGCATTCGCCGTTTTGCGAACGTGACTTTAAATTGCCGACACAGCTGGAAACTTATGATGAAAAAGGCGACTTCCTCATCAAGATAAAAAAAGACGGCATGATCCACGAGGTGGTTTATGCCACGCATCCATTTGACGTGGTGGGTTGGGACGGCTACAACTTTCCGTGGGCCTTTTCAATCCATAACTTTGAACCGATCACGGGCCGGGTGCACCAACCGCCTCCCGTACACCAAACCTTTGAAACGCCTGCTTTTGTGGTGTGCTCGTTTTGCCCGCGCTTATACGACTACCATCCACAGGCTATTCCGGCGCCATACAACCACAGCAACATCGACAGCGACGAAGTATTGTATTATGTAGATGGTGATTTCATGAGCCGAAATAACATTGAACAAGGCCATATCACCCTGCACCCAAAAGGTATTCCGCATGGCCCGGCGCCTGGAGCCATGGAACGGAGCATCGGCAAAACCGTAACCGAAGAGTTGGCGGTGATGGTTGACACGTTCCGTCCACTTAAAGTGACAGCTGATGCCCTCGCTATAGATGATGGCAAATACTACAAAAGCTGGGTTGAATAAACGCAAGGGTTTCCTGTAGTGCAGGCCGGTTTTCGTTAAAAACGGCATGGAATATCGTCATTGGTTATTTAAAAAATAATGCCGATATTCACATTCGGTCATAACCATATCGAACATGGAATCCAAACTTCTGAAAAACAGGTTAGAGCTTCGAGCCCTGTACATGGCTATGTGGTCTCCTGCCTGCCTGTGACCAACCCAGCAAATGGCAATTGCATGGTTTCCTGTTAAGGAAATTGTTTAGTTAACTTTATTATTTACCGGCCGACCGGCTTGTCTCCGGCGGACATTCAAATACACCTATTTTATAACTATCTTATTATGGCAAAAGAAATTAAAAATGTAGAATACGGCTTAGAAAAAATTTTCGAAGGCGCTCAGGATTTCCTACCTCTATTGGGAACCGATTACGTTGAGTTTTATGTGGGCAATGCAAAGCAGGCAGCGCACTATTATAAAACGGCTTTTGGATACCAGTCGTTTGCTTATGCAGGACTGGAAACCGGCATGACCGATCGCACGTCGTACGTACTGAAACAAGACAAGATTAAACTAGTGCTGACTACAGCATTAAAAAGCGACTCACCAATTGGCGAACATGTGAAAAAACACGGTGATGGCGTGAAAGTCATTGCCTTGTGGGTGGAAGATGCCCGCAGTGCTTTTGAGGAAACGACTAAACGCGGCGCCAAACCGTTTATGGAGCCTACCGTTGAAAAAGACGAGCATGGCGAAGTCGTTCGCTCAGGCATTTACACTTACGGCGAAACGGTTCACCTCTTCGTGGAGCGCAAAAACTACAACGGCACTTTCCTTCCAGGCTTTAAGGAATGGAAAAGCGACTACAACCCGGCACCCACAGGTCTGAAATACATCGACCACATGGTAGGTAACGTGGGCTGGAACCAGATGAACGAAACCGTGAAATGGTATGAGGATGTGATGGGTTTTGTCAACTTCCTGTCGTTCGACGATAAACAAATCACTACGGAATATTCGGCATTGATGAGTAAAGTGATGAGCAACGGCAATGGCCGTATCAAATTCCCGATCAATGAGCCCGCCGAAGGCAAAAAGAAATCACAAATCGAAGAGTACATCGATTTTTATGAAGGCGCGGGCGTGCAACACCTGGCATTGGCTACCGACGACATTATTAAAACAGTAGCCGATCTGAAAGCGCGCGGTGTGGAGTTTTTACCGCCGCCGCCACAAGCCTACTATGATGAGATCCCGAAACGCCTTGGCGCGCACATGAGCATCATGAAGGAAGACATTTCCAAATTGCAGGAATTGTCTATTCTGGTAGATGCCGACGAAGAAGGGTATTTATTGCAGATCTTTACCAAACCGGTGGAAGACCGCCCTACCCTGTTCTATGAGATCATCCAGCGGATGGGTGCCAAGGGTTTTGGCGCCGGCAACTTTAAAGCCTTGTTCGAATCGATCGAGCGTGAACAGGCATTAAGGGGAACGCTTTAATCCTACTACAAGTAAATCTGCCAACCATTTTGTTGGCGTACAACTCCCGGGGTATTCGCTTCCGGGAGTTTCTTTTTGGGTTCCGTACGCGTGTTTTGGGGAAGTCCTTATACAGCAGGCTTATCGGCCTGACGGTATCGGTTTTGAAAGGCAGCTATTGAACCAAGCTATTTGAAACCATGAACAACATACTCCATCTTGCAAGCGCATTGCTCCTTCTGGGCGCCCTCACAAGCTGCGACCGCGACGGCAATACAGGGAACGGTGCCAACGATCCTACCGACCGTTTCGAATCGGATAAAGTAAAAAAGAATGCCGATTTCTATGGCCGCACCTCTAATGGTGTGACGGATACCACTGCCAAGGAAACCACCACGCTAAACACCGTTGACACCACGGCAATGGATGGCAAACCCCAGTAGGCTCGCTATACCGGATCGGCGTCTATTTGCAGGCGGTAAACGCTTTTTTTATTGTGGAATTGTAATTGATCGATTTCCTGTTTTAGGACATCCCGCACCTGGGTTGGTGAATACTCACGGTTGATCTTGAGCAGGATGCGTTTATGGTATTGATCTTTGATCTTGGCCACGAGCGGGAATTCCGGCCCTAGCATCATCGTTCCGAATAAGGGCTTTAACTGCACGGCAAATTGCTCGGCTATGTCGTTTACTGTTGCAATATCTTTAGACACAACGCTCAACTCGATTACCCGTGTAAAAGGCGGATAATGGTATTGTTCGCGCTCCCGGATCTGCGACTGGTAAAATTGAAGGTAATTATCGGCGAGTACATGCCGTATCACCTCGTGTTCGGGTTGGTTGGTTTGTATATATACTGTTCCCTTCTTATCTTTTCGTCCTGCACGGCCACTTACCTGCACAATAAGCTGGTAGGCCTTTTCATAAGATCTGAAATCAGGAAAATTCAAAATGCTATCGACGTTCAGTACACCAACTACACTGACGTTATCGAAATCGAGGCCTTTGGTTACCATTTGGGTACCAACGAGAATATCGATGTTACCCAATTCAAACTCATCGATCAATTGCTTGTAGGCATATTTACTGCGTGTGGTATCGAGGTCCATGCGTGCAACACGAGCAGCCGGAAAAAAGATGGCAATTTCCTCTTCAATTTTTTCTGTGCCAAATCCCTTATACTTCAGGTTGTTGTTGCCGCAAGCGTGGCAGGTTGTTGGCGGTTGCATGGTATAACCGCAATAGTGGCAACTGAGTTTATTACTTTGCTTATGGTAAATAAGCGCCACATCGCAGTGGGTGCAATGTGGTATCCAATGGCAGGCGTTGCATTCGGTGTAAGGGGCAAAGCCACGCCGGTTCTGAAAAAGGATTACCTGTTCTTTCTGATCCAGGGCTGTTTTTATCGCCGTGATGAGTTGATGAGAAAAGATCGACCGGTTCTGCTGCTGCTGGGTTTCTTTTTTTAAATCGCAGATCACCGTGGCAGGCAGCGCCGCATTGCCGAAACGTTGTGTGATGGTTACGAGTCCAAATTTTCCGTGTTGAGCATTGTAGTATGTTTCAAACGAAGGGGTGGCCGTTCCGAGCAATACCTTGGCCTGGTGCAAGCCTGCCAGGTACATGGCAGCATCCCGCGCATGGTAACGTGGTGCCGGGTCCTGCTGCTTATAAGAGTTATCGTGCTCTTCATCGATCACGATCAAACCCAGGTTGCTAAATGGCAGAAACACTGCCGAGCGGGTTCCTAAAATGATGTTGAAGTGTTTACCGTCGATGCGTTTTTCGTTGTTGTGGATAATGGAATTCCATATTTCGACCCGCTCGTTCTCACTGAATTTTGAATGGTAAACACCCACCGTATCGCCGAAGACGGCCCGGATACGGTTAATGAGTTGCGTAGTTAAGGCGATTTCGGGGACAAGGTATAACACTTGCTTGCCCTGGGCTACCATATTGCGAATAAGCTCAGCGTAAATTTCTGTTTTTCCGCTACCGGTTACGCCATGCAGCAGTACCGCCTGTTTGGTCGAAAATTGTTGCTGAATATCGCGAAAAGCCTGCTCCTGAACGGCATTTAGCGTTTTAGAACTTCTCTCGCTGCTATCGAACAGCAGGCGGCTGGTTTCGAGTTCTGTTTCGGTAACCAGGCCCTTTTTCACAAGGCCTTTTAACACACCTGCATCGGCTTTTTTAAGCAATACCGATTTTTTCACAAGACCCAATTGCCTGGCTGTTTCATCAGACCTCAACAAATGCAGCAACAGCAACAACACTTCTGCCTGCTTGAATGCTTTCTTCTCGAGGCCATCCAGCACTTCCTTCAATTGTTCGTCGTTATTGAGCAGGTGATCGGCAAGGCCCACATACGCTACGAGTTTCGGCTTGTATTTATCTTTTACTTCTTCATACACCACTACGGCGCCTTTTTTTATCAGCCGGTGAACGAAAGGCTGTACCGCCTTAAGCTCAAGCATTGCTCCCACATCTTCAAAACTCAGCGAGGCATTGGCTTGCAATGCTTCCAGCACGGCATGTTCCTTTTCGTTGAAATAATCGTAGGGCGTTTCTTCGAGACTGAAATTGGGGTTTAAGGTTAGGTGCGAGGTACTGCTCAGTTTTAACCCTCCAGGAAGTGCAGCGTTCATCACATCGCCCGGATTACATACATAATATTGGGCAATCCAGTCCCAGAGTTTCAGCTGACTATCCGTTACAACGGGCTCGTCATCGAGCAGTCCTTCGACATATTTAGCGGCGTAATCCTTTGGCGGCTGCTGATGGAGCCGGTAAACCACACCAGTATAAAATTTTGTTTTGCCAAACTGAACGATCACGCGTTTCCCTACGGCGATCTGATCTGACATCTCCCTGGGCACGCGGTAGGTAAACTTGTTAGGCACCGAAAGCGGCACAATCACGTCTGCAAATATGGTATCGTTCGTTTCCAATAGTTTTGACCTGCCGCTGATGCTTGTGCCCTCACATGTCGCTTAGCTGATAAACGCAGCGAGCAACACACCGGCAATCATCGAGGCGATCTTTGCCAGATTGTATTTGTGGTTCTCGCTTGTTTCAAACATGATAGCCGTGGAGATGTGCAGGAAAATACCGATAACGATGCCAAACGACAGGTTAAGGAAGCCGTCGTAATTTTGTACGCCTACCGAATTGAGTAAATAGCTTGCCAGGCAACCGAGCGGCGCCATGAGTGCAAAGCCCAGCAGTAACAGAAAGGTTTTTAACTTGGAAGCACGGTGCTCGAGCAATAGGGTCACGAAGGCGATGGCAATGGGAATGTTATGCAAAGTGATGCCAAAAATGAGGGATTGCTGAGTGGAAAGCACTGTGTCTGCGGCCGTACCGTCTATCATGCCGCTTTGGTAGATGGGCAGGCCTTCGAGCAGAGAATGCAGATAAAGCCCAACAATCATACCCAAAGGCAGGTGTTTTTTGCAGGAGTCGCTGTGAGCATGAACATGTCCGTGTTCGATACCTGCGCTGAAATATTCGATAATGATCTGGATAAAAAAACCAACAAGGATGAACAAACCGGTTATTTTTCCATCCGTACCTTCGTAGGCTTCAGGCAACAGGTGGGTTACTGAAATTGCAAACAGGTAGGCTGCACTAAATGCCAGTAAAAATCGCAGGTTCCTACCCTTTATCTTAAGCGACAGGAATATCATTCCGGTAACAAGAACCGGTGAGGCCAGCAATAAAGTCAACAACCACAAACTCATGATTTTTGCATGATTAAAATTAAACGTGGCGACTGCACAGGATCAAAATCCTGCAATTGGTAATTCCCGAATGTGTACAGGATCTTCAACCCACAATCATATGCTAATGCTTCAAAATAGGCCTGGTCGAACAGCTTGACACGTTCTTCGAAATGAAACTGCTCACCATCGGCGGTAAAATCGATTCCTTTGATAATCGTATTGTTTTCGATGCGCTTTGAAATGGAAAATGTTATACCGCCCAGCGTTTTAGCATCGTGAGGCACCATAAGGTTACGCACATAGCTGGCATTCAGGTAATCGAACACAAACAAGCCTCCCGGCTTAAGTGCTTTCTGAACAGCGTCGAACACATGCAAATCGTCTTCCCGCTTTTCGAAATAACCGAAGCTGGTAAAAAGGTTGAACACCACATCAAAATAATTTGTCCGGAACAATCTTCGCATATCGTGCTGGTAGAACTGCAAGGTGTCGTTGGCGCTTTTACCTGCTTCTTCAATGCTTTTAGCCGAAAGATCGGTGCCTTCTACATGATACCCTTTCGCGTTCAGGTAAATACTATGCCGTCCTTTGCCGCAGCAAAGATCCCAACAAACGGCACCGGCTTTTAGTTTAAGAAATGTGGTAATTGTATCAATAAATTGAGACGCTTCCGAATAATCTCTGTTTTGATAGAGAATGTGATAATAAGGAGTATCGAACCATGATGAAAACCACTCTTTCTGCATAGCCTGCAAAGGTACTAAAACAAAAACACCGAACTAATGAAGTCCGGTGTTTTTTGTGCTTGTTAACAGCTTTAGCGGGCCAGTACTTTTACATACTGGTATTTACCGTATTTCTCTGTATTCTGATAATCGCCTTCGTAAACAGGTCCACGCACCTGGTAGATCACTTTAAAGTCGATTTTAGACGCATCGCCGCCTTTAGCCGCTACGTCTTCTTTGATCTTATCGCGCAGGTTTTCTGCCCTCGACTTAGACAGATCGCGGTTCGACGGGAACGCATGTGTAGGCACCTGAGAGGCGCTCGACATGATTTTCACCAATGGATTACATTCTTTAGTTTTAGCTACAATCGCGTCGATCAGGCTATTCCAATCAGCAGCTTCATTCACTTCGTTTTTGTCGTATGAGAAATAGTAGCTGTAGTTAACGGCGTTGCCGCATCCGGTATTGGCACCATTATAGGTCGAACGGCCGCGGTTAGTGCCTTTGCTGCCATTGCTACCATTATTGTTACCATTAGTACCATCATTTCCGTTGCCATTATTACCATTATTACCGTTGTTGCCGGTATTGTTTGCTGCTATTGCCTGAACTTTGATGACAAGGGTTTTTTCGTAAACTTTTTTGGCATTTACATTCATGGTGGTGAAATATTGTTTATCGGACATCGTTCCATTGTTCTCACCTACCAGATCATAGTTCACGTCTTTATTCAGTTCAATGCCTTTGATACGGCCTTTCGCATCGGTTACACCTGTGTAATTGCTACCGTCGTTGCCGGTTAAGGTAACGTTGGTGTTAGCCAAAGGCTTCCGTTTGCCATCTACGGCCAGCACATTCAGGAAAAGATCGAATGTTTTTGCAGGTGTACCGTCAATGTACAACACCTGCGTCACTGATTTTCCACCTTTAATACCTATGGTATTGAACGCGTTAACAGCCGATTTTTTACCGTTCGATTCGGCCACAAGTGTGTACGATTTATCGAAAGCAAGTGGTGTTCCATCTTTGCGGCCTTTGGTATCTACATCAAAACTGGTGTCTGCACCACCTTTTTCCGATAACGTCACTTTGGCGTTAGGAACCGGCTGTTTGTCTTTCGGATTATTGAGTACCACCGTATTAAGCACAACGCCTTTTTCTTTCACTTTCACTTTACCTAAAAGCGCTACCGGTTCGAGGTTAATTTCTTTCCGGATCTCCTGATAGGTCACATCGTTGGTTACATAGAGATCTTCGTTGTAAAACTCTTCGCCTTTACTCTGATAAGAGAAGTTGTAGTTTTTATTCGGAGGCAGAATGGTTGAGAAAGTTCCATTGGACTTAGGACGGTAACGCCCTACTACTTCGCCGGTTTCTTTGTTGGTTACTACTACTTCCAGATCGTCTGGCAACTTTTCGTTTTCGGCCGGGATGATAGAGCCTTTGAACAAGGCCAGAGGCTTCTCTTTCGCATCCGGGATATACATCATGTAGATGTCTTTCTCTCCGAAACCGCCTTCTTTCGAAGATGAAAAATAGCCGCGCTTACCGTCTGGAGAAGTTACAAAAAACACATCATCGCCAGGGGTATTGATCGGGTAACCCATGTTTACCGGCTCCGAAAATTTCTTATCTTCTTCGATAATGGAAACAAAAATATCGAAGCCACCCATCGACTTGTGTCCGTTGGATGAAAAAATGAGCGTCACACCGTCGGGATGAATGAACGGGCCATCTTCGTCGTATTTCGTATTGATGGTTGGACCGACATTTTGAGCCAGACTCCATTTGCCGTTAGGCAATTTCACGCAGCGGTAAATATCGCGCCCGCCATAGCCGCCCGGCCGGTCAGACACGAAATACAGGGTGTTATTGTCGGCGCTAAGACAAGCATGTGTTTCCCAATATTTGGTATTAACGTCAGAGCCAAATTGCTGCAGGGAACTCCAATCCTTACCATCCCAGGTACTGTAATAGACATCGCCGCCGCCTGTACCAATGTCCTGATACACAATCAGCGTTTGCCCATCGGGCGTGAGGTTAATAGAGGCTTCGTTTCCGCCGGTGTTAATGAATTCGCTGATAGGCTTAGGGCCCGACCATTTGTCGTTATCATCTTTGTAGGCTACCACGATATCTTCGTAGTATTGCCCATCAAGTGCCTTCTCTCCACCGGTAGATGTATTTCGGCGGGTGGTGTATATGATCATGCGCTCATCTGCACTGAGTACCGGGCTGAAATCGGGATATTCGCTATTGATGCTATCGCCCAGGTTTTCCACTTTTACGTTGATAGGCGCAGCAACCAACTCTTTTGCATAAGCGGTTTGCATTTTCAGGAACGCAACGTCTTCTTTCGCTGTTTTATCCTTTGCGTAATTCTGTTCGAAATACTCGTACTGCGCGTTGGCTTCATCGAACTTATAGTTCAGGTGCAGGGCTTTACCATAAAATAAAAAGGCCATCGGAGGAGCTGCTTTTTCAGAAGCATTGTCCGAGTCATAGTTCTTGCTGATATTGGTAATAGCTTTGGCCAGGTAGCGTTCGGCCAGATTCTTTTTTGTTGCCGATTTAAGGTAACAGTAACCAACGTTGTAGTTAATATTTGCTGATGAAGAGTCGATTTTGTAGGCTTGAAGAAAGTTTTTAAGCGCCATATCATAGTTCTCTTCCATCAACAGAAATGTTCCTTCGCGGAAATAATCCGAATAACTCCCGGAAGGCATTTGTGCTTTCAGAAGGTGAGAACCAAACAATAAGGCTATGAGTAATACGTAATACTTCTTCATAAAACTAGTTTAAAACAATTAACAAAAATAGCACTATTTGCATATAATGCACTATTCCGTCTATAAAAAAATCCCGCTGGACGGCGGGATTTTAACATTTTACGAAGTTCTGGAAACATCCCAGGCCTCGAGGTAATCGGCTACTTTTCGGAGGAAACTTCCGCCCAGGGAACCATCTACCACGCGGTGGTCGTAAGACAGGGAAAGGAACATGAAATGCCTGATGGCGATCACATCGCCCTGAGGTGTTTCGATAACGGCTGGTTTCTTTTTAATAGTACCTACTGCCAGGATCGCCACCTGCGGTTGCAGGATAATAGGTGTACCCATAACGTTGCCAAAACTGCCCACGTTGCTGATGGTAAATGTGCCGCCCTGAATTTCGTCAGGAGCCAGTTTATTGGCGCGCGCGCGCGCAGCCAAACCGTTCACATCTTTGGTAATACCTACCAGGTTTTTGGTATCGGCATGTTTAATTACCGGCACGATCAGGTTTCCGCTTGGCAGCGCCGTTGCCATACCGATGTTGATATTTTTGCGTTTGATGATCTTACTGCCGCTTTGATCGACAGAAACATTGATCATCGGGAAATCTTTGATCGCTTTTACAACAGCTTCGATGAAAAGCGGTGTAAATGTAATTTTTTCGCCTTCGCGTTTTTCGAAATCTTTTTTGATCTTATCCCTCCATTGTACCAGGTTGGTAACGTCTGCTTCCACAAACGAGGTGACGTGAGGCGATACGTGCTTGCTCATCACCATATTATCGGAGATCATTTTACGCATGCGGTCCATTTCAATGATCTCGTCTTCTGCACCCACCGATACGGCCGGGCGCTGCACCAGAACTGTATTTTCCGGCACACCGGCCAGCGAAGCGCCTTTAGATGCAGGAGCAGTAACCGCTGCCGCTTTTTCTTCCGACTTAGCCGGTGTTTGGCTGGCAGCTTGTTTATTGCGGTTAGGCAGGTAAGCCAGGATATCGGCTTTGGTTACGCGACCGTCCTGGCCGGTTCCCTTAATAGTATCCAACTCCTGTAATGAAATGCCTTCTTCCTTGGCAATGCTTTTTACCAATGGAGAGTAAAATTTATCAGAAGAAGCGTAATCGTTGGCTGTAGTTTCTGTTGCTTTGGCAGGCGCCGATGTGCTGGCGGCATCTGATGCCACAGTCTGCTGGGCGGGCGCCGTGGTTTTAGGCGTTTCACTTACAGCAGCATTTGCATCCGACGAGATGATGGCAATGACTGCACCTACCTGTACCACATCGTTCTCATTAAACAATTTTTTAACGAGCGTGCCCTCAAATGGCGAAGGAATCTCGGAGTCAACTTTGTCGGTGGCTATCTCCAGAACCGTTTCATCAATCTTTACAGAATCGCCTTCGTTTTTGGTCCACTTAATAATAGTTGCCTCCGCAACGCTCTCACCCATTTTGGGCATGGTTAATTCGAATTGTGCCATCGTCAGTCAATAAATGTAGAACGCAAAAATAACGTAATATAGCTATTACACAAAATTAATTGACGAAACTGCCCCAAGCCTCTTTGCTGGCGGCAAAAATGGCTTTCACCCGTTTTACCTAACTGGCAACGATATCTATAAAGCCGATGGAATCTGAATGCCTGACGCTGAGCGAACGCGAATAATTGAGAATGGCACGAACAACCGAATCGGAAACCTCGGGAATTTGCACAGAACCAGAGGCCTGAGGCTTGCTTTTGTTAGATTTTCCGGATGTAGAAACAAGAGTAGAGGTTTTTTGCATAGAATTAGATTAGAGGTTTCAGTAAAAACGTTGTTTACCTAACTTTATTGTTTCGGATGGCTTTTTTTCAAAAAAATGCCGGAAAGGGCTGTCTGGCGATTTTACAGCCCTTATGAAGACGCTCTGCGGTTTCTACCGATACGGCTCATGAACTGCAAACCCCTCGAAAATGCGAATTTGTAAAACTCAATGCCGTGCGCCGATCCTGCTTTTTCGTATATGCGCCGACGGCTTTTTTCCATACCACGCTTCGACATACCTATTTCGCAGGCAATTTCTTCGTTGGTTTTGCCTTCGAACAGGAGCGGCATGATGTCTTTCTGTCGTTTTGTAAACTTTCTTTTTTCGCCCAGTTTTGGATGAATGTAAATGTGGCCGGCGCGAATTTGCTTGATGGCATCTACGAGAATGGTGATATCGCCGGCGATCTCATCCTTTGGAATGAATCCGCGGGCGCCGCGATCCATATAATTTTCCACCAGTAAAAAATCATTGTGCAGCGTAAGGATCAAGACCTTGGTTTCCGGGAAATCACGCATGATATGATTCATGGCTTCATTGCCATCCATTACCGGCATCTCCAGATCAAGGAGTACAACATCCGGCCGGCGCGACCGCAATAGCTTGAGTAGTGTTTTTCCGTTGCTGGCTTCACCCGAAATACGGATGTTATGCTCCTGAAGCTGACCGGCAATCGCTTTCCGAAGGAGTTCTTTATCTTCGGCAATGATAATTTCGATGACTTTTTCCATAACACTTAAAAATGCTTGGTTTGGTATGGTGTTCCCAAAAAACAAAAAGGACAAAGAAGCGGGGACAAGGCTAAGATAGGTATTTTTTGTTAATCCGTCGTGTTTTTTAACGTGGTCGGTCGATTTTTGACCTAGGTAAATTACCAGTATTTCAAATTTCGCTGCCAACCGCTTTTTTTCTACTTTTGGTTCATATCCCAAAAACCATGTCAGTTAAAACCATCCTGGCTGTGTTCCTTATCACAGCGCTTTCTATCGCGGGGCTTACGTACTACTCCTCCTCGTCGGCCAAAAACGATACACAATATATTAACCCGGCCTACAAAGAGTATATTGCTGCTTATACGGCCGGCATCATACCGGTAGAAAGCCGGATCACCATCGTGCTGCAGGAAGAAAGTGCGCAAGCAGCCGAAGAAGGACAGGAAACCGAGAATACGCTGTTTCGCTTTAACCCAGCCATCGACGGCAAGCTGGTGTGGATCGACAAAAAAACCGTGGAGTTTAAACCTTCGCAGCGTTTAGCCAATCACCAAACGTATAAAGCAACCTTTGCCTTAGGCCAGGTACTTGAAGTGAGCGACGAACTAAAGAATTTTGAATTTGAATTTTCGACGATCAAACAAGCCATGGAAATTTCTGTGGATAACTACAAAACCGTTGAGAACAATCAGCTCGATATCGATGGCACACTGACCACTGCCGATTATGCCGACAACCTGCTGGTGGAAAAAACACTACAGGCCCGCCAGGGATCACAAAACCTGGCGATAAGCTGGCTTCACGAAAACACGACTACGCACCACTTTACCGTTTCGCAGGTACAAAAAGGCAAAGGAAACTTATCGATTGCCTATAACGGCGAACCCATCGGTGCTGTAGAGCAGGGCACTAAAGAGATCGACATTCCAAACACCAACGAATTCACCCTGCTGAATGTTTCAGTAACGAATGAACCCGATCAATACATTACCTTACAATTTTCCGATAAAATAGATCCGCACCAAAATCTGGAAGGCCTTATTGCAATCAGCGGAACAGGAACTTCGACCGAACCATCGTATAATGCATACGGCGAAATGATCGAAAAAGCACCGGCAACAGATCAAAAACTAACTTTTTCGATTGAGAACAACAGCATTAAAATATACACGCCCGAACGCTATACCGATAGCCGTGACATCACCATCAGCAACGGCCTGCACAATAGCGATGGGCGCCATCTGAAAGAAAACATCTCCTACGCCGTTTTCTTCGAGGATCTCAAACCTTCGGTTAAGCTGAGCGGAAAAGGTGTAATATTGCCGGGTTCTAATGGACTCGTGTTCCCTTTCGAAGCTGTAAACCTGAGTGCTGTAGATGTGAGGATCACCCGCATTTACGAAAAAAACATTCTTCAATTTCTCCAGGTAAACAACCTGGAAGGCAGCCAGGAACTACGCCGGGTTGGCAAACTCATTGTGAAGAAAAAAATAACCCTCCAGCCAAATGGCGTGCCTCAGCGCAATAAATGGAACCGCTATTCGATTGACCTCTCTTCACTTATCAAAGCCGAACCCGGAGCCATTTACAATATCCGTTTGAGCTTTAACCGCAACTATTCAATTTATAACTGCGAAGGCGACACCACATCGCATGGCGAGGACGATGTATATACCGATGCCGAAGCCGATAAGGACGATAAGGATTGGGATTATTACAATTCATACGACGACTATTATGACGATTATTATTACTACGACTACGCTGAGCGAAACAATCCCTGCTCGCGCGCCTATTACAACAACAAGTCGGTAAACCGAAACATTCTGGCCACCAACATCGGGCTTATTGCCAAGCGCGGCAACAACGGGCAAATCAATGTATTTGCCTCGGACCTCATTACTGCTAAACCGGCGGCAAATGTGCTGATTGAAGCCTACGACTACCAGCAGCAAAAATTAAAACAGGTAAGTACTAACGGTGAGGGAACTGCAGTTCTGGAAACAAAACAAAAACCTTTTGTACTCGTGGCCCACCGCGGCCAGGAACGTACTTACCTGAAACTCGACGACGGCAGTTCGTTGTCGTTAAGTTCGTTTGAGGTAGAGGGCGACGTGGTTCAAAAAGGGGTGAAAGGGTTTATTTACGGAGAGCGTGGCGTATGGCGCCCGGGCGACAGTCTTTACCTGTCTTTTATCCTGGAAAATAAAGAAAAGCAACTTCCGGAAAACTACCCGGCATCGTTGGAGCTGGTAAACCCGCAAGGCCAGATCGTGCAGAAACTCACCCGCACACGGCATGTGGACGGCATCTATAATTTTTCAACCCGCACCGAAAATGCGGCGCCGACCGGCGTTTACCAGGCGCGTGTTAAAGTAGGTGGCGCAACATTTACCAAAAACATCCGCATTGAAACCATCATGCCAAACAGGCTCAAAATTAACCTTGCGTATGATCGGGAAATGATTTACAGCAGCGACCTTAACCTCAACAGTCCTCTCGAGATCAAATGGCTTCATGGCGCGCCGGGGCGCAACCTCGAAACTAAAATTGATGTTTCTCTGTCGCAAACAACTACCGAATTCAAAAACTTTAAAGGTTATGTTTTCGATAATCCGGCCCAAAATTTTTATTCCGAAACCCAAACCATCTTTACCGGCCGCACCGACGACAATGGCCTGACGAACGTAAATGCACCGCTTAACGACACAAAAAATGCGCCGGGCTTCCTGGCGGCTAACTTTACCATTCGCGCCTTCGAAGAAGGCGGATCATTCAGTACCGACCGCTTTACCATTCCGGTATCGCCGTTTACACACTACGTGGGTGTAAAAGTACCGGAACCGAAGGAAAATGACAATTACCTTGAAACAGACATTAACCACCGGGTAGATATTGCCACGGTCGATGAATTTGGCAGACCTGCCTCGCGCCAGGTCGAAGTAAAGGTGTATAAGCTCGATTGGCGCTGGTGGTGGGACAATTACAACCAGGATCTTTCATCTTACATTGGCAGCAATTACCACGAACCGATCCATACCGAACGACTTACGTCTTCGGGTGGAAAAACACATTTCAACCTTCGTGTCAACCGTCCGAGCTGGGGCCGCTACCTGGTGTATGTGAAAGATCAGGAAAGCGGGCACGCCAGCGGAAAGATCGTGTTTATCGACTGGCCAAGCTGGGCCGGAAAATCACCGAAAGGAAACGAAGGTAGCAATGTACTGACCATCAATACCGACAAAACAGAATACAATGTGGGTGATAAAGCCAAGATACTGATCCCAAGCCCATCCGGTGGAAAAGCCCTGATCAACATCGAGAATGGCAGCCGCACGCTATTAAGTAAATGGATCGACACAAAAGAGGGGACCACTGAATACGAGTTTGAGGTCACAAAAGACATGACACCGAATATTTATGCTTTTGTTCACCTGATACAACCACATGCACAAACTGTAAACGACTTACCGATCCGTCTGTATGGCGTTACCTCACTAATGGTGAAGGATGCCAACACGATCCTGAAACCGTTGATCGCGACATCGGCAGTATGGAAACCCGAAACCCAGGAAACGGTAACTGTGAGCGAGGCATCGGGAAAAGAAATGGCTTACACACTGGCTGTGGTGGACGAAGGCCTACTCGATATCACCCGGTTTAAAACACCTGACCCTTGGAAAGCCTTTTATGCAAAAGAAGCGCTTGGTGTAAAAACATGGGATATATATGACAATGTGATTGGCGCGTTTGGCAATGTTATGAGCCGTATGCTCTCCATTGGAGGCGACGATAACCTGAACATGAAACCCGAAAACAGTGCGCAGCGTTTCAAACCGATGGTACGCTTCGTCGGACCATTCCACCTGAAAAAAGGCGAGCGAGCTACCCACAAGATCGACATTCCGCAATACGTAGGTTCCGTGCGGGTAATGGTAGTAGCCGGCTATCATGCTGCCTACGGTAATGCAGAAAAAGCTGTTCCGGTGCGCAAACCGCTGATGATTCTATCCACGCTGCCACGGGTGCTTGGCCCGGGTGAAGAAGTGGATCTTCCCGTGACTGTTTTTGCAATGGAAAAAAAGGTAAAAGTAGCGACCGTGAGCATTAGCACCGATAAATTTGCGCAGGTTAGCGGAGGCAGTTCTCAAACCGTTAGTTTCAACGGTATCGGCGACAAGGTTGTTAATTTCCGCCTGAAAGTAAAAGATGCCCTTGGTGTATCGAAAATCAGGATTACTGCCAAAGGCGCAGGCGAAGTAGCTTCGGAAACGATCGAAATAGCCGTAAGGGCCAACAACCCTCAACTAACGGATGCTGAAGAGTTCGTTTTGAGTGCTGCTAAAAACCTGAACACCAATTACACACCGATGGGCATCAGTGGCACCAATAAAGCCTACCTGGAACTATCGACACTGCCAGCCATTAACCTTTCGCAACGCCTTAATTACCTCGTGCAGTATCCGCATGGCTGCGTCGAACAAACGACCTCATCCGTATTTGCAGGTTTGTACCTTAACGACATCAGTGAGCTAAGCTCCGCCCAAAAGCAATTCATCGACCAGTCGGTAAAAGCTGCCATCAACCGCCTGAAGCAATTTCAGACAGGTAGCGGCGGTCTGGCCTATTGGCCCGGACTAAACAATGCCGACGATTGGGGCACGAACTATGCAGGCCATTTCCTCCTGGAAGCCAAACAAAAAGGCTACTCCCTGCCCTATGGCTTACTCGATAATTGGAAAAAATACCAGAAACAAAAAGCGCAGAATTACGTCAATAACCGCAACACGGCCTACTATGGCGAAGATCTGACCCAAGCCTATCGTTTATATACACTGGCTCTGGCCGGAAGTCCTGAATTGGGCGCCATGAACAGGCTTAAAGAGCGGTCGAACCTGTCGCCAGAGGTTAAATGGCGACTTGCTGCAGCCTATGCCCTGATCGGCCAAAACGATGTTGCCAAAAAAATGGTTTTCAATATTGCGGCAAGCGCCAAAGAACAGCCCGACTATTATTATACCTATGGCAGCCGTGAGCGCGACGATGCCATGATCCTGGAAACAATGACGCTGCTCAAAGACAACAACAACGCGTTCCTCAAAGTGAAAGCACTGGCGGCTAAGCTCGGCGACAATAGCTACTGGCTCAGCACACAATCGACAGCCTATTGTTTAATGGCTATCAGTAAATATGCAAAACTCAACGGTGCCAATCAGGCCATTGCTGCTGAAGTAAAAGTAGGCACTGAACAGGTAAACATCGGCGATTTCAACAAAGCTAAATACCGCATTGTAGAACTGAAAAATCCGGATGCTACCACAGCTATAAAAGTGCAGGTGAAAGGCGGTGGCAATTTATTTGTGCGCCTCATCAAACAAGGGATTCCTAAAGCCGGCGATGAAAGCGACAAGTTCAGCAACCTTGAATTACTCGTCAATTACAAAACACTCAACGGAAATCCGCTCGATGTAAGTAATCTGGAGCAAGGCAGTGATTTTATGGCTGAAGTCACTGTCAAAAATCCCGGTGTGCGCGGCATGTACCGTAACCTGGCACTGTCGCAACTATTTGCCAGCGGCTGGGAGATCAGAAACCAACGCCTCGACAACATAACCTATCTTAAAGGAGATATTCCGACCTACCAGGATATTCGTGACGACCGGGTTTACAGCTATTTCGAACTGGGTGCCGGCTCCGTAAAAACATTTAAGATTTTGCTGAATGCTGCCTACCGTGGTCAATTCTACCTGCCAGGAATAAGCTGCCAGGCCATGTACGACAATAGCATCTCGGCACACGTGGCCGGCAAGTGGGTAAGCGTGAAAAAACAAGGTGAGATACAATAGAAACGACGCTTCAAAACCCACAGGCAAAACTTATGAAGACATTAAAGCACATCACTGTATTCTGCGGCTCAGGTGCCGGTACCGATCCTGATTTTGAACGTAGGGCTTACGACCTTGGAAAAGCATTGGCAGAAAGTGGCATTGGGCTTGTGTACGGCGGCGCCAAGATAGGTTTGATGGGTGCTGTGGCCAATGGCGCAATCGACCATGCAGGACATGCCATTGGTGTATTGCCTCACTTTCTGGCCAGCAAAGAAATTGCTCACGAAAAATTGAGCGAGTTGATCTTAGTCGAGAACATGCATGAGCGGAAAATGAAAATGCATGAGTTGTCAGACGGCATCATCACGCTACCTGGCGGCTATGGCACGATGGAAGAATTGTTTGAAATGCTTACCTGGGCGCAGCTAGGCCTTCATCAAAAGCCCATCGGCATCCTCAACGTCAATGGTTTTTACGATGAGTTGATTGCCATGCTGGATACGATGGTACGGAAAGGATTACTCAAAGCCATCAACCGGGAAATGCTGCTGGTGGACGAACATACAGAAACCTTGCTCAAAAGGATGCAGAACTATAATGCACCTGAGGTTCCGAAGTGGATCCAAACTGAAGAAGAAACCTGATCAACCCTGGCGCGTATTGTTTACAACCCTGAACCTAAACACTTCCCTATGAAAACCAATTCAACCAATCTTTCGGAAGGCATTCTGAATTATCACGCCACACAAACGCCCGGCGACCAGGAAATTTGTACCCAGCTCGCAATGGAGATCTGCCGGCATTTGCCTGAAGCTGAAAACAAAATCTGGCACAGCCATCCAGTTTGGTTCCTCGATGGTAATCCCATTGTAGGCTACAGCAAACAAAAAGCGGGTATCCGCCTCATGTTCTGGAGCGGGGCCAGTTTCGAAGAAGAAGGCTTACCGGTAACGGGCGGCAAGTTCAAAGACGCCTCGGTGTTTTTCAAGGAAGCATCGGAGATCAACATAACAAACCTTGAGCGCTGGCTCCTTAAATCAAAAGACATTCAGTGGGATTACAAGAACATCGTCAAACGAAAAGGCGTACTGGAACGTTTGAAATAAGCCGGTAGCCTATTCGCAAAGGGATTGATTTAAAATCGCCGCATTTATTTATACCTTTGCACCGCGCCGGCAAAACCCTTTCACCAGCGTACAACATAGAAAATCAACACAGATGAAACTCGATATTTTAGCCATAGGTGTACACCCCGACGACGTGGAACTGTCGGCTTCGGGCACCTTATTAAAACACATCGCCTTTGGCAAAAAAGCAGGCATCCTCGATTTAACGCGTGGTGAACTGGGAACCCGTGGCAACCCGGCATTGAGGACGGAAGAGGCGATGAAAGCTGCGCAAATTCTGGGCTTAAGCATGCGCGAACAGCTTACCATGGCTGATGGCTTTTTTGAAAATAACGAAAGCAATCAGAAACACATCATCCGCGTGATTCGCAAGTATCAACCGGAAATTGTGCTGTGCAATGCCATTAACGACCGCCACCCCGATCATGGGCGTGCCGCCAAGCTCGTATCCGATGCTTGTTTTTACAGCGGCCTGGTAAAGGTGGAAACCAGGGGCGACGACCATCATCTACAAGCGGCCTGGCGACCTAAAGCCATTTATCACTACGTTCAGGATCGTTACCTGAAGCCTGATTTTGTAGTGGATATCACCGCTTACATGGACAAAAAAATGGAAAGCGTAATGGCTTACAGCTCTCAATTCTACGATCCGAGTTCAAAAGAACCCGAAACCCCGATCTCAAGCCGCGATTTTGTGGAAAACATCAAATCCAAAGCCATGATCTTTGGCCGCGATATCCAGGCTACTTATGCCGAAGGTTTTACCGTGGAAAGGCACATCGGCGTTGAAAACCTTTTTGACCTCAGGTAGTCCCGTCCGGCTAACCGGGAAATGCTTTCTCCCTATTTAATACCGAAATATTGGCCCAGCGCCGCCAGCTGTGTGCTATTGCTCATGATGGCTTTAAGGGCATTGTTCTTGTCGAGGTTCAGTTTAGACTCAGCCACATTCAAGGCTGCCTGTGTGATGGCGTTATTCTTTAACTGGTCGTAAAGCCCTTTCTTGTCGGTGTAGTATTTGAGCAACGTGGTATATACGCTTGACTTTTGAAGTGCGGTGAGGCCCAGCTTGGAGGCCATGCTTTCTGCAAGTACGGTGGCTTCCTGCACCGGAAATATTTCCGAAACTTGTTTCATTACGCCTTGCTGGGTGGCACAGGAAACAATCATCAGGGAACAGGCAATAGCAATCAGGGAAACTAATTTTTTCATAGAAAATAAAAGGTGTTAATCGTAAAAGGTCCGGGGCAGGCATTTACCCGGTATGTGGTAAATACGGTGCAAATTTATCGTTTAATTAGCGGAATGAAAAAAAATTAACATTCCGCTAGCTTAAGCTTAACCCGCTCAGTCCTTTTCCCAACGCCTTGTAGGCCGACCTTCCTGCCGCTCTACTTTCCAATGCTCGGCCCTTGCACGCCGCAGCAACTTTACCCGAAGCCGCTTGGGGTAAAAATTTGTGAGGATTATTCCTACCCGTGTGCGCTTACGGCAAATACCGGTCACACTGAGCACATCGTATGCGGCGGCAGCGCAACGCATGCCAAAAAACGCGTAATCATAAGGCGATGAATCCAGGTAGTGCCGTTCGAGTTCCTTGAACTGCTGCATTTGCACGTCATTTACCGGAATGTAAATGGTGGCGGTTTTCAGCTGGCCGGTATCGCCGCACCATACCAGGTTGCTATCCAGCCGGTAACAGCCCACGATACGGCGCCGTTGTCCGAAAATGTGCCATTGGCCTTTATTGGGGCCAAAACTAAAAATATCGTTATTGGCCTCCATGTACACATGACCGCCGTGAATACCGCCGAAATATTTCTTTTCCACCGACCGGCTGGCATGCCTGGGTTTAGATCCGTAAATGAAATGCAGTTTAAAAAAGAGGCTGTCGCCTGCCAATACAGGTAGTACAGAACATACAAAAAGCAAAAAACAGGAAAGAGCGCGAAAAGACATTACATCACGCGCAAATTATCGAGTGTATCTTTGGAATAAAAAAAGTTAATGAAATTAAGTACCGAAAAATGGGGTACGGAATTTCCGCTTCTTGAACTATGCTGAGTAGCTGTGTTCATCGGTTTATCGGGAGTTGTTTTAGGAGCTGCGACTTTTTCGGCAGGTTGAGCCTTTACAATCTGTGGGTGTTTCACACAATCTTTCGGCTGTTGTTGCTGTTGTTTCGATACAGACGTGGTTGCATGTACTCTGAGCAAACAAACAAATAGAAACACGTAGATAAAGGCTAATGTCTTCATTACAATAGATTTAGATAAATCAAATGTAATTTTTTTTTTTAAATAAACAAATACCGCTCATACAGACGGTATCAGACCGCCTTAACCGATCTTACTCCACGAATGCCGGCTTTGTTGTGCCCGGCGGAGCCCTTCTGCAAGCAATTGGTTTTCGGGCGATTCAAGAGCCGGATCTTCGTTCAGGATAGCCTGCGCTGCCGAACGTGCCAGTTGCAGTGTTTGTCCGTCGTGCACCAGGTCGGCAATTTTAAGATCGAGCACGCCGCTTTGCTGCGTTCCGTCGAGGTCGCCCGGCCCTCTGAGTTTCAGATCCACTTCACTGATCTCAAAGCCGTCGTTGGTGCGAACCATGGTTTCCATACGGAGTTTGCTATCAGCACCAAGTTTATAGGAAGTCATCAGGATGCAATACGATTTTTCGGCCCCACGCCCTACCCGGCCCCGCAACTGATGTAGCTGTGATAAGCCGAAGCGCTCTGCACTTTCGATGACCATAACGCTGGCATTGGGAATATTCACCCCTACTTCAATAACCGTCGTTGCCACCATTATTTGCGTTTCGTGCTTGATGAATCGCTGCATCTCGAACTCTTTTTGTTGCGGCGTGAGTTTACCATGCACGATGCTGATTTGGTATTCGGGCGGCGGAAAATCATGAAGCAAGGCATCATAGCCGTTCTGCAAATTCTGGTAATCCATTTTCTCACTTTCCTGTATCAGCGGGTACACAATGTAAACCTGACGGCCAAGCGCAATTTCGCTTTTCAGAAATCCAATCAATCTGAGGCGTTGATTTTCCATGAAATGCATGGTGGTAATTGGTTTGCGGCCAGGCGGCAACTCATCGATCACCGACGTGTCGAGATCGCCGTAAAGTGTCATGGCAAGTGTACGCGGGATAGGCGTAGCCGTCATGATCAGTACATGCGGTGGTTGCGTGTTTTTGCGATGCATCTTGGCGCGCTGTGCCACACCAAAACGGTGTTGCTCGTCGATCACTACCAGGCCGAGGTTGCGGAATACCACAGCATCTTCTATCAGCGCGTGCGTACCAACCAGGATGTGAATCGCCCCCGATTCGAGGCCCGCATGAAGTTCACGGCGAGACTTGGCCTTGGTAGAACCCGTAAGCAACACTACGCGGATACCGATTGGCTCAACGAGTGTCGATATGGTTTCGAAATGCTGTTTTGCCAAAATTTCGGTAGGCGCCATCAGGCAGGCCTGAAAATCGTTGTCGGCAGCCAGCAGCATACTAAGCAAGGCTACCAGTGTTTTACCGCTACCCACGTCGCCCTGCACCAACCGGCTCATCTGCTTACCGGATCCCATGTCGGCTCTGATCTCTTTTACCACGCGTTTTTGTGCATTGGTAAGCTGGAAAGGCAAGTGCTGATTATAAAACGTATTAAAAAGATCACCTACTTTATTGAACACAAAACCGGCTGAAGCGGCATGCCGCACAAGGTTGCTCCGCAACAGTTTCAATTGTACAAAAAACAACTCTTCGAATTTCAGGCGGAAGCGTGCTTTGTCGAGCAATTGGCGGGAATCAGGAAAATGCACCTGTTGGCAGGCCTCGAGTCTCGACATCAGGCTAAAATCTTCAAGGAGCGAACGGGTAAGGGTTTCCGGCATATTTTGCTCATTGAGCTGTGATACCAGCACGCGCATCGTTTTCCGGATGCCTTCGCTATCGAGGTTTTTAAATTTCAGTTTTTCGGTGCTGTTGTACACAGCCTGGAAAGCCGATGCAACCACCGGCACGCCAGGTACGATGGCTTCGATATCAGGATGCGCCATATTGAAGCGTCCCATGAATGCAGTTGCTTTTCCGTAAACAATGTATTCTGTATCCGACCTCAGTTTCTCGGCCATCCATTTTGCGCCCTGAAACCATACCAGGTCGATGCTACCCGTTTGATCCCTGAACTTGGCGACCAGGCGTTTGGTTCGTTTATCACCCACAAACTGAAGTTCGGTAACCTTGCCGCGCAGTTGGTAGGAGGCGCCGTCCTCATTGACATCGCATACAGACCAAAATTGGGTTTTATCTACATACCGGAAAGGATAGTGGGTGAGAAAATCGCGATAGGTAAATATCCCAAGCTCTTTTTGCAGGGCTTCGGCCCGCAACGTGCCGATACCTTTGAGATACACGACCGAAATATCCAGAAACGAATGCGGATTGTTCATGCAAAGGCAAATTTACTACACCTTGCCTGTTAATACAATTTTAGCGGCGCGTTTTGTGCCGATTTATTCTGGCGTACATTTGCCGGAGTGAAACGCCTGATGTTTATATTGGTGCTATTTACCGCCTTTTCGGCGAAGGCGCAATTTCTCGACACCTTTAAAGTTTTTCTACGTTCAAAACCCAGCATTGATGCCCGGCTCGAATCGCGTTACTCATTTTTTAGCAATACAGCTACCAAAGTATCGGGCGTGCGCCTGGGTCTGAGTTTCCGCCGCAAATTGCGTGTAGGCATGGGCTATAGCTGGCTCGACGGCGAAGTGAGCGATAAGAAAAAGATCATCGGTCTGGGTGGCGAAGAAGTGCGCGTGAACAACTACCTGAAATTTGGCTACGTGTGCTTTTATGCAGACTTTGTATTTTACAAAAGTAAACGCTGGCAGCTCAGTACGCCTATCCAAGCCGGTACGGGTTTGGCCTGGTTTCAATACACCTACAATGGCGCAACTGTGAAATCACCCAAGCACTTTTTGCTGCTCTATGAGCCAGGCATGAGTGTACAGTTCAAAATCTTCACCTGGTGCGGCCTCGGATTGGATATGGGCTACCGGTTTGCACTTAAAAACACCCGAAACGTGGGTGAAAAGCTCAATTCGTTTACCTGTTCGCCAAAGGTATTGATTTGGTTCGATCAGATCTTTTTCGAAACATTTCCGAAATCAAAAATCACGAAAAGATTCGGTCCGGCGTATTGGTAAGCTTTACTGCGGCTGAGGCTCCTGAAAACTTCCGCCGGCTGAGGCTTTCGAAGCCAGGCTACCAGTTCGGCCACAGCCGAGAGAAACAAAACACATGACGCGTTACCTGCGTGAGCGATTGCAGCGGAAATCCGTTTGCCGCCGGCCGAGGCTCCTGAAATCTGTCTGCCTATTCCTTTCGCCGCCGGCTGAGGCTCTCGAAGCCAGGCTACCAGTTCGGCCACAGCCGAGAGAAACAAAACACATGACGCGTTACTTGCGTGAGCGATTGCAGCGGAAATCCGTTTGCCGCCGGCTGAGGCTCCTGAAAACTTCCACCGGCTGAGGCTCTCGAAGCCGAGCTACCAGTTCGGCCACAGCCGAGAGAAACAAAACACATGACGCGTTACCTGCGTGAGCGATTGCAGCGGAAATCCGTTTGCCGCCGGCTGAGGCTCTCGAAGCCAGGCAAAAGATTGCAGCGCAAAGCGCGACTCCGCCGCCTCTCTCTGCGGAGGCACGCCCCAACAGAATGCTACGAAATATGGCAGCAGACTGTATTTTAAATGTGTATTTTTACAAGGCAATGAACGAGCATCTAGACGCCAGCGGCGAAAAACAAACCAGCACCGATAAGGATTACGAAAAGGCCTTGCGCCCGGCAGAATTCAACGATTTTAGCGGACAGGAAGCTGTGGTTGACAATTTGCGCGTATTTGTGCTGGCCGCCAAACAACGTGAAGAAGCGTTGGATCATGTGCTGTTGCACGGGCCTCCGGGTCTGGGAAAAACAACACTCGCACACATTATTTCGAACGACCTTGGCGTGAACCTGAAAGTAACCAGCGGGCCAGTACTCGATAAGCCCGGAGACCTGGCCGGTTTGCTAACCAATCTTGAGCCGTATGATGTGTTGTTTGTTGATGAGATTCATCGCCTGAGCCCTATTGTGGAAGAGTACCTGTATTCGGCTATGGAGGATTATAAGATCGACATTATGATTGATAGCGGGCCAAATGCCCGCACGGTGCAAATTAAGCTGAATCCTTTTACACTAGTGGGGGCGACCACACGCAGTGGCTTGCTGACAGCGCCTCTCCGGGCCCGTTTTGGCATTACCTCACGCCTTAATTATTATAACAGCAAAGTGCTCACGCGCATTGTGCAACGTAGCTGTGAGATTTTGGGTGTGGAGATTGCGGAGGAAGCGGCTTTTGAAATTGCGCGCCGCAGCCGCGGCACACCACGTATTGCCAATGCGTTGCTGCGCCGGGTGAGGGACTTTGCCCAGATCAAAGGCGACGGAACAATTACACTCGATATTGCCACCTACGGCCTCAAAGCGCTGAATGTGGATAAGGACGGACTCGACGAGATGGATCACCGGATTCTTTCGGCTATTATCGACAAGTTTAAAGGCGGGCCTGTAGGTATTACGACCATTAGCACAGCCGTAGGCGAAGAGGCCGGAACCATCGAAGAGGTATATGAGCCTTTTTTGATACAGGAGGGCTACCTGGCGCGTACCCCGCGCGGACGCGAAGCCACAGAGAAGGCCTACAAGCACCTGGGAAAATCGTTCAGGGGCCGCCTGGGCGGGCTATTCGACGAATAGCCATACTGACCTGAACCAGCAAAATCAGAAATTATTTGTAATTTAGTATTGCTCTTTTAAACCTGTTATCATGAACAATACAACCAAACTTATCGGCGCTTTTGCCATTGGCGCAATGGCTGGTGTGGCTATTGCCAAATTGCTGGAAAGCGAAGAGGGAAAAGAATTTGTAGAAAATGCCAAGAACAAAGCAGCTTCGGCCGCAGAGGATATTAAAGCAAAAATAAAACAACTGGAAACAGAACTCGCAGACCTGATGCACCAACAAAAGAACGATCAGGCAAACGACACGGTATAAACCATCGACGTTATGGAAAATCAATCGGATTATTTTGACGAAACCTACGACCTTGTCAAGAATTATACTGAAGAACGCCTTTTATTGCTGAAGATCCAAACAGCAAAGAAAACGGCAAAACTTACCAGCAAAGTCATCTTTATTTTTATTGCTGTCATCCTGCTGTTTTTCCTGGTGCTGTTCCTGGGTTTTATGCTGGCATACTATTTTGCTGAAAAGCTAAACAGCAACTTCTATGGCTTTGGCATTGTTGCGGGCTTATACCTGGCCCTGCTGTTGGTGTTTGTACTTCTGTATAAAGTTTACTTTTCTGGCCGCATCATGGATATGGTAACGGCTATCTTCTTTGAAAACGACCCAAATGCTTTTGATGACGATGATGAAGATTAACTATTCTATCAGCCGATACGCCGACCTTGACCGGGAAGAGCTACGCGTAAAGAAACGCCTTAGAAAACAGGAAGAGCGGATTCGCCTGCAATTGAAAACACTGCCGGAGGAAATAGTGACGGCGGGCATTACCAAAGTCATCAATGGCATTTTGTCTGGAAACCTTTTCCAATATGCGGGCCATGTAGTAAACCTGGTGAAAGGCCTCTTTGGCAAACATGAAAAGGGGCATGCTGAAGAGCGCTCTGCCGGTAGTGGCATCGTTGATGTTCTGAAAACGGTTCTCAAGAATAAATTTTCGACATAACACTTCCTTCCGCAACCTTTGTTTTCGTTCTATGCTTGCTGCTGCCCGACATACCGCTATTATCAAGGAAGAAGCAAAGCGGCTGGGCTTCGACTTTTGCGGCATTTCCAAAGCCGAATTCCTGGAAGAGGAGGCACCGCGCCTCGAAAACTGGCTTCGAAACGGCATGCAGGGGAAAATGGAGTACATGGAAAATCACTTCGATAAGCGCCTCGATCCGCGTTTATTGGTAGAAGACGCCCGCTCGGTGGTTTCGCTGCTTTACAACTATTATCCGCAACAGGTGCAAAATCCCGAGGCACCAAAGATCTCAAAGTATGCCTATGGCCTGGATTACCATGAGGTGATCAAAGAGAAGCTGAAAGAATTTTTGAATACCCTGAAAGAACGGATCGGTGAGGTGAACGGCAGGGCATTTGTTGATAGTGCGCCGGTACTGGATAAAGCCTGGGCAACAAAAAGCGGACTGGGATGGATCGGCAAAAATGCAAACCTCATCAATAAGCAGCAAGGCTCGTTTTTTTTTATTGCCGAACTCATCATCGATCTCGACCTCGAATACGATGGGCCTGTTCCCGACTATTGTGGCACCTGTACACGTTGCCTCGATGCTTGTCCCACACAGGCCATCGTAGAACCCTTTGTGGTAGATGGTAGCAAGTGCATCAGCTACTTTACCATCGAGTTGAAAGATGCCATCCCTGAAGATTTCAAAAACCAGCTCGACAATTGGGTGTTTGGTTGTGATGTGTGCCAGGACGTATGCCCATGGAACCGCTTTAGCGTACCGCATAAAGAACCGCAATTCGTTAACCAAACCGGCATGCTGAATTTCTCGACACAGGAATGGCACGACATGACGGAAGAAGTATTTGCCAGCGTATTCAGAAATAGCGCGGTAAAACGAACCAAGTACAAGGGGCTAAAACGTAATCTGGAATTCCTGAAGCCGAAAATATAAGTACAACCTGCGATAACAGATCATGCGCTTTTATGAGCCTAGGCCTTTGGCGTTCAACCAACGCTTAATGTCGAACTTGGCAAAGTTGTGGAGGATAGCGTGATTTTTCTCCAGATCGCCGCTAAGTGCCTTCAACAATTTAGCTGTGTCCTGTTCCTTTGCCATTTTTTCGATAATCTTAAGAAGATCGAGCTTATACTTATTCCCTTTGGCTTTGAAATACCGCTTCAGAGCACGGATTCGGCTTTCCACTAACTCGATGTGACCTAACTCGTGATGAATGATGACCTCGAATACCAACGCATTGGAGAAAAGATAAGACGACTCAAATCTCTTTTGACTCACTAATTTATAAAGCCATTGAAGTGCCTGTTTAAAATGACCGAGTTCAAAGTATGCGCGGCTAACGCAAATGTAATAGATCGCTTCTTTGGTATCGTCGGGGAATACCCATGAATGGCCTTCGTTAACAAGATGACTCGCCTGTATAAAACGCTGCAAATCGATCTTCCTGCCACCAAGCGTCAGCAAATTCAGCGTTTGGATAAATACTTCTGTACGAATAATTTGTGTTAATTCTTCGGAGCAGTATTTTCCATACTGCTCTTCTAGATGATTCAGTCGGTGCACGTACTGCATACCTTGTTCAAAATCATGTGTTTCGCAACTTAGCAAAATACCGTTGCAAAGCACAATAACATATCTGTATAAATTGGCGATGATATGATCCTCGTGAGCCAACAGGTAATCGAGTAGCTTGTTAGCAACCTGTCCCGCATCATGATACCTGTTTTCTGAAATGTGATAAAGAATACAGATCAGGTAATAAGATATCTTGATGTCACCCTGATCGACTTCCGATTCCTTTAATCCAAGCACATAGCTCTGAAGAGAATTCACAAAAACCGGGTTGCTCTTAATAAGGCTGTCATGCGTGGACCGAAAACTCAGCGAATAACTTCGTCCAACAAAGTCATATTCGACTTGGGCTATGCAACGGTTCAAATTTTCAATTGCCTGATGACGATTGACCAGCAACTTGTCGAATGTTTTAACTTCCGTTCCACTTTTGGTCAACAATCGGGATTCCCAATCCAAAAGTTCAATCAAAAAGATTTTTCTATCATACCGGATGATAGTCCTTCTTACTCTGGCCAGCATTTTCCGACACGACTCATAAAACGAACGGTTCCAGAGCACTTCCACCATCGCCAGGTCTTCCCTGATCTCTGCGTCAATTGAGTGACCAGCATGGTAAGAAACGAGTGCTTTGAGTATTACATCATAAAGGTAATTTTTAGCCCTTGAGATGTTTCTGATTTTCAACCCACCAGCAGCCTGGTTAATTTTTTGTTCGTTGTATTGTTTTTGCTTATCGAACACATCAAACAAACGCATGTAATCGTTCTTTCCACCCTTCACATGCTGATTGGCATATTTCCTGAAATGAGCTTTCTCAGTTTGCGAGAGTGAGGCGATGAGATCGTATATATCAGCTGAATTGATGTTTTGCATAAAAATGCATTGCATTTAGTGTCCGAAGGACTCGTTTTTTTAACCGAACTCCGGCAGACTACCTTAGTCCGCAATCAAAAATAACCGATTCTAAAAGTATGTTTACCGGATTTGAGTAAAAAATGATCGCTGAATAGCGAAGCTATCGCGCAGTATTTTGTGCTAAGAAAAAAACCGGCTTCAAACAAAAAACCTAAACAACGAATTTCTCCGACAAAAAACAAAACTCTCTCCACAAACAAAGTAAAAAAAGTTAGTGCTATTAAACGTGCGCTAAAACAAACCAAAATAAACCTCACTTGAAATGTAAAAATGCCTGCTTTTTAGTTGAGATTTTGCATGCCGCCAACTCTAACTTTATAAAAAAACCGGCATGAACAATACAAAACTCTTATCGCTATGCACATTCCTGCTTATGCTCTGTGACGGGTTTTCAGGAAATCCAGTACGATTTTTCGAAAACAAAGGTCAATTTAAGTGTTCGGAAAGCTACATGTGCGAAGCGGGGAGATCAAACATTTACTTCGGACATCAGCGGATCACTTACAATATATTCGACACGCGCACATGCCCAGATCATCAGGAAGAAGCGAAGGGCCGGAAAGCACATTGCATACAAATTGAATTTGCCGGCTGCAACACGTCGGCTCTCCTGACACCTTTTTCGGAGCGCACCGAAAAATACAATTACTTCTTTGGCAACAACCCCGCAGCCTGGAAGACACAAGTAAAGTTGTATAACGGGCTGCTATACCAGAACATTTACACTGCGATCGACTTTAAATATTACTGCCTAAACGATCAATTGAAATACGATGTTATTCTGAAACCCGGTGCCAACCCGTCGGATATTGCATTGCTTTATCGAGGACAACATAGCCTCGGGCTTATCGACGGACATTTACAAATCGGCACATCGGTAGGATACATAACCGAAGAAAAGCCTTATGCCTACCAACTTGACGCCAACGGTAACAAAACAGAGATAAGCTGCCGTTATGTGTTGAAAGGAAACCGTCTTGGCTTTTCGTTCCCGGAAGGCTATGACAATACAAAAACCCTCGTGATCGATCCCACAATTGTATTTTCAACCTACTCCTCCACCTCCGCACTGTTGTCTTCAGATGGGGCAACCTATGATAGCCAGGGAAATTTATACGTGGCTGCCGGCACATTCGGAAACGTTTACCAGGGAACTCCAGGCGCTTACACGACAGGCCTCGGCTCTGGAAATGGCTGGGATATTGTGATAGAAAAATATGCGGCCGGTGGTTCTACCCAGATTTATGGAACGTTGATCGGCGGAAATGCCAGTACAATGAATGGCATGCCGGCCGACGATTATCCCTACAGTTTATTTTGCGATAATAACGACAATTTGTTTTTACTTGGCACCTCCACCAGTACAAATTACCCTACAACGAGCGGATGCTACGATAATTCCTTTGCCAGCACAGCGGGGTTCGGCCTGCAAAACGAGGACTATGTCGTTACAAAACTCAATAGCAGCGGATCAGCTATCCTCGCCTCTACCTACATCGGCGGAACTGGCAAAGAAGGCGGCAATTTTCAAACGGCAGTTTCTACTATTTTTATTGATGGAGCCAACAATGTATTCATATCGGGGCTAACACAATCTTCCAACTACCCGGTTACCGCAGGGGTTATCCAAACGGCTCTCTCCGGCACTTCAGATGGTGTGGTTACCAAATTGAATAATAACCTGAGCGCAGTCATCTGGTCGAGCTACATAGGCGGAAACGGCACTGACGACGTTTGCGATGTGAAGATCGCTCCAAACGGAAACATATACGTTTGCGGGAATACCAGCAGCAGCAACTTTCCTGGTACCGCCGGAAGCCTTAACCCGAGCAGTTTTGGGAACCAGGACGGTTTTGTGTCGGTGATCAATTCCACTGCAACTTCGCTTATCCGGTCAACCTACCTTGGCACAAGCGCAAAAGATAAAGCAAAATTCATTCAGGTTGACGGAAGCAATAACGTGTATGTACTGGGCTCTACCACAAACGCCTCCTATCCTGTAACCACAGGCGCTTATAACCAACCCGGGACTTATAACTATTTTATTCATAAATTGAACACCGGACTTACCAGCACGTTATTGTCTTGCTGCATTGGCGGTAATAGCAACAGCAATTCCAACATCAATGAATTTGTGCCGACCGCCTTCGGCATTGACTCCTGCCACTATATGTATTTTTCGGGATCCAACCTCAATGGCGGGCTGCCGGTAACCGCCAACGCGCTTTCATCCACCTCTAAAAGCATCTACCTGGCGTCGCTCGACAACGCCGGCACGTCGCTTTTGTTTGGAAGCTATTACGGCGGCAACATATCCAATAACTCCAACACGGTTACTCCTGGCTCACACATTCATGAATCTACCAACAACCGGTTCAACCCGGGCGGCATCTTATTTCACACCGAATGTTATGCCGATAATGCATATGCTTTGGCAAACCAGGTATCGGCCGACAACAATTCATCTAACAATGCAGCATCATTCAAACTGGATTTTGGCTTCACAACCAGTTCTTATACCGCTACTACCAATCCGTCGTCCATTGTAAACCCAACTTGCGGCAACAGCAACGGCACCGCCTCGGTCTCTATTAGCGGTGGATCCGGCAACTTTACCTACACCTGGTCGCCGAGCGGCGGCTCATCAAATGTGCTGGCTAACGCTGCTGCCGGTACTTATACACTTACAATTAAGGATCAGAGTCCGGCATGCGGCTCGGGTATTCAACAATTAACGGTAACACTCACCAATTCTTCTGTAATTCCTGTTACAGCCACCAGCTCTACGATCTGCGCCGGTGGCTCTGCAACTTTAACCGCTTCCGGCGCCAGTAGCTACACCTGGTCGCCAGCTACGGGACTAAGCACTACTACAGGATCTGCCGTGGTCGCTTCACCAGGTTCTTCCACTACCTACACTGTTATAGGCTCTACCGGAACCTGTACCGGGTCGGCCACGGCCTCTGTAAGTATCGCCAGCGGTCTGCCAATATCGGCAACATCAGCAACAACATGTGCCGGCGGCTCTGCCACCTTAACGGCTTCAGGCGCCAGCAACTACACCTGGTCGCCAGCCACAGGCTTGAGTACTACTACAGGCTCAACCGTTGTATCTTCTCCCGGCTCAAGTGGTATTACTTATACCGTTACCGGAGCGGGAGGCGGTTGCACAGGAACTACCACTGCTTCGGTAAGCATTAGCAGCGGGCTGCCATTAACGGCCGCATCAGCATCACTATGCAACGGTAGCAGTGTAAATCTTTCCGTATCTGGCGCGTCGTCTTACACCTGGATACCAGCCACAGGCCTAAGTAACACCAACAGCGCCACGGTTACTGCCTCACCCTCTACAAACACCAGCTACACGATAAACGGCAATACGGGAGCCTGCACGGGATCCACCGTTGTACAAGTATCGGTAACACCTGTCCCCACAATCACTGTTAGCTCTCCTACGCTTTGCTCGGGGCAAACGGTGACGTTAACGGCAAACGGGGCAACAAGCTATTCCTGGGCACCAGCAACCAACCTATCGACAAACTCAGGGGCTTCTGTTACCTGCAACGCAAACGCAACAGCGTCATACACTGTTACAGGTTCTGCCAGCGGCTGCGTCGGCACATCGGTTTCCACGGTGTCTGTCATTGCAAGTCCTACTATAAGTGTAAACAGTGCAACAGTGTGCGCCGGAAGTTCGGCAACGCTCCAGGCTTCGGGTGCAAGCTCTTACACGTGGAATACGGGGTCGAACGCGGCTACCCAGGTATTTTCGCCTGCCACTACGACAACTTATACGGTGTGGGGAAACTCAACAAATGGATGTATTGCCGATAGTGTAGCCACCATCACTGTTGTTGATTTCCCGGTGATCACCTCCTCTGTTGTATCCCCAGTAAAATGCAACGGCGAACAATCGGGATCTATCACCATACAATCACCGAATACCAGTTCATATACCTGGTCTCCAAATGTTTCATCAAGCAATGCAGCCAGCAACCTGGGCGCAGGCATCTATTCCTGTAGCCTGACGTCCGGGCCTGGCTGCAACACTTCTACCAGTTTTACGATTACAGAACCTCCGAAGTTAAATGCCGTTGCCACGAGCAGCAACACCACCTGCAACTACTGCAACGGTGCCGCCACGTTTTCGGTAAGCGGCGGGATAAGCCCCTACAGTTACCAGTGGGCACCGAAAGGCTCAGGCAACAGCGCCGCCAATTTATGTGCCGGCGACTACACGGTTACCGTCAGCGACAGCAATGGCTGCGCCCATGCCTATACCGTGAACATCGGCTCTTCGGCAGCTATTACCGTTACCGCTTCTGCCTCCGATTACGAAATACGAGCGGGCGACGAAACACAGCTAACCAGCAGCCAGGGTGTAAGCTACAACTGGTATCCTGATACCGACTTATCATGCTCTGCATGCAATAATCCCAAGGCAAGTCCGAAAGAAGATATCCGCTATTGTGTTATTGTCAGCGACTCTATCGGATGCAGAGATACCGCCTGTGTGGACATCCAAATCGAATGCGGCCAGGTGTATATACCAACTGCGTTTTCGCCAAACGGCGATGGCATTAATGATGTGTTTTGTGTATATGGAAATTGTATTGCAGCGATGCGGCTAAGGGTTTTTGACCGCTGGGGCTCGCTTGTGTTTGAAAGTGAAGATGTGAAAACCTGTTGGAACGGACTATACCATGGCATTGCCGTGAATGCAGGTGTATTTATTTATGATTTTTCTTGCACCATGAAAAACGGACAAAGCCTGAAAAAACACGGAAATGTAACGGTTGTTAACTAAGCAAAAAACAATGAACCCTTTCACTCAAAAATTAGCGCTTCTGTTAGTGTTTTTCGGCGCAACAGATGCATCGATTGCTCAAGACATTCACTTTTCGCAATTCTATGCCTGCCCGTTGCTACTAAATCCTGCCAACGCGGGTTTAGAACATCCGCTTGATGCCAGCATCATATACCGGCAGCAATGGAAATCGGTTGCGGATCCATTCACGACTTATGGCTTCTCGGTTTCGGGAAATACGCGGAAAGACAACAAAAAACTGAAAAAGAAGGGGTATTGGGGGCTGGGTCTGGATTGCTACTACGACAAATCAGGAGATGCCGCGCTTGTTAGTATGCAAAGTGGCTTAAGCCTCTCCTACCACGTGAAACTGAATACAGCCTCTGTGCTGAGCGCTGGTGTAAAAGGCGTTTTCAATCAAAAAAGCATAAACAACACGAACTTTCGTTGGGGTTCGCAGTACAATGGTTACGACTACGATGCTTCTATACTTTCGGGAGAATCCTTGCAATCTTTGCAGCGATTAAGTTTTTTTGACCTCGCGGCTGGCATCAACTACCTTATTCAGAATAATGAGAAAAATTTAAGTGCCAATAATCAAAAAACGCTGAGCATAGGAATCGCCGGCTTTCACCTGAATAGAACAAACGCCGCTATGCTTGATGGATTCTCAAGTCCGATGAACAGCCGTTATATTCTGCATGCCAGTGCTAACATCGGAATACCCAACAGTAATGTAAGCATCTTGCCAAAAGGCTATTTTCAAATCCAGGGCGGACATCGCGAAATTATGGCAGGCATGCTTTTCAGCTTCAAAAACAAAGAAGAATCGAAGGTCACAGGCTATGTCCCTGCGCGTTTTTTTACTCTGGGGCTGTTGTATCGTGTTAAAGATGCGTTTACAGCAGTTATGCAGTATGAAATAAAAAATTACATGATAGGAATAGGATACGACATCAATGCTTCTAAACTCACAACTGCATCGAAAGGCCGTGGTGCTTTCGAAGTAACCTTGCGCTACATTAACCGGACCCACTTTTTAAGAAAAGGAGCGCACAAAGGCTATGGCCGTTTTCTTTAATGCAGCGGGCATAATCGGTTTTCGTTTTTTTCAGTCAATTAATTACTTACATTCGTTTCAAAGATTTTTCCCATGGCAACAAGCAGCCCCGGCTTTATTTCTGTATTTGATATGCTAAAAATTGGCGTCGGCCCATCCAGTTCTCATACCTTGGGTCCCTGGAGAGCCGCTTTGCATTTCATCCATCTACTAAAAAAGGAAGACGCATTGAGCCAGGTTAAAGCATTGGACGTAGAACTTTTTGGTTCACTGGCAAAAACGGGCAAAGGCCACGGCACCGATATTGCCATGATACTGGGCTTGTCTGGCGAAGACCCTGTAAGCATCGACAGCCGGGAAATCGCTGGCAAGATCGATAAGGTGAATACTCTACACAAGCTGAACCTTAACGCTACATATTCCATAGATTTCGACCCGGCAAGCAACATCAGGTTCTTAACCGCCGATACGCCTCTATTGCACCCCAATACCTTACGACTTATCGCCCGTATCAATCCCGGGAAAACCATCGAAGCTACGTATTTCTCGCTCGGAGGCGGTTTCATCGAATGTGTTGGGGAAACGCAAACCTCCGACAACAAGGAAGCGCAGGGCTTTCCCTACCCTATCGAAAAAACGGCTGACTTAATTGCATATTGCTCCAACCGCAATTGCTCTATCTCCGATCTGGTACTGGCAAACGAAAACTTTTTGCGACCGGAAAAAGAAACCTTTGACTACCTGGCCCAGATCTGGGCCGTGATGCGCCAATCGATATATGAAGGCTGCCATACCCAGGGCATTTTACCGGGAGGTCTCAACGTGGTAAGGCGCGCTGCTGTCATTCACCGCTCGCTGATCGGGGAAGCACCGTACAACAACTATGAAGAATGGCAGGCAGTACTTTCGGGCAAGACTTATTCTTTTGCCGATACCATTAAATGGGTTAGTTGCTTTGCGATGGCAGTGAACGAAGTCAATGCCTCATTCGGAAAAATCGTAACAGCACCTACCAATGGCGCAGCGGGTGTAATTCCGGCGGTACTGCAATACTATATCACGTTTCACCAGGTACAGGATCCGAAAGCGATTGCCAGATTTTTAATGACGGCTTCCGAGATAGGAAGTATTTTTAAGAAAGGCGCTACCATTTCGGCGGCCATGGGAGGTTGCCAGGCTGAGATCGGCGTATCGTCGGCCATGGCAGCAGCAGCCTTAACCGAAGCGTTGGGAGGCGACTACCGCCAGGCACTGATGGCTGCGGAAATTGCAATGGAACATCATTTGGGTCTCACCTGCGACCCTATTGGCGGCCTGGTACAGATTCCGTGTATCGAACGGAATTCGATGGGTGCTATCAAAGCGATTACGGCCTGCCAACTCGCCCTGTCTGGAAACCCGGCTGATGCCAAAGTAAGCCTCGATAACGTGGTTGCAACGATGTGGGAAACAGCCAAAGACCTCAACCACAAATACAAAGAAACATCAGAAGGCGGCCTCGCCATTAACGTGTCGATCAATCTCAGTGAATGCTAGCAAGTGCCCTACGCAGCAAGCAGGCGCATATAACCCAAACGTCGGATATATAATCCATATCTAAGACCCGTAACGAAAGCCAAGCGTGCTGCGTCCGGCGTTCTCGGTAGTAAAATGCTTCACGTCTTCCAGGGTTAACGTCGTCAGGTCTTCGGGTTTACGTTCAGCAGCAGACATCGAGGCCATGCGCAAGTTTTGTTTCATAACACACTCGCCCACGATTTGCCTTACTGTACGGGCATTCCCGAAGAACTTATCTTTATGCTCTACCAATTCTCTGAAATGATTCGTCAGGTGGGCGAGAGCAGCTTCATCTGGCATCAATCCCTCTTTTTTCAATAAGGTTTTGGCAATGGTAATGAGCTGATCGGGTTCGTAATCTTTGAAAGCGTATGTTTTATCGAATCGGGATTTGAGTCCTGGATTCATTTCAATAAAATGATGCATATTTTCCGGATAACCGGCAACTATCACCCCAAACTGGCCACGTTTGTCTTCCATACGCTTTAAAATAACTTCGATCGCTTCCTGACCAAAACCACTGCCTTCAGCAAGAGCGTAGGCTTCGTCGATAAACAAAATACCTCCCATCGCAGCATCGATCCGTTCCTGCGTTTTAATGGCAGTTTGTCCGGTATATCCGGCAATGAGCCCTTCGCGATCAACCTCTACCACATGGCCTCTTTCAAGAAGTCCCAGCGACTTGTAAATTTTGGCAATGATGCGCGCCAGCGTCGTTTTTCCAGTTCCGGGATTTCCTGTGAAAACAGAATGCAGCGAAAATTTATTCACCACATCTTTGCCGGTTTCATTGTAGAAACGAATGAGTTTCACCAGCTCATTCACATCCTGTTTGATGTTCTCGAGACCTACCAATTCGTTAAGTTCAGAAAGCGCCAATTGCAGATCTTTTTCATTAACGAGCAGCTTCAGTTTTTTCTTCTCGTTGGTAAGAAAAACGTTCTTGAGGTCGGCCAGGGTAATAGTGGACAAATCTTCTTTGGTGAGTGCATCCATGTTCTCCGATTTCATCAGCCGGATACCCATGTCTTGTTTAGCTTCTTCGATCACACTGTAAACAAAGCGGGCATTCCCAAAGCTATTATCGCGCTTGCGATAGGCTTCGGTGAGTTGCTCTTTTAGGTATTCCTGGGCTTCGGCAGCAATGGTGAGTTGCTTATGTTCGGCTGCATACAAAGCGATCTGGTAGAGTTCTTCAGGCAGGTAATCCTCGAAATGGAAGTATTCGGAAAACCGTGACTTAAGGCCGGGATTGCTATCAATGAATACATTCATCTCCTTAGGGTAACCGGCAACAACCACCGCCAGATCGCCCGGGCCATCACTCATTTCTTTGATAAGGATCTCGATCACTTCTTTCCCGTAATCCTTGCTATCTTCGCCCGAACGGGCCAGCGAGTACGCCTCATCAATAAACAATATGCCGCCGCGCGCCTCATCGATGGCTTTTTTCACCTTGGGAGCTGTTTGCCCGATATACTCGCCGACCAACACCGAACGATCAACCTCGTAAACATGGCCTTTGCTGAGAAGTCCCATTTTTTCATAGATCTTACCCAGCTTTTTCACTACGGTTGTTTTACCTGTTCCCGGGTTACCGGTGAACACCGAATGCAGCGAAATAACCGAGCCATCGTCAAAGCCTTTCTCTTTGCGTAGTTTCGTAAAATTGAGATATGTAATATTTTCGTGGATGCTCTTTTTCACTCCTTCCAGGCCAATCAGTCCATCGACTTCTTTCAGTAGTTCTTCAAGCGTTTTTTCCGGCGCGATGATTTTATTTCCTTCAATGTTGGTTGAGCTGCCCGAATTAATGGCTATGGCCTGGTCGATGCTGCTGATAAGCGGCAGCAGCCCTTCTTCTTCCTGATCGGCGCAATCGAACGACACAGCACCGATGAGCGCATCCATGAAGACAATTTCCAGAGCATACTTATCGTCTTTCCACGAACCTGGAATATCGTTGCCCCAGCCCAAATCAAGAGTATAGCTATAATCCTTTTTGTTCGCATCAATATAGCCTGTCTTTTTCTGATGGGCTTTGTGTTGGCCTGAATCGTCCACATAATTCAGGAAAATCTCATAATTAAATGCCAATGGCGTCGATACTTTGATGCGGATCTCGGCCCATACGTATTGCGTGGTTTCTTTGTTAAATGTTTTGAGGTATTTGCGTGAGCGCTGACTCCACCCTTCGACGTTGCCATGATAGAGTTTCACGTGTTCAATGGAAAAGTACGGATTGGTATTTTTCGTCACCAGTCCCACATCCTCTACAAAAAACCGCAAAGAACCAACCTGAACACCGTCAATAGAGGCTACCCACTGGTACGTTCCTTTTTTCCAGAACGCTCCGGGCTCTGGCATTCCCCAGCCATCACGTACATATACAATATTATCGTCTTTGCTCACGTTAAGCTCAGAATCGAGCGTACAAATAGTGCGGTTGCCACCGGCAAGTACTTCTTCGCAGGTAATCACCGCCTTTGCTGTCCAATCCTCTTCATCAAATAACTTATTGTAGAGTGCCAATTCGAAACGCAGATAAGTTGTTTCTGCCTTGTCGAATATTGTGCGGTATCTTTTGGTAGAGTTGGCCATCCACTCATCTGATGAATAAGCGGACAGGCTTTTGAATTTAAAACGTTTTTCCATGTTACCTAAATGCGTTTTATTGGTTTTTGAGGTGCAATTGCCATTTCCAGGCACTTAACATCATATCATCGAGACTATATTCGGGGTTCCAGCCGAGTTCCTGTCGGGCAAAATCGTTGTTGGCATAAATTTGTATCACGTCGCCCGCCCTTCGCGGCCCTACCTCATAATTGAGGTTTTCGCCACTCATTTTTTCGAACGAGTGAATGGCCTCCAGCACGCTGACACCGTTACCGGTACCGAGGTTAAAGACCGAACAGGCTTGTTTCTGTTTGTTTTGTACGAGATAGTTCATGGCCTTTACATGCGCGTCGGCAATATCGCTTACATGGATGAAATCGCGGATGCAGGAGCCGTCGCGGGTATCGTAGTCGCCACCGAAAACGGTGAGTTTGGGCAAGAGACCTGCTGCGGTAAGTGTAATGTATGGCACGAGGTTATCGGGCTTTGTATTAGAAAGTTCGCCATTGAGGGCAGACATGTGTGCGCCCACCGGATTGAAATACCTGAGCAGTACCGCCTTATGCAACGGCGCGCTCTTGATAAAATTAGCAACGATCTCCTCGCCCATCTGTTTGGTTTGCGCATAGGGCGACTCTGCTTTTTCAAAGGGAGTTTGCTCAGTAACCGGCAGTTCCTCCACATTGCCGTAAACGGAACAGGAAGATGAAAAAATCACGTTCAGGATTTGTTTTTCGCGGCAATACTTGAGGATATTGATGAGGGAACCAAGGTTGTTCTGATAATACAGCAAAGGATCGGCAACCGATTGAGGCACTGATTTAAACGCAGCGAAGTGAATGATACCTACAGGGTTCTTCACGCCGTTCAAAGCGTATTCCAGAGCTTCGTAGTTAGTAATATCTACATGATAATTTTTTATTTTTTTGCCTGTAATGGCTTCGATACGGTCAAATGTTTTGGCGGAAGAATTGGAGTAATTATCTACCGATACAACATTGAAATCTGTTTTGTTCAATAGTTCGATGATGGTATGAGATCCTATATAACCAGCCCCTCCGGTAACGATGATTGTTTGCATATTGCTTGCAGTTTGGTGCAACTAAATATAGAAAAAAAATAGGTGCCGGCGCGGTTTGCAGGCCTAAATCCTTATTAATTTCTATCCTGGTTGCCACAATGGCAGCCACGGCCAACAACCGGCTGACCAAGTGCATGTTTGAAGCCAAAAATAACGCTTCCAGCTGCCAAAATTAGGTTTATATGTATATTTTTACGGAATGGCCGAAAGCTATGTAGATATATACGATTTATTGCTTAGCCCATTTTATATCCTGGTGATCTGCGGCATCGCGTTTTACTATAAAAACACCCAACTCCGCCAGCAGAAAAAACATTACCGCTACTTCATGCCTGCCCTCTATTGCAAAATTGGAGGCGCCATCGGCCTGTGCCTCGTGTATTTATTTTACTATGATGGTGGCGACGCCATCAATTATTTTGTCTCCGCCAAAATGTATGTGAATGTGCTGTTAAGCGGTGACTTCGATAAGTTTTTCGATCTGCTCGACTACCGTAACCAAAATGTAAACTATATTCTTTCGTCGGGTAATACCTATGGTTACCTGATGTTTATGCCAAACGATTACTACGCTTTGTTTACGGTAAGCATTACCATTCCGTTTGTATTGCTTGGCTGCAAAAGCATAATTGCCTCGTCCATCCTGTTGTCTTCAGTTTCGTTCATTGGCATTTGGAAACTCTACGAGGTGTTTATCGATAATTTCCCTGACCTTGTAAGACCCTTTGCCTACGCCTTGTTCTTCATTCCTTCCGTTTTCTTCTGGGGTTCCGGGATCCTGAAAGACACTTACACATTAAGCGCCATCGGATTCTATATTTATGGACTTTACTATTACCAGATCCTGAAACGCCGCAATATACAGTACCTGGTTGCCATCATTGGCGCTGTTATTATTTTTATTTACATCAAACCTTATATCCTGTTTGCTTTATTACCCGGTTCACTCATCTGGATCTTTTTTAACCGCATCCGGAACATTAAAAACCAATTACTCGCCGCTATGATCATTCCAATGATGCTACTGACCGCCCTGGGCGTGGTCGCATTTTTGCTAAGCAATTTTGGCCAGTACCTTGGGGAATACAGCCTCGACAATGTACTAAGCAAAGCAGTAAAAACGCAACAGGATCTTATCCGTGAGCAATATGGTGGAAACAGCTACAATATTGGCATGTTTGAGCCTACTATTAGCGGCGTAATTGCTAAAATTCCGGCTGCGCTCAACCTGGCACTTTTCCGGCCCTATCTGTGGGATGTTCGCAATGTGATGATGCTGCTTTCGGCAATGGAAAACATGGTGATGCTTGGGTTCAGCCTTTATATCTTGTTCAAAGTGAAATTTTCAACGCTCATCAAATCCCTTTTCAGCCACCCACTGCTCATTTTCTCGCTGCTGTTCGCTTTATTTTTTGCGTTCTCTGTAGGGCTTACTACTGCCAACTATGGTGCACTTGCCCGATTGCGGATTCCCTGCATTCCATTTTACCTGGCGTCTTTATTTATATTGTATTCCCTCAACCGGGCTAGCTTTCGGCGTAAATAGTTGAATAGATTGCGTCGGCGACATCGAACGAGCGGTAACGTTCTGCGATGTGCCTGATTTTTTCTGCCATTCCACCTTGTTTAAGCAGCCGATCGATTTGCGTAACTGCCTTGAGGTATTCGGCATCAGAGAGTTCCTGCAGCACATAGCCAATATCCTCAGCCGCTATCAACTCGCTGTCTGTCGAGATATTGCGGGTAATCACCACAGGTAAGCCCATTGCCCAGTATTCGCCGTTTTTTATGGGTGTGCAGAATTTTTTTGTAGGCACCGGTTTCACCGGGCAAATGCCGAAACTACCAAATTTCATGTACTTCGGCACCTCGTGGTGGGGCACAAAACGGCGGATTACCGCCTCTTCCGGCAAATTCGAGTGCCGGCAATAATCGCTGATTTCAGTGGCTGTATGGTTGGTAAGGAGTAACACCTTGAAACGGTTTCCCCAGAACGACTGAGCTACCTTAAAAAAATCAAATACCTCTTGCGACAGATAGATATCACCAAATTTTCCGGCATATACGCATAACACCGTCCCTTCAGGCAGATCAGGCAAAAGGTTTGGCGACGCACTGTTGTGGTAATCAAACAGGGTTAGATCGACACATGCAGGCTTTACAAAATAACGTTGCTTAACGATACCGTAGGTCGCTTGCGAATACGAGATCATGCCCTCAGCAGCACAAATTACGTCCGATGCCTTTTTGAGTTGGCGTTTTTCGAGCGCAAACAACAGGCGATAGGCCAGGCTATTTTTTTTCCAGGTACCTGTTTCAATCATGCTTTCGGCGTGCGGTTCAAAGCTATCAAGTACCAGCTTGCGCCCGGTAATGGCAGCGAGCACATAACCTATGGCGCCGCCGGGTGTGCACCAGGCATGTACCACGCTGATCTTATGGGAATAGATGAACCGAATCAAAAAGGCCAGAATCCCACCCATTTTCAGGAACATACCGATTCCAAACTTACGGTAAGTGAAATTCAGCAGGGTTATTCCTTTCGCCTTCAATTCGGATACTACCTGGTCGTAATCCGACCTGGTTTTCTCAGAATCGGGTGTCAGTGTCATCAGGTACACACGACTTCCCGGAGGTAGCTTTTGCCGAATGATCTCGATGTAGGGAAGCGTGTAGGTTTTGATAAGTGCGCTCTGATAACTCCAGTAAGTAACAACAAGTATGTTCCCAGGGCCGCTCAAAATAAATGCTTAATAATAGCCAGGAACCGCCTTTTCAACACGAAAAGAGGATTCTGCCACAAACTTACCAAAAGATATTTAAATGCCAAGACACGATCTTTTTTTGTCATGGCAATATGCAGGGCGGCATAAGAATAAATGCCGGAACAAAACACCCGCCTGTTAATCCACGAATCGCGGATGAGACTATTAGATGCCAATGCAACACCTTTGAAATGCATGACTTTTTCGCTGAACTGCTTTGGATCATAATTGAGAACGCTTCTCCCGCCGTGATTTACCATCACAATTGATTTTCCTGGAAAACAATGCAAGCGGTTGTCGGCAATAATCCTTAGCCACAATTCCCAATCTTCGAAAAGAATAAGGCGCGCATCGGTATTAAAGTAATAGCGCTTAAAGAGCGCATTTTTCACAATCACAGAACTACATCCCAAAAAATTGCCATATACCAGTTTCCGGTTATCGAAAAACCCATTGATGCCATAACTGTAGAGCGGCGTATGATCGGTGTTGAGTATTTGATAACCTGCAAAAATAAATCCGGGATCACCAGCCTGATCGATATAGCTGGCAATGGAAACGAGATGATCGTCCTTCATCTTATCATCGGAATCAAGAAAGATCAGGTAATCACCGCTGGCGCGATCGGCACCGTAGTTTCTCGCGATGCTTCTCTCTTCGTTGTTTTTGTAAAAATAACGGATCTTATCACTTGCTATCTGCTGTACAACACCCTGGGTATCGTCGCTGCTACCATCGTCAACAACCAATATTTCATAGTCTTCGAAGGTTTGGGCCAATACCGACATCAGCGTTTCGCGAAGAATGGCTGAGCGGTTATAAGTAGGTATAATGATGGAGAAGCGCATAAATCAGGCCTAACGTAACCAATTGAATACAAACTTCGGAATAAATTTAAGTCGCCGGTCGTAGGCCGCATAATTATTTTCCACATACCTCTGGTGGTCATGCACTTTAATATAGTAACTAATGCGGCGACAAGCCTCGCGGTCGAGTGCCTGGTAGCAAGTGTGGTAGCACAAATGCAAGTGTTGCCAAAAAACATCTTCCAGCTCAACAGATGTAAAATTCAAAGCAGATACATATAGGGGAAGGTCGGAGGGAACCTGGAGACCTGCGTTGCGCATGCGATCAAGGTAAACCTCGCCGCCCTCTACTGACTGAAAGAAGCCAGCTACAACCCGACTCCATTCTTTCAAAAACGCAAGCTGATGATTGGACTTCGACTGTGGGTGCAACCGGTAACGGGAAAGGACACCGGGCATGCGACGGATAACGCCTCCGCTGAGCAACAATTTCACCACCAACTCAAAATCCATGGCGTAATGCAAGGTTTCGCTTACCGGCAAGAGTGGCGCCAGCACCGACCGGCGGAAAAAAGAAGATGGCTGCGGAAACCGCATGTACGGAAAATAGCCGTGCAACGGAATATCATGGTCGAGCCCGATAACGGTTTGCTTTCTGCCTTCGCCGAACAACAACGATTTTCCATGAACGAGACCCAACTGCGGATCGCCTGCAAAAAGAAGCCCTACGGCCTGCAAGGTACCAGGCTCGTAGCAATCGTCGCTGTTGAGCCAGGTAACGACTTCACCGGTCGCTTTACGGAAGCCTTTATTAATGGCCTCACTCTGACCACTGTCTTTTTCGGAAACCCAATGTGCCAGGCGTAACTCATGAGCACGGATAATATCTACCGAACCATCGGTGCTCCCGCCATCTACCACAATAACTTCCAGCAGAGGATAGTCTTGCGCCCAAAGCGAATCCAGCGTTTCTCCAATATAAGCCGCCTGGTTATACGACGGAACGATAACGGATATTTTAGGTAAGTTCGGTTTCACTTATTCCTGAGATTCCAACCGGGCATAAATATCACCAAAGGCCTGAAAAATGTCTATTCCGGAGGTTAACTGAGTCACCATGTCATCATAAGACTTCCATTGGTTGAATACAAATTGATTGCTTTCCTCGAGCGAAAAATTGTAACGATAGTTTGGCGACAGCGCGTGCAGGCGCTCGAGGCACCGGAATACCTGAGTGGTTTGCTCCGGAATAGTGTACTCGAAACAAACCATAGCCACTGGCACTGATAAACCGTTCAACACTTCAACTTCGAACCCTTCTACGTCGATCTTGATAAAATCCGGTTTTCCATAACGCACGATCATGGCATCGAGCGTATCGACATCAACCTCCTGGGTATTGTTCCATTGCTGGCCTTTAAAGCGGTTGGTTCTTACTTTATTGATCCATTCCTGGGAAAGCGACGAGATAGTAGATGAATCGGGGTTGATGTACATGGTAAGCCGACCTTTGGCCGATCCCATGGCCGCATTTACAAGTGTAATAGCACGGCCAAACTTGAGTTTCAGAAAATGGTAACAATACGATTGAGGCTCGCAGGCGACCACGCTCGTATTGAGCGCCAAGAACACGCTGACGCGGTTGCCGAGATTAGCTCCTATATCGAACACCCGGTTCCCTGGCTTGAGGAAACTACCATAAAAACGCTTTCGGTCTTCGAACACGCGTTGTCCATCGCGGTAAATGCGTGGATGAACCAGCGGCCGAACCTTTTCCCGGAGCAAGGTTGACCACGCTTTCAAACGGATTGCAGTCATCGTCATTTTAAAACGATGAATATACGGCAAAATCTGCTAATCGCATCGCCTGATCTTGTCCTCGAAACTGGTACAACGGAACAGCGCCGTAGGCAGAAGCCCACATGCTATACGTGCTGGGTGGCCCAATAATGTAATGCGTACTGGCCAGGCAATACATATCCAATAATTCATGGTTCATCGCCATCGTCACGGCCGCGCCATCTACACGCAATGCTTCTGGATCGATGGTTTCGTTGGAACATATCAAAAAATGCACTTTCTTTTCGCTGAAAAGCGCGGCTGCTTTCCGCATTAATCCACGGTAAGTATCAATGTCATAAAAATACTTTCCTCCTTCAAAGTTTTTGTAGTCGCCACGACGGATGTGAACACCAATGAGGATTTCATTCTGCAAATCAAACTTAGCTTCGAAAAACGCACTGATCGCACGCGCATGTTGCTCTGCCGGCGAAAAAAAATTGCGAATGGTTTCCTGGTGTTTGTGCACCGACTGAGGCGCACGGTATTGCCATCCTTGCAGCAGACACAGGGCTTTATCAAGCTCCTGCCCGCGTGCATCGAGATCGAAACCTTCGTGCCAATTGAGGCAGGTGGCTGATACAAAGGGCAGACGGATCTTCAGCTTATCAAGAAGCCGTGCCGCATAAAAACAAAAGCCATATGCGAGCTTCGACAAAAAAGAAGAGCGCTGGTGTGTTCCTGTAAAGTAAGACTGGTATTCATAAAAAGCCGGATTACGAACGTTTACGCCATGCTCGAGGCCGTAGGCCAATAAGTTGGCATAAATAAACAACATGTTACCCAGTTGGCCTGGCTTATTGGAGAAAACGATCATGCTGTTTTATTAATATACAATGCGTCGTATTCGCGCATTATTCCTTTGTCGCGATAGGTTACATAAATATCCACCAGCGAAAAACCCTGTTGGCGAAGGAATTCGTCCACTTCGTGATATTGACAGGCATTTCTATACAACTGATGATTGTTCATCTCTATCAGGATCAGCTTTGTACGGCTCAGCGTCTGCTTGCCTCCTTTCAGGATCGTTAGCTCGGTTCCCTGCGTGTCTATTTTTATCAGCAGGATCTTTTCATTGCCGATCTCTTCATCTAAGGTTGACATGCGCACATCCTGGCGCGCAACCGTTTCAAATTTGCTGCTGTATGCTTTTACCTCGCTGTCAAGTGTTGTGTAATCAATTTCGTTGAGCGACGACGACAGGCTATCGCTGGTAACGTGTACCGTTGCCACGCCCTGATGATCGGAAAGCGCGAGGTTGCGCAGGCTGATGTTCGCATGCGGTTTGGTTGCAATACTGGCTTGATCAAAAGAAGCCTTTACGGGCTCAAACCCTATCAACTGATGTTGAGGAAAACGGGTGGCAAAAAACCGGCTGGTAGCGCCGTCTGCCACACCAATATCCAGAATATGAGTGCCACTGGCAGAAAGTTCATGCGTATCAATATACGCGATGGTACGGTAAAGATGCTCCGCCGGATTGCACAAAGCCGTGTCTTTGAATTTCAGGAAAACACGGGGATTGGAAAAGAGAAATTGTAAAAAGCGGATGATCGTCTGTTTCATGATACAGGATGCGGGTTTTGAGGCAATACGGTATAGGTGTAGCCGTTACGTTTTAAGTCGGCGATGATCTGTGTGCCAGGCTTGTTTTTAAATAAGATCATTTGAATGGTGTTCGGTTCGGCAACTTTTAAAAAATTCAGCATCCGGTTGCGACGGAGGGCTTTTTTGATCTTCTTCATGAGTGGTCCGGCGCTTTCTACCATTTCCTGCTCCACGCCGGGAATGTAAACGTCCTGGAACTTCTTGTAAGCCATTGCCGGAAGACCCAGGCCAAGCGCCATTTTTTCGAACTCCCGCACCGATATGGCATATACATAATTGCCAATGGTTTCGTAATTTCCGGTATCGTGATGCACGTTTACTTTCCCGAAAAGCCGTTTTCCAGCATGCTTCACTGATTGAAGAATGTTGCGCGTAAACGGCGCAGGATAAAATTCATGGGGTTCGGTAAACACAATGGCTTCTGAAGAAACACGCAACATTTCGTACACAGCCAGCGCCGGACGCGGGAAATGATGATACGACTGTTTGCAATAGGCATATTCGAACGTGTTATCGTCAAAAGGAAGGTTTTCGGCATTAGCGAGCGCAAAATCGGGTATCATTTGCTCTTGCCTGGCTATTTCGAGCAGGCTTACATCAATGTCGCTGGCAAGCGCCTTGCCACCTTTCCGGTTGATGTAAGTTGCAGACGTTCCGAAACGTCCATCACCCACAGTAAGCCAACGGGCCTGAAGATGGTGATCCAGGAACGCATCCAAGACACTCAACATGCGCAAATGGCGCCAGAGATCAACGGTATAACGATCGAACCACTGTTTGTACACGGCCAGCTCTTGTTGCGTTTTGGTGCCTGCGTACAGGTTACGGTGTATGTCATAACTATGCTGTTCCAGTCCCATCAGTTCAATAAGATTTTCGTCAGTGTTTCTTGCGACCGGCGTATGTCGGCAGCGTAACTTATTGCACGCTGATGCACTTCCTGTCCGTTCAGGTTTTGCATATGATCTGCCAGTTCGTGTTCGCTTGCCGGCGAGAAAAACACGACGCTATCGGCCACTTGTTCTCTATTGATGGCGATGTCCGATACAACCAGAAATTTCCGAAGCGCTTTGGCATCTTCGATCACCGTACTCCAGCCTTCAAAAAAACTGGGCTGTATAATGGCCCTGGCATTGACCATGAGCGTGGTTTGCTCTTCGCGCGAAATAAAGCCGGTGAGTGTTACCAAAGCATCCAGCCGATGCTCACGGATAAATGCGCGCAATTCCTGCACATAATGCTGATTCCGCTGATCATCATACTTGCCTGTGAAAACAACATGCACGGATTTGCCGCGTTGTACCAGTAATGCGATAGCTTTGAGCACCACCAGGTGATTTTTATGCGGCCAGAACTGGTTGCACACCATGAAATAATCTGAAGGAACGGTTGGGGGTAACGACGCTTGCAATCCCCTATCCAACAGCGACACAAAACGGTACACATGTACGGTTGCTTTGCTTTGCGGATAGAAGTTCCGAAAATGTGTTTCGGCATCGTAACTTGATAGCACGATGTGTTGGGCTTTTTCAGCTATATCGCGAAATGTCGCGTCGCGCCGGTTTATTTCTTCGGCCGTAAAAAGTTCAGGTAAAAATTTATGCTGAAAATCATAGATCCAATAATAACGCCGGCAGTTCAGTTTCTCGTGAGCCGGTTCGTAATTGATAAGCGGATAAAGAACATCGAGGCGAAGCCCATTGATATCGTTTATAAAGCGTGTGTTTGTGCCGCGTAGTTTTCCGGCAATTTTACACCAGGCTCTATAGATCCATGACTTTTGATCGAGGTCGGCTAAAGTGGTATGACGGTTTTTAATTTCGCGGATAAGTTCCCGCGGTGTGGAGCTGTTCACGATTACCACGATACTAAGCTGGCGGCTTTCGGCTTCGGCTTGCAGCAGGCGAATGATGTTGAGGGAATAATACAATCCTCCGGCCCAACCATAGTCGCCTGTCAGCAAAATTCCTACCCTCATACGCTCACGTGATGTTTTACCCATTGATAATAATGTTCGAGCCCCTGCTCGAGAGACACTCGCGGCCGAAAACCCAGGGCACGCAACTTGTTGATATCGGCACGCCAGTTGATGGGGTAACCCTCTATCTGTTCGCCCCGGAACTGAATCTCTCCACGATAGCCGCAAATGCCAGCAAAGATCTCCGCGAGTTTACTAATGTGTATTTCCTCTCCACCGGCCAGGTTATAGGCTTCGCCGGCAAAAGGCGCTTTAAGGATCAACAGATCCAATGCCTGCATAATGTCGCTTATTTCTATGAAATCGCGCGATTCGTTGCCGGTGCCGTATAACGACACGGAAACCGGGCTAGCGCAGAATTTTTGATAGAGATCGTAGATGAGCTGTCGGCGCAAGCCTACACCATAAGCGGAAAATATACGCAGCGACAATGCGTTGACTTTAAATAATTCGCAGTATTCGCGCACAAGCTGTTCACTCAGCAATTTATGAAAGCCATAAGGCGAAATGGGTTGCAGGCGGTCGTTCTCGTGAATAGGTAGGGACAAGGCGTTACCATAAACGGCGGCACTTGAAAAATTTACGAACCTTGTTTTCGGCGATGCATTGGCAATAGCAGCTAATACAGCTTGTGTAAACGATACGTTGAGCGCAAAATCGTTTTCGGGATCAACAAAACTTTTGCGGATGTCGGACGAACCGGCGCAATTGAGCACCACATCAAAACCTTCTGCGGCAATGAGTTTTTTAACCGTTTCTGTATCTCCTGCAATAATACCTTCGCGCAAAGGATCGTGTTCGCGGTCAACACCAAGCACAGCATTGTGCGCAGAAAAGTAATCTACGGCTGCGCGGCCAATAAATCCTGATGCACCAAGAACAAGTAGTTTCATATTGTAATTTAGGATTTTCTGGCGACAAAGGTATATAATCGACCTGCAAAATCATGAAGGTTCCTAGTTTTCCACTTAAATAAATTAAAAATAAAGCCATCAAGGGCTGAACCTCTAAATAACTTCAAGTGTATTTTTCGTTCAAGAATTTTTTTTAAATCAGAAACGATTTCCTGTTTACTCTGCGGACTGTAGTTAATAACAGAATCCATGTGGCCGAGCTCCTCTGCGATCGTCAATTTTGCTTTCTCAAAAGCATTTCTATATTCCCGAAGTGAAAACGCATTTTCCCCGTAATATAATTTCTGAAAAGGATGCGACTCCAAAAATATTTCTTTTTGCCGTGCATCATTTACTACATGATCTCTGCAAGTTAACAATATCCCTCCCGGTTTGAGCACCCTGGCTGCTTCTGCTACAAAATTATCCAAATTATGAGCGTGGTGCATCGCCTGCCGGGCGTAAACCACATCGAAAGAATCGTCTTCGTAACTCATGGATTCCCCATAAGCCGAATGAATCTCTATTTCGGTTAAGGCATAGTTTTGCTTCAATGAGCGAATAGCTTCTGCACCAACGGTGGCGCTTGGATCTGGCTCTACAGCTACGACAGAAAACCCGTTGAGCGCAAAGGCGAGTGTACTGATCCCATTTCCTGCCCCAATATCCAATAACCTTAGCTTACGATTTTGAAAATGCTTTATATGTTTTGCGATCAACTTCAAACTTTCCTTAAACTCTTCGCTATTCCTGAAAGCCTCTACATTTTTCTTTAGATCTTCGCCCAGAAAAGATTTCTCGATCACCTCTCGATATTCGTCTTTTTGCCTTGCATATATAATCGTTTCTTCCCAGTTCATGCTATTTTTACTATTCAGTTTTCTTAACAACTATAGCTGGGTTTCCAGCGACGACCGAATAATCCGGAACGTCTTTCGTAACTACGCTACCTGCAGCCACAACTGCGCCTTCACCAATAGTAACTCCTTTCAAAATAATAACGTTGAATCCTATCCAGGCCTTATCCTTTACTTCAATCCTCCTCGACTTTACATGAGACCAGTCTTTATACTTACCAACAGCACCTTCATCCACGCCTCGTTTCCAATCCTTAACGTCGTTTTTTCGGTGCTCCCAAGACAGAGAGTGTGCATCAGTATCGATGACAGTACAACCCCAAGAAAACATTACATCGGAGCCTATGTTTATTTCATCTGTACAAACAAACAAACCGCCGCCAATAAAACTGCGATCACCAACCCGCATGCGTCCATTACTGGTTTCGACAACAAATGTGCCGCTAAGCAGACTATCATTACCAATGGAAACAATTCCTTTTTCACTGTAGTTACCTCTCAATTCTATTTTCAAGTCATCCGCTTTCGTCCGTACACCGATAGTAACCATACCACTCTCAATGAGCTTTCTGAGCGAAGAATCTCTAGATGAAACTAATAGTTTAAGAATATGTTTGAGTTTACGGATCATTTGGAAAATTGAAAAATCTTAAAAACCCTGGATCTACGCGACTTCTTATCAGAAAAGTAATTGACAAACTGGCTGTAAAATTCAAGGTCAATATCTGATTCAAGGCTTAACTCTATCTTTGAACTCATGTTCATCTTACCATGTATCTCACTGGGGGTACAATTTTCTCCACTTCCATCAAAGCCAATGTTATTGACCAATGATTGGCTTGGATAAACATTCAGCCCATTCTTTTTAAACACCGAAAAATACCATTTAATACCCCAGGAATTATTTCCATAACTTAGCATATCGGTATATTTATAATCGCCCAGGTTAAATTTCGAAGCGAGGTAAGGATTTTTTTTGATCAATTCTTTTCCTTTCATCTCTTCGTCGAACACTGCCCACTTGTCTTTCCAGGTGGCCCAGCCCCAGGTAGAAGTGTATGGTAATAACACCGTTTGCCGCAGCTTGCTTTTTACAGGAAACATAAATCCGTTTATCGAATAAACGTTTGACACATCGCTATACAGGTTGAGTCCATCGTTCATAAAGTCGAGGAAGTTAGGAGAAACTACCAGATCATCTTCCAAAACGATGATTCTTCCATCGCGGTTCACCACCTCACTAACACCCGCAATTACCGAAGGTGCCAAGCCCAAGTTTTTGTCTCTGGCTGAAACAACTACTTTTTTAAATCCTTGTAATCCCTTAAACAAACGACGCGTATCCCCAATTTTCTGGAGATCTTCTTCGGTTGCACCCTCTTTAGGACCATCCGCAAAAACATACAATACCGTATCTGCCGCCAGTGTGTTCCGTTTCAGCGCGTCGAGTGTTTGTTCGGTATGCCAGGGCCTGTTGTAAACAAACAACGCAACAGGCGCCGGTTTCGGTTTATGCATAACGTAACGACTTTTCCCAGATCACCGGGATCAATTGTTGAAATGCCCGGGTTCCGTCCATAAAATTAATATCTTTTTCCGACAAGGCCTTTTCAATTAACTGATAGGTGGCCTTGCTATCGATCAGCTGCGAGTGCCTGAAGTCCTGGGAGTGAATAAGCTCTTGCATCCAATCTTTCAAACCGGCATTCATCCAGTGGTTCACCGGGGCATTGAACCCGATTTTATCTTTCCGGCGTACTATTTCTTTCGGCATCATGTCTTCCAATGCATCGCGCACAATAGCCTTACCAAAACCGTTCCGTATTTTTGACGAATACGGTATCGAGAATGCAAATTCCACCAGACGATAATCGAGAAACGGCATGCGGATCTCCACACTGTTCATCATCGCATAACGATCGTAATTACGGAGCAGGGTCGGTAATACGGTCTTGAAAGTAGATTGCAATAGCGTCGAATTCAAGTGGTCGTAGCCCTCGTGTTTGGCTGTAATATGCGCATTCTTCGAAAACCGGCGTAAAATAGGGTACTTGTTTAATACGGCATATTTCAGTTTATTGTTAAAATCAGCTTGTTTGCCGGCGCCGGTCGAATTGTTGATAGCTTCCAGAATATTTCTGAATTCCCTGAGCTTAGGCAGTGCATCGATCAGTGCCGAGTCCATATCAAATGGATAGCCTGCAAATAGCTCGTCGGCGCCATGACCATCGATGCTAACCACTACACCATTTTGACGAATGGCACCATAAAGCTGCACAAAAGGAATAACCGGCGCATAAAAGATCTCCTCAAACAAATAGGTTTTCTCGTACACCGAATCGAGGTCTTTCAACGGGTCGATTGCAACAAAACTGGCGTCAACGCCGAGGTAATCTGTTACCCGGCGGGCGTGCGCCGTTTCGTCGAGGCCTGTGCCCGGAAACGACGCCACAAAAGCATGTTGCCAATCGGCACCCGCCAAACGTTGTGTGCTATCCTGGCCCTGAAGGCGGGCCATGGCGCAAATCACGGCACTGGAATCGAGTCCGCCGCTAAGGGCGGTTCCCAAACGCACATCGCTACGCATGCGAAGGCGGCAGGCATCGAGAAACAAGCCACGAAACATCTCTTTTTGTTCTTCATAGCGTTGCGGCACATCCAGACGACGTGCTGCTATGTTCCAATAATTTTCCAGCCGCAGGTTTCCATTGCTGTACCAACCGCTATTAGCGGCCGGAAACCGTTTAATGCCGTTGATGAGACATTTATCAGTGTGTTCGTAACCAAAACAATCGTGCACCGCTTGCCTGGCATTGTGGTAATTAATTTGAACCTGATCCAGAAAAGGATAAATCCCTTTCATCTCGGAAGCAAACACAAAACCCTGTTTCAGTTGAGCATAAAACAGTGGTTTTTTTCCCATGCGATCGCGCGACAAAAAGAGGCTTCCATCTGTTTTATCATAAATAGCCAAAGCCCACATACCGTTCAACCGATGCACGAAGTCTTTTCCCCAGGCCAGGTAAGCATACAGCAGCACCTCGGTATCGCTACCGCTCCTGAACCTGATGCCTGTAGCCGCCAGCTCTTTCTTCAGCTCGATATAGTTGTAGATCTCGCCGTTATAAGTAATTACATAACGGTCTTGCACTTCCATCGGCTGTGCGGCGTTTTCCGACAGGTCGATGATCGATAGGCGGCGATGGCCCAATGCGGCTGCGCCGTGAAAGAACGTGCCCTGTCCGTCAGGACCACGATGCCTGATCTTGTCGAGTCCTTTTTGCAGCTTCTCGCGTTCGAAAGAACCTATGAATCCAACAATGCCGCACATGAGCTGATGTTCTTTAATTTCATTTCTATTTTACGAACAATACCGGGTCTATTTCGTACCTAACGCCTGCACCGGCGATACCGAACTCACCGTAAAACTTCGCTTCCGGCAGGTAAGAGGCCATGACGGCCCGTAAATTACCCTGGTTGGTATCGTCGAGAAAACAACTAAACGACTCGCGCGACAACTCGTCCTTAAAGAATTCGAATGCGCCGGCACGTTCGTAAGGACTCTTATTGCCGATAGGCCCGTCGATGATCACAAAATCTACATTATTTTTCTGAATAAATGCCAACTTGCTCACATCGTACCATTGGTATGCATTCCCTTCAAACGACATTGCGGTAGATAGCGGGCAATGCACAAAAGTAACAGACCCGGCTCCATATTTGTCGCGGATAATACCCTGCCAGTTGGCATCGTGATCCACTGAAATAATGTTGAGACCTAGTTTGTTTTTTTCGGAAAGATTATGCAAAAAAATAGTGCTGATACCGCTACCGAACTCAACGATGGTTTTTACATTATTGATAAGAATATGATTTACGATCAGCATCATCGCCGGAGGAGAAATGCTCCAGATATTGTATGGAAGTACCAGGCCGCCACTCAAGTGATTGGTAAGGTAACTGTGACAAGAAGCTGAAATTGTCTTCTTCAACAGCTGATCCTGGTTCTTCCGAAAAACCCGTGTTACAAAATTGATCAATTTGGAGTCGATGTATCGTTTCATACTAATGGTAATACGTTTCGAATTCGGTGAGAATATTGCTTTGTTCACGCGGAGGAAAACTCCAGTTCTCATAAAAATTATTGTCGATCACTTCAAAGCTCAGGCAATTTTCGGCAGTATCTTCCACATTGCCGTTTTTAAAAAGGCAATACGTAAGGTTATAAAAACCTGTATTGAGATTCAGGCGTGGCAGTTCGAAACGCACGATCCTTGTATCGGCGCTTCCAGTATCCTGGGGCAGTAATTTATTGCTGATCCAGATACATTTTTCTCCCAGAAAATTATCGAGCCTGAAATCAAGGTGCATGTTTGCCGGTTTAACAGCATCCGACAAGTGGAATTCGAATACCATGCGCTCACCGGCCGGTATCGGATTTTTATTGAGCACGATATCAGTAACAGTCACAGAACCCAATCCACTCCGATTCACAGCATGAAAACCGGCACTACTATCCTTGTTCACCAATTCGCTGTATGTGCGTATAACATGATCAATCTTACCAATGGTTTGCGTTCGGCCATTGGCAAGCAAGACACCGGTTTTACACAATTGAGCAATCGAGCCCATATTGTGACTCACGAATAAGATGGTACGACCGCTTTTACTCACGTCGTCCATCTTCCCCATGCATTTTTTCTGAAATTCAGCATCGCCCACCGCCAATACTTCGTCGATGATCAGGATTTCGTTTTCGAGAAAAGCAGCCACGGCAAACGCCAACCTCAACTGCATACCGCTGCTGTAATGCTTTAGTGGCGTATCGATGAACGTTTCGACACCGGCAAAATCCACAATGGCATCGAAGTTTCGCAAGATCTCCACGCGCTTCATGCCCAGGATCGAGCCATTCATGAAAATATTTTCGCGGCCACTCAATTCCGGATGAAAGCCCGTACCCACTTCAAGCAGGCTCGCGATGCGCCCGCGACCAACGATGCGGCCCGAAGTGGGCGGCGTGATCTTCGATAAGATTTTCAGCAAGGTTGATTTTCCGGCACCGTTTTTCCCGATGATGCCAACCGTATCACCCGGCATTACATCAACACTCACATCCTGGAGTGCCCAAAACACTTCCCGGCTGCTGCCGGCTTTGAACAGATTCATCATGCTATCGCGCAGGCTCAGGTATGGCTGCCGTTCATGATTTATCATGAACTGTTTGCTGATGTGTTGTATTTCGAGTATCGGTTTCAATTGGGGGGGAAGAGCAATCAGGCCAGATCGGCAAAATAGCCCTCTGTTTTTCTAAAATAAATAATTCCTATTACAAAAAGCAGAAGCGACACAGCAGTACTCGATACAACACTGTACAGGCTGATTGCTTCACCCGAAACAGAACTGCGAAACAACTCAATGGGCGCATTCATGGGGTTTAGTTGCAGCAAATATTGAAACCAGGTATTACCGGATACCTTTACCGGGTAAATAACAGGCGTGGCAAACAGCAAGGCCTGGATAAAAAAGGGAAGCACATAGCGAAAATCGCGGTACTTTACATTCAGCGCGGCCAAAAAGGTACCGAGGCCAAACGTAGCGGTTACCGACAGCAACAAACTGAGGGGTACGAGAAACAACGCGGTGATTTTGAAAGAGCAACCGTAATAATACAACACCGGCACAAATACCAGAAAAGCCATGAAGAAATCAACGAGTGACACCAGGATAGACGATGCGGGAACGATGAGACGCGGAAAATAAATTTTTTTAATGATGCCTGAATTGCTCACCATGCTGTTCCCGGCATTGGAGAGACCGCCCGAAAAGATATTCCACAGTAGAAAACCGCTCAACACAAATACCGGGTATGGAAGCGGGAGCGGAACATTACCATAAATGAGTTTTCCTATACTCAAGGTAAATAACAGGGTCATGACAAGAGGCTGAAAAATGGCCCATAAAAAACCGAGGGCCGTTTGCTTGTATTTTACTTTAACATCGCGCCAGGTAAAAAAGTAAAACAGCTCGCGGTATTCCCATAACTCCTTCAAACCTAAACTAAACTGCCGTTGCGGTTTTATTTCAAACTCCATATCGTTACCTTTGCGATACGTATGAAAATCGTATTCGCAACACATAACAAAAATAAGATAAAAGAGGTAAATAGCCTAATGCCGCAGGCTATTAATTTGTTAAGCCTTTACGACATCGGCTTCGATGAGGAGATCGCTGAAACGGCCGCCACCATTGAAGGAAACGCGTTGCTGAAAGCAAAAGCAGTTGCCAACGCTACTGGTCAGCACTGTTTTGCCGACGATAGCGGCCTGCTGGTTGATGCCCTGAATGGTGCGCCAGGCGTGCATTCGGCGAGATATGCCGGCGAGCACAAAAGCGACAACGACAACATCGATAAACTGCTGCGCGAATTGAGCAACCATCACAACCGCAAGGCGCATTTCAAAACCGTGATGGCATTGGTGTTACATGGCTGCGAGCATGTATTCGAAGGAAGCGTGCACGGCACCATCATCAGCGAAAGGCGCGGCGACAACGGGTTTGGCTACGACCCGGTCTTTGTTCCCGACGGATTTTCAAAAACCTTTGCCGAGATGAGCATGGATGAGAAAAATGCCATCTCTCACCGCAAAATTGCCCTGAAAAAATTATTGGATTTTTTAAAAAGCGCTTGATCTTTTTTTCAAGCACCCATACAAAATACCACAATGAACCGACAGTACTGGCATCAGCGGCCATCTGCAAGATCGCGTCATTCACTCGCCTGCCCCTGCTTCGAGGCTTTTTTCGAACCGCTGTACATCTCGTATTTCAGCAATTTGCATTCGAGTGCCCCATTGAATAAGGTCATTTTTTTGCTCGGGTGAAGGCCAATGTGTTTGATCGCTTCCATGTTTGAAGTGATGATGCAAGCTGTCCAGCCGCCGAAATCGCGTTTCAGTTTGTCACCGATCTGTTTATAGAACGCGTTGGTATCTTCCATTTTGATGCGCTCGTCGTACGGCGGATTGAGCAGGATCGTTCCTTTAGGCTTATCGGGCATCAGGTCGAAAAAAGAAGCCTGCTGGTAGCGGATCACATCATCCACTTTTGCTACAGCTGCATTGCGCTTAGCCATCTCCAGGGGCTTGGCATCGATATCGCTCGAGTAAATGGCTGGTACATCTTCTTTTATGCGGTTGATAGACGAGCTGTAGATCTTATCCCACAAGTCGGGTTCAAAATCGTGCCATTTCATAAAGCCAAAACTTTCGCGAAAGCAGCCTGGCGGAATGTTATTGGCAAATAACGCACTTTCTATCCCAAGTGTTCCGCTGCCACACATGCCGTCGATGAGCGGCAAATGCGGTTGCCAACCAGATAATAGCACCATACCGGCAGCCAGTACTTCTTTCATCGGCGCCGAATCAATATCCACGCGATAGCCGCGCTTAAAGAGCGAATCGCCACTGCTATCGAGGCTCACATTCACGTAATCCTTAAATATATGAACGTAGATGCGCACCGTAGGCTGTTCGAGATCGACACTCGGACGCACATCAACATTTTCAACAAAGCGGTCGCAAATAGCATCTTTTGACTTCTGCGACACGTAGAGGCTGTGCGTGAAAATATCGGAATTAAGAGTGGCGTTGATCGCAATGGTATCATCGGCATTGATGAACTTCTCCCAGTTATAGGATTTCATTTTTGCGTAGAACTCATGCTCATTGGCCGCACGGAAAGAATAAATAGGCACCAGGATCTTGAGTGCGGTACGCAGACAGAGATTGGCTTTGTACATAAAGCCCTTGTCGCCGGTAAAGGACACGCCGCGTTTGAAAGGTTCTATATCGCGGGCGCCCAGTCTCAGCAGCTCGGTAGCCAGTGTATCTTCGAGGCCATGCAAAGTGGTGGCCTTCATTTCGAAATCGAATTCGGTATTTGGTTTTTGTTTCAAAAGCAATGATTGTTTATAACACGTTCCATTAAAAGCAGTAAAGGCACTACTTGCCTTTTACTGCATTGTACACTTCCTTCATGAAGCCGGAAGCAAATACAAAATCGAGCAATTCAGGATTCTCGGTTTTAAGAATTTCCTTGCCATTGCCCGTCCACCAAGGTTTTCCCTTATAAATATACAACACGTTTTCGCCGATTTCAACCACCGAATTCATATCGTGTGTAATCACGATGGTGGTTATATCGAACTCGTGTGTCAGGTTCTGGATCAGGTTATCGATCACGATGGACGTTTTGGGATCGAGACCCGAATTGGGCTCATCACAAAATAAATACTGCGGTTGATTGGCAATGGCGCGGGCCAGTGCCGCACGCTTTTTCATACCTCCCGACAGCTCGCCGGGATAAAGTTTGTTTTTGCCATTAAGCTGCACTTTTTCGAGGCAAAAATTAACCCTGTCCATTTTTTCGGCATGCGACATGCTGGTAAACATATCCAGCGGAAAGCGGACATTTTCCTCGAGGGTTTGCGAGTCGAAGAGCGCGCCGCCCTGAAAAAGCATACCTATTTTTTTTCGTACTTCCTGTTTGTCTTTCACGCCCAGCGTCGGGAAATTCTGCCCGTCATAAAGGATTTCACCCTTATCGATCTCGTGCAGCCCTACCATGAGTTTCATGATTGTGGTTTTCCCGCTACCGCTCTCGCCAATGATCAGGTTGGTTTTCCCCTGTTCAAATACAAACGACACGTTATCGACCACAAGCCTGTCGCCAAAACTTTTGGATATGTCTTTGATCTCGATCATGTAAGGAAAAGCTGGGTAAGCAGAAAGTTAAAGATCAGGATGAGGATACTGCTGTACACCACAGCTGCCGTGCTGCTCTTTCCCACTTCGAGGGCGCCGCCGTGTGTGTAGTATCCAAAATAGGCAGAAATAGAGGTAATGAGAAAGGCAAAGGTTACCACCTTGGTAAAAGAATAATATAGCTTCCAGGGTTCGAAAAAGGCCTGGATGCCAAAGATGTATTCGTAAGAGGTGCAGGCATGTGTGGCCACGCCCATCACATAACCACCAAAAATACCAAGGAACATACTGATGGCAATGAGGAAAGGCAGAATGAGCACACCTCCCAGGATCTTTGGGAGAATGAGGTAGCCGGCCGAGTTGATGCCCATGATCTCCAACGCATCGATCTGTTCGGTAATACGCATAGAACCGATCTCGGACGCAATGTTGGACCCCATTTTACCTGCCAGGATAAGACAAACGATGGTGGGACAAAATTCGAGCAACATCGACTCGCGCACGGTAAACCCTACTGCATACAAGGGCACTAGTGGGCTGGTAAAACCAAAGGCGGACTGGATGGTGATAACACCACCCATAAAAAAAGAAATGATCGCAATGATGGGCAGGGAACTGATGCCGATGTTGTCGATCTCATGAACAATTTGTTTCATGTACACCGACATTTTTTCCGGTTTACTAAACACGCGTTTAATAAGGATGAAATAACGGCCCAGATGAAAAAATAAATTCATACCAAAAATGAATGGCTAATATACGATTAAGTGTTCAATTAAGGCGAATAAATTGTGGAATTTGACGCCAACACTGGTTAAGTCAACTGGTGAAAAAACAATTATAGCAAAAGACATTGGGCGCCTTGTCTGGCTCTCGCTACTCGCTCTTTTGGCTGCCCGCTGGCCCAGCCAAAAGGAGCTCAAACAGGCCGCTCTATCCCGGGCGCATAACCCCAAAATGCTGGCTGAGGCTCTCGAAGCCAGATAAAAGATTACAGCTGAGCCCGCCCAGGCGCATTACCAAAAAAAGAAAACAAAACCTTAACAATACAAACGGCACCGCGCCAGGGATTGAAGCGCAAATCCTTTTTGCCGGGTGGCTGAGGCTCTCGAAGCCCGGCAAAAAGACTGCAGCTGAAAGCCCGCCCGGGCATCATAACTCAACTGCCAATAACACGACGAAACCAATTATCATGCAGACATCGAAGCAAAACAATACGTTGCCACGCACAAATCCCCCCGCGCCGGAGCCTGAGACCTTAACTAAATCAGATAAACTGGAAATTTTAAAAGCCTGTTCCGAAGTGGGTCATGCTCTCTTTCTTTTCCGGGTTGATAGTCATAACCGGCAGATTGCTGATGTCCACAATACGTTGCGCCTCGGTGCCGCTGAAGAACTCTTTGATGCTCAGCGTAGGCTTGTTCATGATGATGATGAGATCTGCTTCGATCTTGTTGGCGTACTCCACCACGGTTTCAGCTACATTATCGCTGGCCAGCGACTTGTTGGAGCAGGAAATGCCTTTGCCTTTGATATACTGTTTCACCTGGTGTGAATATGCAAGCAATTGATTCTCGTAGGCATTGTCGGACAGGCTGAACACGCCCAGAATACGGATAGAAGCGCCGAAATAATGCGCAAACTGCACGGCAACATCCACTTTCTCGCGTGACTCGCGCGACAGATCGAGCGGTAATAAGATGTTTTCGCAACCGTCGCGGTGCTCTTTGCCCCGGATAGAAATAACCGGGCATTTGCATTCGCGGATCATTTTGGATGCGCTGGTGCCCACAATATTCTTGGAACTCATGTGGCTTTCGAGACCAACCATAACAATGGCTGGCTTTATTTCTTCTGCAATGCGCGGCACCTCGTTGTAAATATTGCCTTTCACATTCATGAACTCGGTAGGCACCCCACTTTCCTGCTGGGTTTGCTTACTCAGTGCCTTGAGGTCTTCGTAGCGCTCCTCGCCTACTTTATCGTACGTATGAAGCAAAATAATCTTGGAATGGGTATATTTGGCTAAGTTATACGCTTGCTTAATCGCTAAAAGAGACTGTTCTGTGAAATCAATAGGAATTAATAAAGTGCCGCGTTCTTGTAATTTCATATATGGTCTGGTTTTGCATCGCGATAACCGGCTGAAAATCAAGCCCTATCAGGATGTTAATTTTTAACATACAAAAATAGTCAAATTAATGATATATAGGCATTTATAAAAATATTTTTTAAGATTTGACTGTTAATTAGAAAAAATAGCGATATTTGCAGCCCAAACTTAAAAAACAAGAAAATGGCAGTAAAGATTAGACTACAAAGACACGGTAAGAAAGACGCAGCGTTTTTCCACGTAGTAGCAGCGGATGGTCGTGCACCACGAGACGGAGCTTTTATCGAAAAATTAGGTGTTTACAACCCTAACACAAACCCGGCAACCATCGAACTGAATTTCGATTCAACACTTAAATGGTTACAAAACGGTGCAATTCCTACAGATACCTGCAGGGCTATCTTATCTTATAAAGGTGTGTTGATGAAAAAACACCTCCTTGACGGTGTGAAAAAAGGTGCTTTAACTGAAGCACAAGTTGAAGAGCGTTTTGCAAAATGGCAGGATGCCAAAGCCGGCAAAATCAACAGCAAAAAAGACAATTTATCGACAGGCGCTAAAAAAGCTGCTGAAGAAAAATTAAAAGCTGAAACAGCTGCAAAAGAAGCAAAAGCTGCTAAAATTGCTGCTAAAAACACACCGGCTGCTGAAGAAACTGCCGCTCCTGAAGCTGAGAACAACGCAACAGAGGCGTCTGAAAACACAGAAGCATAATTTTAAATTAAATAACGCAGAAAACCCCGTGGTTCTTACCCCGGGGTTTTTTGTTGAACCTTGATCTTAGTTCGATAAGCGCTTCACTAAGCAAACGACGACTAATACCTTACCAGCATCGCGATAACTATTTCCCGGCCATGCGCTTCCGAATGCGGCTCAACGATTCCGGCTTAACGCCGATGTAGCTCGCCAACTGGTACTGTGGCACGCGCTGTGCCAAGTCCGGACGGGTGTCTAAGAGGTGTTGGTATTTTTCTTCGGGACTGGCCGTGAGGTGATACATCATCGTTTTTTGCTGCTCGGCAAACACCCGTTCCATCACTGCCCGCGAAACGGTTTCGAAACGCGGAAAGAGTCGAAAAAGTTGTTGTGCTTTTTCCTCGTTGCCTACCACTACCGTTGTATCCTCCTCACATAGCAAGCTATCTGAAGCGGTTGCCTCGCCCGTGAAGCCTGTCAGTGAAATGATCCACTGCCCTTCTGTATAAAAAGCGGTTGTTACTTCTTCGCCATTAATCAAGCGGTACTGCCTGACCAACCCTTCTTCTACAAAAAAGGTATTGTAGTTAGCCTGACCTTCTTTTGACAAGAAACTTCCTTTCCGGTAGATTTTCGTTACCATGCTCTGCTCCAGCGCAACCCGCTCTTCTTCTGTGAAGCTCGTAAATCTGGAAAAATAGGTGATCAGTTGGCTGTGCATAGTTATTCTTGAACGGCTGGTATCTCACAACAATGGGATTACCGATAAACTTGGATAAAAATACTAAAAAAAGAATTTCCTAACCGAGATCAATGAACGCAAACCATGCCGGTTCTACTTTCGCAGCCACAATCATAACCACACCAGCATGAACACAACATCTCAACCACTCATCAAACCCGCTGTGCTTTCTCCGGCGGAAGACCATTTGAAAAACCGAAAAAACCTGCTTTCCACGCTCTGGACCTTTGTTTCGCTCAACTACCTTTACTGCGACCTCATCGGGCTGATGGATGCCTCCAAGCTCAGGCAATACCTCGCGGGCACAATCGACGGCCTCGTCATGAGCCAGGAATTTCTTCTGGGGGCGGCCATTTTTATCGAGATTCCAATGCTCATGATACCTTTATCCAAGGTTGCGAAAGGAAACATAAACCGGATAGCCAACATAACAGCTGGATCTATTATGACGGCGGTACAGCTTAGCACGTTGTTTCTGGGCCCGCCGTCGATGTATTACCTCTTTTTTAGTACCGTGGAAATTGCCACAACGGTTTTTATCGTCTGGTATGCCTGGAAGAAGTTCCTTAAACCGCCAATAGCGTGAGCGTAGCAATATCTTGCAACGTGCAGATCAGGCGGCTCCTGATTTTGCCTCGGTGTACAACCCTAGTTGCAACTAGCGGGCATACTGCGAGAATAGGCAAACGCTCAATCTGTGCTTAGTTTCAGGCTTTGCGGGTGCGGGGCACTTGAAAAATGTCTGCTCAACACTTGCGCAACTGCTCAGTAAAATTATAGATATTGAGTCTATCACTACCGGTCACATTATTGCCAATGCAATGCCAGCGCAGTATCTTACCCGTCCCTTTATTTGCCATTCTTTTTACCAGTTGCTATCCAATAATGTTCTAGTTCTATAATATCGATGCCTGACGAAATTTTCGAGAGCTTGTCAATTAAAAACTCCCGGTTTGGGAAGTTTTTCAATACTTCGTGTGCCGTTCCATTGGCAAGTTTTCTTGTTTGGAATGTATTACCGAATTCGTCAACTCTTGTTATCCGTTTTTTGTCATGTGCCAAGCCCTCAACTTGTTTACTGTCGATAAACACGATGTCGCCATTGTCAATAACATGGTCTTTTAATCTACTTAGCAATTTATCAATGTCCTGAAGTAAAATATGACTCCAAATAAATCCACCAAAAAAACCATCAAACGTTTTGTCTGCTTTCAAACTATTCATATCTGCTACATCAAACGTTACATTGTCATTGAAGCGCCTTTTCCTTGCTATGTCAATAACAGATTTGTTTATGTCTGTTGCAAAAATTGAACTTGCTGTCTTAGAAATCTGTTCTGTCCAATATCCTGTTCCACAGGCAATTTCGAGTACAGATTTATTTGTAAAAATTTTTTGAAATAGCTCTGTCGCTTTTACCAAATCTTCCTGCTCTTCTGGTATTTCATAAACGTTGTCGTACTCCTTTGCCCTGTCGTTATAATATGAAATCAAGTCTTGGTTCATCCTTGAAAATCTTTAATTCTTATAGATTGTCGTAACCTTGTTGCTAAGCGTCGGTTTACACTGAAACAAACTGCTTTCAACACATTGTTCTAAAAATCTTCGGGCTTGCATTCTCCTTACCACTAGCCGCCAATGACGAAAGATATTGCTTCCTTGTTTTGTAAACAAACTAGCTTTTAAATTTCAGCGTAGCTCATCTATAACTCCTACTCTGCCCCAACGAGCATCAGTTCGACTTACCAAGCGCGTTCAGCGCGTCCACCGCCGGGTCGTAGTTGGGTTTGAGTTTCAGGCAAGTGGTATAATCTTCGTAAGCGTTCTTTTTCTCTTTAAGCTCCTCGTAGCATACCCCGCGGGCAAAATAGGCTTCAGCATATTTCGGATTAGCCTCGATGGCCTTCGTGAAATAGTCGAGTGCAGCCGACGGATCTTTTTTGACGTTGAGAGCTATGGCGCCCTGGTTGTACAATGAATATTCGTGCTTTGGATCCAACTTCAGAATTTGAGCGTATAAGGTTTGAGCGTCGTCGTATTTCCCAATGTCCTGAAGCAATTTTGCCTTGGCGTATAACGCTTCTGTGGTTGGATCGATGCGAATGGCGTTATCGTAATATTCGATGGCAATGGTATTTCTGCGGGCGCCATAAATCATACCCAGGCTTAAAAAGGCGCCATAGTTCCTGCTATCCTGGTCAACCGCAGTTTCCAAACTTGAAATAGCTTTGGCAGTATCGCCGGTTTCTTTGTAAATGCTCCCCTTTAGGTAATAGCCTTTTGCCAGGTTTTCATTTATTTTCAAGGCTTTGTTGATGGCGGCAAAGGCATTCTCATACTGCTTTACATAATAAAACAACTCTCCCAGCTTTAGCAGCCCTTCTGTATTTTCAGGAAACTTCCGCACAATCTTTTCCAGCACATCCTTGGCATTGCGGGTTTGGTTGGCAGCAAAAAAGATGTCTGCTTCCGTAATGTAGTAGTCGGCGCGGGTGCTGTCGATACGCAACGCACGCTTGGCATCGTTGATGGCATCTTCGAGCTGCCTTAGTTGAAGCAGTAGTTTTGCCCGCTCATGATACAGCGAACCATCATCCGGGTTATCGAGAATTTTCTGATTGAGTGCTTTCAATTCTGGCGAATTGATGATGGCAGTGATCGAGTCCATGTGTTTCGACTGCTCTTCCTCAGCTTTGGAAACGGAAGGTCCGCAACGGTGAACACTCACGGCCAACAAAACGGCCACTAAACAGGCAAGAACTGTTTTCATGTATCTTGGTTTAAAAGTAAAGGGGATGCATTCGTCATCAAAGATCGTTGGCCGAGGCAATCAGCTCCGCCACATCCAACACCTTTGTTTTGTCTTCTTTATTGAAATGTTTTACGCCGTCGGTCATCATCGTATTGCAAAACGGGCATCCTACTGCAATCACGTCCGGGTTTTCGGCCAAGGCTTCCTCGGCACGCTCTACGTTCACTTCCTTAAGCCCCTTTTCCGCTTCTTTGAACATTTGGGCGCCGCCGGCACCACAACACAAGCCTTTCTCACGACTGCGCTTCATTTCAGCCAGCTCCACATCCAGTTTCCGGATCACCTCGCGGGGTGCTTCATACACGTCGTTGGCGCGACCAAGGTAGCAAGGGTCATGGTACACGATCTTCTTACCCTTGAACTGGCCACCCTGCACCTTGAGTTTCCCTTCGTTAATGAGCTGCTGCACTAACTGTGTATGGTGAATTACTTCGTACTTTCCTCCCAACTCAGGGTATTCGTTTTTAATGGTGTTGAAACAATGCGGGCAACCGGTCACGATTTTTTTGACATCATAACCGTTGAGAACGGTAATGTTTTGCATGGCTTGCATCTGGAACATGAACTCATTGCCGGCACGTTTGGCGGGATCTCCCGTACAGGATTCTTCGACACCAAGCACCGCAAAATTGGCGCCTACATGGTTCAGGATACGCACAATGGCTTTGGTGATCTTTTTGGCCCGGTCGTCGAAACTGCCCGAACAACCTACCCAGAACAAAATGTCGGGTGTTTCGCCATTGGCGATCTTCTCCTGCATGGTTGGAACTTTCAATGCTTCCATAGTATTTCGTGATTAAAGAACTGCTCTTGCTGTTGAGGGTGCTCTTGTTGCAACCCTTCTGATTTTTTAATTTCTTATCCTTGTTATTTGTGGCAGTATGCCTTACTGTTCGTGGATCCAATTGGCCCGGTCGGCAGGACTAAACTGCCAAGGCGCACCATTGTTCTCAAGGTTTGTAAACATACCATTGAGTTCGTTTGGCGCCGAACTTTGTTCGAGCACCAGTTGCTGGCGAAGGTCCATGATAATTGCTAATGGATCGATGTTTACAGGGCACTCCTGCACACAGGCATTGCAGGTATTGCAAGCCCAAATCTCTTCAGCCGTGATGTAATCGCCTAATAACGACTTACCGTCATCGACAAACGTGCCATTATTGGCCGCCACGTTCTTACCAACTTCTTCGATCCTGTCTCTCGTATCCATCATTATTTTGCGGGGCGAGAGCGCTTTCCCGGTAATGTTCTGCGGACAAGCGGCAGTGCAGCGTCCACACTCAGTACAAGAATAAGCATCCAACAACTGTTTCCAGTTCAGGTCCATCACGTCTTTGGCACCAAACTTAATGTGAGCATTCGGGTCAAGTACCGGCTGATAGGCAGGGTCGAAATTCGGTTTCACAACATCCGTTACTTCAAATAAATTTTTGAACTGCCCTTTTGGCTTCAGGTTCGAAAAATAGGTATTAGGGAAGGCCAGCAAAATGTGAAGATGCTTCGAAAAAGGCAAGTAGTTAAGGAAGGCAAAAACAACCACAATGTGGCCCCACCAGCCAATGCGTTCAACAACGTGCAATGCTTCGTTTGAGAGGCCGCCAAACAACAAAGGCCCAAGATGACTACTCACTGCAAGGCCAAGTGACCCATCGCCCAGATTCTCGGCATGCGACAGGCCGCGGGTGTATAACACTTCATCGGCACCATTCATCATAAAAATAAAACAGAGAAGTGTCAGCTCACCCAATAAAATAAAATTGGCATCGAGCTTAGGCCAGCCGTTGAGCTCGCTTTTCACCAGGCGGGGCACTTTCAATAAGTTCCTCCGCGAAAGAAATGCAATGGTACCAATAAAAGCCAGCACCGACAGGATCTCGATGAAGCTGACCATGAAGGTATATAACCCGCCAAGTGAGGCACGGAACGCACGGTGATGTCCTGTAAGTCCGTCGAATACTATTTCAAGCAATTCGATCTGCGTGATCACAAAAGCCACATAAAGGAACAAATGCAGGATCGCCGGAATGGGCTTTGCAAACATTTTTTTCTGCCCGAAAGCCACCAACGTCATTACTTTCAACCGTTCAGCGCGGTTGTCGGTAATGGAAATGTCTTTCCCGAGTAAAATGTTACGCCTGATTTTTTTGGAATTCAGGAAGAAGAAAGTACTGCCCACCACGAGCAATACGGCAAATATAACGATGGAAATAATCATAAGATCAATGGCTTAAGGTTTTGCAGGTACTTTTTCGTCGTCTTTGTGCCGGTCTTTCGAACCGAATACAGAAATGTGGATATAGCGTCCGGGGCGCGCTTTAAGGTCGATCAGCAATTTGTCGAGATCGGCGCTGGCATTATTCAGGTGATTGTACAGGGAATCGTTTTTGATCAATTTTCCGATCGTGCCATTGCCGCTGTTGATCTGGGCCATTACCTCACTCAGCTCTTTGAGTGTTTTATCGGCATTATTGACGGCGCTGCGCAACTGCGATTTCGCCAGGCTGTCGGACATGGAGCTGAAATTGGTAATGATGTTGTCGATCTTGCCTTTGTCGTTATCCAACATCGTTGCCAGGTTGTTGAGCTTGGTGAGGATGGCCGAAAGTTTTGCTTTTTCGGAGGCCATCAGGTCATCGAGTTTGTATGCCGTTTGCTCCAGACTCTGAATGGCTTTCTTAATGCTTTCGAAGGATTTATCGAGGTTGTCGCGTGTTTTAGCATTCAGGATGCCGCTCACCACCGTCATTACCGAGTCCATCGACGAGATGAGGCCTTCGGCTTTCTTTTGCAGCGGCGCCAGTTGCTTGCTAACTGCTGTTTTGATCCCTTCTTCCGATTCGGCACGCAGCGTATCTCCCGACTCTACAAAGGTTTTTTCATCACTGTAAACGATCTCTACCGCCTTCGACCCAAGCAGATCCGAACTTACCGCCCTGGCAACCGAGTTTTTCGGAATCTTTACGTCTTCGGTGAGCAGGAACGTTACCAGTACCTGGTATTTTCCGTCTTTATCCTGCGTAAGCGAAATATCGTTGATCTGGCCAACTTTAAAACCATTTATCAATAGCGGATTGGCTTCAATGAGTCCATCTATTTCAGGGTAAACAGCATAAAGCACATATTTATGACTGAATAAATTACTGCCTTTCAAATAGTTGAAACCATATATGAACAGGGCTATGGCTGCGGTAACAACTACCCCGATCTTTAATTCTTTAGTAATCTTCACAAATCTTGTTTTTGAAGTGACTAATATACGTATTTTTATTAAAAACCGGCCCGGATGAGGCCTATTTCCTGAAAGAAAACACCGCTTTGAAGATGCCCTGAAACGACGTTACATTCAGCGGAAATTCGAGAAACACATGTAGAAAACTAAGGAAATAAAGTGCTTTGAGGCCGATCTTATAATCTACCAGGTATAGGGCCACTGAAGCTATCCAAAGCACCAAGGTAACAGCCAATGTGCGGCGTGGCACCAGGTGCCATTTGATCACCGAGGTTTTCGAAAACCAGTTCAGGTAATGGTAGGTATAGGCAAAGGCAATAAACCGCATGATAACAAAACCCGCGTTGGTATTGAAAACCGTGTCGTTATTTACCGATGGAGCCATGCCAAAAAAGGCAATGAGGTACTTATTAAGCAGACTGAACAACTCGTAGCTCCGGCCTACATAAGCCGACACCTGGTATTGCAACTGCGGCGCCCGGATCACAAAAAAGGAAAAGGCGATGAGCAGCAAAGCCACTACCGACAGGTAACCCGAGAACGAACGGTTCTTGAGCACGCCATACAACATAAATGCCCAGGTAAATACAAAGACGTGGATTACAGTAGGCAGGAACACGCCGATCCACATAAAATAATAGTTTCCGAGTTTGGCAGTAGCCAGCCCAATAAGGGCCAGCACACACAGCACAGCGCGGTACAAATTGTCCTTCACAAACACAAATACAGCCGCTATCAAAAGACCAAAGGCAATGATGTTGGGTACCTGCGTATCGCTTTTGGCGGGCTTTACAAACGAAAAATAAAACACCAGCACACACAAAAAGGCCAGCGCAAGAAAATCGTATTTACCCTTGGTGAAGTAGTTCTTTTTGTGCAGCCAGCCTATTTCCGTCAGGTAATGCAAAGGTCCCAACACGGCATAAGAAAACAAAAACAACTCGAAAGGCACCACAAATGCAATGATGCATGAGAGCAGCATTAAACCTATGTTGGCATAGTTAATCTGGTCGTTATTGAGTTCCGATAGTTTGAGCAAGGCCTTGGCGTTTAGTACAAATATGCGCTTTTTTATACATAAAAACAGGGTCCCGTTCTGTTTAATTAACGATCAGTTTTTTCACCGTAGTTTTTTCACCGTTCCGGATCGTAACAAAATACATACCCGACGAAAAACAAGTTTGTTTTCCCACAGGAAAGGTATATGTTCCCGTTTCAATACTCTCATCGCCCGAACGGATGACGTGTCCTAACACATCGCTTACAAAGACTTTAAGTCCAGGTGTGTAGCTAAACCTCAGGGTCACGGTTTCATTGGCCGGGTTCGGAAACAGCTCGTAAAGCATGTCCTCATTCAGAGATGCTAAGCCTACGGTACCGGAGATATTGATATCATCCAGGAACACATTGCTTGCCCCTGAAATAGAATCGCGCTTGTAAACAAATTTGAAAGAAATATGCGAAGAGCCCAGGAAAGGCGAAAGGCTAATGGTTTCGGCTCTCCATTCCGTTAAGGCTGAGGGGATAAAGGGATTCATGCTACTCGTTGTAGTTACCAGGGCAGCCCCTGTTTTGCTGTACACTTCTGTCCAGGTGTTCTCACAATCGGTACTTGCCAGTACCTTTAACGTATTGATGTGAGCGGGATTAAGGTCTGCCGTTGCCAGTTTAAAGCTAAGTGTCGGTGACAACAAGGTCGAGATATTAAACATCGGGCTGATCATAAAGGCAGAGGCGAACCGCGTGTTGCCCAGCGCAGGAAGCCTGGCCGACCAGACCCCCGAATAAGCCGCTTCGTAGGATTGTTCCCAGGTTACAGAGCCATTAGAGCTGCCCACGTCCCAGTTATTTCCCGGCAGCGGATGGCTTTCAAAGCCTTCGCTGAATGGCGCCGTATGATTTGCTGAAAGGCCCACCACTTTGATGATGCTGTTTTTTGTCACCGTTGCCGAGCTGCCTGCCGTTGTGCCCGACGAATAGCTCACCGAATAAAGACCCGGCGTACTGTATGTAACCGTTGGAGAAGCTAAGGAAGAGCTGGAAGGCGTTCCGCCCGGGAACGACCAGTTATACGACGTAGCCTGGGCATTGTTCGAAGCATCTGTAAACACAACCGGCACACCGGCACAGGTTTCTGAGCGGTTGAATTTGAAATCGGCAATAGGCACACAGGTCGTATTCGGATTTGTAATGCCGGTTGCTGCTAAATTGGTCGCGCTCCATAAGTTATTTCTGCCCGCAGTGCCGGCTTGCAGCGTATTTCGCATCATCAGCGCTTGTTGCTGCGTAAACATATGTGTGCAGTAGGAATAATCCATATAGTTCTGAAAATTTTCACTTTGGCCCGGTGTGCAGAGCTGGTAGCTCGAAGGATCAGAAAGATCCGGGCAGCTCACAAAACCACTTGTTGGTGGTGTATCCGAAATCAGATCGTCTGCCCCCGCTCCTGTGCAGCCGATGCCAGTGCCCTGGTTCCCGAATACGTGCCGCAGGCCAAGCCAATGGCCCACTTCATGCGTCAGCGTCCGCGACAAATAACTGTGGGCCGTTCCGATAGAGCCAAGGTAGTTATTCAATACCACAATGGCATCTCCTGGTGCCCCCGTAGGAAACGTGCCCGGGAAATAGGTGTAACCCGCCGCAGGAAAGCCATTGGATAAGGTAATGGTTTTGACGACATACACATTCATGTACCTGGAAGGATCCCAGGTATATTGATACAGGGTGAGCGAAGAGGAATTCCAATCCGTGTCGGCATCCAGGTAATGGATGATGCCATTGGTGCAGTTTCCCGAAGGGTCTTTCGTTGCCAGGGCAAAATGAATGGCGGTTGAATCCGCAATCGCTTTAAACTCCGGGATAATGAGCGCGGTATCGGCATTCCTTTTGGCATAGTCGCGATTCAGGATCACCATGGCATCGCGTACCTGCGCATCGGATATGTTCTCGGGGCCACCGATGTGAAGGATATGAAATACGACCGGAATGGTGTAGGATACAGCATTCACCGACTTGTTTTGTAAGCTAGCGGATCCCATCTGAAGTGCTTCTACCTGGGTTTCCGCTCCGGGATGCTGTTTGTAAAACGCTTTCATAGCCGCGTCCGCTCCACAATGCAGGTCGGATTGTGCATACTGAAAAAAATAAGAGAGCATGCAGGAAACAAAGATGATGTTTTTCATTTGTTTGAGGTTAATAGTGTCGATAGTTATCGGGATGGATAACAACTAGCTTAACGTCAAGATAGGGGCATTTTTTGAGACTCCGAAAAATTATTTTTTTTCGGTCACGAACTTTCCGGTCTTCTTGTCATAGCCGTAAGGACAATGCTTGCAGCCGTTCTTACAGCAGTAGCCACGTTTTAAGTGGTATTTTTCGGTAAACACGATATAGCCCTCCGGGCTGCGGTAAAAATCTTCGGGATCGAGTTCCTTATTAAACATAGTGCAAAGATACCATTATTTTAGCGCATATTATGCAGGAGCTGCGGCCTGCAAAGTCCGGCAAAAAACAACATCAAAAGAATTCCGAAAAGTGTATGGCCTGTTAATTTGGGCGCCCTGGCGGGCTCTCTGCTGCAATGCCCGCGTGGGAAAAAGCGCGGGCGATTTCCGCGACGATACCTGGCGCGGGTTCAACGTCAGAAAGTGAAACCTCTTTTTTTGTGCCGAACCTGCGTGAAGGATTGCCGTGAAAATCCTTTTGGGGCTTCGAGAGCCTCAGCCCCAAAAGATTGTAACGAAAAGGTACTGGTCCTCACAGTGCCGGCGGGCGGCCTGCGCGCGGTGTAAGGGCATGGCCTGCCAAAACAGGAAAACATGCTGCTGCCTGACAGGTTTGCGTAACATTCCTTAATTTTATGGCCGCAGGTTGCCTGCGATGTTTCACTTATCCGCTTGCTTCACACGCCGCCCATAATTACCTCGCTCGATTACGAGGGCTACCATCTGGCCATGCTCCGGCTCGACTTGCTGCATCCCGAAATTTCGGGCAACAAGTGGTACAAACTCAAACACAACCTTACCGAGGCACGCTCCCAGGGCAAAAAAACCATTCTCACCTTTGGCGGCGCTTTCTCCAATCACATTGCGGCTACCGCTGCTGCCTGCAACCAGCAAGGATTTCAGAGCATCGGCATCATCCGCGGCGACAGCGATGCATCAAGCAACCATACATTGGCGCAGGCCCAGGCGCTTGGCATGCAACTGGTGTTCTTGAGCCGGATCGACTACCGCGACAAAACCGATCCGATATTTCTCGAAAAACTGAGCCAGCAGTTCCCGGAAGCATACATCGTTCCGGAAGGTGGCGACAATCTGCTGGGCGAAAAAGGCTGTGGCGAGATCCTGAATAGCGCTACCGATGCATTTACCACGATTTTTTGCGCTTATGGCACTGGCACCACTTTTCGGGGTATGGCGACGTCACTTGGCGCACATCAATCTCTTACTGGCATTAATGTTTTAAAATATGAGGTGCTACTGGATGACGAACGCCTGCAAGTGTTCAACAACTACCACTTCGGCGGCTACGCGCGCCATAAACCCGAACTGCTGACTTTCAAAACCTGGTTCGAAAATCACTTTGCTATCCCGTTAGACTATGTGTACACCGCTAAACTGTGTTATGCTGTGTTCGACCTCATCAAACAAGGCAAAATAGGTAGCCACGAACGGGTGTTGATGGTGCATAGCGGCGGACTGCAAGGCAACGCCGGTTACGAAGCGCGTTATAATCTGAACCCGAGCCGCCAGGTGAACGATCCCCAGGGATAAACCTGTTTTGGATCGCGACTGGTTGGGAAACCGAAATCGAGCACTTTTACAAAGCCGAAACCAATGCCTATCGTACTCGTCATTTTCTGGCCGCGGCTTCTGAAAATACCATTTTGCAATTGGAAACTAACACCCTCAATGCCTCCCAACACCTGATCGGTTCCGTAACGAATACGAGGTCCGAAAAAATATTTCAATTCGGGTTTGAGATCATAATAGTAACTGACATCCAAACCCGTTATAAAATTAACACCTTTGGTACGTGTTACCGGCGAGGCTACCGTTGTACCCGTATTGGCCGACGATGAGTTGGCGCTGGCCTGTGCTAGTGTTCCGAACGAATCGTAAGTAAGGCTAAGGGGAACCGTAACGCCAACCGATTTATTGGCGAGCAGGCGTTCGAACGACACCGTGAACCTCCCAAAAAGTAATTCGGGAATATAGAAACCAAGGATGTTATCCGACAGTTGCTCTTCTTTTGCTTTCCATTCCTTCATCTTTCGTTCTTTGCGTTGCTGGCGGGTTTCCATAACCTCAGGTACAACTGAAATGGCATTTTCGGAACTGAACAAATACACCTGCCCCGACTTGTATTCTGCCAGGATTACATCTGTTTTGGGAACGGTGATCACCGGCGAGCCCTCTACTGTATCGCGGTAACTGATCGTATTTTCGGAAATAGCCAGTATCTTACAGCTTACCTGGCTGCCTTTGCGGAAAAACAGCTGATCTTGTGCTTTCGCCTGCTGTGTGGCAAAAACAAATAGGATGGATAAAAAAGACAGCAGTAGTTTCATAATGTTTTTTAAAACCGGTAGCCGAAGCAATAGCCGAAGTAGGCTTTTGGGATCGATTTAAGAGAATTGTCGGTAAGCGCATGGCTGTATGACGGAAGGCCAATAGCGGCAAAAAATTTCATATTAAGCGTTGGTGTAATGCGGAAAACCCAACCGTTGTTTATCATTACCGCTATCTGCGATCCGGTTTTTTTTGTCAGCACCGATTGGTTATTAATAATCTCATTTTCTTCGAAATTGAAGGACATGTATTTACCGAGCAGGCCTACAAAATACTGTGCGCGTTGCGTATTTCGCGGCATAAAGCTAATACCGAGTCCGGCATCGTAGTTTTTCTTACTTTGCAGCCAGGAGCTTCTCACTACGGCATTCAACGGCCCGGTATTGGGGTTGAAGTTATAGCCACCCAACACAGTGACGCACACGCGACTGTCGAGCAACTCGCGATCGTAAAGCAAGGTAAGATCGCCATTCATCAGCGCCAGGGCGTTGATAGAGATCATGTTTTTGCTCAGGTAATACAAATTCAGCGGCTTTTTCTCAGGAAGTTTCACCGCCTTTTCAGTTTCTGTTTTTGGTTGCAAGGCCGGCGGATTGTCGTTGATAATCTGAACATAGCCATTACTGTAACGGATCAGCACCACTTCGCGTTTCGAGATAACGTAAGTCGGGCCTTCGAGGTTCGAAAAATCTTTGTACTTCACATCATTCGTATTTACTTCTACCACTTTTGCGGGGAATTTGCTTCCGGAAATGGTAAAAATAAAGTCCTGCGCACGAACGACGACCGTTGTGGCGAAAAACAAAAAGAAGCTTAACCAAACTCTCATGAACAGGGCTTTTAAATCAGTATAAAAATATGTATTAATAACCGATATAAAAACTCTTTAGTATATTTACAGGCAAAACTTGCTGATAGCAGGCTGTTAATACAAACACCAAAAACACAAGCACTTACCATGCAGGAAACCATCGATACTGTTAAAGAAAAAATCCGTGAAGTAGCGTTTAAGAAAGTGAACGACAACGACGAATTGTTCCAATCAGGTATCCTTTCTTCGATTTTGGTGGTTGACCTGGCCACATCACTGGAAGACGAGTTTGGCATTTCCATTCCGTTCACGGAGATTACACTCGAAAATTTTGGCACCGCCGAAAAAATAAGGGCCTATATTGCTGGAAAAATGAACTAAACAAATGGCGCCATCTGGTGTTTGTTATCCAGGCCTGACCGCTAAATACATGTTAAGATGCAGACAGTCCCGGCTTTTTACCATAGATATTCCCGGATACGGTACCGAAACCGCATCAAAAAGAACTTTAGCGTCAATGTTGGTACAGCGTTCTTAGTATCGTCTAATGCATGAATACCTGCGATTGATAACTTTTCTTAAAAATATCAGCCTCTTCCATCTTCTGCCCTTCGGTCTTGGATTGGCGCTGTGCGTGCTGCTTTTAAACAATGGGGCAGGTATGCCGCCGGCCACAACTGCCAACCGTTTCAGTGCCAATACCCTGAACACGTTTCACAATTTCGATAAATTTTACCCATACGATATCAGCAACGAAAGTGCGCTGGCAGTGGCTCTCAAAACCAGGGTTCCTGTGCTTTTCGGTTCTTCGGAACTCACGTCACACCACCTGCCGGGCATTTCTTACCGTTTTTTCTGTACGCAACCCAACGACCGCTTTCTTGCTGTAGGACATGCCGGTTTTCAATGCTTGGCTATTCTTACTACCCTGGCCGCCAACAGGCCGGTTCTAAAAGACGCCCGGATCACCATCATTCTTTCGCCAGGCTGGTTCGAGAAACAATACGCTTCAGGAACGTCGCTGACTTCATTCTTTGAATTTTGCCCGCCCGACTACCTTTATCAAATCTATCGCGACGACGGCCTTGACTCACCTACCAGAAACCACCTGCAAAACTACATTAGCCGGAATTACGATAAAATAACCAAGCCTAACGCCTTGCTGCGAACCATGGGCCGCGATAAAGAACTGCCGCTTCACACCGTGTTCAATTACCCGTTTAACCAGGCCGACGAAACCGAGATCCAACTCCAGGAAGCGCGCGATTTTTACCTTACTGCCCAACATCGTCTCATGACACAGTTGGCGGTTTCCAAGGCCAATCCTTACCAATTCAGGAACCGGGTCGTAAATTGGGATTCGCTGTTTGATGCTTCCGAAAGAAACTTTGCGCAGATCAGCGCCTCCAACCGTATGGGTGTAGAAGACAGCTACTACACCGCGTGGCTGAAAGACCGACCTAAAAAACACATGACTGCAGTGGATGCCCACATCAATCAGGAATACAAAGACCTGGAAGCACTCGTTTATTTTCTTCGCGCCAACAATATAAATCCATTGTTTGTGGTGATGCCGTTGAATCCGCTGGCACATGAAAATCTTGAAGAACTAGACCCGACGATGAAAAAGGTATCGGAGATGCTTACCGCCAACGACTATCGCGTATTGGACATGTATAACGAAAACCGCGTGGCTTACCGAAAAGGGGTTTTGGAGGATATAATGCATCCACACGACCTGGGCTGGTACCAGATCGATCGCTTTATTTTAGAAAACTATCATGACTAAACACCGGGAACAATTATTAAACGTATTGAAAAACACGCTGCTTTATGCCATCATTGTCATTGGAGGCTATTACCTGTACAACTACCATAATACCGATCCGCATAACGCGCCACATACCGATTTTTCCTTTGTTTACGCCCAGTTTTAATGCTGCCTTTCACCAACATAGACTTTTTTCTGTTTGCTTTGCTTTATGTTTTGGCAATTTACGTCTTTGGCATCCTATCCGGAAAGCGTTACTACCAGTATATAACGGCGGGCCTAACGGTTATCTACCTGCTGTTCTTCTTCCGCTATACAGCCGCTGCCTTGGGTTATGTACTGGTCACTTTTCTGTATATACGCTTTCTATCACAGCGAATCAATCACCGCCTTATTTCAGCGTTCCTGATCGCTATACCCATGGTGCTGTTAAAAATACACCTCAATCCACCATTTCTTTATTTTGCCGGGCTTTCATTCGTAACCTTTCGCGCTATCCAGGTAAGTATAGACTATAATCCGCAGGATCGCCTACCGCTGATCGACTACTTCAATTTCCTGTTCTTTATTCCATCCTTCTACATCGGGCCGTTGGACCGCTACCGTCGCTTCACCGAAAACAGCCACCAGGCTTACCAATCCATTTCCGCTTCGCTTTTCCTGACCGGACTCCAGGAATTTTTAAAAGGCTTTGCATATAAATTCATCATTGCCGAAGCCATTTCACGGTATTGGCTCAACGGCTCACTGGAGGAAGGACTTGGTGCCGGCGCACGCGCCAGCGATATATATGCCTATGCATTTTACCTCTTTTTTGATTTCGCCGGCTATTCGTCGATGGCAGTTGGCATGGGAAATCTGGTGGGTATTACCTTACCATTTAACTTCAATAAGCCGTTCCTGGCCGTAAATCCTCCCGACTTTTGGCAGCGCTGGCACGCCTCGCTCACTAGCTGGTTAGGCGACTACTTTTTCAAGCCTTTTTACAAATGGCTAAATGGCTTCCAGAACCTCAAAAAAAGACCGCTTACCAAGCAGAATCTTGCTATCTTTTTTACGCTTTTTCTCATGGGTATCTGGAACGGCTTTGAAGCCAACTTTATTTTAAGCGGTATGCTTTACGGCTTGTACAGTGTCGTACACAACACCTATGCTATTGAATGCCGGAAACGGGATAAGGACATTGTGTTCGGAAACATGAACCCAAAAGCCGTAAGGTATGTTTCGATGTTTGTGATGTTTAATTTAATTTGCGTGGCGCTGTACCTATTTAGTGGCCGGTATCAATAAGCGATTTATGAATTACGATTTTCAAACCAACAGCTACGACACAACAGGCCCTTTTTCCGATGAGCCGTTCATTATTGGATCCGACCAGGTTCTCAGCGCGAACGATGTTCACCGCATTCGGAAAAAACTGACTGAAACAATAGCATCATCAGGGGTCCCGAAAGGACATCCGGTGTGCATCTATGGAGAAAAAGAAGCGATGTTTCCCGTTGTCATGTTCTGCCTGATGCTCCTTGATATTCCTTACATCCCCATCGACGCCATCATGCCTGCTGGACGCATTGCAAACATCAAAGAGCAAACCGGTAGCCGCGTTCTCATCAATTGCTCAGCCAAGCCCTGCGAAGTTCCGTTCGACATATTGATCAACCGGCAGCTTGAGAGCGTATCATCGCAAACCGTTAGCCATTTCCTGGTATTGAACAATGGCTCAGATCCTGTAAGGTACATCCTGTTTACGTCGGGCAGTACCGGAACACCAAAAGGCGTGCAGATCACACAACAGGCACTGAGCAGCTTTGCAGGATGGTACCTCACCTGGCCAGGAATAGAATCCCATTCGGTATTCATGAACCAGGCGCCTTTTAGCTTCGATGTTTCGCTCTGCGATTTCATTGCCGCTTTTGGTAAGGGCAGTCGCATGGTGCTCAACGACTACGCCACGTTGAAAAGCGGAGCGGGTTTTCTTGAGCGCCTGAAAAATCAGGAAGCGACAACCTTGGTATGCACACCTTCTTTCATCCTGATGTACTTGTCGGTGCCGGCATTTAACGCCGAACATTTTCCATCCATTAATCAATTCATATTTATGGGTGAAGAACTTCCGGCGGCTACTGTCCGGAAGATCCGCCAACGTTTCCCGGCTGCCAGGATCGTAAACGCTTTCGGCCCTACAGAAGCCACGGTGGTTACTACCTATATTGAAATTACCGATGCAGTATTAAGCGAATACCCCAAAGCGCTGCCGATAGGCTACTGCCGTCCTGGCGCGGAAATGACCATTCTTGATAAAGACCCGGAAAGCGGCATCGGCGAGATCGGGCTGATCGGCCCCAACCTGTCGATCGGCTACTTTGCCAACGATGAAAAAACACAGCAGGCGTTTGTGGAGATCGACGGAAAACGCACCTACAAAACAGGTGATGTGGGTTACACCAAAAACGGCTTGTTCTTTTACCTGGGACGCAACGACAACCAGGTAAAGCTCAACGGTTACCGCATCGAATTGGAAGAGATCAGCAATGTACTGCTGACACACCCGCACATACGCAACGCCAGCGTGGTTCCGCTCACCAACGGACACGTTACCAAAAAAATCATTGCTTTTGTAATTGCCGATGAAAGCGGTTTCCAAAACCTGCATGCCGAACTCAAGGATTTTTTATTGCAGTATTTGCCGGCATACATGATACCGGCCGAATTTATCGTAAAGAGCGAATTTCCGTTGAACAGTAATTACAAAACGGATAAGAAAGCCTTACTTGAATTATACATGAATGAACTTTAATTTTGAATCCAATATTAGAGCCATTTTATTTTACGCATAAGAATTATGATCAACGAAAAAACAAGACTACTTTTTCGATGGCTTAGCCGGGAAAAAAAAGCCATTTATAACATCTACGCTCTGGCGCTCGTTCAGGGAGCCCTGTACGTTACCGTTCCGCTCACCATCCAGGGAATCATTACCTATACCATGGCCGGCAGGTTCTCCGCGTCGCTTGTATTACTCAGTCTCCTGACTGTAGCGGTGAGTTTGTTCATCGGCCTGTTGCAGCTCTGGCAAATGCGACTGAACGAAACGTTGCAAGAACGCATTTTCTGCGGGCTAACGGAGCGTGTTGCCAAAGTTGCCGGCGACGACACTATCGTTCGCAAGAAAATAGCCCACTTTTTTGAGGTGGTAACCTTGCAAAAAGGCATCGGGAAGATCTTACTGGAGTTTTCCTTTTCAGTGATCAGCATCGTTTTCGGTTTGCTGCTTCTCCCTGCCTATAGCTCATGGTTTGTGATCTTCTCTGTGGTTTTGGGTGTCGTATTTTACCTGATCGTAACCTATTATGGAAAAAAAGCGCAGGAGGCCAATATCAACACCTCTACCCAAAAATACCACATCTTCCAAAGCCTCAGTGCCGATAACCTAAGCAAAGATGAGATCGAAACCGAGCTAAGCCAGTACCTCGAACACCGCAAAGAGTATTACACCACATTTGAGAAACAGTATAAGGGCATTTTATTTGTCAAGATATTTTTTATCAGCGTATTACTTTTTCTCGGCGCATACCTGGTACAAATCGGTGAGTTGAACATTGGCCAGTTCGTGGCCTCTGAGATCATTATTCTCCTGGTGATCAACTCCGTGGAAAAACTAATTGGCAGCCTAGGCACTTGCTACGATATTGTAACGGCCTTGTACAAAATCGAGATGCTCTTTCCCAAATCCTCGGAAGAGTCGTATCTGCGTGCCGATGACAGCAATTACCTTAACGCCAGCCTTCAGGTGTACCGCCCAAAATATGCAAAACAAATGAAGCGCTTGTTTTATGCTTTTTTGGCTGCTTGCCTCATTGTGCTGTTCCTGCCATGGACACAAAGCGTAAGCATGTCGGGCGAAGTGAGCGTATTAAATCCAGAGAATAAACCACAGCAAGTGACGTCGCGAATTGCAGGACGGGTTGAAAAATGGTTCATCAATGACGGTGATTTTGTAAATAAGGACGACACCATTGCATTCATTTCCGAGGTCAAACCGGAGTACATGGATTCACTCTTGGTTCAACGATCGGAATCGCAGGTGAAAGCAAAGGAAGTATCCTTGCAATCTTACGAGAAGAAAGTAGCGGCTATCAACGATCAGATCGACGCCATCAACAAAGCCTTACGCCTGAAAACCGAGCAGGTGAAAAACAAAGTACTTCAGGTGAAAGCCAAGTTATCAAGCGACAGCGCCGAAGCGCTGGCATCTGCCAATAACTACAAAGTAGCCGAAGAACAGTTCAAGCGATATGAGGAACTGCTTGGCAAAGGGGTGATCTCGAAAACCGATCTCGAAAACCGGAAAGTAAAAGTTCAGGAAGCTTACGCCAAAAAAATAGCAACCGAAAATAAGATCACCGCTACCAAAAATGAATTGCTCAATGCCGAGCTTGAGTTGAACACCACGCTTCAGGAATACAACGAAAAACTCATGAAAGCCGAGTCCGACAAATTCAGCACCATCTCGATGGTGTATGAAGCCGAAGGCTCGCTCACCAAGCTGCAAAACCAGTTGTCTAACTATGCCCTGCGGAACACCTACTATTATGTGCTGGCGCCGCAAGCCGGCTACGTGAATAACCTTGCGCTGAAAGGCGTTGGCGAGATCGTGAAAGAAGGCGGTATGTTGTGTAACATTGTTCCCGTACAAAAAGAACAGGCTGTGGAACTATACGTTGATCCCGTTGACCTTCCGTTGCTTAGCCGCGGCCAGCAGGTTCAACTCATCTTCGACGGTTGGCCCGCCTTCGTATTTTCTGGCTGGCCCGGCATCAGCTATGGCAGCTACAGTGCCGAGATCGTCACTTTCGACAAGGTTATTTCTGCCAATGGCAAATTCCGTGTGCTGGCGGTACAAACCGGCGAGCGCTGGCCGGATGCTGTCCAGATCGGTGGTGGTGCCAAAGGATTCACGCTGCTTAAAGATGTGCCGGTCATCTATGAATTATGGCGAAAAGCCAACGGTTTCCCGCCGGAGTTTTACAAACCCAAAACAGAAACAAAACATGACACGGAGCCTAAAAAGAAATAGCATCGTTTTTTTGCTGGCAGGTTTAAGCAGTTTTTGTTTAGGACAAACTGCTGCTTCCTACCAATACAATTCCTTTCTTCAATCGGTAAAAGAACTGAGCCCGCTTGCAGGAAAAGCAAAGAATAGCGGCAACTATGGTAAGGCGCAATTGAAAGCAGCCAGGGGCAATTACGACCCTGTATTGTCTTCCGGTATTGAAAGCAAGCAATTCAAATCGACAAACTATTTTACATTCGGCAGTGCCGAAATCAAACAGCCTATATATACATCGCAATACCTGAAGGCAGGCTACCAGTACGGGCAGGGCATTTACCTGAATCCTGAACGCAACACGCCATCCATCGGCCTGCCCTATATTGGCGTAGAAGCCAGCATTCTACAAGGCTTGCTGTTCGATAAACGACGGGCCGAAGTAACCAAAGCAAAGCACTACAACGACTACTTCGACGCCGAACAAAAGATCCAGTTCAACGATCTTTTGTTTACTGCTTCAAGCACTTACTGCGAAGCGCTCTATACAAAAAAGATCACGCGCCTGTATGCTTATTTCGCAAACCTGGCCAGCCAACGGCTCAAAGGGATCAGCGACCTCTCGTCTGCAGGCGAGCGGCCATCTATCGATACCATTGAAGCCGCTATTTTTCTACAGGGACGTTTACTCGACCAACAAGCCGGAGAAATCGAACTTGTCAAAAAACTCAACGACCTCTCTGTGTTGAGCCCAGTGCCTTCCAGTGGCAATACCCTTTCGATCGACCTTACTGACAGCCTTGATCTTCTGTATTCTATGGCTGTGAAAGGCATCGCACAAACAATGGATCAGAACCCGGGCACCAATCCGCTCGTAACGCAATACCTGGCCAAGCAACGTGTGCTGGAAACAGAAAAACGGCTGAAGCGCGAGATGATCAAGCCGGTACTGGATGTGAGCTATAATTTCCTGAATAGCTCCAACGATGCCCTGATGCCCTCACTCGGCATCAATAACTACAAGTGGGGCGCTACCTTCTCTGTTCCGTTGTTTCTGCGCAAATCACGGAACGAGTATAAAATGGCAGCGCTGGAAGCCAACAGCAACCAATTGGAAACGATTAACAAACAAAATCAGATCAATCTCAAGCGCCGGTATATTCTCGCGGCGTTAGAGGTAACTGCCGGTCAGATAGTGAATGCCGAACGCTCGGCAAAATACAGTAAACTGCTGGTGGAAGCCGAACGGCTTAAATTCACGAATGGAGAAAGCTCTCTGTTTCTGTTAAACTCAAGGGAAAGTAAATGGCTGGAAACGGAATTGAAACTTGCCGACTACCAGCTTAAATTTGTAAAGGCATTCCTTGAACTTACCTACCTGAACGGCGATCTGAAATACGAGCTTTAACAGTCTCTGACAGGCACAAAGAGTGGTTTGCGGGCGTGTAGCAGGCATCAAAGCCCAAGCGGATCCAGACCAGATCAACGGGATCGCATTAGATTTTCTGCCTCCTTTTGTGTAATTTAGTTGGCTCATTCGACGCCATGCTAAAACTCAAAAATTATATCAACGGAGAGCTGGTAGAGCCGCGCTCCAAACAATATATTGACAATTACGATCCATCACGCGGAACGGTTTACTCCCATATCCCCGACAGCGACGAGCACGATGCTGAAGCGGCGATAGCCGCAGCCAAAGCGGCTTTTCCTGCCTGGAGCATCACGCCCAAAGATCAGCGTTCGGCCTACCTACTCAAAATCGCATCGCTAATTGAAGCGCAACTGCACGATCTGGCCGTGGCCGAAAGCCTCGACAACGGGAAGCCATTGCACCTCGCGAAGACAGTTGACATACCAAGGGCAGCTGCCAACTTCCATTTCTACGGAACGGGCATCCTGCATTATGCAGCGCATGCTCATAGCATGGAAGACACTGCCATCAATTATACCTTGCGCCAACCTGTGGGTGTGGCTGGCTGCATATCGCCCTGGAACCTGCCGCTGTACCTTTTTAGCTGGAAAATAGCCCCTGCCCTGGCCGCCGGGTGTACAGTGGTGGCCAAACCATCGGAAATAACACCTATGACAGCTTATCTGCTATCGGAGATCTGCATCAAAGCCGGACTTCCGAAAGGCGTGTTGAACATAGTGCATGGTTATGGCCACAAAGTTGGAAATGCCATCGTGAGCCATACCGACGTGCCGTTGATATCATTTACCGGTGGCACCAAAACCGGAGCGCAGATCGCTTCCATAGCCGCGCCAATGTTCAAAAAATTATCACTGGAACTTGGTGGCAAAAACCCAAACATCATTTTTGCAGATTGCGACTACGATAAAATGTTATCCACCACCATGCTATCGTCGTTTGCAAACCAGGGTCAGATATGCCTCTGCGGGTCAAGGATCTTCATCGAAAGGCCGATCTATGAAAAATTCAAGGCAGATTTTGTGGCTAAGACACAAAAACTGGCGATAGGTGCGCCACTCGACGAAAAAACAAAAATCGGAGCCGTGGTATCGAAGCCGCACATGGAGAAGATCCTTTCTTATATCGAACTGGCAAAACAGGAAGGCGGAAAAGTACTTTGCGGAGGCAACAGGCAAACCGTTAGTGGCGAATTTGAAAATGGCTACTATTTACAGCCCACCATCATCGAAGGCTTATCCTTCGACTGCCGCACCAACCAGGAGGAAATTTTCGGACCTGTGGTGACCATAACACCTTTCGACAGCGAAGACGAAGTAATGATGTATGCAAATTCTACCCAATACGGATTAGCATCTACCGTGTGGACGCAGGATATTACCAAAGCCAACCGCGTAGCCATGAACCTGCATACAGGCATTGTATGGGTAAACTGCTGGCTGCTGCGCGACCTCCGAACGCCATTCGGCGGCGTTAAATCCTCTGGGGTAGGACGCGAAGGTGGTTTCGAAGCATTAGACTTTTTTACTGAACCCAAGAATGTGTGTGTGAAGCTGAAATGAACACCGGCATGAACCATGCCATGTAAGCCATGGCTGTGTAGTCCTTAAAGTAAACACTGCAAACCTTACCGACAACCTAACAAATACGATACACAATATGCTGGAAAATAGCGGAAGAACAGAATTGACATCCCTCGGAGAATTCGGATTGATCGATCATCTCACCAAACACGTGGAAATATACAATCCGTCGTCAAGTTTAAAAGGCATTGGCGACGACGCTGCGGTTATTAAGTATGAAAACGACAAACAGACCCTGGTTTCAACAGATATGTTGGTGGAAGGTGTGCATTTCGACCTGACCTATGCACCGCTTAAGCATCTGGGGTATAAAGCCATCGTGGTAAACCTTTCCGACATTTGCGCCATGAACGGCATTCCGAAACAAGTAACGGTGAGTATTGCTGCCTCCAACCGCTTCTCGGTGGAAGCCCTGGAAGAACTTTATGCAGGGATGCTGTATGCCTGTAAAAAATACAAAGTGGACCTGATCGGCGGAGACACAACCTCATCCACCAGCGGTCTTATCATCAGCGTTACCGCTATCGGCGAAGCCAAAGCAGATGAGATCGTGTATCGCAACGGCGCCAGGGAAAAAGACCTGCTGTGTGTAACCGGCGACCTGGGTGGAGCCTATATGGGACTTCAGATCCTGGAGCGGGAAAAATTTGTTTTCAAAGACAATCCGCAATTGCAACCCGACCTAGAAGGCAACGACTATATCCTCGAACGTCAACTAAAACCTGAAGCCCGCCTGGATGTGGTTGAGCTCTTTAAAAACCTGAACATCAAGCCGAGCGCGATGATCGACGTGAGCGACGGGCTGGCCTCAGAACTGATGCACCTTTGCACGCAATCAAACCTGGGCTGCGAACTTTATGAGGAAAAAATACCGATCGATCCACAAACCTTCGACCGGGCAAGGGAATTCAGCCTCGACCCAACGGTTTGCGCCCTGAGTGGCGGAGAAGATTATGAATTGCTGTTTACGATTCCGATGAGTGACTACGAAAAGATCAAAAACCTGCCCGACTTCACCATCATCGGTCACATGACGCAGAAAAGCAACGGGATCAACCTCATTGCCAAGGCCGGGACTTCGCATCCTATTACCGCCCAGGGTTGGAACGCATTCAAATAATTTTTGTATTTTAGACTGATGAACAAGCTATTCCTGTTGGTTGGCGTCTGCCTGAGCTTACTGGCCTGCGACACAAAAAAAAGCAGCATCAGCGGAAGTGTGATGAGTAAAAGCACAGGACAGGGCGTGCCGGATGTGCTGATCAATTTTATCCAATGCAAAAGCAATGGCGATAACTGTGCTGAGCAGGTTATCGGCCAGATTTATACCGACAATAATGGCAACTTCGCCATTTCCGAAAAAACAGCTTCCAAATCAAAAACAAAATGGATCACCGCCTACAAAGACGGCAAAAAACTGGCGCAAAAAGATGACATAGGACTCAACGATAAAAACATCACTATCGAAGTGCCTTAGCCATCAACCTGCAAAACGCAATAACTAACCGAATTTAAAAAAACATGAGCAACGAAACATCCATCGAGTCATCCAAAGCACCTGAACCGGTAGGCTTGTACCCGCACGCACGGCGCGTAGGCAATTTATTATTCCTGAGTGGCGTTGGACCACGCGAAAGGGGCACAAAAAAAATTCCCGGCGTAGAACTCGATGAAAATGGAGCCATCATATCTTACGATATCGAAGCACAATGCCATTCCGTTTTTAAAAATATTCGCTATATCCTTGAGGATGCGGGAAGCTCATGGGACAAGATCGTGGACGTTCAGGTGTTTTTAACCAATATGAAAGACGATTTCCAGACCTACAATAAACTGTGGGCCGAATATTTCAAAGAAAATCCGCCCTGCCGTACAACGATCGAAATCAATTGTCTTCCTACGCCAATTGCCATCGAATTGAAAGTGATCGCTACAATCGACTGATACCCTGCCAGGCAATGAAGACGAAAACGTCAACCGCCTTTGGTGCGGCTGAGTTTGCCAGTCGTGGATTTGCGGTGGTCAACGCCGTATATACTTCTGAAGAAATTACTGCTATTGCCTCATGTATCGAACAAGCAACAGCGATGCAGGGTATTCAACGAGGTTCGACCTCCCTCTTTGCCTTAAGGCAGTTTTTAAAAGAAGTTCCGGCAGCGGCGCCACTCATCTTCAATGCAAATCTTTGCGGTCTTCTGGCCGAATACGGAGGCCCACAATACGTGCCTGTTAAATCCATCTATTTCGATAAGCCAGCCGATGCCAATTGGTTTGTCCCTTTTCATCAGGACCTGAGTATCGCCGTAAATGAGCGCATCGACGCGCCAGGCTATGGTCCATGGACTGTCAAACAGAATCTCTTTGGCGTGCAGCCTCCGCAACGGATTCTCGAGAATATCCTTACGCTGCGCATTCACCTCGACGACACCAACGAGGAGAACGGTGCACTGCGGGTGCTGGAGGGTACACACCGACGGGGCATTTTCCGCGCCGAAACACTCCACCTGGCCAATGAAACCGAGCATGTATGCCGGGTTGAGACAGGCGGCGTGATGTTGATGAAACCACTGCTAATGCATGCCTCGCATAGAAGCAGGCGGCAATTGGGCAGACGCGTGATACATATCGAATGTTCGGATCAGGAACTTGATGGTGGTTTGTGTTGGGCCGAAAGAACAGCAGTGCTCAGGTAACTTCTCAAAAATCTAGTGATGAAGCGGGCGCTTTTTGATCATGCCGCCTTTGGTATCTTTGATGGTATTCATCACCACAAAAGCATTCTCATCGATGCGATCGATTTCGGCTTTGAGTTTATTCAATTCGAGGCGCGTGACGACAGTGTAAACAATATCGATATCACTCCCCTCACCCCTTTTACCAAAACCGCGTTTCCCAACATAGACTGTAACACCGCGGCCCATGTCTTCGATGATCATTTTTCGTATCTCTTCACTGCGCGCCGAAATGATCGTAACGCCGGTGTATTCTTCGATACCCTGGATGATGAAGTCAAGAGTTTTCGAAGCAGCTAAGTACGTGATCATGGAATACAATGCGGTTTCGATCGAGAGGAAATAAGCAGCTGCCGAGAAGATAATGATGTTGATGCCGATGATGATGTCGCCCATGGTAGTGCCTAATTTGCGGCTCAGAAAAATAGCGAGCACCTCGGTGCCGTCGATTACCGAACCGCCCCTCACGGCGAGACCGATACCTGAACCGAGAAAGAAGCCGCCAAAGATCGCCACGAGCAACTTATCATGCGTCACTTCCGGAAAATGAAAAGAGGACATACAAATCGCTAAACCAGCGATAGCAAAGGCTGTCTTGATCGCAAATTGTCGTCCGATGATCCGGAACCCTAATATCACAAACGGCACGTTGACCAATAAGATGAGCACCGACAAGGGCACGGTGGTAAGCTCGGCGAGCAACAGGGAAATGCCCGTAGCGCCACCGTCAATAAAGCTGCTTGGTAACAAAAAACCTTCGAGACCAAAAGCCGCGGAAAAAATACCGAGGATCATCAGGAAACTGTCTTTGAGCAGGCGGACCACCAAATGCTTGAATTCGCGAAAGCCCTTCGCAAGTTCAAAGCGCGAATACGTGGCTTTTTTCTGCTTGAGAACGTAACGGATTACCAGTCGGCTGAGAAAAGAATTCATACACAATGCGCTTAGGGGAAAGATACCTCAAATAAAACAAATTGCCAAGTACAGGGCCGCCTTAGCCATGAGTTGAGCACCCTAACCCATTGGATTACAAAGAACTTACAAAACTGTTAAACAAACGTAAAAAACACTTACCCTTCGCAATTGCAGACAAGGGTCAGGTATTGGCACCTGAACATTTGGATGGCAATTTATGTTATATGACTGAAATTACGACTATGATCCTTTTGACACTTATTATATCCAGCAAAGAGCAACTGGAAACCATTACCGATATCATTTTGCAGCATAAGTATGCCACCAATGTTGTGGTAAGTAATCCCGAGCAGGCTTTTTACCTCAACAGCGAGGGCATGCGCGAAAAAACCGTGGTTTATAAATTGCAGTTCGCTACCAAAGCACTTTTATTCAGCGAAATAGAAACCCTTTTAGCCCGGGAGCTTCCTCAAAAAGAATTTTATATGTACGCCACACCGATCGTACAAACGACCAACCGCTTTTTCGACAGGCTGCGCAGCAGCATCAAGGCGCTCAACATCATGCCCGGTAAAAAAAGTATCGGCAATGGCGTTTAAGCGGCAAAATACACGTAATATCAATCGGAATCGCCGGGTTTTTTAGGCAAATTTATCCTCCTGGCTAAATATATATTTCCTATCTTTAACCTCCGTTATTTTTAAACATCATCACAATAAATTATATGGAAAAAGTATTAAAATCCCTTGGCATCAAAGACCTGAATGTAGGCTGTTCAACCGGTAAAAATTATTTCGCTAATGGCGACGTGATCGAATCTTATAGCCCGGTTGATGGAAAATTGATCGCCAAAGTACAGGCGGCCAATGCATCGGACTACGAAAAAGTGGTTCAGGTTGCCGCCGAAGCCTTCAAAACGTGGCGTTTGGTACCTGCACCTAAGCGTGGGGAAATTGTGCGTCAGTTTGGTGAAAAACTACGTGCCAAAAAACAAGATCTAGGCCAACTCGTTTCTTATGAAATGGGTAAGTCGCTGCAGGAAGGTTTGGGAGAGGTTCAGGAGATGATCGACATCTGTGATTTTGCGGTAGGTGTGTCGCGCCAACTTTACGGACTCACCATGCATTCTGAACGGGAAAGCCACCGCATGTACGAACAATGGCATCCGCTTGGTATTGTGGGCATTATTTCTGCCTTCAACTTTCCGGTAGCTGTGTGGAACTGGAACACCGCCCTGGCATGGATCTGTGGCGATGTGTGCATCTGGAAACCATCGAGCAAGGTGCCGCTTTGCGCCGTGGCCTGTCATAACATCTGGAATGAAGTAGCTGCCGAAAACAATTTGCCTGAAGGTATTTCCTGCCTGCTGGTTAGCCCTGGTTCTATCGGCGAAAAAATGTGTGAAGACAGCCGTGTGCCTCTCGTATCTGCCACCGGATCTACCCGCGTGGGTAAAATCGTTGGCACTAAAGTAGCCTCACGCTTTGGTCGTTCTATCCTTGAGTTGGGTGGCAACAATGCGGTAATTATTTCGCAGCATGCCGACCTGAAGGCCTGCCTGCCAGGTATCGTGTTCGGCTCTGTTGGAACCGCCGGACAACGTTGTACTTCTACCCGCCGTCTCATCATCCACGAAGACATTTACGACGATGTTAAACAAAAACTGATCAGCGCATACAACCAGCTCCGCATCGGGAATCCGCTCGATGAAAACAACCACGTAGGACCACTCATCGATAAAGCTGCGGTGAAAGATTACCTGGCTTCTATTGAGCGTGTGATCTCCGAAGGTGGAAAAATACTGGTTCCGGGAGGCGTACTCGAAGGAAAAGGCTACGAAAGCGGCTGCTATGTGAAGCCTTGTATTGCCGAGGCAAGCAACGATTTCCAGATCGTGCAGCACGAAACCTTTGCACCGGTACTCTACATCATGAAATACAAAACCATCGAAGAAGCCATCGAACTTCAAAATGGCGTACCGCAAGGATTGTCATCATCTATTATGACGCTTAATATGCGTGAGTCTGAACAGTTTTTATCGGCTGCTGGTAGCGATTGTGGCATTGCCAATGTAAACATTGGAACCAGTGGCGCCGAGATCGGTGGAGCTTTTGGTGGCGAGAAAGAAACCGGTGGCGGACGAGAAAGCGGATCCGATGCATGGAAAGCATACATGCGCCGCCAGACAAATACCATCAACTATGGCACTAAACTGACGCTGGCTCAAGGCATCAAATTTGATTTTTAATTATTCCCCGCAGATATCGCTGATCTCGCGGAACAGGAAATGCATCGTGGCACGCTCCTGTAATTTACATTAATATTATTCTGTGGAATCAGCGAAATCTGCGGGTAAAAAAACTAAAACCATGACCATCGACAAAAACAAAGTAGTTACTGTAAATTACCATTTATCGTCGCACATCAACGATGATGCGCCAGAACTGGTAGAACAAACCAGCCATGACCATCCATTCGTATTCATGTTCGGGGTAGGCCAGCTTCTCCCGGATTTTGAAAAAAACCTGGTAAATAAAAAAGTAGGAGATAAATTTGATTTCAAGATCGCACCTGAGAATGGTTATGGCCTTTCCGACGAGGAAATGATTGCCAAAATTCCCAAAAGCGCTTTTGAAGTTGAGGGTAAATTCGACAGCACACGCGTAAAAGAAGGCGAAGAGCTGATGATGAACGATGCTGACGGCAATCAGCTAATGGGCTTCGTTCAGGAAATAGGCGACGACTATGTGGTAATGGATTTCAACCATCCGCTTGCCGACCATCATCTGCACTTTGTAGGTGAAGTACTCGAAGTAAGAGAAGCGACTCCTGAAGAAATTGCGCATGGCCATGTTCACGGCCCGGGCGGACATCATCACTAAACCCGCAACATATCATTTTAATAAGAAAGCCATGCCCAAAGCATGGCTTTTTTCATGCCGCAGGGCAATCACAAATTGCCCAAATAAAAAAGCCCTCTCCATTTCTGGTGAGGGCAAGGGGGAACTCGGAACACAAAAAATACGTTTTCAATTAAAAGTCACGTAAAGATACGTGGTTATTTACTTCTTTTACTGGCAATGTTCTGAACGACAAGTTATTGTATGTCAATAACACAAAATCTTCAACGAACAGCTTTAGCGTGTTTTCCTGTTTTTTTCTGCCCGCTCGAAGCGGATCGTGCGGTTTTTACGCTGCAGCTCCGATGCATTGTCGTATAACGCGTTTTCTGCTCCCACACCTTTGCTCCGGTCGATATTGTGTGATTTAGCCCCGCGTTTGATCATCTGGTGACGAACGTAAGTGGCACGGCGAACCGAGAGCAGGCTATTCAGTTCATCTGTACCCAAATTACAGGTGTGCCCCACAATGTTAACCACTAATGACGGATCACGTTTCATCAGCGCAACAATATCGTCCAGTTTTTTGAGACCCGCTTCATCAAGAGTTGATTTATTGATGTCGAAAACCACATCTTCCGCAGCCTGGTTCATCAGTTCCAGAACATCCTCTTTTGGCGCTACTGCTTCGGCGGCAGGCTGAGGAGGAACTTCTGTTTTGGCATCTTCTGTCACAACCGCGTCGGTTTTTGGAGTTTCATTGGTGAGCGGCGTTTCTTCTTTTACCGGTTCTGTAGCCGTTGTCGGTGTAGGTGCTGCAGGTTCCGCTGTTGCGACCGGCGGTGGTGGTGTTTTTGCTTTTCCGCAAATACTGAAGCCAAGCATTACCTGGTGCGACGATCCGCGTGCAGTGGCATTCTTACCAACACCGTAGTCGAAGCTATAAGCCAGTTTTACAGGCCCGGCTTTTGCACCAACCAATGCCATCATGCCATAACTGCTGCGATAGCCGGCGCCAACTGTGACAACATTTGCCAGGTTGACATTCAGCATACCTTCCAATACATGCGTTCCCTGTAATGTAAATCGATCAAGCAACCAGGGCTCTATCTCCACTTTTTTTCCTTTGTTGAACACATAGGAAATCTGGGTATTGAGCTGCGGTAAAGCCTTATATGTACTGCTTCCCGAAAAATCGGGATTGCTGTTATAGAGATGAAGAACTGCTATGCCTGCTTTGAGCTTCTCCCCTACCAGCATTGCACCCAATTCCGTGTCGAAACCGTTTGCTGTTTGCCGGTTGCCATTGTTGAGTGTTGCATCGTTGGCATCAATCACCACGGCGCGCTGCGCTTGAAGGGTGGCTTGTGTCCAACCCAGGCCAAGCCCGAGATGCACCTTGGCTGTTTCGCTAACCCGGAAACGATAGGCGTATCCTAGCGTTGCCTGCATTGTATTTAGCAAGCCCTGATTCTGGGAATTGACCTTTAGTGCCAGGGCATTACTTTTTCCTAAAGCGGTATGAGCATTGAGCTGCATGAGCCGTGGTGTTTCCTTCATCCCTATCCATTGCGCGCGATAGTGAAGATTCGCTTCAGTACACGACGCGCCGGCATAAGCAATATTCAGTTGAAGCGGGTCGAGACTGTAAGTGTTGAACAAACTGTTTTGTTGAGCAAGGGCTAAATTGCCCATCACAATGGCTAAAACAGATAATATTAATCGAGTGATCTTTTTCATGATTGTCATTTTTTCGGATTTCATTAGCTAAACAGTCTGTTATTTGGTTAACGTAATGCTTCCTTTATACTTGATCTCGTTCCCGTCTTTAATAAAATAATAATAAACACCATCTGGCAGCTCGCGGCCATTTTGCTTACCGTCGAACTCATTGTTGTAGTTGCCATCGATCGAGAAAACTACTTTTCCGTAACCATCGGCAATGGTAACACTATAGTTCTTGATAAGCGCCGGAACGTTTACCTTCCAGGTATCGTTCTGTCCGTCGCCATTCGGGCTCATGTAGTTGGCAATGATCAGGTCGTTCAGCAATTGCACCGCGATGGTATCAGAAGCAGTACAACCATTGGCAGACGATACCGTCAATACATACGTGATATTTTCCTCCGGACTTGTGATGGCATTCAGATCAGTTGAATTATTGAGGTAAGTCGCCGGCGACCAGGTGTAGCTAACCGCGCCGCTTACCGAAGGATTGAACTGGTAACTACTACCGGAAGCGACTTCCACATCAGCCCCTGCGGATACGGATGGAGAAGCAAAAACCACCACCGATAAGGTTGTAGTAGCAGTACATCCAACACTGTTTGTTCCGGTTATACTATATACGGCACTGGCTTGTGGACTCACTGTGATCGTCGCGGCCGATTCACCCGTACTCCAGAGATAGGAAGAAGCACCGCTGGCGCTCAATTGAACAGAGCCACCTACACAAATGCCTGCACCTGTTGCAATAGCTGTAACCGTAGGTGTTACATTGACACCGATCTGTACCGATGCAGAAGCCACACATCCGTTAAGGTCTGTTCCGGCTACAGAGTAACTGGTAGGAACCGTTGGAGTGATGACGATGCTTGGATTGTTGGAACCTGTGCTCCAGGTATAAGTATTAACGCCACTGGCAGCCAGTGTCGAGCTGGATCCCGCACAAACAGAAGCGCTGGAACTACCGACATTAACCATATTGATGGACGGTGACGGAAATAAACCGATCGTTTGCGTTGCTGTATGCGAACAGCCTGCCGCGTTAAACCCTGTAACTGTATAGGTCAAAGGAACCACCGGCGTGGATGTGATACTGGAAGCCGTGCTTCCGGTATTCCACGAATATGTACTGGCCCCGCTGGCTGTTAAGGTGCTGCTTTGTCCCGGGCATACCGACGACTGGCTCGCCGCGATGCTCACGGTAGGATTTGGATTTACCAAAAGACCAACTGTCGCATTGCTGTTGCAGCCTCCGCCAACCATACCGTTCACGGTGTAGGTTATACTCGATGCCGGATTCACAACGATGGTCTGGGTTGTGGCGCCTGTACTCCAGCTATAGGTGGAAGCACCGCTAGCCGAAAGCGTTGCAGAGGCACCCGCACAAACAGCACTGCTGCTGCTAACTGCTGTAACCGTTGGCGTGTTTACTACTGTAATAGTCAACGAGGTTGTTCCCGTACATCCTCCTGTGCCCGTACCGGTAAGTGTGTAGCCGGTAGTCACAGTTGGAGAAATAACAATACTGCTGGCATTGCTTCCGGTACTCCATGTATAAGAGCTGGCGCCGTTAGCGGTAAGAGTTGTGCTTTGCGATGTACAAAGCAATGTGCTACCAGGCGTTGCCGTCACGGTTGGATTTGGATTCACCACCAATGTATGTGTAACAGAAGTGGAACAACTGTTTACAGTGGTAGTCCCTGTCACTGTGTACACGGTTGTGGATGATGGGCCTGCGCTGATGCTGGCAGTACTCGCCCCTGTGTTCCATGAATACGTATTTGCGCCACTGGCAACCAGGGTTACGGTAGCACCCTGGCAAATCGCGGTACTTCCAATCACCGCTACAAGCGGCGCAACAGTATTGGCTGTAATAGCAAATACATTAGAAACAGTACAGTGGTTCGCATCTTCCGTCACGCAGGTATAATTTCCTGCAGTAAGTGTCGAAGAAGTTGCCGCGTTGCCTCCTGAAGGCGACCAGGTATAAGTATAAGGAATGGTTCCTCCCGCAGCTGATACTGCAGCCCGCCCATTGATGGCACAGGTGATATTTGTTTGCGTTTGTGTGGCGGAAAGTGCCGACGCTGGTTGAGAAATAGTTACTGAGCTTTGCGAGACACAGTTATTTACGTCGGTTACTGTAACAGTTTTTACACCAGCCGTTTGGCCCGTGATCACCGACGTGGTGGCAGCCGTTGACCACAGGTAAGTGTATGAACCGCCGCCGCCGCTTGCAGTAACGGTAGCCGAACCGGTAGCATTACCAAAGCAAAGCACGTTGGTGGCTGAAATTGTTGTGGTGAGACCGCTTGCAGGTTGAGTAATGGTAACGGTGTTGCTCCTGGTACAGCCGTTGGCATCCGTTACCGTTACGGTTTTTACACCAGCCGTTTGGCCCGTGATCACTGAGGTGGTTGCTGCCGTTGACCACAGGTAAGTATAAGAACCTGTGCCGCCACTCGCTGTAACGGTAGCCGAACCGGTAGCATTACCAAAGCAAAGCACGTTGGCTACAGCCGTTGACGTACCAAGGGCCGAGGCGGGTTGTATAATAGTGAGGGTGTTTGTTGTCGTACAACTGTTCGCATCGGTTACCGTTACGGTTTTTACACCGGCTGGTTGCCCGGTGATAACCGAAGTTGTAGCCGCTGTTGACCACAGGTAAGTGTAAGAACCTGTGCCGCCGCTAGCAGTTACCGTGGCAGAGCCCGTGGCATTGCCAAAACAAAGCACATTGGCAACAGCCGTTGACGTACCAAGGGCCGAGGCGGGTTGTGTGATATTAATGGTACTTGTAGAGGTACAGCTGTTAGCGTCGGTGACTGTAACAGTTTTTACACCGCTTGTTGCGCCCGTGATCACCGACGTGGTCGCTGTCGTTGACCACAGGTAAGTATAAGAACCGCTGCCGCCGCTTGCAGTCACAGTAGCCGAACCGGTAGCATTGCCAAAGCAAAGTACGTTGGTGGCCGAAATTGTTGTGGCAAGACCGCTTGCCGGCTGAGTAATGGTAACGGTGTTGCTCCTGGTACAGCCGTTGGCATCCGTTACCGTTACGGTTTTTACACCAGCCGTTTGGCCCGTGATCACTGAGGTGGTTGCTGCCGTTGACCACAGGTAAGTATAAGAACCTGTGCCGCCACTCGCTGTAACGGTAGCCGAACCGGTAGCATTACCAAAGCAAAGCACGTTGGCTACAGCCGTTGACGTACCAAGGGCCGAGGCGGGTTGTATAATAGTGAGGGTGTTTGTTGTCGTACAACTGTTCGCATCGGTTACCGTTACGGTTTTTACACCGGCTGGTTGCCCGGTGATAACCGAAGTTGTAGCCGCTGTTGACCACAGGTAAGTGTAAGAACCTGTGCCGCCGCTAGCAGTTACCGTGGCAGAGCCCGTGGCATTGCCAAAACAAAGCACATTGGCAACAGCCGTTGACGTACTGAGTGCTGCGGCAGGTTGTGTGATATTAATGGTACTTGTAGAGGTACAGCTGTTAGCATCGGTGACTGTAACAGTTTTTACACCTGCCGTTTGGCCCGTGATCACCGACGTGGTCGCTGCCGTTGACCACAGGTAAGTGTATGAACCGCCGCCGCCGCTTGCAGTAACGGTAGCCGAACCGGTAGCATTACCAAAGCAAAGTACATTAGTGGCTGAAATCGTTGTGGTGAGACCGCTTGCCGGCTGACTGATGTTCACGGTATTGGTAGTTGTACAGCCGTTGGCATCGGCAATAGCTACAGAATAGTTCCCCGCCGCGAGCCCGGTAGCGGTTGCGGCAGAGCCGCCGGAAGGTGACCAGGTGTAGGTATAGCCGGAAGTTCCGCCCGAAACAGACACATTGGCTACTCCTGTAGAAGCCCCGAAACACGAGACATTCGTTGCGGTAGTAAGGCTGGAAAGAGCCGCAGGAGCGGCAATGGAGATGGTGGTTGTGATGGTACAACTGCGGCTGTCGGTAGCATTGCACGTCCAGGTGCCTGCGGTGAGACCCGTAACTACCGGTGTACCGTCGCCGGAAGGAGCACCCGGAAGCCAATCATAAGTATAAGGACCTGTACCACCCGAAACAGTTACCGTCGCGCTGCCGTTACTGCCTCCAAAGCATGAAAGCGAAGCAGACGCCGCACTGATGGCGAGGGCTGTTGGTTCAAGAATTGTTGCCGATGCCGTGGTCGTGCAACCCCTCGCATCTGCAATCGTATTTGTATAATTTCCGGCCGATAAGCCGCTGGCAGTAGAGGCTGCCCCCCCGGAAGGTGACCAGGTGTAACTATAAGGCGTTGTTCCGCCGGAAACAACAACACCGGCTAAGCCATCCGACGCACCAAAGCAGGTGATATCAGTGTGAGAAGCTGTGGCGGTGAGTGCTGGCGGTGCTGTGATGGTGAAAGTTTGCAAGGTCCCTTCACAAACGGCATCCGAAACCGTAACGGTGTACACCCCTGCGCTCAGGCCTGTCGCGGTAGCACTGGTTCCCCCACTTGGCGCCCAACTGTATCGCACGGCGCCCGTGGTTCCGCTAACCTGCACAGAGGCAATGCCATCGCTAGCGCCAAAACAGGAAATATTCGTTTGAGAGGATACGGCCGGTAAAGTATAGGTTTGGATCGATCCCGCAGTGTTTTGAGTCATGGTAACGATCCAGGGAAGGTTAGAGGCGTTACAGGAGTATTGATGCAGCAAGATGCGCACATATCCGCAAAACGACGGGGTAAAATTCACCGTGGACTGCAAACCACAGTAATCGTCATTGTAGCCTATATATGCACCAGTAGCATCTTCGTACACAGTAAGTTGGGTATCGTAAGTAGGCCCGCCACCAGTACTTCCACTACAGGTGCTCACCTCATAGTTTGCACCACCCTGCACATAAGCCAGAACGTATTGCCCGCTATTGAACTGCAGGGATGTACTTAAACCAACGCCCGGTGGGGTTAACGACCCGGGTACCAAGGTGTTACCGTTCCCACACTGGGCAATCCCGACACTGGATAATAAGAAAATAAATAAACAGGTAAAAATAACTTTCATGCAATAAAATTTGACTTTAACTGCTAAATTACCTGATTTTTAGTTACAATTTGTTAAAATGGGGCAAACAGCGGGTTAATGTGTGCCAAAAACACAAAAAACAGATATTTCTACCTGGTTATTTTTACGGGGCTATTTCCTGAAAATATCGAACAGATTTTGCTGATGGGAGCGCCCAACCGGTAGCTCGGTTTCAAGTATAAGAACGCTGCTGGCATTAATCCGGGTAATGTGTTCGGAATTCACCAAATACGATTTATGGATGCGGATAAAACCGGGGCACGGCAACTGCTCCTGGAATTCTGATAAACTCTGGCGAACAACATGTCGCTTATCGCCCGTCAGGTGTATGGTACTATAATTTCCATCAGCTTCTATCCAAAGGATATTGTGATGGCGTAGCTTCATGATCGCTCGCCCTTCTTTTACAATCAGTTCGGGCTGGGCAGAAACCGACGCCGAATGCTTCGCATTGAATAATGCCAACTCCACCGCCGCCAGGATGTCTTCTCTTTTAAAGGGTTTGACGATGTAAGCGTTGGGCCGGCTGTTCTTAGCTTTATCAAGCATGGCCTTATCTGCATGAGAAGTAACATAAATAAACGGAATACCATAATTGGTATTTAGTAATTCACCAAGGTCGATACCGTTTTTTTCCGTACCGAGGGCTATGTCGGTGAGTACCAGATCTATCGGCGACGCTTCAATATGTGTGATCGCTTCCTCAACGGTTGTGGCTAGCTTCACATCCCGGACCCCTTCATTCCGAAGAATATCGGCAATGGTTTCGGCGATCAGGAGCTCATCTTCTACAATCAAAAAACTGGACAATGAAATCATGGGCATCTCATCTTACAAAATCAAATATAACGCTAAAAGATGCTCCTCGCCCGTTTTCTTCGAGGTATTTACCCTTAAGCTGACGAACCATGATTTGCACCAGCCGAAGTCCCAAACTGGCTTTTCGACTAGTACCGTCTGACGGAAGTCCTTTGCCATTGTCCGAAACGGTTAGTTTCCAGCCAAGACCACTTGGATTTTCGGCCAGCACAACCCAAACAATACCCTGCTCCATTCCTGCAAAAGCATACTTAAGTGAGTTGGTCACCAGTTCATTTACAATAAGAGCAACAGGAACAGCCAGTTTTGTGGGGAATGATACCGGCGTCACCTCCTCCCGAAGTGTAACAGGTATGGGAAGCGACCGCGCTACATCCCGGTGAAAACCGAGTACTTTATGGAGATAGTGTTGCATATTAATCTCGAGCGGCGAGCTGGTATCGTACAGCAACTCATGCATGGCCGATAGAGATTGTATGCGGGCCTGGCTTTCCGACAGGTATTCCGACAAAATTTGGTTGTCTGCATGATCGTCCTGCAAGGTCAGTAAACTGGAAATAATCTGCAGATTGTTATTAATGCGGTGATGCACTTCCTGCAGGAGCGCATCCTTCCGACGGTCTTCGTCGGCAAGAATGGTTGCTAGTTTTTTCTTATTGTCGTAGGCACGTTTACCAAAAAACAAAATGATAAGACCGAGCCCGCTGGCAACGATGAAAAACAAACGCCATTGCCGGTGTAGCTTACGATCAGACTCGAGCTTATAAACAACCTTGTCATTTTCGAATTTAAGTGCCGCCTCTTTTTTGCTGAACTCGTAACTCAGCTGTGTATGGGCCAGGGCGCGTGTTTTTTCGCTGCTAAAGATGCTGTCGCGGTGAATGATATAGTCTTTATAGTACTTAAGCGCCAACGCTGGCTTGCCAATTTTTTCATAAAACTCGCTATTGCCGAGGCTGGCTTCCATCAGGTAGTAATTGGAATGGGTTTGCCCGGCCAAAACCAGGGCATCCGTATAAGCACGCTGAGCTCGTGGATATTCCCCGGTGCCCTTGTAACATTCGCCAAGCATCACCAGGCAATACGATTGCTCCGCCTTGAGCCCAAGGGTGCGATAAATATCGAGCGCCCGCAAGAGGTACGGCAATGCCTGTTGGTATTGATTTACATTGGCGTATATGATACCGATGTTTTCGAGGCATACTGATGCGTTTTCGAGGTCTCCTTTTTTTTCGGAAACACCCAGTGCAGAAAAATAATAGCCAAGGGCTTTCTCCTGCAAGGCTTCCGATAAAGAATCGTTTCCGGCTTCGAAGGCTGAATCACACAGCAATTGATAAGCGTGGCCGATATTGCCGGTATAGAGTGCCGTCGCAGCATCGTCGCCATGCATCCTGCTGATATCGCGTGCCTGTGTGAAATAGTACAATGCCTTGGAAAACTGCCGCGTGTCGCTATAAATGGCCCCAATGTTATTCAGTTCGGTTGCTGTCTGATCAGGACTGCTTAGTTTTTCTTTTTGCTTTAGTGCTTTGAAACTAAAAAGCAAGGCTTCGTTATAGTTACCGATCTGCGAATGCGTTGAGGCGATCTGCGAGAACAACTTTGCCATGTATTGTTCGTTACGCATGGCCTCACACATGCCAAGCGCCTGTAGGAAGTAGTTGAGTGCCTGCCTGGAATTGCCTTGCTTTTTGGAGAACACGCCCATGGTTTCTAAATAGGAGCACTCGCCTTGCCTGCCAGCCCAAACCCGCAGCGAATCGCCGGACGTTTTCATCCGCTGCGCCAGCTTTAACTTAAGATCGTTGTAGCGCAGTACATTTTCAAAATCACTTGCGGCTTCGAAGGTATCTACAAGGCGTGTCAGGACACTTAGGCGGGCAGTATCGCTCTGTGTCGAGCGGTATGCGACCAAAAGCGAATCGACCGCTGATTTTGCCTGAGATCCTTTGATTACCTCTTTTTGCGCATAAAGGGGGCAAAGTGGGAGTAGCAAGCAGAACAGGAACCAGGGTCTCATTCTGCAAGATAACGAAATCAGCCTATTAAAAAAAAGATTAGCAGAGCATTTACCAGTATAAGAAACGGGATTCCATAACGAAAAGCGGGCTTGGCCGCTTTATGGTATAAGGGTGCTTTCATTCCTAAAAAAACACCTATGGCACCGAATGCAAAAGCCAGAAAAAACAACATGAGCTCTGGAACGCGCCTGCCGCGGCTTTTCGCCTGGTACTTATCGGCAGCCATGACCACATAAGCAATCGTGTTGATAACAACCAGACTGACGGCCGGGATTTTCAGGAATTCCATAACAGTAAAAAGCCCTCACCACTTGGGCGAGGGCTAGCTTTGTAAAACAGATGCTTATTTGTTTTTCAAGGCATCGCGGATCTCCATCAGGAGTTTCTCCTCGTTGCTTGGCTCGGCAGGTGCTGCAGGTGCCTCTGCCTCCTTCTTTTTGAGACGGTTAATTGCTTTGATAAGCAAGAACATCACAAACGCTACAATGATGAATTCGATGGTTACAGTGATGAAGGTTCCGTATTTAATGGCAACCTCTGCTACAGCCTCTTTTCCATCAGCGCCAACCTCAGCAGGTTTTAATACAACTTTCCATTCATTGAAATCTTTTCCCTGGATCATGCCTACCAACGGCATTACCATGCCATTGATAAATGCTGTGGTAACTTTAGTAAAGGCAGCCCCCATCACAAAACCGACGGCCAAATCGATCAGATTGCCTTTCATGGCAAACTCCTTAAATTCTTTTACAAATCCCATAATTGCTTTTTTTAAAAATTAATAACTCTATTTATTGGATCAGTTCCCTTCCAGTACTTTTAACAGCTCATCCAATTTGGGCGTTAAAATAATTTCGGTGCGTCGGTTCTTTTTCCGCGCTTCGGCAGTTTTAGCCGGATCGAGTGGGAAAAACTCACCCCTGCCCGCTGAGGTGATGCGGGTGGGTTCGATCTTGGCATTTTGCAATAAAATTTTTGTTACCGAGGTTGCCCTCATGACGCTGAGATCCCAGTTGTCTTTGATCTCACCGGCACCTTTCATCGGCACATCATCGGTATGCCCTTCTACCACGATGTTGATGTCGGTATTTTGTTCCAGCACTTTAGCAAGGTTTTTCAATGCTTCCACTCCTTTGGGCTGTACATCGGTTTTCCCGCTTGCAAACAATAACGACTCATCCATGCTCACATAGACTTTGCCGTTCTTCTGAGTAATGGTAAGGCCTTTATTTTCGAAATTAAACAAGGCATCCTGCAATTTCTTTTTAAGGTCGGCGGAAGCCTCGTCTTTCTTACGGAGTACTTCTTCCAATTCATTCACACGGGCTTCACGTTTCTTCAGTTCGGCCGATAGCTGATCGAGGTCTTGTTGCTGCTTGTTAAGACGTAACTCAAGCGCTTTAAGTTCGTCTTCTTTTTTCAGCAATTGTTCCTGGGTCATCTGAAGTTTGCCGCTAAGCGCCGCATTATCTTTTTCTGATCCAGCCAGCAGTCGATTGTATTTATCGAGCAACTGATCGTTGACCATGTTCAGCTTTTCGTATTTGCTGTTCAATAACCTGAGGTTATTGCCTATAATGGCCGTATCTCGCTGCAGACCCATCAGTTCTTTTTCATCTTTGGCCAATTTCTCTTTGGCTTCGGCCAATGCAGCTTCACAATCCTGGCTTGATTTTTTGGCCGCCGAAAGCGAAGTTTCACAATCGGTGAGCTTTGCCTGGGTTTCTTCCAGTTTCCGTTGAGGCACGCAGGCACTTGCTATCAGCGCCAGAGCGCACAGGTTTAAGTAGATTTTTTTCATAGTCAGGTCATCCATGCCGACGCCGGAAAAAGTCCCTCATGGGCATGGTTTTGCATAACAAAAATAAAGGGATTAGCCCAAATGCAGAAAAAAGGCCCGATGACTTATTAACAACCGGTTTTTCCTAATTATTTAACAGAAACAGCCGCTTTTTGGATTCTTTCGGCAACAATACCAGCCAACTGCGCCAGGTAAGTATTCACGATTTTGTGCGGATTATTCACCTGTACAGGAAGTGCTACTTCGGCAATGCCGGAGTTAATTTCGCGGGCGTCGTACGTATATACCGTGTAATGAAGCACAATGCGGCGCGATGCTTCGGTATTCATGCCCGTAGCCGCGCCGCTCAGGGCTTTGATATCAAGCTCGTTGATAAAAAGGAACAGGTCCGTCTTGTATTTTCCATAGAGATATGGTACCAGCGTCGCGTTTTTAATTTTGGCATTCATAAACCGCGCATCATTGTTACTCTCTACATTCAGCTGGCCTTTTTCGATCGCCTTTTGCTGTTTTTCCTTCTCAGGTGCTTTGTATTGTTCCTGGCTCGGCACTTTCTGGTATTGGTAGGTCAGGTAACGGTAAATGTCCCCAAGGTCTTTCCGTGTTTTAACCGTATCGTCAAGCAGGTCAACAACTCCCATTTGTTGTTTAAGTTTTTTGTAAAGCTGCTCGTTCATGCCATCGCGCATGAGTGCTTTGATTTGCTTACCGCTAAGATTCGACTCTTTGTTTATCTGAAAATCGATCTCGCTCAGGTACATGCGGTTCTCAAAAGGAACGATCATGATCTTGTGCTTTCCAGCAGGTACCGGTGCCGGCGTTCCTGTCGATGAGCCAATGGTTTTGTCCTGGCACATCAACGGCAGATGCAACATACACAGTACGAAAAACAAAAGGCTTTTGTGCTTGTATTTTGTCACTGGCTGTTTCATATACATTCGTCTATAACGGTCGTTTGAAAAAAAGTCACTCATACAACTTTAAAACACAACATTTCTCCTTTATGATCTTTTCAAAAATCAATCCAAACCGAAGCCCTGAACCGGCTGGTAAGGCATCTCTACCTGAAAAAATGCAGGAAATCGTTCAGGTTGGCGTACAACATCAAGGTCAGTAAAATAGCCATCCCGGCATATTGAGCGTATGTGAGCACTTTCACACTCGGCGCCCTGCGGGTAATCATTTCATACAAAGTAAACACCACGTGGCCGCCGTCGAGCGCCGGGATCGGAAGCAGGTTCATGAAAGCAAGCACGATCGATAAAAACGCGGTGCGGTTCCAGAAATCTTCCCACACCCAGGTATCGCCAAACATTTTTGCCATGGTTTTAAAGCCACCAATATGCTTGTAGCCTCCAGTTTCGGGCGTAAAAATGGCTTTGAACTGGCGTACATAAAAATTCAATTTTTCGATCGTAAGCGCTACGCCTGCCGGAAAAGACTCGAAAAAGCCAAATTTGCGGGTTTCTACAGAAATCACGTTAAGTTCCACTAAATCGTCTATGGTAGCAGCAAAATGCGCATCCAATTTACCCTTGTCAGAAACTTTCACCGGCACCGATAGTCGCTGTCCTTTACGCTCCACGTTTAGCACAATGGATTTCCCGGCGTTGGCAGCCAATACCGGGAGCAATTCATCGTAAAAATTAATAACCACCGAATCGTTGACACCCACAACGCGGTCAAACTTTTTCATCGGCGCATCTTTGTTAGGTGAAGTTTCGAGAAAATCTGCGAAAATAGCCGGGCGCCGCGGACTACCAAAACCGAACTTTTCAGAGGTGGCAATCTGATCGATGAAATTCTTAGGCATGGTGATTTCCACTGGTGTACCCTTGCGGTCAACCTGTACGGTATGTCCCAATAAAATCTCAATCCTCAGATCGTCGAGGTATTTAACAGGCTTGCCATCAACCGACACGATTTTATCGCCGGAACGGAAGCCCACTGCCAGGCCGAGCGAATCTTCACATTCAATGCCATCTTTCAGGCTGTTCATCGGGATTTTTTCTTCACCCCAGGTAAACAGTACCATGGCGTAGATCAGGAATGCCAGCAATACATTAACGATGATGCCGCCCAGCATTACGATCAGCCGTTGCCAGGCCGGATGTGCCCTAAATTCCCAGGGTTCTGCCGGCTTGTTCATTTGTTCGGTATCCAGGCTTTCATCGATCATCCCGGCAATTTGCACATAACCTCCCATTGGAAACCAGCCGATACCATATTCGGTATCACCAATTTTTTTCTTGAAGATCGAGAAGTTTAACACGCCGGGCAACGGAAATAAAAAGTCGAAGAACATGTAAAATTTATCGACCCGGATTTTAAAAGCCCTTGCGGCGATAAAATGGCCGAACTCATGCAATAAGATCAGCAAGCCTAAACTGGTGATAAATTGTGCGATATTGATAAAGGTTCCCATAAAAGGTTGTATTCCTGAATAGTATTAAAATAATCCACGAATATACTAATGTATAACCAAGTAAAGGCAGGAAATTACCGATTTTAGATAATTTTAGGGCTATCGCTCCGGGAGTAAGGCCACTGGTGCGAGGTTGGTTGCATCAATCTTCTGCGTTCTTCAAAAGACCCGGCTTATTCGATCACAAGCTGGCGTACACCTTTTTTTCCTCCGGCGCGGAGTTTTACAAAATAGGTACCTGCGCTTAATGCGGAGAGATCGATGTGTTTTTGCTGCATACCACCTTGTACCGGCCGGAATGCCTCCTGCTTCACGACACTTCCCCGCCGATCAACGATGTCGATGGAACAATCTATTCCGGAAACTGCCTCGAAATCAACAAAGAGATCCGTCTGTGAAGGATTCGGATGAATTGAAAACGCTGCTTTTGCATCACGCGACCCGGGCAGGCCCACATCCGAGATGTCGTTCATCCATACGACTTTATTGACAAAGGGAGCGGTTGTTCCATCTGTCGAAACAGACACCGAAATATCAAGCAGGGGAAATTTAGAGTCTGCCGAATACCATTGGCAACGCACCTCCGTGGTAACTGCCGGAGTACCAACCAGGGTATCAGCTTTTACTGTTTTAATTTTCAGTACATTGGTATGAATGCCGTTCGGCAAAACCAGGGTACCTGTACCCTCGGCCGTAATGGTTTGCACACTGGAATAGTACGAAGGTGGGTACTGCGTAGAAGTATAAGTACTTGTAAAAACACTGCTAACGTTGTTAATGGTGCCGCTGCCGTAACCGAACGGCAAGAGGAAAAAAGGAACCGGATTGGAATTTATCTCGGCACTGCCATTAGTGTGCGCATACCCAAGGAAGCTCCTGTCTGTTGCAGAAAAATTATAATACCGGAAATAACCCCCATTGGTTTCCGAGGCTATATTGGCAGCAGAAAAGGCCGAAGCACTTGGTGTCGAAGCCACGGTGGTGTACGTTTCCGTCATACGGGTGAAAAAAGAAATGGAAAGGTTACTGTAATCCCACCACTGGGATGGACCTGAACCTCCAAATGTGACGCCTGTTGTATCCATAAAGTAATAGTCGTAACGATCCCCTACCACCGGATTTGAATTAGCGGTAATCGTATATTGTGCGCTTGCTTCTAAAACAAAGGCTATCGCGAACAGGGCGAAAAGGTATTTTCTCATGGTATTTTTGATACCAAATTTAAGAGACTTTGCAGACGACAACATACCTGAATGCAGGTAATTGCATCACGCATGGGAGCGTATTCACCTCCACGCCAGCTACCTGGATCTTACCTTCCCAACAATTCTTTGGCAAGCAACCTTGCTTCCGTATCGCATTGGCGGTAGTCTTCTACCGTTGGGGTTTTAATCAATGGCATCCGGTCGAGGCAAGAGGCTATCACATCGCTCATCTGCAAAAAGCCCACACGGTCTTCCAGAAAGGCCTGTACTACGGCTTCATTAGCGGCATTGAGCACACAAGGCATGTTCCCTCCCCGGTTCATGGCATCGAAAGCCAGGCCAAGATTGCGAAAAACGGATGTATCGGCTTTCTCGAAAGTAAGGTTCGGATACTTGAGAAAATCGAAACGTGGAAAATTGGTTTTGATACGGTCGGGATAGGTAAATGCATACTGTATCGGGAGCTTCATATCCGGCAGGCCCATTTGGGCCTTCATGCTGCCATCGGTAAACTGAACGATGCTATGCACAATACTTTGCGGATGCACGATGACGTCGATCTGTTCTGGTTTCAGGTTGAAAAGCCATTTGGCCTCTATCACTTCCAGCCCTTTGTTCATGAGGCTGGCCGAGTCAATGGTAATCTTCGCACCCATTACCCAATTGGGGTGTTTCAGAGCTTGCTCTTTTTTGACGCCTGACAAGAATTCGCGGTCTTTTCCACGGAACGGACCTCCGCTGGCAGTCAGGTATATTTTTTCGGTTTCGTTGTGGAATTCCCCGGCCAGGCATTGAAAAATAGCCGAATGTTCGGAATCGACCGGGTAAATATTGACTCCATTTTCAAATGCGAGTTTGGTGACGATATCGCCCGCTACCACCAGGGTTTCTTTGTTTGCCAGGGCTATTTGTTTTTTATATCGAATGGCATTGAGGGTCGATGCTAAACCAGCATAACCAACAATAGCCGCCAGCACCAGGTCTATGCTTTCCATTTCCACCACCTGTTCTATGGATTTTTCACCTGCATATACTTTAATGCCGTGCTCGAACAACGCGTCCTTCACTTCTTTGTACTTCGACTCATCACCAATGACAACGGCGTTTGGTTTGAATTCGAGTGCCTGCCTGATCAGCAACGCCGCGTTGGAATAAGCTACCAGCACCTCGGCCTGAAAGTGGGAAGGATTGTCGCGGATCACCTCAAGGGCCTGTGTCCCAATACTACCCGTACTTCCCATAACCGCAATGCGTTTGGGTGATTTTTCTGCCTGATCGTTTGCACTCATAGTCTGCAAATATCCTTAACTAAAACTATATAAACAACAGAATAAATGCAGGCCGGATTACCCCGGATCCAAATCAAAAAACAGGCTAACCCGAACCTATCGCCACAAAAGCTGTTTTTAAGCCAATGCATTAAAATAATTCCGCCAACCCTATTTTCTCAAAAGAAGAGTTAAATTAGCTGTCATGCGATGCGCTCTCCAAGAAGACGGTACAAATGCCCGTGTTTGGGAGATACCTGATCATAACAAAGTGTGTGTCTGCCAATTCCCCAATGATAAGCGATGAAAACGATTCAATACCTGAACTTACTGCAAGCCTACTTACGCCATTTCAATTATCCATTTAGCCAAAGGAAACTCCGCACGACGATCTTGTCTTCTTCTTACGATGGTCTGATGGTTTTTGCCGACGCGCTCGACCGGCTATCGATAGAGTACCTGATCGCTGAACTTCCTGACGATTTTTCTTCCCTATCGGAGTTGCCTGAGACGTTTCTAACTACGCTGAAGCACCAATCCACTCCCTGCCTCGTAACCATAAAAGATCAAGCAGTAACGATACAACATCTTGACGGCAACGAGGAACAGCAGCTAACCTTGGCGCATTTCCTGGAAAACTGGGGGCGCGTGTGCCTGTTACTCGAAAAACAAAAAAAGAAGCTAAAGCCGCAACGGACATTGTTTTTTTTAGGAGTGCTTCTTTGCCTGTTTACCATCTGCTACAGGGCAATGAGTTTCGATAGCGTGTCGATGTTGATAATGAGTTTCACCTTCCTATCATTACTGGTAGGCTTAACCATTCTTTACGTTGAGTATAACTCGTCTAAAACACTGGCCTTAGAGAAATTTTGCCAAAAAAAAGACTATAAAAATGGCAGCATAGACTGCACATCGCTCATTACCAATCACGGCACGCTGATTTTCCAATGGCTGAAAATAAGCGACCTGCTGATCGTTTTCCAGCTAACAAGCCTTGTGGCCATTTTGGTAACGAAAGACATCAAATTAAATCTTATCCTGAATGCTTTAGCGTTTCCATTTATTGCCTACTCACTCGTTACTCAATTTAAGCTAAAACTGTGGTGTAAACTTTGCCTGATGTTTATCGTTTTGTATGTGCTAAATACGGCTCTGGCATTTAGCCTGGGAGCATCGTTGCTGCCTGCCATTACCAGCCACGACGTTATTCTGATCTTAGCCATCGGCGGCACCATTTCCGTGACATGGTCCGTCGCCAGATGGATCCTATACCTGGTGCAAAACAACCATGAACAAGAACTGGAACTCGAAACTTTCAGAAGAGACCAATCGCTATTTCAATCGTTTCTGAACATAGCCCAGGAATGCGACTTCGAGCAATTACCGTCCGAATACCTGTTACTTTCAGATGATGCTTCTCAAGCAAATCACGTCACGCTGGTCATTTCACCCTTTTGCGTTTATTGTAAGGCACTCATGAACAAACTCGTTGAAAAGACGCCTCAGGGCTTTACCGTCCGGATACTTATTTCAGCAAATTTGAATTCCGGTGCGCCAACGCCAGGCCAACTCGTTGCTTCTGCCCTCATCGGCATTTACCTCAAAGAAGGCTGGAATTCATTTCTGGCATCTTACCTCGATTTCCAGAAAACCGGCAATAAAAAAAACTGGTTTGATGAACACAAGGAATTTAGAAGCGCTGCGAGTGACTACCTGCTGGCAAAGCAAAATGAATTTCTGAGGTCGAATAACATTTCGATAAGTCCGCTGGCCTTTTTTCAAAACAGGCTGATCAACAGACCCTACCGCGCAGAAGACATATTTAATTTTATAAATTAGGATTTATAGACTGGCTTTGTTATATTTACTTCTAGCATAAAAACTACACAATTATGAAAAAAACAATTTCTTCATTGACCAACGTAAAAATTCTTAACAAAAATCAGTTACTCCAAATTTCTGGCGGAGTTGATTTTAACACCACCAGAAGCAACAAAGAACGTGGTGTTGACGGAGGTGGCGGCTGTGCATCCATCAACTCAAGTGGTGTCATTACTTATGGTTTAACGTCCTCTCAGGCTTCGGGCTACGGCGGCGTGCATTGGTGCTGCGACAGCTGTGGCTCTGCTACCTGGTATCACTAATAGTGCCGACAAATAATTTAGCAATCGCCTCTGGTATGCCAGAGGCGATTTTTATTTTCATGCAACCGGTAAACTGCTAAATGCCATGCTAATGGTGAAACAACAGGTTTTCAAAAAGTCGATACAAGGCTGCTTTGCAGAGCCATCAAAATGAGTACCTTTGCTGCACGTTGCAGCTAAGTCCTAACTTATGAAACAAAAAACCGCTATATTATTACTTAACCTGGGAACTCCCGATAGCCCACTGAAAAGTGATGTCAGAAGATACCTTACCCAATTCCTGAACGATGAACGCGTGATTGATATCCCATGGTTGTCGCGTACACTACTGGTCAACGGCGTCATTGTTCCTTTCCGGGCTGGCAATTCATCGAAGTTATATAAAGCTATTTGGGACGACACTACCGGCTCACCGCTACTCAAACACAGCACAGAGTTAGCTAAAAAACTACAACTGGCTGTTGGCAGCGATTACACCGTTGAACTGGCCATGCGCTACCAGAAACCCAGCATGGAAAGTGTGCTGGAACGCATGAAAAAGGAAGGTTACCACCAAATCATCGTATTCCCACTTTTCCCACAGTATGCGTCAAGCAGCACCGGCAGCGCCCTGCAACGTTTCATGGAGATTGTGAGCAAATGGTGGGTTATACCAGGTATCCGGATCATTAGCCAGTACTACGACAACCCGGATTATATCAATTGCATCGTGAATCGCGGCAAACAACACGACATTTCATCGTATGACCATGTGATCTTCAGTTACCATGGTTTGCCGGAACGGCAGGTCGATAAAGTATATACAGACGGCTATCTCTGCAAAGACCACCACTGCGAAGACGGCTTAACCGACGAAAACTATTACTGCTACAAAGCCGCGTGTTACCATACCACCAAAGCGGTAGCATCAGCCCTTCATATTCCTGAAGACAAGTACACCCTTAGTTTCCAAAGCCGCCTCGACGATAAATGGCTACAGCCTTTTAGCGACAAAGTGGTGGAAGAGCTCGCAAAAAAAGGCATGAAAAAAGTATTGGTATTTTCTCCGGCTTTCACAGCCGATTGCCTGGAAACCATTTATGAGATCGGCACGGAATACCAGGAAATTTTTCATAAGCACGGCGGCGAAAAAATCCAGTTGGTAGAAAGCCTTAACAGCGGCGACGACTGGGTGGAAACGATCCGGCAGATCGTGATGTCTTAACAACCCTGGGCTTACTGCTTCATCAGGCGCCAGTTCAGGATATCGTTCCCTGCAAGGATCCTTACAAGGTAAATACCTTCCGGAAATGCACTGATATCCAACGTGGCCCTGCCGTTACCCTGTTGTTGCAACACTTCTTTGCCAGTGGCATCGTAGACGTAAGCCTGGTAGGCTTTGCCTGTATAGTCTCCGCCCGGCACGAGTTCAAACACTCCGTTGCCCGGATTGGGAAACAAATCGAAATGACCACGCTTTTCGGGTTCAACAGACAACACACTCGAAAAGCGTTCGGCGCTTATGCCATTGTCATATTGTTTCAGGCGGTAATAAATAAGCCTCGAAAGATCGGCTTTATCATCGGCGGCATGATAGCTCTGCTTTTCAACACTATGGCCGGCGGCTTTTAGCATCGACACAAATTCATAATCGACACCGTTATAACTCCGCTCAATGGTGAAATGCGAAGAATTACTTTCGGAAGCTGTTTGCCACTGGAGCTCAACCTGCTTGGCCGTTACACGTCCATCAAAATTCAAAAGCTCGACGGGTAGTACACAATTGGTAGATACGTTGAAGACAGCCGTCCTCACTGTGCCGCAAGCGTCGGTTACGGTACAGGTATAGGTTTGCGTGCCTGTGAAATTGGTGGGTACCGTGTTGGTGCTCGTGGTTTGTCCTCCCGGATTCCAGTTGTAGCTTAACGTGCCAATGCCATACGATACCGACGGATTGAGCGTGGCACCGGCAAAACAAACGGCCGACACATTGCTGCTACCGTTTCCGGTAGCTGTATTGCCGAGCGTTTCCATGCTTCTTCCCTGCACTGTTACCCGCCAGTTGTCAAGCGTCTGGCAATAGCTGCGGTTCACAGGTGTACAGGCATCATAGCCGCCGGTATAAGTCGGACAGTAGGAACGATTGGCATTAATGGTATAAGTTTGCGTTTGAGCTGCACAGGAAGCCGCATAACATTGCGCCAGGCTTTGCGTGCCGTTTGACGAAAAAGGCAAGGTGGGATTCCAGGTACCATAACTGTTGCAGCCGGTGCAAGTCCAAATCAAAGCGCCTGCCGGACTCCTGCCACCACAGGAACTTGTGATCCAGATCTGTGCTTCCGACCGGTAACAATCAAAACCCGATTGGTAACACCAATTGCTGTAAATGGTCCATCCTACGGATACATCCCAGGGTGTAGTACCTCCTGGATAAGTAACGGCAATGCTGTTAGAGCAAAATGCCGGCGAAGGTAAGGTGCCTGATAAGAAGGTTGTTCCATTTACAATGGGCCCTACAGCCGTTACCAATGGATCCACAACGACCGGATACACGGTGGAAGCATCGTTGAGCATCGCGGAGTCGCAAAGGATTTCGAGATTGTTGCCAATAAGGGTGTAAGGATTGTACCAGGCGCGGCGAATACCGGAATAATCGGCGCTGCGAGCCGGTTTTATCTTAGCCACTAACTGGCCTCCTGGCTGATCGAACACCAGGATATGACCTTTTTCGGGATCTGTTGTGGCCGGGACTTCGGCTTGTAACGCAAGTTGCCCACCGGTTTGCAGCTGATCAATAAACACCAGTTTATTTACCTGCAGGTTTTGGCGGATGATGAATTCCGACTTGACAGCGCCTTCCCTGTACAATATTTTCATGTCAACTCCCGGAAATACCTGGCTGATGTACGCACCGTTATTTCCTACGGTGATCTGGCTCCAGTTGGGACTGAACAACTGAACCGAATGGTCGTGATGGACCACACGCAACATGACGTTATTAAAACCAAAAATTTGCCCGCCAAGATCAATCCTGGAACATTTGAGCACGGTGTTCAGTTCGGTGGGACATGGCTGCGCGGAGGCGCGGTAAACTCCCGCAGACGCTAGTTTAAGACTGGGGTCGATGGCGCGCAGATAACCGTTTTGGTAATAATTGATCGGTTTGGTTGATTTTTCAATATAAAAAAAAGAGGGTTCGTTAACGTCAACATAAAAACGCTCGTAAGCGCTTCGCTTCGAAAGGTCTTCCACCACCGACTTACCGGCCGGCGCGTCGAAAGTAAGCAAGCCAAAATCGGGATGATTATAATACTGCGGATCGTTATACTTTTCCCCGGCTTCGATGCTATAGCCAGGCTGAGGAAGCATCACAGAATAATTCTCGTCGCGAGAGGAAAGATGCTGTCCGGCCTCCTGAGCCTGTATGATACCTGATACAAAAAAAGCCGCGGAGAAAAGGGTACAATAGTGCATGTGGGACGAAGGAACTTGAGTTAGCCTTATGAAAATACGAAAAGAATAACCCTTATACGGATTAGTCAAAAAGCGGTAAGATGGTTTTACTCACCTGTTTAGCAGACTTACTCAACGCTAATATTTTTCATCAAATATTACCGAAAAACACAAAACACATGACTAAAAAGCAAATAATCCAGACGAATTATCTTCCCAGAGAAGACACGATGATTTTCTTGGTGAGGAGTTGTTGCGAACCTTGAAAGATGCTAACGTAATATACAGCATCGGGTAAATCCTGCGCCGGAATACGTAGTTGGTTATACCCTTTATCCACCTTCACAAGCCGGCTGCTGATGGCTTGCCCTAATGTGTTATAGATATGCAATTGCAAATCTTTGGCCTCCAGGGCGTTTACTATAAGACCAAACTCTTTTCCACCATCACTTGCAATGAGCATGTTTTCCTGTGCCCCCATACAGGAGGCTACTGAAATCACCGCAGAAGAGACTGTTCTCGACTGGCGGCTATTTTCGCTCAACCTGAAGTAAGTGATGCCGTCTTTTAGCCCATGTACTGCATATTGATAACAGTGCTTTTGGTTGCTGGTTCCGGCACCAGGCACGGTAGCTATATCTGTAAAATGAGAACCGTCGTCTGATTGCTCGATCGAAAAATAATCGTTGCCGGATTCGGAAGCCGTGCACCAGCTGAGCATCAGGTCTTGCCCTGAACATACGCCATCGAAGGACAGGAGTTCTACCGGCAATGGCGACAGTAATGAAGTGAGCACCCATGGCCCAAATGTAGTAAGGCCGGACGCCGTCACAGAACCTACACCCGAGGTTACAGCGGCAGCGCTACCGATATTGGCATTATTGGGCAACCAGCCGCCCGCCCAGTATTGCGCGCCAATCATCCCGGTATTGTACAAGGCATTCAGCGTATTTTCCGATCCACGGTAACTAAATGTAGCGTTAGCCGTTACCGGACTGCTGTTGTTAACTTGCCACCACCGGTCGATAACGGCGGGAATACTTCCATCAGCGTAAGGCACATTCGGTGAATACATGTGGGTGACGCCCGAGGCCCAGGGCAGATTATTAGAGGCTGCTGTTGCCCTTGTGGAAACCTCAACATAAGACGTCGCGCTCGCCATGGGCGTGGTAATGTTAAATGTAAAAGGAATATAAGAGCCGGCTACACCGAAAGGATAAACCCTCGATCCGCTTCCCGTACGGTGATACCAACGAATAACACTCGGGTTGGAAGCCGACGGCGTTTCGCTGATGATATAGCCGCTGCTACGCGTAATAGCTCCTGTAACACTGTTCGTTACATTCAACGTGTTGCTGTTAAGATCGAGGGTCGATGCGCCTACTGCCAGCACACCGCTAAAAGTGGACTGCCCTCCAACTGTTGTTTGATTAACAGCCAACGTTTTCAGTCCGTTCCCGGCCAGGGTTAAATTGTAGAAAGCAGTTGGCGAAGAGCCGCCGATACTCTGAGCGGCGCCGGTAAGCACTACGCCACCACCGTCGGTGGTGAATGCATTGTTTACCGGGCTTGGATTATTGATCCAGTTGCCCTCCAGGCTAATCGTGCTTGTGGAGCTAGGAGTGATCTGGCCCGCCGCCTGATTTGTATAGTGGCCTGTTGTTCCATCGATATACATTTGCGCTGCACCGGAAAAAACGATGCGCGCACCGTTATTTACCAATCCTTGGGAGGCGCCTTGCATGCAAAGCCCGCCGAGTACCGCACTCAGAATATATTTCATTGTTTAATACTTGAATTTGCCTGTTTCATTTTCATTTCAATGGGCCCGGGGCCTTCCGGGAAACGCAGATCCTGGTACAAGGTCTTTTCACCATTACCGTCGTCAGTATCTTTACGGTTGGCCGATACGCTCCAGGTGAACTCTACATCCGAGGTACCACCCTGTAACTCGATCACATCGAAACCTGTTGCACTCACATTGCTTACATAAACGCCCTTGCAATCGCCACGCAATTGTACATAGGCCTGCAAAGGATGTTCCTTATCCACAATGATATTATTGGAAAGAATGGGATCAAGGTCAATATGCACTCGGCCATTTACCAATTTTCCGGTGCCGAAATCCTGAAGTAATGGCTCGGCTGCTTCCGGGCAAAACATGGTAGCCCGCCTGCCGTCAGGACGGGTAACAATGGTTGACACCAATCCACTTCCGTAGATTTTATATGTAGAGCCTCCCAAACGCGCCCCTACATAAGCAAAAGGACTAGCAGTAGCACCAGTTCCTGTTCCGGAATAAGCGGTAGAAAAATAGCCGCCGGAAGCGTTAGTAGCGCCTGCCGTTGTAATGGCAAATCCATAAACGCCGGTGGTATTGCCTGAGCCGGCCACACCACTACCATTGGTGAGCGTGCTGTAGGAACCGGAGGTGTTGCTGATGAATACGCCGGCAGTTCCGGTATTAAGCAAATGCTGGCCTACAACGCCAATACCACCGCTGGCATTGGTAAGTCCGCTAACGCCATATCCTCCACTGCCGGTATTCTGGCCGTAAACGGCTGTGCCAGTGCCGGATGCATTGCCGTCAACAGCATCGTTGTTGCCGGAGGCGGCCGAATAAAATGTAGAGGTGCCGAATGTGCCGGTTGCATTTACCGCTACCTGACCGGTAGCCAATACGCGCAACCGCTCAAGGTTATTGGTTCTCAGGGCCAGGGCATTGGCATCGGTGGTGCCAAGAAAATTAGTTCCAACTGCCGTACCGGCATTACCTACCAACGACCAGTTTTTACTTCCACTGCCTCCCAATGCTACCCATGCCGATCCATCCCAGTAGTAGTAACCGGGAACCACCGCATTGGGGATTGTTCCTGCCGACGCGGTATTGTAAACCAACAAAGAGACGGCCGGCGAGGCAATAGGCCCTGCAACATTAGCTGCTGTGAGTGCTACGCGCGGAATCAACAGGCCGCTGCCGGAAGAGGCGACGTCGAGCATGGCGCTGGCATCCGGAGCTGCTCCGCTACTATTGATCGCTACATTTTGAGCGTACATACCGGAGCCGTAAAAAGCGAAGATGATGATGGGGAGGATCGCGTTTCTCATGTCAAAGAAAATAGGTATATTAAATTTAACGCAAAAAAAAACACATGCCTGTTCCTAAACTAATTGACAAACTACATTCTACTCATTCAACCCAGCGATTCACCCAAATGTTAATTAATTGAGAAGTCTTCGTTAGCTTTTAACCGGGATCAACTTTCGTTCGCTAAAATAAAAAAAATACCGGTCGAAAGGGATCGGCTTAGCTATTCTTCGGAACGAAGATTTCAGTAACTTTGCCCGTCGTTCAGTTAACGGACACGTCTTTCATACCGGCCCGAAATAGTGTATTGGCAAACATCATTAAAGATATCTCCACATACCTTCAACGCTATTCCACAGTAGCCTTCTATCACGCCAATGGCTTTGATGGTTTTGAACCTCTTTTGCTGGCATCTAATCAACAATGGCCAACGGCTGTGCCGGAACCTGATAAAAACTACATCGTTTTTCTGAATTACGACTATAAAAATGAGTTGGAAGGTTTCCCGGAAAAAAACCTTAACCCTTTGAGATTCCCAAAACGATTACTTATCGAAGCCGACGAGGTTGTAACGTTACAAGAACTTGCTGCTTTTAAGGCCGTTCCATTCCAAAGTCCCATTTCACTAAAACCGGTGGTGAGCCGAAACACTTACATCGACCAGGTGAAGGCCCTGAAGCAGCATATCCAGCTCGGCGACATATACGAGATCAACTACTGCATTACATTTGAAGCAGAAAACGCCCTCGTGGATCCGTTTGCTTTATACCATGCTCTCAACAACATCAGTCACGCTTCGTACTCCTCGTTTTTAAAACACCGCGATCAGTATATCATTTCGTCGAGCCCGGAATTATTTCTGTCGAAGCGCGGAAACCGGCTCTATACAAAACCCATTAAGGGAACGGCTCGCCGGGATAAAATGTCTTCCGAAGACGAGCGGATAAAACAGGCGCTTTACCACAGTGCGAAAGAACGGAACGAAAATGTGATGATTGTGGATGTGGCGCGCAATGACCTGTCGCGCCTGGCTGAACGAGGCACCGTTGCTGTCGAGAAACTTTTTGACATTGAAACTTACCAGCAGGTTCATCAAATGGTAAGCACGGTAAGCTGTACTCTCAAAAATGAGGCATCTTTCGATGATGTGGTCGGTGCTACGTTTCCAATGGCGAGTATGACGGGTGCTCCGAAGTACCGCGCCATGCAACTGATCGATCAGTATGAAACCTATAACCGCGGCCCATACTCAGGTGCTCTGGGCTATATCAAAACCAGCGGCGATTTCGATCTGAATGTATTGATCCGCAGTGTATTTTATGACGCCGTAACCGGCTACCTGAGTTTCAGTGTAGGGAGCGCGATCACAGACTTATGTAATCCGGAAGAGGAATATGACGAATGCCTGCTAAAAGCCAAAGCGATGATGCAGGCGCTGGGTGCGCAAGCAGGCTAACGCGAGATCACAAACGAGGTAACAGCCACTACCCGATCGGCATGTACCAAACAGAGCTTGTACATTCCTGGAACCAATGCCGACACGGGCAATTCATTGAACCGACTGGCACCGCTTCTGTCCGCAACGAGCTTACCAGATACATCATAGATTTCGAAACTACAACGTGGCAGCGAAAGATCGTCGCCCAGGATATCGACATAGAGCACTGTGGATGCCGGATTAGGAAACACCTGTAACGAAGGTTTTTCCGTTTTATGTTCCTGCATGCCAATAATGACACTGCTCTTGCCGTTTGCAAATACATACTCGCCGTTTTTAAGCGTATCAATCGTTACGAAACCTGTTTTAGCTGAGAGCTTCAGCTTGCTATAATGGCTCACCTCACGCCAGTCGTCGGCAGCATTCTTCCGGTAAAGTACGATAATACTGTCTCCATTTGTTTTGGTGATACATGTATCGAGGTAGCTATTGCCAGAGGTGTATTTATTACCATCGTAATTAAGTCGTAATTTGCTGACAAAACCATTGCAGGGAATACCATCGACTTTCCAGTAATGTTGGGTATTGAGCCTGAATTGGCCAATGTTATTCTTGATAGGATCCGGACTGGCAAAATTGTGTTCTATCCTTAGCAACGAGGAATCCTGTCCCGCAGAAGAAACAAGCAAGGTGGCCCGTCCGAGACCGAAATTAATCGTGCTGGCTGTCTTGATGGTTTTGTACTCGGAAGAAATGGCATCACTTATCTTCGATTCCATGTTGATCGCGGTGTACACAGGCCGACTGGCAGTTTGCAAGGTAAACGATTTGGTGCTGCCACTCATGCTAATGTTCTTTACCTCTTTGCCCCAGGCAGCATTCATAAATGTGAGTTCAAGGGGCACATTGCTGTATAGCGACGGAGCACCAAAGAGTTTTTGTTTGACATAAACAACCGAGGTATAAGGAGCAGTGCTACCCGTCGTTCGCACCGAATCTATCGAAAAATGAGGCCAACCACCGGCAAGAACCCAGTTACTGAAAAAGTCGGTGAGGTTCTGCCCCGAGGAAGTTTGCAACAGGTCGCGGAATTCGATGCTGTTCATGTTCTTATAGGCTTTTTGCTGCAACACATATTTGAGTCCGGCAAAAAAAGCGGCATCTCCCATGTAACTGCGCAGCGTATGCGCCACGTCTGCCCCTTTTCGGTAAACATGGTCGCCGTAAGTGTATTGGTGCGGCACGCCAGAAATGGCACGAAAGCCTTTTTCGCGCAGGTGAGCAAATTTCACCATGTCGTCGTGTACTGATTTTACTTCGTCGAGATAACGGGCATAATTATAAGTGTATTCCAAAAAAAGACGTTCGCTATAACTCGCCATGCCTTCGTTCAACCACATATCTTCCTGTGTTTCGCAAGTCATCAGATCGCCCCACCAGTGATGAGAAAGCTCATGGGCCATGAGTTCCGATTCGTAACTAAGGCTCCCGATGGCAGCTTGCGGATAAGCGATGTTGGTAGCATGCTCCATAGCACCGCTGCTAAACGGCACCAGGCAATAGCCAACGCGGTTCCATACGTATGGACCGTAGTAGGACTCGAAGCCTTGCACAGCATTGGGAAGGTGTACAAAACCGTTTTTGAGAGCCACTGTATCAGTTGCCCGGGCCGCCAGCACAACAGGGATAGGTCCCAATGCGCCATTGATGCTCCAGTTGACCTGGGTATAATCGGCTACTGCTACCGAGGCAAGGTAAGACGGAATAGGCTTGTCCATCATCCATTTGCGGGTGCGTTTTCCGGCATTACTGATGTCAGACACAAGTGTGCCATTGCAATATGCGCTCTTGCTCGCATCTGTGATGATATTGAATTCGTAGAGCGATTTTTCGACAAAATTATCGAAGCATGGAAACCAAACCCGTCCGTAGTTATGTGGTTTGGCACCAAAGCCAACGCCAAGGTTATACGCGTAATTGCCACTGAACGAAAAGCCGCCCCAACCGGCAGGGTCGCCTTGCGGATGACCATGGTAATATACTGTAACCTCGCTCGTATCAGCCGGGTTAAGAGAAAGGGGCAAATTGACTTTCAGCACTGTATCGTTATACGTATAAGCAAGAAGAGCGGTATTTTGCCTGACACTATCGATCACCATTTTCAGAAGATCAAGCCTGATCTTATTTTGGTTGCTCAGTTTGGGCGCGAACCGTACAATTGTATTCCCGCTTATGTTTTGTCCCGCATAATCCGTAAGGTCAAGATTGATAGTATATTTCAAAATGTCGATGGTATCACTTCGGAGATTTTCGGGTGCGTAGTAAAGCGCCGTGGCCGAAGCATGGCGTTGAGCCTGGCAGCTAACTACCTGACCCTTTGCCGTTAAGGCCATTACACCCAAAAAAACAAAAAAGAAATACCGAATAGTTGTCATGACATGAATTTTAAACTAAATTAGTTATTTTTACTTACAATTCGGAAAAGGCAAAATAGGAATTCAATAATGCAATTTACAAAACTGTAGTTCCAACCATGAACCTCATATCAAAAAATGATTTGTTTGATTTGGTAAAATCGCTTTCTAAATCCGAGAAGCGCTTTCTAAAGCTCAACGCCGCGGCAACTGAGCTTCCGGCCAACCTGGTTACATTGTTCAACGACATTGAAAAGGAAGAAGAATTCAGCGAAGATATTTTTTCGAGACCCAGAAAGCCCCGTTCACATGCGGAGGACATATCGCGTGCTTCTGAGACCCTATACAATTTTATTTTGCAGTGCCTTCGGTCTTTCCACGCCGAGAATAATGCCTCTTTTGTGATCAAAGACGAGATCACCAATATCCTGAACCTGTTCGACAAAGCCCAGTACAAGCAATGCCGTAAAATTCTCAACAAGCAAAAACAGGAAGCCTACCGTTTCGAGCGGTTTCATTTTATTCTGGAACTCATTAGCCTCGAAAAACTGTTGATTACCATAGAAACCCAATTTAACATTAAAAACAACACGCTCGAAAACCTCATCAAAGAAAGTCGTGACGTTATTGAAAAAGCACGGAATCTCGGCGAATACTCTATCCTCTTTTCGACGGTAAACCTGATGGCTAGAGAGAGTGTAACGGCAAAAACCAACAAAGAACTCCAAAAGGTAGATAGCTACCTGAACTCGCCATTGTTGCGCGACACCAGCCAGATCAAATGCACCAAGGCCCTGATCATTTACCACAATTGCCGGCTTCTGCTGTTTGGCAAAAAACAGGACAATGCAAACCGGAATAAGGAATGCCACCTGATCCTGAACCTGATGAACGAACATCCGCAGCTCATCGAAGAAATGCCGAAACGGTACCTCACCGCTATCAACAACCTCATCAGCATTGCTTACGAGGACAAAAAGTTTAAATCATGTCATGAGTATATTGCGCAGTTGCGCAGTAAAATGAACCTTAAGGCCTTTAACACAACAGACCTGCAACTCAAGATCTTCACGTCAACTTACAACGCCGAACTGATTACCTACACGGATAGCGGCCGCTTTAACGAGGCGATGAAAATTGTATCGGCCATCGAAAAAGGCTTGCAGGATTTTAGAGGAAAGATCAACAAGGAAGAAGTGTTGATCTTTTATTACAACATTGCCATCATGTACACGTATGCAGGCAATTTTGAAACAGCATTTAAATACATTACCCGCGTACTTTCTGAAGGCGACAAGCTACTTCGCCAGGATTTGCAATCGTTTGCGCGCATCATCAATGTTGGCCTCAATTATGAGCTCAATAATTTCAGGCAACTGATCTACATCATCGCTTCGCTCAACGAATACTACAAGGAGCAAACTTCGCTTTTTAAAACAGAAAAACTGATCCTGGATAATATCGAGAAGTTATCGGCCCTGAAGCTCGGCGGCAAAGGCAATGAAAAAGAAGTGTTCCTTAACTTCAAGAAAGAAGTAGATGCCATGATGCAGGATCCTCATGAACGGAATGTGAGTTTCTATTTCGACATCGAAAGCTACCTCGAATCAAAGATCAAAGGCGTACCAATGAACGAGATCATGCAGAACAAATTTTCGGAAGCCTGGAAAAATTAAGGATAGAATCATGAAACCTACCAACCAGTTATTTGACCTGATCAAATCGCTCTCGCCGGAAGAAGAGAAAAAATTCGCCCTGCTTTCGTCGCTACAGGCAGGCGACAAAAACTACATCAAACTCTTCAATTACATTCAAAAACAGGAGATGTATGATGAAGAAGCGGTAAAAGAGCATTTCCGTAAAGAAATTTTCGTACAGCATTTTGCTTCGGAAAAAAACCAGCTTCTGCACCACATTCTCAAAAGCCTTCGCTTTCATCGCTACGAAACAGTAACCAGTGCCAAGATCGACGAGGACATTAAAAATATCCAACTACTATTCAACAAATCACTCTACAAGCAATCGCGCAAGCAACTGAGCATAATCAAGAAAAAAGCGCATGATGCGGAATTATTCTATAGCCTGCTGGAAATCATTGAGCTGGAGAAAGTGCTGATAGACATGGAAGCTCATTTTGGAGACATTAACTACCGTACGCTGAAAGAGCTGATCGAGGAAGAAAACATGGTATTTAACATGATCGAGAATTTTTCAGCTTACCAGGTGCAACTAGCTAAGCTCAATAATTTCTCATCGCGTGTGATGATAGCCCGGAGCAAGGAAGATGTGAAAGAGATCCACGAGGTACTTAAAGCCACCAAACACATCGCAGCAACCACCGGCCAACTTACCTATAAGTCGCGCATTATTTACCTCTATATCATCGGTCTCTGCCACCGGCTTATTGCAGAAACCGACGAGGCCTACAAAGCCTTTTCGGAGTTGATCGTGCTTATGGAAAACCGTCCCGAGATCATTTCTGAAATGCCGGATTACTACGTTCTCACTCATGGTTTCCTGGTGCGGCATTTTGCTGCCAAAAAGCAGTATAACGACGGGTTTAAACTCATCGATAAACTCAAATCGCTGTCGCTGAATAAAATTTTCCATGCCATCGACCTGCAAATTGCTATTTTTATTCAGTCGTACATTGCCGAGATCACGCTTTATGCCTTCATTGGTCAGCATGAGAAAGCCAAGAACATCATCCCGTACGTCATCAAAGGCCTCGACCGTTACGAAACCAAGATCAACAACGAAGAGCTCGTCAAAATTTACCACATTATCAGCATGATCTATTTTGGCGTAGGCGAATACAACAAGGCTCTCGTGTGGCTCAACAAGATCATTAACACCAATTACGATGACCTGAGACAAGATACGGTAAGGATCTCTAAGCTAATTAACCTCATCGTTCATTTCGAACTTGGCAACGACGATTTGCTTTCTTATATCTACAAATCAAGCGTGCGCTTTTTCAATAACCAGAAAAAGCAATACCATTTCGAATCCGTTTTTCTCGATTACTTCAAAAAAATTGCCCTCTCGAAACGCGATAGCAAACAAAAGGAAACGTACATCAAATTCAAGGAAGAGTTGCAACAGGTATTCAAGGACAAATACGAAAAAAATGCCCTCGAATTCTTTAATTTTTATGCGTGGCTAGATTCCAAGATCCACAACATCAGCTTCGCTGAAGCCATTAAGATCCGCAAGCAAAACCACTAAGGATTCACAGGCAGAAAGGCAGTGCAGGCAAGCACCTAACCTTTCCAGTTGATGAGATCCTGGCCAATGTCGGAACGGTAGTATTTTTTATCGTAGGAAATAGCCTCTGCTGCTGCAAAACTTTTTTGCACCGCCTCGGAGATGGTGCCACCAAAAGACGTTATAGCAAACACACGCCCTCCATTGGTCACAACGTCACCATCTTTCAGGCTGGTACCCGAATGAAAAACCTGGCTATGATGCACATTGTCAAGCCCCGACACCACTTTGCCTTTTTCATAATCTTCCGGGTAACCACCCGATACAAGAACCACCGTCGTGGCCGTGTCTGGGGTTACGCTATAATCCTTTTCATGAAGCGTTTGAGTAGCCACACCTTGCAACAAATCAAGCAGGTCCGATTCGATACGGGGAACCACCACTTCTGTTTCCGGATCGCCCATGCGGCAGTTATATTCAATTACTTTTGGTTCACCGTCGCAGTTCATCAGTCCAATAAAAATAAAACCGCGATAGTCGATGCCGTCGGTGAGCAAGCCTTTAATGGTAGGTTTAACGATCTGCTCTTCTACTTTCTTAATGAAAGCATCGTCTGCAAAAGGCACAGGGCTCACAGCGCCCATACCACCGGTATTGAGTCCGGTGTCGCCCACGCCGATCCGTTTGTAGTCTTTGGCAGCAGGCAGTAATTTATACGATTTGCCATCGGTAAGCACAAACACCGACAACTCAATTCCTTTGAGGAATTCTTCGATTACCACGGTAGCACCTGCTTTCCCGAACTTGGCATTCAGGATCATATTTTCCAATTCACGCAACGCTTCCTCCTTATTCTCAAGAATCAGAACCCCTTTTCCGGCTGCCAGCCCATCGGCTTTGAGCACATACGGCGGCGTGAGGCCATCTATAAATGTTGCGGCTTCTGCAATATTTTCTTTGGTAAAACTCCGGTAAGCCGCTGTAGGCACACCGTGCCTGAACATAAACTGCTTACTGAAATCCTTACTGCCTTCGAGCTGGGCACCATCTTTCTTTGGACCGATCACCGGAATTTCCCTCAGCACTTCGTCGTTGAGGAAATAGTCGTGAATACCCTGTACCAACGGGTCTTCGGGGCCTACCAGCACCATATCGATGCTTTTTTCCCATACCAGGTTTTTAATAGCGTCAAAATCGGTGGCGGCGATGTTTACATTGGTCCCGCACTGTGCCGTTCCGGCGTTTCCCGGCGCAATGTAAAGGTTTTCCAACTGCTTGCTCTTGGCCAGCTTCCAAGCAAAGGCATGCTCTCGCCCGCCCGATCCTAATACTAATATGTTCATGTGCTTAAACCTGCCACCAGGTGCTAATGGTTAAATGTGAGCAAAAATAAAAAATCCCGGTCATTCCACCGGGATTAAATTATCGTTTTTAGTTCACATCAGCGTTTCGATTTACTGAAACTGGAGTTTCCCCTTACCCGCTTGGCACTGCGCTGGTGGTTCTGGCGGGCAAGAATACCATCGCGGTAGCGTTTGGCTTTGGTGCGGTTACGGGTAAATAACTTCGGTTGTTCCTTATTTTGTTTGACACCTGGCTTGGTTTTTTTATACACCCAGGCACTGCCGCTCTTATTACCCTTGAAAATTCTGGCAAAAAAACTTCTTTTTTGGCCGCCTTTGGCAAAAGCGTCGGCATGGCCGGTACTTTTTTTGAAATGAAACAAGCCGCCACCGCTTCTTTGGTTGCGATGCTCCCGTTTTCTTCCGCCTTTGGCCTGCGCCATGGCAACATTACCAGCTCCAAAACAAAGCAATAACACGATAACGGCAAAGAGTCTGGATAGTTTCATTATTACAATATTATACAATTTATATTACAAAATCCAAAATATTGTGTTCCCAATCAACCTTTAAATTAACAAGATTTTAACAATGAATCTTTTATAACCCGGTGCTAACATTAAATCAACATCGCCGGTCAGGATCCTGCAATATCCCAAAATTAAACTGTAGCTTCGTGGTCATGACAGCCCCTGTGGTTCCTATCGACGCGTTTTTGGCGGGTAGCCGGCAACAGCTTATCCTGGATGTACGGGCGCCGGTAGAGTACCAAAAAGGTCATATACCTGGTGCGGTTAATATTCCGTTATTTGAAGATGTCGAGCGTGCTGAGATCGGCACTATTTTCAAACAACAGGGGAAAGACAATGCCGTGGCACGAGGTCTTGAAATTGTATCGCCTAAAATGGTGCGGTTTGTACAACTCGTTAAATCGCTTTCCAGCAACAAAAAAGTTTTCGTCTATTGTTTCCGGGGCGGCATGCGCAGCAACAGCTTCGCCTGGCTGATGAATACCTCCGGCCTGGAAGCGACTGTATTAAAAGGCGGCTACAAAGCCTACCGCAACCACGTACTCACTGATTTCAGGCAGCCCAAGAAACTGATCCTGTTGGGCGGCCATACCGGCAGCGGCAAAACAGACATTATCAGACAACTTGCCAACCAGGGAACGCAAACGATCGATCTCGAACGCCTTGCCAACCACAAAGGCTCGGCATTTGGCGGCATTAATGAATCAAAACAACCGCCGCAGCAACTTTTCGAACACCTGTTATACAATGCCTTCAACGCCCTCGACTCATCAAAAAGAATCCTGCTCGAAGACGAATCAAAAAATATTGGCTTCAATAAAATTCCGCATGAACTATGGCTGCAAATGAAACAAGCTCCCATCGTCAAACTGGAAATACCGTTCGAACTACGGATCGAAAACCTGGTAAAAGATTATACCACATCCGACATTTCTGCGCTTAAAGCCTGCGTTTTAAAAATCGGGCAACAACTTGGGCCGCTGAATACAAAACGCTGTTTGCAATACCTCGACGACGGCTTACTTCATGACACCGCCAGGCTTACATTGCAATACTACGACAAGGCCTATGGGTATATCTATGGAAATAAGCAACAACCTATTATTACAGTGTATTCAGACACCATGGATGTGCCAGGCAACGCCGGGAAAGTACTAGACGCCATCAACTCACTGCAACAACCATGACATACCATCTTACACAATACAGCAAAGCATCGGGATGCGGCTGCAAAATAGCGCCTGCAGTGCTCGACGAAATTTTGTCGGGTACCAGCCAGAATATTGCTTTTAAAAACCTACTGGTAGGAAACGAAACGCGCGACGATGCCGCTGTGCTGGAAATGGCTGATGGCAGTTGCCTGATAAGCACCACCGACTTCTTTACCCCTATTGTCGATGATCCTTTTGACTTTGGAAAAATCTCGGCCTGCAATGCCATCAGTGATGTGTACGCCATGGGTGGAAAACCCGTCATGGCCCTTGCCCTTTTGGGCTGGCCGGTGGACAAAATCCCGGCAGAAGTTGCCAGAGAAGTCATTCGTGGCGCCCAGGAGCTTTGCAGCCGGGCAGGCATTCCACTGGCAGGCGGCCACAGCGTAGATAGCAGCGAGCCCTTGTTTGGTTTGGCCGTTAATGGTATTGTAAAGAAAGCGAACTTAAAACGTAACCATACTGTACAGGCAGGCGATGTGCTTTACCTCACCAAGCCATTGGGAACAGGCATATTAAGCGCCGCGCTGAAACGCGGTAAGCTAGACCCGAAAGACTACAAAAGCCTCCTTGACACCGCCTCCGCCCTCAACACTATTGGCGAAAAAGCCGGCACACTGCCTTATGTGCATGCTATGACGGATGTAACCGGCTTCGGCTTCACGGGGCATTTGCTCGAAATGCTTGCTGGCAGCAGCCTGTCGGCACTCGTCGAAAAAGGAGCCGTACCGGTAATGGAAAACCTTGCTCACTATACATCGCAGTTTATTTTCCCCGACAACACCACACGCAACTACAATGCGCAAGCGCCACACGTTGAAGGCATGACCGATCTGGATTTTGTAATTTTTTGCGACCCTCAAACTTCCGGTGGCCTGCTGATAAGCGTAGATAAAGCGAACGAACAGGAAATGGACAATCTGCTGAAAAGTGAGCAACAGTTTTTTGCAAAAATAGGACACATAATCACTGCAAAAGAAAAGCAAATTGTCTTTGCCTGACCGTTTTTAGGCCAGACCATTACAAAACAAAATCACTTTGTAATTCCTACAAGAATCTTTAGTGCTTGCATCCAGGAAAGGTTTCGCGACCGGCAAGCCAGGGCAAAGGAGATCAGAAAACTGGATGCGATATTGATCACGCCGATCAGGAAGATACCAACAAATACAGTAAGGATAAACGCATTTCCCGAAACATAACCACTACCGAGCGCAATACCAAAATTTCCGGAAGAGATCGTCACATGCCGGATATCGAACGGAATTCCGATAAACTTACCGATGTTACCAGCCATACCCAATGCAAAACCCAAAAACAGATTACCAATAATAGCCCCGGCATTTTTCTCCACGAAAGCAGCAAATTTGCGGCGCCTCACAAGCTGAATGCCCTGATCGAAACCGGGATGTTTGACAATGCGCTCAGCTACTTCCGAATAAACCACTTTATTATCGATATACCCGATGATGATGCCCGATAAAGCCAGAAAGATGCCGGCAATAGCCGCAAACACGAGCGATCCGCTATAGAACGGGTGATTGAGGTATAATTGCACATTCGCCTGGATTGGTGTAAATGCCGATAAATGAAAATACCGCTGCATGATCCATTCCGACAAAAAGCAGAGCGGCAATACCACCACCAGGTTCCCGAACAACGTAATGAACTGGCTGCGGATGATCTGCCGGAAGATCTGCCAGGGCTTGATACTCTCGTTGGCATTACCGATACTACCTGCAATATAAGAAGCCGTCATCGCCGGCTGTTTGGTTGCCAGGGTGTAGTGCAGCAAGTGCATCAACACAAAACCCAGTCCGTAATTGAACCCGAATAAAACCCCCTCGAAGAACAACGACAAATGCAAGCTATGGATAAAATGTTTGATATACACCAGGACAACCACCACCAGGCCACCGCCCATGGCCGAGCGAAACAGATGAAGATTATCTTTTTTGGAAAAGCCAATATAGCCTTCGCCTTTCTGCGAAGTATGGCTTACGATGCGCGAGGCCAGCAAACTGGTGTTTTCAGCCATAAATTTACGTACACTATTCTTTGAGTGCTCCGCTTTTACCAACTCGCGAATGAGCCGCGAAACCACCGAAATTTTATTGGTGTATTGCCGGGTAATGAACAGTCTCAGCAACAAGCGTATCCGGTCGATATGCTGCTGTGCCCTTTTCAGTAAAAAAGTCAGATGCAGGCTCGTTCCAAGTGTATCTTTCTGGTTACGGATATCGGTAAAGATCTGCTCACAACGATCGATGGCGTTTAACACATCCATCAATTCATCGTGATCCAACTCCAGCGACTGATCGTCGAGGTGCTTTTTCACAAAAAGGCCGGCTTGCCTGTTGAGATGAAAAAAAGGTGAATTATTGTCGTCGATCTCCGGCAATTTGCGAACCAGGTATGGGTCGATGCCAATACCGGTGAGGCGATGGCACAAAATAATAATGGCATTGTACACCTGTTGCGAAATCTTGCCTGCATGCGCGTCAGTCTCCTTTTCATTTATCAGTGATAACAGCGAAGCCCAATTAGAGGCATCCATTTTTTCGAGCCATGCGGCATCGCTTTTTTTTGGAAATAAAAAATTGATAAAATGACTTAGTTCATTATCTGGCAAGTTGGGCGGCAGTATTTTGTGTTTGATACGACTATAAGCCTCAGCAAAAAATTCGCGCCCGGGCTGAATGCCGTAGTCGGTAAAGGCATTTACAAAAAAAGCCTGTCCGAACATCAGCGAAACAAATTCGGTAAGCTGCTTTTTGAATTCCGCGTCGCGCGAGCGCACGTCAATCATGCGATGCAAAGATGCGTTCAGCAAACCATCATCGGCAAGCGAAATGCGCCTGGCCTGACTTACGAATAACGAAAGCGACGAAAAATTATAAGGCAGAAAATCCATAAAACAGTTGCCCGAAAATACAGTTTTAAAGCATCAGGGAAACAGTTTATCGGGTAAAAATACAGCATTAACGTTTGTTAACCAATCCATCGCAATAGAGGAGGCCAAGCGGCCGTTTTCAGGAACCGTAAAATAGTGTATCTTTGTAGGTGGAACGCTGAAAAATAATTTTCTGGGGTTCCTGATTAACTGTAAAATCAATTCATGGAAATCATTAAAGGTTCAGGCGTCATACCGGGCGAACTGCTTGCCGGAGTCAACTCTCCCGCCGACTTAAAACTTCTGAAAGAAAACCAGCTCGAACAATTCTGCAAGGAACTTCGCCAGTACATCATCGACATCGTTTCTACCAAAGGTGGGCATTTTGGTGCATCGCTGGGTGTAGTGGAATTAACCACTGCTTTACATTACGTTTTCAACACACCTTATGACCAGTTGGTATGGGATGTGGGCCACCAGGCCTATGGCCATAAAATTATTACTGGCCGGCGTGACGTGTTTCATACCAACCGGATCTACAAAGGCATCAGTGGATTTCCAAAACGCTCTGAAAGCGAATACGACACCTTCGGTGTTGGCCACTCCTCTACTTCAATCGGTGGCGCTTTGGGGATGGCCGTAGCTTCCCGTTATAAAAAACAGCCCGATCGTCAGCATATTGCGGTAATCGGTGACGGTTCGATGACCGCCGGAATGGCTTTCGAAGCCCTTAACCACGCCGGTGTGGAAAATGCCAATCTGCTGGTGATCCTAAACGACAATTGCATGAGCATCGATCCCAATGTAGGAGCTCTCAAAGAATATTTAACCGATATTACCACGTCTCATACCTACAATAAGGCAAAAGACAAAGTGTGGGAATTGCTTGGTAAAATCAGCAAATTTGGTCCAAATGCGCAGGAGATTGCTTCAAAGATCGAAAATGCGGTAAAAACAAGCCTACTAAGACAGAGCAACCTGTTCGAATCCCTTAAGTTTCGCTATTTCGGCCCAGTTGACGGGCATGATGTTGTGCGCCTCACCAAAGTGATGCAAGACCTGAAAGATATTCCCGGACCGAAATTATTGCATGTACTGACGCAAAAGGGTAAAGGTTACCAGTTTAGTGAAACCGGTAATCCTACCATCTGGCACGCTCCCGGCCTGTTCAATAAAGACACGGGCGAGATCATCAAAGTCGTTCCCAAAGAACCGCAGCCACCAAAATACCAGGACGTGTTCGGCCATACAATTGTAGAGCTTGCCGAGCAAAATCCGAAGATCATGGGCATTACGCCTGCGATGCCATCGGGCTGCTCTCTCAATATCATGATGAAGGCCATGCCCGACCGCGCTTTTGACGTGGGCATCGCTGAACAGCACGCCGTAACATTTAGCGCAGGACTAGCCACCCAAGGCCTGGTGCCATTTTGCAACATTTACTCCTCGTTTATGCAACGTGCCTACGATCAGGTGGTACACGATGTGGCACTGCAAAATTTAAAAGTAGTTTTGTGCCTCGACCGGGGCGGATTAGCTGGTGCCGATGGCCCTACGCACCACGGCGCGTTCGATATTGCTTATTTCCGATGCATTCCAAATATGATCGTGAGTGCGCCGATGAACGAAGAAGAACTCCGAAACCTCATGTACACGGCACAACACGAAGAGACTAACGGCGCGTTTAGCATTCGTTATCCGCGTGGCAATGGGGTAATGGTCAATTGGAAAACGCCGTTCAAAAAACTCGAAATTGGCAAAGGGCGTAAACTGACAGATGGAAAAGATCTTGCTATATTGTCCTTAGGCCATCCTGGAAATTTTGCGGCAACGGCCATCAAAAACCTCGAATCCGAAGGCATTTCAGTAGCGCACTACGACCTGCGTTTTGCCAAACCTCTTGATGAAGTTATGCTTCATGAAGTATTTAACCGCTATCGCAAAATTATTACTATTGAAGATGGCACCATTGTAGGCGGTGTAGGCAGCGCAATCCTTGAATTCATGGCCGACCATGGCTATAGTGCTGAAGTAAAACGCCTCGGCATTCCGGATAAATTCATTGAACATGGCGAACAAAACGAACTCTATGAAGAGTGTGGCTTTTCGGTAGGGCAGATCCAAACGGAAATTACCGAGCTGCTGAAAGAAAAAAAGGAAAGAAAAATCGTTTCATAAGCACCGAAATACTAAATTTAAAAGGCCAGACAATTGATTGTCTGGCCTTTTAAATTTATGCTGGATATCACTATTTTGATACCGCTCTGGGCAATAACGTCACATGCCCTACCCGTTGCACCGTGTGACCAGCCATCGTCTTGATCTCAGCTTTGTAAACATAGACGCCCTGCTCACATTGCTTGCCTTTGTTTGTTCCATCCCAGCCAATGCTCTTTTCGTTGCTTGTGAAAATTTGCACCCCCCAACGGTCGAAAATAGTTAAGCGGATGGCCTCAATACCATAACCCACCGGGATAAACACATCATTATAACCGTCCTCATTCGGGGTGAAAGCATTCGGAATAAATACATCGAAATCTCTCGTAACATAAACGCATACCGTGTCGTAATCTACACAACCATATCCATTCTCGCCTTTAAGCACATAACAGGTAGATTCCTGTGGATTCACCGTAATCTGATTGCAAAAATTGCAGGCCAGCGGCCCGGATGCCGGCGAAAGAAACCCTACCTCAACATCGCCTGTACCGGTAAGGGTAATTGTTTCGTCGATATTGATCGTCGTATCTCTTCCCGCAAACACATGCGGCAGCGGGTTCACTTTTACCTCTACAGTAGCCGTAGATGCACACAAGCCCGGCGCACTGGCGGTAACGGTGTATATGGTCGTAGCCAGCGGACCTGCATCCGTACTCTGCCCATTGGCATTCGATAGCCCAACGACAGGTGCCCAGTTATACACCGTGCCGCCAATGGCTTCAATGGTGGTACTTTCACCCAGGCAAACATCACCGAATTTACTAGCCTGTATCGTTGCCGTTTGGATGATCGTAAGCTCCAATGTTGCCGAAGATACACATGACCCCGTTGCACCGATCACCGTATAAGTTGTTGTTTGTACCGGGCTTGCCGTTGTCGTCGGCAGATTAACATCACTTAATGCCCCCGAAGGCGACCAGGTATAAGCGGTCGCGCCGGATACCGATAATGTAGAACTCAAGCCGCGACACACCGATGATGGACTTGAATTAACCACAAGTGTTGGCGTTGGTGTAACCGTAACCTGAGCTACAGCATTGGAACTACAGCCCGCTGTAGTTCCTGTAACAGTATAGGATGTAGGTACCGAAGGTGAAACCACAAATGTCCCTGTAGTTGCGCCCAGGCCGGTAGCAGGTGTCCAACTATAGCTTGCTGCTCCCGAAGCAGTTAAGGTTGCTGAAGAGCCTGAGCAAATGTCAGCATCCGGCCCCATCACAATTACCGGTCGTGGAATTACTGTAACAGATGTTGAGGCGCTAGCCGTGCAACTATTCAGGCTTCCGGTAATAGTATATCCCTGGCTGGAAACAGGTGTGGTTGTAACGACACTACCCGTGCCAGCGCTGAGTGCTGTAGATGGGTTCCAGGTATAGGACGACGCGCCACTTACGGTCAACGTAGCTGTATTACCAGCACAAACCGTAGTATTCGGAACAATCGTAAGGGTTGGATTGGCAACCACCGTCAGTGTTGCGGTAGTTGAAGCTGTGCAAGACCCCGTGGCGCCGGTTACCGTATAAATAGTCGACGACGCAGGCGTTACCGTAACAACGCTTCCTGTCGTAAGCGCCGCTGCCGGAGTCCAGGTATATGAATTTGCCCCTGTTGCACTGAGTGTTGCCGATGCCCCTGCACAAATGCTACTGCTAGCCGGCGCTACTGTAAGCGTAGGCAATGCAAGCGTCACAACAGTGGCCTGCGTCTGCGCAGTGCAAGTAGAAATACCGCCGATAACGTTATACACTGTAGTCCCAACCGCAGGCGAAGCCACAACCGTGCTTCCGCTGGCCGTATTCAGGCTTGCAGCCGGCGACCAACTATAACTACTCGAGCCACTCGCTGTTAATGTAACCGAGCTTCCTGCACAGATGGTAGAAGTTTGAGGGCTTATAGTTATGGTTGGTGAAGCGAGAATATTGACACTTGTGGTAGCTGTACTTGTACAAATACCCGTCTGTCCTGTAACGGTATAAATGGTTGACGCGGTCGGCGTTGCTGTAACCGTAGCGCCGCCGGATGTGTTAAGGCTTCCCGATGGACTCCAGGTATAGTTGGTCGCGCCGGCAGCCGTAAGCGTTGCCGAAAGTCCCTGGCAGATACCTGTAGAAACCGGCGTGAGAGTGAGCACCGGAATAGCATTAACATTTACGGTAGCACTAACCACGCTGGTACACGTACTTACCCCCGCAGAAATGCTGTAAACGGTGGTTGATGCCGGAGAAGCAACAACCGTACTTCCACTCGTTGCGCTGAGGCCTGTTGCCGGGCTCCAGGTGTAACTGGCAGAACCACTGGCGGTAAGCGTCGTTGAGCTTCCGGCACAGATCGTTGTTGTTTGAGGAGAAACCGTAAGCGACGGAACAGCAATCACGCTGAGCGTAGCGACAGCTGTATTGGTGCAAATGCCATTGGCACCGGTTAAGGTGTAGGTTGTAGTAGTTGCTGGCGAGGCTGTAACGGTAGCCAGGCTGGCACTGCTAAGGCTGCCCGCCGGGGCCCAGGTATAACTGCCTGCACCGGAAGCCACCAAGCTGGTAGAAGAACCCGCGCAAATAGACGGAGACGATAAGGCAATGGCCGGCGTTGGCGTCGTAACCACACTTACCGTCACAGCAGCCGAAGCAGTACAGGTACCATTGGCTCCTATCACAGTATAAGTTGTCGTACTCGCAGGAGAAGCTGTTACGTTGGCAGTATTGGTATTAGTAAGACTGGTAGCCGGACTCCAGGTGTAATTTGTAGCGCCGGCCACCGACAGGTTAGCCGAAGTACCAGAGCAAATCGTCGTAAACGTCGGCGTTAGTGTCAGTGTAGGCAACGGTGTTACACTTACCGTCCGAACTGCAGAATTCGTACAGGTACCTGTAGATCCCGTCACCGTATAGGTCGTTGTCGTTCCTGGCGAAGCCGTTACGTTTGCCGTGTTGGTATTGCTAAGTGCTGTGGCCGGTGTCCAAACATACGAAGTAGCACCCGAGGCGGCAAGTGCAATCGACGAACCCTGGCATATATTAGCCGTGGCCGGGCTGATGCTCACCGTTGGCGAAGGCGTAACGCTAACCGTGGTTACGGCGTTGGTCGTGCAAGTGCCTGTACCCGCCGCCACTACGGTATAAGTTGTAGTTACCGATGGCGATGCCACAACCACACTGCCACTGGTTGTACTTAAAGATGCTGCCGGACTCCAGGTATAGCTTGTAGCGCCTGTTACCGTAAGTGTGCGTGCAGCGCCCTGGCATATAGCAGCCGAAGGAATAATGCTGATCGTCGGCGTAGGACATAAAACGATCGACTCGACACAAAGACCAACCAAGCTACCGTTACCTCCACCCGGGCCGGTCACGGTAATAGATGTATATGGCGTGGTAGATGACAACACAACAGTCGTTCCATCGTCCATGCCATTAGCTGTGAAAGTATTTCCTACCTGGGTAAACGGGCAGGTGCCTCCACATTGGCTGGAGGTAAGCACGCCTGAGCCTACACTAAATGTAAAGGCTTCGAGGCTGGCTGCCGTGATTACATAGTTAACATTATTGACAGGCTGCGAAAACGTATATGTTTGTGTAAACGCGCCGCTTGATCCTGCCCACATAGGACCGGCGCTGAGTCCACAACTTGGCCAATTAGCGCCGTAGTTGGTAACACTTCCAGTATTGCTCAAAGAAATGGTAATGCCATTTACAGTAGTAGGGAATGCACTGGTAGGTGTGCAGGCGCACTGTGCAACATCCTGGGTTGGCAAAAAGAGAAGTACGAAAACAAATAAACAGGTAAAAAGAAGGTTTTTAGACCTTGACAAAAAAAGTCGGTTATGTATCAAAAAACTCATGATAAATTTCAAATTACGAATGCTAAACACGTCAAAATTACCGATAAATATAGATTTAGACCGTATTTTTCACTAAGTAATGCCCAACGGTTACTCATTCAGGGCTTCCAGTTGTCAATTGGAAGCTGCGAACGGTCTGGGTTCGGCTAACGAACTACATAGGTTTCAAAACACGAGGCACCATAAGCGTTTTAGCTCGCCATTTAACACTAATTTTATTTTCACAACTAAGGCATTTCGCTAAATTTGTGTAAATACCCTGAACCTTGGCCTCACAACAGAATATTCTACTGCTTAAACTCGATGAGTTCATTCGCAAGTATTATAAAAATCAACTCATCAAGGGTTTTTTGTACACAACAGGACTTTTGGTAGCCGCTTTTCTTTTCTTAGTTGTTGCTGAGTATTTTGCCGAATTCGGTACAACAACCCGTACTGCGCTGTTTTACTTATTTCTGGTGGCTTGCGGTTTGATCCTCGGCAGGTATATTGCCATTCCTTTGCTGAAACTCAATCGCCTCGGTACAGTAATTAGCTACGACGAAGCTGCCGGAATTATTGGCACACATTTCCAATCCATTAACGATAAACTGCTGAATACTTTACAACTGCAACGCCAATCTGGCTCCATTCTTTCGGCCGACCTGCTTACCGCCAGTATCAACCAGAAAATGGAAGAGTTACGCCCGGTGCCATTTACGTCAGCCATTAACCTTAGCGACAACAAACGTTACCTGCGCTTTGCCCTGCCACCATTAGTCCTCTTGCTGCTGATTTTCTTCGTCAAGCCTGGCATCATCAAAGACGGCACTGAACGCATGATCTATCACCAAACCTATTTCGAAAAAGCAGCACCTTTCAAATTCGATATTTCCAACAAAAATCTGGAAGCCATCCAGCAGCAAGACTATGTGCTGGAACTTGAACTGACCGGCAACGAAATCCCAAACGAGGTATTTATTAATGTGGGTGGCGTAGAACACAAAATGGACAAAACGGATAACGTTCATTTCACCTACACGTTCAAAAATGTTCAGGCCGACCAAGACTTCGTGTTCAATGCTGCGGGCTATAATTCAAAATCTTACGAACTCAGGGTGTTGCCGAAACCCATGTTGGTTAAATTCGACATCAAGCTCAGTTATCCGGCTTATTTAAATAAGAAAGACGAAACTGTGTCGAATACAGGCGATATGCAATTGCCGCAGGGCACCAAAATGCAATGGATCTTTCATACGCGGAATACCGATAACATTTACCTTCATTTTGCCGACACACTGGCTGACATCACCCGCAGCGGCAACGATGAATTCACCTACGCCAAACGAATGATGCAGAGCAGCCCGTACAGCATCCGAACGCTTAATCATTTCATGAAACAAAATCCGGATTCGGCAAATTACATGCTCACTGTAATTCCCGATCAGGTGCCACAAATTGATGTAAGCGAAAAAACCGATTCGCTCAATGCACGCAACATTTACTTTTCGGGAACGATCAAAGATGATTATGGTTTCACGCGCCTGCTGTTTAAGTACACGCACTATACCCAGGACTCTGCCGGAAAAGCAATTGTACGCCAGGGCGATCAGCTACTCGGACTGAATAAACAGCAGATCACCCAACCGTATTTTCACTTTCTGGATGCATCGCGCTTCAACCTCAAACCCGGTGATAAGATCGAGTATTTTTTCGAGGTGTGGGACAACGACGGCGTGAACGGCGCCAAGGCTGCACGCACACAAACCATGTACTTCAAAGCGCCAACGGCCGACGAGATGAACAAAGCTACCGAGAAAAATAATTCTGAAATTAAGAAAGACCTCGACGACGGCATCAAAAAAGCAAAAGACCTTCAGAAAGACATCAACGACCTGAGCAAAAAGCTCAACGACAAAAAACAAATGGGTTATGAGGAGAAAAAGAAACTGGAAGATATTCTAAAAAAGCAAAACGAGCTGAAACAGAAGATCGAGGAAGCCAAACAGGAAAACCAACTCAATAACCAACAACAGCAGGAATTCAGTCCGCCGGACGAATCGCTCCTGGAGAAACAGAAACAACTTGAACAACTCTTCGAGAACATCATGAGCCCGGAGATGAAAAAGTTGTTTGACGAACTAAATAAACTTCTCGATAAACTCGATAAAAACCAGGTGCAACAAAAACTCGAGGAGCTAAAACTCTCGAATAAAGACATGGAGAAAGAGCTTGATCGGACGCTCGAAGCCTTTAAGCAAATGGAAGTGGAGCAAAAGCTCCAGCAAGCGATCGACAAACTCGATGAGCTGAAAAACAAAGAAGATGCACTGAAACAGGAAACTGAAAAAAACAAAGAAAACCTGGATAAAAAGGACACTAAGAATGATCCTGCCGACAACAAAGACAATAAGAATTCAGACAACAAGGACAACAAAAAACAGGACGCCAATACGCCCGATAAAAAAGAAGCTTCTGCCAAAGAGTTGGAGAAAAAACAGGATGAACTGAACAAGCAATTTGAGGACCTGAAGAAAGAGCTTAAAGACGTTCAGGAAAAAAATGCGGCGCTGGAGCAACCGAACGACCTTCCGAAAACGGAAGAAAAGCAGCAGGAAATTTCCAAAGAGATGGAAAATGCTTCGCAACAGTTAAACCAGAACAATAAAAAGAATGCGTCCAAATCGCAAAAAAAGGCATCGGACAAGATGCAGGAAATGAAAGAGCAAATGCAGCAAGCGATGGACCAGATGCAACAGGAACAGGCAGAAGAAGACATGGCTGCTGTAAGGCAAATCCTTGAAAACCTCCTGAACTTATCATTTGCCCAGGAAGATTTGATGGGACAACTGTCGAAATTAAGAACCGACAATCCGCAGTACCTGAAAGTAACGCAAACCCAAAAGAAACTACAGGACGATTCGAAACTCATCGAAGACAGCCTCCTGGCTCTCAGCAAACGTAATCCGGCCATCAGTGCTCACGTGAACCGAGAAATATCTGCTATTAACATGAACATGGGCAAAGCGGTGTCGGAGCTGGCAGAACGCATGCAGGCTAATGCACAAATGCGCATGCAATATTCGATGACCTCGATCAATAACCTGGCCTTGATGCTCAACGAATCGCTTGAGCAAATGCAGAAAGCGGCGAAAGAAGGAAAACCGGGCAGCGGTAGCTGTAAAAAACCCGGCAAAGGGAAGCCTAGTTCTAAACCGGGCGACGGCAAACCGAGCATGCAAAGCATGAAACAAATGCAGCAGCGCCTAAACCAGCAATTGGAAGAATTGAAAAAGCAGCTGGAACAGCAAGGCAACAAACCCGGCGGCAAAAAACCGGGAGATAAACCTGGGCAAAAGCCAGGCGGCCAGAAGCCCGGAGGCATGGGTGGCACGGGCCAGCAAGGCCAGAACGGCCAAATGCCAGGTGTGAAAGGCCAGGGCATGAGTGAGCAATTGGCAAAAATGGCGGCCGAACAAGAAGCCATTCGTCGTCAAATGCAGCAAATGATGGAAAAAATTAAAAAAGACGGAGGTTCGAACCCGGGTGGGAACCTAACGGATTTGATGGAACAAACCGAACGCGATATCGTAAACCGGCAAATCACCCAGGAAACTATGAAACGCCAGCAGGACATCCTAACTAAACTTTTAGAAAGTGAAAAAGCGGAGCGGGAACGCGAACAGGACGAGCAGCGAAAAAGTAATGAAGCAAAAAATCAGAATTTAAGTAACCCTTCCCAGTTTTTAGAGTATAAAAGACTTAAGGAAAAGGAAATGGAATTGTTAAATACGGTGCCCCCGAGCCTTACTCCTTACTACAAACAGAAAGTAAACGAATATTTTAACAATGTGAATAAATGATACCTGCCAAAGGAGAAAAGTTGAACATTAGCTCTTCATTCGACAATATGCGCCTGGTAGAGCGGTTGGTGGAAGATGTTTGCGATGTATTCAATGTAAATGAAGATAATTACGGGAATATTTTAATAGCGGTAACCGAAGCCGTTAATAATGCCATCTACCACGGAAATCATGGCGACCCCGAAAAACACATTAAAATAGGCTTCGAATCGGGCGAAGATAACATTCGCTTTTCAGTAGCCGATGAGGGCCAGGGCTTCGACTACTTGAGTCTTCCCGACCCTACCGACCCGATGAACATAGACAAGCCGCACGGGCGCGGCGTATTTTTAATGAAAAATCTGGCCGACAAGGTAGAATTTTACAATAACGGGCAGGAAGTGATGCTGACGTTTAATTTGAATTGATGCGCGCGCTTTATTTACTGCTTTCCGCTTTTCTTTTATTTTCATGCAAACCCAAAACGGTGAACTACGTCATCACCGGTAAACTTGTAAACGGCTGCGACGACTCGCCGCTCAAAGACGTCCGCGTGCAGGCCATTCAGATGAACACCAACGACGGGTTCAACGCATTAGCAACAAGCGACGACTATGGCGATTTTGAACTGCTGATCGCCGCCAGCGAAAAAACGAATTACCGTTTCATGAACTTACAGGAAGAGGTTCCTCTCGAAGCGGTTGACTACGGCCACATTCCCTTGTATTCCAACTCAGAGATCCATTACCGCGTTTCCGTTTCCAATCCGCACACCGCAGCCGACACTTTGTGGATTGCCGACATTGCCCGCCCCGGAAAATTTTTCAGGATGACAGGACCTTTTCACGACACACTGATCGGCAACATACCGGTAACCTGTGTCAACACACTGGCTTACAACGCCCGCACCAAACGCATCAATCCTACCAACACCACCAATACTGTTACTGCGTGGTATAAGATCAATAACGTGAGCTATGCGGCTACCCGCTCCGTGTCTGTGGAAGCGGGCATCTGCAATACGGTTCCAGATACACTTATTTTAGTTGTTTATTAAATGATCAGCTTTCAAAATCAAACCATTTCATTTAAGCTCAAAGAAAAAGCCAGGTTAAAGGCCTGGATCAAAGCCGTTACCGAAAAGGAACAGCACCGCCTGGGCGATATCAACTACATTTTTTGTACCGACGACGAGCTGCTTGACATAAACCTGCAACACCTTAACCACAATACTTATACGGACATCATCACTTTTGACTATACCGAGGGCAATCGCATCAGCAGCGATATCTTTATCAGCGTGGACCGTGTAGAGGAAAATGCCAAAAAATTCAAAGTAGCATTCGAAGAGGAACTACACCGGGTGATGATCCACGGCATTTTGCACCTCTGCGGTTACAAAGACAAAAGCAAAGCCGATGCGAAACTGATGCGTAAAAAGGAAGACATAGCACTGAATCTTCTTCATGAAGGATTGTAAGTATTGCAGAATCATTCCTCTACAAATGAAGGATTTTAGAAACCGCTAATTACTGCAACTCGTATTGGATCTTGCTGAGTTTGTAATACAGGCCCTGATCCTGAGCGATCAACTCTTTGTGTGTGCCGATCTCTACCACCTCTCCTTTTTGAAGCACCACGATCTTATCGGCGTTGCGGATGGTTGACAGCCTGTGAGCGATCACGATGGACGTTCTGCCCACCATGAGTTTATCAAGCGCATCCTGCACCAAACGTTCGCTTTCACTATCGAGGCTACTGGTGGCTTCGTCGAGAATGAGGATCGACGGATTTTTGAGCACGGCACGGGCAATGGCTACGCGCTGGCGCTGGCCGCCCGAGAGCTGGATGCCACGATCACCTACACGGGTTTCGAACTTATCCGGGAAACTCATGATGAATTCGTAGGCATTGGCCTGCTTAGCTGCCTGGATCAGTTCCTCTTCGGTAGCATCTGTTTTACCATATAAAATATTATCCCGGATCGTACCGCCAAAAAGCAATACATCTTGTGGCACTATGGCCATTTGATCGCGCAATTCGGTGAGATCGTAATCAGCAGAGCGCTTGCCATCGATCAGGTACTCGCCACCATCGGGTTCGTAGAAACGCAGTGTCAGTGAGGCCAGCGTCGATTTACCGCTACCGGAACTACCGACAAGCGCCACAGTTTCTCCCGGCTTCGCATGGAAAGAAATATCACGCAACACCTGAAAATCGGGACGTGTAGGATACGTAAAGCGGATGTTCCTGAATTCAATGTCGCCCCTGAGACGTTTTGCGTCTGATTTACGCACATGGGCGAGGTTGATGTCTTCATGGGTTTCGTCGATGATCTCAAACACGCGGTCGGTAGCGCCAAGAGCACGTTGAATCGAAGCCAATTGTTCCGGAAGACCTCCGAGAGAAGCGGCAACAAATAGCGACAGCATCATGAAAATTCCGAAATTTCCAGAGGTTAATAAGACTTCTCCATCCGGCCCGCGCTGATTAAGGAGCAAAAGCATCTGGTAAAGAATAAAAAATATCGAACCAAAAACACAGGTAATTATAAATGCGAAGAAGATCCCTCGCATCATGCCGTATTTCATACCGTATTTGCGGATATCGGACACAATGGTATCGTATTTGCTGATCTCGAGCGATTCGTTGGTAAAGGCTTTTACACTGGTAATACCCGTCAGCGCCTCCGATACAATGATGTTGGATTCGGCGATCTTATCCTGGAATACTTTCGAATATTTACGGATGCGGCGGCCGTAAAAAATGGCAATCACCGTAATGGGCGGGATAATGGCAAGAAACCATTTAGCCACATCCCAGCCTGTATAGTTTACCAGGAGCACGAGGCCACCAATACCCACAATGCTTTGGCGGATCACTTCGGCAATGTTTGTAGTAAAGGCCTCCGAGATCACGTTGATGTCGGTTGCCATGCGGCTGCTCAGGTCAGCAACCTGATTTTTGGAAAAGAAACTCATTGGCAACTGCACCAACTTCCCGAAAGTATCTTTACGAAGCCCGCGGAGGATGTTTTCCGTGACGATGGAAAAAGTAAATACCCGGCCGAATGATACGGCACCTTGAACCAGAAGCAGGATAAAGAGTTCGAGACCAGTGCCTTTTACCGAATCCTTGAAAATAGAAGTAGCCATGGATGTTTGGCCGAGATAGCCGAACATTTTACCAGCCATGATCGGAAAATAGAGCCCGACAATGGCGGTGCCCAGGATAAATAACATGCCGAGAAAGAAAATCCACTTGTTTTTCCCCAAGTATTGCAGCAGGCGAAAGGATTTTTTAAAATTTTCTGCGGATAATTTAGCCTTTGGGATCTCGTCCTTTGGTTTGTGCTTTACGCCTCTTGCCATGGTACTCTAAAATTTGAATATGCAAATGTACAGTTTTAACAACCCGGCTACCGAAAAAAGGTTTATTTTTGGGCTTATTTCACAAAAAAATTTGCCGCTTTACAAAATTCCCCTATCTTTGCAGTCCGAAATTTAAAAAGAGATTAACATTAAAGACTTAATATCATGAAACGCACTTTCCAACCTTCGCAACGCAAAAGAAGAAACAAACACGGATTCCGTGAGCGTATGGCTACTCCGAATGGCCGTCGTGTATTAGCTGCGCGCCGTGCAAGGGGCCGCAAAAAGCTGACCGTTTCCAGCGAAAAAACGCATAAATAATAGCTGGAAAGCGTTTCCAGTACCTTTTTAAAAGCCGTCACCACGAAGCATCGTGGTGACGGCTTTTTTTGTTATTTTTACTAGCCTAAGCTCTATCCTATGAAATCTTTGCTTGCTTTTCTGCTGGTATATTCCCTAGCCTGCTTCTCACAACAATCTACTATTCAGGAACAAAGCAATCATTACCGTCGCTACGGTTTTGTGAACGATCAGCTATGGGACAGCCTCCGGTTCCTGGAGCAAGGTATCGCACAGCCTGCGGCTGCTTCCCTGCGTAGCACAAGTACCGGAAGTTGCAACCTCACCAAAAAGGTATATGGCTGGCATCCCTACTGGATGGGCTCCGTGTACACCAACTACGACTGGAGCATGCTCAGCGATTTCTGCTATTTTGATTATTCGGTAAGCCCAACCACTGGCAACAATACCAATACCTCGTTTGCCTGGAGCACCAGCGCAGCGGTAACAGCTGCCAAAACCAACAGCGTAGCCATCCACTTTTGCGCTACACTCTTTGCCAGCCATTCCACCTTCTGGGCAAGCTCCACAGCCCAACAAACCTTTATCACCAATGCCATCAACCTGCTGAACAGCCGCGGCGGAAACGGCCTTAACATCGACTTCGAAGGCATGGGCAGCAGCGATAAAACGCCTTTCAAGAACTTTATGGTAAACCTCTGCAACCAGGTTCATGCTGCCAATCCTAATTATAAAGTGTCGATGGCGCTCTACGCGGTTGACTGGAATGGTAGTTTCGACATGCCGGCTCTGAATGCCGTGGTTGACAATTTTATTATCATGGGTTATGATTACTACTATTCAGGCTCAACCACTGCCGGGCCGGAAGCACCCTTGTACAATTTCCAAACGAGCTATAATTACACACTGGCTAAATCAATAACCTATTACCTGAAATTGGGGGCAAGTCCCGGAAAATTACTGCTTGGCCTGCCCTGGTATGGCCGCGAGTGGGAAACATCGGGAAGCACCGCGCCCTCGGCCACCACAGGCAATTTCACATCCTCACGCACATTTACCTATGTAAAAAACAATCCCAGCACCTACTCCGCGGGCAATAAACGCTGGGAAAGCAATAGTTTCAATCCCTACTACACTTACGTTAGCGGAGGCGCCAACCGCCAATGCTGGATCGACGATGCTTATAGCATGGGGCGTAAATTCGACATGGTAAACCAGCGTGGGCTTGGCGGGATTGGGATCTGGGCGCTCGGCTACGACGATGGCTATCAGGATTTCTGGCAGGCCATCCGCAATAAATTCTCGACCTGCGCCACCGTAGCCTGTACTGACAGTATTTATGACATGGGTGGCCCGAGTCGTAATTATTACGACAACGAATCGTATGTGTACACCATTGCGCCAAGCGGAACTAACAAGGTTCGTCTTACGTTCAGTCAGATGGACCTGGAAACCGGCTACGATTCGTTGTACCTGTACGATGGGAACAGCTCTTCATCACCCGTTTTGGGTGCTTTTAGCGGCACAGTGATCCCCGGCGCTATCAATTCCAGCGGGCCGGTTATGACTGTGCGATTCAAATCGGATGGCGCTACCGTCAAAAGTGGCTTTAAAGCCATCTGGAACTGCATCCAGGATAACACAAGCCCCACCACGCAGATCACAGCTCCTGGCGGATGGATTACCCAGAATTTCAATGTGAGCTATGCTGATGCTGATAACACCGGTGGCACAGGCATCGAGAAAAGTTTCTACCAGGCCTGCTATTTCAATGGCACTGAATGGCGCGCCAACGGTAGCCGCGGATTTATGAACGACGAGTTCAGTACGTCTTCGCTCCATACTGACTGGACAAGCCCGCCGGCTTCGGGTACCTGGAGCATTGCAGCCGGCGCGCTGCTGCAAAGCGACGAAAGCAATTCCAACACCAACTTATATGCAGCCGTCACGCAAAGCCTCTCGAACCGCTATGTGTATAGTTTTAAAGGCACCATTGGCGGAACCGGTACTTCGCGCCGGGCTGGCATACACATTTTCTGCGATGCCCCCACGCAGAGCAATCGCGGCAATAACTATATGGTCTGGATGCGGCCTGACCAGGGGACCGTCGAACTCTATAGAAACGCGTCGAATGTATTGACGGTGGTAAAAACGGTGACCTTTGCCATTACACCCAATGTTAGCTACGACTATAAAATTTCGTTCGACCGCATTTCCGGCGAATTAAAATTATGGATCAACAACAACCTGGTTACTTCATGGACAGACAGTAGTCCCTTTGCCAGCGGCAATGCTGTTTCGTTCAGGAGTGGCAACTGTAAATTCACGATCGACGATTTTAAAGTGCTCCGCTCGCGAAGTGCCAGCACAACGGTATTGGTAGGTGCCGGTGCAGGTAACGACCTGCGTTATGAAAACACCTCGCCATCGCTTCCCGCCGGACGAATCAGCAGCTTAACAAAAGACAATACCGATAACTTATCGGCCATTGCTACTGAGTCGGTCAATATCGATTGGACCAAACCGCTGGTAAATGCGCTTCGCGTGAATGACGGCAGTGGCACGGACCGCGACACAACCAACAATCCTACCAGTCTCGAATTGAATTATACCAGCGCAAAAGATACCAATTCGGGAATTACAACCTACTATTATGCGCTTGGCACAAGCCCTGGCACACAGAATACCGTAGCCTGGACTGCAAACAGCCTGGCGCTTTCTGCCACCGAAACAGTAACGCTGCAAGCCGGGCAAAAATATTATGCCATGGTGAAAGCCATGAACGCTGCCGGCCTGGTGAGCGACAGCGTGGTGAGCGACGGGATTTTATTTGTAAATATCAACGGCATCGAGGAACTGTCTTTGATGAACGCCATGCAGCTCTATCCTAATCCTACCAATGCGCAAGTAACCTTGAGCCTGGTGGCAGAATCTGAATTACCCGCGTCCTATATCCTGAAAGATGCACAGGGAAAACTGATCGAAGAAAAAAGCCTTACATTGCTATCCGGACTCAATAGGATAACGATCGACACGCAACATCTGGGCTTGAGCCAGGGCATCTATTTTATTACCTTGCGGGCTGCCAATACAAGCCTCACTAAATCACTGATTGTACAATAGTTTTTTGCCTTCTGTTCTTATCATAGCCGACCATCGCCTGGGGCGCTCACCCAGCCAACGCTACCGGTTCGAGCAGTACCTGGACTTCTTCAGGGAAGAAGGCTTCGACTGGGAATTATCGGAGATCATCACTGAGAAAGACGATCGCATTTTTTATGCGCCGGGTAACCACCTGAAAAAAGCGGCAATTCTTTTCAAATCGTTGTTCATTCGCTGGAAAGACCTGAGGCGGGCCAAAAACTTCGATCTGATTTTTATTCAGCGCGAAGCCCTGCTGCTGGGATCATCGTGGTTCGAACGGCAATTTCACAAGCGACATCAAGTTGTTTTTGATTTCGATGACAGTATCTGGCTACTCGATACCTCGCCCGAGAATAAGAAATTTGAGTTCCTTAAAGATCCGGACAAAACAAAAAAGAATATCGGTTATGCACAGGCCGTGATTGCCGGAAATGACTTTCTGGCCACTTACGCCAGGCGCTTTAATGATCAGGTTTTTGTTATCCCAACGACCATTGACACCACCCTGCATTGCCCGCCGGTAGCGGAACAGCCAACGTTTCAAAAACGGAAAACGGTCATCGGCTGGAGCGGAAGCGTCAGTACCATCAAACACTTCGAGCAGGTGGTTCCGGTTCTTAAACGGATCTGCGAAGCCTATCCCGAACAGATCGAGATCCATGTGATCGGGCAAGGTATTTATGCGCATCCCGAATTAAACGTTGTGAGCAAAACATGGAGCGCAGAAACCGAAGTGGCATGTTTACAGACCTTCGACATTGGGATCATGCCCCTACCCGACGACGAGTGGGTAAAAGGGAAATGCGGTTTGAAAGGACTATCGTATATGGCCTGCGGTGTTGCCACGGTGATGTCGCCTGTGGGCGTAAATACTGAGATCATCCAACACGGCGTCAACGGTATGCTCGCTGGCTCAGCCGACGAATGGTTCGATATGCTGAGCCGTCTGATCGACGATCCGGCGCTAAGGGCGAAACTGGGAAAGAAAGGACGGCAAACCGTAGTTGAAAAATACTCGGTGGAAGCCAACAAACACCGCTATTTGCAGATTTTGAAATCGCTAATAAAATCCTAAATTTGGCACATGAATCCGGAACAAAATACAGAAGCCACCCGCGACGAAAACAAGCGAACATGTTTTCCGAAACAAACGGGCTACTTATCGGGTCATGAAATAAATCCGCAGACCCGGCGTGAAGCCATCCATAATTAATACCAGTATGATGCACGAAGGGGATGAATCTGGAGAACCAGCACAGGATTTTGAAAAAACAACTTTTCATCATATGACTAGTGGCCGGGCACTTCCCGCTTCCCCACGGACTCTTTCTCACGTTTATTCCTGCTTCCGTTCTGCCACAATGCTATCCGCAACGATCTGCGGGAAGGCTTGCATTTGCTACACTAATCCTAATTACCAACCTTAACATCTTAATCTTTTATGAAAAACACAGCATTAACACAAACACACATTTCACTGGGCGCTAAAATGGTTCCTTTTGCGGGCTACAACATGCCGGTTTCTTACAGCGGCTTAAATGAGGAGCATGCCACCGTGCGAAATGCTGTGGGCGTATTTGATGTAAGCCACATGGGCGAGTTCATTCTGAAAGGTGATAATGCGCTGAATTTGATCCAGAAAGTTACCAGTAACGATGCGGCGGTGCTTACCGATGGCAAAGCCCAATACTCCTGCCTGCCAAACCAGGACGGCGGCATTGTGGATGACCTGATCGTGTACCGCATCGATGAGAAAACATATATGCTGGTGGTAAACGCGTCGAACATTGAAAAAGATTGGAACTGGATCAAACAACATGATACCTGGGGTGTGGACATGAAAAACATTTCGGAAGACACCTCGCTGCTGGCGATCCAGGGACCGAAAGCGATGGATACGCTACAGAAACTCACCGACGTGAAACTGGCAGACATCCCGTACTATTCTTTTGTGAAAGGGCGTTTCAATGGTGTGGACAATGTAGTGATCTCCAATACAGGCTATACCGGCGCCGGCGGCTTCGAGATCTACTTCGAAAACCAATATGCCGAAAAAATGTGGAACAGCATTTTTGATGCTGGCAAAGAATTCGGCATCAAACCGATTGGCCTTGGCGCCCGCGACACGTTGCGCCTGGAAATGGGCTTTTGCCTTTACGGCAACGACATCGATGATACCACATCGCCGATCGAGGCCGGGCTTGGCTGGATCACGAAATACACCAAAGAGTTTACGAACCGCGCAGCTATAGAGAAACAAAAAACCGAAGGTGTGAGCCGCAAATTGGTGGGCTTCGAGATGATCGACCGCGGCATTCCGCGCCACGACTACCCGATTACGGATGCCGACGGAAAAGTGATCGGAAAAGTAACATCGGGCACACAATCGCCTACGCTGGGTAAAGCCATCGGCATGGGCTATGTAAGCAAGGAGTTTGCGAAAGCTGATACGGAGATCTACATTACCATTCGCGACAAAGCCATTAAGGCCAAAGTGTGCAAGATCCCGTTTCTGAAAAAATAAGAAATGCCGGTACGGCTCACAAATTTGCTACCCGCGCTTTTGAAGAAGCCTGTACAGATAAGTAAAACAGTTATTTTGTTTTTACATCCAAGGAAACCATGAACATAGAAGTTTGTCATACCCCTCAGGCCTACGCTCTTTTTCATAAAGAGAATGCCATTGTTGTTGTGATCGACATTTTCCGCGCCACTTCGGCTATTGTGACGGCGTTTTATAACGGCGTGAGCAAGATGATACCAGTTGCCTCGGTAGATGAAGCCCGTGAATACCAACGCAATGGTTACATGGCTGCGGCCGAACGCGACGGCGAAGTGATCGAAGGCTTTGAATTAGGTAACAGCCCGTTTGGTTACATGAACAACAAGGTGAAAGGGAAAACCATTGCTATTTCTACAACCAACGGCACGCAGGCCATTGAGGCCAGTCGAAAGGCTTCGAAAATTCTGGTGGGCAGTTTCCTGAACCTCGATATTCTTTGCGAATACCTGGTGGCACAAAAAAAAGACGTCGTGTTGCTATGCGCTGGATGGAAAAACAAATTTAACCTCGAGGACACGGTTTTTGCAGGTGCAGTAGTGGAAAAGCTCACCGCGGAAGGCAACTTCCAGGTCGATTGTGATTCGGCTATTTCGGCCAGACACTTGTACAACATTGCGAAAAACAATCTCTTCGATTTCCTGTCGGACTCCTCGCACCGCAAGCGCCTGGCGAAGCTCGACCTGGAACGCGACATTAAATACTGTTTGACGCCTAACCAATGCCCGGTAATTCCTGTGATGGAAGGAAAATACCTGGTGAAACTGTAACTATGGAAACGCTTACCAGTATTGGCAAACGTGCCTCACTCTCCGTAAAAGACAAGGTATTTAGCCTGGTCATCGTGCCTACTCACGAAAAAGCCAAAACAGGTTTGCTTTTTCTATGGCTGTTTGCCTGGACTATCAGCGGCATTATTGTGATCAGCAGTTATCCGCAGATACAGGAGCAGAATGCCAAACTGATGTTGATTGTCTGGATCGCTTTCTGGGCCTATTTTGAATTTAAGATCATCCGCGTGTTCATGTGGAAACGCTTCGGCAAAGAAAAGCTGTGGATCAAAAACGGAACGATGCACTACCAGCAAGACATCAATGGCCGCGGCAAAGTAAAGGAATTCGACACGAACCTTATCAGCGACCTGCGCGTGATCACTGTAGAGAAAACGAGTTTTGCCGATAGCTTCAACCAGAGTTTTTGGGTGAAAGGCGGAGAACGCATTGAATTTACCAGCCAGGGAAAAGTAGTGAGGTTGGGCATGCAACTCCCCGACGAAGATGCGAACCGCATTGTGGCAGAGCTGAAAAAGTTTTTAAGGAAATAAATCTGCCTCCATTTCTTCTGCTTACGAAAACACTGCGCACGAAACAGCAGCATGAGTTCGCCAGCGCCCTATGTTAAGGGCGTAAAAATTGGGAATACATGTTTAACATACTCTGGGCGTGCCCCGCGAAAAGCGGGTCAGGCTATCACTTTAATCTCCGCAGGCGCTTCGAGTGCCTCAGCGACCTGAGGAGGATTTCCGTTCTATCCTTCACGCAATTCGTCCGACCTGATGAATCAAGTCTTTGACTAAAGTATGATTGCACCAGGGACAGAGCGGCCTGTTTGAGCTCCTTTGCCTGCTTTCCGGCAAAGAGCGAGTAGCGACGGCCCGCCCGGGTGCCCATATACGTAAGATCGATTTTAAATGGAATCTTTTTAGTACAGCCCAAGTTCTTAAACCATCATGACTATACTTAATTGAATGGTTTAAGCAAAAAACTATGTTTCGGGTTCGTGAATCTTTAACTTAGAAAAAAACACATCGGCGCTGAGCTCACACACCTCTCCTGGCGCCATATCTCCCAATTCTAAGTCTTCGATAGACGTCCGGATAAGGCGTTTGCAGGGATGCCCTACCTCAGCCACCATTTTGCGCACCTGGTGAAACTTACCTTCTGTGAGCGTCATTTGCAACCAGGTACAGGGCAAGTCGGCCCTGAACTCGTGATCCCGTTTGTGGAGGTTTTCAGGCTTTGACACGATATCAACCTCGCAAGGCGCCGTGGTATATAGTGTACCGCCTTTGCCTTTTGTTTTGATGGTCACACCGTCCCGCAAGATCTGGAGTGTTTCTTCGCTCACGGTTTTTTCTACCTGTATCAGGTACACCCGCTTGTGAGGCGTACCGCTTTCAAACAGTAGCTTGGTGACACGCTTATCGGTAGTGAGAAGCAGCAAACCTTCGGAATTATTATCGAGACGGCCGATAGCGTGGGTGCCCTCAGGGAAATTAAAATCCAGATCGCCAAGCAACTTAACCCTGTCGGGGCTCACAAATTGCGACACCATTTTAAACGGCTTATAAATGCAGAAGTAACGGTTAGCGCTCATCTTCGCGATCGGTAGGCTTGTAGCCAAATAGTTTGAGGAGCAACCAGGTAAGAATAAAGCCTGCAATGCCGGCGACTACAGATAATACCGTAGCACCGAGGAAATATATTTTTCCGATGTCGATGGCCATTTGAACCGTGAGCGCTTTGCTAAAACTCAGGTGCACTTCTCTTCCAAGCAGATATTCCCCTGTTTTGACACTGGCAAACACGATGAGCGGAATCATTGGCGGCACGCTGATTTGAGCCGCAAGGCCTACAATAACTTTATTGAGTTTGAAATAAACGGCGGCCAAAATGGCGAGTGCAAATTGCAAGCCCCAGATCGGTACAATTCCGAAAAATAAGCCAACACCCACAGAAGCCGCTTTTTTAAGAGCACTTTCGTTGGCGGCAATCACCTCTTCTTTCCATACTTTTTTCAGGTTACTGAACGTCATTTTGCGAACGAGCATGACCGGACGCCAAAACAAGGCCGCCAAGATCACCAGGTACGTATTGAGAAAGCTGATGCGTGTGGAATCGACGCTCGGCTTGAAATGCGACACGCGCTCGCCCTGAGGCGCGTAATACACACTCACCGGGATAGAAATGACCGGAATGCCACGCCAGGCTGCTTTGACGATCACTTCGATCTCGAGCTCGAATTTGGTCGTGAACAACCAGATTTTTTTTAGGCGTTGCACAGGGTAAAGCCGGTAGCCACTTTGGGTATCGGGAAGCGAGATGCCCGTTTCGAGCCAAAACCAGAAATTGCTGAATTTATTACCAAACGTGCTCTTGGTTGGTACGTTTTCTACCGTCATGTTCCGGGCACCAATGATCAGGCTACCAGGTACTTCCTGCACCTTGTTCAGAAAATGAATAAAGTCTTTCGGAAAATGTTGCCCGTCGCTGTCGATGCTGATCGCGTAATCGAACCCAAGTTCTGCTGCTTTTTTAAACCCGTTGCGAAGACCTACGCCTTTGCCTTTATTGACAGGATGCTCCACCACAACTACCTGCGGATACTTTGCCAGGATTTCCGGCGTTTGGTCGGTGCAGCCGTCGTTGATCACGATCACCGCATCACAGTACCCGAGGGTAGAAACAATGACCTGCTCAATCGTACGCGCGTTGTTATAAGTAGGAATCATCACGCAGCACTTAAGCTGCCTGAACTTTTCTTTTACCAGTGCTTTTTCGTCGGCTATCAGCGCGTCTGTCGTCATCAGAAGTGGCAAAAGTAAGCAAATAATGGCATTGGAAGTTCGCTGGCATTAGGATAAATTTCAAGTATTATTTATGTTTGCGATCATCACCCGTGACATTCAAGACCTGCATATTCGTTCTTCTGCTGGGTTGCCTGACGCAACTACAGGGCCAGTCGGCAGATCCACCAAAAAAGGCACCTCGCGAAAAAAAAGCAAAAAAAGAGAAGAAGCCAAAGCCTATCCCTGAAAACATCGAGGTATTTCCAAAGAACTTCCTCATCAGGCCGCGTTTTGTGTACCCACTGGTATCGGTAAATGTAAACAGCCGCCTGCTTGGCAAAGGCGACAAATTCAGCTACAAGCCTGCCATGCCTGGTGTGGCCGGCCTTTCGGTAAAGATAAAAAAAGTGTATGTATCGGCGGCTATTCAGCTTCCGGCCAGTAATAACCTAAAGCATAATTACGGCAGCACCAAATTCAGAAACATCAATATCAACATCAACGGGCGCGTAGCACAGTGGACCTTATTCTACAGAGACTACAAGGGCTTTTACCTCGATAACTACCAGAAATTTTACCCTGGTTGGAATGGCGATTCGCTGGGCTATCCCAAGCAACCCGGCCTGCGCATCATTGAAGCGGGCTTGAACTTTGCGATCAATTTCAATAAGAACTTTTCACTCAACGCGGCTTTTGCGCAGGGAGAGCGGCAGAAAAAAAGTGCAGGCTCTTTCCTGATGGGTCTTTCGGAACGTTATCAACGCATCGATAGCGATACAAACTTTGTGCCGGCAAGCCAGGAAAGCTACTATCCCAACCTCAGCAAATTCGAATACGGCAACTTCACCACCACGATCCTTTCGCTGGGCTTCGGGTATCAGTGGGTTTACCGGAAATTTCACCTCACGCCGGTGTGTATGGTCGGCAGCGGCGGGCAGATCCAGAGCTACCATCAAGTGGGAAAGAAAAGGTTGTGGTTCAATGTGCCTACCTATGCCAGCTTCCGCTCGCAGGTCGGCTACAATGGCGACCATTTTTTTGCAAATGTGATTTATGCGGTTGAGTACAATACCATCCCAATCAAAGAATCGCGCATACGGCTCCTGCACTCCTGGTTCGAAACGGGTATAGGGCTTCGTTTCTAACCGATCTTTTTTTAACGCTGGCTTGTTGTTTGCAGGCCTTATTCCCACTAATTTTCCTATTTTTGGATATGCTCGGTTTTTTTGCCATCATCATCTCTATTTCCGGTCTTTTCGGCTATGCCAATCAAAAATGGCTTAAATTGCCGACGACCATCGGCGTGATGCTGATCAGCGTGGTAATGGGTGTATGCCTTAAAACAGTTGAGAGTGTCCGGCCCGTGTACATCGAGCCATTCCGTAATTTTCTTACGAGTTTTGATTTCAGTGCTTTCGTGCTCGATTTTATCCTGTGCTTTTTACTTTTTGCAGGCTCATTGCATGTAAATTTAAGCCATCTGCGCGGTGCGCGGGCTACTGTCATATCCTACGCCACCCTCGGCGTGGTAATTTCGACACTGCTGATCGGCTTCGCGACTTACGCCTTGCTCACCGCCTTTGGCATGGAAGTGTTCCTGCTGCATTGTTTTCTCTTTGGCGCCATGATATCGCCCACCGACCCCATTGCCGTCATTGGGATCCTATCGCGCTACAAGATCCCGCAAAGGCTGAAAACAGAAGTCATTGGCGAATCGCTGTTCAACGACGGTGTCGGCATCATGGCTTTTACCCTTATCCTCACGCTGATTATGGGCGGAAAAGGTGCAGTTACCCCTGGCATCGTATTGGGGATGTTTACGATCGAGATCCTCGGCGGCATCGCCATTGGCTTTGTGATGGGTTATATTGCGTATATCCTTCTTAAAACCATTGATCATTACCAAACCGAAGTGCTCATTACCTTGGCCGTAGTAACCGGCGGCTACAGCCTTGCCTCGTCCATCCATGCCTCGGGCCCGCTGGCCATGGTGGTTGCAGGCCTCATTATTGGGAACAAAGGAAAAGCCAATGCCATGTCGGATATAACCGCTGAGTATGTTGACAAATTTTGGGAGCTGATCGACGAGATATGCAACACGATCCTTTTTGTACTGATGGGACTTGAAATATTTCTGATCCCTTACGATAACACCTATATTCTCATTGGCGTTATATTGATTGGAATTACGCTTGCTGCCCGCTACATTTCGTTGCTTCCGGCCTTTTTTGTTTTCAACCGCCGGGAACCACGCAAAAGGCTTAACCTGGCAGTGCTTACCTGGGGTGGTCTCCGCGGCGGCATTTCCATTGCATTATCTTTATCGCTTGCCCACCGGGTTCGCGAAAGCGATCTCTTCCTGGTATGTACGTATTGTGTCGTGCTTTTTTCGGTTTTAGTTCAGGGCCTCACGATCAAGCACCTGCTAAAACGCTATTAATACTTGTACTTTTTTATAGACTAACCATTAAAATCAACTAAACGTGAGTATTCAGCATTTACTAAAAAACATCCTGGCATACCGGTTCAATCTCGATGAAGACAAAGCCAATGAAGAAGAAATTGTAGCAACGATGACGCGCAATGTAGAGTTCAGGGGTACAAACCTCTGGACACTCATCTTTGCCATATTTATTGCATCGATTGGCCTCAATACCAACTCGGCGGCCGTTATCATCGGTGCCATGCTTATTTCGCCACTCATGGGACCTATCGTGGGTGTTGGGCTTGGGGCAGGCATTTTCGATTTCAGCCTGATCCGCTTTTCGCTAAAAAATCTGTTCATCGCCGTGGTTATCAGTATCGCCACTTCTGCGCTGTATTTCTGGATCACGCCTATTCACACCGCCCAATCGGAATTACTGGCACGCACAAGCCCAACCCTATGGGATGCTCTCATTGCGTTTTTTGGCGGACTGGCTGGTATTATTGCCGGCTCACGCAAAAGCATTAGCAACGCTATTCCCGGCGTAGCCATTGCCACAGCGCTCATGCCGCCGCTATGCACTGCGGGTTACGGCATCGGCACCGGCAACTTCTATTACTTTGCAGGAGCTTTTTACCTGTTCCTCATCAACAGTGTTTTTATCAGTATCTCAACGTTTCTGATCGTAAGGTTCCTGAAATTTAAACCAAAACATTTTGTAGATAGCGCCACAGAAAAAAAGGTTCGGTTCTACATCTGGACCACTGCCTTACTCACCATTATTCCCAGCCTTTACATGGCTTACCGTTTTGTTCAGGAAGAGATTTTTAAGCAAAACCTTGAACAATATGTGAGTGCCGAGGTGGATGCCAACGACCTTTATGTCATAAACAGCAAAACGGATCCTACAACAAAAACTGCCACCTTCCTGGTTTACGGCGAACACCTGAACGATAGCCTGATTGCGGGTATTACTTCCCGAAAATCGTTTTATGGCCTCGGTGACGCAGACCTCCGTTTTCAATCAACACTCAGTAAACCCACAGGTTCTGATAAAAAAGTGCGCTCAGCCGAATCGGCCCAATCGCTTAAGCTGATGATGGAAAAAGATGCCCGGATCAAACAGTTGGAAACACGGCTTGCAGATTTCACTTACCGGGACAGTACACTTCAACGTGAGTACGAGGCGCTGTTTGGGCCGGTAAAAGAACTGGGGATCAGTAAAACCATTGTTTATGCAAACGATCAGAAGATGGATACAGTGTTGATGGTGTATATCAGGCCTGATAAGCGTATCAATCCAGCCAAAGTGAAAAGCTGGCTCTCCGCACGCTACCATTCAGCTAATATCCGGCTTGTAACTGACTAAAGGCTAACGGTAGATTCTCAAAACAAAAAACTCTCCGGTCGGGAGAGTTTCTTGTTTAATGAAGTGTGTGTTATTTCTTTTTGTCGAATTCTGTTACCTGGTTGTCATAACACAGGTAATACTTTCCTTTGGGAAGGTTGTCGATGGCCGTTTCTTTACCATAGCCTTTTTTAACCACCGTTCCGAAGGCGTCGTACACCTCAAATCCGGTTTCGTAGGAATACTGAATGGACTTACCGTCTTTGCTCATCATAAACGTCGGCTTCTCTTTTTGCGAATTGAGAATAACAGCCGACGACACTTTTGGCGCAGATCCCATGCCGGCCTGTTTGATGCGGAATTTGTTTTCGCCGCTATGCGTTGTTACCTGAAAAGAATAGTCGTGTACATCGGCTGTGCCGATCCCTTGTACCTCGCCAACTTTCACCCACTTATTCCATTTGAATTGCTCAATTACGTATGGCAGCGACCCGCTCTCGTTTTTGGTGGTCCATTTTAAAATATCCGAAGCATTGATATTCATGTTCACTACTTCAAAAGTAGGGCGTGGCTTTAGCACCTCTGGATTCAGCACAATGGGCATGCAATCGCTTTTATGAGAAATTTCAATGGTTACTTTCTCGCCCGGCTTGATGTTCATCGCCACCAGATCGATCTCGAACGCACTCGAGTTTACCTCATCGGTAGTTACAACGCCATTCACTTTGATTTCGGTAGCGCAAAATCCAACGCCATTGCTGCCGAAAGAATTCTGGATATAAATATTTTTATTTTGATACTTTCCTTCCACAACCAAAACACCGGCTTTGGAAACCAAGGTTATGCTGATGAATAAAAGGAATAAAAAAGGATGCTTTTTCATGTTAACCTGTTGACTAAAAATTACTTTTTTGCCTGCAACTACAGCAAAAATAAAACAAATTTACGGAACGGGTCAAAGGTAATGACGCATTTTAACAAATAAAAACATTGCGGCAAATACCACAATTATCACGATAAGTGCCCTGGAAGCGCCTTTGAAGTGAATGCTGTCGTAAAAATTGTCCTTGCGGTACGACCAAATCATGGCGATGATGAACACAACCGCAAAACAGATGGCGAAGATGATTTTACCACTACTCAACATTTTCGGTTCATTTTACGGGTGCAATTTATAATTTTACAGGCAATTGATGAAAAAATATATCCTTGTTCTGGCAATTTGTTGCAGCTTCCATGGCATTGGGAGCAAACTTTCTGCTGCATTCGAAGCCCTGAGCATCTATGACTATTTTAAGGCCCGCTCGCTGTTTTACGCCACACTATCGAAACACCCTGCAGAAGCAAGCTACGGACTGGCCACCATCTATTACCGCACCGATAATCCTTTTTCAAACATCGACAGCGCAGCCAGGTATATTTACCTGGGTACTAAATCCGTTAAAGATACGCTTGCCTTTTCCGGGTTTACCATTTCCCCGGGTTCCGTGGCCGGGTTGGCCAGGCAAATTTGCATCAAAGGCTACAGGCAATATGCAGTCCATCATACGGTATGCGATTTTAATTACTTTCTTGAACATTTCTTTTTCGCTGGCGACAGCCTGATAGAAAATGCGTTGACGCGCCGGGACCAGCTTGCATTTGACCGTTGCCTGCATAGCGCATCCAGCGACAGCATACGGCTTTTCTTAGAAAGGTATCCCGAAAGCAGGCTCTACGATTCGGCAACTACAGCATATTATGCGCTTGAGTATGCCGAACAGACAAGAAACTACAGTGCCGCGGAATATAAACGATTTATCATCAACTATCCTCAAAATCCCAACGTTACCGATGCGGAAAACCGGTTGTTTCAGCTCACAGCCAAACTGCACAATGCCGACAGTTTATACGCTTTTATCCGCCATTACAGCAAGCGCAACCGCGCCGAAGCCTGGCGTATGCTGTACAGTACGGTTGTACTTAATGCTTCGGCCGGCGAACTTCATGCTTTTCTGGCCGCCTACCCCGACTATCCGTATCGAGAGGACATTGAAAAAGAGATCGAATGGTCGAAGCAGGTGCTATATGTGGTGAAAGCGGCCAACGAGCGCTACGGCTATACCGATACCACAGGCGCCTGGATTATTGCACCGGCATATGACGACGCCTCACCTTTTCACGAAGGCTTTGCGGCTGTATGTAAAAACGACAGTTGTTATTTCATTAATAAATCGGGTAACAAAAATTCGGCACCTGCCGAGGAAGTGTTTGACTACCATAATGGCATTGCTATCATCAAAAAGCAAAACCGGTATTACTTGCTTAACCGTTCCGGGCAAATCATTTCCAAGCCTTACGAGGACGTTAGCCCGCAATCCGACGGATTATTTGTAGCTCGCCAAAATGGTCTTTACGGTGCCCTTAACGCCAAGGCAGAAACCGTTATCCCATTCGTTTACAAAAAACTGGGAACTTTCAGGAACGGTTATGCCTATTACATATCAGACCTGTATGGCCTGGTGAGCACCGGCAACCGCAAGCTGGAAGCGCGATGGGACTGGATCTCGGAAATTGACACGAATGGCTTGGTCATCGTAAAAAAAAATAAGCAATTCGGCCTCATGGATCTTAACGAGCGTCTTTTGTTGCAGCCTGAGTTTGACTACATCAGCCATTGCACAGGCCAGGTTTACCTGGTGGTGCGCAACGACCTATATGGCTTTTACGATGCCGGCGACGGCTGCTACATCAGCGATGTTGCTTATGATTACGAGCGGGCCTATAGCAATGCCTATTATACCAACGGCCGGCAGTTTAAGCTCCGCGAGGAGGATGAAGTAGCGCTAATGGATGCAAATGGACGGATCAGTATTCCTTTCGGATATTACACCGATGTGTTTTTTGCAAAAGACGATGTGATCCGCATTCAGAAAGGGAAAAAATATGGTTATGTTGACCGCAAGCTCAAAACTATTACAAACACCGACTATGAGAAAGCAAGTGATTTCGACAATCAGGTAGCAATTGTGAGTAAAGGTGGCAGCACGCAACTCATCAACCGGACCGGAAAACCAGTGTTTACGTTAAAAGACGGGAACATCGAGCATGGCCGGGGGCGACTTTACAAAGCAACAGTTGCCGGCACATACGGCCTTGTGGATGCCAGCGGCGAGATTCTGTTACCAATCGAATACCTGCAATTGGAACCACTTGACGGCTATTGGTGGAGAGCCGCCAAAGACAAACAGATTTTTCTGTACAACGCCCGCACAAAGACGCTGAAAGAATTAAAAGATTAAACGCTGGCTTTAGGAATACTCAGTGTAAAAGTCGTTCCCACATTCACCTGTGTTTCAAAGCCAATGGTTCCGCCGAATGCGGCAATGTAATTCTTAACCATGGCTAGTCCCAAACCGGTACCTGTGGTTTTGGTTGTGAAGTTAGGTGTAAAGATACGTGCTTTCAATTCTTCCGGAATACCGCAGCCGTTGTCGCGGATCTTGATGATGACCTCATGCTCATTTGAAAAAGTAATGATCTCTATTTTCCCCTGTCTATCGTCGGGAATAGCTTGTTCCGCATTTTTGAGCAAATTGGTAAAGATCCGAAGGCACTGCTCGCGGTCGGCAATGATGTACTGGGCCTGGGTAATGTAGAGCTTGATCTCGCATTTGGTATTTTGTTTAAAGAGATTGGCTACATTTTTCAGCACATCGTTTACGTTCACCAATTCAGGGTTGGTCTTTGGAAGTTTTGCGAAATTCGAAAACTCGGTAGCAATGTGAGATAGCGTATCGATCTGTTCGATGAGTATTTCCGACACTTTGTTGACACGCTCGGCCATGTCATCGGGGTTGGTAGCCGCTACACGCTGCAAGTGCTGGATATTGAGTTTCATGGGCGTGAGCGGGTTTTTAATTTCATGCGCCACCTGCTTGGCCATTTCGCGCCAGGCGCTTTCACGCTCCGACTGTGCCAGAAGCTCGGAATTTTTTTCAAGTTTGAGCAGCATATTATTATATTCCTGTACCAGCTGACCGATCTCGTCGTCGCCTTTCCAGTCGATGGACTCGTTGCGGGTGCCAAACTTGATGTTGGAAATTTGCTGACGGATGATGCGCAGGGGTTTGGTGAGCAGGTTGGAAAGGAGAAGCGCCACCATGGTTGTGATCACGAACAAAATCGTATAGATATTGATCAGCGTCGTCAGGTAAGCGGTAAGTTCTTTTTCAAGGTCTTTCTGACGCGCAAAATATGGCAGGTTGATGTAGCCCAGCAACCGATCGTTTTTGTTATAAAACGGAATGTAGGCCGAGAGGTATTTCAGCGAGCCGATGCTCTCGCGATGCGTATAACTGGCGCTGACGCGCCTCGAAAAATGGCTGAATGCATCAGGATTCATGAAGCGGGAGAGCAAGCCCTGCTCATAAATAGCGGGCTGCGAACTGGCAAAAAGGCTGCCTCGCTTGGTGAATACAGAAATATCGCTGCCAAACATCAGGGCCAGTTTTTTCAGCGAAAAGGCCATGTAATCGCGATAGCCTGGTTCGAGTTTTTCCAGATCACCAACATTGCTTTTGAGTTCACGCAACACCGAACGCGACTTGGCCAACAGCTCTTTTTCATTCTTGCTCTCGAATTGCGAATTCACGATCCAAACGGTACCTACCACTACACCGGCCAGCGACATGATAACGATGGAAACAAAGATGAACTGAATGCGCACATTGAGCGAATTCAGGTTGTTGATCCTGTTCACGACGAGGGAATTGAAAAACACGGCGCAAAGTACAATAAGCGAAAAGAACAGAAAAAGGTATGAGTTGTACGTAAATTTCTGCCAGAAACCAGAGCGCTTGTCACTGATCACCACATCGGTATTCTTTTGATAGGTATAGCGGTAGTGCTGATATTCACGGTCGAGATCAAAAAGCGTCTTATCTTCAAAAGGTGGATATTCATAATCGCCGTGAGCGGTAAATAACTTTCCGGATTCGTAAACCGCATAAGAGATATTTGTGGATTGCAGTTTACTCTCTATGGATTTATCAAGCAGCAAATCAGGGAAAGCGCCGAGGTTCACGGCCAGCTTCGGCTCAAGCTGCAGGTATAAGCGGTATGTTTTTTCCGGGTTCCGGGTAATATCTTCGATTCGTATTTCGGCGATGTAACGAATGCGTTTCTTGTCTTTATCAATAAAATAAAGACCATCACTCATTGTTTGAAAGCCATAATCGCTGATCTGCCGGCGAAAATAATCTTCGTCGTAATCCGACTTGTCGGTAACGCGGAGTACGGAAACGAGATCCGTCTGGAACATGGCCATTTCCACATCGTAGCGTTCGAAATAACCACTGAAATTAACCTGACGGATGCGTTGCTCCACCTGTTCCGAACTGAGTGGCAACAGCGACAACAGGTTTTTGAGCTTCATATCGCCCTGGATGGAGCTGATGATTTTGGTGAATTCATTTTCGGCTATTACATCCTGCCGGTCGGTAAGGCTCAGCGACAAGGCGTCGTAAGTGCGCTGTTTGTTAAGTTGCTCGTATTTATTGAAAAGTGTAAAAGCAATGAGCGTGGACACCAGCACGACAAGCCCGGTGTTAATGAAATTATAGGACGCTTTGTACTTTCGCATGAAATAGGAAATGATGAGCAAGGGAACCGGCCAGAGGTAACTCGAATAGCTAAGATGCGCATAATGTACCAGTAACGCCGTAAGCCCAACCGTTACAAAAAATAACAGATTGTGTAACAAATTGAGTTTTTGGTTTGCCAGGAGACTGATGATGGCTTTTTCGGCCACCAGGTAGAATGAAAAGAACAGGAGACCAACTGATAAAAGCCCCAGCAAACTCAGCCATTTGAAGTTGAATAAATCGTTGATGTTGTAGGATATGGTGGAGTTATTCACCAAACTATCGATCAGCACCGGAATGCTGAAGTACAGATAAAGGCAGATCAGGGTTGCAAAGAACAAGGCTGTGAGGTTAAATGTCCTGCTCTTTCTGGTGAAATCGTAGTCGAGTTTATAGAGAAAAACCGAAAGCATAAAAATAAGCATGCTATTGAACAGCACATCGCCCATGTACGAAAAATAAAAGGCCGGGGCATTGGCGAAAATATTTGGATTGTAAAGTTCGCTGTTATAAAACATACCCGGGAACTTGAACCAGATCATGAGTGTGCGAAAGAGAAAACACACCAGGAAAAAGACGACCAACAGCACGATCTTATTCTGGATGCGGCTCCGGAGGCAAAGAAATACAAAAAAGAAAAAAGAGAAACCTGAAAGAATGGCCAGAAAAATAGCATAGCTGGACGTGTGGCTGTATTTGAACACGCCATCGCTACGGCGTATCTCGAAAAGAGATTTGCCGAATACAGATTTGATAACGGGCCTGGCATAGTTAAAATCGGTGGTAAGCTGTGTGTTGGCAGGCAGACCGATCCAATTGCTGAAATTGTTGTTGATATAGCTGTTCTCGAAATCGTATTCGGATTTAATGAGCACCAGGGCAGCGATGCTGCAATTGGGATGTGTGGTATCTTTGCGGAGAATGCACTCGTACCAGCCGTTGCGGATTCGAAGCAACTGGACATTGATGCGACTTGTATCACGTTCGCTCCCGGCATCGGGAGCCGGCGCAGCACTAAAATAGTAGTTGCCCGACGTGCGCGCATATTCATATAGATCAACCGCAGGCTGGTTATCTGTCCAGAAAATAAGGCTGTCGTTGCTATACACGTACATTCCAATGCCCTCTGTTTTGTAGAGGTCTGACATGCTGCCGTTGTATCCTTTGAAGAGCTGGGCAGGAGGTGTTTTCTGCAACATTTCCTGTACCCTGCCGATGTATTTCATGGCCTGCTTCTCTTTATCATGCAGCTTTCCCTCAGCCAAATCTGCCAGGTCGCTTGTGGTGTAACTGTTGGTATAGTTTACAACGAATGCCAGCAAAGCGCACAGGAGTGCGAAAGCCAGCAGCAGATAAAGATTCCGGGGACGTTTGAATGTCAGCATTCGTCAGGCAATTTACTCAGTTTACTTAGTTTTGGGCAATTTTTTTTTGCCCCAATCGTTTTTTTCAGGATTTAAGTATATTTGTCTAATAACATCTAAATATGGCAAAAAACACCGTAACAGACAAGCAGCCTGTTTTTACCGAGCTTGGCAATCAGGGTTTCCGGCTCTTCCCGTTCCAGAACCAAAAAACCCCCTATATTGTTATCATACTTTTAGGTCTTATTTTTAATCTTACCTCGCTTCACAATGAATATGCCCTCGATGATGGCATCATCATCCACCAAAACGATCACGTGATCAAGGGCTCATATGGCATTAAAGACATTATTACCAAAGATGCCTACGAGAGTTTTTACCGTAAGATGCATGCGACCGATCAGCTGGCCGGTGGGCGTTACCGCCCCCTATCGGTGGTGAGTTTTGCCATGGAGCAGGAACTTATCGGGGTTTACCCAACCGGCAACTACACGGCTACTGAAGATAAGAATATGAATGGCGTGATCGATAAGAACGCCGATCCCTACAAAGCGGAATACAATAAATGGAACGACGCCAACAACAACGGCATCGTCGATCAGAATGAGTGCATCAACTGCTGGGACCTGAACGAAAATGGTAAGCCAGACCTCGATAGCGAAGACATTAACGACGATGGCATCATTAACGAAGTTGACTGCCAGGTAAAAGACTCATCGATCCGCCACGCCGTGAACATCATTACATTCATCATTGGCATCATTGTTTTTTACCTTTTCCTTAGCACCTGTATTTTTGCTGATTACAAAGACCTGGCCTTTCTTTCGGCCCTGCTCTTCCTCATGCATCCCTTGCACACCGAGGTTATTGCCAACGTAAAAAGCCGTGATGAGATTTTCTCGCTTATTTTTATTTCCCTTACGTTTTTCTACGCATTCAAGTACACCGATTACGAGAATTACCTCAAAACACCGGGCTTTTACCAAAATACTTCTGCCGAGCTGAAGAAAATCTATTTTGTGATCGTTGCCCTCATCTGCGTGTTCTGCCTTTACCTGATGCGCAAGAGTGGCATTGCGGTGATGGTGCCATCTATTGCCATCGCCGGCATGATCCTGTACCGCTCTTACCTTACCTTCTTTAAAAACCAGAAGTATAGCAAAGCCGAACTCCTACTCTGGGCATCATTCTGCTTTTTCCTCTCGTTGTTATCGAAAGAATATGCGGTTACCTTGCTGGCCCTCATTCCGGTGGCCATGTACATCTTCTACAAGAAGCCTTACGACCTGAAACCACATATGGTTACTGCAGTACTAACACTCGTGGTTTTCTTTCTATCGGCCGTGTTTATGCTCTGGATCAAACACAAATCCGACGTGGATCCGAACCCTAATCATAAACCAAACATGGGTTACTGGCTGTTCCCATTCTTTTACCTCATCCTGGGGGTATTTGTGATCAGCAAAACGGTTAAGCAAAAAAACTTCCAGACGTTGATGAGCTGGCTGTATTTCGTAACCCTGTTCTACCTCGGCATGAGGTTGGTGGCCGTGAAACTGAAACCCGGCGTACCGGATACCGAGATCCTGAATAACCCATATTTGCTGGCAAGCCAGGCCGAGCAGTGGGCTACCAAAGTGTATGTATTACTCAAGTATTTCATCTTGTGCTGGCTTCCACACCCTTTATCTTCCGACTATTCGTACAACACCATCGAATTCAGGAACTGGGGAAGCTGGGATACTCTTGTATCGTTATTCCTGCACATTGGCCTGGGTATTCTCGGCTTATGGCTCGCTTTCAAAAAACACATCATCGGCTTTGCCATCCTGGTGTACTTTGCCTTCCTGCTCATGATCGGTAATATCCTGATGGATATCGGTGCCACCATGGGCGAACGTTTGTTGTTCCATTCTACCATCGGCTTCGTGATTGCTTTCGCCTGGCTGATTCTCAAAGCATTTGAGAAACTGCCGGAATCGATGTCGCTTACGGTAAAACGTATTGGATTCCTGAGTTTACTGGGTGTGATGACCTTCCTGTATGGTTGCAAAACCTGGGAACGCAACTGGGACTGGAAAAACGATATCACGCTCTTCTTGAAAGACGTAGAAACGGTGCCAAACTCGGTGCTTGTGTTAGGAAATGCAGGTGCCCGGTACATCGACTTATCCGACACCAAAAATTTCGTAGCCAAACGCACGGAATCTCTGGAAAAAGGGATCAAATACCTGAAACACGCCGTGGAACTTCACCCACGCTATGTAAACGGCTACCTCAACCTCGGCCTTGGAAGCTACAAATTAGGCCGCGACCGCGACGCACTCTACTATTGGAAGCATGCCGAGCATTTGTACCCGAATAATCCTTACCTGAAAAATTATTACATCGTTATGTACAACGACCTGTTGAACCGTGGCTACCAGAAAGCACAACGCGGACAGCTCGACAGTGCCATTTATGAACTGCGTAAAACGATCATCCTCGACCGCCTGAACCCTGAAGGGTATTACAACTTAGGCGGTGCTTACTACCAAAAAGCGCGCTACGACAAAGCCAAGTATTATTGGGAAGAATGCCTGAAGCTAAACCCGAACCACGCTCAGGCCAAAGCAGGACTCGCAACGATCATTACGGTTCCGGCACCCGCACAACAACCGGCAAAACCTCAATAAGTTTTTCCGATCCTTTAAAAAGACCTGCTGTTGGCAGGTCTTTTTTTTAAGTTACAATGGCAATAGAAATAGAACATAAGTACCTGGTCATCCAGGAAATTTGGGCAGCAGTGACACCCGAACGCAGTACCGCGGTACAACAGGCTTATTTGCTGAACGAACCTGAAAAAACCATTCGGGTGCGGCTGATCGGAGAGGAAGGCTATCTGACGATCAAAGGCAAAACTGAGGGTGCCAGCCGTACCGAATACGAATATGGAATTCCGTACGAAGATGCCCGCGACCTCATCGCCCGCTTTGGGCAAAGCCGGATAGAAAAGGTCAGGCATTATGTGCAGATAGGTGGTAAAACATGGGAAGTGGATGAGTTTGGTGGCGAAAACGCGGGGTTGATGGTAGCCGAGATCGAACTAGAGGATGAAAGTGAAGCCTACACCCTGCCCGACTGGGCCGGGGAACAGGTCACACACGATGCACGTTACCTGAATGCGAACCTCATCAAACATCCCTATAGCCGCTGGGTACGAACGTAGCATGCGGCTGTGAATGCCATACTTACACGCGCACGCCAATGACGCTCACATCATCCACCTGCTCATAACCTTTCTTCCAGGCCTCGAAAGCTTCTTCAAGGGCCTGTTTCTGCCGGCGCATGTCTTCGGTGCTGAACCCGGTGAGCATTTCCAGGAGAGCTTTGTATTTCAGTTTCTTTCCCTTGAGGCCGCCAAACTGATCGGCATAGCCGTCGGTACTCAGGTAGATGGCATCTGCGGGTTGCAGCTCAATGTGTATCTTCGTAAACGGCTTCTCGTGCTCCAGGTACGTACCTATCGGCATTTTATCGGCCTTGTATTCGATTAGCTCGCCATTGCGTACCAACCACAATGGGTTGTTTGCTCCTGCAAATTCCAGGGTTCTTTTTTCTTTATCCCACACACAAAGGGTCATATCCATGCCGTCCTTTTGCCTGACTTCTCCTTTCTGCTCGAGCGCTGCGATGATCTTGGCGCGCAGGCGGTTCAGTATCTCGTCGGCTTCCAAGACCTTGTTCTCGATCACGATCTCGTTGAGGAAGCTGTTGCCAAGCATGCTCATGAAGCCTCCCGGCACGCCATGCCCCGTACAGTCGGCCAGGGCAAATACCGAGCGGCCGTCGGGCGTGTTGTATGCCCAGTAGAAATCGCCGCTCACGATGTCTTTCGGCCTGAAGAGGATGAAATGATCCGGCGATACTTTGTCCCATACGTCCTCGCCGGTAAGCACCGCCTGCTGGATGCGTTGGGCGTAGTTAATGCTGTCGATGATCTCCCTCTGCTTCTCTTCCACGAGTTCTTTCTGGTGTGTGATCTCTTCGTTCTTCATCTCCACCTGCATTTTCTGGTTCTCGATGATGAGGTTTGCTTTTTTTGTTTTACGGAAATTGATAAAGGCGATGGAAGCAAATACAGCGATGCCCACCAGGCCAAGCGATACGAGCAAGAGAATGAGCTGCTGCTGCCGCTTTTCGGCCTGCCGGATCGCGTCTTTCTTTTCCTGTTCGGCTTTGAGGCCGATCTCTTTTTTGTGGTAATCGAGCTCGTACTGGCTTTTCACGATTCTATTGCGCACGTCGGTGGTGCGGAGGCTGTCGTTGAGATGCATGTATTCCGACAGGTAGTCGTAGGCCCTGCGGTAATCGCCGCTGTGTTTGGCCACCGCGCTCAAGTTCAGCGCGGCATCGGCGATCAACTCCGGGAAACGGATCTGCCGCGCGGCCTGGTAGGAGGAATCGGCAAATAAGCCCGCCTGGCGCATCTCTCCCAGGGCCAGGTACATGGCCGCAAGCTTATTGTAAACTTTGGCCCGGATCTGCATATCGGCCGCCAGCAAAGAAATGCGGTGGGCCTCCCTGGTGATCGCCACGTATTGCTGGGTGTCGCGCATCTGAGCATAGGCTTCGGCAAGGCCTATCCTGGCCAGTGACCAGCGGCTGTATACTTTGTTCTTTTCAAAAATGGCCGAGGCGCTACTGTAATAGTAAATGGCTTTATCCGCCTGCCGGCGGTGAAGACTGATGACGGCGAGTTGATTATAGGCGTTGCCGATCACGTTATCCTGGCCTGTTTTCCGTGCGTAGAACAGGGCTTTCCGGAAACATTTTTCCGCTTGGTCCAGCTCGTCGTTCTGAAAATAAATATCGCCCAGGTTGATGTAGATGCCCGTGAGCCCCAGTGGCTGATCGTTTGTTTCAAAGAGCTTGCCGGCTTCGGTGTAGAGCCCAATGGCTTCCTGGAGGCGGCCCTGGTGCTGGTAAATGTAGGCGATGTTGTTGGTGGTGACCCCTACGCCGTTATAGTGGCGGATGCCGCGGAAGAGGGTATCCGCCTGTCGGTAGTAGCGCATAGCCGACACCAGGTCGTTGCCGATGTACTGGGCCTCGAAGCCGAGGTTGTTGAGCGCCAGCGCCCGGTAGGCCACGGCGAGACTGTCGGTGCGGTCCCGGGTGAGGCTGAACAGTAGGCGGTTATAGCCCGTCCAGAGCAACGGGTCTTCCAAGCCTTCCGAAAACAGCTTCAGGTAAGCAAAGCGGAGAGTATCGTTGGGCGCCCGGTGATACAGCGTTAACACGGAATCCACGTCATGTTTTACCTGCTGATCAAAAACGTAATCCGGCTTGATGCTGATCAGATAAAATGATTGGTCATAGCCTTTCTGTGCGCTGGCGGCGGCAAACAGGAATAAACCCACGATCGCAGCAATGAACCTGGCGGATACTGATGCTGCGGGACCGCAGGAAGAGTGTGAAGAGCGCCTCTGTTTTCTCATGGAAGCAAATATAGACGAACGACCGCTTGCCGGCTCTCCTTGAAAAAGGGGATAAATGGGTTTCCAGGTGGCGGATCGGCGGCTCAGATTCGAATGCCAATTACGCTCACGTCATCTACCTGGTCGTAATGCCTCTTCCAGTCGAGAAAGGCCCTTTCCAGGCTGGATTTTTGCATTTCCATCTCCTGGTTGCTAACACTTAGCAAAAGATCGAGGAAGGGTCTGTATTTCAACTTTTTACCTTTGTTACCCCCAAACTGATCGGGATAACCATCGGTACTCAGGTATAGCAAATCGCCTTTTTGCAATTGAATCCATGTGCTTGAAAAAGACAGATCCGTTTCGAGGTATTTGCCAATAGGCATCTTGTCGGCTTTATATTCGGTAAGGATGCCGTTGCGCAACAGCCACAACGGATTGTTGGCGCCGGCAAATTCGAGGGTGTTTTCCAGCTTATTCCACACGCATAACGAGATGTCCATGCCATCTTTTTGGGCGATATCACCTTTCTGAGCCAGAGATGCAATGACTTTGGTTCGCAAGCGGTTCAACACCTCGCTGGCACGAAAGAGCTTATTCTCCACCACGATCTCATTCAGAAAGCTATTGCCAAGCATACTCATGAAGCCGCCTGGTACACCATGCCCTGTGCAGTCGGCCAGGGCGAAAATAGCTCGGCCATTTGGCGCATTGTAAGCCCAGTAAAAATCGCCACTCACAATATCTTTCGGTTTGAAAAGGATGAAATGCTCGGGCGACACTTTTTTCCAGACGTCTTCGCCGGTAAGCACCGCCTGCTGAATGCGCTGCGCATAGTTAATGCTGTCGATGATTTCTTTTTGTTTCTCTTCAACCAGTTCTTTCTGGCGTGTTACCTCTTCGTTTTTCAACTCCACCTGCATTTTTTGATTCTCGATAATGAGGTTGGCCTTCTTGGTTTTCCGGAAATTAAGAAATGCCACAAATCCGAAAAAACCAGAGCCTGCCAATGCCAGGGAGCCCAGCCAAATGATGACTGTTTTTTGGTTGTTCTGCTTCTCCCGTGCATCCAGCTCAAGGGTTTGGTTTTGAATTTGCAGTTCTTTGCGTTCGGTTTCGTATTTGGTTTCCATTTCCAGGATCTTATCGTTTGACTCCGACTTAAAAACCGAATCACGGGCCTGCATATAAGTTTTATGGACGGCGAGCGCCTCCTTATAATTTCCCATGCGCTCCCACAGATCCGAAAGGTTGTAATATAAATCCTGTAACGAAAAATAATTTTCGGTTTCGCGGGCAATGGCAATACCTGTTTCGAAACACAGGCGGGCCTGCGGATATTGATGAATGTTCATATAACAATCGCCCAGGTTATTGTAGGTAAAAGTGATTTCGCGCCGGTTGCCCGAGCGCTTTTCCATACCCAATTTGCGAAGATTGAACTCAATGGCTTTATCGAACTGGCTGAGGTTATAATACACCACGGCCAAACCACCATAAGAGGCGGCAATGCCGGCCGAATCGCCAAACCGCTGCCGTATATCAAGTGCCTTGTAGTGGTATTCGAGCGATTTCTGGTTTTCGCCCGTGCCGGAGTACACCACGCCGAGGTTATTATAAAGACCTGCTAATGCTTTTTCGTTGTGAATGCTCAGGTTGAGATCGATGGCACGCAGGTAATATTTAAGTGACAGCGCTGGCCTTGCCTGGTCGAAATGGAGTATGCCCATGTTTTGATAAACCGATGCTTTGGCACGAACCACGTCCGATGCAAGTTGATTGGGCAAACTTTCATATAGCTTAAGGGCTTTTTGATATTGAATCAGTGCCAGGTCATACTTCGACCGAAGGTGATATTGGATACCAAGTTCGTTTTCCGCCAATGCCTGCTCGAACGCATCCTGCGACCTAAGCGCCGTGCGACGACCAAGGGTTGCAAAATACGTTGCAGAATCCTGTATGGTAAACCGATAAAACGAAGCCAGCGAATTGCAGATCTTAGCGGAATCACGAACCGAACATGCCTTCAGAGCAGTATAGAGCGAATCTTTTTTTTGAGAAAATAAAGGAGAAGTACACGAAATGGAGACAAAGAACCCAAGAACAAGAACAAATTTCATTCGCCAAATTTAAAAATTTAGCTCATGATTTAGGGCAAAAAAATAGATTTCGTCGTTTAAAAATGAGGGTTCGTTTGACTTATAGAAAGGTTGGCTCTGCCAGGAAAATACCCAACAGAGCCGACTCTACCAACCTAAAACGTAACCACAATAAATTCCGTACGCCTGTTTTGCTGGTGCTGTTCCTCGGTGCAAGGCACCACCACTGTTCCTTCGCAATGGCAGGCATTAATGGGTTGAGATTCGCCGTAGCCTTTGCCATAAATCCGGCTTTGGTCGATTCCTTTCGAAACGATGTAGCTTGCCGATGCCTTTGCTCGTTTATCCGAAAGTTTCAAATTAAAGGCTTTACTGGACCGGCAATCGGTGTGAGACCCTAATTCGATCTTCATTGTTGGGTTCTCTTTCATTACAGCTACAATTTTGTCGAGTTCGGCGGCGGCTTCGGGTTTGATATCCCATTTTGCCACATCGAAATAAATAGGGCTGATCTTGATAGATTTCCCGATATCAGCCCCTTTCTTCATTTTTTGAAGGGCGGCATTTACGATTTCGTTGAGGTAGATATGCGAAGCCGTATCCAGTTTGATATCGACATTCTGTACGCTTGTGATGTAACCCGGTTTCTCTAATTTCAATGAATAGTGGAGTTCGTCGCCGGCGCGTTTCCCGGTTACACGCGCCAGAAACCGACCGTTGCCATCGGTAGCAAACCCCTCATTGCTTCCAGCAGAACGGTCGGTAAGCAGGGCACGGACATTGTCCAGGCCGGCACCATCAGCACCGTCGACCACCTGGCAATGAAGTTCATAATTCGGATATAACAGGATATCCTGCTCTGTGCGGCCTGTTTTCAGTGACTTCAAAGCAATCGGTTGCGAGGAATAATCTGGATTTTTACTTACTTCCAACGAATAATTTTTGGATGGGTCGGGAATGTTGAGGTGATATTTACCATCAGCGCCCGCTATTGCTGAATCAACCACCCGGCGGGCACCATCCATCAATTTGACTTTGGAGCCTGGAACCGCCTTTTTTGAATAGCTGTTCAACACACTTCCCTCCAGGAAAACGCTAAACAACGGCGACACGGAGCTAAAAAAATAAATGTCGTCTTTTCCTTTTCCACCGGGACGGTTAGAGGCAAAATAGCCTGTCCGGAGGTCTGGATTTACGTAAAAACTAAAATCGTCGAATCGTGTATTGATAGGATAGCCCAATAACTTTCCGTCCATAAAGCCGCCTTCGCCGGCAAATGCGTAACAAATGTCAAGCCCACCAAGGCCTGCATATCCATTAGAGGCAAAAAACAAAATTCCCTGCTCGTTGATAAACGGAAACATTTCCTGCCCTTCGGTATTAATATCACTTCCCATGTTTACTGGCTTCTGCCAATTGCCGTTCACGAGATCTGAATACCATAAATCGGTTTGCCCAAAGCCGCCCGGCATATCGGAAGTAAAGTAAAGCCGCTTGCCGTCGAGTGACAGTGCTGCCTGTCCAAGCGAATATTCATCCGAACAGTAAGGAAACGCCTGCCCCTCATCCCATTCGCCTGCAGCATCTTTTTTAAACACAAATAATTTGAGGTTCACGATACGGGCGCTGCTTTTACCGAGCTTATGATCGACATAATTGGTGCGGGTGACATACATTGTGGATCCATCTGCGGATATAATGGCCGGCCCATCATGATACGCCGACGATACATTACGAAATGTTTTTACCTGGCTGGTATGCAGGCTATCTTTCATCGATGTGGTATAAACATCGGTAAAATAGGTATTATCAAACGCAAACGTTTTATTCCTTACTGAAACATTGCGACGATTAGAAACGACCATCATCTGCTTACCGCCTCCGGTAAGAAAAGGAAAAAACTCGGAATAGGGTGTATTGACTGATTCCAGGTTATAGATCCTGTAGCGCATCGAGTCTTTTTTTAGATTCACGTCATAAGCAGGATTGAGGCGATGTGCCGCATAGGACAAGCTATTTTTATTCTTTTCTACAAGCCGGTCCCACAGCTTATCGGCCTCGGCATACTTACCTTGACTCTTCAGACACTGGATATAGTTGAAAAGATCCTCGGCACTCGTTGCGGACGAATAGGTGTTGTTCAGTCTGGCATAGGCTTTAGCAGCTTTTTCGTAATCCTGCAATTTGAAATAGCAAACCGCCAGTTTCCTCAGGTTTTTTTCTTCTGCCTTGCTGCCGGAACACAAGTCCCGGTAGTAATCCACCGCTGATGCATAAGACATTTCATCAAAATAATTATCGGCCATTTTTTGAGCGATGCGTTGCGGAAAGGCTGCATTGGCTAAAAGGAGAAACAGAAATATAAAAAAGATCTTCATGGTGTGAGTAGCTTATATAAAAAACGATTTTACAGATTAGAAATAACGGGGCGACACGAAACCACCAGACTTACCCCGCAAGGTATAGCTCAGCATCAACTCATGTGACCCTTTGCTATAATTACTGATTTTACTGAGACTAACATCGTAAGCATAACCAATACTCAACGCCTGGTTTACCCGGAACATGATGTTTGCCCCGGCTGCGGCGTTATAGCGATACATCGCGCCAATCCATACCTTATCATAGAAAAGAAACGAGAGATTGGCATCTACCGATAAAGGGGCATTTGCCGTGTATTTCAAAATAAAAGACGGACGCATATTGATGCGGCTATTCAGCTTCACGACCAGTCCACCAAAGGCATAGTAATGGTTTACCTGTGCCAGTATATTTTCGCCCGAAACAGACAAGGTGTTTTTCAGGAGCCGTGGTGTGGACGCTCCCAGATAGAACCGTTTCCCGTAATAATAAACTCCAGCGCCGGCATTGAAAAATTGCGTTGAATAATTACTGCCGTTCACGTAAAGTTCATCGGTGCGGTCATTGACGGCAAGATCGGCCAGATTGCTCCGGTAAAAATCAACACCTGCTTTTAAGCCAAACACCAAGCGGTGATTTTTTGAATTGAGGCGGATGCTGTATGCAAAATCGGCAAAAACGCCTGTATTTTTAGTTACGCCAAGCTGATCGTTGATGACCGAAAGGCCCAAGGCCACGTGATCGTTTCTCAAAGGTGTGTGAATGCTCAGGCATTGGGTTAGCGGCGCGCCTTTAAAACCAGTCCACTGATTACGAACAATGCCGGTTACAGTAAGGGCTTCCTGGCTGCCGGCATAACCAGGATTGATCAGCAAGGGATTGAAAAAATAAAGACTTTGCTGCGCTTCCTGTTGCGCAAAAGAGTTCCCGGCAATTAGCATCAGGACACTGCTCAGGATGATGGATACACGTTTCATAAGATAGATGTTTCGGCTGATGTATGGTAAGATAGTTAGTGCTGTATTTGAACGATTCCGTGGTATGGCTTCAGGTCTGCGCCGTCGCCAAAATCAAGAATAACGTAGTATGTACCCGTAGGCAGTAACCCACTTCCGGTAGCGTCCGCCGAATTGGATGTTCCATCCCACTCGTTGGCATACCCTTCTTTCTTATACACTTCACTTCCCCAGCGGTTATAGATGGTAAGTACATTATGCGGGTATTGGTCGATGGCTTTTATTTCGAAACGGTCGTTCTTTCCGTCGCCATTTGGCGAAAAATATTCCGGGATGAAAACCTCGAAATGGCACCCGAGCTGATAGCTGAACGAAACCTGGCAGTTCAATGAATCTGTCACAACCACGCTATAGCTTCCTTCGCTAATACCAGACAACGTAGGCGTGATAGCGCCTGTATTCCACAAATACTGGTAAGATGGGCTGCCACCCGAAACGCCCACCGAGAGACTACCTTCCGGCGTTTTACACGATGGCTGACTTTCGCTTTGCAAAACAACCGTCATTGGCACGTACAGTGCCTCGACAGAAAGTGTTTCTGTTTTGGCACACTGTTTTATGTCCTTTACAGTTACGGTGTAATCGCCTGCCGGTACATTCAGAACTGATGCTGTTGTGTAGCCTCCCGGTTGCCATAGATACGTATAACCAGGTGTGCCACCTCCAGCCAATACGGTTGCTGTAACAGAGCCTGTTTGGCTACAACCCGAGGTATTGGCATAATTAAGCGTTGTGACCAGCGCTGCCGGCTCCGAAATCTGCACACTGTAACTGGTTGCGCATTGATTGGCATCTACGACCACCAAACTATATATGCCCGCGCTAAGTCCTGTGAGTGTTCCCGATGAAGCCCCTGTACTCCACGAATACGTGTAAGCCGGTGTTCCGCCGCTAACGGTTGTTGTTATTACACCATCGGCGCCGCCGAAACAACTTACCGCTAACACACCGGTGTTGATTATCGGCGCGCCGAAATTGGTGACAATAACAGATCTCATGGTCGAACAACCGTTCACATCCGTTATATTGAGCGTTGATGTTCCAGCGGGTAGAGAAGAAGTAGAACCTATAGCTGTTGTGTAAGTTGTACCACCCGGAATATTCCAGTTGTATATGTATGGAGATGTTCCGCCGGTAACACTTACCGTAGCGCCTCCATTGGCCAGCCCGCAACCCGCGTAGGCTGTAGCCGTAAGCGTCGCCGCAAGGGCTACGGGTTCTGTAATTGCAAAGCTCTGCGTAATGACGCAATTGTTTGCGTCGGTAGCTATGAATGTATAGTTACCAGCAGCCAGACCGGTTACTGTATTGCCCGACGAAGAAGCGCCTACCCACGAATACGAATAACCTGGCGTACCACCGCTTACAGTAGCCGTGTAAGCGCCATTCGCTTGCCCGTGACAGAGCACATCGGCATGCGACGAATTGACAGTAAGTGGCGCAGAAGGTTCTGTGATGGTAAATGTATTGGTAATTGGTCCGCATTGGTTTGCATCGTTTACCTGACACGTATATGTTCCGGCACCATAACCGCCTGCGGTACTGCCAACCGAACTGTTGGCCTGCCAGGTGTAGCTATAGGCGGGCGAGCCGCCGCTTACCGAAAGACTGACACTGCCGCTTTGCGCACCGTTGCATGCCACGCTGGTTGTAGAGACAACAGATGCTGTTAAGGCCGCACTTGGCTGACTGATTGAAACCACAGTTTGTGTAATGCAGGCATTGGCATCGCTAAGCTGTAAGGTATAAGTGCCGGCAGGCAAACCGCTCGTGTTGGATGGTGTGAGGGTATAGCCGCTGCCAGCCCCACCTGAAACAGAAGTACTGATACTGCCCGTGCTTTGGCCAAAACAAGGTACGTTGCTGATACTGTTGATCGTAAGCATCGGATTGGGATTCACAACAACGCTTACCGTAGAAGTTGTTTGACAGCCTTTGGTGTCGAGAGCGGAAACTGTATAAGTCTGCGATGTTGCTGTATTAGCGGTTACCACCGAACCTGAGCTTGCACTGAGCCCCGGCGACCACGAATACGTATAGCTGCTTAGGCCATTGGCAGTGAGTGTTGCGCTGCTACCAGAGCAAATAGCGGCATTAGCTACAGTGAAACTCGGCGGGCCGATATCGACAAGGCTCGAAATGGTGTAGGTGTAGCAATGAAAACTAAGCCCGAGCGTTGCCAGGTACTGGCCGGTAGCCGGGAAATTGACACTTGTACTATAACCTGAAGCTGTGGCAATAATATTAGTGGTATTAGTAGCCGGCGCAAAAGTCCAGGCATAAGACAACACTTTACTTGTATCATTGAGTTCGAATCTCACATTACTTGTTATACATGAGTCTTTCAATACTATCTTTTTCACCGTGCCCATCAATCCATTTACAAATGACGGCAAACCCAGCAGCGACGATTTACCCGAAAGATTCAAGACCATATCCTGGTAATTACACCCGCTGCCTGAAGTGTTCGGGGAACTAATACTGCCAAGCGAAGTGCTGCCACTAAGGGCGACGTAAATTTTATTATCCGGCCCGAGCTGAAGTGCGGCAGCGGAATAGCCATTGCCATCGGGAGTGGAAGCCGTAAGGCCTATATTCTGGCGCGACGACTGAAACAATGCATTGGTAGCCACCGTGAGATCGTACTGCTGAATGCTGGCACTGTATAAACCCGTTGTGTAGATCAATTTGCTATTCGGCGAAAATTCCACACCATAACCCAGACGGCTGTTTGTGAATGCGTAAGGGAACAATGGGCTGCCACTGCTGGCATGGTAAAACTTTGGACTAAGAAGCCCTGTGGCATTATCAAAATTGTAAATAAATAAGCCATTCTGGTAAAATGCTGCGCCACTTGGACTATAACCATTAATAACAGCAATGTATTTATTATCAGGCGATGCTTTCATGGAACCGATGCCTGCTGCCAATGTGGGCGAAAATGCGCTACCCGGAATAGTTGATACGACAGGACTTGTTGTTACGCCGGCAGACGACACCTGGTAGCTATAAAAGTCGGTTGAATACGATGGCCTTCCTACAACCCAGTAATCGCAACCGTTGGCATGCGTGGCTACAGCTATTTTTTCGGTAGAAGGGCCACTAAAAAGCAATGTATTTTTTGTTCCTGCTACAACGTCACCCAAGCCGCCGGCCAAGGTCATATCCACTTCTGAGAACCGGAAGCCATTGGTGCCTTGATTGTAATCGCTGGTAAAAATATAATAGCGATCATAGTAACCGTTAAAGGCGTTGAAGGTTCCGGGTTTTGGCACAACAACCGAAGATTCTGACGAAGATTGGTGTCCGGCAAGTCCGCTGCCGTTAGGCATTAACACGTGATTTTTATTAAACACAACGCTGCCGTTGGTGTAAAAGAGCAGGTTACCGTTCATGTCCGACATTGTGGAACATCCTTCTGTAGTAAACATGGCGCTATTGGTAAGAGCTGTTGGTGTAGCTGTATTAAATGTAATACCGGCATTAGCACCAAAATACCAAGTGTTGCAGTTGCCCTGCGGATACAATGCAGCGGGCACAAGCAAAAAAACAAGACAATAAGCAACTGCAAAACGCAGTAGCTTTCCTGATTGAAACCAGTGTTGAGAGAGTTTTGTCATTAACATATGGGTAAATTCGGGTTAAAAAATCTATGTCGCTGCAAAATTAGCGATCGGAAAAAGTGCTTCGGAAAAAGCAAAACGGTTTTGAGGTCAACAACACTGTTAAAAAACAATTGAACCTCAAAAATGCCCTAAAAATAAGGGATCTGAGGCAGGTCTATTTTAAAATCGACACAATATTTAACATTTTATTTTCCTCAAAATCAAATTAGAGATAGGGAAATCAAAACAAGATTTCACTTATTCAAAAAAGCACAGGAAAAAATACATCGCTTAAAAAAAAGGTTCGGTCAGATATGAGCGGCTAAAAGAAATAAAGTATATTTTTGCTTGACAATTATGCCAGGATACAAACAAATAAAACTTTTGATCGTTGAAGACGAATGGGTAATCAGTCATTACATTCGCGACATTGTAGAATCGAATTTTGATTCGATCGTGGTATGTGAGGAAGCCCGTACTGTAAAAACAGCCATCCAGGCTATCGAGCAGCACCATCCGAAGATCGTTTTACTTGACATCGAATTACCCGACGGCAACAGTTTCGATGTGCTGGCACAAACGGCATCCATTCCGTTCCATAAAATTTTCATTACCAGCTACAGCGAATATGCGCTGAAAGCGATCAAGACGCATGCTGCCGATTACCATCTGAAACCCATCAACGAAAAAGAGCTCATTCACTCGATCGCTTCCTGCCTCGACCGCATCACGCATGAAGAAATTGTGAAAGCAAGTATGCTGCGTTCAGCTTCTACTCCAAAATCGACAAAGCAAGGGGAGGAAAGTTTCCTGGTAATCAACAAAAAAACCGAAACGATCCTGATTGAGTATGCAACGATACTATATGTGATGAGTGAAAACAGCTACACAACTGTTTTCTACCTTTCGAAAAACAAAATGCTATCGGTTAAAACATCTATTTCCATTCGTCGTATGGATGAGATATTACCCGAAAAATTATTTTTCAGAATACACAACCGCTACATTGTCAACACGACTTTTCTCAGCTCTATCAACAGTGCACAAGCCAACCTGCCATACGGCATTGCACTTCCTGTAAGCCCGGAGCGCGCCAAACTCTTCAAAACCCGTGTGGCCTAGGCACCATGCGCCATTGTTTACTATACCTGCTATTGTGCCTTGCCCTTCGGCTGGCATCGCAGGGCAATGCAACATCCTTTTCGGTAGTAAGGCATATCGGCCAGGAAGGTGACGACATCAGCAATACGATTTACCAGGTTGCATTTGATGCACAGGGAAAATGTTACCTGGCAGGCAACAAGGGCCTGTCGAGCTATGACGGATTCTCGTTGCAAAATTTCCGCTTGCAGGACGGACTTTTTAATCGTGAAATTTTCAATGTAAATATCCAGGACAGCATCTTGTACTTTTTGCCACTGAAAGGCGGCCTCTATGCTGTGAACTACCTGACAGATTCCCCTGTATTTGCAAGATATGCGCAAGTAGAGGGTGTATTGAAAGACCTGGTAGTACAAAAAGGCATTGTTCATTTTTCGACATATTCTTCGGTATTTTCGGCCTCGCCCGGACAAGCTATTTCACGACAGATCTATTTTGACGGGCAAAAAAACCGTCTTTTCGAATTCGAAGACAACTTCTATTTGCGGTCACCCAACTCGTTCTCGAAATTAGACCTCAACACGGGCCTTATTGACACAATACTTAAATACACGGAGGCTATTAAAACCTTCAGCGTTTACCGCAACACGTTTTTTTATTCTAAAGGCGACTATTTTTACGCATACAGTCTAGCTAACGAGCGAAAGGATTCAGCACGTTTTAACTTATTTCCATTTACAGACTTACCGGATGAGATCTGGCCCGTGAACGATTCGGTTTTTTTCATGAACATCAACAATCAATTGCTGAGCGTTGACTGGCGAAACGGAAACAGTGAGGTATTGCTGAACCAGATCAACATCAACACGATTGTACGGCATCCCAATAATGATTTGTATTTCGTATGCACTCAAAACAACGGCCTTTATGTTTTAAAGAAAAATACCATTCGTAACGTTGAACGGCGTTATTTCACAAACACGGTCAGCTACTTCGACGTCACCGACTCGTCTTCAGTTTCCGTGGGCCTAAAAGACGGTGAACTTTTGTTTAACGGACGCTCCTACCAAACTCCCGGCGGCATCAATACAGTCTGCCGGTGCGGTAATCGTTTGTTTGTAGGGCTCGACAAAGGGCTTTGTGTAAAGGACATCCCCAGTGGCAAAACGCTCTACGAAAACCTGAACTCGACTGTAAAAAAAGCTGTTGCCTACGACGGCGTCGTTTATTACACAACATCTAATTCGCTCAGGCGCTTTTCGATGAAAGACTTCTCTATACAAAAAATCATTTCATCCAATCATCGTTCGTATTACCTGCAATTGCATTCCGGATCGCTTTACACACAAAGTTATAATACCGACACTTTATTCCGCATCGACTTGCCGGGGACCGAGACACATGCTATCGGATTCATTAAAGGACAAATCGTCCGGTCGGTTGAAATAAAGGGTACAATTTATTTTATAACGGACGTAGCACACCTCTACTCTCTGAAACAAAACCGCCTGACAGACATTTACCTGCCCGACCACCTGCCTTATCCTGTAAGCAACATCCGCTATTTCGAACAGTTCAACGGCTATTTAATGACAGGCAATAACGATTTTATGGTGGCAATACCCTACTGGTTGAAATTATCGAACTTTATTGAAGATTTTAGCCGTATTAGAAAGTTAAAGGCTTTCATGGAGATCAAACAGTTAGCGTAAAATTCTACCCTTTTAACCCTAAGTTCTTTATGCCAGTTTTTTGAGACTTGACGTCTTATCCGTCAATATTGACGGGTTTTAAGAAATTAACCAAATTCTATTTACCTAGGAACTGAAAATATTAAACTTTTTAGGTGATTATAAATCGACTAATATTCAGAAGAAAGTCCACGAGGCAATTACAAAAACATCCCTCCTGACACCTCGATCCGTTGTCCATTCACCCACTTGGCATCATCGGTACATAGAAAAGCAACAACACTTCCAATATCATCGGCATTACCCACTCTCCCTAAAGCAGTTTGACTCGCTAAAAAACCCTTCATTTGTGGATTGTTGCGAATTGCAGCATTATTAAAATCTGTTTCAATTGCACCTGGAGCTACAATGTTTGATCGTATTCCACGGCTGCCATATTCTTTAGCTACATATTTACAAAATATTTCTACTGCCCCTTTTAATGAAGAATAAACAGAATATCCGGGTACACAAAATCGTGTAGTACCTGATGAGATAAATACTACGCTACCATTATCATTCATCATTGGCAGGGCTTTTTGTGTGAGGAAATAAACCCCTTTGTAATGAATGTTCAATAAATTGTCGAATAATTCTTCTGTTACTTGGGCGATGAGCACTGTAGCACCAACTCCAGCATTATTAATCAAAAAGTCAATTTTATCTGTATTCCATTTACTCTTCAATGTTTCGGTAACAGCTTTTAAAAATCCATCCAATCCCTTTATATTGTTGGCATCAAATTGCAAAGCCTGAGCCTTAAGTCCCATACTCGTTATTGCATTAACAACATTTTCAGCTTCAGATTTATTTGTGTTATAGGTTAGGATTACATCAATCCCTTTTTTTGCCAGTGATAATGCCATGTCCTTACCAAGACCCCTGCTGCCTCCGGTTACCAGAGCTATTTTATTTTTTGATTCCATCTTTGTTTGGTTTTAAATTTGTAATGCAAAGATGGAACGAATAGGTCTATAAAAAATGGTGAGAACTTAAGTATTTACTCAAGCTTTATTTTTTGCCTGTATTGTTTGGGCGTAATGCCTTCCATTTTTTTAAAGAACTTGGTGAAATTGGAAGGATCGTAGGTTAATTGTATAGCCACATCGGCAATTGCTTTGTCTGAATTTTGCAATAGGTCTTTGGCAATTTCAATTAACTTTTCTTCATTTCGGGTTACTTGGTTCGCTTCTTAGAAGGTTTGGCTTTGCTATTGAAATCAAGGGCAAGTTTTATCCAATAGTCAAAATCTTTTTTTGTCTTTATTGCTTCAGGGTGTATGTAGCCATAACCCTTGTAAATTCTGTCTTTCATTTTCATTTCTTCAAAACCATTTTTCTCTGCCAATTCATTTTGGAAGGCAGGGTCAAAACGAACCATGAGGTTTTCTCCACTGACGGAGACACACATTTTTCCGTTCACCATAAATGTAACTCCACGAAACATTTTTTTCTCTTCCACTTTTGGAAGGTCTGCTAATGCCTCACGAATTCTGTCGGCTAATTTTTCGTTGTATGCCATTTGAAAATTTTATTACGAACTGCTTTTGTCAAATCCAGCCCTGCGAAGTTCGTAAGTATCGTGAACATGACGAATGAAAACAATTTTATTTTTTTCAACTTTGAAATGTTCTGCAATTCTTATTGTTCCCATAGGCAAAGTAAAATCATAAAGCAAAATTGCTTCGTTGTCGTTGCCAAACTTTGCAAGAAGATTTATGTTTGTCGCTGCCGAACCTGTAAATTGCACGGCATTCATAAACTCAGCTTTGTTGTTGTAGGAATTAATTGGCATTTCTAATGAAATATTGTCTGAAAGAAGTGCAGATGCCTTTGCGAAATCTTTACTGCTCCATGCGTTGAAATAGTCAACCGCTGTTGTCAAAGCTTTATTTTCCATTTTGTTTTTTATTGCAAAGATAATGGTGTTGTAAAAAAGGCAGTAGTACAAAAAGCTCAAACCATAACACTTTTGGCTCGTGCAGCATTGGGTGTAATTCCGAACTCTTTTTTGAAAACTTTTATGAAGTGCGATACATTTTCAAAACCACAATCATATGCAATTTCTGAAACTGTTTTGTTGGTTGAATTCAGCAAGCCATTTGCATAAATTATTCGCTGTTGATTTATCCAGTACTTTGGAGGCGAATGAAATTGTTTTTCAAAATCTCTTTTAAAGGAAGACAAACTTCGCATGGAAAGTTTGGCAAAGTCAGCCACAGTCAATGGTTGCAATAAGTTTGTTTTTACAATATATTCAATATCTATACTTGCTCCATTGATGCTTGAAGAAAGAAAATCAGCTACATCATTTTTAGCAGATGAATTGGAAAGCAATAAAAAAAGTTCTTGAAGTTTCAGTTGCAATAATTTTTCCTTCCTGTTGAAATCACATATGAAATAATTTAGATATTGAGAACTAAAATTGTTCAGAAAAGAATTACATTTCGCAATCACAAATTGTGTTTCATTTTTCTCTTTTGTGCTTTTGCGATTTTCAAATGCGATTGCTTTTAAGAATTTATCAGGAATAAAAATTACCAATGCCTCAAAAAAGCCATTGTCAGGAATGAATTCCGAAATCGTATAGATACCTCGTTTTACAAGGATGAATTCATTGCAGTTAATCGTAACTGTTGTTTTACCGAAGTGAAAATATTTTTTCCCTTGCAAGATGAACATCAAAGTGTGTTCAGTTAAAAAGCCAATTTGCTTTCCATCGGTTTTAGAAATCTTGTTATGCTTTGCATAAGCGATGTTTCCGAACGAGATGAAAGAGTTGTCAGAGTTCTTGCTATTTATTTGAGGAAATTTTAAAAGCATTTTTCGTTTTGTTTTTCTGTTCGTTTCAAGTTAGCGGTGTCCCCAAGCATTGCGGCTAACGTTTTGCAGCTTGGCGCAGGCGGGGCTTTTTAGCACTACACTTAAACCGAAGAACTGCACTTCAATTATACGAAAAATTGTCATACGAAGCACGAAACCCCCGCTTGCGCCAAACTGCTGTT